>PPYE01029964.1_pt1 | contig 136689 bp, 115 predicted proteins | sample 1559881 | NCBI WGS metagenome assembly PPYE01 (sample SAMN08240022, study PRJNA423297) | Human gut metagenome, whole genome shotgun sequencing project.
TTAAGCCTCGTCACGCCGATGGTACTGCGTAACAGTGGGAGAGTAGGTAGCCGCCGTTTTTAAGAAGCCCCTTGATTCAAAATGAATCAAGGGGCTTTCTGTTTTTTATCACTTCTGAATTAGGGCCTTCTCTAAGGCCGGATAAAAGATAACCTCTTCTCTTCTCTTCTTCTGCAAATAAAATAGCTGTATTTACTAATGCCAGATGTGAATATGCCTGCGGGAAGTTGCCCAACTGTTCTTTGGTTTCGAAATCAATATCTTCACTAAACAATCCGAGGTGATTGGAATATTTCAGAACTTCGTCAAACAGGCAGCGTGCTTCTTCTTTATGGTCGGTTACAAACAATGCCCGTATAAGCCAGAATGTACAAATCGTAAAAGCAGAAGTAGGCAACCCAAAATCGTCTTTGCTGTTATAGCGATACATAAGTCCTTTATGGAAAAGGGCTTTCTTGACTGCTTCCACTGTTTTATGATAGCGTATATCATCTGCTTCTATAAATCCATAGGGTTCCATCAATAGTAATGAGGAATCCATTGCTTGATTATTATATGTCTGTGTGAAGCTTTGAAGTTCCTTATTCCAGCCATATTTCATCACATCTTTCTTTATTTTTTCGGCTTCCAGTTGCCAACGTTCGCTATAATTATATTTGTTAAGCATTTGGGCGATTTTAGCTCCGCGATCTAAAGCTACCCAACACATCACTTTGGAAGAAACAAAGTGTTGTCCTTCTCCCCGGATCTCCCAGATTCCCTTATCGGGCTTTCTCCAGTTTTCTACTACTTTTGCTAAAATGGTCTTTACCATTTCCCACATGTCTTCAATTTCATCCAGTGTGCCGGGCATGAGGCGATAATATTGGTAAATCAGGTCCATCAGGTAACCAAAAGAGTCGTTTTGTTTCTGATGGTATGCATCATTTCCTATTCGTACAGGTTTGGAGTTCTTATAACCGGATAGATGGTCGAGTATCACTTCGGTTAGTTGGTGCTCGCCCCGGATGCCATACATAATTTGATAATCATGTTTGGAAACGAATGTGGATTGGATAAATTTCATAAAGCGTTTGGCTGCACCGGTATGTCCGATTTGAAACATGGTTTCGATGGACATGGAAGCATCCCGAAGCCAGCAGAAACGATAATCCCAGTTGCGCACTTCTCCTACAGCTTCCGGAAGGCTTGTCGTTAGTGCTGCCAGCACAGCTCCGTTGTGGTAGGACATTAGTTTCAGAACCAATAAACTCCGTTCGATTACGTCATTATATAGAGTGTATTTCTTGCTTCTGTCTGTCCAGTTCAGCCAATATACCAGCGTACGGCAATATTCTATTTTCTCCCTTTCTATGTCGATTGGGATCACTTTCTCGTTATAGGAGAGCAGGAGAAATTCGTCTTTCTCAAGAATGATTTCTTTTTTCTCTTTGATGTCCTGAAGAGACAGGGAAGCATATAAATATTGTCTGTCCTTGTTGTCAAAGGAGCAGTAGGATTCGATATACTGTGGAGTGATATTAAGGATCACTTGTCCCTGCGCATAGTTCGGGGCCGGATGATAGTTGATCTTGAAACGCGGTTTCCCTTTTATCCAATGTATGTAGCGGTATAATTCGGCAGGTAAATAATGCCCTGTTTCGTCTTGTGAACGATAGCAGGGCATATAGTCGAGCACTACGAATTCTCCTTCATCGGAGGAGAATTGGGTAGAAAGAATATTGGTGTGGGGGACATAATTTTGTGTGATGCGATAGTCTCCGGAAACTTCGAATCCGAAAGCTCCTCCTTTCTCCCGGTCGAGCATACTGGCAAAAATAGAAGGAGAATCGAAATCGGGAAAACAGAGCCATTCGATATTTCCGTTCTGCGAAATGAGAGCTGCCGTTCGGCAGTTACCTATCACTCCATAATTTAAATTATTCATATTGATTGCTTTTTATTGAGTTTTTAATAGATCTTTGAGAAAGTCGAAAGCGAAAGTCAGGCGATTCTTAATACTTCCTTCTTTTGTGGCAGTTTTTTGTTTGCCTAGTAAAGACCGTAAGAAAGGAAGTACGTCAGATTGGGCAGACAGGTGATAGTTGGCGGCTTCGGATACGCTACCTATTTTAATGGTGATAGCGCTCATCGGCAATGCCTGAAACATATCTTCATCTGTAGTGTCGTCTCCCATCGCTATAACAAAATCATAACGTCTGTTGGCTAGCAGACGCCCCACCTCGGAACCTTTATTGCAATCCGGTGATTTGATTTCGATCACTTTATTTCCTTGTAGAATTTGTAGTTTCTGCCGGGTACAGAGCGAAATCAGTGTGTTGACGAGTTGTTGGGCTCTTAATGTGCCGAGCCATGCGTCACTTTCACGATAATGCCATGCCAGGGCAGTTTCCTTCACTTCCAGATGGGAACGGGGAGTACGGTCTACAAACATTTGAAGAATAGAGAGAATACCTGCTCCCCATTCTATCTTCTTTATGTTTTTATGCCAAACCCCGTTCTCTTTGTAGAAAGCCCCATGTTCGGCAGCCATAGACACAGGAAGGGAGCCAAGCCATTTTTCTAATGTAAAGTGATCCCGCCCGCTATTGATAACAATATGATTGGCGGGATCGCTAGCCAGTTGTTGTAGAATAGAAATGAGTTCCAGTGTAGGTTGTGCATCCTCGGGACGTGGTTTGAGAGCCGTCAGTGTACCATCATAGTCCAGCAGAATCAGGCGTTGTTTGGCTTGGTTATACTTGAGCTTGATTTGTGCGATGGTGGCAGCTACGATGCGTTTTTTCCGTAACATATCATTTTTCATACATGTCGCGTTCAGTTCATTGACAAAGTCGGCTGCCCATTTGTTGACTGTCTGTACGGACAGAATGCTTTGCATACGTTGCAGGCGTTGTTTTTGTTCCTCTTCGGGCATTTCAAGTGCCTCCTGGCAAATAGCATTTTCTATTTGTTCTGTATCGTTCGGGTTGATTTGGATAGCGTCCGTCAATTCTACGGCGGCACCTGCCATTTCGCTAAGGATAAGTACACCGGGATTGTCGCATTTGGTAGCTACGTATTCTTTGGCTACCAGGTTCATTCCGTCCCGAAGTGGAGTGACGAGGGCTATGTCGGCCACATAGTACATGGCAGTCAGTTCTTCCAGTGAAAAGCCATGATAGAAATAACAGACGGGAGTCCAGTTCATTGTGGAGTAACGTCCGTTGATAGAGCCGATTTCTTCGTCAATTTTTGTTTTTAGTTCCGCATAACTGCCTACATGGTCGCGTGAAGGGACAATGACCATTGCCAATGTAACTTTACCGTGATATTCAGCATGATGTTCGAGGAAGGTGGCAAAGCCACGAAGACGGTGCAATATGCCTTTGCTGTAATCCAGTCTGTCTACTGACAGGATCAGTTTATGCTCGCCGAAAAGTTTCCGGGTACGTTCAATAGCTTGGTGCACTTCTTTATTTTCCGAGGCCTTATGATAAGATTCATAGTTGATTCCCATTGGTAATGCCTCTACTCTGGTCACCCGGTTGTTGATCTGTACTTCATCCAATTTAAAATCGAGATGTAATACACGTTCTACAGCACTGATGAAATGACGCATATAGTCGTGGGTGTGGAAAGCAATGAAGTCGGCTCCTAATAAACCTTTCAGTATCTCGGCGCGCTCCGGCAGAATACGAAAAAGTTCGTAGGAAGGGAACGGGATATGATGGAAATATCCGATACAGAGTTCCGGATATATTTTCCTCAACATTCCCGGAAGTAGCATCAACTGATAATCCTGTATCCATACTTTGTCGCCGGGACGTACCAGTCGGCAAATCTCCTCACAGAAAAGACGGTTGACTTGCTGGTAGGATTGCCAAAAACAGTTCTTATATAAGGTATAAGCATAAAAGTAATGGCATAAAGGCCAGATAGTACTGTTACTGTATCCTTCGTAGTAATTTTCAATTTGCTTTTCCGACAAGAAGACCGGATGAAAATTCATTTCCTGTAGTTTCTCGTTAATCTCCTGTTGGTCCTTTTCTTCATTGGCACATATTCCGGGCCAACCTATCCAGTGCTTCTCATAAGAAGTCTGAAGAGAATCCAAACCTGTTGCCAGTCCGCCTTCGCTACGCGAAAATGCGAATTTACCGTTTGTGCCGGCTACTTTGACAGGTAATCTGTTTGCAATAATATAAAGTTTCATATCTATCTCTTTGCAAAGCATATACCAATAGACCTATATTAGTTGTTAATCTCTTATTATCAGTGTATTATAAGTATTATGTTTCCTTCTCTTGCCTTTTCAAAATGAAAATCCCCCTTTCAAAGTGATAATTTGCTTATTTTTTCTCTTCTGAAATTCCGGAAAAGTACAAAGCTTTTCAAAATAGAATCCTTTTTTCAAAATGGAAGGGTATGTTGGATGGATAGAAAGTTTCTTGTGATGTGTATTTTGTTGAATATTAGTCTGTTATCTGTTGTGCGTTTTTTGTGGCACGCATTTGGCATGAAGGGTGGCGAGTAAAAAAATAATAGTAATCATTTAAAAGGTAAAAACATGGGAATAACACTATCATTTATTTTCTGCCTGTTAAGCGGTTTCGCTTGTTTCTGGCTATTTTGGAAATGTGTAGACTGGTTTGAAAATATTTAAAGAAAAAGGAGAATTGATTATGTACACAGCATTATTCGTATTAGGTATTGCGATCTTCGGTTATTTGATGTACGTGCTCGTCAAACCCGAAAAGTTTTAAAGTAACACACACAGTTTAAGGTAAAAAGTATATGAATACAGAAATTTTAGGCGTGGTTGTTCAGATAGCCTTGATGGTGATTCTGGCTTATCCACTGGGAAAATACATTGCTAAGGTCTACAGAGGAGAAAAGACCTGGTCTGATTTTATGGCTCCTATCGAAAGAGTCATTTATAAAGTTTGTGGAATCGACCCCAATGAAGAAATGAACTGGAAACAATTCCTGAAAGCATTGTTGATTTTGAATGCTTTCTGGTTTTTCTGGGGAATGGTACTCTTGGTTTCACAAGGATGGTTGCCCTTAAATCCGGACGGCAACGGACCGCAGACTCCGGATCAGGCATTCAATACCTGTATCAGTTTTATGGTGAACTGTAACTTGCAGCACTATAGCGGTGAAAGCGGACTTACTTATTTTACTCAACTGTTCGTCATCATGCTATTCCAGTTTATTACCGCAGCAACAGGTATGGCTGCTATGGCAGGTATTATGAAGAGTATTGCTGCAAAAACAACCAAAACGATTGGTAACTTCTGGCAATTTCTGGTAATAAGCTGTACACGTATTTTATTGCCTCTTTCTCTGATTGTAGGTTTTATCCTGATTCTTCAGGGAACCCCGATGGGATTTGATGGTAAGATGAAAGTGACTACGATGGAAGGCCAGGAACAAATGGTTTCTCAAGGTCCTACGGCTGCAATTGTTCCTATCAAGCAATTAGGAACGAATGGTGGTGGTTACTTTGGTGTAAACTCTTCTCATCCGTTGGAAAACCCGACTTATCTTACTAATATGGCAGAATGTTGGTCTATCCTGATTATCCCGATGGCAATGGTATTTGCGCTAGGATTCTATACCCGCAGAAAGAAGTTGGCTTACAGTATATTCGGAGTAATGCTTTTCGCTTTTCTGGTAGGTGTATGTATTAATGTCAGTCAGGAAATGGGCGGTAATCCACGCATTGATGAATTGGGAATTGCGCAGGATAATGGTGCGATGGAAGGTAAAGAAGTTCGTTTGGGGGCCGGAGCAACGGCATTATGGAGTATTGTAACTACTGTAACCTCTAATGGCTCTGTGAATGGTATGCATGATTCTACTATGCCGCTGTCCGGAATGATGGAGATGCTGAATATGCAGATTAACACCTGGTTTGGCGGTGTAGGTGTAGGATGGATGAATTACTATACATTTATTATCATTACAGTGTTTATCAGCGGTTTGATGGTAGGACGTACGCCGGAATTTCTCGGCAAGAAAGTGGAAGCCCGCGAAATGAAAATCGCTACGATTGTAGCTCTGCTTCATCCGTTTGTAATTTTGGTATTTACAGCACTCTCAAGTTATATTTATGTGCACCACCCTGATTTTGTGGAAAGTGAAGGTGGATGGTTGAACAATTTGGGATTCCACGGTTTAAGTGAGCAACTTTACGAGTACACTTCTTGTGCTGCCAATAACGGTTCCGGTTTTGAAGGTTTGGGAGATAATACTTATTTCTGGAATTACACGTGTGGTATCGTTCTGATTTTGAGCCGTTTTATTCCTATCGTCGGACAGGTTGCCATTGCCGGGTTACTGGCACAGAAAAAATTCATTCCGGAAAGTGCCGGCACATTGAAGACCGATACTTTGACTTTCGGAGTCATGACATTTGTGGTTATCTTCATTATTGCTGCGCTGTCATTCTTCCCGGTACATGCATTGAGCACAATTGCTGAACATTTAAGTTTGTAATACTGAATTAGAGAAGATATGAAAGATAATAAATCAGCTTCTTTGTTTCCAAAGGAGCAAGTTATAGAAAGTTTGAAACAGTCATTCGTGAAACTGAACCCGCGGATGATGATAAAGAACCCGATTATGTTTACAGTAGAAGTGGCTACAGTGGTCATGCTGCTCGTAACGCTCTACTCCATTGTAAACTCTTCACAAGGTTCGTTTGCTTACAATATTGCCGTGTTTATCATTCTGTTTGCAACCTTGTTGTTTGCCAATTTTGCTGAAGCTATTGCCGAAGCACGTGGTAAAGCACAGGCCGATAGCTTGCGTAAGACTCGTGAAGAGACACCGGCTAAGAAAGTGGAAGGCAATAAAATCGTTACTGTCAGTTCTTCACAGTTGAAGAAAGGAGATGTATTTGTTTGTGAGGCCGGAGACGTGATTCCTTCCGATGGTGAGATTATTGAAGGCTTGGCTTCTATTGATGAAAGTGCTATCACCGGCGAGTCTGCTCCGGTTATTCGTGAGGCAGGTGGCGACAAGAGTTCTGTAACGGGTGGTACGAAGGTATTGTCCGATCATATAAAAGTAATGGTGACTACTCAACCGGGAGAAAGTTTTCTCGACAAGATGATTGCACTGGTAGAAGGTGCTTCCCGCCAGAAAACCCCGAATGAGATTGCGTTGACTATTCTGTTGGCAGGTTTTACGCTTGTTTTCGTCATAGTGTGTGTTACCTTGAAACCGTTTGCCGACTATAGTAATACGGTCATCACCATTGCTTCGCTTATTTCTTTGTTTGTGTGTCTGATTCCGACAACTATCGGTGGACTTCTCTCTGCTATCGGTATTGCCGGTATGGACCGCGCGCTTCGTGCCAACGTGATTACTAAATCCGGTAAAGCAGTAGAGACTGCCGGTGATATTGATACGTTGTTGCTGGATAAAACAGGTACTATCACAATCGGTAACCGTAAAGCAACTCATTTCCATACGGCTCCGGGTGTCAATTTGCACGATTTTGTGGAGACTTGTCTGTTGTCTTCCTTATCCGATGAAACGCCGGAAGGTAAGTCTATCGTAGAATTGGGACGTGAGTCGGGCATTCGTATGCGTAATCTGAATACAACAGGAGCACGTATGATTAAGTTTACGGCTGAAACCAAATGTTCGGGAGTAGACCTGGCAGATGGAACGCAGATTCGTAAAGGTGCTTTTGATGCCATCCGCAAGATGGTGGAAGGTGACGGGAATGAATTTCCGAAAGAAGTGGAAGAGATTATTTCTTCTATCTCAAGCAATGGTGGTACACCGCTGGTAGTATGTGTAAACAGAAAGGTGACTGGTGTTATTGAACTGCAGGATATTATCAAACCGGGTATTCAGGAACGTTTCGAACGTCTGCGTAAGATGGGAGTGAAGACGGTAATGGTGACAGGTGACAACCCGTTAACTGCAAAATATATTGCTGAAAAAGCCGGTGTGGATGATTTTATCGCCGAAGCGAAACCGGAAGATAAGATGGAATATATCAAGAAGGAACAGCAGGCTGGTAAATTGGTTGCAATGATGGGAGACGGAACGAACGATGCTCCTGCTCTGGCACAAGCCAATGTGGGTGTAGCCATGAATAGCGGTACACAGGCAGCAAAGGAAGCCGGTAATATGGTCGACTTGGATAACGATCCGACGAAATTGATCGAGATTGTGGAAATCGGTAAACAATTGTTGATGACACGTGGTACGCTGACTACTTTCTCTATTGCCAATGACGTGGCCAAATATTTCGCAATTGTTCCTGCCTTGTTTATGATTGCTATTCCTGAACTGGCTGCTCTGAATATCATGCATCTGCATAGTCCTGAAAGCGCCATTCTTTCGGCAGTCATTTTTAATGCGATTATTATTCCGATTCTGATTCCGCTGGCTTTGCGTGGTGTGCAATACAAACCGATAGGTGCAAGTGCTTTGCTTCGCCGTAATCTGCTGATCTATGGTGTGGGTGGTGTGATTGCTCCTTTCGTGGGAATCAAATTGATAGATTTAGTAGTAGGTTTATTCTTTTAATTAAAAAACAATAGCAATGAAAACTTTATTGAAGTCTTTAAAAATAACACTTGCTTTTTGTGTCTTTTTCTCCGTGTTCTATATCCTTATCCTGTGGGTGTTCGCACAGGTAGCAGGTCCTAATAAAGGAAATGCCGAGGTGGCTACGCTGGATGGGAAAGTAGTGGGAGCAGCCAATGTGGGTCAGATGTTTACAAAAGATATTTATTTCTGGGGACGTCCTTCTTCTGCCGGTGACGGGTATGATGCGACGAGTTCCGCAGGTAGTAATAAAGGGCCTACGAATCAAGAATATCTGGATGAAGTGAAAGCGCGTATTGATACTTTCCTTGTACATCATCCTTATTTGAATCGTGCGGATGTGCCTGCCGAAATGGTTACGGCCAGTGGTTCGGGACTGGATCCTAATATAACTCCTCAATGTGCGTATGTACAAGTGAAGAGAGTAGCACAAGCACGTGGATTAACAGAAAAACAAGTAAGAGCGATTGTTGATAAAAGCATAGAAAAACCGTTTTTGGGGTTGTTGGGAACAGAAAAGGTGAATGTCTTGAAATTGAATATCGCTTTAGAGGAAAGCAATAAGTAGATGAAGATTGAGCAGCGTTCCTGTCCGGACCGTTTGGGTTATGCCGCGGTTCAAATTAACAGGGTTGGATGGGGCGCTGCTTTTTTACAGGAACATAAAATAGAATTAGATAAAAAGTATGAAAAGTTTTTTTAGTAAAAAGAGTATTTTAGGAACAATGGCTGTAGCAGCCGTATGTATGTTGGGAACTAGCAATGCACAAGCACAAGAGTTTACTATACAAGGTGATTTGGTAAGTTCGTATGTATGGCGTGGTATTTATCAGGGGGGAGCCGCTTCCTTTCAGCCGACTTTGGGATTTAGCATAGGTAATTTCTCGCTTACTGCATGGGGCTCAACCAGTTTGAGTGAGAGTAATAAAGAAATTGACCTAACCGCAGCTTATAAGTTTGGTGAAGCGGGACCGACACTTTCTGTAGCCACTCTTTGGTGGGACGGACAAGCTGATGTGGCTAATGGAGAACTTACCAATAATTATTTCCATTTTAAAAGTGGAGACACCGGACATCATTTTGAAGCAGGGTTAGCTTATACGCTTCCTATTGAAAAGTTCCCGTTATCTATCGCATGGTATACCATGTTTGCCGGTGCTGACAGAAAAACGACTGATGAGGGGGAGGAAAAGCAGGCATACTCTTCTTACGTAGAACTGAATTATCCGTTCAGTGTGAAAGGAGTTGATCTGAATGCCACTTGTGGAGTGGTTCCTTATAAGACTCCGCAGTATAATGTGAATGGGTTTGCAGTGACGAACCTAGCTTTGAAAGCAACGAAAGCAATAAATTTTAATGATAAGTTTTCATTGCCTATATTTGTACAGGCTATATGGAATCCACGTTTGGAGGACGCCCATTTAGTATTTGGCGTAACTTTAAGGCCATAAAATAAACTCATGAATTTTTGTGAAACCCGTGGTGATCGTGATGATTACTACGGGTTAGGATGTTTAAAATAACAGATTGACGTAATGGATGATAGAGAACATAGTGTACAGTATTTTTTGGATCTGATAAAGAAGTCCCACCGGGGCAAATTCAAGGTCTATATCGGTATGATAGCCGGTGTGGGAAAGTCATATCGTATGCTTCAGGAGGCACATGAACTGCTGGAGAACGGTGTGAACGTGCAAATCGGCTATATCGAAACTCATGGACGCGCCGGGACGGAAGCATTGCTGCAAGGGCTCCCTGTCATTCCGCGTCGTAAAATCTTCTATAAGGGGAAAGAATTGGAGGAAATGGATCTGGATACGATTATCCGTGTCCATCCGGAAATTGTAATTGTGGATGAACTGGCTCATACCAATGTAGAAGGTAGCTTGAACGAGAAACGTTGGCAGGATGTGATAACTTTGCTGGATGAGGGAATCAATGTGATTTCGGCAATCAATATTCAGCACATTGAAAGCGTGAATGAAGAAGTGCAGGAGATTACGGGTATTGAAGTGAAAGAACGGGTGCCCGACAGTGTGCTTCAGGAAGCGGATGAGGTGGTGAATATTGACTTGACGGCAGAGGAGCTGATTGCACGTTTGAAAGCGGGTAAGATATATCGTCCGGAAAAGATTCAGACGGCATTGGATAATTTCTTTCGGACAGAGAATATTCTTCAGTTACGTGAGTTGGCTTTGAAGGAAGTAGCGTTGCGGGTAGAAAAAAAGGTGGAGAATGAGGTGGTGATGGGAGTAGCCGTCGGACTCCGGCATGAGAAGTTTATGGCTTGTATCAGTAGTCATGAGAAAACACCCCGGCGGATTATCAGAAAGGCGGCAAAGTTGGCAACCCGGTATAATACTACTTTTATAGCCCTGTATGTTCAGACTCCGAAAGAGAGTATGGATAGAATTGATCTAGCCAGTCAACGGTATCTGTTGAACCATTTTAAGCTCGTGGCGGAACTTGGGGGAGAGGTGGTGCAGGTGCAGTCGAAGGATATTTTGGGGAGCATCGTCAAGGTTTGTAAAGAGAAACAGATATCGACTGTTTGCATGGGAACTCCTAATTTAAGGTTGCCATACGCTATTTGTTCTATACTGGGATATAGAAAGTTTTTAAATAATTTGTCACAAGCTAATGTAGATTTGATTATACTTGCATAATATTAATCGTATGAACGTTATGAATATTAAAACGAAACTGATTCTCGGTATCGGAATGCTGGCCGGAATGATTATTTTGCTGGTAACACTTTCAGTTGTGAATCTTCAAATTCTGACAGCGACAGAACCTGATAGTCCTGCTGCTACGCCCGGATTGGAACGTGCTTTGTTATGGATTTCCGTAACGGGAGGAATCTGTATCTTGACCGGACTGATATTGCTTTATTGGTTGCCCCGTACTATCAGTAAGCCTATTAAAGAACTGAAAGAGGGAATTCTTGAAATAGCCAATCATAATTATGAGAAGCGTCTGCAGATGAATAATAATGAAGAATTCCGGGATGTGGCGGATAGTTTTAACCGGATGGCGGAGCGTTTGACCGAATATCGTGCCAGTACTTTGTCGGATATTCTTTCTGCAAAGAAATTTATTGAAGCAATTGTAAACAGTATAGATGATCCGGTGATCGGCTTGAATATGGAGCGTGAAATTTTGTTTATCAATGAGGAAGCACTCAATGTCTTGAATCTGAAACGGGAGAATGTGATTCGTCAATCGGCGGAGGAACTGGCTTTGAAGAATGACCTGTTGCGGCGGTTGATCCGTGAACTGGTGACGCCAAGCGAGCAGAAGGAACCATTGAAGATATATGCTGACGACAAAGAGAGTTACTTTAAGGCCTCTTATGTCCCTATCATTAATACGGAGGCTGAAAAAGGGGAACCTCGCAAACTGGGTGATGTTATTTTATTAAAGAATATCACGGAATTTAAGGAACTGGATTCTGCCAAGACTACATTTATCTCGACGATATCTCATGAACTGAAGACTCCGATTGCTGCTATTATGATGAGCCTCCAGCTGTTGGAAGATAAGCGTGTCGGTGCATTGAATGATGAACAGGAGCAACTGTCTAAGAGTATCAAGGAGAATAGCGAGCGTTTGTTGAGTATCACCGGAGAATTGCTTAACATGACCCAGGTGGAAGCCGGAAAACTACAGTTTATGCCGAAGATCACCAAACCGATTGAGTTGATCGAATATGCGATCAAAGCTAATCAGGTGCAAGCGGATAAGTTTAATATCCAGATAGAAGTGGAATATCCGGAAGAGAAAATCGGCAAACTCTTTGTCGACAGTGAAAAGATTGCCTGGGTATTGACAAATCTGCTAAGTAATGCTATCCGTTATTCTAAAGAAAACGGGCGTGTGATTATCGGTGCCAAACAGGATGAAAATATGATCGAACTCTATGTTCAGGATTTTGGAAAGGGTATCGACCCGCGTTATCACAAAAGCATCTTCGACCGTTATTTCCGTGTACCCGGAACGAAAGTACAAGGCAGTGGCTTGGGATTATCTATTTCGAAGGATTTTGTGGAAGCTCATGGTGGTACGCTGACGGTAGAGAGTGAATTGGGGAAGGGAAGTCGGTTTGTGATGCGGTTGAAGGCATAGTTTTGAAGGAGTTTATGAAAGAATTAGACTTCCGACAGGCACAAAATCTGCTTGCCGGAAGTTTCTCTATTCTTTCTTTTTATCGTTTTCTTCTTCTCCAGCATATCCAAATGCCACACAGACCAATAATAAATGGAATGCCATAGCAATAGATAATTTTGATAGTGGATAGATCCATAGGAGTCAGGCTGATATCTTTGTCGAGATAAGGGGCTCTGGAAGAAGATACCGGAAATTCATTATAGCATAGCCAACGGAATGAACCGGGAATCATATTGAAGTTGAATGAATAGATACCCGGTCTTGAGCTTTTTTGTAGTTCGGCATTGCTGAAACAGTCTGCATCACCCAACACAATGATCCGTTGTTTTTTATCTTTGCCTTTTATCTTGCGGGTTAACGCTATTGCCGTGGGATAGGCTCCTAGCTTTTCACCTTGAAGAGAGTCCAAAGAAAGGGAATCATTCACAAAATCTTTTGTTTGATACTCAATCCATGTTTGTTGAGCGTTGCTTTGTAATAAAACTATTGGATGGAATTTTGTTGTATCGATAACTTCCAGAGCAACAGCCGATGGCATGGTGACTGCGCTATGCGTCTGCCTGTCAACCATACGTTTGTAGAAGCCTCCTATACTGTCGGCGGCTATCTGGGTAGCTTTCGCGAGAACGAGGTCTCCGGGATTAACATCAGAAGGTTGTGCAATGATTCCCGGCAACAGTTTTAAACCAACTTTCCGGAGTAAAGGATTCATTACTTCCTGACGTCCGACGTCTCCCATAATCATCATATTACCTCCGCGTTCAAGAAAACGATCTATGATTTCTTGTTCTTTGGAACTCATGGAAGAACGCATTTCAGCGATAAGTAATATATTGATATTACTTGGTATATCATTCATATCCTTCAGATTCAGTTCCACCAAATCAAAACCTTGATTAATCATGGAATAACGAAAGCGTCCATGTGTGGCAAAAAGTGAGTAATCCTGATCTCCCTTTTTAGTGGTGGAACGTTCCTGATGTCCTGTGATGGCGCCTACCTTCACAGGAGTAACAAGCATTTTCTTCAATGCTGCGGAGATTTCTGTTTCAGAAGGGTGATATTCCATATCGTCGAACAAGCGAAGGCGGGCTTGTTCACCGGATCCACGCTCAACAACACGCACAAATCGGTAGTTTTCTTTTGCCAAGTCTATTTTTTCTTTCAGTTCTTCGGCACTTTTCAGCTTTTGGGGATTGAAGTTCTTTTTCTTGGCAACTTCATAAGCTATCTCACGAATGTTCTTATTCGGATATTGGCGATAAAGGGCACTGTCTTTCGGTGTGGAGTAATAGTAAACATACTCCATCTTTATCTCCGGTTTGAAACGTGTGTACATTTTGAAGCGTGCCATATCCTCTTTTTGCTCTTTTGGAGAAGCGACATCAAATTCTTTATCGAAAATATTGACGTAAGTTGTGATTGTCATAGGTCCGGATAATTGCTTCATCACTTTCTGACTTTCTTCTGAAAGTGTACGTTGTTTGCTGCGGGTAGCATCATAAAAGCCCATCATTGCCGGACGGGAACTGACAAAGCCGATAACTATAATGGTACATACAGCTAAGGCATAGCGCATTGTTTTTGAAAGGAGTGAACGGTGTGTTTTTTCGTTGTTCAGTTTAATGACCGATAGCCAGAGGAATAATAAAATTACGGCAAGGAAATAGATAACGTCATCGCTACATATCAATCCTCCAACCATCTCACTGGCACGTCCTTTAATGGATAGCCAATAAGTAATTTCTCTAAAGAGTATGGACTCCTGCCCAATTCCTCCCACATAATTGAGAAATGCTAATGCGGAAAGGGTGGCGACAGCTGCCACAACCTGGTAAGATGTGAGTGTGGTCATAAAGAGACCGATAGAACAATAGGTCAGTATCAACAGAAACATGGATAACAATCCCGCCAAGATAAGTGTAATATCGACATGCGGCACGGAGATAAACATTACGATTGTCGGTAGGGCAAGGATGATGACAAAGATCAGGGCGAATACCACCATTGATACAAACTTGCCGGTAATGATTTGGATACTATTTACCGGTGATGAATAAAGTAGTTTGATAGAGCCTGATGAATATTCACGACTCATCAAGTTCATGGTTAATAAAGGAATATACAGATAGATCGTTTCCTGAATTACTTCATATATTCCTTTGAGACCAAGGACAAAACCGGCTGTGACACTGAAAGTGATCGTGTTGCCCAATGCTTTTATTTTTACTATTTCCGTCAGGATATTCATAAAATCGAATCCTACCTGGCATGTAAATGCAATCAGTAGCAACCATGCGACCGGTGAGTAAAAGAGTACCGCTAGTTCGGTACGGGCTATTCTAAGTATAAGTCTTAAGTTCATCTTTTTCTCTTATTAATTTCTTCTGCGGAAAAACCAGATGCCAACTCCTATAAGTAAGAGGATAGCTGGTATAATGATTATGAAAATAGTTTTCATTGTACCAATATCTTTCACTCTGATCGAAAGTTTATTGTCGGTACAATGGGGACGGCGTATGTCGATTGGAAATTCTCCTCCGGAAAGCCAGCGGAAGCTTTCGATAATCAGATTAAAGTTTCCTGATCTATATCCTTCGCGTGAAAGAGTCAGTTCGGTGTTGCTTATGCAATCCGCATCACCAGAGATGATAATACGCTGCTCTTTATCTTTCAGTTGGCGTGAAAGGGCATAGGCTGTGATATAGGTTTGTTCTTTCTCTCCTGCCGAAGCATTACATTCTACTGGTGATTCCTGTAAATCTGTTTGTTCTTTTTCAATCCATACACCTTTGGCATTTGTTTCAAGAATCGGAGTATATTGGAAGCCGTAATCGTTGTCGGAGCATGTAAGGGCTACACATCCGGGCATAGAGACACGTAAATCATATTTGGGAAAATCATCTTTGAATCCGAATGTAAGTTTTCCCGATTCACGGGTTGCCTTGGCTAGAATCAGATTAGGAGAGAAATCAGCGGAAGATTGTGCCAGTTGGTATTCTTCCATTTTGATACCGAGTTTGCTTAAAAAAGGATTCATAACTTCTTGCCTGCCTGTATCGGTGAGAATAAATAAATTACCTCCACGAGCCAGGTAAGCCTCCAGTTGATTTTCTCCTTTTTCTGTAAGCGGGGTTCTCATTTCTGCAAGGACCACGATATTGATTAGGGAAGAAATGGTGTCTCCGTGAGAAATGTCGATCTCGCAGACATCAAAGCCTTGATTAATTAAGGCGGCTCTAGAATATTTCTCAATGGAGAAGTTGCTATAATCGCGGTCACCGGATTTGGACACCTCACGTTCACCGTCTCCTTTGATAAAGGCAACAGTGGGAGGAGTTGAAATCATCTTTTTGATGGCTGCTGTAATTTCCGCTTCGGATGGCGTTGCATCCATATCTTCAAAATCACGGATGAAGGTACGTTTTCCATCTTGCGTTTCCATAATGCGAACAAATGTATTTTGTTCTTCACGCAGGTCGATGATTTGGCGGATTTCTGCCGGAGATTTGAATAAATGAGGATTCAAGTTATAAATCATGGTCATATAATCACGCATCTCATCTACTGTTTTGCCTTGAAACTTAGGATTATTTGCAACGCCGTTGGGGGCGAAATCATAATAATAGACATATTTCACTTGCAGGTCCGGTTTAGCGAGACAATAAGGTTCGAAGATTGTTTCATTCGCTTTCTTCATGATAGGGAGGTAGCGATATGATTTGTTATCAAGTAGGTTAACATAATTGGTAATAGTTACCGGTCCTGTCAATTTTGCTAATACGTGTTGGCTATTTTCGGTAAGTGAGTTTAGTTTAGTGCGTGTTGTATCCCATACCTTAATCATTCCCGGACGTGAAGTGAAATAGCCAATTGCCATTGCTGCGACAAAAAATCCCAGATAGCTGATTGCTTGCCGGAAACGACTGATAGTGCGCCGGTCGGATGCAAGTTTGAAAGTGGTGAATGTAAGGAAAAGGGTTACTACGACCACAAAATAAATCACATCTTCACTCCGAATTACTCCATTCAGCATATCGATTGTTCTTCCGTTTATTGACAGCCAATAAGTCAGTTCGCGTATAAAATCGTATTCCTGGCCGATATTTCCTACAAAATTCAGTATAGCTAATATAATAAGAGTCCCAACTGCTGCTACTACTTGATAAGTCGTGAGTGAGGACATAAAGAGCCCGATAGCGCAATAGGCGCATATTAATAAATAGAGTCCTAGAAGGGCGACTAGTACAGGAGCCCAATCAAAAGAAGGGATTACCAAACTGCCATAAATAGCACTGGCTATCGGGACAAGCATCAGACAGCAACCAAATCCGATGGCTGCAAGATATTTACCTAATACGATCTGACCACTGGTGACTGGGGATGAATATGCCAGTTTGATTGAACCCGATGCCGTTTCGCGACTGATGAGTCCCATTGTCAACAATGGAATATAGATGTATATGTTTGATACGACGGAGGACAAAAAGCCGTAACTACCTAAGAAGCAGATACCGCTCAAAGATACTTCCTTGCCGCCTGACAGATCATAGTCGGTCACTATATTCTCCATCAATGACGTAAAACTTGCTGTTGTCAGGAATGAGAAAACAATCAATATGAACCATGCAATCGGCGAATAGAATAAAATAGCCAGATCGGTTCGGGCAATACGCATTATAATCTTTAAATCCGTCATGTTAGATATTATTTTTAAGTTTTCCCGATAGTTGTGCAAAGATTATGTCAAGAGAGCAGCGTTCCATCGTGATTTCTTTCAGTCGCCATCCGTTTTGTATGCTTAAGGCTACTACTCGTTCAGTTATGTTTTCATCGTCATCAAAGCGTATCCGGAATGTACCGGGATAGAGTTCTTCTATATTCAACACATGTTCTATCTTTGCTAGTTCTTCTATAGAAGGGGGAAGGGCAAATGTAACGGTGAAACTACTTGGAACCACATAGTTATCAAAGTCTTTCATGCTACCTGAAAATACGACTTTACCATGTTCAATCATGCGAATATCATTGCAGGTAGCTTGCACTTCCGACAGGATATGAGTGGAGAGTAGGACAGAATGATCTTCAGCAATTTCTTTAATCAGATTGCGTATTTCGACAATTTGGTTAGGATCAAGCCCGTTTGTAGGTTCATCAAGTACTACGAATGGAGGATTATGTACAATAGCCTGTGCAATTCCTACTCTTTGTTGATACCCGCCTGAAAGATTCTTTATAAGTCGTTTGCTAAAATGGGCAATAGCGCAACGTTCTTTAGCTATTTCTACAGCTTCACGAATTTTTGATTTCTCCATTCTCCGCAGTGTGGCACAGTGTATGAGATATTCGTCGACAGTCAAGTCCGGATGGAGAGGTGGTTTTTGAGGTAAGAAACCAATATGTTTTTTTGCTTCAACCGGATTTTTTCGTAGATCGATGCCATTGATAAATACATCTCCTTCCGTTTGATTTAAAACTCCACAGATGATATTCATAGTGGTGGACTTACCTGCCCCATTAGACCCTAACAGACCTAATATTCCTGTTTTTTCAATAGAAAAATTGATATCGCGAATGGCCCAATCTACACTATAACGATGAGATAAGTGTTTAACTTCGACAATAGGATTACTCATACTTTTTATTTTAAATGATTAATAGATTTCTTATTCATATTACCATGTAACTCCTCTTGAAATATCCATCCGGTTCGATTTGATCTTTCTGAATTTCCAGGAGAAATTTATGGTAAAATACCGCCCGAAGTTTTCTCGGTCAATATAACTGGTATAGTTATCTTTCATTTGGATAGCTATGAAATTCACATTTTATCTGACATCGGCCTATATTCGCGTATGCTTCCATCGTTTGTAGTACCTTCGTAGTTCGATTTCACTTTACCAAACCGATAAGCAAAATTTATGGTGAAAAACCGTCCATAATAATTTGTCCACGTGTTTTGAATGTAGTTGGAATACATTTGGCTGTTGAAAGTCCGATGACTATTTAGTAGATCATATGCGGCAATACTAATGTCTCCTTTGCGATTTAACACTTTACAGCCTATGTTCAAGTTTAGGGTGTGATTGCGGTTAATCTCTTTATTGATTCCATAATCACGGCTGAAAATGAAATTATAATGACTACTTAGATAGAAGTATTTACATATTTGGCTTATATCAAATGTTGCTCCTGCCGTTTGATAGAATGTTTTACTTGTATAATTTTCAGTATTGATGCTATGTACATAATGAGTATTGGCACTGATTGTTATTTTTAATCTTTTAGTTAGATTACAGAGTAGAAAATGTTCGAGCGATGGATCATAGGTACGTGTTGTAGTCTTATTTTCTCCTATATAATATGGGTTATGTTCGTAGTTGAATCCGGTAGATAAGGCATATTTGGATTTTATACTACGTATAGGAGCCTGCCATATCAGTTTGCCTTTTATGTCCCAATATCCTTCTACGTTTTCAAAACTAATTAGAGAACTGTGTGCAGGTGCTGTGTATTGCAATCCCGATAGATAAGTTTCGGCATTGTAATAGGTTGTCTTTGCAACAGGAGAGTGTTGGCGGATAGAGGCATTGATAATAACACCTATGGTGTGGTTATGTTTTCCTAACATACGATTGCAATTGAAGAGGAACGAATGTAGATATGATTGTTTTAAGTTGGGATTTCCACTGCGCAGCATGTAAGGATTGCTGTTATCTATTTGTGGGCGTAACTGCACTATGTTTGGTGCAAAATTATGCAGTCTGTAAGCGGCACTCCATGACTTTGTTATATCTGTATGCACAAAAGATATTGCTACTGTTGGAGAGATGAATGTTTTACGGTAGTTGTCCATTTCTTTTTCTTTCCGCTTAAGTGTAGTTTCCTTCAGTCCGGCTGAAATGTCACAACTTGTTTTTTGAAAGGGAAAAAAGTGAAATGAAACTTCCTGTTTTTGTGTCAGGTTATTTATTTTATAACTATATGTATTGGCTTCGTCTGTTTGTGGATTTGTGGGGCTCAACATATTCCAGGCGAATTGGTGTTTCCATCCGTTTTCGTATTTAACGGAATAGTCAAAAGATATTTGGGTGTCATTTTCTGGATTCAGTATATATATTAATTGCGCATTGCCGTTCCACTCCGTATTGCGGAGTTTTGATGGAATAGTCAGATAAGTTTGTGTTGTCGAACTTTCTAATGTGTCTATCCGTAATGAATGATTTTTGCCTTTATTTATATCTACTGAACTTTCTAATGTATATCCGATTCTGTCGGTAATACTGTTGACATAACTGACATCTTCCTTCACATGAAAATTCTTGTTTAGATTATCGTAATGCATCAGGCTTTTCGATGTTTGAAGATTGTTTTCTTCATTATAGATGTAAAGCGATTGCCAATCTTTGTTGTTGTTATATGTTATAAGCTGGTTCCAACGGAATTCTCCCCATTTGTCATTTGAATTGGAGAAAGAAAATTCGGAATAGTGATTTTGTTTTCTGTCACTGTTGCTATTTTGTTCTTCATAAAGGCGCTGCTGATAATTGTTGCCAGGAAAATAATGTTGTTCGGATCGTGTATTTGTATTATCGCGATTATATCCGAAAGTGTAAAATGCTCTAAATGTACCGTATGTTCCATTTTCTGTGTCCCATGAGCGTTCCGTAGCCAGATCTGCATAAGTCGTTTCGTTGTAAGTACTACCAGGATCGGAAATGGAAAGAACATTTTTGATATTATTTGATTTTCGGTTGATATTATTGTGAAATACATTACTTGTGAGTAAAAATTTCTCGGAGAAAAAGTTAGTGGTGAGTCCGAGCCCTTTACGGAACTTTCCTCTGTCGTTCTTTGAGTCCATGTTGCTGCCTGTACTAGCCAATAGGTGTGCTTTCCATGAGCTGATGAGTTTGCTTTTGGTTTCTATGTTGAGCACTCTGGTGAGATCCCCTCTGTACATTAGTTTTTTTGTTTTCGTATTTTCATATTCATCATAAGCCTTGATTTTTAATACATCTGTTGCAGAAAGATTCTTTAGTGCTGCCATTGGGTCACTTCCGAATATTAGTCTGCCGTCTATATAAGTTTTGGTTACTTGTTTTCCCATGATTTTGACGGAATGGTCGTCAGTCTCTGTTCCGGGAAGTTGCTCGACTATATTCATAGCGACATCCCCTTCTTGTATGTTGACTGCCTTCGGGTTGAATATTAGCGTGTCGCCATTTTGGGTCACAATGGGGATTCTGCCCTTGATGGTGACTTCCTCCAGTTGGATGGATTCATCCAAAATTTCTATGTAAAGATTAGAATTCTTTCCAGCTATTATATTTAATTCTTTTTCAACTTTCCGACACCCTATTGCAGTGATAATGAGTTTTGCTTTTCCTGTTTTTATGGGTTTGAAACGGAATACTCCATTTATGCTTGTTGTTTTCAGTGTGTCTTTTGCATAGATCAAAAAGATATTGGCACCGTCTAATGAACCATTAGACCCATTTTCTTGTTTGTGTATAATAAATCCCGATAGCTCATTTGTTTTATCTTGAGCATTTATCGGTAAAGTAATGTATAACAATAAAAAAATAGAAATAAATTTTTTCATATTGCTGTTTTATAAAAAGTTTAGTGATAGTGTGTGGTTTTATTTGTCTAAGGCTTGTGAACTTTCTTTTAGGAAGAAGTTCACCACCCTACGGCCTCCAATTCTTTCTTGTTTTGTTTCATAACCCAGATAACTTGCTTGGAGAATTTTTTTGTCGGCCTTAGAAATGCCTATACTATATTCTCCATCAATATCAGTTATAGTACCATTAGTACTACCCACTTCGATAACGCTCGCGCCTATTAGTACCTCTTTTCCTCCTTCAGTATAAACAACCCCTGTGATTTTCTGACTGAAAAGGACCATTGGGGAGATCGGAGATTGAAGTTTTTTGTTTTTGAAAAACTCAGTACTTTTATTGTCTCTTGCCTTGATTATTGGAGAGGAGGGGGCTTCTTGTGCAAAAGAACACATCATTATAGTAAATATGAATACAATGAATAAAATAATCTGCTTCATAATATAATTTTTTTTAATTGTTATACATTTTACTATCACTAAACTTTTTATAAACATACACGTTGAATGGTAGAGGAAAGGCTAAATTACCCTGTCAATCATCGCTATCAAATAATCGCATTTTCCACGTTCAATATCATTACTAGCCAAAGAACGAGCTTGTATCAAATAGCGACGTGTACTTTTCAACTTATCATAGCAAATGGCTTCGATATCCGTACCGACATAGAAATTGACAGCAGTCATAGGTTCCATACCCGATTGCTCTTCTGTTGCAGATATAGAGGCAAAAGTTGTCAGCAACCCTAATGATTGTAACTTATGATTAGTTTGCTCGTTGAGAGCAATGGAAGTTACTCTTGTTGATACAGCCTTGTCAATAGCCTTTAATGTCGGACACATTCCTTTTAAAGAACTGATATATACAGACAGTTGTGCAATCATTGGAGCACTTAAAGGTTTCCCATTTAAAGTTTCTTTGAATAATTGTTTCTCTATATCATTCAAATATGCTTCTTGGGTATAAGGTCTAGTTGATTTCTCTACACTCAATCCCATACGCATCAAACGAAACATCAAAGACATCATTGGATACCCGTTATTGTAAATCCATGTTGACATATCAGGATTGACACCACCTAAACGCAAGAAATCCTTATTAGAGTCCAGCCAACTTAAATCATAGAAGGTACTGAATATCTTTTGTAAGACTTTCTTTTGCATATCTGCCGATACCGGTTGATATGAAGGAACATTGCTTTTTTCGTTGGCTTCATTGATATAAATACCTCCGATATAAGAAGATACAGGTGACAATGTTTTATTGATTAATTCAATAATCACAAAATCAGGAAATAGCTCCCGGTAATCATTGGGGATATTATCGTCGTGAAACCAGGCAGGACTATTTTTAACTACATATTTCACATGAGCGATTTGTGCATCTAAAGAGGCTATCGGATCATTACCTAAATCATAGTTTTGGCAACGCGGGTCTGTAGCATAAGCTGGTGAACGCTTTCCATAGAAATAGCGTGGATCTCCATCGTGTTCCATAGCCCATTTCTTCAACATGTCTGATTCATTTTCACTGGTGGCGGCATACAGATATTTGAGCGTAAATGCATCACATACACCCGGTTTGTCGACAATCAATACCACTCCTTTTTCTTTATCACCGGGCTGTGCCAGATAATTGTATAATACGTTGTCCATGACTGAAGCTGTGATACCATATTTTTGAGTAAATTCAGGAGAACGCAGTTCCTCTGGGGAGTATGCTGCAGAACCAGCCAAATTAGTTGCCAATCCCAAACTAAGACCAAATGCTTTTAGCATACGTGCTGTCAGATTCTCACAGATCACCTCATCGGCAATGTAATAAGTCCGGAAGCGCGGATCAATCTCTGCCATTTGGTATACTCCATTGCGACGTACGCTGACGGCAAGGTCGCGTGGTACTCCTATCTTGGTACTTAAGATTTCTCCAGTGCGTAAATCAGTGACATTGTACGCAGTAACTTCCGAGTTGTTGTTATTCAGGAAAGCAATCGTATTTATCATTGGGTTATTAGCACGGAAAGTTGAACCTTTCTCATACGGTTTTATTATGATTGGTTTTCCTATTCCTAAGTCTTCAAATATTATATTCCATTCATCTGCACTTTTTTGGATGGCTTTTACCCAGCTATCTTGAATCAGAGTGTCGATGTAGAAAACAACAGGTTGTTGCGTCGTTATATTACGCCGTGTTACATAATATCCTTTCTTGAAACGTTTTTCATTACGATAGTCCGTGTATGCGATATAACCTGTTCCTACACGTGGGTTGGCTTCGCGGGTATTCATCTTTTCTTTTGACAGTAGGGCTAGTGTCGTTTGTACCGACATGGTTAATTCCGGTTGTTCTTTGGAGACGAATCCCATGATGCTGATGCTCAACTTTGCAGTACAGTTTTGAGTGATACTGATACAATTGTCGAATGCATCTGCAGAGTCCACAAAAGATGTTTTACTTTGAGGGGAAGCACTTACAATTGTGAGCATACCTCCATAACTGCGTCCGCTAAGATTGAGTACATCTTTATTGGAACAAGAGAAATAGGAAGTGGCATTAAATACAACAGCCGTTGAATCGCTGGTGTATCCTTCAATTGGAAATGCTTTGTAAATAGCATTACTACGAGATAATGCAAAAGCCGCTTCTTGATTATCGTCCTGTTCGTTGAGGCGAACATTGTATTTCGGATCTCGGAATAATATTAATGAATCGGTTTTATCAATAATCAGATACCTACTTTGAGCAGCTTTTGTGCCTGCCAGTGAAATGTCACTTGCAGTAGTGATGGCAGAGTTTACTAAAAAATCCCGTCCCATTAATTCAACCGGTAGTTCCAGATAAATCTTATCCTCGTACTGATGAACTGTGATTGTCCCTTTATTGACTGTATGTTTCTTCTTATCTTTGAAAAGCTTGTCGTAGACACTCTTTTTTTTCTTTTGAACACTGTCAGTCTGTTGTTCGGTTTTTGCTTTTCCTTTTTTCTTTTTGGAGCGGGCATTGGCTTCATTTGTTGATCCGATAATCAACAAAATTGCCATCAACCATAAAAATAGTATTTTCATCTTTTGTCCCTCCCTTATTTTAAGTTGATGTCGAGCATCTTTAATAATAATTCATAGTGAGCTTTCGTCTTCCCTGATGCACTGGCTGCCTTTTGTTTCATCAGTTGTTTGGCTTTAGCTATATATGCGTATACATCTGCCTGGGTAACTTTGGCTGTCATAGAAAAACGATTCAACGGTCTCCATTCAAAACCTGCTACAGGGTTGTGTATAACATCCTCTTTGATAGCATGTCCCTGGCAACAAGTATATCCGAACTGGCGGTGATTGATGTCAAGTGGTTTTTCTCCGGTCAATGCTTTCCCGGCTCCTTTAATTGTGAAACCGGCAGTTTGCATCATCATGTATATATATTGTTTCTGGAGATTCATTTGGGATTCTGTTAATGTACGTCCGGAAATGGTCGGTTTCCATACAAAATTGTATATCATGTTGAAAGCCTCGGCAGCAGTAAATGAATCTTTCTCTAATCCTTCGTATTGTGATACCTGAAAAGGTACAGGCAGTATATATATCAACATGAAGTTTTGAATAGTTTGTTTAGGGGAACCGGAAACCGGGAATTTAGTTAACAAGTTTTTGTTGTCAAGCCAATCCAGATCGTTATAAATCTCGAATAGGTAATTCAGGGCTTCTTTTTGTTGTGCCTTCGGAATCTGTGCAAAACGTGGCATTGTGTCTCCTTCCTTAACTTCGTTGACAAAATAACCGCCTACATTGCCTGCTACATGGGTAACATACATTGCAAGTTGTTCTACGATACCAATAAATAAATCTTCACGGTATTCGTATGTATCGTCACCTTCAGAAATCCAACTTTCCAGATTATTCATAATATACTTAAGGTTCTTGATGCCATATCGAGTTGCTTTCATGGAGTTGTCACCAATATCTTCCGTTTGTGAACGGGGATCAACAACTCCATATACTTGTTGTTTTCCATATCGGTACACTGGATTCTCTTTAATGGCATCACTGATCCATTTGCCTGTTATAATTGCTTCTTCCTCTGCAGAATTAACATTGAATACCGGAGTATACGTCCATTTAATGAGGTATTTGTCGTATTCACCAAAGCGGGGAGGAGTCAATTTAACGCCACGTTCTTTATCGCCAGGTTGTGCTACATAGTTGAAGCGGGCATAGTCCATGATGGAAGGAGTGGTACCATACTTTTGTGTGAATTCCGGTGAACGTAAAGAATCTACCGGGAAGGTGGAGGAAGCTCCCATGTTATGCATAAACCCTAAACAGTGCCCGATTTCATGTGAAAGTACATAGCGCAATGCATCTCCAACCATTTCATCCGGAATATTGGCTGTGCGTACATCTTTATCGGCTTGTGCTGTTTGCACGAACAACCAGTTGCTGATAAGTTTGATGACATTGTGATATAAATATACGGAGGCATTCAGGATTTCTCCGCTTCGTGGGTCTACCCATGATGGTCCCATTGCATTTTCAATGCTTGATGGAGCATAGCGGACACATGAATATTTGATATTGTCGGGATCGAATTCAGGATCATCTGTCGGGAAATCTTTGGCTGCTACAACATCTTTGAACCCAATCTGTTCAAATAATTCATTCCATTGGGTGACTCCTTCCCGCAGATATGGTTTCCATTTTTCCGGGAAAGTATTATCGATGTAGAAGACAATCTGTTTAGTGGGTTTCACTTTCTCTCCACGTAAGTAGGCGGCGGTATCGGACGGTTGTATATCCCATCGATTGGCATAGTAAACGGGTGCGGTCGTTTTAGCTCCTTCGCCTAGTTGTTCGCGTCCGGTAAAAAATACACCGATCCGGTAATCTGCCATACGTGGACGGTAAGGTTTTTCTTTTAACAGCATGATGGAACGTGTCATTTCTGCGGTGAATGGACGGTCTTTTATGAGTGATGTTCCTTGTGAATTGCTGACAGAGAATGTATATGACAGACAGCTTTTAATAGAAACATTATCTTTGAAAGCCTTGATTTGTGAAATGTACGAGCAGTCGGATTGATAATTCTCTGTACGATTGTACATTCCATAAATAGAATTTTTGTCGAAGGGACTCATCTTCTTATTATCGCCCAGGAAGACGCTGCTCATATCAAAAACGATAGCAGTAGAGTCATTATTGTATGCTTGAATCTTTTGGTTGCTTAAAATTGCTCCCAGTGTACTTTTGCGTAAAGCTTCATCAATTTGTGTGTTACCGGTAATATAGTCAGTGTTTACCTGACGTAACTGTACATGTGTTTTATTGCGTGTGAATACTACGTGAAGAAGATCGGTCGGTTTAGAACCGACTACTGCATTGCCATTATCAGAGATACTGGTGACAGTGGAACCAATAAGCATATCTTTATTGATTAAATTCACAGGAAGTTCAAAATATACTTTTCCATCCAGCAGATGGAGAGTAATCAGTCCTTTGGCTATTTCATGCTTTTTCTTGAATAGTTTGTCATATTCACTTTCTTTTTTAGCAGGAGTTGTTTGTTCTGTTTTTGCCTTCTTTTTTTTCCAGAAGAATGGAAATTTACGCTGTGCGTCAATGGTGGTAGACGAAGCTACCACCATTGCTGCAAGTAAGAGGATTTTCTTTCTCATATCAGTTCTTTAATGTATTCTTATGAAATTAGATTAATATCCGGTTGTTGTTACATCTAGGATTTTACCAAAACCATCATAGATTAGGGCTTTAGAAATATCCAAGGTTCCTGCACCGGCCTGTTTCATCGGAACAATTGAGACTTTTCCGTTAAATTCTGCGGATTGGGTCACAATAATGAGGGCTTTGTTATTCCATGCATTTGGGGCAATAGTTGGTGGATTACCAGTCATTACATTAATTTGATTGGTATATTGCCCTTGTTGATATAACTTGGCCTTTGTAATTTTTTCTCCGTTACTGGGGGTAAACTGTGAGGTGGTGGAGACAGATACTTCATTTCCCATACCGTAAGTAAATGAGTATATAGCTGCATCTGTTACTACATATAATACATTATTTGTATGTCCGAAGAAAATAGATACAGCTTTGTCTAATAAGTTTTTGCCTGCCGCTGGAATAATATATTTGTTTTTTGCAGCTGCTGGTTGTTCTGGTGAGGTAACTACCCATCCATCCCAATTATCAGGATCTTCATAGTAGCCTTCTTCTGCTTTATATTGGCTTAAAGTGTAAATAGCATAATTTCCACTATTATCGTCTTTAAGTAAGAAAGTGGCCAATGAGCCATCTTGAGAACTTGTTGCGGCAATAGCTGTTTGACTCCCCATGTCATTAGGATCGAAATCCGGATTTGAGATATACGGAGTACATGTGTTATAACTCGTGCCATTTAAGGAATAAAAGGCACCTTTGGGTTTATCTAACCATACTAAATGATTGTCACCAATACTAAATGAAGAATTTGCTGCATATACATTGTTATTGATTTCAAATCCATTAAAAACAGAATTAGGCATAGAGAATTTGTTACCTGCTACGTTTAAGAATGAATATAGTCCATTATTTGTATAAGCGATGAAAAGTTGTGAAGAACGAATATAAGATTTTACTTGGAAATCGGTGGGGCAATATAAAAATATTTTTTCATCTTCCCATGTCCCGTTTATTGAATAGTCCTCACAGTTGAAACGAATGCTTTTTCCTGTGGAAGAAATAGCCCAAATCTGATTTAAGTGAGAACTACCAAGTATTGCTGTGTTCCCCATCACCTCATAGGTTAATGAAGTCAATAATTCATCATATGCTGCTCCATTAGCAGTTTCTAGTATGTGACGAAATATTCTTTCTTCTTTTGTATATTGATTTGTTATTTGAGAATTGTTAATCAAAGTAAAATCTGTTGTTGTTCCGTTTTCACTATCTGCGATTAACAATCCGTCTAGAAAGCTACTTTGTACATATAATTCCCAAGAATAAATATATTGTAAGTTATCATTTGCTACATCTGTTACAGTCAATTTTAACGTATAGGCTCCATTTGATATAGGACGATTTATAATACCATGAAAGTCTTTTTCTGTACCAATAATTTCATAAACAGGATTGCTAGTTGAGGGTTCCTCGGTTACAGCCCATTCATAGCGCAAATTAGAACCATCAAAACCATCTTGGGTAATAGATGGTACAATATCGACAGGAGATTGATAACCTACGTATATTGAATTTTCTTGATTCTTATCGTTTATACTAATTTGTACTTCTGGAATAAGGTTTGTTACAAATGAACTTTTATCCTCATAACAAGAAGTAAACCAGAGAATATTAGGCAGCAGTAATATTATTAATTGAGTTATATTATTTTTCTTCATAATTTTATAGAATTATATAAATTAATATGTTCTGGCTTCTATAATTTGTCCTTTCAAATTACCTTCGTTATGAACTAGGGGGGCATCGGGATGTTCTTTCTGATACTTTTTTAGATAATCCGCTAATTTTGCAGCATAAGCTTCATATGATTTGTCGGTTACGAATAATCTATAATTGGCGAGATATTTATATGTAAAATATGTTGGTCTCTGTGGTTGGTCAGGATGCGCAGTCATATCGTCCCAATCATCCCAGTCTAAAGCTGTTACAATTGTTTTTAAAGCATTGGAACTATAAGCCGTTGTAGAATAAGAAGTTGGAGTTAGAGATGACTTTATTAGTGAATTATATGTCATCCATACATATCGTTCAGTTGCCGGAGGGGCAATGATATTGTTGTTCCAACTTACTGTTGCTGTGATATATTCTTTAGGTCCTAACCCTAGAGTTGATGACTCCTTTAGCTGGATATAAAGTTTATATGATGCTCCATTTTGTATTTCATCAGTATTAAACAGCCTTATTTTTATTGTTCCTTTTAAACTATTTGCGGGAATCACTGCAGCAGTTATTTCATAACTGTTTTCGGGGGCAGTGGTTTCCTCCGCATTGATTACATAATTCACAGTACGGTCTTCTGTCGATACATTTCCGACCAAAACTAAAGGCAATTCATATTCACCATATTCATCAAAGGGATTCTCCAGAAAAGAATAATTCCCTTTAAATATGTCGGTTTCTGCATCGTACTCATTCGTAGAATTGAATCTGACAGCATTATATTGACTGTCAAAATATGGTATTTCTTCCTTGCCGCAACTAATGAGGCATAAAGAGAAACAGCTTATCGCTAAGACTGATTTTATAATTATTTTTTTCATATTAATATTGTTTATTGTACACGACCGGATTGTATTTCGAAGGTAGGATAAGGCAATAAATATTGCGTATCTGTCATCTCTTCACTATAATTAGGAATGGATTTACACCCTGTTCGCTTATAGTAATAGAACATGACACCTTCGGAAATGAATTCTTTGTGATATTCTTTTTGTATTTCTTTTATGATTTGATCTGCATTTAGATTTTCAAGAGGGGTGCTGATACCTCTGTTTTCGCGAATCTTATTTAGCCTTTGTAATGCCATGTCAAGATTTGGGGTTGCACTTGTTGCATAGCATTCTGCAGCAATATAGAATATTTCAGGCAAGCGTATTAGAGACAAGCGGTTCTTATTGAATTCGTCTAAACTTGCTTGATGAATTTTCATAGGGACATATCCTCTGGAATCACTTTGGGTTTGATCTAACATTCGTGTGAAACGAACATCTGAATTTATGCCTTCATATATATTTTCAACATCTGTTGGAGATATATACATAGCTGTATAGTCTGTGTTGACGAAGTTGGGTATTATATATGAGGTAATTTTGGACGTAACGTCTGAAACATTTAGGCTAAATAAAGCTTCGGATGCTAGAGAACGGTTAGATTGAGAAATTTCTGGTAACAGGTAGGAGTAAGTGTACATATCGTCCATAACAATTCCATTATCACCGATAGCTGTGATTATCTCTTCAGTAGCATTTAAAGCTTTGTCTATGCTTTCTTTACTGCCTTCCCATAAATATACACGTGCTTCCAATGCTTTGACTGCATAATAATTGAGTCGTAAAGTTCTATCTTTGAAGAAACCATCTGCATCTATACTTGTGTAATAAGAAGCCGGATGTTTTTTTGTGATCGGGTCGTATTCCTTTAATAATTTTTCTGCGGCTTCCAAATCGTTGATAATCATTTGAAGTGTCTCCTTTCCTGTGCGTTGAGGAGTTGGGATCGATGATAAAGTTGTTACATATGGAATCGTTTTTTTAGAATTTAGTTCTGCGGAACGGTTTTTCCAATCACCATATCCATATAGGCGCAACAGATCAAAATGCATATATGCACGAATGGCAAGAAGTTCTCCTTTGATAACATGATAATAGACTTCGTTCAGACTTGACTCCTGTCCTTCCATATTAGTTAATGCTTCATTGGCATTGGCTATTACAGAATATGCTTTAGCCCAGATATTTTCGATGTCCGAGAATATTTGTGTGTGGTCGTAATTGAATTTTTCATATTCTTGCATTTCTCTACTATTACTTGAATTGGAAGTCACAGGATTAAATTGATGACCTAATATTTCAATTGCATACCAGGATAATTCTTTACCATAAAGGGCATTGTCTGTCATGCTAATATAACAACCTATTAAAGATTGTTGGAATCCGGCTAGAGTGCTATAATGATCTTTTTCTCGAATTTCAGATCCTGAAGTAACATCGAACCAGTCGCTGCAAGAGGATAATGTTACTACGGATGTTAATAGGATTAATATGTATTTTTTCATCTTTATAAAATTTAGAGAGTGGCTGTTAATGAGAACGACATATTTCTTGCGAAAGGATAAGTTAAACCTCGTTCTATTTTTATAGAAGAGAACGTTGCAATATCATTTAAATAGAATGATAAACGCAGGCGTTGCATACTTAATTTCCTATAAATGGAACTGGGAAACTCATAATATGCACTGATGGAAGAGAGTGATAATTCACGCCGATCCTGTACAAAGCGAGTGGTAGCACGTGTGGTTGTTTCAGAATTAAATTTCTTGTATGGTGTTACTTGTCCGGGAGTAGTCCAACGACCAATTAGCAATCGGCGATCCACATTGTAAGCAATATTTGCATTTTCCACCCGACTGACGAGGGTTGAATTATACATTTGACAGCCAGCAAGATAACTTATAGTAGCGCTTAATCCGATACCTTTATACTCGGCTGTGAAACCGCCTGTACCACGATACTTAGGATCGGAGTTACCAGCAGCGACCATATCATTGGCTGAATAAGTATAAGTGTAGGTACCATCTTTTTTAATGTATATTTCTTGTCCGGTTTGCGGATCAATACCGGCTGAAGGGACTGCCCATATTGTTTTCATAGATAATCCGTCTTGATACATTAATACAGGTGCAGAGGTATTATTATCTTCTGCTTGTTTCATCATTTTTTCATTGTAAGCCCGCATACTCTCTGACAAACGAATTATTTTATTTCGGTTATAGGCAAATGTTCCATATACATTTACAAAACCTTCTTTTCCTTGCCATATTGTATAATTAGCTTTAGCTTCAACTCCAGAATTACGTACCAATCCTAAATTATCTTTTACTATTGCGAATCCTGTAGAAGTTGGGATTGTTACATCGGTTAACATATTTTTGGTATCTGCTGAGTAATAGTCAACAGAAAGGGATAATCCGGCAACTCTCATATCAATTCCTATATTATGATCCTTTTTCTGTTCCCATTTTAATTTGGAGTTAGGCATGGAAGCTAAATAAGCTCCTGTAAATTTGCCAGCTAAGCCTCCATATACGACACCTGTGTAATAATTATATGTAGCAATTGCTGCGTTGGTATCAAAGTTTTGATTTCCAGTCAAACCAATCGAGGCCCGAAGTTTTAACTGTTTAATCCATCCAACACCTTTCAAGATGGCTTCATTGTGTAGATTCCATCCAATACCAAAAGACCAGCTATTAGCCCAACGGTTATCTGAACCGTATAAGGAAGATGCGCTTTCCCGCACAGTTGCATCGGCTAAATAACGATTGTCATAATCATACGAAGCGGCTAATAGGAAGCTGGCTTCACGGTTAATTGTGGAATAACCAGTAGGGGTACTGTTTTCTGCATATTGTTTTGCGAATGAAATATCTGCCTTCTGATTATTGGGGAAACCTTCTGCCGTGTGTCGATATGCTGATGATTTTTCTCCGGAGATAAAGGCACCGGCATTTCCAAAGATAGTATGTTTACCAAATTGATTATTATAGTTTATATTCAAGTCTCCGGAAATAGAACTGGATTTACCATTTTCTATAATATACTTACCACGCTTAAGTATATCATTAACATTTGCAAAAATGGAATGTGAGGCGGGATAGAAATCATCCATATCATTTCGTTTTTCAGAGACTCCTATACGTGCTGTTGCTTTCCAATTTTTATCAACTTGCCATTCTGCATAAAAATTATTGGTGAATTGTAAATAACTGGAAGTAAAGCTGGTTCCGATAATAGAATTATACATAGGGTTAGCTACTTTGGTTGATGTTGAGCCAATTTGTTCTACCCATTGAACTATATTCCCATTTTCATCAGTTGCTTGCCAATATGGATTCATTCTGGAATATTCGCTAAATTCTCCATAAGGGGACTCATTACTTTTGTTAGATATGATTGATAGGATATTCTTTAGTAATAGTTTGTTATGTCTGTATGATAAATTTATATCACCCGATATATTGCGGCGGTCAGATCCCTTCATAACCCCAGTAATCTGATTATAAGTAAGGTCTAAGATTGCACGTAAATTTTGGGAATCGCCTAATTCTATATTTAGGTTATGTTTATGTCCTATGCCAGTGTGAAGTGGCTTGGATAACCAGTATGTATCTAATCCTTCTAATGCAAGTTTTCGTCGTCCATTATATAATTGATCTAATTGGATTTGTGTATTGGCGCTACTACTTGTATATACTCCGTCTAAACGTTCTGCTTCCAATTTTTCAAATGCATTACAAAGGTCATAACTGGTTAAATCTGGCATTTCCAAAGAAATACTACCATTATACGTAATACGCTGTTGATTTCCGGTTAAACGTTTTGTTTCAATAACAATTACACCATTGGCTGCTTTAGAACCGTAGAGAGCTTTTGCTGAGGCGTCTTTTAAAATTGTAATGCTTTCAATTCGGTTCATGTCCATGTCCATTATTGTTTCAGCAGTTGTTTCAAAACCATCAAGAATGAATAAAGGTTGATTGGGTTGATTTTGATAGTTGCTGCGCAAAGAACTGCTTTCTGTCGTTGGAAAACTGGAAGTTCCACGCATTGACATATCCGGAACACTGTTGGGATTGGAGCCCATATCAAAATTATCTGCAATGTATATTGTAGGATCCAGATTTTTCAAGCTCTGGAACACATTCTGATTTCCGACACGCATCAGATCTTTGCTCGAAATAGTAGTTGCTGCTCCAGTAAAACTTTCCGCTTTACGAGTATAAATTCCAGTAACGATAACCTCATCTAATTTAGTATCACTTTTTAGAGTAATATTTTTTCGTACATCATTCCGACCACTATTAATCATCACTTGTTGAGTAGACATTCCGATATATGAAAAGGTGATAGTACATGCGGTATTAGTTGGAATCTCTATATTATATTTACCATTGTTGTCGGTTATGGCAAATCGTTGAAGATCACTAATCACAACATTAACACCAGGCAGGGGGGATCCTTCTTCATCTGATACAATACCGGTTGCGGAACGTTTATCCCCTTGTTGTTCCACTTTAGAGATGGTAACAATATCTCTTTCCATACTATAAGTAAGCCCTGTACCATTAAGAACAGTACGTAGTACGTTATCCACAGTTTCATCTTTTACATGGATAGTGATGGGTTTCAGTGACTTTGTCTGTTCTGTATTGTAGACAAAGCTTAATCCGGTTTGTTGTCTTAAAGCATCGAAAAAATCTTTGACAGTGACAGATTCCAGATTTAAAGTTACTTTTTTGCCACTTTCTGGAATGGCAAACATCATTGTGGGTAATAGTAATAATACTACTACCAGAGAAAGTATTCGGATTCTTTCTCTACTTTTTGTCTTTCTCATTCTTTCTTCTTGTTTAATTAGTAATTAATTGTCTGTGATTAAAATCTCTCTTCCTTCTATTTTTATTTGTAAATTCGTAGTACGTGCTATTGCTTTTAATATCGGGCTGATTGTGGCATAACGATCCATATTACCAGTAAATCGCAGTTGTTTAAGCTCGGAAGTGCCAAAGGAAATATTAACATTATACCAATGTTCTAGAATTTCGACAATATTTTCTAAAGTACGATTCTCGAAAATAAGTCGTCCTTCATTCCATGCTATGTAGGGAGTGAGGTCTACATTGTATATAGATATATTGTTACCTTTCTGTTCAATGTGTACCAATTGGCCCGGCTCTATGAGTTGTTCTTGTGTACTTCCTTGAGGAATAATACTGATACTCCCTTTCACTAATGCGACTTCTGTTCGTTCAGAGGTGAATGTATTAACATTAAATTCTGTACCATACTGTTTGATTATTCCTTGGTCAGTGATAACGTAGAAAGGACGAGTATCTTTGGCTATTTTAAAATAGGCTTCTCCTTTTAGATAAACCATGCGTTTAGTCTTACTAAACTTTACAGGATACCGTATTTCTGTGTTATAATTGAGGTGTACGGTTGTTCCATCTTCAAAGGTTACTCTGAATTCGTTTCCTTGTTCAGTTGTTAATGTGTTTTTTTCTACTATTTCAGGCTGCTGTTTTTGAGGTATATCTATATTTATATTGGGCGTTGATGGATAGATGAGCGCACCATTTTGAGCTATAGCAGTTGTGGAATGATTAACTTTAACTGGTGTTGGGTATGTCGGAGTAAGCGATTGCTTGTCATTTCCGGCTAAAATTAATGTCGCTTTAGGAATTCCTGGCTGTATGGCATCTCCTAAGGTTAGATTGTCAGATATTTGTTTTTCAGAAGCAGTATAAAAGTACCATCCTCCTGCTGTTATTATTATAGGCAATATTAAAATAGCTGCATATTTCAGGAGAATTGATGTGACTGATACTTGGCAATATTTCTTTTTGAAATATTTCCATGCTTGATGTGAGTTAATCTGTGTATATGCCTCGTAACGCTTACGAAACGATGCGCTTGTTCGTAAACGATTGAAAAACTCTTCGTGTTGTGGAGAGGTCTTGATCCAATTGTCAAGTTGTTTTTTCTCGTGCTCTGTAATATCACCGAGGAGATATTTGGCTATTAATTCTTCTGTACCAGATTTTATTTTCATATATCTATTGTCTTATCATTTGTTAATAAGACAACATGAAGATTAAAAAGAGGTACAAACTTTCTAAAAAAGATTATTTTGATTACGAAAAAAACTTCGAACTATACAAAATGTCACATAAGGGGAGCAAGAAGTAGCATGTGCCCATCTGTTCTTTGATAGATTGTATAGCTCTTTTCTTTTGTGTCTTTACTGTTTCGATCGAAATTCCTAGTACAGTAGCTATTTCTTCATTCTTTTTTCCATCCATATGCAATAGGAATATTTCCCGGCAGCGTGCTGGCAATTTATCGATAGCACGAAATAGTAGTCGGTATACTTCTTCTTCATTGGTATCTTCTTCTTCTGTGATTTCTCGATAAGTGCTTGCCAAGCGTTCAAGATAGAGAGATTCTACATTCTGATGTTTTAAATAATTAAGAGAGGCATTTCGTATAGAATTATAAAGATAAGTTCGGAAAGAAGGCAATGATAAGAATCTCATTTTCTTTTCCCACATAGTTGCAAAAAGATCCTGTACAATATCTTCGGCAGCTTGTTGGGAAGAGAGAAAGTTGATGGCATACAACACCAATGCTTTATAATATTCATTATAAAGCTGATGATAAGCGGTTGGGCGTTGCTCATTTATACCTTTTATAAAGGAACTTTTCTCTTCGTTCATGGTGAAATATTATGTTTTATGCAGCAAATGTATAAAATATCTAGGATAAAAGCAGCCTTTCAAACCCTATAGTGTTTGTGAATGCTACTTTTTTCTTTAGTTCATACAACAATAATAATGTTGTTATAGAGAAATAGCCCTTTCCTTATTTTATAAAATATTGTTCTTGCTGCCTGTTTGTAACATCATTTTTTTATTTGGAATAATATTACAGCAAAAAACGTTACTCTGTTCTGAAACTTTAGAGAATCAATGCATTATAGTCTCTCTAAAAATCTTTATATTTGCAGACCGTTTGAAAAATGATAGTGAATAATAACAATACAATAACTTAAAAACAACCAAAATCAGATGAAGCAGGATATGATTGTTATCCTTGACTTGGGTAGTCATGAGAATACAGTATTGGCTCGCGCCATCCGTGCATTAGGAGTTTATAGTGAGATTTATCCTCACGATATCACAGTAGAAGAACTGAAAGCATTGCCCAATGTAAAGGGTATTATTATCAATGGTGGCCCGAATAATGTAATCGATGGCGTTGCTATTGATATAAATCCGGCTATCTATACTTTGGGAATTCCTGTCATGGCTGCAGGGCATGATAAAGCAACTTGTGAAGTGAAGTTGGCAGAATTTACAGATGATATCGAGGCTATAAAGGCTGCAGTAAAGTCTTTTGTTTTCGATACTTGTAAAGCTGAAGCTAACTGGAACATGAAGAACTTTGTCAATGACCAGATAGAATTGATTAAGCGTCAGGTGGGCGATAAGAAAGTATTGTTGGCCCTGTCGGGTGGAGTTGATAGCTCTGTGGTAGCTGCTTTACTTCTGAAAGCTATTGGTAACAATCTGGTATGCGTACATGTTAATCATGGTTTGATGCGTAAGGGAGAGTCTGAAGATGTGGCTGAGGTATTCAGCAACCAGTTGAAGGCAAATCTTGTGTATGTAGATGTAACCGATCGTTTTCTGAATAAGTTGGCTGGTGTAGAAGATCCGGAGCAGAAACGTAAAATTATTGGTGGCGAGTTTATTCGTGTGTTCGAAGAAGAAGCGCGTAAGCTGAACGGTATTGATTTCTTAGGTCAAGGTACTATTTATCCGGATATTGTGGAAAGTGGAACGAAAACGGCTAAAATGGTGAAATCTCACCATAATGTAGGTGGTTTGCCCGAAGATTTAAAATTCCAACTTGTAGAACCATTGCGCCAATTATTTAAAGATGAAGTTCGTGCTTGTGGCTTGGAGTTAGGTTTACCTTATGAAATGGTTTACCGTCAACCGTTCCCTGGACCTGGTTTGGGTGTACGTTGTTTAGGTGCTATTACACGTGATCGTTTGGAGGCAGTGCGTGAATCCGATGCCATTCTGCGTGAGGAGTTCCAACTTGCCGGACTGGATAAAAAAGTATGGCAATACTTTACAGTAGTGCCTGATTTTAAATCTGTGGGTGTACGTGATAATGCTCGTTCTTTTGATTGGCCGGTTATTATTCGCGCTGTCAATACGGTGGATGCTATGACGGCTACTATTGAGCCGATTGATTGGCCTATCCTGATGAAGATAACAGACCGTATTCTGAAAGAAGTGAAGAATGTAAATCGCGTTTGTTATGATATGTCGCCGAAACCTAATGCGACTATAGAATGGGAATAGAAAAACTTTTTAAATGATATTTCGATAGCCTCAATTTTTTGTAAGTTGAGGCTATTTTTATTGTTCAACGTTGGCTTCTGGTAGAAATGTAATTGAAGATTTCACAATGATTTCGCGAAGAGATAAAAAGAAAAAGGCACCCAGAAGTGGAAGCCTCCCAAATGCCTTATTCTTATCAAGTAGCGGGACCCGGGATTGAACCGGGGACCTCATGATTATGAAACCGGGCTGTACCGATGTCTTTCTATTTCTTTGCGTTTCACGCTCTTACTTAAGTGGCTCTTTTTCAAGGGCAAATATAATATTTCTTTTTCATCCGTAATCATGATATTTCTTCTATTTCCCGGTGATTTGTGCAATTTTCGTGCAAATCATAAAAGCGTATTATATTTTTCCGTATAAAGATTCCATTTCTTCAAGAGCTTGTTTAATTTTTTTGTATTCTTTTTTATCTCTAATGTCTGTTTGTGAAATTTTATTATTTTTAACAGCTTGATACAATTGCTCTTTTAAAAATCTTTCAGTAAAGTATTTCACATTGTCATCGTTGGACATTTGTTTGTGCATATATTCAGCTAAATATCCAATTTCCCAAAAAGTTGGAACTTTTATATTATTATGTTCATTTTTTAGATTCTCATATTTTGTTTCACCTGGAAGTGGGTTCATCTGTAATTTTTTCGTAGAAATGTCTTTGTCTTTTAAAACTACAGCATAGAAATCTTGAATTCTATCTCTTGTTAATGCAATTGCTAATGCAATATCTCCAATATTAGATTCATCATTAGCTACTTGCCAAACAGATATATCGTTATCATTAGTTTTTAAGTCAGAAATAGAGACTGCATCTAATTCACATTTTTCATCCCATAATTCAGGAGCATATTTTCTTAGATAAAGCATTTTTGTTTTATTTCTTCTTTTAGTGTTTTATATTTTAATCTTAGCCATCTCTCTTTAGGTTCTTCGTATGCTTCAAGGAAATTTAAAGCATCTTTATTACACCAATGACCAAATAAACTAAATACCGCAGATTTCACTATATTAGATTTATGTTCTCTACATGCTAAAGCTATAGTTTGTGAAGTTGGATATAAATCATCGTACGAATAATCCAATAATAAAGAAAGTAGTTTCACAAGAATTTTTTCTTCATTAAGAATTTCTAAAAAAATCTTTTGTATCCACAACATTACAACTTGTTTATTTTCGGACATTAAAATGTTTAAATAGAAAGTTGCTTGATTATCCATTCCATCAATAAATTCCGTATCTTTCAATAAAGACATAAAATATTTTTTTTCAGAATCTAATTTATGACTATAATCTTCATTGATTGCATTGGCCTTTGAGCTATTATTTTCTTTTTGAGTGTATAAACTATAGGGTAAGTCTTTATCTATTGCTTTATTTGATATGAAAAAATTATCAGAGTTAAAATTGTATTTATCTCTAATATTCAATTCTTTTGATGTTTCAGGTACAATGAAATAATTTTCACTGATGTATGGTTGTTGTATATTTATATCAATATTATTAAACTTCCATATATCATTATCTTTTAAATCAAAAAAAAGATTATATGAGTTATATATATGGCTTGTTTTTAATAAACTATTCGTATTCATGGTTCAAATCCTTTTGGTAGCAATTTATGATTTGAGTCAATTTTGTATGCACATCTTTCCAAAAACATTTTATATTGTCTTCAGAAATAATTAAATTGGGAATAGGCACAGAATTTATATCTAATTCTAAAAGAATTCTATCTTTAGGTTCTTTTTCATAGCCAATTTGTATGTTGTTTCTTGCAATTTTTGATACGTAGTTTATTAAAATAGCTTCTTGCTCTTTTAAGGGTTTTCGACGGACATTTCTTATTTCCCATTCTATTGGAGGTGAAGATATGTCTGTACTATCTTCAGTTGTGTTAGCAAATATAGTATAGATATTGTCTAATCTATCATTATCTAAATCAAATACTACATTAGCACAAAGAGCAAGCCTATTTGTTAATAGACTAAAAGTTTGAATGAGTAAAGAAAATATGTTTTCAGCTTTCTGTGTAAATATATTTGTGCTTTCTAAAATATCATTTTCTGATATTTTATTTCGCATAATATCAATTCTGTCATTTCCAAAAATCACCTTAAAAGATTCATCCAATTTTTTCATTTCAAGTGTTATTGAATCTTCTTGTTTTATTCCTTGCGGAGTGATTCGAAATCCGAGACTTTTTGCTGATGTTGGAATTAGTTGATATTTTTCCAATACGGCAGATATTTTTGTAACATTTTCACTGTTTATCTCTATAGGGGAAGAGATAAATAATGTCGCTCTGTGATGTACTATTTCATTATACATAATTAGTTGAATTGATTATTGTTGCTCAAAAATAGTGATTTAATTTTTTAATCTACTATTTTTTTTAAAAATATATATGTTACTAAATAATCTACTATTTTTTTTAGAATAATTAAATAATAAACCGTTTCTATTAGTCCCATGTTTAGACAACAAATTTTGTTTGAAAAAGCATTATAAATGCCTTTTGAAAGCCCCGTTTAACTTATAATTCCAAAAATTGGGGGATATATTACCGGTAAACAATTCCGTTTACAAGTAATTCAAACATCATGATTAAAATCATTAAAAACGGCGTTGTTGTGTCGGTTGTACTCGACACTCGCACCATTAATAAAGAAGGTACTTATCCGGTAAAAATCAAAGTGTATTATCAGGGCAAACCAAAGTATTATTCAGTCGGTATCTGCTTGACTTCAAAAGAAGAACTTGAAGAAGCGCTTGAAGGCAAGTCCAAAGAGTGCAGAGATATTCAGGAAGAAATCGGGAAGGAACTCAGCCGTATTCTAAAGAATGTGGAATATTTGGCTGAACGAGGAACTTTCTCTTTTGACCGTCTGAATACAAGACTTGGAAAAAACATCGGCGGTACTATCAATGAAATGCTTGAAGCCAAGATAAAAGAACTGGATGAAAACAACAAGTTTGGTTCCAAGACTTTTTATCAAAGTACGCTATCACTGATTAAGCGGTATAAAAGGAATAATGTACCAATTAGGGATATTACAGTTGAGTGGCTGCGTGATTTTGAGAAATTCTGCCTGAAAACAGTAAGTCAGACAACTTTGGCTATCAACATGAGGAATATTCGTGCTATCATGAATATTGCCAAATCTGCCGGAGTGATTAGAGAGGCTGATTATCCTTTCGGGAGAGGCAAATACCAGATAAAGGAAGGTGTAGGCAAGAAAAAGGCACTCAACAAGAAACAACTCAAAGCTATCGCCAATTATTCGGATGGTAACAAGTTCACTGAGTTTTATCGTGACTTATGGCTATTCATCTATTTCTGTAACGGTATCAACGTAGCCGATTTGATAAACCTAAAATTCTCTGACATTCAAAACGGGGAAATTTCGTTTATTCGTGAAAAGACAAAGGACCGTACTCGTGACACAAAACGGATTTATGCACCGATAACTCCTGAAATGCAGTCTATTATTGAAAAGTGGGGGAACAATCCGAGAAAGAGTATTTATATATTTCCTTTTATGAAGGTTGGTGATGATGCTTGGGAGCATGAGAAGAAAAAGAAGAATCTCACCAAACATATAAATGACAGAATGAAAGTCATCGGTGAAAAGCTGAACATAGGCAAGATAACGACATACGTCGCCAGACATACTTATGCAACCGTATTGAGAAACGAGGGTGTTCCGGTGTCTATTATATCACCTATGTTGGGGCATACAAGCATAACCACTACTGAGATATACCTTGCCGATTTGGAGTCTGAAAACAGAGCCAGAAATGCGAGTTTATTGAGCTTTTAATGTCCGTATTTCTCTTAATTTTGGTAGGTCAAGCATACAGTCCGATTCTCTTGTTTAGTGGAGAATCGGGCTTTCTTTATGCAAAATTACCGGTGCGAGAGCTTAATTCAGGTTAAAAATATAGTTAAAATACCTTTTTCTTTTATATTCCGGTAAAAAAGAGGATATATGTATTAACCGAAAATTCAACTATTCGGAATATTACTAATTGTCAAAATAAATAAAGTTATGGCACGAAAGAAAAAAGTAGAAGAAGAACAACCGGTGACTGCCGAAGTTGTAGAGACTAAAAAGAAATCTTCAAAGAAAGCACCAAAGACTAAAATGTCTGCTCAAAAAGAAAGCATACAGGAAACCGGTGTTCAAGAGCCGATTGTCAAAGAAGAAAATACGAAAGATTCTTTTAAAGACAAAGATTATACAATCGATGAGCTTATAGATATGTTAGGGCCGGATATTGATTGTGAGGATGATACAGAGTTTTCATTAACGGAAGATACTTCTTCACAAGAACAGAAATACACAATGGAGGATATGCTTGCTGTATTGGACGAGTCAATCGATAATGACGATGAAGAATGTGTTTCAGATGAAATACTTGATAAATTCGACAAGACACTCGAAGAAAAAGGTTTGGGCGATGATTATTTTCGGAAGAAAGAAGAACGGCTTAAAGAAATGGAGCTGGAGCATGAACTTCACGAATTCGCCATTGATGAAATGCTGAATGAATAAGAATATCTAATTTTGTAACCTGCAACAGTCTCTTTATGAGATGTAACTTTGTGATGTGCTTTATTTTTTCTAATTTTGCATCGTCATGGCAACATGGCGGACATATTAGAAATTTAAGGTACACGAAAGTGTTTAACTGATTCTCTACGACGAAGTCTGGTAAACTATCTGTAGAACGGGAATAAGTTGACATCTCTCGCGTCATATCCGTATATGGCGTGGGGACTGTTGCTTGTTTTAGTTCAAGGTCTTACCAGAGCCCGTCGTATAAAATAAGTTAATGGCCTCACGCTTTCTGCATTTATGAACTCTTCTGATTTGAGGCTAAGGGAGAAACGACATTCTGGTAATTATGAAGAAATTTTTATTAATGTTAGGTGCGGTAGCTTTATTTACTGCATGTAGTGATGACGGTGGTTCCGGTATTGGCAATATCAATTATGAAGAAGGTTATAAATACCTTACGAATTTGAATGTGAGTGACGCCAAGATGATTTATCAGAAATCATCCGCAACAAGAGCAATAGGGGACGACTCTTATTACAAACTTGATTTATCAGGCAATGAAGTAAAGTTGTCAATCAAGGGAGAGGACGGGCAAGACCATAATATTGGTATTAGTAAGGTAGTCAAATTGAGTGATAAGATTATTCTGGTGAATCCTGTTGAACAAGATATTGTTGATTTGTTTTATAAACCCGGCCCTGATGATGATTATATATCTGTTAGCAATCAAAGTATTAGGTATCTCTCAATAGTAGATGTTCAAACAGAAAAGTTATACAGATGGCCGAAAGATGTACATATTGATTTGTATTACGGTTCATTGAAAACAATATTGGATAATCAAGGAAATATTTATATTGCTTCTTCTTCTAATTCAAATTATCCAGAATATAGACAAATATACAAATTGAATGTTTCAGATTTCACAATGCAGAAAATGTTACCTGATGAAGTTATATGTAATAATTTCACTGTAACCGATAATGGTTTTGTTGTGTATTGGAGTAGTCAAGAACAACAACAGAATTGCCGTGTGAAATGTCCGGGTGGCAGAATTTATCCGATTTCAGATACTTATACATTCATCTTTAACGGTAATTTATATTCCATTCGCAATAATGTGATTATTCAACATAAGACTATTGGAAATAATGACTTAGAAGAAAAAACAATATGCACCATATCTGATGAACAATTCACTGGGTATGGGGAATTTGCTGTTCCTAATCATGTGCGCAAAACACTGTTGCTGAATGAATATTATGAGTTTGACGGAGAAAAATGTACAAAACTTGATAAGCAGATTAATATTGGAGATATTCGCACAAATAAAGCATGGTACAACCGTAGCAATACAACTTTCTCAAAAATAGCAATGAAAGATTATCAAGAATCTCAGTTTCAAATTTTGGATTATGAAATACAAAGTCTTTCGGCAAATTCTGAAAGTTCCAATATCACATTCACCGGTTTCAGATATTCAGACGGTGTAAATGTCGTAGGAACTATCACAGAAACAGATGAAGTTGTTATCGATAATGTTGCAGAAAACGGAAACAAAATCATCAATCTTATTTCGTTGAACTAATATCAACTCAAAATAATATCCTCTTGTTGCTTATGCAATGAGAGGATTTTTTATACCCAAAATTTTAAAATTATGAATAACAGAATTACCCCTTATAACATTACGGAGCTGAAAACAAATGAAATATTCGTGTTCGGTTCAAACTCAAATGGTGTACATAATGGAAATGCCGCAGCAACAGCGATGAAATTCGGTGCTATTATGGGGCAGGCTGTGGGAATACAGGGGCAGACCTATGCGATGCCTTCCAAACACATTGAGAATCTTAAAAAACATATTGATGATTTTCTACTGTATGCAGAACAACATTCTGAATATACTTTTTTAGTTACAGAGATAGGATGCGGAATATCCAAACATTCGCCATTTGAGATTGCATCGTTATTCAAAGAAGCGGTTCATATAAAGAACATCAATTTGCCTTTGTCCTTTTGGGATGTTCTGAATGGTGGCATACAAGCCAGAATCAAACAGGTTGCCGAAAAAGAATCTCCTTCCGTTTCTGATTTTTGTCAAAGAACGGGATTGTCTTTTACTATACTGATGAACATTTTATTCAGAAAAGAACTTCCTACCGTTTGGATTGTGCAAAAGATACTAATTGCCTTTCCGTCTATAAATGCAAGGTGGCTACTTTTGGGAGAAGGCGATATGAAGCTCACGAAACGCAACAGTTTTCTCACAAGAATAAACGATTTTCTGCATGTCCTTTTCGCTTCCAAATAGACGTGAAATTATTATTTCCCCATACCAAAAATGAGGCTATTTTCGTCTTACGTATTGAGCTTTTCTCTTGCCTCTAATACTCGGTATAAAGAAGCAAGAGCATATCTCAAATATGGGAGAATAAATTAAAGATAAAATAATTTTACAATGAGCAAAGTGAACTCTTTTTTATAAAAAGTTTTTTATAAAAGAGTTATTTAAGAATATAAATAGAAATATAGTATGTTATAAAAATAGTTCATTTTGTTCACTATATTTCTTTTTATAAAAGAATCTCCTGAGGACAAGTTTCTTTATTGAAGTTCTCTATCGCATCCCATAATTCCTTCTGATATTCATATAGGGGCTCTATTATGACTTCAGGAAAAATGTAACGTTCCGATGTTGGAGCAAGACAGAAACCGGAAGTTTCAATTATTTGCCCGACTTTGCTTCTCATTCTGCAAGATTCTACGACCTCGAAAGAATATTCTCCCAAAAACTTCAGTTTGCAATATTTCTGTGGATACCAACCTATATAGAAAGTTTCACCTTCAAGCAATGAAGAAAACTTGAAATAGTTCATTCCATAAAATTCTTTTTCTACATCAAGTTTGTATTCAAGACAGAAATCTTCCCAGCTCTTATACTCTATGGATTTAGCTATTAAATCTAATTTATTTATTGTTTTTAAAGATGTAAAACTTGACCGTTTCTTTTTTTCATCTTCATTATGGTCTTTAGTTTTTGTCTTAACCAGTCTTGGCCAATAGTCTCTTAAAAAGCGGGCAGAAATTTCTTCAACTTCATTCTTCATATTGATATAATCTGCTGCTTTCTCTGAATTTTCCAAAGAAATGCCTGTCTTAAGTTTAAAAGCTTTATTCAATTCTTGAAGTAAAAATTCTATTTCTGCATTTTCCTTTCTATTTATCATGTTAAAAAATGTTGTTAAAATTTGCCGCCAAAAGCCGCCGTTTTTACTAAGTATCTTTGCCCCCATAATCAAAAACATAAGAATATGAATGAAAAAATATCATTTGACACATTACCTGCCGCTGTTATGGAACTGGTGGAAAAAGTAGATTATATAATCAATTTACTTGGTGCAAAAATAGAAAAGAGGGAAGAAATTCCCAAATATCTGAATACGGAAAATGCACTTGCATATTTGAAGAATATAGGTTTTTCAATGAGTAAGTCCAAATTGTACAAACTCACTGCTTTAAAAAGCATACCTGTTCACAAGAATGGAAACAACTTGCTTTTTTTGCAGAAAGAGCTTGAACAATGGTTTGAAAGCCAAATATATACAGATAATGATAAAATCGAATCAATAACAAACTCCTGCCTTTATGGCGGAATTAAAAACAACCGAAAAAATGGAAGAAAATAGAATGTATTATGGTCAGGAAAAGGCCGAAAGCACTGATGCTGTTTTAACTAAATGTGGTGTTGAAAATCAAGTATATCATCTTACAAAGTATAAACGAGAAGTAGAAAAATATGGAATACTGAATGAAATATGCAAAAGTATCTTTCCTATTGATTTTCTGTGTGTCTATTATCATGACAATCCTGATATGCTCGATTTTATTGCCAAATTGCGGGAAGATGTCGAGAACAAATCGGAAAATGCAAAAGATGCAAAAAAGACACTGAAAGAATTAGACCCTTCGACAGAAGTAAAGGCAGCTATTATTATTGAGAATCTGCTGAAAGTTTGCGAGAAGAAAAAATCTGGTATTGGAGTCATAAATGGTAATATATATTATTATAACAGCTATTATTGGGAACTTTTGGAAGAAAATCTGGTCAAGAACTATCTTTCAATGGTAGCCGAACAAAGCGGTCTCCCTCATTTTCAAGCATCAAAGGTAAGATTTATTGATTTACTTTATAAGCAACTACTTGCGACAGCGGCTCTTCCTATGTCAGCAAGCAGTACAAATGAAGTCAAAATCAATCTCAAAAATGGCACATTTAAATGCTATGACGGAAAGTTTGATTTTTGTGATTTTTCACCTGAGGACCGATTAACATACCAATTGCCTTTTGAGTTTAATCGGAACGCGAAAGCGGACAAGTTCATGCTTTTTCTAGAGGAAGTAATTCCTGAGAAAGAAGCGAGAATGTTAGTCGCAGAATACATCGCTTATATTTTTGCCAAGCATTTGAGATGGGAAAAGTGTCTTGTTTTACTTGGAAGCGGTGGAAATGGAAAATCAGTCTTGATAGATATTGTTACGGCTTTGCTTGGAGAACAGAATGTATGCCACTTTTCTTTGAGCAGATTATGTGAGGCTAACGGTTATTATCGAGCAGAGATTGGAAACTATCTGTTGAATGCCTGTTCCGAAATGGGAAGTAAAAATACTGACCCGGAAATGGTCAAACAATTGTTTAGTAATGACCCTGTAAGTGCCCGTTCTCCCTATGGAAAACCTGTAACCGTATCCAATTATTGTCGTTTTCTGTTCAGTGCCAACTTCATATCAAATAAAGACATGGAACAGACAATCGGTTATTTCCGTAGATATTTGTTCCTTGAATTTAACGCTACAATTCCTGAATGGAAAAAGAATCCCAATCTGGCAAGGGAAATTATTGAAGAAGAGTTGAGCGGAGTTTTTAATTGGGTACTTGAGGGACTGAAAAGAATTTTGGAACCAAACAGAAAAGGCTTTACCTACTCCAAACATATTGACAATACAAATAAAAGAATTGAAAGAAACAGTAACAGTGTTGCTTTGTTTATGTGTGATGAAAACCTTCAACCTTCAAGTGAAAAACATGAGGAAGCAAAGACGTTGTATGATAGATACAAAAACTTCTGTGAAGATAATCATTACGGAGTTGCAAGCAAACATGAGTTTTTGAGAAGACTTGAAACCCAATTGAAATACTGTGTTAAGCGAAGAACGACAAACAATGCCACATGGGTGTATTGTGAAACAGTCAAAAAAACAGAAAAGGACAAGAACGAATTTGTTGAAAAATTTAAAGCGGAAGGGATTATTAACTCTAATAAAAAAGAATATCTATGAAACCGAATTTTAAAGTATCATTATTTCGTTGCAAAAAGAATAAAGCTCCAGTCAAAACTGTTGATATTCGGGAATGGTTATTGCAAAGGAATGAATACACACCAATCGTTGAAAAATTAAGAGAAACCGACGATGAGGAGAAGCGTAAGTACCTGAAAAGTTCATTGCCAGCTATTACCGTTAGTGGAGTGTTCTCAAAACGAAGGGCTGATTCTCTGATAAGACCTTCAAATTTAATCTGCATCGATATTGACGGGAAAGACAACCCGTCAATATCAGATATGGAGAAATTTAAAAAGCGTTTGGCAGAACTTCCCTACGTTATGTATTGTGGACTTTCAGCAAGTGGCAAAGGTGCGTTCTGTATTATTCCATACGATGATTTTGGAAAGCACAAACTTTACTTCAATGCCTTGCAACGGGAGTTTAAGGAAATGGAAATTATCATTGATTCAAGTTGCAGCGATATTTGCAGGTTGCGTTTTTATTCTTATGACGAACACCCTTATGTGAATTGGGATGCAGAAGTATATACACATACTATGGAGAAAACCAATATTGCACATTTGAAATCAAAAGAAGTCTTTTCAAAGAGAAGTTCCGACATACAAATTTCAAATGAAAATCCAAGAGCCCTATCTATTGAAGAAGCCTTGTTGCAACCGTCCAACCTTGATTTTGCAAGCGCTACTCCATTGAGCAAAACCGAGGAAGCGGAAAGGTTGCTGAATCTGGTAATTGAAAGGCAGATTGACATAACTCCAATATTTAACGATTGGATTAAAATAGGTCTTGTAATCAAGAATCTGTTTGGAGACAAAGGACTTGACTTATTCTTGAAAGTAAGCAGTTTTCATCCAAAATACAGTCAAGAAGAAGCGGAAAGCAAATACTTTGAGTTAAACGAAAAGAAATATAAAACGAATACTCAAAGTCTGTTTGAAATTGCAGCAAAATACGGAATTTACCATTAGTCATTTAAAATAATATTATTATGAACAAGAAACCAAAAGATAAAAAGAAAAGTAAAATTTCATTCGTATAACACTGACCACTTATTTGAAATAGCTGCAAAATATGGATTTTAACAACAGGAAGAAGATACTTTTTTTCTTCATAATTAAATATTTAATAAATATGAATCACAATTTAAAAGTAAACAATGGTACAAACGAATTGGAAGTCAATGTTTCTTTAGAAAAGAATATTGCTTCCATAGCTGAAAATGTTATTGTAGTGGGACAAGGTTCAGGAATGAGCTTCTGTGCAGAACAGATTCTATTATTCATGAGGAACTTTAATCAGCAACAAATTACATCAATTTATAAATAATTGAATTCATAGGAAGAAGATACCTTTTTATCTTCATTAATTTTAATTTTTTAAATTATGAAAGAGTTCTTTCAAATTGGTAACAACAGAGCCAGTACAAAAAACACTGTTGGAGTTAAGAATCGTACTTTGTCTAAGTCTACTTTGGATGGGAAGCAAAGTCTTGAGCGATTCATGCATGATTGCAATGTCTTTCAATCAGAAAGGGAATATGTATTACTTCGAGATTTATATCAGGAGTATATAGCATATTGTGAGAATTGGAATAATGGTGAGTGTTGCTTTGTTCCTATAAATATAAGGGAATTATTGCGTTACATGGAGAAGCGTTGTTTGGTGAAACGTCATAGTACAAACTATCAGACACGTCTTTATCTGAAAAAGTCACCATGTTCTTGTGTGAGTGGACTGGGGTAGATGAAATTCTGCAAAAGAATGATTTGGCGGCTATTAGTGAATCAGAACTTCTCAAACCTTTGGATGATAAAGGAACTGAGGAAATTTTGATTACTGATAAAGTTGATTGTTAAGAGTCCGCTGTAATGGAACGAAGTGAAATAATAAGGCTTTCGTCTTTTATTTGATTTTGTCGCGATTAAACGAGATAACTACCGGTGTGTAGCTTATCTCGTTTTTCGTATCTATTTGTGCAATTTCTTGTGCAAAAAGCCTCAACTTAGGCAGAAACCCCATGTATTACTAAATAAAGCCAAGCAATGAAAAGAAAACAGAAGAAAGAGATTTTAAAGTAGAATTATCTTACGTTTTCATTGATTATCAGTGTTTTACATTAAAATCCGTGCAAAATCTATGCAAATACCCCTATAAACAAAAAAGACAACCAAGAGTGGAAGCCTCCTAATTGCCTAATTTACAAGCCTTTCGGCTTAGTAGCGGGACCCGGGATTGAACCGGGGACCTCATGATTATGAATCATGCGCTCTAACCAGCTGAGCTATCCCGCCATCGTTTCTCGATTGCGGGTGCAAAGATAGATGATTTTTTATAATCTCCAAAACAATTCATAACTTTTTTGTGTTTTTTCTTTAAGAAAGGGTTTGATTTTCCCTATAAACAGGGAGTTTGAGGTCCGATAATGAAAGAATAATTAAATAAAGTGTCTGATTTATGCGGCGTATTTAGAAAAAAGTATTTATCTTGGCACACGTAAAAACAATTCGAAATTGCTATGAAAAAGGAAAAGATTCATTTGGAGTATTTGTTGAATGCAACGTCTAAAAATATTCTTTGGGGAGCTATTAGTACACCGACCGGGTTGGAGGACTGGTTTGCCGACAAAGTTATTTCTGACGATAAAATAGTAGAGTTTCATTGGGGGAAGACAGAACAGAGGAAAGCAGAGATTATTGCCATTCGCTCTTTCTCTTTTATCCGCTTCCGTTGGCAGGATGATGAAAACGAACGCGATTATTTTGAAATCAAGATGACTTATAATGAGCTGACTAGTGATTATGTGCTGGAAATTACTGATTTCGCAGAGCCGGATGAAGTGGATGATATGAAAGAATTGTGGGAGTCACAAGTAGCTAAATTAAGAAGAACTTGTGGTTTTTAGTTAACTTTCAACTAAAAATTTTCGATGCTCCTTTTTTTGTGCTAATTTTGCATCCTAATTGCACGAACCTATTAAGATGCTACGCATAAAGAAATTAGATATATTCATCGTAAAGAGTTTTTTGATGCTCTTTATTGGTACATTCTTCATCTGTCTGTTCATATTCATGATGCAGTTCCTGTGGAGATATGTAGACGAATTGGTCGGAAAGGGATTGGAGATGAGCGTAATGGCTCAATTCTTCTTTTATTCCGCATTAACATTAGTGCCGGTATCGTTGCCATTGGCAGTGCTACTGGCTTCTTTGATTACTTTCGGTAACTTTGGCGAGCGTTATGAATTGCTTGCGATGAAAGCCGCAGGTATTTCTCTCCTTAAAATCATGCGTCCGCTTGCTTTCTTCGTTTGCGGACTTATCGGTGTCTCATTCTATTTCCAAAATGTAGTAGGTCCTATCGCCCAGGCTAAATTGGGAACTCTGATCCTTTCGATGAAACAAAAATCTCCGGAGTTGGACATTCCGGAAGGAGTTTTCTATTCTGAAATCAAGGACTATAATTTAAAGGTAGCTAAGAAGAACCGGAAGACCGGTATGCTATATGATGTGCTGATTTATAGTATGAAAGATGGCTTTGAGAAAGCACGTATTATATATGCTGATTCCGGGCGTTTGGAGATGACCGCGGATAAACAGCATCTTTGGCTGCATTTGTATAGCGGAGATTTATTTGAGAATCTGAAAGCTCAAAGTATGAAATCGGAGAATGTACCTTACCGACGCGAGGAATTCAGGGAAAAACATACCATTATTGAGTTTAATTCCGATTTCAATATGGTTGACGGTGAGATTATGGGTAAGCAGTCCAGTGCTAAGGACATGGCGCAGTTGCAGAGTTCCATTGACTCAATGACGGTTGTGGGAGACAGTATCGGACGACAGTATTACAGGGAAGTGGCAGAAGGAAATTTCCGTCCTTCTTATGGATTGACAAAAGAAGATACGATCAAAATAGAAAAGGCGGATATTTATGAATATAATGTAGATAGTCTTTACGAAGTAGCCTCTTTAACGCAGAAACAGAAGGTGATTTCTTCTGCTGTCAGTCGTGCGGAGAACGTGGCTAACGATCTTGGGTTCAAGAAATTCACGATGGAGAACAATGATTATAGTATTCGAAAACATAAGACGGAATGGCATAAGAAGATAACGATTTCACTTTCTTGTCTGCTGTTCTTCTTTATCGGAGCTCCGTTGGGCGGTATTATCCGTAAAGGAGGTCTGGGAATGCCGGTCATCGTATCAGTGTTGGTGTTTATCATTTATTATATCATTGATAATACAGGATATAAAATGGCCCGCGACGGTAAGTGGATTGTTTGGATGGGGATGTGGACAAGTAGCGCAGTCCTTGCCCCGTTAGGAATCTTCCTTACTTATAAATCGAATAAAGACTCTGTGGTGCTTAATGCAGATGCTTATATCAACTGGTTTAAAAAGATTGTGGGAATTCGTAGTGTGCGCCATATATTTAAGAAAGAAGTGATTATTCATGATCCTGATTACGCACGTCTGACGGGTGATTTGGAACAACTTTCGGCAGAGTGTAAAGCGTATGCCGCCAGGAAACGATTGGAAAAAGCACCGAATTACTTTAAGTTGTGGATGGCGAGTGAGGATGATAACGAGGTGATGGCAATCAATGAAAAGCTGGAAGCGTTGGTTGAAGAAATGTCCAATACGAAATCTGCCACTTTGATCGGTGCATTAAACAATTATCCGGTTATTTCCGTTTCTGCTCATGTGCGCCCGTTCCATATATATTGGTTGAATCTGGTAGCCGGAGTCATTTTCCCTATCGGTTTATTTTTCTATTTCCGCATCTGGGCGTTCCGCGTTCGTCTGGCTAAGGATATGGAACGGATTATAAAGAACAATGAACAAATTCAATTCATCATACAGAAAATCAATAAATAAGTGTTATGAAAGAGACTATTAAAATGGATAGAATAGAAGATGCGATTGCCGACTTCAAAGAAGGCAAGTTTGTCATAGTAGTGGATGATGAAGACCGCGAAAACGAAGGCGACTTGATTATTGCAGCTGAAAAGATAACTCCCGAAAAAGTAAATTTCATGTTGAAACATGCACGTGGCGTACTTTGTGCACCTGTCACGGTGTCTCGTTGCAAGGAGTTGGATTTACCGCATCAGGTAAGTGATAATACTTCCGTGTTGGGAACTCCTTTTACGGTTACTATTGACAAATTGGAAGGCTGTACAACAGGTGTTTCCGCTTCCGACCGTGCCGCTACTATTCAGGCGTTGGCCGATCCGACTTCTACACCGGCTACTTTCGGGCGTCCCGGACACATCAATCCGTTGTACGCGCAAGAAAAAGGAGTACTTCGCCGTGCCGGACATACAGAAGCTACGATTGATATGGCTCGTCTGGCAGGACTTTACCCCGCAGGTGCCTTGATGGAAATCATGAGTGAAGACGGAACAATGGCACGTTTGCCCGAACTCCGTCAGATGGCAGACGAACACGGGCTGAAACTGATTTCTATCCATGACCTGATCGTTTATCGCCTGAAACAGGAATCCATTGTAGAAAAAGGAGTAGAAGTAAATATGCCTACCGAACACGGAAAGTTCCGTCTGATTCCTTTCCGCCAGAAATCAAACGGATTGGAGCACATGGCTATATTTAAAGGAACATGGAGTGAAGACGAACCGATCTTGGTACGTGTCCATTCTTCTTGCGCTACTGGAGATATCCTTGGCTCACAACGTTGTGACTGTGGCGAGCAGCTGCATAAAGCGATGGAAATGATCGAAAAAGAAGGAAAAGGTGTGGTGGTTTACCTCAATCAGGAAGGACGTGGCATCGGTCTGATGGAAAAGATGAAAGCATATAAGTTGCAGGAAGACGGTATGGATACCGTTGACGCGAATATTTGTTTGGGACACCTTGCCGACGAACGTGATTACGGAGTAGGCGCACAAATCCTTCGTGAACTGGGAGTACACAAAATGAGACTTTTGACAAATAATCCGGTGAAACGTGTTGGTTTGGAAGCATACGGATTGGAGATAGTAGAAAATGTACCTGTTGAAACAGTTCCTAATCCGTATAATGAACGATACTTGAGAACAAAGAAAGAAAGAATGGGGCATACTTTACATTTTAATAAGTAAATTGCCAATTTGTTTTCATATATCAAATATTATCGCTTATTTTGCAACGATTTTCACTCAACAACAATAAAATAGATACAAAATGAATCAATTATCAGATCGTTTGAACAGCTTGTCGCCATCGGCGACGCTTGCCATGTCGCAAAAGAGCAACGAGCTCAAGGCACAGGGTGTTGATGTTATTAACTTAAGTGTAGGAGAACCTGATTTTAATACTCCTGACCACATCAAAGAAGCTGCGAAAAAAGCCGTAGATGATAACTTTTCCCGCTACTCTCCGGTACCGGGTTATCCGGCTTTGCGCAATGCTATTGTTGAGAAACTGAAAAAAGAAAACGGTCTGGAATATACAGCCGCTCAAATTTCGTGTGCCAATGGTGCCAAACAATCTGTTTGTAATACCATCCTTGTATTGGTAAATCCGGGTGACGAAGTTATCGTGCCGGCTCCTTACTGGGTAAGCTACCCGGAAATGGTGAAAATGGCAGAAGGTACTCCCGTAATTGTTTCGGCAGGTATCGAACAAGATTTCAAGATTACTCCGGAACAGCTGGAAGCAGCTATTACTCCGAAGACCAAAGCATTGATTCTTTGTTCTCCGTCTAATCCGACAGGTTCTGTATATACAAAAGAAGAATTGGCCGGATTGTCAGCAGTATTGGCTAAACATCCGCAGGTGATAGTAATCGCTGACGAGATTTATGAACATATCAATTATATTGGTGCACATCAGAGTATCGCTCAATTCCCAGAAATGAAGGAACGTACAGTGATTGTAAACGGTGTATCCAAGGCTTACGCTATGACAGGATGGAGAATCGGTTTCATTGCCGGTCCGGAATGGATTGTAAAAGCTTGCAACAAGTTGCAAGGTCAGTACACTTCAGGTCCTTGTTCTGTTTCTCAAAAAGCTGCTGAAGTGGCATATACAGGAACACAAGAACCGGTAAAAGAAATGCAGAAAGCATTCCAACGCCGTCGTGACCTGATTGTGAAGTTGGCTAAGGAAGTTCCGGGATTTGAGGTAAACGTTCCGCAAGGTGCTTTCTATCTGTTCCCGAAATGCGATGCTTTCTTTGGAAAGAGTAACGGCGAACGTAAGATTGCAGATTCGGATGATTTGGCAATGTACTTGCTTGAAGAAGCTCACGTGGCTTGTGTAGGTGGTGCCTCTTTCGGTGCTCCTGAATGTATCCGTATGAGTTATGCTACAAGCGATGAAAATATCGTAGAGGCTATCCGTCGTATCAAAGAAGCATTGGCTAAGTTGAAATAAGAGTTCACCGCAGATTACACAGATTGACACAGATTGAAAAGAGATTGTCTGTCTGAAAAATATTAGATTAATAAAATCATCCTTACTACAGTATGCAGTAAGGGTGATTTTTTGTTTAAGGAACTTCTTTGTATTTTTCTATCCGTTTGATTGTGAATTAATCTGTGTGAATCTGTGTAATCTGTGGTGAAGAAAGAGCAATAAAAAAGGCTGCCTTCCATAGAAAGCAGCCTATACTCTTTTTGTAACTTGTATTATTCAGCCGGGTGAATTGCTTCAGACGGACAAACGTCTGCACAAGTACCACAGTCAGTACATACATCTGGGTTGATAGAATAGATATCACCTTCAGAGATAGCTTCTACCGGACACTCGTCAATGCAAGTTCCGCAAGCAATACAATCGTCACTAATTACGTATGCCATTTTTCTAAGATTTAAATTATTAGTACTAATTTCTCCGGCAAAAATAAGGCTTTTATTGATTGGTTGTTATGCTTCTATGTTTAAATTGACTTAATTTGTACGTCTTCTAAATAAGCTACCTCCCTATAATCTGCTATATTTTTCGTATTTTTGCACTCAAATTACTAATATATAGCGATTATGCCTTTAAATTTACCCGATAAACTACCTGCGATAGAGCTTTTGAAGGAAGAGAATATTTTTGTGATCGACACTTCCCGCGCTACGCAACAGGATATTCGTCCGCTACGGATTGTGATTCTGAATCTGATGCCGTTGAAAATTACAACGGAAACAGACTTGGTGCGCTTACTCTCCAATACACCTCTTCAGGTGGAGATTTCATTTATGAAGATCAAGAGCCACACGTCAAAGAATACGCCGATAGAACACATGAAAACGTTCTATACGGATTTCGACCAGATGCGTCACGAGAAGTATGATGGTATGATTATCACCGGAGCTCCTGTAGAACAGATGGACTTCGAGGAGGTGACCTATTGGGATGAGATTACGGAAATCTTTGATTGGGCACGTACGCATGTCACTTCTACCTTATATATATGCTGGGCTGCGCAGGCCGGATTGTATCATCATTATGGAGTTCCTAAATATCCGTTGAAAGAGAAGATGTTCGGCATCTTTGAGCATCGTGTACTGGAACCTTTCCATTCCATCTTCCGTGGTTTTGACGATTGTTTCTATGTGCCGCATAGCCGTCATACGGAAGTGCGCAGGGAAGATATTCTGAAAGTTCCGGAACTGACGTTGCTTTCCGAATCGAAAGAAGCCGGTGTCTATATGGCGATGGCACGGGGCGGACGTGAGTTCTTTGTCACGGGACACTCTGAATATTCTCCGCTGACACTGGATACGGAATACCGCCGTGACTTGGATAAAGGCCTGCCAATAGAGATTCCCCGCAATTATTATGTAGACGATGATCCTGAAAAAGGTCCGTTGGTACGTTGGCGTGCTCATGCCAATTTGTTGTTCTCCAACTGGTTGAACTACTTTGTTTATCAGGAAACACCTTACAACATCAATGATATTAAATGATAAAGCAGCGTAAAATAGAACTTCTCGCTCCGGCGAAAAACCTGGAATGTGGTATTGAAGCTATCAACCATGGTGCAGATGCTGTATATATCGGTGCTCCGAAATTCGGTGCCCGTGCGGCAGCTGTGAACTCATTGGAAGATATTGAAGCATTGGTGCAGCATGCTCATTTGTATAATGCACGTATTTATGTCACGGTCAATACGATTCTGAAAGAAGAAGAGTTGAAAGAGACGGAGGAGATGATTCATGCACTTTATCGGATTGGTGTCGATGCACTGATTGTACAGGATATGGGAATCACGAAACTGAATCTTCCTCCGATACCACTTCATGCCAGTACGCAGATGGACAATCGTACGCCGGAAAAAGTGAAGTTCCTTTGGGAAGCAGGTTTCCGTCAAGTGGTGTTGGCGCGGGAGTTATCGTTGCGTGAAATAAAGAAGATTCATGAAAGCTGTCCGGAAGTACCTTTGGAAGTATTTGTACATGGTGCTCTTTGTGTCAGTTATAGCGGGCAATGCTATGTTAGTCAAGCCTGTTTCGGTCGTAGTGCCAATCGTGGAGAGTGTGCACAATTCTGCCGTCTGCCTTTTAGTCTGGTAGATGCGGACGGGAAAGTGATTGTCAAAGACAAACATCTGCTTTCCCTGAAAGATATGAATCAAAGCGACGAATTGGAGCAACTACTGGATGCCGGAGCTTCTTCATTTAAAATAGAGGGACGACTGAAAGACGTATCTTATGTGAAGAATGTGACGGCCGCTTATCGCCAGAAACTGGATGCGATCTTTGCCCGTCGTCCGGAATATGTACGTGCTTCTTCGGGTACGTGTAGTTTCGAATTTAAACCACAACTCGATAAGAGTTTCAGTCGTGGATTCACGCATTATTTCCTGAATGGACGTGATAAAGAGATTTTCTCTTTCGACACTCCTAAGTCGCTGGGTGAAGAGATGGGAACCATGAAAGAGGTCCGGGGCAACTATCTGACAGTTGCCGGACTTAAATCCTTTAACAATGGAGACGGTGTTTGCTATATCGACGAACAGGGACGTTTGCAGGGTTTCCGTATCAACCGGGTGGACAGCAACAAACTCTATCCGCAGGAAATGCCCCGTATCAAACCCCGCACTACACTGTATCGTAATTTCGACCAGGAATTTGAGCGAATCCTTTCCCGCAAATCTACCGAAAGAAAGATCGCAGTGAAAATCTTGCTTGCCGACAATAATTTTGGTTTCTCCCTGACATTGACTGATGAAGATGATAATAGCGTCACAATCACTCTCCCTCGTGAGAAAGAACTTGCCCGCACTCCACAGACGGACAATCTGAAAACGCAACTGTCCAAACTGGGGAATACACCTTTTGAAGCAAAAGAAATAGAAATATCCTTTACCGGGAACTGGTTTCTGCCGGCTTCAGTGTTAGCCGATTTCCGCAGACAGGCAATCGACCAATTGATAACTGCCCGTCGAATCAATTATCGTCAGGAATTGGCAGTATGGAAGCCAACGAGTCATGCTTTCCCACAAACTACATTAACATATCTGGGGAATGTAATGAATACCCGTGCAGCTTCTTTCTATCAAGAACATGGGGTACAACAGGTAGCGGCAGCATACGAAAAAGAAGCAGTGGAAGATGCGGTACTGATGTTCTGCAAACATTGTTTGCGCTATAGTATGGGCTGGTGTCCTATCCATCAACAGGTACGTTCGCCTTATAAAGAGCCCTATTATTTGGTGTCGAATGACGGCAAACGTTTTCGTCTGGAATTTGATTGTAAGAATTGTCAAATGAAAGTAAAGGCGGCACAATGAGGATAATTAATCACGGAATCATTCGTCACAGAGGACGTAGAGGAGACAACGTTTCAACTCATTCTTCCGGTACCGGTCGTTTGAACGGTTTGTGGAAGAGAGATGGAAAATTATTCTCCATGTTCTCTGTGTCTTCTATGTCATCCGTGTCTTATAGTAACTTTGTGTTCTCTGCATTCTCTATGGTGAAGTCTGTCATGGGCTTGCTATTGTGTCTGTTTCTGCTTTCGTCTTGTTATTATAAAACGCCTGCTCTGGATTCGGAGGAGCTGTCGAAGAAAACAAAAGATTCGCTGACTTACCTGTATGAACGCCATTATACATGGAATACAAACTTGGAAGTAGTCGATGATTCCATCTCTTTGGAATGCCTCCCAATAAAAGATACTTTTATTCAGTTGAATAGGGGGGATAGGGTAGTGGTTGCAGAGTTTGCGGTTCATCCTGCCGATAGTGTAGACAGCATTTGGGTGAAACTGGCACATACACAAGATGAACAGGGCTGGATACGTGAGAAAGAACTCAAGAAGTCATTTGTACCGACTGATAGTATTTCGCAGGCTATTCATCTTTTCAGCGATACACATGCCTCTTATTTTGTGGTTATTTTTGCTTTATTTGTTGGAGCTTATTTGTTTCGCGCTTTCCGTCGGAAGCAGTTGCAGATGGTTTATTTTAATGATATTGACAGTGTTTATCCCCTGTTTCTTTGTTTATTGATGGCTTTCAGTGCAACGATTTACGAATCAATGCAGGTCTTTGTACCGGAAACGTGGGAACATTTTTATTTCAATCCAACTTTGTCACCGTTCAAAGTTCCTTTCATTCTCTCTGTTTTTCTGTTGAGTATTTGGTTGTTTCTGATAGTAGCTTTGGCGGTGTTGGATGATTTGTTCCGACAATTGACTCCCGCTGCGGCTATCTTTTATCTGCTGGGACTGATGTCCTGCTGTATTTTCTGTTATTTCTTCTTTATCCTGATGACACATATCTATATCGGTTATCTATTCCTGGCCTTTTTTATTTTGGTTTTTGCGAAGAAGGTCTATCGAAACATTGGGTATAAGTATCGTTGCGGACATTGCGGGGAGAAACTAAAAGAGAAAGGTATATGCCCCCATTGTGGAGCGATTAACGAGTGATTTTATTATCTGTTTTATTTCTGAATAACTTTTCAAATGATGGAAATCAGACCTACCGAAATAAAAGATCTCCCTTTAGTGATGGAGATTTATGACTATGCCCGTGCCTTTATGCGTGCAACCGGGAATACTACCCAGTGGATTGACGGTTATCCGTCGGAAGCATTGATCTGCCAGGAGATTGAAGACGGTCATAGCTTTGTCTGTACCGGTGAACAAGGAGAAATCTTGGGAACTTTTTGTTTCATCTTGGGAGAAGATCCTACTTATCAACAAATTTATAAAGGTGCATGGCTCAATGACGAACCTTATGGAGTGATTCACCGGTTGGCAACGAACGGAAAGCAGAAAGGGGTGTCAGAAGCTTGTCTGGACTGGTGTTTTCAACGTTGGCCTAATGTCCGGGTAGATACTCATCGGGATAATAAGGTCATGCAACATATACTGACAAAGTATGGCTTTCAACGTTGCGGCATCATTTATGTAAAGAATGGGACGGAGCGTATTGCTTATCAGATGAAGCGTTTGCATGGTGGGGTGGAGGAATCTGATCGTACTGAAGTATAGGTCAGGCATGTTGGATTATGAACGAAGCAGTCTTAGGTATAAGCAAACTGATAGCAAGCAGTAGGTAAACTAATGCCGAAGCATTGATAAAGTTCCGGTAAGGTGCCGGTATAGTTGTGTGAGGGTACCGCTATCTTTACCTTCCCACGGCCGTGGTAACTTCTTCCCACAGTTGTGACGAGATCCTCCCATGGCCGTGAAGAGATGCTACCACGGCCGTGGAGAGTTAAGAATAGCGTAGCTCTGACAGAACAATACCGATTGGGTAAATCAAGTATAACGGCTTTATAATGCAAACTTCATAGGGACATACGTTCTTCTATCCCGTATTCTATGCTGTTAATCTACAAAGAGACAGGCTGACAATAAAAGTCCGAATCTTTTATTGTCAGCCTGTTTTGGGTTATTGTCAGCACTTATTGTCAGCTGTTAATACGTTGAAAATCATTATTCTATATGGATGAAATCTTTAGCTGACAATAAAAAGACTAAATAATATCCTTATGAGTAAAAATGATTAGAAGCGGCAGCGAAGATCTACCCCAAATTGCATTGGGCGTCCTTTCTGCATGAAACCTTTGTTCATTGTTTCGAAATAGAAGGCGGCATAGTCTTTATTCAGGAAGTTGCGTGCCCAGAAACTAATCATTGCATCACCGATTTCCAGATTCGTTCTCCAGTTGAGTGTGCCGTAGAAGGATTGGCTGACGTCGTTTTGTTCAGTCCAGTAGATACGTCCGGCAGCGTTATAGTTCGCTTGGAATACAACCCGGTCGAAGATAGAACGTGGGCTGCAGGTGATGGCATATTCTCCACCGATATTTAATGTATGCTTGGGAACAAAGGGAACATATTTGCCATTGTAATCCGTAATTATGGGAGTGCTATCTTTTTTCTCTTCGGTGATTACATAATCAGTAAAGGTGGCATACGTATATCCATAACTGGCATTCAGGCTAAGTTCTTTAGTCACACTGGCACGAAGAGCTGCTTCTGCACCATAGCTGCGACTTTTTCCTGCATTAATCGTGATACGTCCCAAACCACTTTCTGCAAATTGGGAGAGTTGTTGGTCGCGGGTATCCATGTAGAATGCTGCGACGTCGGCCCAAAGTCTGCCTTCCCATAAAGTAAGGTGGCTACCTACTTCGTAGTTCCACGAATATTCGGGCTTGTAAGTAGTAGAAGTTTTTACGTCGATCTCTTTTGCTGGTACCATTTGGTCCATCATTTTTATAATGGTTGCCCCCCATGTGGCATCTTGCCCTATTGTCGGACTTTCTTTGATGGCATTCATCATCGAATTTTTCAATTCAGTTTGTGATAAATCAGAGAACATCTGGATGTTATATCCTCCCGAACGATATCCCCGGGTAACGGTGGCATAAACATTATTTTGATTCTTCCATTCATATTGAATAGCAAATTTGGGTAGAAGTTGTACGTAATCAGTCGAGAGCTTACCTACGAAAGAGGCCGGAGCTTTCATATTCTGATCGGACAGATTTATTTGCGTGGGACCCATTGCCATGTGGAAGTCGAAACCAAAGTCAATAGGAGTGCTAAGAGAATTATACTTCATACTGATTTTTTCGTAATCGAGTCGGAGTCCGGCTGTAACGGACAACCCTTCGATGAACAGATTGTTGAAAGTGGACTGATGATAAAGTGCACCGCTAAGGGTTGGGGTATCGAAGGTTCCTCCTACGCTTAATGTCGGGTTGTACACGGTCATTCCCATGGTGGGAGCTCCGGGTTTGGCAGAGACTTCTTCAAAAGCGGAATTGGCGTTGTTTTCAATGACTGACTTCACTCCTTCTTCTTTGAACAGAACAGGACCTGTAGTGTGTAGCCATTGATAGAATCCGAAAGCGCCCGTAGCCCACTGCCATCTTTTTCCGGGTTTGGCTTTCAAGACAATTTCTTCGGAAATGGTGTTCGCTCTCTGCTTTTGTTCGATGTTGAAAATATCCCTCTCTGTGAAGTCCTGATCGAGAAACATACGGTCATTCAGGTGCTGATAACCTGTCACGGCACTTAATATAAAGTTACAGGCTTGGTATTCGATGTTAACACCAGAGTTGAGCAATCCACGGCGGTAACTACTACGGTCGTTATATGAAATCTTACCGATGTAGTCTGCCCGGTCTTCTGTCATTTCTTTACCGTCTTTTTGAGCTTTGGCTATGGCACTGGGAGTAATACCGATATAATAATACGGATACCCACCTTGATCGCTATATTCATAGCTAAGTGCTATATCTATTTTCAGATTAGATGTCGGTAGGTAAATTCCACGAAAACGTCCGCCTCCGGCGTTGCTTTTGTCGACCTTTTCGTTATTTCGTGCAGAATTCTCAAAGAAGCCACCTGTGTGTTCGTAGAAACCTCCGGTAGAAAAAGCGAAGCGGTCGGATGTGCGGTGATAGTGGGTGAGTGAAACATTATAATTATTGTAAGTTGCTGCTCCCATGCGAATATCGGTACCTTGATAAGTGAAAGGAGATTTAGTATGTACCTTGATAAGTCCTCCCATCGTGTTACGCCCGTAGAGAGTACCTTGTGGCCCGCGAAGAATATCAATACGTTCGATATCAGCATAGTTGAAGTCGAAAGCGGATTTGTCGATATAAGGGATATTGTCTACATAAAGTCCTACGGACGGAGTATTGATGCGTGAACCGATTCCACGGATATAAATCGAAGTAGTCAGTTTGGAGCCATAGTCAGGGATAAACAGGTTGGGAACAATACCTGTCAGGTTCTTCACGGAATTTACCTGATTGGCGCGCATATTGTCTTGCGATAAAACGGTGGCGGCTACCGGCAGATCACGTAGTTTACGGTTCTCTTTTGGAGTAGCAATCACTACCACCTCTTCGATGTCTACTATTTTTAGTGAGTCTTTGGGGAAATCTTCAGCCCATGCTGTCCCTGTCGTCAGGAGCATGAGGGCAATCATAATCTTCTTTGTCTTCATCTGCTGTTAATTTATCTGGTGCAAAGTAACGGCAAATATAGATGACGGTCAATCCTCATTTATTAGGATTATGACTTATTTTTTAAGAAGTCAGATTCGGTCAGCTTCGATATATCCGTTCATTACAGCATAAATAGTCAGCCCGGAGACGGACTTAATGCCTAATTTCTCCGTGATATTTTTTCGGTGAGTGATAACGGTAGTCAGGCTGATATTCAGTTTATCTGCTATTTCTTTGTTGATTAATCCTTTGGTTATCAGTACGAGCACTTCTATTTCACGGGCGGATAGAATTTCCTGATGAGGCTGCATCGGAGGCATGGGTGGCATATCTTTTACCGGATAACCGTCATGGTGAGCATGTTGGTGAAGTTTCAATATGTTTTTCACCAACTCTTCTTCGGATTCATGAATGTTGAGTACGGGTACACCGGACAGTTGGAATTGCGGACTGTCGCTTGCCAATACAATCGTTTTTCGTTTCCGGGGGAGAAAGAAAGCATTGTGCTCCACGTAAATCTGTGCGGAAATGAAATAGTGGGCATACATATCGGGAGTATCGTCCATCAGTTCGCTGAAGTGATGAAAAGTCCGTATGGTTGCCATAGGAATCATTTCCTCCAGGATTCCTTTCAGACCGAGACAGGTCAATGTATTGGCTTCTACAATTGCTATTTCGGGTTGATAATTCATTTTAGTGTAAGTTTAATTAATGATTGAAATAGTTGGCTACTGCTTCTGCACATCGTTCGCCGTCCACTCCGGCAGACACAATTCCTCCGGCATAGCCTGCCCCTTCTCCGCACGGAAATAATCCACGAACGGTGACATGTTGCAGAGTATCCTTATCGCGTATGATACGAACGGGAGAAGAAGTTCGTGTTTCCACACCAATCATTACTGCCTCATTAGTCAGGAATCCGTGACTGCTGCGTCCGAATTGTTGGAAACCAAGAGATAACCTTTTGCTAATAAATGATGGCATCCAGAAATGAAGTGGAGACGAAATCAATCCCGGACTATAGGATGACTCGGGCAAATCGTAACTCAATTTCTTGCGGGTAAAATCCAGCATGCGTTGCGCCGGAGCGGTCTGTCGTCTGCCTCCCTGCAACCAGCATTGACGTTCCAATTCCTCTTGAAAGTGAAGAACAGATAGTAACTGTGAATTAATCTCTGAAAGTTGTGAACTTTTCAAATTTGGATTCAGTGCCATCAGCTGTTCATCTTGTTGGGCAGCCAATTTTTCATTCCTCATTTTTAATTCTTCATTTCCCAAATCCTCCGGTTGAATTTCCACTACCATTCCCGAATTACTCCACCGTGACCCACGGTTGGCAGGAGACATGCCGTTTACTACCACTTGTTCCGGTCCGCTGGCAGCAGGAACGATAAAGCCGCCGGGACACATACAGAAACTATATACTCCTCTGCCTTCTGCCTGTGTTACAAAGCTGTATTCTGCAGCGGGCAGGTATTTGCCCCGTCCATTCTTATTATGGTATTGTATTTGATCGATCAACATTGCCGGATGTTCGAGACGTACCCCGACAGCGATTCCTTTCGCTTCAATCGTCACATTATTGGCAGCCAGCCAACGATATACATCTCTTGCAGAATGTCCGGTTGCCAGTATCACAGGTCCGAGAAAGGTCTTTCCTGTATTTGTTTCGATACCTTTGACTTCATCGTTCTCAATAATCAATGCATCCATTCGTGTCTGGAAATGTACTTCTCCGCCACATTCGATAATGGTGTTCCGCATATTTTCAATGACACGTGGCAATTTGTCTGTTCCGATATGCGGATGCGCATCCACCAATATCGAAGTTGAAGCTCCATGCTGGCAAAATACGTTCAAGATTTTATCCACATTTCCTCTCTTCTTGCTACGGGTATAGAGTTTCCCATCCGAGTAAGCTCCTGCACCTCCTTCTCCGAAACTGTAATTCGATTCCGGATCAACAGTGTGTTCCCTGTTGATTTGTGCCAGGTCTTTTTTACGTTCGCGCACGTCTTTTCCACGTTCGATGACGATAGGGCGTAACCCAAGTTCAACAAGGCGTAAAGCAGCGAATAATCCGCCGGGACCTGCGCCAACGACAATCACTTGCAGTTTTCCTTCTACATTATTATATATAGTACGTTCGTACTCATCTTCTTGCGGCATTTCCTTGATGTATGCCCTTACCTTCAGATTGACGAAGATAGTCCGCTGGCGTGCATCAATACTCCGTTTCAAGATTCGGGTAGCGGTGATGTCACGTAAATTCAGACCTTTTTCTTTAGAAAGATATTCCTTTAATTTCTGTTCGTTTGCTGCGATTTCGGGAAGTATACGGAGTTGGTATTCTTGTGTCATTTAGTTATTATTGATATTGTTTTCGATTATCCAATTAGAAAAACGGGCTATTTATGCATCAGTGTCTTATCCGAATAAAGCCCTGAACGCCTCTTCTACTTTTCTCACCGGTACTAATTCTATCTTCAGTTTTTGGGTATCGATCCCTTGCAGATTATATTTTGGCAACAAGAACCGTTTAAAACCCAATTTCTCGGCTTCACCGATACGTTGTTCTATTCGATTCACAGGACGTATCTCTCCCGACAATCCGATTTCTCCCGCCATGCAAACTTCCGGCTCAATGGCTGCATCCATATTGGAAGAAAGGATTGCACTGATAACCGGCAGATCGATAGCCGGATCATTCACTTTCAATCCTCCGGCAATATTCAGGAACACATCTTTCTGTGCCAACTTAAATCCCACCCGCTTTTCGAGAACAGCCAGCAGCATATTCATTCTTCTCAAATCGAAACCGGTTGCCGAACGTTGCGGATTTCCGTAGACTGCAGAGCTTACCAAAGCCTGTGTCTCAATCAAAAATGGGCGAATCCCCTCAATGGCGGAGGCAATGGCTACCCCGCTCATCCCCTCATGATCCTGACTTAGCAAAAGTTCGGAAGGATTACTCACTTGGCGCAACCCATCCTGACGCATTTCATAAATACCTAATTCTGCCGTACTACCGAAACGATTCTTGATACTGCGTAGAATACGATACATATAATGTTGGTCGCCCTCAAATTGAAGAACAGTATCTACGATATGTTCCAGCACTTTAGGTCCTGCAATACTTCCTTCCTTATTAATATGTCCGATCAGCAATACAGGCGTATGTGTTTCTTTCGCAAAACGAAGAATAGACGCCGAACACTCTCTGACTTGCGCTATACTTCCGGGAGACGATTCGATACTTTCGGTGGAAATAGTCTGTATAGAGTCGATAATCACTAAATCGGGATTCGTATTCTTGATATGCACATAAATCTGTTCGAGTGAAGTCTCGCAAACGATCAGGCAATCGCTGGAAGTGTCAGAGAGACGGTTGGCACGAAGTTTCAGCTGTCGTGCACTCTCTTCACCGGATACATAAAGAATCTTCTTTTCCGGCATGTGCAGTACGGTCTGCATGACGAGCGTCGATTTACCGATTCCCGGCTCGCCGCCTATCAGGACAAGAGAACCCTGTACAAGTCCGCCTCCCAATACACGATTCAGTTCATCATCGTGCATATTGATGCGTGGCTCGTCGTCTGCCTCTATATCGCTAAGTGCCAGTGGCTTGGGCTTTTGTGTTTCAATGCCCGATACCGGACGGCGGTTAGTGGGTTCTTTCCGTACGATTTCTTCAACATACGTATTCCATTCTCCACACGACGGACATTTACCCACCCATTTCGGTGAATCCTGTCCGCAATTACTGCATACATATACGGTTTTCTCTTTTGCCATCGAAATTCCTTTCTTCTTGTAGGGTACAAAAATAGGGATAATTTATTAGAAATAAGTTATCCCTGCCTAATAGAAATAGATGAAGCCTACAGAGTTATCTCTCCCGCTATCGAACGGTTCATCCGGTCGCGTACCTCATCCGGAGTATATCCATGTCCCAGTAAGAACATTAATTTAGTGACTGCCGATTCCGTTGTACTGTCATATCCGGAGACAACGCCTGCCTGCAACAACTGGTATCCCGTTTCGTAACGTTCCATTTCTACCATTCCTGCGCTGCATTGTGTTACGTTGACAATCACAATTCCACGTTCACTGGCCTGACAGAGCCGGCGTATAAACCATTCCTTTCGGGGAGCATTCCCCGAACCGTATGTTTCGAGCACAACCGCCTTTAAACCTTCAATCCCCAGAATGGTGGCAATTACATTTTCCTGGATGCCCGGAAAGAGCTTCAGTACCACTACATTGGTATCCAGCAAATAGTGCGGTTTCAATTCCCGTTCTTCACCATTTCCGTGAATTTGTACATTATTATATTTAATATGGATTCCCGCTTCCGCCAATACCGGATAATTGAAAGAACGGAATGCATTGAAGTTTTCTGCATTCATCTTTGTCGTACGGTTTCCCCGCATCAGGTGATTTTCAAAGAAGATGCATACTTCGGGCACCAGTGCCCTTCCTTCCTTGTTTTGTGCAATGGCAATCTCGATACTGGTCATCAAATTTTCCTTTCCGTCCGTGCGGAGTACGCCGATGGGAAGCTGTGAGCCTGTGAGGATAACAGGTTTGTCCAGTCCTTCCAGCATAAAACTTAGTGCGGAAGCGGTATAAGCCATCGTGTCCGTTCCGTGCAGGATGACGAAGCCGTGGTAACGATTGTAGTTGTCATGAATAATGCGTACCAGCTTCCGCCACATATCCGGTTCCATGTCCGACGAATCCATCGGAGGATCAAACTGATAGGTGTCAATTGGAAAATTGAACTTTTGCAGTTCGGGGATATACTTTTGCAGTTGCTCGAAGTTAAAGTTCTCCAGAGCACCTGTCGCGGCATTCTCAATCATACCAATTGTTCCACCGGTGTATATTAACAATACGGAAGTATTTAATGGGTTCATAAGCTGATTTTGTGCGATTGTTTTCGCAAATATAATAATAGATTTGATAAATAAGTAACAAAATGTCATAAAAGTGAAGGCGAATGACCGGATAAAGCGCAGGCGAAAGATTCTTTTTATCAGAAAAAAACCGAAAAAAGTGATAGATTGAACGTTTTTATTATTACTTTTGCGACACTTATCAAAAACAAGAGTAGAAACAAGGACTATGATGAAGTACTATCCACATACAGTCACATCCATGTGTACCATGACCCTTAGGGGTTAATGGATAGTTTTTGTGTATCTACGTGATTCACGCTTGTATAAGCAGGCAAAATTCAAATTCAATTTTATTCGTAAACAACCAATCGTTCTGTAAAAAGCAAACTGCAGGACATTGCATTTAAATAAGTATCTTCATGAAAGTAATGAAATTCGGCGGAACATCCGTAGGTTCCGTGAACAGCATTTTAAGCGTAAAGAGAATTGTAGAGTCGGCAAATGAGCCGGTAATTGTAGTTGTTTCCGCATTGGGAGGCATCACTGACAAATTGATAAATACATCGAAGATGGCGGCAGTGGGAGATTCAGCCTATGAGGGTGAGTTTCGCGAAATCGTTTACCGTCATGTGGAGATGATTAAGGAGGTGATTCCTGCCGGAGAAAAGCAAGTATCGTTGCAACGTCAGATTGGCGAGCTGCTGAACGAATTGAAGGATATCTTTCAGGGAATTTACCTGATTAAAGATCTTTCCCCGAAGACTTCGGATACAATCGTCAGCTATGGTGAACGTCTTTCATCCATCATCGTTACCGAACTGATTGACGGAGCAAAATGGTTCGATTCGCGCACTTTTATCAAGACGGAAAGAAAGCATAGCAAGCACACGCTGGATACAGAATTGACTAATAAACTGGTGAAAGAGGCTTTCCAGTCTATTCCTAAAGTAGCGCTGGTGCCGGGATTCATCTCTTCGGATAAAACGACAGGGGATGTAACAAACCTCGGACGCGGTGGCTCGGACTATACGGCTGCCATTATTGCTGCGGCGCTGGATGCGGCAAGTCTGGAAATCTGGACGGACGTAGATGGATTTATGACGGCTGATCCGCGTGTCATTTCGACTGCTTATACGATTACGGAATTGAGTTACGTAGAAGCGACCGAACTTTGTAACTTCGGCGCAAAGGTGGTTTATCCGCCGACTATCTATCCCGTATGTCACAAGAATATTCCTATTATAATAAAGAATACATTCAACCCGGATGGAGTGGGAACGGTTATCAAACAAGAAGTTTCCAACCCGCAGAGCAAGGCTATCAAGGGGATTTCCTCCATCAACGACACAAGTCTGATTACTGTTCAGGGTCTTGGTATGGTAGGTGTGATCGGTGTAAACTACCGCATTTTTAAAGCATTGGCAAAGAATGGAATCAGCGTGTTCCTCGTCTCACAGGCTTCATCGGAAAACAGTACTTCTATCGGTGTGCGTAATGCCGATGCCGACCTGGCTTGTGAAGTGCTGAACGAAGAATTTGCGAAAGAAATAGAGATGGGGGAGATTTCTCCGATTTTGGCGGAAAGAAATCTGGCAACAGTGGCTATTGTAGGTGAGAATATGAAACATACACCGGGTATCGCAGGTAAACTTTTCGGTACACTGGGACGTAATGGTATCAACGTTATCGCTTGTGCACAGGGAGCTTCGGAAACTAATATCTCTTTTGTGGTCGATTCCAAATCCTTGCGTAAATCATTGAACGTAATCCACGACTCTTTCTTCCTCTCCGAATATCAGGTATTGAACCTCTTTATCTGTGGTGTCGGTACGGTAGGGGGTAGTCTGGTAGAACAGATTCGTTGCCAGCAACAAAAGCTGATGATGGAAAACGGACTGAAACTCCATGTAGTAGGCATCATTGATGCAGCCAAGGCAATGTTCAGCCGTGAAGGTTTCGACCTCGCCAACTTCCGTGAAGAACTGTTGGAAAAGGGCAAGGACAGCAGCTTGCAAACCATCCGCGACGAGATTATCGGAATGAATATCTTTAATTCTGTATTTGTAGACTGTACGGCCAGCGCTGACATCGCATCGCTTTACAAAGATTTCCTGCAACACAATATCTCTGTGGTAGCAGCCAATAAGATTGCGGCTTCTTCCGCTTATGAAAACTATCGTGAACTGAAAACGATTGCCCGCCAACGGGGTGTGAAGTATCTGTTCGAAACAAACGTAGGTGCAGGTCTTCCGATCATCAATACAATTAATGACCTGATTCATAGCGGTGACAAGATTCTGAAGATTGAAGCGGTGCTTTCCGGTACACTGAACTATATATTTAATAAAATCAGCGCCGATATTCCTTTCAGCCGTACCATCAAAATGGCACAGGAAGAACGCTACTCTGAACCGGACCCACGTATTGACTTGAGTGGAAAAGATGTGATCCGTAAACTGGTGATTCTGGCACGTGAAGCCGGATACCGTCTGGAACAGGAAGATGTTGAAAAGAACCTCTTTGTTCCGAATGACTTCTTCGAAGGTTCTCTGGAAGATTTCTGGAAACGTGTTCCAAGTCTCGACGCAGACTTTGAAGCCCGTCGCCAGGTATTGGAAAAAGAAAACAAGCACTGGCGTTTCGTCGCCAAACTGGAGAATGGAAAAGCCTCCGTCGGCCTGCAGGAAGTAGGAGCCAACCATCCGTTCTACGGCTTGGAAGGCAGCAACAATATTATCCTGCTCACTACGGAACGCTATAAAGAATATCCGATGATGATTCAAGGATACGGTGCCGGTGCCGGCGTAACGGCTGCCGGAGTATTTGCCGACATCATGAGTATCGCAAACGTTTAATAAATTAAAAATTGAGAATTAAAAATTGAGAAATACCATTCGGAAACGGATCTAAGGCTTTCTTTCATTTTTTAATTCTCAATTCTCAATTTTCAATTTATGAAGCATATTATCATATTGGGAGACGGAATGGCCGATTGGCCAGTGAAGTCATTAGGGGACAAGACGCTCCTGCAATATGCAAAGACGCCTTATATGGATAAGCTAGCTCGCATGGGACGTAACGGCCGCCTGATTACTGTGGCGGAAGGTTTCCATCCGGGTAGTGAAGTTGCCAATATGTCCGTGTTGGGATATAATTTGCCAAAGGTATATGAAGGTCGCGGACCGCTGGAAGCTGCCAGTATTGGTGTGGATCTGAAACCGGGTGAGATGGCAATGCGCTGTAATTTGATTTGTGTGGAAGGAGATATTCTGAAGAATCACTCCTCCGGACATATATCTACGGAAGAAGCAGATGTATTGATTCAATATTTGCAAGAAAAACTGGGCAATGACCGCGTACGCTTTCATACAGGAGTTCAGTACCGCCATCTATTGGTTATCAAGGGAGGTAATAAAGAACTGGATTGTACACCTCCGCATGATGTACCTTTGAAACCTTTCCGTCCATTGATGGTGAAACCATTGGTTCCGGAAGCACAAGAAACGGCAGATCTGATTAACGACCTGATTCTGAAATCACAGGAACTGCTGAAAGATCATCCATTGAATCTGAAACGTATGGCAGAAGGTAAAGATCCTGCGAACAGTATTTGGCCCTGGAGCCCCGGTTACCGTCCGCAGATGCCTACTTTCTCCGAGACTTTCCCACAGGTAAAGAAAGGAGTAGTCATCTCGGCTGTCGATCTGATAAACGGAATCGGTTATTATGCTGATTTACGTCGCATCGCAGTAGAGGGAGCAACCGGACTTTATAATACGAACTATGAAAACAAAGTGACCGCTGCCTTGGAAGCATTGAAGACGGATGATTTTGTTTATCTGCATATCGAAGCCAGTGATGAGGCCGGACACGAAGGAGACATCGACTTGAAACTTCTCACTATCGAGAATCTTGATAAACGTGCCGTAGGTCCTATTTATGAAGCAGTGAAAGATTGGGACGAACCGGTAGCCATTGCTGTATTGCCCGATCATCCTACTCCCTGTGAGCTTCGTACTCATACATCTGATCCCATTCCGTTTCTTATCTGGTATCCGGGTATCGAGCCGGACGAAGTGCAGACGTATGATGAAATAGCCGCTTGCAACGGTAGTTACGGACTTCTGAAAGAAGACGAGTTTATAAAAGAATTCATGAAATAAGTCACCACAGATTATGAAATATTATAGTACGAATAAACAAGCACCTGTTGCCTCACTGCAAGAAGCGGTGGTAAAAGGGCTTGCTGCCGACAAAGGGCTGTTTATGCCTATGTCTATCAAACCTCTTCCACAGGACTTTTACGATACGATTGATAGTTTATCCTTTCAGGAAATTGCTTATCGCGTAGCCGATGCTTTCTTCGGTGAGGATATTCCTGCCGATACGCTGAAACAGATTGTATATGATACATTAAGTTTCGATGTACCTTTGGTTAAGGTGGCAGATAACATCTATTCACTTGAACTTTTCCACGGACCGACGTTAGCATTTAAAGATGTAGGCGGTCGTTTCATGGCGCGTCTTTTGGGATACTTCATTAAAAAAGAAGGACAAAAGAATGTCAATGTATTGGTAGCTACTTCCGGTGATACGGGAAGTGCTGTTGCCAACGGCTTTCTGGGTGTGGAAGGTATTCATGTGTATGTGCTTTATCCGAAAGGAAAAGTGAGCGAAATACAGGAGAAGCAATTCACTACGCTCGGACAGAATATTACTGCGCTTGAAGTGGACGGAACATTTGATGATTGTCAGGCATTGGTGAAATCTGCTTTCATGGATAAAGAATTGAATGAACACCTTTCGTTGACTTCTGCCAACTCCATCAATGTAGCCCGTTTCTTGCCGCAGGCATTCTATTATTTCTATGCTTATGCACAATTGAAACGTGCCGGAAAAGCTGATAATGCTGTAATCTGTGTACCTAGTGGAAACTTCGGAAATATCACCGCCGGATTGTTTGGCAAGAAGATGGGTTTACCCGTGAAGCGTTTCATTGCTGCTAATAACCGCAACGATATTTTCTATCAATATCTGCAGACAGGTAAATATAATCCCCGTCCGTCTATCGCAACGATTGCTAATGCTATGGACGTAGGCGATCCGAGTAACTTTGCCCGCGTACTCGATTTATATAGTGGTTCACATGCTGATATCTCTGCCGAGATTTCAGGAACAACTTATACCGATGAGCAAATCCGCGAAACGGTGAAGGAAACCTGGAAAGAACATCATTATCTCCTTGATCCTCATGGTGCTTGTGGATATCGTGCGTTGGTAGAAGGCTTGAAAGAGGGAGAAACAGGTGTATTCCTTGAAACGGCTCATCCTGCCAAGTTCCTCGAAACAGTGGAAAGCATTATTGGAGAAGCGGTAGAAATCCCTGCCAAATTGCAGGAATTTATGAAAGGCGAGAAAAAAAGCCTTCAAATGACAAAAGACTTTGCGGACTTCAAGAAGTATTTGTTGACGCTTTAATCCTCTTCTTCCTATGAATGAATTTGTGCCACCTTGTTGGCACGGTTGTGCCATCGAAGTGTCACGGTCGTGCCAACAAGGTGGCACAATTGTGACAATAGGGTGGCATAAACCGGATAATTGCAATATAGTTTATATAGAAGCTAAGAATACTAAATATTCTCCCGTACAATGAACAGTAAACTCATTTGCTGTTGCTTCATTAAGCGTTCCTTGCCACCAATTAGTAAAATCACTAAGAGGATAAACTAATCCCTCTCCTTGCAATCCTTTCGCTCCGAAATTGAAAATAGAAACTTGTTGCCCCGGATGAGAGGCGAAGGTTTGCGTGTCTTTGGCGGGGATAAACATACCATAATCGGTAATGGTACGTACCTCGATACCATCTTTCATGTAGTCGATCAGCAGACTGATGTTTCCTAACGTATGATCTTCCCGTTTGCCGGTGGCTCCGACGATGGCAATTCTCCGGAATCCTTTCTTTTGCAGGAAATGAACGGCTTTGGTTTGGTCGTTCGTTTCTTGATCCGCTATCTGATGTACAATAGGGGAGAAAAGTTCTTTATATTCCGGGGAAAGAGAATCCCCGTCACCGATAATTACATCGGGGGTATGCCCACGCAGGATATATTCATTGGCAGCCCCGTCACAGCAAACTACAAATTCTGCATTTTCCAGCATTTGCAGGGGAAGAGGATGGCTGGGATATTCGCCATTGGCAAGTATCACGGCTTCGGGAGTATAGTGTTCGTATTTCATTGTATGCTCATTAATTTTTTCCACTTAAAGTAGCCAAAGATAGCTATAATGGAGTAAAGTCCGTATAAAGCGGAAGTAAAATAAAGGTCTTTGTAGATATAAAGTCCGCAGCAGACAATATCCACAAAAATCCAGGCAAACCATTGCTCGACGTATTTGCGTGCCAGCATCCACATACCGACAATGCTCAATGCGGTAGTAAAGCTATCTAGCCAGGGAACATTGCTATCCGTATATGCTATCAGTATCCATGCAATACCGAGGAAAGAAACGACGAATACCAGAAAAAGAGGCAAGTAACATTTTCCCGGAGTATGTACGATAGGAAGATCTTTAGGGGTGTCACCGGTTGAAGCATCTGCTGTCGTCAGTTGACCTTTCTTTTTCCTGTGTCCCCACATCCAGAAGAACCAGCCGTAGATGGCAGCTATCAGGTAGTAGATATTGATGCCAAAGTCAGCATACAATCCGGCTTTGTAATATACGAAGATGTAGATGGCAGGCATCACAATACCCGCTATCCAAAGGTAGATACTTGCCCGGTACTCTAACCAAAGGTAGACTAGCCCGACAATCGTACCGAATATTTCCAGAAAATTCAATTCCATAACTCTGTGTGATTAAAAGCGGAAAGAAACATGTCCCATAACGTTTGTTCCTGCTTGAGCTGCATATCCGGCATAGTTTCCCCGATTTTCCAGCGTATCGGTGTAGTCACTTGATGCCCAGCCGTTGTTTTCATATTTTTCATTAAACAGATTGTATACAGTAAATCCTATGGTGACTTCTTTCAGTACTTTCTTGGGACGGAAGCTGTACGCCAGATTGAGGTTGCTGACAAAATACTTATCAAGAGTCAGTTCTTCAACTTCTGCGTTTGTCATATACTGTTTGCTCACGAACTGTGATTGCAGGGCAGCTTCGAATCCCTTATAATTGAATGAGAAACGATTGTTGAGTAAGAAGTCCGGTGAGAAAGCAATGTGAGTGTCTTTATGCTTTATCTGAATAGTCGGGAGAGAAGTAGAGCTACCGTCGTCATTATAGTGGTAGCCCGGCAGGCTCTCTACGAAATCCTGAATACGGTTTTTGCTCCATGTAGCGTTGATATCCCATTGAAACCATTTGCACGGTTTGATTCCCAGCATGATTTCGATTCCCATGCGATAACTGTCCGGCACGTTTTCGGTCAGTGCTTCACCTATATCGTTTAAGGCTCCGGTCAGAACCAGTTGGTCGGTATAGTCCATGTAGTAGAAGTTTGCACCTGCTGTCAGCCATTGGTTGGCGAAGGTATATCCTGCTTCATAGTCGAGCAGCTTTTCTGCTTTGGGGTACGAGTCCGGATCACCATCCGTATAATTGTTTCTTGTTGGCTCTTTTTGAGCAACCGAGAAAGAGGAATAGACACGATGGTTGGAAGTGATGTTCCAGTTTAATCCTACTTTCGGATTAAAGAAATCGAACTTTTTATCTACTGCCAGTGGACGCAGCGCATTCTTACTCCAGTCATATTTATCATTGTTTCCGTCGATGGTATAGTTGATGTGGCGATACTGGAGATCGGCATAAGCACTTAGTCCTCTAGTAAGATCGTAGTTCGCTTTCAGATAAATATTTCCATCGGTCTTCTTGGATTTGTTGCGGTAATATTCATGGTCGGGAGATAGAGAACCTACGTAGTTTTTCACCCAGGGAACTCTTCCGAAGTTATTGCCCCGGTATTGATTTAATCCGCCGCCCAGGGATGCACTTAGCCTGTTGGCTGTGTAATTGAGAGAAAAAACGCCGCCGCCGAATTTGTTGTCCATCTTCTTTTGACGGACTAAATCGCTTTTAGATACTTCGGTTCCATCTATTGTAAATGATTTTAAACCATATTCTATCAGGTATCTGCCGTCTTTGTACTCTTCGTAATAACCGTCACCTTTGGTATAATGTAAGGCAACGTTCAGATTCCAGGCTGTCGAGAAAGTATGATTGAAGAGAAGCTGATAATTCTTTTGCAGATAATTATCTGTTTGGTCGTCGTAATAATATTTTTTGCCGTTGGCATCAGTGTACATTTCCCCGCAAGGATTGTAGCGTCTGCCGAATTTTTCCATTTGCTCTTTTGTTGCGTATCCCCAAGCATGATATGTTTTTTCTTTTCCGGCAAATGCAATGAGCTTCACAGATGTGTTTTCTGCAAAATAACCTCCTTGCAGGTAGTAAGAGTTCAAGTCCACCGAAGCACGGTCTATGTATCCGTCCGTACCGATATTGGAAAGGCGGGCGTCAAACGTCCAGTGGTTATTGAGTAGGCCGGTTCCCACTTTCACTGTTTCCTTGTGCGTGTTGAACGAACCGTATGAACCATTGAATTCGGCGTATGGTTTCATAGATGCACCTTCGGTTTGCATATTGACACTGGCTCCGAAAGCACCTGCTCCGTTCGTCGATGTACCTGCTCCGCGCTGCACCTGCATATCTTTTACGGAAGAAGAAAAGTCGGGCATATTCACCCAGAACAGGTTATGGCTTTCGGCATCGTTCATCGGTATGCCGTTTACCGTGATGTTGATTCGTGTGCCATCGGTTCCACGTACGCGAAGTGTCGTATAGCCGATACCAGCTCCTGCATCCGATGTGGTCAGTGTGGAAGGAGTCATACTTAGCAGATAGGGGATATCCTGTCCGAAGTTTACCTTTTTGAGTTCTGCTTTGCCTATATTGGTGAATGCCACGGGAGTTTTGGCTGTGGCACGTGTGGACACTACCTGCACCTCTTGCAGGTTTACTACTCTCATACTATCCTTTGCACTCGTCTGTGCATGAACAGTGATACCTGCGCCCAATAAGGCGACGGCCATCCATACAATTCTTTTCATTTTTGCTTACTAATTAGTTCTCTACGCCGGCATTACCCGGATCAGATTCTATGGGTATGTTCTCAGCCCGTCATGTTAAGGCACCCCTACCAGTGAATCGGTGACAAAAATACTGCTTTTGCAGGAGGAAAGCAAAAAAAACTTTTAGATTCACTAAAAACAATATAACTTTGTAAATTGTTGAAATAACAAAACTGCATTTATTCACTTAATATATATTTAATTATGCTACTATTATTGCAAGCAACACAAGCTGCGGACTCTGTGCAAGTGGCTGCAGACGAATTAATGAAAGAGGCGATTGCCAATGCTGACGGATTGGATAAGCTTTCGCTGATTACTCAACAATTGATAGACTTCGGTATTCGTGCCGGAGAACGTATATTGATTGCGGTCCTTGTCTTTGTCGTCGGACGTTTCCTCATCTCGCTGCTCAACAAATTCATCAGGCGTCTGATGGATAAACGAAAAGTAGATGTAAGTATCAAAACTTTCGTTAGAAGTCTGGTCAATATTCTGTTGACAATCCTGTTAATCATTTCTGTTGTCGGTGCCTTGGGAGTTGAGACAACTTCATTTGCGGCTTTATTGGCTTCCGCCGGTGTCGCTGTCGGTATGGCTTTATCCGGTAATCTGCAAAACTTTGCCGGTGGACTGGTTATTCTTTTGTTCAAACCTTATAAAGTTGGCGATTGGATAGAAACACAGCAGGGATCAGCCGGTACAGTAAAAGAAATTCAGATATTCCATACCATCCTTACTACTGGGGATAATAAACTGATTTATATACCGAATGGTTCATTAAGTAGTGGAGTAGTGATTAATTACAGTCACCAGGAAACCCGCCGTGTAGAATGGATTATTGGTATAGATTATGGGGAAGATTACAATAAGGTTCAGCAGATAGTTCGTGATATTCTGGCTGAAGATAAACGTATCTTGAATGAACCTGCTCCGTTTATAGCTCTTCATGCGCTAGATGCCAGCAGTGTGAATGTGGTGGTACGTGTATGGGTAAATAGCGGAGATTATTGGGGTGTTTATTTCGATACCAATAAAGCTATTTACGAAACCTTCAATGAAAAAGGTATCAACTTCCCTTTCCCACAGCTTACTGTGCATCAGGGAAATTGATTGTTATACTCTGATAATTCAAAAAATAAGGGAGTTGTACTTAACGTGCAACTCCCTTATTTTTTGGAAAACTTGTCTGGTGTGATTGAATAAATCTCTTTTTTATTTTATACCGAAATCTTCGGCTAGTTCATATCTATCTTCTTTGATTCCCAGTACATGATTAATTTTTCTCCTTTTCTCGAGATCTTTAAAGTAGTTTTCCACAACCTGATAGAGATCGAAGTTAGTGGTTGATCCTGCGGCTAAATCGAGTGATTCCACCATCTTTTCTACGGCTTGATGGATTTTCTCTGCGTCTATCAGATGCAGTTCGTTGCTGTGTATTAAATATTTTTCCATGACTGCAATGTTTTTAATGTTATATAGGTATAACATCTTGCAGTCATGGAAAGTTCAATGATTGAATGTTAGATTTTGGCAAGCGCCTGATCCAAATCCGCAATCAGGTCATCAATATGTTCCGTTCCAATTGATAAACGTACGGTGCCCGGATAAATCTCCTGTTCGGCGAGTTCCTGTGCATTGAGCTGTGAATGGGTAGTGCTTGCCGGGTGGATCACCAATGATTTCACATCGGCAACATTGGCAAGCAGGGAGAAAATCTCCAGGCTGTCGATGAAGCGGTGTGCTTCCTCTTGTCCGCCTTTTACCTCGAAAGTAAAAATGGAACCGGCACCATTCGGGAAGTAACGTTGATACAGTGCATGGTCAGGATGATTGGATAATGACGGATGGTTCACTTTCTTCACTTTCGGATGATTGTTTAAGAAATTCACTACCTTCAATGCATTTTCTACATGGCGTTCTACGCGCAAGGAAAGAGTTTCCAAGCCTTGCAACAGGATAAAAGCGTTGAATGGACTGATGGTGGCACCTGTGTCGCGCAGCAGAATAGCCCGGATACGGATGGCATAGGCAGCCGGACCGGCTGCATCAACGAAGCGTACGCCATGATAGCATGGATCAGGTTCGGTTAGTTGTGGAAATTTGCCGGAAGCTACCCAGTCGAATTTGCCCGAATCTACAATGACTCCTCCTAATGACGAACCGTGTCCGCCAATGAATTTTGTTGCGGAATGTACTACGATATCTGCTCCGTGTTCGATAGGGCGGATTAAATACGGGGTACCAAATGTGTTGTCAATAATCAAAGGTATTTTGTGGCGGTGGGCTATTTCAGCTACTGCCTCTATATCAATGATATTTGAGTTCGGATTTCCCAATGTCTCGATAAATACGGCTTTCGTATTTTCCTGAATGGCTTTTTCAAAGTTCGATAAATCACTTGGATCAACGAATGTTGTTGTGATGCCATAACTGGGTAAGGTATGAGCCAGTAAGTTATAGCTTCCTCCATAAATAGTTTTGGCTGCCACAATATGGTCGCCTGCACGAGTGATGTTCTCGAAAGCATAAGTGATAGCAGCGGCACCCGAAGCAACTGCCAGCCCTGCTACTCCTCCTTCAAGAGCGGCTACGCGTTGTTCAAAAACTCCTTGAGTGGAGTTGGTCAGACGACCGTAGATGTTTCCCGGGTCCTGCAGGCCGAAACGTGCGGCTGCGTGAGCGGAGTTGTGAAATACATAAGAAGTAGTCTGATAAATAGGTACTGCACGGGCATCTGTTGCCGGATCTGCTTGTTCTTGTCCTACATGAACTTGTAAAGTCTCGAAATGTAAATTCTTTGTTGCCATAATCGTATATTTTTTAAGTTTAATATTCTTTCTTTATTTTCTTGCAAAGTTATTGGATGAAGATATATCGAACAATATATATCTAAAATATAGAAAATAATGCTATTTTTGTGCCATTATATGGAATAATATAACTGTGCTATTCCTAGAAATCACCTTTTAGAAGAATATTTTTCTTATGGATACTTTTGATAAACTGGATAGAGTCGATTTGCAAATACTCCGTACTTTGCAAGAAAACGCCCGATTGACGACAAAAGAGTTGGCTGCACGGGTGAGCCTTTCTTCAACTCCTGTTTTTGAACGTCTTAAACGGTTGGAGAGTGGAGGATATATAAAGAAGTATATTGCCGTATTGGATGCGGAAAAGCTGAATCAGGGATTTGTCGTATTCTGCAGTGTGAAGCTTAGACGTCTGAACAGGGATATAGCAGCCGAGTTTACACGGATTATACAGGATATTCCTGAAGTAACCGAATGTTATAACATATCAGGAAGTTATGATTACCTGTTGAAGATTCATGCTCCCAATATGAAATACTATCAGGAGTTTATTCTGAATGTGTTGGGGACGATTGATAGCTTAGGATCACTGGAAAGCACGTTTGTAATGGCTGAAGTGAAGCATCAATATGGGATACATATTTAGTTCGTTGTGTGATAGTCTGAAATTTATCTTGTATATTTGCTATGTAATATAAATCCTCTTCTGCTGACACAATGAATTCAAAAACATATCCTCGCACCAATGATTTCCAGACTGTTTATCTGAATACAGTGATTAAGAATCCTGCCATTATGGTAGGTGATTATACAATATACAATGACTTTGTAAATGATCCTGTTCTTTTTGAGAAGAACAATGTATTATATCATTATCCGATTAATAAAGACCGATTGATAATTGGCAAATTCTGTTCCATTGCTTGTGGAGCCAAATTTCTTTTTAACAGCGCAAACCACACATTGGGTTCTTTATCCAATTATACGTTTCCTATCTTTTTTGAGGAATGGAATTTAGATAAAGGAGATGTAACTTCTGCTTGGGATAATAAAGGGGATATAGTAATAGGTAATGATGTCTGGATTGGATATGAAGCTGTTATCATGGCAGGAGTTCATATCGGAGATGGAGCGGTTATTGCGTCGCGGGCAGTGGTTACTAAAGATGTTCCTCCTTATACGATAGTAGGTGGGACACCAGCCAAAGAAATCCGGAAGCGTTTTGATGAGAATACGATTGTCCAATTGCAGAAATTGCAATGGTGGGATTGGAGTATTGAGAAGATATCCGAATGTATACCTTATATTACAGGTGGAAAGATTGAAGAACTGATAAAAAGATAAACAGTGTGTATATATGAAATTTACAATAGAGCCCGGAACTTCTGCTGATATAGATGAACTGGAAAAGCTGTATGATGAACTGAATGATTATCTGGCTGCTACGACTAATTATCCCGGGTGGATAAAAGGTGTTTATCCTGTTCGGGAAGATGCGGTTGCCGGTGTAAATGATGAAACGCTTTACGTAGCAAGATATGATGGAAGAATTGTCGGTTCAGTCATTTTAAATCATCAACCGGAAAAGGCTTATGAGAATGTCAAATGGAAAATAGAACTGGACTATAGTCATATCTTTGTGATACATACTTTTGTTGTACATCCTTCTTTTTTGAAAATAGGAGTAGGGCATGCATTAATGGATTATTCATTGGAATTGGCTCAAAGTTCGGGGATAAAGTCTGTGCGGTTAGATGTTTACGAGAAAAATCTTCCGGCTATTTCATTGTACGAAAAGTGTGGGTTCGAATACATTGATACCGTAGATTTAGGATTGGGTCATTACGGTTTAGAGTGGTTCAAACTTTATGAGAAAATCATTTTATAATCCCTTCCTTACATTATGCATTCATTGTTATAATTCAGTTGCTCTTAGATTTATAGAATAATAAATATCACATCATAGACATGAAGAAACTAATTATTGTATTTGTTCTTTTATTATCAGCACTCTCTTGTTTCTCACAAATAGAGTTTTCGACTTGCCTTTTTGATGCTTCAAGAAACAGAGTGATACCGCTAGCCGTCTATCAGCCGCACAAAGTGAATTCGAAAACAAAAGTCATTATATTTAGCCACGGCTACGATGGAAATAAAAATAATAAGTCCAATCAGACTTATGCCTATCTAACACGATTCCTTTCCCAGAAAGGCTTTTACGTAATAAGCATACAACATGAATTGGCAGATGATCCTCTTTTGGCCATGGAAGGTAATTTCATGGAAACACGCATGCCAAATTGGGAAAGGGGAGTGGCAAATATTCTTTTTACTATTCAGGAATTTAAGAAATTGAAGCCACAATTAAATTGGAATGACTTTATATTGATAGGACATTCCAATGGCGGAGATATGACCATGTTATTTGCTACCCGATATCCGCAGTTGATAAATAAAGCCATATCTATGGATCATCGCAGAATGATAATGCCTAGAACACGGAATCCTCGACTTTATACGTTAAGAGGATGCGATTATGATGCGGATTCAGGAGTATTACCCACTGAAAAGGAGCAGGAACAATTCCGGATGAAGGTTGTGAAATTGGACGGAATAACGCATAGTAATATGGGGGAGAATGGAACGGAAGAACAACACAACCTTATCAATCAGTATATCTATGGATTTCTTACACGGAGATAACTGATGTATTATATTTATTTTATCCAATGGTTTTAAATCGGAAGCCTGTTTTTCTTATAACTTTGCAACTGATTTTAGAAAAAGAAGTTTGGGATGATAAATAAATATGAAGAACGACTGGGGACAGAGCGCATGTTACCGCTTGTTTTTAAGATGGCACTTCCGGCTGTGGCAGCGCAATTTGTTAATTTGCTTTATAGCATGGTCGACCGTATTTATATTGGTCATATCCCTGGGATTGGTACGGATGCATTGGCGGGTGTAGGAGTAACGACTTCTCTTGTTATACTGATTTCTTCTTTTTCAGCGATAGTAGGAGGTGGCGGTGCGCCGTTAGCGGCTATCGCACTCGGACAGGGGGATCGTTCACGTGCCGGAAAAATTCTGGGTAATGGTTTTATCCTGCTGATACTATTCACCTTGTTTACTTCTCTCATCGCATATACCTTTATGGAGCCGGTTCTACTTTTTACAGGAGCTTCAGAAAATACATTGGAGTATGCAGTCGACTATCTTTCTATCTATTTATTAGGAACTATCTTCGTAGAAATATCCACAGGATTAAATTCTTTTATCAATGCACAAGGGCGTCCTGCTATCGCCATGTACTCGGTATTAATAGGAGCACTGTTGAATATCGTCCTCGACCCGATTTTCATTTTTTGGCTCGATATGGGAGTAAAAGGTGCAGCTCTGGCTACAGTGCTTTCACAGGCATGTAGTGCAGTGTGGGTTTTAACTTTCCTTTTCTCCCGGCACGCCTCTCTCCCTTTAGAAAAACGTTATATGGCGTTGAACCGGGAAATAATACTTTCTATATTTGCTTTGGGCGTATCACCGTTTATTATGGCAAGTACCGAAAGCCTGGTCGGCTTTGTTCTGAACAGCAGCCTGAAAGATTTTGGAGATATTTATGTCAGCGCATTGACCATCTTGCAAAGTGCGATGCAATTTGCAAGTGTCCCATTAACAGGATTTGCGCAAGGGTTCGTTCCTATTGTGAGTTATAATTATGGGCACGGCGATAAACAACGTGTCAAAGACTGTTTCCGTGTCGCATTGATAACCATGTTCTCATTCAACTTACTGCTGATGTTGTTTATGATTCTTTTCCCCTCAACAGTAGCTTCCGCCTTTACGAGTGATGAAAGATTGATAGAAACAGTCCGCTGGGCAATGCCTGTTTTCTTGGGTGGTATGACTATTTTCGGATTGCAACGAGCCTGCCAAAATATGTTTGTAGCCTTGGGACAAGCAAAAATTTCTATTTTCATAGCCTTGTTGCGCAAAGCAATCCTATTGATCCCATTGGCATTAATATTGCCACATTTTATGGGAGTAGCCGGTGTATATGCGGCTGAAGCAATATCCGATGCGACAGCGGCAATTTGTTGTACTTTGTTGTTCTTCTGGCAGTTCCCCAAAATATTGGGAAAAATCCAAAGGAGCACTTTGCACATAAGCTAAATTTCCTGATGTTTATCCATAAATATAACTAATTATGTAACGGCTTACGTATTTTTGCGAAAAATGTTTGTTCATATTATAAAAAGCTAATATATTTGCGTAATCAATTACGTATTTAGTGACGCAACTAATAAAAACATGGACTTTTTTAATCAGACAGGCAAATTAGCCATCGGTAGCAGATTACGCATGTTGACCGATAAAATAACAGTAGATGCAGCCGCCATCTATAAAATGTTTGGAGTAGACCTCAAACCGAAATGGTTTCCTGTATTTTTTGTATTATCACGTGGGGAGGCAAAAACCATTACGTCCATAGCCAAAGAGATTGGTCATTCTCATCCTTCCGTGAGTAATATTATTAAAGAAATGGTAGCTAAAGGATTAGTGAAGGAGACAAAGGACAAATCCGACGGGAGAAGAAACATGGTCATGTTATCTGCCAAAGGAAAAAGAATGTCCGACTCTTTTTCGGAACAGTGTATAGATGTTACGGCAGCTATTGAGCAAATCACGCAGCAAACCCGGAATGACCTTTGGGAGGCTATCGAAGAATGGGAGAATCTTTTGTTGGATAAATCCCTGTTGGAGCGGGTGAAGGAAGCGAAAAAGGAACGAGAGAGTAAGGACATCAAAATAGTTCCTTATGAACCTTGCTATCAATCTGCCTTCCGGACCCTTAACGAAGAGTGGATAACTGCTTATTTTCGGATGGAAGAGGCCGATTACAAGGCTTTGGATCATCCAAAGGAATATATTCTGGATAAGGGAGGAGCTATTTTGGTGGCTCTTTATAAAGATGAGCCGGTCGGTGTATGTGCTTTGTGTAAGATGGATCATCCGCTTTATGATTATGAGTTGGCCAAACTGGCTGTCAGCCCTAAGGTTCAGGGCAAAGGTATTGGAGTACTGCTTTGCGAAGCAGTTGTAAATAAAGCGAAGGAGCTTGGTGGTAAAAGAATCTTTATAGAGAGCAATACGCGTCTGAAACCGGCTATCCATATTTATCATAAGTTGGGCTTCAAGGAACTTCCCGAATATCACACGACTTATGAAAGAGGAGACATACAGATGGAATTAATGATTGAAGAGTGAAAATGAAAAAGGTGGATGGTGAATTTATTAAGGGGCGCATTGCCCCTTCATTCCAGTTCCTGCGCATAAATGTTGATAGCGCGTAATGCCTTTGATATTTCAGTCGGGGTGATTCCCTGACATTCTATTCTCAACACTTTTTCCTAGTCCTCCATATCTACATTCCATTTGTAGATTTGGGGACATAGGGTGAACAGCGCTGCGATATGTTTGATATCCCGTACATTCTTTACCGAGGTGCGAAAAATTAGTATTTGCTCTTCCATAGTTACTATCAATTACTTTTGTTTTCAGTGCAAAGGTAGGTTTAAACAAGGTTCTGTATAGGATTATTCGACGAATGCCCTGATTACTCATGACGAAATAAGTAATCGGGGAGATTAACTTCATATACTTATCCTTTGAAAAGTCAGTCATCTGTACCTGTCAATATATAAAAAAGTGTATCTGTTCTCGTCTTTCTTTTTTGATTTACTTTGCAGTGTTGTTTTAATCTCCTAATATACTTAAAGGTTATGAAGTTGAATTTTGCTAAAAGAATGTCTTATATAAAGGCTTCGGAAATAAGAGAAATATTAAAAGTTACCGAACAGGAAGATGTGATTTCGTTTGCAGGTGGTCTGCCTGCTCCGGAACTTTTTCCGATAGATGAAATCAATGAGATCAATCAGATCGTATTGAAAGAGGCAGGTACGAAAGCGCTCCAATATACCACAACAGAAGGTTATGTCCCTTTGCGCGAATGGATTGCCAACCGGATGAACGAACGTTTGGGCACGACTTTCGATAAAGATAATATTCTGATTACCCATGGCTCGCAACAAGGATTGGACTTATCCGGAAAAGTTTTCCTGGACGAGGGAGACATCGTACTTTGCGAAAGCCCTACGTATTTGGCTGCAATCAGTGCATTCAGAGCGTATGGATGTAGCTTTATTGAACTTCCTACGGATGGGGACGGTATGATGATGGATGTTTTGGAAGATGTTTTGAGCAATACTCCTCATATAAAGCTGATATATGCAATACCTACTTTTCAAAATCCTACAGGAAAAACGTGGAGTTTGGAAAGACGCAGGAAGCTGGCTGAATTATCCGCAAAGTATGGTGTTGCGGTTATTGAAGACAATCCGTACGGCGAGTTAAGGTTTGAAGGAGAGTCTTTGCCATCTATAAAGTCTTTTGATGAGGCTGGAAATATCCTGTGTACAGGTAGTTTCTCGAAAATATTCTGTCCCGGTTTCCGGATTGGCTGGATTGCGGGGGATAAAGAGATTATCCGCAAATACGTATTGGTCAAGCAAGGTACGGATTTACAATGCAACACTATTGCCCAAATGACCATCGCCGAATACCTGAAGCGCTATGATATTGATAAACATATTGCCAAAATAGTAGAAGTATACAGAAAACGCAGAAATGTGGCGATTGAAAGTATAGAACGTTATTTTCCTGATACTATAAAGTTTACTCGTCCCGAAGGCGGATTATTTACATGGATAGAACTTCCCGAAGGGATTTCGGCACGTGATGTTTTAGTCAGAAGCCTGGAGAAAAAGATTGCTTTTGTTCCGGGAGGCTCCTTTTATCCGAACGGAAACAAGGAAAATACGCTTCGGATCAACTACTCTAATATGCCCGAAGACAAAATAGAGAAAGGACTTAAAACCCTCGGCGAAGTGGTAAAGGAGTATATCAGTCAATCAAAATGATTCTTTGATAATGTTTCCCAAAACCTGCAAGCGTTCTTCAATGAAAGCACTCCATTGCTGACCGAAACTCAAGCGCATACAGTTTCTGTACTGGTCGTGCAGAGTAAACATGCGTCCGGGAGCAATGCTGATCTTATGTTGCATCGCTTTGTAATATAGCTCCGTGGTATCAATCTTTTTATTCAGTTCCACCCAAAGCATAAAACCTCCTTGTGGAGTGATGATTTTAGTGTCTTCGGGAAAATAGTCGGTAATAGCTTGTGCCAAATGAAGACTATTGGAATGTAGCTCATGGCGCAACTTGCGTAAATGATTCTCATACCTGCCGTTCTCCATGAAGTTGGCAATGGCTTCTTGGTTGAGGGTAGGAGTGGATATTAAATGAATATGTTTCTGACGAATAATAGCATCCTTAAACTTACCGGGGGCAATCCAGCCTACCCGATAACCGGGAGCTAACGTCTTTGATACAGAACCACACCATAACACAAGTCCCTTTTCATCGAAAGCTTTGCATGGCTTAGGGCGTGAATGTCCGAAGAATACATCGCCGTATAAATCATCTTCAATCAGAGGAATATTGTGTTCCGCCAACATCTGTACTATCTCTTTCTTATGTTCATCGGGCATGCAACTCCCAAGCGGATTACTGAAATTACTGATAAGCAGGCATAGATTGATCTGCGGCAATACTTTTCTTAAAGCATCGGGTTCGATGCCTGTTACAGGATTGGTCGGCAGTTCCAGCACATGAAGCTCCATACTGTTGGCCAACTGTAATATCCCGAAATAAACAGGACTTTCAACAGCTATCGTGTCTCCTCTTTGAGCAATAACAGATAATGCTAAAGAGATGGAATTGGTTACTCCTGTGGTAGTAACAATATCATCTTCGGTCAGATTTCCATTCCAGCTATACGCAAAACGGGCAATATAGTTTCTCAAACGAATGTTTCCTTGAGGGTCTTCATACCTAGTGCCGTTCCCCGGAAGTGAATACATGGCCTTGGTCAGTTCTTTATTGAGTTTGGCAATAGGCAATAAAACATCTTCCGGTATTCCCAGCGAAAAACGGGTGATAGACGAATCTTCGATGGAATGATATACTTCCATGATTAAGTCTGCTTCTTCCTTTCCCGGAGATTGAGCGGAAGGCTGCGTTGTTGCCGGCGCAGACAAATTTAGTGGCTTATAATTGACAATGTACCCTGATTTGGGGCGGGAAATGATGAATCCTTCCTTTTCCAGTTCATAATATACCTGAATGGCTGTATTTAAACTTACGCCATATTCATTGCTGATAGTACGTAAAGAAGGTAATTTCTCGCCTGCTTTCCATATACCTGTTTTTATTTGCCAGGCGATAGTGCCGGCTATCTTTTGATATAGGATTTCTCTTTTCATGTTTATTCTGTACTTGGCAAAGATACAAAAATGATGTCTGTATCTGTTGTTGTTTGATTGCAAATAATTCATTCAGTCATTTTTTATAATTGCTTGCTATTCAGTTATAAATTTATTCCATATCATTATATTTTAGACATGACAAGATTATCATTGAAATATATTTCAACATATACATTCCTACGATAGAAGCGTCAAAAATAAAAGAGACGAACAATTTTCTTAATTTAAGTTTAGGACTTCAACAGTCGATTCGTTTCTCGGTGAGAAACACTTCGTTTCTCGGTGTCGAAAAGGTTGTTTCTCGGTGAGAAACGGGTTATTGGTTTTAAAGGAAAAGCCCGAATAGTAACCGCCTGGATAACAGTGTTTTACAAAATAACGTTATCTATCAGAAATACATAGGAGTTTTATTGACATTTTTTTTGCAATACCGTTTATTTCTATTGCATCTATTACTGTAATAATATTTACATTAGAACTAAAATATGGCATTTATAAAAGAATCTGTTTCATTCCTTTCCGTACCGTTTTGAATCAAATAACAATAATTGGAGCTTGGGAAGAATCTACATGATGAAGTAGATGAAATCAACATTTATAATAGTGGCATTTCTATTCTCGTCACCTGTTCTTCTTCGGGTACATTGGGATTGCTGTAATAATATTCAATGGATGTTCCCGAAAGTTTGTAACCGTTGGTTTTTATCCATTCCATCATTTCGTTGTACAGGACAGCCAATTCACTGTAAGTTCCTCTATGTAGACAGGAAACTATTTTTCTTTCCGGTATCGTTATGGAGCGTATATCCCCTTCACCCTGTAATTCTTTGGATGACTTTAGACCAATAATCATTTTGATATTGTGTTCCGTCAGACTTTCAAAGTTGGGATATTCAACGTAGGGGATGTCGGTAGTGACTTCACCCTGTTCCTTAAATAAAGAGTCTATTTTTACAAAGTTCTTTCCGATAGCTTCCGACATTCCGTTCATATCTGTTTGTACTTCAACAGCCAAAGCGGGCTGTTTCGGTTGCTTCAATAGCATGATTTCTGAAATTTTTCCCATAATACATTGTTTTTAGAGGGTTGATAATTAATTATTTCTTGATGACCGGAATATAGATGTCGGTAATTAGTTCTGTTTTAAGGGTGGAGGCAGGGCGGTTCATATACATTTCAAAGCTAAAGGTGCTTTGAGGACGATATTTACTTTCCGGGAACCACTCTTCATAAATAGTCCGGTAGAATTTATGCAATAAAGAGTAGTCGCCGATATGCCTGAATACAGCATAACGACCACCGGGAACTTCCATCACTCCCGGCTGGGAATCATTTTCTTTGTTATCGATTATTACCCCGAGATAGAAGCGACATTTATCCATCGGGGTGATGGACGGATCGTCCATACTAAGGCTGACAAACTTATCATTCGACTTTTCTTCATTGTGCTGCCTCGCATAGTTGGTGAGCCTGTCCCATATTAACTTGTATCGGAGTTCATCCTTATACTTTTCACCCACCTCGATACAAAATACTTTCATCGGCAGAATCGACCGGATTTCAGGAGTGATAACCGCATGCTGTTCGTCATACATCGGCTTATACTTCTCCCTATATTGAGAGGTTGACACTCCAAAATGTTTTTTGAAGGCTTTTGCCAGACTGAATTTAGTCTGATAGTTTGTCTGCTCCGAAATCTGATTTAATGTAAAGTCGGTGGATACTAACAGATGTGCTATATGTTCGAGGCGCAAACGTTGTATGTAGCTTCCGATATTTTCTCCGGCAACGGTTTGAAACACTCTTCTGAAGTGATATTTGGAAAGTCCGCTTATCGTACTAAGTATATCTGCATCTAAACTATCGAATAAATGATTATTGATGTAAACGACTATATCCTGAATCTTTTGGTGATGGATATTACTGGTTTCCAGCTTCTGTTTCCATCGGTTCAGTTTGGGTAACCGTTCGTTGAGTATTCGCCTAAGTTCCTCCGGCGAATAAGCGGTATCTGCATATTCATTGTACTTGTCGGTGTATTTTATCCAGATATTAATCATTTCCGACATCGGAATGTCGACGATATATTTTCCATCTTTCAGGCAGTAGTAGCAATATTCGTCACTTCGGGAACCGTCGGAGTTAGTACCCAGATATTTTTCTATATCAAAGCGGAGAGGCATCCCGCAACTTTGACAATACCTTTTATTTATATCTGATTCAATCATCGGCTGGGTTTTCGTTTGATGGATAGCAGTCGCTCCATATCATTAAATAAGCAAGTGTCTTTCAATTCGAACATAAGCCACTTCCCATCGTGGAAAGTAGTCGTCTCATCGTATATCTTTTGAGTCTCATTGGAGAATACTTCTCGCAGAGATTCAAATTTGGCACGCTCATCTTTACCTAAAATGACCATGAAACCAATCGTTTGTTCTTTGGCGTATAGGGCACACAGCGTTTTTCCGCCTTTGCGATATTTATATTCGTATATCCATTTTTTTCCTCCATGGTTCCATAGTTGTTCCATATTGTACTTTTGCTCGATAAGCTGGCAAAGTGAAGTCCATATATCATAAAGTTCCTTACCTATCAAGGCTTCCAGTGTTTCAGGAGTGGGAATCTGCAAAGTTTCTTTCATGGTATTCTGTATTTACTTTTGATTATCCATATCACAAAGGTAGGCTGATTTTCTAATAGATCGTTGTCCAATATAGGCATTTTGTGTGTAGCTGGTGAACAATCTGCCCGGAAATTAATTTATTTTGTAAAAGCGAAATATTGGCAGTATAACCTTTATCTTTGCATTAATTTAAAAACAAAGCCCGAATTAAAGAAAATGAAAACAATATTATTAGCAGTAGGTACGCTCTGCCTCATGGCAGGTTGCTCGTCAAAAGTGGCAAGCTCAAAAGGAATCGTTAGTGATGCAACCATGAATACGGTAACGATTGTTACTGATAAGAATGATACCCTTTCGTTCAGTACGATAGATGCAAATAAAGATGAAGTCAACGGTTTGCTTCTGAATGATACGCTGGAAGTGTTCTATACCGGAAAATATACACCGGGAATGCCGGCTTCTAAATTAGTTCAGTATCCGCAATCTCCGATTGTGGGAGGTGATCGGGATGAACATGGCTGTATCGGTTCTGCCGGATATGTATGGTGTGAAGTGCAAAAAGACTGTATCCGCTTGTTTGAGAAAGGAATCCGCACGGAATCGGTGGACGATAGCAATGCTTCTGCCTTTATTGTGTTTAGTCCTGACTCTACGCAACTGGAACTTTTCTTTTCCAATAATCAGCCCAATGAAATATTGGAGAGACGTGGCCTGCCTTCAGGAGGTTATGCATGGAACGTGGAAGATGACGATACGAAAAATGTACGGCTAATAGATGGTTTGTGGACAATCAGCCAAAGAAATAAGTTAATTTATAGCCAAAAGGCCGGAAACTGATTTTAAAAGCTCCGGCTTTCTGACGCTCTGTTTGTAGAGTAATGTTCTAGGTAATTAAATTAATAAGTGGATATCAAAGATGCTGAATATATAAACTTCCATCATAATCTTTGTATTTAGCATCTTTGTATATATCAACCAGTTTGTTACTGTAATCAAGAATGGTATCTTTGGAGATTTGTGATAAATTTGTAGCCAAAATACCACTTCCCAAAATGCCCGGATTACATAATATACTGTCTTTTCTTATTGAATTCATAGTAAGCTCTACACCTATGTAATCCTTGATACCTGCCTTTTCCAGACTGGATACAATATAGTTGTCCAAAGATTCTTTATCATCTTCGGTCATGAATCCATACCATAATAAACACTTCATTCCTAATTGAGTAGCCTGTATCAGGATATCGAGATAGGTTACTCCTGAATCTCCTTTCTTGTCTATTTCGTAAGGATCGATATGAATGAAAGAGGATGAAGGAAGTGAAGGCAATAGCTCTATGGTACCTCTCGAAGAGTCGGCATGATGCATCTCTACAGATGCACTTAATCCGACTTGTTTGGCATAGGTACCCACATTTTCCAACGCACTCTTTTCTAAATCAAAGAATACAAACCTTTTTGCTTGCTTCTCTAATACATTCATTGCCAGGGCAGGAGAACCCAGATAATTTCCTTTTGTCATTTCCGGGTTTTCCAGTTGGTAATAAATGGAATCTTTTAGAGATTTGTCATCATCTGCTTTCTCCAGGAAATGATAGATACCATATTGCTGCTCCGGAGTTTGCGTCATGGAGTAGATGGCACATGCGGAATTGGTTTCTACATATACTTGTGGGGCTTCATTTCTAAGAACTTCACAGAGTATCAGATGTTTCAGTACATCGGGTTGTTTTGCGAAATGAGTGTAAGTTGCCATGTGGGTACATCTTAATATTTATAGAATATAAAAGAACTGCAACCGCTATCCTTTTTAGGCATTCATTAATTCATGGATTTCATGAATATGCAGGTGCAAATGACTTAGATAACCTTCTATCATGTCTTGTAGCGTAACCTTTGTTCCTTCAAAATCACACCAGTAGCTATCCAGTTTTGTCTGGTCTACAGATTTTATAACCTGAATGATATGCAGGTTAAAAAACTTCCATAGTTGAATCAGGTTGTTCCAATCTTCATTTTGGTAATCTTGTAATGCTATCCACAGATCATTATCCTGACGGTAATCGGGAAAGAAAAGCAAATCTTTACTGTATTGCAATCTGACCATGCGTTGGTGATTGTTTGATGCCGAATCAATCAAATGTCCGAGAATCTGTTTGATGGTACGATTTTGTTTATTACGTTTCAACGTGATCGTATCATTTTGTAGCCCGGTTAGTATTTTCTCTTCAGTTTCTATCACATGATAGATTCCTTCTGTTATTTTGGAAAAATCGACGTTTGACATACCATTCTTTTCCTTTAGGTGTTTATAGCAAAATTGCTAATGGTACAAATATAGATAAATGTGTCGATATTTATAAATTAAACGGAACTTTTCAATTCTAATTTTATCCCTCTTTCTTAAACCACCTGTAAAACCATTTACCGACCTTTTCGTAATGTCGGGTTTCGGTATCAGTATATAGCTTAGAGAAGAAAGACGTATCCAATGGCTCTCCCGACTGATTGGGATACAACACGATAAAGCTATTGTTGGAGAAATATTTCCCGAGCTGTCTCGGTAACTTCTCAAAAGAACTGTCATACGAAAGAGTTCCTGGTCGTGCACTGATAATAACCAATAAATGATCGTAACTTACCTGTCCTGTCAATACCAGCAGGTCATTCCAGTCTTCTAAGAGAGAGAAATCGGTAAGCGTCTGTTTATGCCTTTTCTTTATCCACGCTTGTAGGCGGATGGTAGTCTTTTCATTGGCAAAGAAGTGTACGCGGCATCCAAGAGTGCTCCCCATGCGACAAAAGTGCTCCATCCAATGAGGAAAACCGGATTCATATTCGGCTTTAGGAGGGATGGCAACGACAATCCGTTTGATTGTATGGACCGGTATCAGAAATTTAGAGATAATTATTTCACAGTTTAATCCGTTCAATAAGTGTTCGGCAAGTATTCCAAAGTATGAATCTGTGATGTTTTTCTTGCGGTGCAGGCCGGTGATAATACTCGTAATCTCATTCTCCTTGACTGAATGGATAATACCGGAAGCTATATTCAAATCATACCGGGTGACCTTTTTGAGTGGTACATTTGCTTCCGTTGCTGTCATTTCGGCTTTTTCCAGATAATGTTTGCTTCGAATTCGTAGATTATCAGAGTTATTATCGTCGTTGATAACATTTAATGCCAGGAGATTGTCTTTCAATTTGGGGTCACGTATGACTAGAGAAAGATTTACCATGTCCTCGATAGTGTCCGGGTTGGCTATGGATATTAAAATCTTCTCTGTTTCTTTCGACGATTCATTTTCAGGTTGTGAATCATCCATCGCCATTTTTCTGGCTGCCCGTTCGGTAATCAGTGAACTCACTACGCAAGTAACCAGGATAAGCAAGACTGTTCCGTTCAGTACATCATCATTCAATAAACGTTCGCTGGTGGGCAGAATAATGTTGTATCCAACTAACACAGCCGCCAATGTGGCTGCCGCCTGTGCATTACTCAAACCATACATCAGATTTCGTTCAAGAACAGACATCTTATATATCTTTTGAGTGAGCCAGCAAGCAATCCATTTGCCTGTCAGCGCCATGGTTATCATCACGGCGGCAACTTTTAAGGCATCCCCCTCTCCGAAAAGAACACGTAAGTTGATTAACATTCCCACTCCGATAAGGAAATAAGGAATAAAAAGTGCATTACCAACGAACTCTAAATGATCCATCAATGGAGAGACGTGGGGGATGAGCCGGTTAAGTACCAATCCTGCGAGGAAAGCTCCCAAGATACCTTCCATACCAACAAGCTCCATCAACCCTGCTCCTAAAAAGACCATCGCAAGCACGAAAATAAATTGCATCACGTTGTCATTGTACCGGTGAAAGAACCAACGACCGATGCGCGGAAAGAAATAAATAATTAGTGCCCCTAGAAAGATTACTTTTACCACCAGCCAAATCCAAAACAATCCTCCGGTTTCTCCTTTGAACAATCCGCCTATAACAGCCAGTACCAGCAGCGTGAGTGTATCCGTTACGGCCGTTCCTCCTACGGCAATACTTACGCTACGATGGCGTGATATGCCGAAGCGGGTGACGATGGGGTAGGCCACGAGCGTATGGGAGGCATACATGCTGGCTAATAATACAGAGGTGATTACACCATATTTCAGATAAGATACATTTGCCACGAATCCAATCCCGATAGGAACGATAAAAGCCAGTAATCCCAGTACCAATGCTTTGTTTCGCGTCTCTTTGAAATCTCCCATATTCATTTCCAGACCAGCCAGGAACATGATGTAATAGAGTCCGACTTTCCCGAATAACTGAAAGCTGCTGTCTCGTGCCAGGATATTAAATCCATGTTCGCCAATAGCCAGTCCTGCCAGGATCATACCGATAATATGAGGGATGCGCAGTTTATTCAATAATATCGGAGCAAACAATATAATCAAGAGTACAAGGAGAAATATCCATGTAGGGTCGGTGATAGGGAATGTTAAATCAAGGCCAATCCAATCCATAATTTGACGAGTTCGTGATATTTGTTCCGCAAAATAACCTAAAAAAATGCTTCTAAAAAAGCATTAGTTAATAAAATTAGTCATTTATTTTTTCTCCAGATTCATGATTGCCGGAATGAAGAATGCAAGTGTTCCTGGGACATACGTTTTTAAATATACGATGATTTTATCCGTGTGTGCGTTTTGGGGTGTATAGTGATTTTATCCGGCTCTACTTTTAGCAATAATAGTAGTGCCGGATATGTCTATTTTTCGAATCCTAAATCATGTTCTTGTATTCCTCTTGTTTTTTCTTGGGTAACTTCTTTATAACTTCTTCTACCGAGTGGCTAATCAACTCCTTTATGAGTTTATCGGGAACATCTCCTTCCAAGTAAACGGTTATCCAATGTTTCTTATCCGAAAAAGGTCCCCAAAAAATGTCTTCGTATTGTTCTATGAGCTCTTCTGATTTATCAGGATTACATTTCATATCCGCCCAGAATCTTCCGTTTTTAGGACGTAATGTAGCAAAAGTGAACATTTTATCCATAACCTTGAAAACCAAAGTATGTTCATCAAACGGCATACATTCTGTTGCTCCTTTGACTGACAGGCAATATTCTCTATAATCTTCGATATTCATGACTTCTCTCTTTTGATTCATTCAAAACACAAATATATTACTTTCTGTTTGCTTTTGAAAAACATGTTTCTATCTCAAAGTACCCGTTTCAATTTCGCCCTTATCCGGCTTAAACTTACCGGAGTTATTCCCAGATAAGAAGCAAGACACTCCAATGGTATTCTCTGTAATAGCTCCGGATTATTTTGTATCAGCTTCATATACCGTTCGGACGCGGTGGTGAATAAGAGAGAAATAAGTCTTTCCTCTGTTTGCAGGAACTCTGATTCGGCAAACTTGCGCCCCCAGTTGGCAATATGGATATCTTCCTTGAATAATTCGTGTAAGTCTTTGCGCTTTAATAGATACAACACCGAGTTTTCCATCAGTTCCATTGACTCATACCCCTGTTGATTATTTACATAGCTTTTCAATGAGACAATGGTTGACCCTTCTTTCCCAATCCAGAACGTTACCTCTTTTCCGTCTACGGGAATGTAAGCTCTGGCAATCCCTTTCTCGATGAAAAAGATATTCGTTTCAGTCTTGCCAGCCTCCAATATATGATAACCTTTGGGATATGTGACTTTTGACAGATGTTTGACCACCTTATCTGCTGAAGCCTCCGGCATCCGATATATCCTGTTTATAATCTCGTGTATATCCATATCGCATTGAATCATTATTCTGCAAAAATACAAAAAGTTATATTAGGAAAAGAAGAATTGATGATACTCTTACACCGTCGTTTCTTATCAAATGTAAAGTGAAAGCTCCGGGCATCTTGTTAATTTTGCAGTCTAATATTAAAATAGAATGATATGAATTGGATTATATTGATTATTGCCGGACTGTTTGAGGTTAGTTTTACCTTTTGTCTAGGCAAGATTAAGGGAGCGACAGGCACCGATTTTTATTTGTGGGGAGCGGGATTTGTAATCTCTGTAATCTTAAGCATGTTCCTACTGGCAAAGGCTGCGCAAACATTGCCTATCGGCACTGCATATCCTGTTTGGACGGGGATAGGAGCGGTGGGAACCGTCTTGATCGGTATCCTGTTCTTTCATGAACCGGCAACTTTGGGTCGTTTGTTTTTTATGACGACTCTGATTATTTCAATCGTAGGGTTGAAACTGATATAATCAGACGAATAGGATTTAGTTTTAATAGATGGAAAAGTGTAATAAGGACTTTTTCAGTGTAAGTCATATATTGTTGAAAAGATTCCATCCGGTATAATATTGAGGAAGTTTGGAATTGACGAGGTCGATTATGTAATATATGCTTTCGTAATTCTGCGATTATTAGGCATTTATAAGAAGTCGTTTTGATGGGAAAAAGTTTGGTTTCTAAAATAAATGTATATATTTGCAGAATGTGGGACGCATCTCGTCCGGATTCGAAACTAAACTAAAATTCTATTTACTGTTATCTATTAAACATGAAATCCACTGATTCTGAACCTCAAGGGGGCGGTATGGAACTGGAACAGTACCGTACCAGCCTCGAACAGATGGTTGAAGAGAAATCTAAAGACTTGATCGCTATTCAGGAGAATCTCGAAGCAACCAACCGACGGCAGGCATTATTTATCAAGGTACTGCAAATTTTGCAATTGGAACCGGATATACCTACTGCTATGAATATGGCACTGGTCGAAATTGGCCGTTATACTGGTGTCGACCGTTTGGCGACATGGGAAAACCACCTCGACGGAGTTACGTATGGCTGCACCAACGAATGGTGCAACGACGGTATAGAACCCGCTATCGATTACTTGCGGAGTATGACCATTGAAGCGGGAAAACCCTGGTTCGACATGCTGGAAGAAAACCATATCATTTGTACGTCCGATATTTATTCGCTTGATCCCTTTATTACTCAAATGCTCGAAGTGCAAGGCGTAAAAGCCATTGCTGTTTTTCCCCTGTCACAATTGGGAGTACATTTCGGCTTTCTTTCGTTCAACTTTTGCTGGAACAAACAATGGGATGAAAAAGATGTGGAACTGATGAGCCAGATATCGCAAATTGTATCTACTGCTACTAAACGCTGGCAAGTTGAAACATCGCTGCAACAGTCGCAGCGAACCATGCAAAAGGTATTGGACAATATCAATGCCAATATTTTTGTGAGTGATTACGATACGTTGAAAGTGATTTTTGCCAATAAGCCTTTCAGGGAAGAAGCAGGAGAAGTTCCGGAAAATGCGGAATGTTGGAGAATGTTGAATGCAGGTCTGGAAAATGGGTGTAAACACTGCCCGAAGCCGAAGTTGCTCGATGCCAACCGTAAGTTTACAGGCGTTCATTTTTGGGAAGACTACAATCCGGTCACCAAACGTTGGTATACCATCCAGAGCATGGCAATAAAATGGCTCGACGGACGTTGGGCAATCATGGAACTGGCTACCGATATCACCACCCGCAAACAGGTGGAACTAGAGCTGATTCAAGCTAAAGAAAAAGCGGAAGAATCGGACAGGCTCAAATCAGCATTCCTTGCCAATATGAGCCATGAAATACGTACTCCTTTGAATGCCATCGTCGGTTTTTCCAGTCTGCTTGCCGAAACCGATGAGGCGGAGCTGCGTCATGTATATATGTCTTTAGTGCAGGAGAACAATGAGCTGTTGCTCAACCTTATTTCCGACATTCTGGACATCTCCAAAATCGAAGCCGGTATGATAGATCTTGTTATGGGACGGGTGGATGTACCACAACTTTGCCGGGAAGTGATTGCTACCTTCTCACACAAAAAACGTGACACTGCGGTCGAACTGCGGTTTGATGAAAATTCACCGCAGATTGTGATTGATGCTGATAAAAACCGAATCATGCAAGTACTCTCTAATTTTCTGACTAATGCCTTGAAGTTTACGACTAAAGGCTCAATCACACTTTCCTATTCATTGGAAGATGAGAGTCAGGTGCGTTTTTGTGTAACGGATACGGGCAAAGGGATTCCCGATGAACAAAAACATGAAATATTTAATCGTTTTGTAAAATTAGACTCATTTGTACAAGGTGCCGGATTGGGATTATCCATCTGTCAAAGCCTGGTCAATAGGATGGGCGGAAAGATTGGAGTCGAATCCCGTGAGGGGGAAGGGTCGTGCTTCTGGTTCACTCATCCGTATGTTCCCGGTGCTTAACCAAAAAAAAGAGATTGCATATTGAAGCAAACTACGTATATTGTTCCGCAAAGTACGGGACGAACAAAAAACAATAGTTTTCTTGAGAGAGGTGTCTGCAAACTAAAATAACCCATATTTTGTTGTCTTTATACAGTATTGAGTTTTTAGCAAATAAATATATAAATAATGATGAAGATGACAAAGAACTTATTGCTAGGGATTGCTGCCGTATGTGGCAGCACTTTTCAGGCTGTAGCTTGTACGGGAATCTCGCTGACATCCCGTGACGGCAGTTATGTGCAGGCCCGTACGATTGAATGGGCGCGCGGTGTGTTGCAAAGCGAGTATGTGATTATTCCACGTGGCCAACAGCTCACGTCATTCACTCCTACAGGTGTCAATGGACTAACGTTTACGGCAAAATATGGAGTGGTTGGTCTGGCTGTTGTACAAAAAGAATTTATTGCCGAAGGAATCAATGAGGCAGGACTTTCGGCTGGACTATTTTTCTTTCCTCATTATGGGGGATATGAAACGTATGATGCTGCACAGAACCAGCGGACACTGGCAGACCTTCAAGTGACGGAGTGGCTGTTGTCGCAGTTTTCCACTATTGACGAGGTGAAGGCAGCCCTTTCTTCTGTACGTGTTGTAGGACTGGAAAAGACAGCGGTAGTACATTGGCGTATCGGTGAACCGTCGGGGCGTCAGGTTGTATTGGAAATTGTAGGTGGCGTACCGCATTTTTATGAGAATACAGTAGGAGTGTTGACGAATGCCCCCGGTTTTGAATGGCAACTCACTAATTTGAACAACTACGTCAATCTTCATCCGGGTGACGCTTCCATGCAAAAATTGAGTGGTATTACATTGCAACCTACTGGTGGCAACTCCGGTTTTCTCGGTATTCCGGGTGATGCCACGCCTCCTTCGCGGTTTGTACGTGCTGCTTTTTATAGGGGGACAGCTCCGCAACGAGCTACAGGCTTTGATACCGTGCAGCAATGTTTCCACTTGCTTAATAATTTTGATATTCCTATTGGTATAGAACATTCGCAGGGTGATATTCCGGATATTCCCAGTGCTACGCAATGGACCTCGGCTATCGACCTCACGAACCGGAAGGTTTATTATAAAACGGCCTATAACAATTCGATACGTTGCATCGATTTGAAGGCTATTGATTTCTCAAAGGTAAAATATCAATCACATCCGTTGGATAAGATACAGGAGCAGCCGGTTGAAATGGTTAAGATTCCTCGGTAAAATACGGAACGGTATGGGGGTGCTCTTGTATAATAGTTGCTCGCATTAAGAATGTTTTCAAATAAATGTTGGTGACGTTTTACCCTCACACCCTCACCCTTTGTGCTCAATCCATTTATTCATCGGGGTTACAGGTGTGAGGGTAAAGGTGAGAGTAGGTGAGGGTAACTTTTTACTCTCACTCTGTCTCGTCCTGATTTGAGTTGACCAATCTTATTCCGTTTTCACACTAACTTCTTTATTCTTACCATAATATCCACTTCCCGGCACATAAATCGGCTGCATGGCTCCACCCATATTTTTCAATTTACCCTCGTCGCGCAGACGTCGGATATGTCGCATGGCTGTACTTCTTGCCATTCCGCAAAGATATTGGAAGTCATGTCTTCGCATAAATGGATGAGTACGGAAGTACTGAGTCAGTTGCAGGTCAATTTCTTCGTTTGTCAGTTGGGTGAAATCCAGTCCTCCTTTGAGGCTTTTCACTTTAAGCACACCGAACTCGTTTTTCAATGTCTGGTCGGCACGAAACTGAATGGCCTTTAGCTTCACTTTGGTCACTTTCCGTTTTGTGTCTACCGTTACAGGTTCCGTGGTTGTCAGGCAGGGATGGAAATAACCGATGCCGTCCAGATGAACTTGGCGTCCTTCCGCCAATTCCTGTCCCATGATGTGCGAAAGCGCATCAAGTACGGCTGTGACGTCTGTTTCTGTCAGTGAACAACGTTCTTGAATACGTCGGCGCAGTACGTCGGTCCCTGTGGAACCGTTGTATTTGATGCGCGGATGCAGGGTGTTTCCGTTTTCTCCCTGCTGTTTGTTTGAAGGCTTCGGGTCTTCATACCAATCGAATAATATTGCCATAGCTCTATATTTGTTTTAAATGAACTGTTCTTGTTATGTATTCTCTTAGATAGTAATACATTAATGCTTAATGTTTCTTTTGTTAAGCTCTAATGCTTTGCAAGGGCTCACCCATGTGAACAAGGCTGTTTACGTCTGTAGACGTTTTTATTTACAATTGATAGCCTGTTTGTTCACACGGGTGAGCCCTTGACAACTACTAAGCAAAGATACATAAATAATAAGGCAAATGCAAATAATATGCAGGTATTTATCGGATAAAATGCTTGTTTACCGGAAGATAAAAGCGTATCTTTACAGGAATTAAATAGGTAGATGTAATTGTAGAAAAAATAGACAAAAATAGGATGAAAATTACTTTAATCAGACAAGACAACGGGAGCGGAAAAGAGACTCTTAGCGTTTGTGAGGCAGGCACATTATTCGACAAGATGAAAACGGAAACAAAGGCGGGGCATATCACGGCTTTGCGGGGAATCATACCATTGCTGGAAGGTACGTATGCCCGATACGAACATATTGATAAATTGCCATACATCTATTCTGCTGTGGAATATACCCGTACCAAAGAGGGCGAACGGAAGATGAAGCGGTATAACGGATTGGTACAGTTGGAAGTGAGTAGGCTGGCGAGCGGCTCGGAAGTGGAATTTGTGAAGCGACAAGCGGCGCTTTTGCCACAGACTTTTGCTGCTTTTGGTGGTTCGAGCGGGCGTAGTGTGAAGATATGGGTGCGCTTCGCTTTGCCGGATGACGGAGGATTGCCGACCAAGGAAGCGGAGGCGGAATTATTTCATGTTCATGCTTATTGGCTGGCTGTGAAATGTTATCAGCCGATGTTGCCTTTCGATATTGACTTGAAAGAACCGGTTTTGGCACAGAGATGCCGTATGACGCTGGACGAATCTCCTTATTATAATCCGGATGCGGTGCCGTTCTGCCTGGAACAACCGCTTACGATGCCGGGAGAAGAGACTTTCCGTCAGCGGAAACTGGGAGAGAAAAATCCGTTATTGCGGTTGCAGCCGGGATATGAGTCGGCGCAAACATTCACGAAGATTTATGAAGCGGCCTTGAACAGGGCACTTCAGGAAATGGAGGATTGGAAACGTGGGGACGACTTGCAGCCTTTATTGGTTCGCCTTGCCGAGCATTGTTTCAAAGCGGGGCTTCCCGAAGAGGAAGCGATACGGCAGACGATGATTCATTATTATCGCGAAGAAGAAGAGCAGGTGATCCGTTCGATATTGCATAATCTTTATCAGGAATGTAAGGGATTCGGCAAGAAAAGCAGTATCAGTAAAGAGCAGGAGACGGCTTTTCTGTTGGAAGAGTTTATGAAACGTCGGTATGAATTCCGTTACAATACGGTGCAGGACGATTTGGAATATCGGCAGCGCGATTCTGTTCACTTTTGCTTTAAGCCGGTGGATAAACGGGTGCGCAACAGTATTGCGATCAATGCTTTGAAGGAAGGCATCAGTGCGTGGGACCGTGATGTGGATCGTTTTCTGAATTCGGAATGTGTTCCTTTGTATAATCCTGTGGAGGAATATCTTTATGAGACAGGTCGCTGGGACGGGAAGGATCGTATCCGTGCATTGGCTGGTCTGGTGCCTTGTGATAATCCGCATTGGCAGGAATTATTTTACCGCTGGTTTCTTAGTATGGTGGCGCATTGGAGGGGAGTTGATCGGCAACATGGTAATAATACTTCGCCTTTGCTGGTTGGTTCGCAGGGGTATCGTAAGTCTACATTCTGTCGCATTATTCTGCCGCCGGAGTTGCGTTTCGGCTATACGGACAGTATTGATTTTAAAAGTAAACAGGAGGCGGAACGCTATTTGGGACGTTTTTTTCTGATAAATATTGATGAGTTCGATCAGATTAATGTCAGTCAGCAGGGGTTCTTGAAGCATTTGTTGCAGAAGCCTGTGGCGAATCTGCGCAAACCATACGGTAATACGATTCGGGAAATGAGGCGTTATGCTTCTTTTATCGGTACCAGCAATCAGAAAGATTTGCTTACCGATCCTAGCGGTAGCCGCCGTTTTATTTGCATTGAGGTGACAGCTCCTATTAATACGAATGTTACGATTAATTACAAGCAGCTTTATGCTCAAGCGATGGAGGCTATTTATAAAGGTGAACGTTATTGGCTGAATGATGAGGATGAAAACATATTAAAACAGACTAACCGTGAGTTTGAACAGGCGAGTCCGCTGGAACAGCTGTTCCACTGCTATCTTAATCCCGTAGAAGAGGAAATGGAAGGCGAATGGCTGACTGCCATGCAGATTTTGAGTTATTTACAGACGAAAACACGGGATAAACTGGCTATTAATAAGGTAGGACAGTTTGGGCGTGCACTTCAAAAACTGAATATTCCTTGTCGTAAGTCTCGTAAAGGGACGCTTTATCATTTGATGAAAGTGAAGTAATTGATAAAGGTGGTGTGAAAGGGGGCTTTGTCAACCCAATCAGGACGAGACAGGGTGAGGGCAAAAAGTTACCCTCACCTACCCTCACTCTTACCCTCATCACTGAAAGGATGATGAATAGGGGGATGCAGGGAAAGTGTGAGGGTGTGAGAGTAAATCATGTATAAAAAATAATTGGATATTGAATCGGATGGTAAAGAATTGTGTGGCGGTCGGCAGTCCTTGCCGGGTGATAAAGTATATTGAGAACGATTGATTGTATGGAGGAGTGGGAGGGGGATTGTCTTTTCTACGTAAAAACAGCAATTTTCGGGTCGTTTATCAGTGATGCGTGTAGTAATTTTGCGGCATTGGAAATGAGAGTGCGAGTGTAAAAACGAAAATATTATTAGCTGTTATTTCAACTGTAAATATAATAAACGTATCTTTGGAAGTATGGAAGATAAAACGAATGTAATTAAGATACAGCGTTATCATTCTCCTTGTGGTGATTTGATGCTTGGCTCGTTTGAGGATAAGCTTTGTCTTTGTGACTGGGCGGCTGAAAGTCATAGGGATATCGTAGACAGGAGATTGCGGAAAGTGCTGAAAGCTGGTTATGAGAAAAGTACATCAGATGTGATACTGGAGGCGATGAGCCAGTTGGATGAATATTTCAATGGCGAGCGGACTGTGTTTGAGGTGCCTTTGCTTTTTGTTGGTACGGAGTTTCAGAAGAGTGTATGGTATAAGTTGTTGGAGATTCCATACGGTTCGACTGTGTCATACGGTGAGCTGGCAAAACAACTCGATTTGCCGAAAGCTGTCCGTGCTGTTGCTGCCGCTAACGGGGCGAACGCTATTTCTATTTTTGCTCCGTGCCATCGTGTCATCGGCAGCAACCACTCTCTTGTGGGATATGGTGGCGGGCTTCCTGCTAAAAAGCGGTTGCTGGATTTGGAATTAAATGGCAAACCTCTGTTATGAATGAGCAAAAAACGCTTGACTATGCACGCATTGCACAGGCAATCGGGTATATAAGGGAGAATTTTAAAAGGCAACCGGGATTGGATGAGATTGCCGGGGAGGTGGCGTTGAGTACGGCGCATTTCCAACGTATGTTTACGGAGTGGGCGGGAATTAGCCCTAAGAAGTTCTTGCAATATACTAGTATTGAATATGCCAAGAGAATCTTGAATGAAACTCATGCGTCTTTATTCGATGCGGCACAGGAAACAGGGCTTTCCGGTACGGGCAGATTGTATGACTTGTTTGTAAATATAGAAGGGATGACGCCGGGCGAATATAAAAACGGAGGTGAAAGTCTTTCTATCAATTACAGTTTTGCCAAAAGTCCTTTCGGTGAAATCTTCATTGCGTCTACCGATAAAGGTATTTGTTGTATGGAGTTTGCAGACGAACATGACGCGGCTTTTAACTCTTTACGGAAGAAGTTTCCTAATGCAAAGTTTACCTCGATTGTGGATGAAGTGCAGCAAAATGCTTTATTTATCTTCACGCAGGACTGGAGTAAACTCAAAGAAATAAAATTGCATCTGAAAGGTACTGACTTTCAGCTAAAGGTATGGGAAACCTTACTGAAAATTCCTGTCGGTGGCTTGACTACTTACGGAGATATAGCCGTAGGAATCAATAATCCGAGAGCTTGCCGGGCTGTTGGAACGGCTGTCGGTGAGAATCCCGTAGCTTTCCTTATTCCGTGTCATCGGGTCATTCGTGCTTCCGGTGAGTTGGGAAATTACCATTGGGGAGAGATTCGCAAGACTGCAATGATTGGTTGGGAGGCTGCAAAAGGTGAGGTAAAGAGGGGATTATAGGAAAGAATGAAGGTGATTTTAGTTCACATTCTTTTTAGTGCAATGCTGTTTCTTATATTATTAATATATAACTAATTTGATTATGAAATTATTGGTATTCCTTGCTAAAGGGTTTGAAACGATTGAGTTTAGTGCTTTTATAGATGTTATGGGATGGGCAAAGACGGATTTTGATTGTAAAATAGATGTTGTGACCTGTGGCTTGAATCAAAAAGTGATTAGTTCTTTCAATGTTCCTGTTTTGGTGGATAAAGTCATGGATGAAGTGTCTGCAGATGAATATGACGCGCTTGCGATACCCGGCGGATTTGAAGAATTCGGATTCTATGAGGAGGCATATAATGAACAACTTCTGGAATTGATACGACTGTTTGACTCACAAAAGAAATGGATCGCAACAGTCTGCGTGGGAGCTTTGCCTGTTGGGAAAAGTGGAGTGTTGAACGGTCGGAAAGCAACAACTTATCATCTTAGGGGTGCTCATAAACAGAAAGTGCTTCAGGGATTTGGAGCAACTATCGTAAATTCTCCCATCGTGGTGGATGATAATATCATAACTTCTTATTGTCCTCAAACATCATACGGGGTTGCATTGCTTTTATTAGAGAAGTTGACCTCTCATAAAGAAATGGTTTTAGTGAAAGATGCTATGGGATTTTAATAAGTTGCATTTAAGCACTGCACTCGGTTTTGAGTTCGCTATGGATGATGCTTCTCACTGCTTTTTCATGTTTGAATAAATAATAATAAGTGCTTGCGGTAAGAAAAGCCAGAAACCGGATATTGGTTCGACTATGCAACCGATTATGGTGAACAGTAGAATGAAGTAACCTAAAAATAAAGGTGCCGGTTTTTGTTCTTTTCTGATATAGTATTGAAGTGTCTCTCCCCAAAGAATAAGTATTATTCCGCAGATTAGGAACCAGAAAGCAAAGCCCAGGTTATGATTTTCTCCAATAGAGTCTATTAATCCATTGTTAAGCATTTCCGTAAAAGCTTCTTTTCCAAGAAATAACGCATAAATGGTATGAATGACTCCTGTTGCTGTTAAAAGTGTTCCACTATATTTCCAAAGTTTCATGTTCTTGCCTTTTTAGTATTTTATTGGGATGTACACTTCTACAGAATTTGAAATTTAATCCGTTTTAACATATCATCCGGTTCTTAATAAGTTGCTCGATAACGCAAATATAAGTAATCATGTACGATTCCCAACGTATGATTTCGACATTTGTGTTTGTTTTAGATTCTTTATACTTGGTCATTCGTTTTCTTGTTGTGATATCTGTGGACATGAGTTGCTTTATAAATATCCTTTAGTTCTTCTTTATTGTATTGAAAATTATATCTTTGTATTTCAGATAGTTGGATTTATGGAGTTTATAAAAGAGGCTGGCGTCTCACCACAAAAAAGTATGGATATTAAGAATGATAAGATCACAATAAAGCCTTTGCGTGATAAGGATGTAGACATTTTCAGTAAATGGTTGGCTAAAGAATATATTTATAAATGGTTCTGCCCTGACGGAGAAGAACATAAAATGGCTTGGTTGGATGAGGTAAATAATAGAAATACCCAATATCATTATATGAAACATTTCATTGTTTATTATAATGATAAAGCCATTGGCTTTTGTTTATACTTGGATTGTTATTTTGAAAAAGAATATATACCGGAACATTACGGAAAAACTGTCGATGAGAAAGAGACAGTCTTTGAAATAGGTTATCTCATAGGCGAAGAGGAATATTTGGGTAAGGGCATCGGGAAGATTATTGTAAAGAAGCTGATCGGGGAAATTGCCGAAATAGGAGGGAAAGAGATATTGGCTGACCCTGATGAGGCTAATGTTTTATCCATAAGAACATTGTTAAGTAATGGATTCGTAAAAGTAAAAGATTGCGATTATAGGTATTGTCTTAAATAGATAAGAAAACTTCTTTTGAAAGAAGTTTTCTTATACGGCCATTCTATTTATTATTTGAATACAAAGTTGCTCAATAGATAACTCAAGAAGTTACCATAAATGATTATCTTTTATCTGACTTGTAAACTCATTTATAGCATCATATCTCAGCTTCGAAACGGAAGAATTTACTTTCGCTATTTTCTTCGTCAAAAATCTTTCGATGAAATTCATTTTGTCAAACTGAAACTCGCCACCTAAAATGGCTTTGGGAATCGATAATCTCTGCAAGAACTCCGGGAAAGCCTTATTCATTTCTTCCGCTTCTTGCTCTTCGTTCATACAACAGATGAATAACCCTATTACTTTTTGCTCTAATAACAGTTGATTATTGTGACAGAATTGAGTAATTTTTCGGTTTGGAGAGCCCGCATAAATGGCTGTTCCGAGAATTATTCGATCGTAAGTTCGAATATCAGGTCTCGGACACTCTTTTAATGAGATGTAGTCAACTTTATTAGTCAACTTTTCTCCGATAAGGTGTGTTACTCGCTCGGTAGTTCCATGTTTTGAATAATATATGATAGCTGTTTTCATTTTCAACAGGCATAAGCGGTTTTAAATAGCCACTAATAAGTGACATGGTTATCCTTTGTAAAGGTAGAGACTTTATTCTGACTAGCAAACAGTTTTCGATATAATTAATCTATATCTTGTTTTTCTCATATTTGAAAAGTATGTTCCCCATCTCAAAACGAGATAGGGAGCATTTCTTAATATATAATTAATGTACAGGTGCCAAGATTGATTCCATAATACCTGTACATATTGAAATTCCTACTTAATATCCCGGATTTTGATACTCGCTGCCATTGGTGATTGTTGCAGTAAATGTAGTTGAAATGGGACGTAATGCATAATTCGGGTGAAAGAATTGTGCTAAGTCCGGATGAGTATTCTCCAGATACTCCGAGTTCTTAAACATTCCTGTCCGTTTCAAGTCGTAGAAGCGGCAATATTCTCCGCAAAGTTCACGGCCTCTTTCGTCTAAGATATCTCGTACTGTAATACTCCCTGTAAGCGGATTTGCTCCGGCACGTTCACGAACCTTGTTGATATAACCGGCTGCATTCGCACCACCATTCAGGTAAATATCAGCTTCTGCCGCAATCAAATAAACTTCTGCCATGCGCATGATAAACGTTGCATTCAGATTACCGTTTCTCTGTTTGGAAGCATTGGCTACATAATAATTGCTGCTGTTATGCTTATTCAGTGATGGATAATAGTAGCGGAATTGGTTCTCATTTGTGCCGTCATTTTTGTAATTGCCAGTGACGTTTGTATAAGCATAATTCATGTTCACATTATTATTGTCATCACTATATACATGATGATAATCAATTAGCAAATAATCAGAAATGTGTTCTTTTTGTTTCTCTGTCGCATAATCGATGTCCTGCGGCATGATGAATTTAATGGCTAAATCACCTTTATTCAGAGCTTTGCCAATGACGGTTTCTTCCTTGTCATACATGTGGACGGCACTTTCATCCCACGTGTAATTCTTGTTCGCGTTCCACTCTGTAGTGAACGATTCATGAAATCTGGGGTCCAATGTTCCGTCTTTCTGTACATATAAACTCAATAAATGCTGTGTGGGCATAAAGATACCGGTAATTGAGCCTTCCCAAGTAAGACGTGTTTCCTGATTATCTTCACGAGCACCGAACTTATTGATATTGCATAAGAAATACTCATCGTTGCGATTTAGCTTGTAATTTCCGTTGCTTGATCCGTGACCGTCTGCTCCTGCATACCAGCGATGTTTCCAGAGAGCTTCCTTGTTTTCCCAGTTATTGCTCTCTTTAAACACTTCGCTATACGATGGATACATATACGTATTGTATTTCCCACCGCCGGTTTCGCAATCGGTAATCAATTTCTTGGCTGTATCCAGAGCTTCCTGCAAATATTCGGTGCTTCCATATTCGTACGTCTGCAAGCAGGCTTTAGCCAGAAAACCGAGAGCGGCTTTCTTCGTCGGGGTGGTAGTAGTTGCATGCGTACCTGTTGGCAACCATTCGGATGCGAATCTTAAATCGGGCAGGATTACTTCCTGATAGATAGTCATCGGATCGGTGCGGGTGGGGGAGTAAGTCAGTGTTTCCGCTGTTATCGGTTCTGTGAGCATCGTCACTGCTCCGAATTGTTCCACTGCATTGAAATAATAGACAGCTCTAAGAAAACGGGCTTCCGCAATCTTGGCATTCCGCTCCTCTTCCGTGGTGTAGGGAGGTTTGTCTCCTAATGCGATAGCTTCGTTACAGGCTCCCACACCGTCGTACGTCCCGTTCCACCAATTATTGGTGTAAGTCGTATTGGGTGATGTTCCTGCGAAAAACCAGAACCACTGTGTGTAACTTGTTGATTCGTTGGCTTTATACGTCCAAAGATCGGTGTCGCCTTCAGTCAGTGACATCCAGTCCGCAGAACCGTAGTAAAACCTTTCCATAGCAAAATAACACTGGTTAATCAGGGTTTCATATCCATCGATGGAAGTAGCCAAAGCCTCTTTGGTAAATGCGCCCGGGTTGTATTCCTCCAAGGTGCAGGAATGTAGAGATAAGGCCGAGAATAGCACACTGCAAAATATGAATTTTATATATATACTTTTCATGATTATAATCTTTTGTTAGAATGTCAAATTAACGCCAAAAACAAATTGCCGGTAGGTAGGAAATGCATCCGAACCGTTGGTTTCGGGATCAGTATCTTTCAACTGCTTATCTTTTACAAAGATGAACGGATTGTAGGCTGTGGCATAAATACGGCATTTCTCCATTAAAACTTTGCGGGAAATATTGACGGGTAGTGTATATCCCAGCGTGATATTTTTAATCTTAATGAAGGAGCCGTCGCGCACTCTTAATGAAGGATATACGGTTTTTTGTTCGTCTCCCGTTCCGGGACGGGGGAAATAGGCTCCTTGATTATCCTCTGTCCAGTAGTCTACGCCTGCCAGTTGATTTTTGGTTACGCTCTGTTCGGCGGTATAATAACCGAGCAGGTCACTGTTGATTGTCTGTCCGTAACGTGCCATGGCAAAGACGGATAAATCAAAATTCTTGTAGGTGAAGGAATTGCTGAATCCGATGATCCAGTCCGGATTGGAATGTCCTAGAATTTGCCGGTCTTCCGTACTGTATTTATGCACACCTCCATCGCCTTTCTGGTCTAAGGTTTCTATCTTGATGAATCCGGGTTTTACGCCGTAGGCATCCAATGTTTCCTGTGGAGTATCGGTTCCCCAAATTCCGGTATATTTATATCCGTAAATAGCTTTAATCGGTTCACCGACAAACAGGTTTTCGGCGATCAGATCACCGTCAGGCAGATCGTCTATTTGTTCCTTGTTCCAGGTGACGGATAAAGTGGTATTCCAGGTGAAATCTTTATTCCGTATGTTGTGCGAAGTGATCGTTGCTTCCACGCCTTGGTTACTGGTCTGGGCGATGTTCTGCCAGATAGCCAGAGGCGATCCCCATCCGGTCAGACCGCTGGTGATGGGCAATGTACGTTTGAATAATAATCCTTTGGTGGTTGTCTTGAACCATTCTACCGATCCGTCAATGCGACCGTTTAGGATACCGAAATCCAACCCCACATTCCAGTTGTATGACTTCTCCCAGCCGAGATCGGAACTACCGTAGGTACCGGAGTATTGCGTGAAAGGAACAATCTTCCCATTAATGGAAATTCCCGAAGCGGCATATACGTATGCTTGTGTTGTGGTGCTGTATGCGGTGGTTCCTCCCGAGTTACCCGTGATGCCGTAGCTCACTCTCAATTTCAGGTTGTCCAGCCAACTACGTGTCTTTTCCATAAATGCTTCGTCCGATATTCTCCACGCCAGTGCGCCTGCGGGGAAAGCATCCCATTTATGTCCGGTGGAGAATTGTGAAACACCGTCCCAACGGGTCGAGAAGTTAAATAGGTATTTACCCTTGTATGAATAGTTCAGACGGAAGGCAAAAGACATTTTCTGCGTCTGTGCGAAGTCGGATTCTACATGTTGGGAAGTGCCCGATGTCAGTCGCCAGAAAGACCATTGATCTACCATTTGACCGCTGGAGGCAGCCATGCTACTTTCCGACTGGTTCTTATTCCAGGAAGTAATCAGTGAACCTCCCAGATTATGGTCTTTGGCGATGGTTGTGTTGTATGCGAGAATATTTTCCCAAGTGTAATTCCAGGCATTGTTGTTGGTGATGGAAGCATGCGGTGAACCTGCATAAGACGGACGGTTGGCATTGCACTTCTCTCCCCAGTATTGCCCGCGGCGTGAGTGATTCAACGTACCATTGACACGACTGGTAAAAGTCAGGTCTTTGACGGGAGTTAGTTCGACATAGCCACTCACGTTCAGGTAGGTGGAACGTGTGTTGTCTACATACTGATTCTCTATGAAATCACTCATTGGGGAATATTGTCCCGTGATGTATTCGTGATTGATCTCGCCTTCTTCGGTATAAGCATCACCCAGCGGGATGGCGGAGAGAGATTTGGTGAATGTGTTTTTTACACCGGAGTTCAAGTCCCGGTAGACTAAATTGGAAGTAAAGCCCACCTTTGCCCACGAAAATATCTGCTGATCCAGGTTGAGGCGTAACGAATATCTGTTCAGATTTTCGTTATTAAGTAAACCTTCCTCCCGGTTGTAAGAAGTTGAAGCAAATAATTTTGTCTTTTCAGTGCCACTGCTGACCGAAAGACTGTATTTCTGTGTGGTAGCCGTGTTGCCCGACACTTCATCTATCCAGTCTATCCATTTGCCATCGTTGTATGCATCTATAAAATCCTGTTTTCCCAGTAGGGCGGACATATCGGTGGGATAGTCACCGTTTTTATATTTATATGCTTCCCGTTGGTAGGTGACCCATTCATCCCGCGTCATCCCATGCCTGTAGTTGGGTGAACCGCTGAATCCGTAATAAGCATCGAAGTTTACGGTAGCTTTCCCCTCTTTTCCTCTTTTGGTGGTGATAATGACAACGCCGTTTGCTCCTGCGGAACCATAAATGGCGGTGGAAGAAGCATCTTTCAATACATCTACACTCTCAATATCCGACGGGCTGACCTGGCTATAGCTGCCGGGGATTCCATCGATAATAAACAATGGTTCGTTGCTGCCATAAATAGATCGTGAACCACGTAACAGGATAGTGACATCACCTCCTACCTGTCCCGAAGTTTTGGTGATATCCATTCCGGGTATCTTGCCTTGAAGGGCTTCCATCACATTATTGGTAGGAGCGGCCAGTACTTCCGCACTTTTGACGGAGGTTACCGCCCCCGTCAAATCCCGTTTTTTGACCGATCCGTATCCTACCACCACTACTTCATCAATCAGTCTGGCATCTTCCGTCAGTATGATTTCCAGCTTGTTCTTGTTGCGTGTATTGACTTCCTGCTCCGTGTATCCCATATAAGATACCTTTAATATTGCATTGGGCGATACGTGCAGTGTGAACAGTCCGTCTACATTCGTAATCGTCCCGTTGCTGGTACCTTTTTCAACGATATTCGCTCCGATAATCGTCTCTCCTTGAGAGTTTTTCACTATACCCGAGATCGTTCTGCTCTGTTGGCAATAAGCCCGTGTTGATCCAAGTATCGATAATGAACCTATTAATAGGAATAATAGGTAAAAATTCATTCTATAAACAGTCTTTAGGGAATTATTCCACCCTATGTTTGTTTTATCAGAAAATGATTTCATGCTTTTTGTTTAATTGTATGTTTACTAATTTGTTTTTGGATAGCTAAATTTTCGGCCGATTTAAAGCTATGTCTCGATTGTAACGACTTTACTTACCCCATAGGCTATTAGATTTTATTGGTTTAATGATGATTGTTCAGAATGTCAATTGCACATCCTTCTGCACTGTTTTAAATGTGGCGCCACGATTCATGTCAGCTAAAAACTGACAGGGCAAAATTATGCATATAGAACTGGGGATTGAAAAATATAGAGTTGACTTTTATCAGAACTGAGTTGTTTCTTACTACCTGTTGTATATTTGATTTTATAAAGTAATATTGTTGTTGATTAAACCTTTACCCGTCGTAAACTTTACGGTAGTAAAGTTTTAGAAGTAGATAAAATGATAAAGACTGGGATAAAATAGATCTAATTAGGTTATATTTAAAAGAGAAACAGATAGAAAGCTGTCTTTTTCAAAGGGCGATATGTAGTTGCGAATTTTATTTTCATTATCTTTGTCTCAATGTATTTACTAAAGCAACAATGATATGGATATTAAAGTAAAAGACAAGGTGAATCAAAGGCATGTCGGTCGCAATCTGCAAAGAATCCGTGTGTATCTGGGTATGAAACAGGAAGCGTTGGCTTCTGATCTGGGTGTTAGTCAGCAGGAGATCTCGAAAATAGAGAAACAAGATGAAATAGAAGACGGACTGTTGACAAAAATAGCTGAAGTCTTGGGAATATCTACTGATGTCATCAAGGATTTTGATGTTGAAAAAGCCATTTGTAATATTAATAATTATAAAGATGCTACCATTTCTCCGGGAGCAATTGCTACTGTTTATGCTCATAACCAACAGATTAATCCTATTGAAAAGGTGGTTGAACTGTATGAACGCTTGTTGAAAAGTGAACAAGAGAAAATAGAGATTCTAAGAGAGTGCATAAAGCAGGGAAAATAATCAACAGACTGGAATATGGAAACGGAAAAGTACACAAATACAATTCATCTGGGAAGAAAAATTGAACGGGTGCGTCGGCTTCGGGGAATGACTCAAGCGGAACTCGGTGATTTGTTAGGTATAACGAAACAGGCTGTTTCGAAAATAGAACAAACAGAGAAGTTTGACGATGAACGGTTAGGTGAGATTGCTTCAGCACTAGGCGTTACTGTAGATGGGCTGAAGAGTTTTAATGAAGAGACAATCCTGTATAATACGAATAACTTCTACGAGAATTGTGGTGTTAAAAGTGCTGTCAGTAATACAGGCAATAATCAGACCTTTAATAGTTTTCCTGTTGAACAGGTAATTGAGATTTTCGAAAAGCTGTTGGATAAACAAAAGGAACAATTTGAAACTTTAAAAAAAGAGAAGAAATAAATATCTCCAAGATATTGAATTTTATCAGTAGTAGTTATATTCCTGATACAATGATAGCTGAATTGATTTCCTCAAAAAACAAGGAAATAGATTGGTTGAAAGAAGAAATAAAGTTTTTAAGAGGGGAAAATGAAAAACTGTTGCTGATTGTGGGTGAAAAGATATGAGATGATGTTATCATAATTATGTGATACACTTCTGTCTGTTGTTTATATGGGTAGTTATCACCTTTATGTTGTAAGCATAACTAAGATCTGATTGAGACTTTATAAATAATATTTTTTACTGTAAATGTTGAGGTATCCAAACTCTTTTTAATTCAAGGAGTTTGGATGCTATTTTTAAGTTTACTGCATTATGGTGTAGTATTCATAATACAAAAGCAAATATTTCGGGTGACAAGATGATATCTTTTATCTTTTTCTTTGAAAAAAAATATCACAAACTTTTATTTGAAGACTAATTTAGTTATTCTGCGTTCTTATTACTTTTTGTATCATTAGTATGATCCATACAGATATAACAAAGGGAGCGGTTAAGGTAGTGATACCCAAACTCATTCCTAGAATCTGTAATACGGTGGACAGTAAGACAGAGCATCCTGCCCATACGCCACTTTCCCAGCCCGTTCCTCCTAAAGCTATTGCACATAATACCCCATTATAGCCCATTAATCCGGCATTTAAGTCTGTAGCATCCACTTCAAGTAAAATGGCTAGGGGAATAGGAAGAAGTGCTCCCAAGATAGTATAGAGACTTGCCTTTCGAGAATTAATCAAAATGCCTATAAGGAAACATAATCCGGATAGAATTGTATTTCCCTGAAACATGACTTGCCCTATACCTAAGCAGAAGGCTTGGAAATAATTAATATTCTGTGTGGTATCAATAACCGTATAGGAAACTGATAGTAAATCTGGTATAAGCCAGCTGCAAACTCCCAACATTCCCCATACAGCAAGAATGAAAGGAGCAGTAAAGCCAGGAATTAAACGTTGCTGATTAAAAAAATAGGCAATCCATGTGGAAAGGGCCGAAGCGATAATCAACATGATTAAACTTCCTACCGATAATTGTAGAAATACGCCAACTGCTATACCTACTAAAGTTCCATTAAATCCGTATAATCCATTTTTAATATCATCATACTTATATCCCGAAAAATGGGCTGTCAGTGTACTTATTATATTACCGCAGACTGCTAGTATTCCCATTTGCCATGAGTTTAGAAATATTCCAATTAGCATGAATAATCCGGATAACGCATTATTCTGAAACATCACTTGTCCTATTCCACGTCCCAGAATAAGTAATAAATTGTGTATAAAGACCATTTGTATAAAAGATTGACTGATAAAATGATGACAAAAGTACAACCTTCTATTGAAAATAGCAATATCAAGAGATGGAGAATTAGAAAAGTGTAAAGAGATGTGGAATTATCATGTACGGTCAATTCACTAATTATTGTGCTAAGCATAATATTCATGACTATGTTAATGATTTACTTATAGGGGATGAATCTCGTTTTGATTGGACAGGAATAGATTTAATAGTTCCTTATTGGCCTTACTGTTAATTGAAAGTTCTCTGTTTTTTTGGAAAACATCCAAAGAACTGGAACATTCACCGCAGATATCTACTCCGATAATTTCTTCTTTTTTTAGAATGATGGAGAGGAGTTTCTCCAATTCGGTCAGTGATAGGGAACCCTGATCCCAATTGGTTACTGCTGATTTTATGTCCAATACATCTTTGTCCACTGATATATAGACAGGCTCATTCAGATGTTCATGAGAGAATCTGTTCCATCCTTCTTCGTGAGAAAGTTCTGTTTCGCTATAAAACTTTAATTTTTCTCCATAATTGGGATGCAGTGCTTTGATCAACTTTTCAGCAGCACCGACGATACATACTTTTTGAAGATAAGGATTTGTATCCAATACTTTTTTCACCCAACATCCGCATGACATTAGATTGTCAAATAAGGAAGGTTGCATATCTGGATGATGATCAAAGACAACTAGTGAGAATGGGGTCTTTATTTTATCCGTCCAAAATTTACTGATATAATGATAGTTACCGGAATCAATGAAATGTATTCCTTCAGGTAAGTAGGGGGCCATTCTTTGTCTAATGACTTTGGCTGCTTCTGCATCACAGTAGCAGTTGGTTCCGTTTAGGTCGGTACAATCTATCCACTGGAAATGGATGTCGTTTATAAATCTTTCCTGCTCATAGACATGAGTGAAATTCATAAGAATAATGTTCGGTTTCATTGTTCTTTATCTTTTATTGAATAACCTTTGAAACTTGTCATGTATAAAAGCGGAGTGTGTCAAAACGCAGATTAACGCAAATTATCGCAGATTATTTCAATTATATTTATATATTAATCAACGATTTATGAAATTATTTCTGCGATAATTTGCGTTTTATTATTCATTATGACACACCTCCCTTTTTTTTAAAACCATCGGACGTAACAAAAATCTTGTCTATGTGGTAATAGATTATTTTTGGGATACATGCGGAAAGCCTGTTTGAAACTTCCGGCATTAAAAATTTGAGATGTCCCCTTGAAGGTATATAGATTCCCGTCTTTGGAAACTAGTGGAAGAGGTATGACTTCATAGATATGATCTTGACCACTTTCATGCTGAATAATGACCAATTCAATTCCAATTGCATCATCCAGACCTTTCTCATCGACAACAACTGTTACTTCATATTCCTTTCCGGCTTCGATTGTCGCATCCAACCCGTTTCCGGCTTTTATGGATTTGATTTCAATGGAATCCCACCTGTTTCGGACAGCGGTTTTCCAGTCAGATATCATTTTGGCTTTTGCATTATTGTCAGCAGAGAGAATGTGGAAATGCTCCGACAGTTTGATATAGAATTTCTCATAGTAATCGTCCAGTTGCCTTTTCATGGTAAAACGGGGAGCTATTTGTGCGATTGAATTCTTGATGTACTTAATCCAGTTTTCCGAATACTCCTTATCTCCATGTTCATAATATGCAGGAAGAATGTCATGCTCCAATAGATAGTAAATTGCTTCGGCGTCCAGCTGGTTCTGATATTGTTCATTCTGGTAGATACTTTTGTCGGTCAGCGCCCATCCTGCATCCTTACAATAGCCTTCATACCACCAACCATCCAACACTGAGAAATTAAGTACACCGTTCATCAGTGCCTTTTCCCCTGATGTGCCTGAGGCTTCGGCCAGACGTGTGGGAGTGTTCAGCCAGATATCCACCCCTGCGATAAGATGTCTTGCCAGATCCATATCATAGTTTTCAAGAAATATGATTTTACCTAGGAATTCAGGACGCCGGGATATTTCCACAATCTGCCTGATTAGTCCCTGGCCGGCACCGTCACTGGGATGAGCCTTCCCTGTAAAGATGAATTGTACCGGATATTTCGGATTGTTCACTATTTTAGCCAGGCGGTCGATATCGGTAAACAAAAGATGCGCCCTTTTATATGTAGCAAAACGTCGTCCGAAACCAATCAGAAGGGCATTCGGGTTAAACTTCTCAAAAATGGAAATGGTTAATGACGGATCGATCTGGCTTCTAAGCCAGTCTTTGCTGCATTTTCTTTTGATATAATCTATCAGTTTGGTTTTTAGTTTCAGGCGGGTATTCCATATTTCTTCGTCCGGAATGTCGTAGACAGCTTCCCAGATTTTTTGATTGGACTGGTCATGAATAAAGCTCTCATCAAAATTGTCTTTGAAAAGCTTTTCCCATTCGGTGGCGCACCAAGTAGGGAAATGTACGCCATTAGTCACATAGCCCACATGATTCTCTTCCGGGAAGTAGCCTTTCCAGATAGGAGCGAACATTTCCTGTGACACAGTTTTATGCAACAGGCTGACTCCGTTTACTTCCTGGCTGGTTTTACAGGCGAATACAGACATACAGAAACGTTCTCCTTTGTCTCCCGGATTATGGCGTCCGAGATCCATCAGGTTATTCCAGGTTATGCCCAGTTTGTCGGGATACCCTTTCATGTATTTGTTGAAAAGTCCCTCGTCAAAATAATCATGGCCGGCGGGTACAGGTGTATGTACGGTATAAAGAGAAGAAGCGCGTACTAATTCCATCGCTTGGCCGAAATCCAGACCACCGGCTATATAATCACATAACCGCTGAATGTTGATTAATGCGGCATGGCCTTCATTGCAGTGATATACGTCTTTTTCTATACCCAAAGCTTTCAGTGTCATCATGCCGCCTATACCGAGTAAAATCTCCTGTTTCAGCCGGTTCTCCCAGTCACCGCCATACAGATGGTGGGTAATTGGACGGTCAAACTCGCTATTGAGTTCATTGTCCGTGTCCAGTAGATAAAGGGGGATTCTTCCTACATTGACTCTCCAGACATTGGCATGTACAATAAAGCTGTCGGCGTAGGGAATGTGGATTACCAGCTGTTTTCCATCTGGTTGCATCACTTTTTCGATTGGGAGCTGTCCGAAATTCTGTGCTTCATAATTGGCAATCTGCTGCCCGTCCATGGAAAGAGACTGGTCAAAGTAGCCATAACGGTACAACAGTCCTACGGCACAAAGGTCAACGTTGCTGTCTGATGCCTCTTTCAGGTAATCGCCCGCAAGTATTCCAAGACCACCGGAATATATTTTAAGGACCTTGTCTAAGCCGTATTCCATACTGAAATAGGCTACTGACGGACGTTTATGATCTGGAACTACATTAATGTATTCCTTGAAAGCAGTATAGACGGTATTCATCTTGCGGATAAAAAACTCATCATGTGCCAGTGTTACCAGCTTCTCATAATTCATCCGCTCCAGGAACAATATCGGATTTTGCTCCGTTTCTTCCCAAAGCTCCGGATCTAGGTCGCAATACATACTTTTGGCGTCATCATTCCATGTCCACCATAGATTACGTGCTATTTCCGCAAGTTTTCCCAATTCCATGGGAAGATGTGAACCGACTGTAATTTCCCTCCATTGAGGAGTGTTTACATTATAACTTGGATATTCCATAACATTGTACATTAAATAGTTTATATTTCCTTGTTTATTTTATAATAGGGCATTATCCATACCGGATAAAACTTTGTAGTTTCCCGATGATGATACAGTCCGGTATGTCTGCCTCCCGGAGTGTCTTTCCAAGCAGTGGTGAATTAATAACTTTATATGGACAGCTCGTTAAGTACCCGAATCAGGCTTTTGTCAATAGGCTTGTCATTTTTGATTGCTTGTGCAAAAGGAACATAGACAATTTCATTGTTCCGTATGCCTATCATCACATTCTGTTGGTCTTCCATCAGAGCCTGGATGGCTGCTTCTCCTAATCGGCTTGCCAGTATACGGTCGTTGGCACTTGGAGCCCCACCGCGTTGCAGATGTCCCAGAATGGAAACTCTTACATCATATTCAGGATATTCCTTTTTTACCCGGTCGGCATAGTACATGGCACCTCCATTTTTATTTTGGGGACTTTCGGTCACAATGACGATACTGCTGTTTTTTGTTTTTCTGAATCCACGTCCGATAAATGTCTCCAGCTGGTCCACATCCGTTTTGTCCTCCGGAATAATGGCAGCTTCAGCCCCTGAAGCAATCGCACTGTTCTGGGCCAGGAAGCCCGCATCACGTCCCATCACCTCGACAAAGAAAATGCGGTCGTGTGAGGTTGCGGTGTCTCTTATTTTATCTACACATTCAACAATTGTATTTAATGCCGTGTCGTATCCTATGGTGAAATCAGTACCATATAAATCATTGTCAATCGTACCGGGTAGTCCTATACATGTCACGTTATACTCTTCGGCAAAGATACGGGCTCCCGTCAGAGAACCGTCTCCACCGATAATAATCAGTGCACTGATATTTTCTTTTTGTATAACTTCATAGGCTTTCTTACGTCCTTCCGGAGTGGTAAAAGCTTCGGAACGCGCTGTTTTCAGTATAGTACCTCCCCTTTGAATAATACTGCTCACGTCTTCTGTTGTGAGTTCCTTTACTTCACCGGCAATCAGTCCTTCGTATCCCCTATAAATTCCCTTTATTTTAAAGCCGTTGAAGATGGCGGTACGGGTTACGGCGCGGATCGCTGCATTCATTCCTGACGCATCCCCTCCGGAAGTCAGGATTCCAATATACTTGTTATTCATAATTCATTTTTATACAATTATTAGACAAAATCAGAAAGTAACTGCTTTAATTTTTTCCTACTATGAAAGATACGGCTTTTTATTGTACCTAGCGACACTCCTGTTTCTTGAGCTATTTCCCGATATTTGAATCCGGATATATACAACATAAAAGCGTTGTAATGTTCTTTAGGTAGTGTTTTAAGGGCTGCCCTTATCTCCTTGGCATCTTGACTATTGTCTATGAAAGCAAAAGAGTCATCTCTTAGCAGGAAATGATAGTCGGGTTCGGATAATATATATAAGTCTCCCTGGCTTTTTTTTATCCGGTAGTTATTTATAAAAGCGTTACGCATAATGATATACATCCAGCCTTTAAAATTTGTTCCAGGATCAAATTTATCCTTATTATCCAGAGCTTTCAACATTGTTTCCTGCAATAAATCCTCAGCATCGTGTTTGTCAGCTGTCAATTTATATGCAAAACCTAGCAGATCACTTTGCAGAGCTATTAATGCTTCATCAAAATTGAATGTTTTCATTATAGTGATTTGAGGTTCAAAGGTTTATATCAAGGCATCCCCCTAAATATAAGGAACGCCTTGGGTAAAGTTTAGCTAAGATATCTTATTTGATATCAATAGTTCTGGTTATCTTCTGAACTTCTTTGTCCACTGTTTTGGGAATATCTATAGACAGAATCCCATGTTCTACCTTGGCTGTAATCTTATCTTTTTCAACATTGTCCGGCAGTATGATACTTTGTTGGAATTTGGAATAAGAGAATTCACGGCGTAGGTATTTTTTGTCTTTTTTCTCCTCATTCTTCTCTTCCTTCTTTTCCATGCAGATTACTAGATTGTTGTTTTCATCCACATTAACGGTGAAGTCATTTTTTGTCATTCCCGGAGCTGCCAATTGGATTTTATAGTCCTTTTCATTTTCAATTACATTAATAGCGGGGGCTGTTGCATTTGCCTTCATCATCCACTCATTGTTAAAGAAATCATTAAAAATACTTGGTAACCAATTCTGGTTCATTTTTGTAGGTACCATTTTTACCTCCTTTTTTAGTTAATAATTAAAGTTTAGAAAATATGTCTGGCTGCTTGACAGAACTTTTATTGTTTAGTCATTCCTTGTTTTGCTACAGCTTCCGTCCGTTTACGTATCTCTTCCGGATCACCGAGAAAATAGTCTTTGACAAGAGCCAGCCGGTTGTCGAATTCAAAAACGTAAGGAACTGCTGTAGGCAGGTTCAGGTTGGAAATGTCTGTATCGGATATTTCCTTGAGATGCTTGATGATTCCACGCAGGCTGTTGCCATGGGCAACTACCAGCAGGTTATCCTTACATGTCAATGTGGGAAAGATGATGCATTTCCAATAAGGCATTACACGCTCAATGGCATCTTTCAAGGATTCCGTACGTGGAAGTTCCATATCCGGGACATCTGCATAACGTATGTCTTTACTCGGATTGCGCGAATCGTCCTCTCCCAATGCTGCAGGAGCTATATCATAACTTCTCCGCCAGGTGTGTACTTGTTCTTCACCATATTGGGCAGCCGTCTCACTTTTGTTAAGTCCCTGAAGTATGCCGTAATGTTTCTCATTCAACCTCCATGTCTTTTCGACGGGAATCCAGCTCTCATTCAGGCGGTCCAGAACGTAGTCCAGCGTTTTTATAGCACGTTTTAAGTAAGAAGTGTAGGCAATCTCAAAAGAAAATCCGGCTTCTCGTAATGTATCGCCTGCTTTGCAGGCTTCTACAACGCCTTTTTCACTTAAATCAACATCTGTCCACCCGGTGAAGCGGTTTTCTTGGTTCCATAGGCTCTCACCATGACGTAATAATACTATTCTTTTCATGGACGACCTGTCTTTATGCAATGGTTATTGAAGAATCCAAATATACATCCTGTATGGTGCTCAATAGCTGGACCCCATCTTTCATTGGTTTTTGGAAGGCTTTCCGACCACTAATCAACCCCATACCGCCAGCACGTTTGTTCACTACTGCTGTAACAACAGCATCATGCAGGTCGGATTCTCCATGAGATTCACCACCCGAGTTGATTAGTCCGACGCGTCCCATATAGCCGTTAGCTACCTGATAACGGCAAAGGTCTATCGGGTGGTCAGTTGTCAGCTCTGTATACATGCGCTCATTTGTTTTTCCGAAGCCGATGGCTTTGAAGCCACCATTATTGGACGGAAGTTTTTGTTTTACGATGTCAGCCTTGATCGTTACTCCGATATGGTTGGCTTGGCCTGTCAGGTCGGCTGCAGCGTGATAGTCGGTTCCGTCTTTCTTAAAACCGCTGTTTCTCAAATAACACCATAAAATGGTAGCCATTCCCAGTTCATGAGCATATTCAAAAGCTTGCGATACTTCCACTATTTGGCGGCGACTTTGCTCCGAACCGAAATAAATAGTGGCTCCAACTGCTATGGCGCCCATATTCCATGCTTCTTTTATTGTACCGAACATTACTTGGTCATAGCTATTCGGATAAGTAAGCAGTTCGTTATGATTCAATTTGACGATGAATGGAATTTTATGGGCGTATTTCCGTGCTACGGCGCCTAATACGCCGAATGTAGATGCTACGGCATTACATCCTCCTTCAATAGCCAATTTTACGATGTTCTCCGGATCAAAATAAAGTGGATTGGGAGCGAAAGATGCCCCAGCAGAATGCTCTATACCCTGGTCTACAGGTAGGATGGATACATAGCCGGTATTCGCTAAACGTCCATGTCCATATAAAGTTTGCAAACTCTCCAATGTCCGAATGTTTCTGTCCGAATTTATCCATACCTTATCTACTATATCCGGACCCGGAATATGAATCAGTTGTTTATCTATTGTCTTGCATGTATGGTTTAGGTAGTATTCAGCCTGCCCACCTAATATATCTACTGTTTTGCTCATATCATTTATCTTTTAACTATTCAGGTTTATTATTTGCATCCATCCAATTTAGCATCTATGAAAAGGATACCACTATCTCCGGCTTTCTTTAACAGGTTTACAATATTCTGTACACCGGCTTCTTCCTCTACTTGTTCCCGGACAAATTTCCACAGAAAATCCTGTGTGGCATTATCCTTTTCTTCTGAAGCTAAGTATACCAATTCGTCAATCAACTTGGAGATATGCTTTTCATGTTCCAAGGCATGTTCAAAAACTTCCAAAGAATTTCCCCATCCTTGTGGAACTACATCCACTTTGTCTACTTTCGGTGTCGCCTCACGTTTAACCATATACTCGGCAATGGTGCACGCATGTCCCACTTCTTTTGCAGATTGTTTCCGCATCCAGTTGGCCATACCTGAAAAACCTTCTTTTTTTAGATAGAAAGACATAGACAGATACAAGTTGGCAGACCATAATTCTGCTGTGATTTGTTCATTCAAAGCATTTTGTAATTTCTCACTCATAATGATTTAAATTTTTAGAGTTAATAATAATTTAATATTCTCTCTTATCTTGAAACAAGCATAAACTTGTCCCAAAATGTCGATAAAACCGGGTTATCCTATTAATAAAATATTCATGATCTATTTTATTATTGTTTATTATGTTGCAAAAAGTAGACCATACAAGGTTATATAATCTTTAATATTATGAGATGTTAAATGGAGGGACATACTGTTAGAAATAAGGTAGTCTCCGCACATTTTCTTGGGCAAGAATACGTAATAATTCCAAAAGGGCCGTACTTAGATATATTCGGTCTGAATACAGCCTGTTGATGAAAGAATTAGAGGACGCATCCACGTTTCGGCATAGTATGAGGAGTATGGAGACTAGGCGGGACATATATCGTTCATGTTCAATCAATTCGTTTAAGGCACTTACTGGAGCTTGCCATTTTGCACATCCCGTTTTATCTCATTAATTGCAACGCATCCTCCATTATGATATATCCAGCTCATCATTTGATAGACTTTGTTCATATTATCCTGAGCCTGGGTATTTAGCCAGGAGCTCAGTATCGGGAGTTGTTCACTTTCAAAATAAACCTGTAAAGACAGGTATAAGTTGGTTGACCATATTTCTGCGTTGATCAATTCATTCATGGTACTTTCTATTCGTTTATCTATCATTATTCTGAACATTAAGGTTACATAACTGATTGCGTACGTTTCTTGGTATATAAAAATTCCATTTCATAGAGGTAATCTATAAAAATGAAACTTTTAACGATAGTTTAATGATGCGACATTTTTACTGCATTGGACAAATTGTCGCATAAGGCGGAATAATAATGTCTATTTGTCACTTCCACGAGTGATAATCAATAAAATATCCAACAATTTTTCTATTCTTACAATATTATCATATATAGATTCCAAGGTCTTAGGATACAGATAAGACTTACAGTCCTGTATTTCCTTTGCCAAAGCGAGAACTTGTAACCAAAGGTCTTTTTCTGTATGGTGAGAGGAACCGCTATTATTGGCTATCATGGAGGAAGGTCTCAGAAAAATATGTTGGCATGTAATTTGTAAGATAGTGATTGTGTGTCTTGAAAAAAACAGGAATGGAAATAAACAGAATAAGAATTTCACTAAAGACAGTAACAAACGAAGAACAGAAACCGGTCGAGACAGTCGTCTTACTTTTAGAACAAGTTGCTTTCATAATGTTTATCTTCTAGTCAACTCTGTTCCCTGGAGCTGTGTTTATATATAAAGTTAAGCGTGGGAACTTTGGTATTACCGTTCAGAAGTATCCCCATACTCAACAACATATAATACACAAAGCCCCACGCCTATATATAACACTTTAATATATAAATAGTACGTGGAGCGTCCAATGTATTATCCAGTTGTTGTCTTGAAATTGGGGATTTCCTGAACTTGGATAATGCCTTAACGCTCTATTTTTATTAAGATTTGAAATAAATCCTAATACAAAGGTAAGGAAAAAATATTTTATTTTCCAAACAAGTTGTGCAAAATAAGTTGTGGCGTGTATTGCTTTTCTTTTTATTGGCTGAGGAATGGTTATCTTCAGTAATCAGTTTCTGTCTGTCGAGTAAGTCTGTATAATTTTTTTTGTACCTCTACTTCGGGTCTTGACATTCCTGCTTCATGGCTGATTGTTGTAGGTAGACTATATAATTTTTTCTGTTGTTCATATTTAATGGAGAGTAGAATGGGAATAAGGCCTTTGGATAAGAAGAAAAGCCCCTGAAAATCAGAGGCTTAATCTTGTTTTTGGTGATCCGCCTGGGGCTCGAACCCAGGACCCCAACATTAAAAGTGTTGTGCTCTACCTGCTGAGCTAGCGAATCAATCCTATTTTTTCTTTGTTGATAATAAAGCGTTGGTAGTAGGAGAGCATCAAAGTTGTTAGTGGCAAGGCGATAATCATGCCGAGCATTCCCATTAATGAACCCCAGATAGAAAGAGATAAAAGGATGATGGCAGGATTCAGTCCGGTAATCTTTCCCATGATTTTGGGGACAAGGAAGGTATCCTGTATGATTTGTACGATTGCAAAGACGGCTAATGCACATGCAATGATAATCCAGAAGTTCTGTCCGGTGTCGGCAGCTTTGAGGATTGCCAATAAAATGGTGGGAAGGAAACCAATGATTTGCAAGTAGGGAACCATATTCAATGCTCCGATGAAAAGTCCCAGAGCGATAGCCATGGGGAAATCGATAATCAGGAAACCGATGCTGAAAAGAATACCTACGCAGAAAGCAACCAAAGCCTGTCCACGGAAATATCTGTTCATACCATCCTGTACGTCGTGAACCAGGTTGGAGGCAAACGTACGGTATTTATTGGGTAGCAGATGCAACCATCCTTCAGCTATCGCTTCGTAATCCAATAATATAAAGATTACATATAATAATATAATGAAAGAGGCAAGGATGCTGAATAGAATGTTGAGAGATTCTGCAAGCAAAGTCCACACTCTGGGGACGGTATCCTTGATTGCCGCCAGGATATTCTCTTCACTTAATACACGGTTCAACGCCTGAAGATCAATGTTCTCGTGGATAAATTCAGAAAGATTCTTAGGCACATTGTTACCGGCTCCATTGGTGAGGTAAGTCACTAGCAAGTCGTTCATTCTGCCTATTTCCGAAATCATCGGCGGCACTAATAGGTAGAATAAAGTGACTCCGATAACCGTAATGAGGAATAAGGAACAGAAGATGGAAATAATGCGGCTTTTTAATCGTAGCTTATACTGGAAGAATTTGACTAACGGATAGACCATATAAGCTATCAGCCACGCAATAAAGAAAGGTAATAACACTCCGCTAAGACGTTCCACGAGCATTAATATTCCTACAACTAACACACATCCGATGGAACCGCGTATAAAACTGTCGAATGTTATCTTTTTCCTTTCCATAATCTGTTTCTTTTATAGAGTTTATACTTTCTGCTCATCTTCCCCTCGTGCACGGAGATAACATTCCCTGCACAGAGGCTCATATTCGGCTGTTTCGCCTAAAAGAACCTGTTTCTCATTCTTGACTGTACGATGTGAGAAAGAGGCCAGCTGACCACATTTCACACAGATCGCATGAACTTTGGAGACTTCATCGGCAATGGCGCACAATTGTGGCATAGGTCCGAACGGATTTCCTTTGAAGTCCATATCCAATCCTGCAATGATAACACGGATTCCATTGTTGGCAAGCTGGTTGCATACATCAATCAAACCACTGTCGAAGAACTGTGCTTCATCAATACCTACTACATCTATCTCAGAAGTAAACAGTAAAATGCTGGCTGACGAATCGATGGGAGTGGAGGCGATAGAATGGCTGTCGTGAGAGACTACGTCTTCTTCTGAATAACGGGTGTCGATAGCAGGTTTGAATATCTCGACACGTTGTTTCGCGAATTTCGCTCTCTTCATTCTGCGAATCAATTCCTCTGTCTTTCCGGAGAACATAGAACCGCAGATTACTTCGATCCGGCCTCTTCTTCTAGTCTCCTGTATGTGGTCTTCTGAAAATAATACCATGAGATTTTGTGTTTTCTTGATTAAATAAATATGTGGACAAAGGTAAGCAATTCAATGTGCAAGAACTGTTAAATTATCCATTATTTTAAGTTATTGCATAAATTATTCCTACATTCGCACCGTATAAACAATGGACTGACATGAAACAGAAGCTATTAACAGATATTGAGTTGGATGTTCATGAGTTGAAGTATCTCATGGATTCATTTACCAAGGAGCCGACTCCGACTTTGTCTGAACTGTTGAAGCGGAGCATTACACGGATGCAGGGGCGTTTGGAAGAACTGCAGCAGGAGGTGGATGCTGTTCAGGTAATTTCTCCGTCAGCTGTGGAAGAGACAGCGGAAGAGGAGGATGAAGTTGCCGGGTCTGAAGAGGATTCCCCCGTGATTATACAATCTCTCGAATCGGTTGTTGTGAAAGAAGATGAGGAAGGAGAAGCCATTGTTGCGGAAGAGAAACCTGTCGTAATAGCGGCAGCTGCAGAGACAGCAGCAGCAGCAGCAGCAGAAGAAGAAGAACAGATATCAGTAATGAGTTCCTACAAGACTGCAGTCGCATTTCTGTCCTCGAAAGTCGAATTGAATGAAGAAAAGGAGGCGGTGAACGACTTTCTGGAGCTACTAAAGAAATATTTTAATCAATCAGTATAAAACAAAAACAAGATGGGAAAGCTATATGTGGTGCCTACGCCGGTAGGGAATCTGGAGGACATGACTTTTCGGGCTATCAAAGTCCTGAAAGAGGTCGATCTGATTTTGGCGGAGGATACACGTACTTCCGGTATCTTGCTGAAACACTTTGAAATAAAGAATGCAATGCAATCCCACCACAAATTTAATGAACATAAAACGGTGGAAAGTGTTGTTAATAGAATAAAGGCAGGTGAAACGGTGGCACTTATTTCGGATGCCGGAACGCCTGGAATTTCCGATCCCGGATTTCTGGTTGTTCGTGAATGTGTGCGCAACGGTATTGAAGTGCAGTGCTTGCCGGGAGCAACCGCTTTTGTTCCGGCACTCGTAGCATCGGGATTGCCGAACGAGAAGTTCTGCTTCGAGGGATTTCTCCCCCAGAAGAAAGGACGGCAGACACGACTGAAGACATTGGCGGAAGAACACCGCACGATGGTGTTTTATGAATCACCCCACCGTCTGTTGAAGACGTTAACACAGTTTGCCGAATATTTCGGTGCTGAACGTCAGGCAACCGTGTCGCGTGAAATATCCAAACTCCACGAAGAAACAGTTCGGGGCAGTTTGGCTGAATTGATAGAACACTTTACCGCTACCGAACCCCGGGGCGAGATTGTGATAGTATTAGCAGGAATAGATGATTAAATAACTTCATTAAAAAACGTAAAACGTAAACGTATGAAAAAGTTAGCTGTTTTATTTGTATGCGTAGCCTTGTTGGCTTCGTGTGATGGCTTTAAAGGTGGAAGTAAAGACCTGAAAGCTGAAAATGATTCTCTTTTGATGGAACTGAACCAGCGCAATACTGAACTGGATGATATGATGGGGACTTTCAATGAAGTTCAGGAAGGTTTCCGTAAGATCAATGCTGCTGAAAGCCGTGTTGACTTGCAACGTGGAACCATCACTGAAAACTCTGCCAGTGCTAAGCAACAGATTGCTTCTGACATCGAATTCATCTCTAAACAAATGGAAGAAAACAAAGCGCAGATTGCAAAATTGCAGGCACAGCTGAAGAATAGCAATTACAATTCTGCACAGATGAAAAAAGCTGTTGCCGCTTTGACTGCTGAATTGAACGCTAAACAACAGCGTATCGAAGAGCTTCAAACAGAACTGGCTTCCAAAAATATCCGTATTCAGGAATTGGATGCTGCTGTCAGCGATCTGTCTGTAGCAAAAGAAACTCTGGCCGCAGAAAACGAAGCGAAAGCTAAAACCGTTGCAGAACAGGAAAAGAGCCTGAATGCTGCCTGGTTCGTATTTGGTACTAAATCTGAATTGAAAGCTCAAAAGATTCTTCAGAGCGGAGACGTGTTGAAGAGCGCTGATTTCAATAAGGATTATTTCACGCAGATCGATATCCGTACAACCAAAGAAATCAAGTTGTACTCTAAACGTGCTGAATTACTGACTACTCATCCGACCGGTTCTTATGAATTGGTAAAAGATGATAAAGGCCAGTTGACATTGAAGATTACTAATCCTACTGAATTCTGGAGTGTATCCAGATACTTGGTTATCCAGGTAAAATAAGGTAGATATCCCTTTTGAATTGCCAATGTGCTGATTCCTGGATTCAAGAAATTAGCACATTGGCTTTTTTGTTTCTTATTATATAACTACTGATGAAATATAAAAATCTTTTTTTTGATCTTGATGATACCATCTGGGCTTTTTCTCAAAATGCTCGTAACACCTTTGAGGAAGTATATCAGAAATATTCGTTCGACCGCTATTTTGATTCATTCAATCATTATTATACTCTTTATCAACAAAGAAATACCGAACTTTGGATTGAGTACGGCGAAGGAAAAATAACGAAAGATGAATTGAACCGTCAACGTTTCTTTTATCCTTTACAGGCTGTGGGAGTGGAAGATGAAGCGCTTGCCGAACAGTTCTCGAAAGATTTTTTCGCGATTATTCCCACTAAAAGTACTTTGATGCCTCATGCAAAGGAGGTATTGGAATATCTTGCTCCTAAATATAACCTCTATATCCTTTCCAATGGATTCCGTGAATTGCAATCATGCAAGATGCGGTCGGCAGGAGTGGACGGGTATTTCAGAAAGGTGATTCTCTCGGAAGATCTCGGAGTGCTGAAGCCTTGGCCGGAGATATTCAATTTTGCTTTGTCTGCTACTCAATCCGAGTTGCGCGAATCCTTAATGATTGGTGATAGTTGGGAAGCGGATATAACCGGAGCGCACGGAGTAGGGATGCATCAGGTTTTCTACAATGTGACAGAACGGACAGCTTTCCCTTTCCTCCCTACTTATCACATCTATTCCTTGAAAGAATTAATGGATTTATTATAGGTTTTCTGGATTAAGTCGTATTTTTGTTGCGTTTTAGTTTTGCATAAAATACGATATAATCATGGATAGTACGCTTCTGCCTTTCGCCTTACTTTGTTTCACTTCATTCTTCACGTTGACCAACCCGTTGGGAACGATGCCTGTCTTTCTTACCATGACTCATGGTATGACGGATAAAGAACGTCAGTCTATCGTACGTCGTGCTACTATTGTGTCGTTTATTACATTGATGGTATTTGTCTTTGCCGGGCAGTTTCTTTTCAAGTTCTTCGGTATCTCTACCAATGGTTTCCGTATTGCCGGTGGGGTGATTATCTTCAAGATAGGCTTTGATATGCTTCAAGCCCGCTATACACCGATGAAGTTGAAGGACGAAGAAATCAAAACGTATGCGGATGATATCTCCATTACTCCTCTCGGCATTCCTATGTTATGCGGTCCCGGAGCGATTGCCAATGCTATTGTCTTGATGCAGGATGCACATTCTTATGAAATGAAGGGAATTTTGATCGGCACTATTGCCCTGATTTATCTGCTGACTTTCTTTATTCTTCGTGCTTCTACGAAATTGGTAAACGTATTGGGCGAGACGGGAAACAATGTAATGATGCGCCTCATGGGATTGATTCTGATGGTAATTGCGGTGGAATGTTTCGTCAGCGGATTGAAACCGATTTTGGTGGATATTGTGAGAGAGGGGATGCTTCCTTGATGATAAAAGATAGAAGGGTTGAAGAGTCCTTAAAATGAAATTTATCTTTGCTGTAAAAAATGAACTACCCTTATAGAAGTTAATTAAGATATATATAAATAAAGCCGTAAATGGATGACAACTATCAGGAATATTTTATTTTAAATTACTTTTGTAAAAAATAGATTCCCGAGTTTTTTTATAACCCCCTTAATAGAAATGAGACTAAAACTCCAAGGCTTGCCAAAGAGTTTAGTCTCATTTTTACCTTTATAAATCAGTATCTTTTTTATATCTTGGAATTGGATATATTGTATCTACTCTTTTTTATTTCATTAAAAAGAAGTGAATTGTTTATGGATTCTGATCAGTGGCAATATTTAAGCTTTCATTACCGTCGAACTCTGTCATTGGAATCATCATCGTCATTTCCCAGTCTTCCGGATCAATATAACGTCTGTAGTCTAATAGACGTGCTCCTTCTCCCCATTATTCGATACGATGTTGAAGTAAATGTTTCTTACGTAAAACTATTTATGTATATATTTATAAATAATAAGACCTGCAATTTCGATTAATTCTAAAATTGCAGGTCTCATCTACTTATTTAAAACTTATCCTTATATGGAGGCAATATTAAAAAATGTTTTATCGAGGTAGATTATCACTCCATCCCTCTGTTTGTATAACTCCAAAACCTGAATTAACTTCAAAAGAAGGTATTGGGTACACAAATTTGGCAATGTTGAAATTAGTATACGCTCCATCTGCCACACTAATAATTTTGCCTAATCTTCTTGCATCAAAGAAGCGATGTCCTTCTTGAACCAGTTCTAATTTTCTTTCTTTGTCAATCACATCAATAATCGTCTGATCCTCTGCAATTTCACTATCATCCAAATCCGGGTTTCTTTTTGCCGCTACTTCCAACAGTTTTTCTTTAGCTTTACCATAATCAGGAGTTGATTGTTTTGCATATGCTTCTGCCTGTATTAAATACATTTCAGGCAGTCTGAAAACCGGCAAGTTAGAAATCTGATTATTGGTTGTGATACCACGCATTTTTCCACCAGTCCACGTACCGCCAAGAAGTGCCAGACGAATATCATTAGATGAATATTCTGCTATTGTTGCGCTGTTAATAGACAAACCGTATTTATTCCATAAAGTATTCAGAGCATTAGCAGATAAATAATCATCTTCGGCTTTTGCTATAAAGAAAATGTCTTCTGTCGAAACAGCCAATGTCGTGTACATATTCTTATAGTCTTCTTTGGTTGATACAATTGTACCACCACTTAGGGTTATTGCCTCTTGAGCCGCCGTAATAGCCCCTTCGTAATTTTTCATATAGAGTTTTACGCGAGCTTCAAGTGCAGCAACTGCAGCCGTATTCATATACTGTTTACCTACATTTTCAACACCTTCTTTAGCATAATATTCTTTAGCCTTCGTTATATCATCAAGAATCAGGCTATAATTTTGTTCTACACTAACTCTTGACACCTGTGAATAGGCAGGGACGGGCTCAGTAACGTTTACGATACCTAATGTCGTTTTGTTGGCTTCCGAATATGGCAAACCAAACATGTTAGTCAAATAGAAAGAACAGAGGGCTTTAATTGCATAGGCTTGAGCGATGCATCCTTCCACTTCTGTCAGATCCCCCTTTGTTACTTCTTTAAATGAAGCACCTTCTTTAATGATACGTGCACAACGGTCGATAGCCCAATATCCGTATGCCCATATTTCTTCTATGTATGAATTAGTATCCAGTATCTGATAGCGGAAGATGTCATAGAAATGGGACGTTGCAACGGAATGTGAAGTGATATCCGTTGGCGCATCTCCAATTGCTAATACATCACGTCCCAGAAAACGATATGAACCTAATGTGTAATATACACCATTTAAAGCATTCTGAAAATCTTGGGTAGTAACCAAGGCTTCTTCTGTCGGAACAGAAGTTGATGGCGTTTCTGTCAAGAAGTCATCGCATGCGGTGAATGAAATTGCCATCCAACCGGTTAATAAAGCAAATAATATTTTCTTCATTGTCATAAATTTCTAAAGTTATTTTTTAGAAGCTAAGATTAAGACCGAACATGATATTTCTAGGTACAGGATATGCCCAAGACTGCATACCGGTAGATCTAGTTTGTGGATCAAATCCTATAAAATCTTTAGCAGTGATAGTGAACAAATTGTCAGCAGAGATATAAACTCTTAAATTGTCAATAGCCACTTTATTCATAAGGTTCTTCGGAAGAGTATATCCTAAAACCATGGATTTCATTCTCAAATAAGAACCGTTCATTAAGAAACGGCTGGAATTAGTTTCTGCTCCCGAGTTGTCTCCAGCTACAAATTTGGGTACGTCGGTTATATCTCCCGGCTTTTGCCAGCGGTTGTCATAAACATAGTTAGATACCGGACCTAAGAAATAATGTCCAACCTGCATATCAAATGCAAATCCGGAGTTATATACTTTATTTCCCAAGGTGAAACTGGTATCAAAAGAGAAGTCAAAACCTTTGTATTTGAAATTCATTCCAAAGCCACCATAAAATTTAGGATCGGCAGAACCTACAATTCGCTGACCGGCCTCATTTACATTTTTTGTTTTCTCATCCCCTTCTTGTCCTTTATACCACATTGCTTCTCCTGTTTCAGGATCCACTCCTGCATATTCCGGCATATAGAATGTATTATACGCCTCGCCAACTTTTCTGATAGTTAGAGTATTCTCAATTGGTTTTTCTGTGGCAAGTTTTATGATTTTATTTTTATTTGCCGTACCAGTGAAACGAACATCCCAACTGAAATCCTTATTTCTAAGTACGTTAGCGTTAATCAAGAATTCTATACCTTTGTTTTCCATCTCACCTACATTTTTTAGGATAGACCCGAATCCAGTTGTGTAAGAAAGTGGTACATCAAATATCATATCTTTTGTCCGTTGGTTATAATAATCTACTTCGAGTGTCAGTCTTTCAAAGAAAACAGCATGGATACCGATATCGGCTTTTGCAACAGTCTCCCATTTTAGATCCGGATTGGCTATTTGGTAAGGAATAGCTCCTGGTTTACCATTATAAGAATATCCATAATTATATAATCCCATTGCTGCATAATAACCAATATCCTGATTACCTACAGTTCCATAACTACCTCTGATAGTCAAATCTGTCAACCAACTTTTGGTATTTTCCATAAAGCTTTCGTTAGAGATGCGGTATTTTGCTCCTATAGACCAGAAAGGAGCCCATTTGTTGTTTACACCAAATCTTGACGAGCCGTCATAACGGAAACTGCCTGACAGATAATATTTATCATTCAAGTTATATTCTGCATTCATAAAGAACGAAGAAAGAGTGCTTGCTTTGGTTGAAGATCCCGCCCCTGTTGGCTTGGAAGCATTGTCCAATTCAAAAACAGCATCACTAGGATATCCACTGGCAGCTGCATAAATTGTTCTATAAGATATTTTCTGTGCTTCTTGTCCCAACAATACATTCAAATGATGCATGTCTTTGAAAGTGCGGTTGAAGTTTACGGTATTGGTAATGGTCAAGGTTGTTGCCCTTTCCTGATTTCTTTGACCAAGCATACCGCTACCGGAATATTGAGGATTATAAATTGAACTGTAAAAGAACTCGTCCAAGTCAATTAAGCTCAATCCTGCATTTGTCTTCCATGTTAAGCCATCAATAATATTATAAGTAAAATATGGATTCACAACCAATGTAATCTGCTTTTGATTGCGTTTATCACCTTTTTCTTTATCGTTAATGGCTACAGGATTATAATTAACATTTGTATTATATGTTCCATCTTCATTGCGCACCTGTTCAAACGGACGGATGTCATATACTGCTACAATAGGATTAGTATATTGGCTTTCAGTCATAGTATTGTTTATATCGGAGAGTGCTCCATTCACAGAAAGTCCATATCCTATCCGCCCGCTTTTTCCATCTAAACTAATACGTCCGCTATAGCGTTTCATTCCAGTTCCGATGACGATACCTGTATTCTGAAAATATCCTCCACTAATATAATAGCGCAAATTTTCATTCCCACCTTGAGCACTGATATCATATTCTTGTGAAAAACCATTTTGCAGAATCTCCTTCAGCCAATCCACACTCTTGATATTTTGCGTCAAGTCCACATTATACCAATCCATAACATAGGCATTCAGCCATTCAGCAGAAGTCATGCCATCCTCACCGTCATATCCTGCATTTGTTAGTCCTTCGGTCCAGATCTCTTTGTATTTATCCAGATTTGTCGTACGATAATTATGATCTATCTTACCTACAAAACTAGTTCCGACTTTTGCATTCACATTAAAACGCGCTTTTCCCAGACTACCTTTTTTAGTAGTAACTACAATTACTCCATTCGCTGCACGAGCTCCATAAATAGCTGTAGCTGTAGCATCTTTCAAAACTGTGATGGACTCAATGTCGTTAGGATTGATATTAGCCATCGGACTTGCCGCCATATCCCCTGTCCCGGCTTTGTTATAAGCCCCCATTTTGTCTGTGTAAATGGCAATACCATCAATTACGTATAAAGGTTCGGTTCCAGAATTCATTGAACCAACTCCACGAATAGTAGTAGAAGCGTATGCACCAGGTTGTCCAGTCAAGCTATTTACTTGTAAACCAGCTACTGATCCTTCCAAAGACTTCATAAAGTTTGCATCTGTTTTTTTCATCAAGTCCTTATTATCCACCGTTTGGGCAGATCCCGTAAATGCCGCTTTTTTAGTTACCCCATATCCGGTTACCACAACCTCATCTATTAGCTGTGCATCAGATTTGAGAACCACTCGCAAATTGGGCTTTATCGCCACTTCCTGCGTCTGCATACCGATGTACGAAATCTGCAAAGTCTTTGCAGAACT
>PPYE01432389.1_pt1 | contig 136299 bp, 151 predicted proteins | sample 1559881 | NCBI WGS metagenome assembly PPYE01 (sample SAMN08240022, study PRJNA423297) | Human gut metagenome, whole genome shotgun sequencing project.
CAAAAACTGCTACTTTTTTTGAAAAAGTGATGGAAAACGTACCTGGGGCTAGCCGCCGCGCTAGCGGCTTGGTACAATAAGTCTGTATGTAAAATTTTTGTAAAACACTTCTCATCTTTACATCAAAGGAGACCTAATATGAACATCGACTATCTAATGCGCTATATTTCCTGTCATCTGCACACTCTTATACGCAAATTTGGGAAAGACAGCCGTATCCTGGAAGAATTCTGCGGACGCCCAGAATTTAAAGACCGCACTGTTTGTACCCCTGATGTAGCACAGCAGCTTCTTACCATGTGCACTCCGGAAATACCTGCCATTGTTTCGCTAAACAGTGAAATTATTTATGCTTCTGTGGAAACTCCTGATGAAATTTTTCTCATAGGACCTGTAAAATTTTTCTCGCCCGTATATTTAAAGTTGAATGTAGATATCCCCCCTATACCCAAGAAATGGCTCATGTCTGTGTCCGGCTGTGATTTTTCAGTATTTTTAAAGGACGTACTTCTCTGCTGCAACCTGTTCCGCAGCATCCCCTGTACAGCACAGGAGACAATATCTTTAAACTGCATCCGCGAACAGTCCACAGAAGAGCTCCGCCGTCAGTTTTCCAGTTTATATTTTCCCCAGGAAGTTCCGGCTCCGTCAGAAAGTCCCTTTGACAGAGAGCTGCGGGAATTCGAAAATACTGAAAACGGGGATGTGCAGAAATTAAAATATCTCTGGACAAAATCCTGTCTCTATAGTTCGGGAACTCTTGCCAAAAACAAACTTCGCAGCAGCAAAAATATCGGAATCATGACAGTTGCACTTGCCAGCCGTGCCGCCATCCGGGGTGGTGTAGTTCCGGAAATAGCCTGTTCTCTCAGCGACATCTACATTCAGAAAATAGAAGAGGAATCAGAAGAAGAAAACATCTGCAGGCTGACGTACAAATGTGAACTTCACTATGCCTATATGGTGAGGGAACTGAAAGACTATCAGGAAGGAAGGATAAAGACCCGAAAAAGTCCTCTGATTCATCAGTGCAAAGATTATATCTTCTCTCACCTTCACGATAAGCTCTGCATCCGGGATATTGCGAAAGAGCTGGGAATGAACGCCAACTATCTGTCCGAATGTTTCAAGCAGCACGAAGGAATTTCTATGAAAAATTTTATTCTGAAAGAAAAAATCAGACTTGCCAAAAATCTTCTGATCTATTCTCATTATTCCTATTTGGAAATCGCTGATTCCCTCAGTTTTTCTTCTCAAAGCCACCTTGGAAAGGAATTCAAAAAAGAAACTGGTTTTACCCTCCGCCACTACCGGGAAATGTACAGAAAAAAAGAATATTGCTCCAAAGATCTTCCCCTTGAATAAATCCTATGTTTGCATACAATGAATATAAAAAGGACTGGTCCGTATAAATTTCTGTGCCCCGCTGCTTTAGCGGACCGCAGTTTTCCATACTCCAGTCCTTTTACATTCTGTATCCAGTGTTCGCTTTTAGCGTCTTTTGTTACCCTTTAGTCAATTTCATTTCCGGGAAACTTGGGAATCCCTGCAAATCCTGCTTCCAGATCTTTATCTGTAGGGATATAATCTGTCATTTCCCCATTATTGAATCTCTCATATGCAACCATATCAAAATAACCTGTTCCTGTAAGGCCAAAGACAATGGTCTTTTCTTCTCCAGTTTCCTTACATTTTAAAGCCTCATCCAAAGCTACCCGAATCGCATGGGCACTTTCCGGAGCAGGAAGAATTCCTTCGATTCTTGCAAACTGCTCTGCTGCTTCAAATACAGAAGTCTGTTCTACAGACCGTGCTTCCATAAGCCCATCATGGTAAAGCTGAGATAAAATTGAACTCATACCATGATAACGAAGCCCTCCCGCATGATTTGCAGACGGAATAAATCCGCTTCCCAGTGTATACATTTTCTGAAGAGGTGTTACCATACCTGTATCGCAATAATCATAGACAAATTTTCCTCTTGTCAGGCTTGGACAGGAAGCCGGCTCCACTGCGATAATCTGATAATCTCTTTCACCTCTTAATTTTTCTCCCACAAAAGGAGAAATCAAACCACCCAGATTAGAGCCACCTCCTGCGCAGCCGATAATCATATCCGGTACAATTCCATACTTATCCAAAGCCGTCTTTGTCTCAAGACCGATCACCGTCTGATGAAGCAGTACCTGATTCAGCACGCTCCCCAGCACATAACGGTATCCTTCCTGCCGTGTTGCCATTTCAACTGCTTCTGAAATAGCACAGCCAAGGCTTCCGCTGGTCCCGGGATGTTCTGCAAGGATCTTTCTCCCGATCTCTGTAGTATCAGAAGGAGACGGAGTAACAGACGCACCATAAGTTCTCATAACTTCTCTTCGGAAAGGTTTTTGTTCATAGGAACATTTTACCATATAAACCTGACAGTCAAGTCCCAAATAAGCGCATGCCATAGAAAGAGCGGTTCCCCACTGTCCGGCACCTGTCTCTGTAGTCACACCTTTTAATCCCTGTTTCTTGGCATAATAAGCCTGCGCTATAGCAGAATTTAATTTATGGCTTCCGCTGGTATTATTCCCTTCAAATTTGTAGTAGATTTTTGCCGGAGTCTGAAGTTTCTCTTCCAGGCAGTATGCTCTCACCAGAGGAGAGGGACGGTACATTTTGTAAAAGCTCTGGATTTCATCCGGAATATCAACATAGGGAGTATCATTGTCCAGCTCCTGTTTCACCAGCTCTTCGCAGAAAATCTGTCCCAGCTCTTCCTCTGTCACAGGCTTTAAAGTCTGTGGATTCAGAAGAGGAGCTGGTTTGTTTTTCATATCTGCCCTCACATTATACCATTGTTTGGGCATCTCACTTTCTTCTAAATAAATCTTGTACGGAATTGTTTTTTTCTCAGCCATTGATCATTCTCCTTTCTGCTTTACCATCATATCCTGTGCCAGAAAACAGAAGACTCTGTCATCCGATTTATTCCTGCCACACGGGATATCCCCTAAGAAAGCCCCGCTTTCTTATAGAATAAAAAAATCCTGTCCCCTAAACCAATGGTTTAAAGGGACAGGAAATTAATTCCTGCGGTGCCACCCTGCTTGATATTTTCATATCCACTCATTGCATACTCCATATGCAAAGTTTTGTAACGAAGTGCTCTCTCCGTCTCACATACTATACTTCTGCTCGCCCTCCGAAGCCCATTCCCTTCTATAGCCGACGCTGTATTTCCACCCGCAACAGCTCTCTGTATTCACACTTCGAAACTACCGATAGTAATTTCTTTTAAAAGGTACTTACTCTTCTTCAACGGTTTACTATAATAAAATTTTTATATCACATTTTTCGGCATTCGTCAATAGTTTTTGCATATTTCATATTTTAATTTAAATTTCATTTTGCTCGCACTGCGTTTCAGAATTATATTTTCCCGGAAATCTATTACCAGATCCCCAGTAACTTCTGCATAGCAAGGCTGACACTTACAATACCGATCCAGCAGCAGAATCCCATAAAAATCGGTTTTCCACCTGTTTTTACCAATTTCACGATATTTGTATTAAATCCAATGGCCGCCATTGCCATAACAATAAAATATTTACTTAGTTCTTTTATGGGAGCTGTCACAGCAGAAGGCAAGGAAAATACTGTAGTAAGTACTGATGCCAGTACAAAATAAAGAATAAAAAAGGGGACAATTTTCTTCAGCTTAAAAGTACCGCCTGCATCTGCACCTTTCTTTTTGGTCTTTTTCATCTTCCAAACTGCCAAGCCAAGGGTAATAGGAATAATAGCTAAAGTCCTTGTAAGCTTTACAATTGTGGCCGACTCCAGAGTATTACTTCCATGGATTCCGTCCCAGGCTGCTGCTGCCGCAGTCACAGAGGAAGTATCATTGATCGCTGTTCCTGCAAACAGTCCAAATCCCTCATTATCTAATCCCAGAAAGACTCCCAGTGAGGGAAAAATCAGTGCAGCAATCACGTTAAATAAAAAAATCACAGAAATTGCCTGGGCAATTTCTTCATCATCCGCATCGATAACCGGCGCTGCTGCTGCAATCGCTGAACCGCCGCAGATACTAGATCCTACACCTACAAGTACGGAAATTTTCCCATCCATCTTCATCAACTTAAAAAGTACAAATGCAATAACCAAAGACACTGTGATCGTACTGATTATAATAGGCAAAGACTGCTTTCCCTTGGCCAGGATATCTGTGAAGTTCATTCCAAATCCCAGGAGTATTACTGCATACTGCAGAATTTTCTTTGATGTATACTTTACACCTGTCTGAAGCGCTTCGTCTCTTTTTATGATCAGCGATAAACACATTCCTATCAAAATCGCAAAAACCGGACCGCCTATTACCGGCTGCCATTTTCCCAAAAGCCATGCCGGCACCGCAATGGCAAGGCATAGCAAAATGCCGGCGCTCCGGTCTTTTATCTGCCTCATAATATCACGCATATTATTTCTCCTTTTCCATAAAACATCATTTATATTTATGTTTTTTGATTTTTGAAATAATATACCAGATTTTTATATAAAATAAAATTTATACATTCTTATTGGAAATATAGGAAAATCTTATGTTTATACAGCAGTCCTGATCCTTGCTTCTTTTTCCCATTCGTTTTATGCCTGCTTTTCGTGTACTGTAATGGTATAACCCAGCTGAAAGGTCTTTCCGCCTTCCAAAGCTATAATATCCGGTTTTTCATAAATTTCTTTCTTAAATCCATAATCATCACATCTTCCCTGCCAGGGTTCCAGACAAATAAAAGGTCCCCCGGGAGCTGTCCATATTCCGAAATTGGTAAATCCAGGACACTCCATAGAAATATAAGGACTTCCGTCCGGATATCCGATTCCTGCCCAATCTATCTGAGCATCATCGAAGATTAAAGCATCCCTGTCAAACATATGCTCTGTGACCGTACATCCTTTGTATTCACCATAATCCTCCAATTCCAGGGGATAAGTCTTTGTTCCGTCTGCTGTTCCCGTCATACCATACACCAGCTTATATCTCAATGGTTCTTTGTTCTTAAAAAGAAGTTTATAATCTGTCTGTTTTGTATTTTCCAAAATGGGCACATTAAATCCTGGATGTCCACCAATGGTAAAATACATAGTTTTATCGTTAATATTCTCTACCGACCACTGAACAGAAAGCCGGCTTTCCTCCAACTTATAAGTAATCGTCAGTACAAAAGAAAATGGAAAATATAACCTTGTATCTTCTGTATCAGAAATTTCGTATTTCAAAAGATCTTCCTTCTGCTCTGTACAGGTAAATATCATATCTCTGGCAAATCCATGCTGGATTGTCTCATACCTTTTTCCATTGTACAGATAATAATTATCATGATGACGTCCCACATTAGGAAACAGAATGGGGGAACGGCGGTCCCAATATTTCTCATCTCCATACCACAGAATTTCTTTTTTCATATTTTTGTGGAAAATGCTCAGGACTTCTGCTCCTTTATCCTGAATAATAACTTTCAAAAATTCATTTTCCATTACACGTGATTCTGCCATATCTTTTATCTCCCTTTAATATTATCCTAATTTAATAAGAACAGTCTATCACAGAGCGGTTTTCTACACAACACTTTTCCTATCTGTATACTTCATTTATCAGTCTATCTGCAAATTCTTCCTGAAGTCCAAAATCAAAGAGAATCTGTAAAAGACCAAAACGATTTCTCAAATCTTTTGCATAGAAAATTCCATGTTTGAATACCTCTGGTGATACTTGGATCTGTCCAGGATAAAAAGGAGCTTCCATTGATTTCAGAACATTAATAATCTTTTCCGCATCGGGAAGTTCCTCTATAATTTCCCAAATCCTCTCTTTGTTTTCCAAAAAAGCTTCTGTCCTTCTCCTGACTTCTACTTGGGAATTTTTTCCTATTCTTTCTTCCAGAGAGAGGACACCTGGCGCTGCCGGACCATATGCTCTTTGAATTTCCTGCTTCCATTGTGTTTTATCGATAGAAAAATCTTTTACCGGAATAAGCTGTTCCTGCTTTTCTTTCAACATCTCATAAAGACGAACTGCTGCAACTGTGCCAATTCCTACTTTTGTTCCATGCAGAGGATCCTGTTGGTGATCCAGAAGAAACATCATTTCCCAATAATGTGACATATGATGTTCACTTCCTGAAGCAGGTCTGGAATTTCCAATATAGCTCATGGCAATGCCACTGAGTACCAAACCTTCCATAATTGCAGCTATGGCCTGCTTGTCTCTCTTTGCGGCAAATTCTGCATTATCTACTACCTTCTGAATAGATTGTTTCACCAACTCCATAATCTCCGGACAAATATATTCCCTATTAACAATATGAGCAAGCTGCCAGTCTGTAAGACATACATATTTTCCAAGAATATCCCCAACTCCCGCGGCAATCATAGGAAGGGGGGCCTGAGACATAATATTCAGATCTCCGATAATAACCCGCGCAGATCTTGCTTCAAATGTAGTCTTCAAATGTCTGATAATCAGAGGAGATACATTAGATGCATAACCGTCCATAGAGGGAGCTGTTCCCACAATATAGTAGTCTATTTTCATTTTATAGCTTACATAACGGCACAGATCATTAATCGTGCCTCCGCCTACGGCAATGATCAGATCGCAGTCATTGTCAACTTCTGAAAACAGATAAATTAGAGCTTCCTCATCCGGTACCAATTCTTCCTGGTCGAACAAAATCTTTTTAAAAGAATATCCTGCTTTCTCCAATTCATTGTATATCTGGAACCCTGCAGCTCTTTCTGTATTTTTATCACAGACAATACACAAATTTTTATAAGAATGTCTGCTTAAAATTTCCGGCAAGCGACGGACTGCATTTTCCTCGATATAAATTTCTTCTATATCACAAATATGTACTCTCCCGCAGGAGCAATTATATTCTTTCTGCAAATATTGTTTCCAATCTATACTGCTCATAGTTATAAACCTCTCTTCCTGGAATTAGCCCGGTGATATATGGATTACAGATTTCTCAGACTGATTCTGATCTTTTTTGGTTTCACTATAACTATGGTTATGAAAAAAGTCAAATCATTTTTCAAAATATTAATTTGATTGATTATTAATAATTTAAAATATTAATATTTTCCCTCACAATTTTCTTGGATATCCCGTGCTTCCTCGCAGCACCAGGCGCAGTTCGTATTCCAGATGATGAATCATATTACCTTTTCCCCTTTTGCTCACGGTTCTGCTGTTAATCTTTTCCAACAAAATTTCACAGGCATCTTCGCCTTTTTTAGGAGTATAATGTTCAACAGTAGTGAAATCGATTGCTTTCATACTCGAAATCAACAGGTTGTCACAGCCGATAACAGAAATATCCTCTGGAACTTTATAATGCTGTGATAACCAGGGCATCCCGTATTCCCAGTGCAACCATATCATTTGTTCCCGCCATCGCCGTAATATCCGGAATTTCTTTTATAGTCTGTAAAGCAAGCTCATATCCCGCCTTATATTCCATATCCATTTCCTCCGGCAAACTTCTTACATAAACTGTATTACCATAACCGGCCTTCTGAAAGACCTCACAAAATCCCCTGATCCTGACTCTTCTTGCTGACTGTCTCTTTGTCAGGAATGTCGATAGAAAGCCAGATTTTCTGTGCCCGAGTCTTAACAGATACTCTCCGACCATCCTCCCTGTTTTCTCACTGTTCAGTTCTACCGTTCTGGGCTGTTTTTTCTATTCCCTGAATAAGCGAAAAATACATAGGGATTTGTAAAATTAGGACATACCACAAAAATTGTCCCTCTCATTTTTATTCCCTTTTTCTTCTCTATCGAATACCCGAGTTCCTCTGCCGCTTTTTCCACCCTCTGTACAGTTTCTCTGGCAAAAGATACATTATACTTTTCGTTGAGGATCATGGATACTGCTGACTGGGATACACCCGCTTTTTTGCCACATCTGTGGCTGTTGCTCTCTTCCTGTTCATACAGATATTCCTGTCCCGAATCTGCTGAAATCCTATCACAGGAAAAAGGACAATGCAAGTATGTTTTCTGCGTTTCTCGTTGCTGTTACTTATATTCTGAAGAGTAATACGGAATGCACAGATAAGAACCCTCATAAATCACATCACTATCTAAGTGATTGATCTGTTTTATCTCCTGAATATAGGCCTCCGGAGATTCATATTCCTCAGTCATATACTTATGGGCAATTTCCCAAAGTGTGCTCCCATCCTCTATTTCAATACTTGTATAATACTTATATCTGGCAGTATTTTCTGTACCAGCATTGGCCGTATCTGCGGTTCGGAAACACAGAAAAAAGAACACGGCCGCCAGAAATACGGCTGCACCAAAATATTTTACCTCTTTTTTGATTCCTGCCTTTTTCTGTTTTTTCATAGTTAAAAACCTCCTCAATGCAAAAGTATGTTCGTGAACATTTGTTCGTTTTCTTTATGAAGTTATCATAATACAAGAACATTTGTTTGTCAATATTGTTTTCGAACAAATATTCCGAATATCTGTTTGCATTTTTCCTAAGCCTATGCTATTATAAAGTCAGATTCATGCATTTTATTCCCCATAATTTGCTTTAAATCAGGAAAAAAATGAATACTATTCTCTGAAATAGACGGAGGTATTTGATAATGTCATATGGAAAAATCAGTAAGAAACAATCAGAAATTTTAGAATATATGAAAAATGAGATTTTAAACAGAGGGTTTCCTCCTTCTGTCCGTGAGATTTGTGAAGCCGTCAATCTGAAATCGACTTCTTCTGTCCATTCCCACCTTGAAACTCTGGAGAAAAACGGTTATATCAGAAGAGATCCTACCAAACCCCGTGCCATTGAAATCGTAGACGATAATTTCAATCTGGTACGGAGAGAAATGGTCAATGTTCCGATTATCGGGAAAGTGGCCGCTGGCCAGCCTCTTCTTGCTGTAGAAAACATTGAGGGCTATTTTCCCATTCCCTCTGAATTTATGCCGAACAACAAAACCTTTATACTGGTCGTTCAGGGAGACAGCATGATCAATGCAGGTATTTTTAATGGTGATTATGTTGTTGTGGAACAGCAGCAGACTGCGGAAAATGGCCAGAAAGTAGTCGCTTTGGTAGATGACTCTGCCACAGTGAAAACTTTTTATAAAGAAAAAGACCATATCCGCCTCCAGCCGGAAAACGACAGTATGTCTCCCATTCTTGTTCAGCCGGATCAGACCTTCCAGATTCTGGGAAAAGTGATCGGTGTCTTTCGCTTTATGCGCTGATTTAAAAATCCCCAAAAGCATCGGATTGAAAATGCTTTTGGGGATTCTATTCTATTGATTCAGTTCTTCCCTGTTTATCAGGCTTCCATCCCTCCAGATCCTTTCCAGATCATAGAACAGACGGTTTTCTTCATCAAAAATGTGGATTACTACATCACGGTAATCCATGAGGATCCAGTTTGCATTCTGGTATCCTTCCATCTGTTTTTGTTCTACACCTGCTCTTCCCAAAATTTCACCGACATTATCCGCCATTGCCTGAACCTGATTACGGTTGCTTCCGCTGGCAATGATAAAATAATCCGCAAGTGTGGAAACATTCTCAATATTTATGATTTTCACGTCCTGAGCTTTTTTTTCTTCCACTGCCTCACATGCAAGACGTGCGATTTCTTTACTTGTCATCTGCTTTCGCCTCCTTCTGCTTTCTTTCAAGATGCAATGCTTTATAGAACAGGAATGCTTTTTCTGTCTGGGAATCCATGACTTTTGCACTTTTTTTCAGATATCCCACACTGTCTTTCAAAATGTAATACATACATTCGTCAAGATCGAAAAACGCTGTTTTTCTGACTCTTTCCAGATTCGGCGCCTTATCTCTTTCCGGCTCGATGTAGTCTGCAATATAGACAATCTTCTCCAGCACGCTCATATCCTCTTTGCCAGTTGTGTGCCACCGGATTGCAGACAGGATTTCCCTGTCTTCCACTCCATATTTTTCTCTTGCGATATAAACACCCAGTTTGGCATGGATGAGAAAAGGATTCTCCTTCTCCACTGGAGAAAGCATGATTCCTTTCTTTTCACAGAGTTTCAGCTTCTTTTTATTTGGAATACATTTTGCGCAGTCATGAAGAAGTCCGGCCAGAATTGCTTTATCAAGACTGTATTCATGCGCCATGGCAAGAGCCGCAGATGTATACATCACACCAATGGTATGATGATATCTTCCCTTGTCCAGATATTTCTTAAGCTTTTTTTGATATTCAGCATAATCATATTTCATACCCTTCAACCCCTGTATATTTTGTTTTTCTGAATATAGGAAATCACAGGATCCGGCACATAATATGCCAGCGTCCTTCCCTGTTCGATCCAGGACCGGATCAGTTTTGAGGATATATCTATATTCAGAGAATACATCTTCTGTATATTGCTGTTGTATTTTTCTTTGAGATTTTCAATGGCCAAATCCAGCCGCTGATCACTGGTGTGGTCTCTGGTTGCCACCAGGACTGTGCAGGCCGCCAGAATCCTGCCCGGCTCCCTCCATTTTTCAAACTCATACAGGGAGTCTGCCCCCATGATAAAAAAGTAATCTGTGTCCGGATTCTGTCTTTTCAGCCGCTCCAACGTTCTGTAGGTATAGGTAAAGCCGTCCTGGTTCATTTCCTCCAGGGAAAGGGCAAAATGAGGATTGGAAGCAATGGCTATTTTCACCATCTCCGTCCTCTGTTCGTCCGTTGCACGATTGCTCCGGTTTCTCTTATGAGGAGGATTCCCTGCCGGCATAAACAAAACCTGATCCAGATGAAACTGTTCATAGGCAGTCTCTCCGAGAATCAAATGCCCGATATGAATGGGATCAAACGTTCCTCCCATAATTCCGATCCGTTTTCTCTCTTTGCACATAACAGATTCCTTCTTTACTTAAGGCAGAAAGATTTTTTTCTTATCCTCTTTGCCTTCTTTATATAAAACGATTTTCTTTCCGATTACCTGAACTACCTGGGAACGTGTCCGTTCTGCCAGTGCGTCCGCGATTTCCCTGGGATCATCCATGCAGTTCTGAAGCACGCTGATCTTGACCAGTTCTCTGGCTGCCAGTGCCTCTGCCACTGCCTGTGTAACTTCCGGTGTCAGGCTTGCCTTGCCGATCTGAAAAATCGGCTCCTGCTTCATGGCAAGGCTTTTTAAATATGCTCTTTGCTTGCTTGTCATATATCTCTCCTGCTTATTTATAATAATCAAATTCAAATCCGTACATACGGACTGTATCTCCTTCCTGGATACCTGCTTTTTCCAGATCTTCCAAAATACCACTTTCCTTTAAAAACTTCTGGAAGAACAGGAAACCTTTCTCTGAATCCAGATTCGTATAACCCAGCATTTTTTCAATCTTCGGACCTTCGATGATATAAGTATGCTCATCTTTCTCATCCTGTGAAACAGTATAGGGTAAATTTTCTCCGATTAGAATATCTTCCGGGAAAAATTCCTGTTCAAAGATCACAGGTTCTTTATCAATAGTATCCAACAGACCTTTTACATAAAACAAAAGTTCGCGGATTCCTTTGCCGCTTACTGCGGAAATGGCAAACACTTTCATCCCCTGAGGCTCAAATTCTTTTCTGATACGCTCTACAGGATCCTGATCCTCTGTATAGATGGCATCCACCTTATTCGCTGCGATCACCTGAGGACGCTTGAGAAGTTGGGGATCATAGGCCTCCAGTTCTTTGTTGATCTTATAAATATCCTCTACCGGATCACGCCCTTCTGTAGAAGCCGCATCTACCAGATGAATCAGCACTCTGGTTCTTTCAATATGGCGCAGGAACTGATGTCCCAGACCCACCCCTTCAGAAGCGCCTTCAATAAGCCCCGGAATATCCGCCATAACAAAACCACCGCAGTCCTCGATATCTACTACGCCCAGATGGGGATTCAAAGTCGTAAAATGATAATTTGCGATCTGAGGTCTGGCATTGCTGACTCTGGAAAGTAACGTAGATTTTCCTACGTTAGGGAATCCGATCAGCCCCACATCAGCGATCACCTTCAGCTCCAAAAGCACTTCCAGATCCTGAGCAGGCTGTCCGGGCTGCGCATATTTAGGCACCTGCATGGTAGCTGTGGCATAGTGCTGATTTCCCTTGCCTCCACGTCCGCCTTTCAGCACGATCTGACGTGTATTCTCTCCCGACATATCTGCGATCACCTTGCCGCTTACCGCCTCTTTAATCACTGTCCCTTCCGGCACTTTCAGGACGATATCTTTTCCATCTGCACCATGGCATCGCTTCTTGCCGCCCTCTTCTCCGTTTCCTGCGGCATATTTCCGCTTATGACGGTAATCAGTCAGCGCATTCAGCCCTTTATCCACTTCAAAGATAACGTCTCCGCCCCGGCCGCCGTCTCCGCCGTCAGGACCGCCGTTGGGTACATACAGTTCTCTTCTGAAACTTACATGTCCGTCTCCGCCTTTTCCGGAACGGATATAAATTTTCGCTCTGTCTGCAAACATACTTGCCTCCTAATGTGTGCCCGTCCGGCTCACAAAATAATGTCTATGATTTATTAGATAAAAAGCGGCTTCAAACCTTAACGATTAGAAGCCGCCCTGTTATCGTAAATTATTCTTCAGTAGCTACCGGAACAACAGAAACCTGTTTTTTGTCCCTGCCTTTTCTTTCGAAACGAACAATACCATCTACTAATGCAAATAATGTATCGTCCCCGCCTCTTCCCACGTTTACACCTGGGTGAATCTTTGTTCCGCGCTGTCTGTAAAGGATATTTCCTGCTTTTACAAACTGTCCGTCAGCTCTTTTGGCGCCAAGTCTTTTAGACTCGGAATCACGTCCGTTCTTAGTAGAACCAACACCTTTTTTATGTGCGAATAACTGAAGGTTCATTTTTAACATGTCTTTACACCTCCTTGAATATTACATCGACATATTCCATGTATTCTTCTTCTATTCCCTGCAAACCAAGGATAAGCGAATCCAGAAGCAGCCCCGTCTTTTCTGAGTATCCAGGCTCCAGCTTTACATACAGCCCTCCATTCTCTTCATCTACCTCAGCAGTAAAACTGTCTTGGGTAAACGCTTCAATGGAATTTACTGTATTTTGTGCCAGTGCCGAAACTGCAGCACACACTATGTCACTTCCTGTTTCGGCATATCCTGCATGTCCCAGCAGATCAAATCCGGAAATCTTCTGTTCTGAATTCTGATAAATCGTCACTTTAATCATAGGGATTAAGCATTGATTTTTTCAATTTTAACTTTTGTAAACTGCTGTCTGTGACCGTTTTTCTTGTGGTAACCGGTTTTTCTCTTGTATTTGTAAACGATAACTTTTTTTGCTTTACCGTTCTCAACTACAGATGCAGTTACACTTGCGTCAGCTACGTCTGCGCCAACTTTTAAACCATCGTTGCTTACAGCAAGTACCTGGTCAAATGTAACAGTTTCACCAGCTTCTGCTCCAAGCTTTTCTACTCTGATAACATCGCCTTCGGCTACTTTGTACTGTTTACCACCTGTTGCAATAATTGCGTACATATGGCACCTCCTATTATCATTACTCGCCAAATATGGTGACCGGAGAACCGGTACTTATACCTCTTTGTGCGGCATACGACATTATATTAGCAGTAAAATTCCAATTCGTCAATAACTATTTTCAAATTTTTACAGAAAATCTCTTATGATCCCCCATGCAAACAAAGCCATTCCCAAAACAATAGGAAGAACGGTCAGGATCACCAGGACTGCCAGGATCCCATTCGATTTCAGGTATCGCTGCTCTTTTCCCTCTTCGCCCTTTCTCAGAAGAAACGCCGCCGTATAAAATCCAAAAGGCGCGATGCATGCCGAAGCAAAATAAATTCCAAGAAAAGCAATAGGAAGTCCCTGCTGCATCAGCATCTGTGCTGCCGCTTCGCTGCTCTGGTCTGATGAAAAACCAGCCAGAAAAGAAGGAAGAAAATTATTAATAAAATGAAAGAGAGCAGGATAGACCAGATTCTCGGTTCTAACCATAAGCCAGGTCAGCACTCCGCCCAGCAAAGCCGTAGGAAGGAATCTCCAGATATTTCCATGGAAAATGCCGAAAAGCCCTCCCATCAGAAGGACCAGCCAGAAAGTACTGTGAATCCTTGACTGAAAACTTTTCAGTATGAACCCCCGGTGCAGAGCCTCCTCACAGACTGCAGGCATAACGCTGCTGATAAGTACGGAAATCAGAACGGGAACACTTCCCATGAAACTATTTAAATAGTCACTCACTCCAAAAATCTGCTGCGGAAAAAAATATGCTGCTGTCATCGTCAAAGGAATCACTACCGTATATGCTGAAATCCAACACAGAAAAACAGCCGAAATTTTCCTCCACTCCGGTTTTTTTACAGGAAAAATTTCCTGAAAAGGCACTTTTAATATCTTTGCGCCCCCTGTGCTCAACAGCAGGAGCAGCAGCTCTGTGAGAGCGAGTCCGTACATCCCAAATTTTCTCTGAACCCAGGCAATAACCGTGTAAAAGCAGACCATTACCAGCAGAAACATAAGAATTCCATGGACTGGTTTTAATGTTTCCCTGTTTTCCTTATTTCCATTCCAGATTGGTTCCATTTAAGACCGCCTCTTTCAAAATATCATCCTCATATACCAACTTCAGAGAAAAGAAAGGGCATTCCTGTTCCAGAAGACGAAAGAATATTTTATCTCCTTCCCATAGATTCAGGGAAAAAATGTCCTTCTTTTCCACCCATTCCAAAGTTCCTTCATCGCATTGCGCAAGTGTCCCTTCATATCCGTCTGCGGTGTACAGGCACATATATTCTGTTTCCTGTACGCCGCCTGCTTTCAGACTGAAAGTTATAATTCCACGAAATCTCCAGGAAATCAGCGTCAGTCCGGTCTCTTCCTTCACTTCTCTTAAAAGACATTCTTCCGGACTCTCGTGTTTCTCGAAATGTCCGCCTACACCGATCCATTTATCCTTATTTACGTCCTTTTCCTTTGCTGTCCTGTGAAGCATAAGATATCTGGATTCATCTTCAATATAGCAAAGTGTTGTAAAACTGGAACGCTCTGACATCTTTATCCCTCCTGTCCAGGAGAAAAAATCTCCTTTACCTCCTCGCAAAGAGGTTTTCTTACTTTTTTTCTGGTAACTTCTACAATATCCAGCGCTGTGATATCCACCACTGATGCTTTTACAGAATCCTCATTCAGATACTTCTGCAAGGTTTCCATCAACAACTTTTCATCCTCCTCACTCTTCATGTTAATGAAATCTATAAGGATGATCCCTGAAAGATTTCTAAGTCTCAGCTGGTAAGCAATCTCTCTGGCAGCCTCCAGATTCATCTTTCGGTAAGTCTCTTCCTGATCTTTCTTCGCCGTAAATTTTCCTGTGTTTACGTCAATAGAAACAAAAGCTTCTGTCTGTTGGATCACCAGAAATCCCCCTGATCTCATCCAAACCTTTTCATTCAGAGCCTGCTCCAGCACCTTTTCCAGACTATACAGTTTATAAAGGGGCAAAAGATGGTCTTCATAAAGCCGCACAGGAATCTTCCTGCTTTGAAAACACTCCATATAACTGCAGATATGATCATACAATGCTTTGTCATCTGTGAGGATTTCATCTGCATACTGCCCGCAGGCATCCTGGACTTCCTTTAGATACTCTGGAATGCTTTCTTCCAAAAGAGAAAAACAAGTACGGCTTTCTGCCTTATGAAACACAGTCTCCATACGTTTCTTCAGCATTTCCAGCTCCCTTACGATCTCCTCGCCGGAAATACCCTGGCAGTTGGTCCTGACAATGATCCCTACATTTTCAGGCCTTTTATCTTCTAAAAGAATTCGTATTCTCTTCTTTTCTTCCTCCGGAAGTTTTCTGGAAAATCCCAGCTCTTTTCTTTCTGTAGTCAGCACAAGATAGCGTCCTGTAAAATTCAGGTTGCGGGATACACTGGGAAGCTTGTTCTTCATTCCCTCCTTGCAGACCTGCACCACAAGTTCATCGCCTATCTTCAGTTTTTTTTCTTTTTCGCTTAGGGGGTAGTAGCACATCACTCCGCCAGCGATTTCTATAAATGCAGCCTGAATATTGTTAACAATATTTTTTACTTTTCCAATATATATATTTCCAAGAATCCCCTGCTGCCCGTCAGAAATGAAATGGATCCGGCATACTCTCTTCTCCTGGCAAAAGGCAGATGCCAGAATTTCTTTGCCCCTGTACTTCATACGGGCAAGAATCAGCCTGCTCAAATGTCTTCTCCCAAAGCTTCCAGGGATACCAACTTCTCTTTTCCCTCTTCTCCGGTATCCGCATAGACTTCCAGTCTGTGTACCAGAAGGGCATAGGGATCAAATTCCCTGCCGCAGAATTTATAAAAGGCTTCCATCACCAGCTCTGGTTTGGTGTTTTTCACACTTCCGGCCGCCAGCCGGAGAAAAACCCCTTCTCCTTTGACTTCCATAGCATAAATAAATGGTTTGATATCTACCTCTTTTTCATTTTTTTTGGTTTTTTTCAGGACTACGATCTCCTGCTGTTCCATAAAACTTTCTGCCTTTTCTCTCCAATTGGCACAGGGTTCCATACCTTCCCGGAATTTTACCAGGTAATCTGCTGCTGCTACAAGCGACATCGCCTTACTGGCTTTTCCGTCAGGCACCTTTTTGAAGCTTAAAACCTTCATTCCTTCTGCCATAGTCTCATTCAGGCGCTCCACAGCTTCTGAAGAAGCCATTGGACTTCTCAGTTCCATATCAAAGTATTCTCCGGTGCTTGTGATCCCTACTCCCAGAGGCGCCGCAAAAGACATGATCATATGCGGACTGAACCCCTCCGAATAGGCCACATCAATCCCTGCCCGCTTCACTGCTTTCTGAAAATAACGCATGATATCCAGGTGTCCGATAAATTTCATGGCACCCTCTTTTGAAAACTTCACTCTAACCTTCAATGCAGACACCTCCTTTGTATGCAGCCGCACCGCAGCCAGAACATTTCACTTTACAATTTGGAGTCACTTCTCCCCTCTTTGCTTTTTCCCATTCCTTTTCCAGGAATTTTCTGGAAACACCTATACTGATAAAATCCCATGGGAAAATTTCATCCAGAGGACGTTCTCTTAAAGTATAGAATTCCGGATCGATCCCTTCTTCCTGAAAGGCTTCCATCCATACATCGTACCGGAAGAACTCAGACCACGCATCAAAGATGGCTCCTTTTCTGTATACATTTTCCAGGACATCCGCAATTCTCCGGTCTCCTCTTGCCAGGATCCCTTCCAATACCGTTACATCAGCTTCATGATAATTATATTTAATGCTCTTCTGGTTCAGCTGAGCCTTAATCTCTTCCTTCACAACACGGGCTTTCTCCAGATAATCCTCTTTCCTAAACATACCTGCCCACTGAAAAGGTGTAAAAGGCTTTGGCACAAAGAAAGAAGTGCTGACTACGATCTGACATCTTCCGTGCCGCTGTTCTTTGGGAATTTCATAATACTTCTTCGCAATTTCTTCTGCCAGATGGGCAATCCCTTTCATATCTTCTTCCGTCTCTGTAGGAAGTCCCAGCATAAAATATAGCTTTACCCTTGTCCAGCCTCCTGCAAAAGCTTTGGACGCGCCTTCCAGAATTACTTCCTGGGTCAGCCCCTTATTAATCACATCTCTGAGTCTCTGAGAACCTGCTTCCGGTGCAAAAGTCAGACTGCTTTTCTTAATATCCTGTACTTTACTCATTACATCCAAAGAAAAGGCATCAATACGCAGGGAAGGAAGGGAAATATTTACCTTCCTCTCGGAACACTCCTCGATGAGATAGTTGATTAATTCCGGCAGCTTTGAATAATCGCTGGAACTTAATGAACTCAGGGAAATCTCTTCGTGCCCTGTATTTTCCAACATCTGCTTTGCTGTCTCCTTTAAAAATTCCACACTTCTCTCCCTGGTGGGTCGGTAAATCATCCCTGCCTGACAAAATCTGCAGCCTCTGATACAGCCCCTCTGGATCTCCAAGGTCACTCTGTCCTGGGTTGCCTTGATAAAAGGTACAACAGGAGCTTTGGGATAATAGGTATCAGTCACATCCATGACTACCTGTTTTTCTACTTTTTCCTTTGCATGGGAATTGTTGGGCTTAAAGGAAGCTATGGTTCCATCTTCTTTGTATTGCGTGTCATAAAAAGCAGGAACATAAATCCCCGGAATTTCTGCAGCACGCTCCAGAAACTCTTTCTTTGTCTTTCCCGCTTTTTTATATTCCTTATAAGCATCCAGGATTTCATAAAACACCGTTTCTCCTTCTCCGATATAAAACATATCAAAAAACGGTGCCAGAGGCTCAGGATTGTAGGTGCATGGCCCGCCTCCTATTACAATAGGATCCTCCTCTGCCCTGTCTGCGGCGCGCAAAGGGATCTGGCTTAAATCCAGGATCTGCAGGATATTGGTGTAGCACATTTCATATTGGATGGTAATTCCCAGAAAATCAAAATCCTTTATAGGATCCTGGGATTCCAGAGCAAACAGCGGAATCTTTTCCTCGCGCATTACCTTATCCAGATCCGGCCAGGGAGAATAAACCCTTTCGCACCAAACATCCTCTCTTTGATTAAACATATCATATAAAATCTGAATCCCCAGATGGGACATTCCAATTTCATATACATCCGGGAAGCACATGCAGAAGCGGATATCCACCTTTTCCTTGTCCTTCATCACAGAATTCACTTCATTTCCAATGTATCTTGCCGGTTTTTCAATATTCAGCAGTACCTTGTCACTTAAAGCTAATTTTCTCATTTTTATCCTTTCTGCAGAAACTTTATAAAAACTGCCTGTTTCTTCTTGATCATAATCCCTCATATTATATACATTTCGAAAGAAAACTGCAAGACCCGGGCGGAACTTCGTCAAAAAGGCGCTGCCAGGGATACAGGCACTGTTCATCTCCTTCCTGTCCTTCATATGGTTTACGTCTGTTCGCGCAGCGCCTTCCCTTTCTAATCCCTCTTAAGTATTTTTCTTCTTATTTTCTACTTATGCCAAGATACCGAAGTATCTCTTCCCTTGTCAGATTACCTTTTTTATATTCCGTTTCCAACCGCTGGATCTGATTTTGTATTTTATCACTGTCTAAAGTTTCTTCTTTCAGCATTTCCTTTAATTTTTCACTGTTTTCCATATTTTCCGCGCCTGTATCCCTTGTGTTTCAAACACATTCATAATATTACAAACGCTAAAAAAGGAATAACATATACTTTCAGCGTATCTGTATTATCTCTTTCAGCATCACTTTGTTCCTTTTTTTAGGTCATTTTAAACTTATAGTTGTAAAAATATAAGCTTTATAGTTTGTGTTCTTTTCCATATTTATGAAATATAATTTTTTTGGAGGTATGATATGCGAACTGTAAATCGAATTGATATTGGTAAAAGAATCCGCGGTCTTCGGGATTCCCGCAGGATCACACGGGAAGAATTCTCGGAAGCTTTAGATATCACTCCTCAGTTTTTAAGAGATATCGAAGCAGGCACCAGAGGTATGTCAAATGAAACTCTGATCAAAATTGCCAATTACTTTTCCGTGACCACGGACTTTATTTTGTTTTCTGATGCTCCTGCCCAGGATGACTACATATTTATGGATCTGATCCATCAGTGCCCGGAATCAAAAAGAAAACACTTAAAAATTATTATTGAACAATTCGTGGATTCAGCAGTTTCCTAAACTGTCTGAGGCTGCTGAATCTTCTTCCTTGTCTTTTTGCGCCTTTCTACAGAATTCCAAGGGCTGATTTTGCTAATCTGTCTACTTCTTCATTTAATTCCACTCCACTGTGGCCTTTGACCTTATGAAAAATAATTTTGACTTTTTTTAAGCTGTCTACAAAAGCCTTATAGCGGATCGTTCCCGGCTTGTTTCTTTTCCATTCTCCTGTTGCCCAGGATTCAATGCCCTGATAATCATAATAAAGATGAAGTAAAGGGATTTTATTTTCTTCGCAGAATCTCATTGCTGCCATAGCACCTTCCAGTTCTCCGGCCACATTACGCATATCTGCATCTTCCTGTCCGTAAAAGGCCTTTTTCTCTGTGAATTTTTTCCCTTTCCATAAAAGGACACATCCATAAGAGTATGCTTTCTGAGTCGCGTCAAAACTTCCGTCCACATAAGCGATACATACATCTCCCGCATTTTCTGCTTCCCGCACTTCCTGATCATTCCGACAGGCACCTGCAGTTCCAAGATAATTCTCAGCCTCCTGCAAACAGGTAAAACTCTTATATTGAGCACCTGGAAATCCATTCACGCTTTTTTTACAATCTTCCCAGCTGTCAAAAAGTCCTGTGGTTCTCCCTTTTTTCACTGCGTAGATTTTTTTTGCCATTCTTTCTATCCTTTCTGGAACTTTTTCTGCTCTATCATCATAAGCCATATTTCCTTGTTTTGCAATCCAATAACGAAAAAAGATTCCCGCGGACATTAGTAAAAAATAGAAAAATACGGTAGACGTATTTCACATCTACCGTATTTCAAAGTGTACTAACGATTATCAGGAGTATACTAACAGTGTACCAACTATGTAATTTTCACTACATCCTTATACATGCTAATACATCTTAAAACCCTAATTTTTCCTTAGATTCTTGCAACCCCTGTTTTTCTTGCCGCTTCTGCTACTGCTTCTGCTACTGCTTTTGCCACACGTTTATCGAAAGGATTCGGAATAATGTAGTCCGGGCATAATTTATCCTCGTCTACTAAGTTTGCGATTGCGTAAGCTGCAGCAACTTTCATTTCATCATTGATATCTTTTGCTCTTACATCCAGTGCTCCGCGGAAGATTCCCGGGAAAGCAAGTACGTTGTTGATCTGATTCGGGAAATCACTTCTTCCTGTTCCGACTACTGCTGCACCTGCATTTTTCGCAAGTTCGGGCATGATCTCCGGAACCGGATTTGCCATTGGGAAGAGAATTGGCTTGTCAGCCATATTTCTTACCATCTCTTCTGTAACTGTTCCCGGAGCAGATACGCCGATAAATACATCAGCACCTTTTAATACTTCCTCCAGAGTACCTTTTTCCATATTCTGATTGCAGATCTCTGCCATTTCCATCTTCTCTGCGTTTAAGTTGTCACGACCTTTGTAAATAGCTCCCTGGCGGTCACACATAACCACGTTTTTCAGTCCCAGGCTTACCAGAAGTTTAATAATAGCGATTCCTGCTGCGCCTGCTCCTGATGTTACAACCTTAATATCGTCCAGATTTTTGCCTACGATCTTCAGCGCATTGATCAGAGCTGCAGCTGTTACAACAGCGGTTCCGTGCTGGTCATCATGGAAAATAGGAATGTCACAGCATTCTTTTAATTTTCTTTCGATTTCAAAGCATCTTGGAGCTGAGATATCTTCCAAATTCACACCGCCGAAGCTTCCTGCCAGGAGGCTGACTGTTTTTACGATGTCATCTACATCTTTGGAGCGAACGCACAGAGGAAAGGCATCCACATCACCAAAAGTTTTAAACAGAGCACATTTTCCTTCCATAACAGGCATACCCGCCTCCGGTCCGATATCTCCCAGTCCTAAAACAGCGGTTCCGTCTGTCACAACAGCTACCATATTTCCACGGCGTGTATATTTATAAGACAAATCTACATCTTCTGAAATTTTCAGGCATGGTTCCGCAACACCAGGTGTATAGGCAACAGAAAGGTCTTCCGGTGTCTCGATCTTCGCTCTGCTGATAACTTCAATTTTCCCTTCCCATTCTTCATGCTGTTTTAATGCAAATTCTTTCTTGTCCATTTGTTTTTTCTCCTTTTTCTTTATTGTTCTTTTACTTGTTCCCAGAATTCCTTCAGGACTTTTACGGAATAATCCATAGCTTTTGTTTCTTCCTCATTCATAGGAATTCTGTAGCAAGCTTCAATTCCCTCGCTGCCGATACGGCATGGAAGAGATGCTGCTACTCCTGCCCATTCTCCAAAGCTTTCATCCAGGACATGCGCAACAGGAAGTACTGCATGATTGTCTTTCAGGATGGCTTCCACAATAGTAGAAACTGCCATGGCAACTCCATAGAAAGTTGCTCCTTTTAAACCGATAATCTCTGCACCGCCTGTCTTTGTATGTTCAGCAATTTCTGCTTTATCCAGCACGATCCCTTCCTGTTTTGTATACACTTCAAGAGGAAGCCCCGCTACTGTGGCAGAACTCCAGACAGGTACCTGACTGTCGCCGTGCTCTCCTGTGATATACGCCTGAATATCAGCAACGCTGACACCCAGCTCTGTGCTGAGATTATGGCGGAATCTTGCAGTATCAAGAGAAGTACCGCTTCCGATTACTCTGTCTGCCGGAAGTCCGGAAATCTCCTGGATTACTGTTGTAAGAATATCAGCCGGATTAGATACTACCACGATCAGCGGATTCTCTGCATACTTCATGATACTTTCTGTAATGCTTTTTGCAATAGAAACATTGATTTTTGCCAGCTCCAGCCTTGTCTGTCCGGGTTTTCTGGCAATTCCGGCAGTTACGATAATCAGCTGTGCATCCTTACATTCCTCATATCCGCCCTGTCTTACACAAACAGGTTTATGAAAACCTGTTCCATGGGCAATGTCAATAGCGGCACCTTTTGCTCTTTCTTCATTTACATCCACCAGGACAATTTCATTTGCCTGTGCTCTTACCATAAGAGTATAGGCAATAGCTTCCCCTACATTTCCGGCTCCGATTACTACAATTTTGCTTTTCTGTGTGGTCTCCATTTTACGCTCCTTATTCTCGTTGTATTTTTCATTCCTTATAGTGAAACAGAAATCAGCTGAGTTTTGTTTTTACCTCCTTTTGGAGGTGCTCTCAGCCTGTCATAATTTTTTCCGCTCTCATTCTCCTTACAAAATTGGGGAATCAAAACCGCAAATTCTACTTTTCGCTCCTGTATCTCATAGGTCATAGAATTTTGTGATAAATCTTTAACAATTTTTTCTGTCTGCCGTTCTTTTTTTATTGCCTGGCAGGGCTTGTTTTGTTCTGTTTTTATTAATTTCTGCTGATTATTAATATTTATCACAAACTCGCTGGAGATTTTTTCATTATCCTGTGCGGTTTTATCTATAAATGTCTGCAATCCCTCTTGAAAATACAGGAAATTCTGTACAGATAAAAGCCAAAAAAGAATGATATAAATGCTTTTCCGAAATTTCTCCATACACTGTCTCTCTCCTGTTTTTTCTTCCTTTGCCAAGCTTGAATTTTTTGTTAAAAAAATCACTTTTTAGAGAAATTCTAACATACAAACAAATTTCTGTCAATTTATTTGTACAGAAAAAAATACAATTTAACGAAACCTTTACAATCTATTCCCGGACGTCCAGGTCTTTCTGAATTCCTTCCAGAAAAGGCACAAGAAAATTACCATTTTTTTTCAAAAACCACTTTGGCGGAAGCTCATTGTATTTAAAATGACGGATGCCTCCCTGCTTTCCCCGCTCCCAGAATTTCAGCATCAGCCGGTAAGGCAGATAATAGATCTCATCCCTGTGGGAAAAATAAAGGATCAGGAAGGCAACGCCCTGCTGCCTTTCAAAATCCCCCATAAATGCAACTTGGTGCTGATGTATGTTCTGCAGGGGAAAATTATCTGTATTACACTCTTTGGCATCAAAACATACAGGAATGCCCTGCACCACTCCAATATAATCCACAGTACTTTTTTTCTCAAAATATGCAAGGGTAATATGCCTGCTCTGCCGGTCGATTTTTACCGGTGTAATGGGTGTAGGCACCTTTTGGATCAATGCCAGCCCTTTCTCTCTGTACTGTTCGCAGGTCCTGTTAATAAACTCCTCAAGGGTAGAGCCTCTTAATCCTCTGGAATTCCATGTAGCCATAGCTGCCTTCCCTTTCTATTTTAATATCTTAAAGCCGGGGAAATATTTAAACACTGCTTTTCCCAGGATCTTATCTTTCTCTACATACGGATTCTGCCAGAATCTGGAGTCTTTGGAATAATTCCTGTTATCTCCCAGCATGAAATAGCATCCTTCCGGAACTGTATATGGACCATAATTTCCCAAAGGTGTCTCAGGAGTAAAGCTGTCATCCAGAGGTGTATCTGAGCCGTCAATATACACTTTCCCTTCCCTGATCTCTACAGTCTCCCCGGGAAGTCCAATGACCCTTTTAATGTACAGCTGTGTCTCATCATCAGGATATTTAAAAATCACAATATCATATCTCTGGGGATCTGAAAACATATAGGCAAGCCTGTTTCCAAAAATCCGGTCCCCTGTCATAATAGTATTTTCCATAGATTCTGAAGGAATCTTGGCATTGATCAGCAAAAAGTTATTGACGATCAGTACCACGACCACCACGATCAGAATCATCTTTACATATTCCCAAAGTTCTTTCCAGAAACTTGTCATTCCTTCATCTTCCTTTCGTCACGCCGCTTCTACTTTCTAAAGCAAACGCTCCCCCTGCGCCGCCTTTTGAAATTCTTCCGGCAATTCTGCTGTAAACGTTTTTCCCGCAAGCTGGGAAAGTCTTTGTTCTTCCGCCGGAAATTCCAGCTTCCAGGCGTGAAGCAGCTGGCTTGTCACACCATACCGCTCTTTCATTTTCTCATTAATCTTTTTCTCACCATATTTCCAGTCTCCCAGCAGAGGATGACCTATACTTGCCAGATGGCTCCGGATCTGATGGGAACGTCCTGTCAGAAGCTCCACCTGTAGCAGCGTAGCATTTCCAGTGCAGGAAATGGGCACATACTTTGTCTCAATAGGCAAACTCCCCTTTTTTTCATTTTTTACAATCTGAGACTTATTTTGTTTTTCATCTTTCCACAGAAAACCTTTGATATGGGCAGGCTTTTCTATCCTACCCTTTACAGCCGCCAGATAATATTTATGTATGGTTCTGTCTTTAAAACATCTGGAAAGCTCCTGAAGGCCCCTCAGGCTCTTTCCTGCTGCTACCAGTCCGCTGGTATTCCGGTCCAGTCGGTTACACACTCCGGGGCGAAAAGTTTTCAGATCTTCCTCCGTTATCTCTCCTTTGTCGAGAAGATAATCTATGAGATACTCACATAAAGAAATATCTTCTTTCCCTGCCTTCTGGGACAGCATGTCCACAGGCTTATTGATAAAAAGAACCTCATCATCTTCGTATACAATATCCAGTCTCTTCTTGTTTTTATGGATTCTGGATGGTTCTTCTTTCCCGCAAAATTTCTCCAGGGTCTCCTCCGCCAGAAAAAGCCGGATTTCATCCCCTGGTTCCAGTTTCTCGTTTCCTTCTGCTTTTTTCCCGTTAAGGGTAATATTTTTCTTTCGAAGCATTTTATATAAAAAACTTTTCGGCGCCTGATCCAGATACTTTCCCAGATATTTATCCAGGCGCTGTCCGCTTTCTTTCTCCTTGATTGTCAGCTGTCTCATTCTTTCTCCTACAGGGAAATCGCATAGATCACCCTCATGATCTTCTCATTTCTGGTCACTTCCGGTTCATTAGGATCCGGTTTGAACTTGATTTCCTTTTCCAGACTTTCTCTGTGTTCCCACATAGACTCCAGACGCGCTGTATAATCCGGAAGCCGCCTGAAAATTTTTACACTTACATAAAAACCATTCTGCCTTAAAATATTCTGGATATGCTTTTCCGCAAAAGCTGTATCCGTTTTCATCCTGCTGGTGTAGCCCACCACAGTATTACCGCACACTGCTACAGAATCCAGAAAAGACTGTTTTTCATAAGCAGACACTGCAAGTTCATAGGCACAGGTAAGTCCGTGCTTATGCTTTTCGATTTCCAGATAATCCTGTCTGCTCATAGGTTTCTGAAGGAACATCATGATCATCCCCACAGCAAATTTGCAGGCAGGAAGGCATGCTACCACTGCCACCACCGTGAAAATGGTATTTCTGGTCCTGTTTATATACAATCCGGTAAAAAAAACACTTAACGGAGCCAGGAAAGCCAGAATCGTATAGAGTACCCGCTTTTTCTGCTGGCTCCTGATATAACCATAATCTCCCTTTCGAATTTTTCTTTTGTCCTTTTTCATCGTAAACTAAATACTCCCATCTGCTCCCTGTATGATTTCTCTCTTCTGTCTCCCCCGGACTCCTCCCGGCTCTGTACCTTATTAAGCAGTACTCTCTGGGGAAAAGCCCGGCTGAGCAGACGCAGGCTTTTCATAGACATTCCGTAAACAGACATTTCTTTTCCTCTGGCACTGTCCCTCATAGCTTTTCTTACTACCGCTTCCGGACGGGCAATGAAATGTTTTTTATAAGAAGGCATCTGCTCCCTTCCTCCCATCTTTTCCAGAAAAGCAGTGTCCACAGGTCCCGGACAGACAACCGTCACCGATGCCTGTCCCTTTAATTCTCTCCGCAGTGCCCTGGCAAAACTAAGCACATAGGCTTTGGTGGCAGCGTAAACTGCAAAACCCGGCTGGGGCAGAAAAGCGGCAGCGCTGGACATAAGGATAATCCTGCCGTTCTTTTTGCAGTAAGGCAGACACAGTGCAGTAAGAGATGTCAGCGCTGTACAATTTAGCTCAGTCATATTTTCCAGTTCTTCCAATGGAGTATCTTCCACCTTTTTCTGGATCCCTGCGCCGGCGGAAGCCACAAAGACCCGAACTGCCGGCTTGTGGGTTTCCAGCTCTTTTTTCAGTGTTTCCCTGTCTTCTTTTTTTGTAATGTCCAAGGCAAACTTCCGAATTTTTGCCACCGGAACTTCCTCCTGAAGAGCATCCAATGCTTCCCTATTTCTCGCCACTGCCCAGATTTCATCCAGCCATGGCAGTCTGTCAGAAATTTCACGGACAAATTCTTTTCCCATTCCAGAAGAAGCACCTGTCACAAGGGCAATCTTATTTTTTTTTGTGAATGTTCCGGATGGTTCTTTTCTTTCTCGAAATCTTTCCCCGTTCTCTGCTGATCTCTCTGCTTCCTTTTCCCTGTACTCCATAATATTTTCCCTCTTCGCCTTTCTTTTTTCCTTTTGGCCATGGTTCTCCCTGTCTTGGGCGAATCAGGCATTTTTTATCAAAACCGATCAGGTCTTCTCTCTTCACCTGCTGAAGCGCCTCTTTTACCAATTCATAATTTTCCGGATTCTTATACTGGATCAGTGCTCGCTGCATGGCTTTTTCTCTGTATGTTTTCGGTATATAAACCTCTTTTCCCGTTCTCGGATCTATTCCTGTGTAATACATGCAGGTGGACATAGTTGACGGGGTAGGATAAAAATCCTGTACCTGCTCCGGCATAAATCCCATATCTCTTACATACTCCGCCAGTTTTACTGCATCCTTCAAAGTACAGCCCGGATGGGAGGACATGAGATAAGGAACCACATACTGTCTTTTCCCTGCTTTCTCATTTGCCCTCTGGAATTTTTTCAGAAATTCCTCATAAACTGCATGCTCCGGTTTCCCCATATAGTAAAGTACCTGATCCGATACATGTTCCGGGGCTACCCTCAACTGACCGCTGACATGATATTTTGCCAGTTCTTCCAAAAATTCCGGAGATTTGTCCGCATTTACATAGTCAAACCGAATGCCGGAACGAATAAACACTTTCTTGATACCTGGAATCTGGCGCATCCTTCTGAGCACCTCCAGATAGTCTTTGTGATCTGCCTCCAGATTAGGGCAGGGCTTGGGAAAGAGACACTGCCGGTTGGTACAGATTCCTTTTGTCATCTGCTTTTTACAGGAAGGATGACGAAAATCTGCTGTCGGACCTCCCACATCGTGGATATAGCCTTTAAACCCCGGGTCTTTACAATATGCCCTTGCTTCCTCTAGCATAGATTCCTTACTTCTTGCCTGTACGATCCTTCCCTGGTGAAACGCAAGGGCACAGAAATTACATCCTCCGAAGCATCCCCTGTTGCTGGTGATGCTAAATTTGATCTCATCCATGGCAGGAATTTTCCCCTGTCTTTCATACATGGGATGATAAGTGCGCATGTAGGGAAGGCTGTAAACCTCATCCATTTCTTCCTGGCTTAAAGGCTTTGCCGGAGGGTTCTGCACAATGTATCCTCTGTTCTTGTATTCTTCCGCCAGTACATGTCCGGCAAATGGATCTGTATTTTTATATTGTACCAGAAAACTTTCCGCATATTTTTTTCTGTCTTCTGAAAGTTCTTCAAAGGAAGGAAGAATCACTGCTCCCGGTGCTTCCTTTGCCCGGTACACCGTTCCTGCCACATGGGTGATCTCTGAGATGGGAACACCCCGGTTTAATTCCTCTGCGATTTCCAGAATACTGTGTTCTCCCATTCCGTAAGAGATCATGTCTGCTCCAGAGTCCATGAGAACCGACCTTTTCAGAGAATCCGACCAGTAGTCGTAATGGGCAAGACGGCGCAGGGAAGCTTCAATTCCTCCAAGGATAATAGGCGTGTGCTTATATGTCCGGCGGATCAGATTACTGTAGACTACCACAGCACGGTCCGGGCGCAGTCCCATCTGTCCTCCCGGGGAATAAGCATCCTGCCGCCTGTGCTTTTTCGCCACAGTATAGTGGTTGACCATAGAATCCATATTGCCCGCGGACACCAAAAATCCCAGCCGCGGCTCTCCGAAGACTGTTACACTCTCTTCTCTTTTCCAATCCGGCTGGGCAATGATTCCCACCCGGTATCCATAATGCTCCAACAGCCTGGTGATGATCGCCATGCCAAAGGAAGGATGATCCACGTAAGCATCTCCGGATATATAGACAAAATCCATCTGTTCGATTCCTTTTTGTCTCATTTCTTCTCTTGTCACAGGCAGAAACTCTCGGTTCATACAGATTCCCTCTCTAGTATTTCACAATAATCTTTTATATACCAGTCCGCAAGCGCCCTCTTCTCTTTCTCCTGCTTCCGGCTGAAGGCGTCATCCACCGCGCACACTTTCATTCCCGCACGTTTTCCCGCCAGGATTCCCATGGGTACATCTTCAAAAACCAGACAGTTCTCCGCATCCACAGACAGTTTTTCAGCTGTTTTTTTATAGACATCCGGTTCCGGTTTGCTTTTGGGAACCTCACAGCAGGTGGTGATACAGTCAAAATAATTTTCAATCCCATGGGCTTTTAAAACTTTTTCAATCAGCTCCCTGCTGTTGCTGGAACAGATTCCCATTTTTATTTTTCTTTTTTTCAGTTCCTTCAAAAATTCCAGTACACCTGGTTTTAAAGGAACCTCTCTGGAATATTTTTCTTCCGCCATCTTTATCCAGACAGTCTTAATCTCATTCACAGACTCTCCCAGCCGGAAAGTTTCTTTAAAAAATACTGCTGTCTCTGTAAAGCCCATGCCCTCCAGTTTATCCTGAAACACATCAAGATCTTCAGGAAGCGCCACACCTCTTGTCATAAGAAACTTAATATCCACATCTTTCCAAAGCCACATAGAATCTACCAATGTCCCGTCCAGATCAAACAGGACAGCCTTTATATGTTCAAGCATTTCTTCTTAACCCTTCTATCTCTTCTTCTGTCAGACTGCGGTATTCCCCGGGCAATAATCTGTCATCCAGCTTCAGGCTTCCCATAGAGACCCGCTTTAAATACACAACTTCATTATCAACTGCCCGGAACATTCTCTTAATCTGATGAAATCTTCCCTCCCGGATGGTAATATACACCTGATTTTTCTCACCGGCAAATGCTATCTCTGCCGGAAGGGTAGGTTTTTCATCTCCGATGTCCACGCCCTTTTCCAAAAGCTCTGCTTCCTTTTCTTTCAGCTCTTTTAAAAGCTGGACAAAATAGGTCTTATCCACATGCTTTTTCGGCGAAAGGAGATTATGGGCAAGAGCACCGTCATTAGTGATCAAAAGCAGTCCTTCTGTATCCTTGTCAAGCCGCCCCACTGGAAACAGATCTTTCCTCTTTTTTGAAATGATCAGTTCCAGCACAGTCTTATCTCTGCCGTCCTCTCTTGCAGACACGGTGCCGGCAGGCTTATTCAGCATATAATATTCAAACTTTTCATAGGACAGCTCCCGTCCCTGAACACTCACCTGATCAGTTTCGGGAGCAATCTTGTATTCGGGACTTTTTACTGTTTCCCTGTTTACACAAACATTTCCCTTTTTTATCAGTTTTTTTACTTCACTCCTGGTTCCCTGCCCCATATCAGCGAGGTACTTATCCAGCCTTATCTTTTCCATTACTGCAATCTCCAGCCTGCATAATATTTATTCTTCAGAATTCCCTTGGAAAGCTTTCCGAAACCCAGGGCGTATCCATCTGTGCACACAAGCTGCCAGCCCTTTTTCTCTCTGCCCGCAAGGTCTGACACATCCAGGGTTTCCCCTTTCAAATATTTGATCGTTCTCACATCCCTGCTGTCCAGATCAATACAGGAGGCAAATGTTTTGGGACTTAATGCCATAGCAAGTGCCTGAGCGGGTTCAAATCGATTCTTTTTTACTTCTCCCAAAAAAAGTCCTGTCCGCAGATAGCGTAATCTGGGAAGTTTTGTTTTTCCCGGGAGAAGATACAGCTTTTCTTTCTCCATCATAAATGTTCCCTGAGAAAGATCCAGTTTTACCAGATTTAAAAAGTCCCGGGCACACTCCGGCAATACAGCAGATTTCTGACCGTTTTCCTTCCTTTCTCCGGCCGTCCCCTTCTTTTTCAAAAGAGCAAGGAAGTGTCCCTCACCAGGCATTTTATGAGGAAATATCCGCACACACTTTTGCAGTTCCCGGCTGCGCTCTTCAGACACTCCTTCTATGGAAAAACCTGGAGAGAATCCACTGTAGGGTTCGATCCCGACAAGTTCCATATCCTCTCTATGATCCAGAAGATACGCGATCACCTCCTCATTTTCCTCAAGGGAAAACGTACAGGTGGAATACAGCAGCATTCCGCCCGGCCGCAGCATCTCTGCCCCAAGAAGGATAAGGTTCTTCTGAATCCCTGCATAATAGGCCGGCGGCTGTTCCTCCCAGTATTTCATCATCCTTGGTTCCTTATGGAACATCCCCTCCCCCGAACAGGGCGCATCAATCAGCACTTTATCAAAAAATCCCGGCAGATTTTCAGTAAGTTTCTCCGGCGTCTCACTGGTCACATAAATATTCGGAGCACCAGTAAGCTCCAGATTCTTTAAAAGCGCCTTTGCTCTGCTGCTGCTCAGATCATTTGCAAAGAGAAGACCGGTTCCGGCAAGCCTGCCCGCCAGCTCCGTGGCCTTTCCTCCCGGCGCTGCACACAGATCCAGCACATAGTCTCCTTTTTCAATGGGAAGCCGGCTGGCAGGTGTCATAGCGCTGGGTTCCTGAAGATAATACAGACCGGCAAAATAATAGGGGTGTCTGGAAGGCAGCTGCTCCTGCTCTTTCTCTATGTAATATCCGTTGGAGACCCAGGGAATCTTTTCTCCCGGAAACGGACAAATATACTCCCACGCCTCCCCGGTAATCTTACAGCGGTTCAGCCGCAGCCCCTGTCTGACAGGCTGTTCATAGGTTTTTTCGTATTCTTCATACTCTTCTTTTAACAGGCCGCGCATCCTTGCCTCATACGCCTGCGGTAACTCTGGCTTTATCATCTGTCTACTCTACCTCTTCCAATGTGATTGCCTGGGCACGGTATCCCTCCGCTATGATATCCAGCTCCCTATGGAACCGTTCCAGCTGTTCCAGGTCTTTTTTGCTGTAGATCCTGTAAAATTCATCCTGAATCTTTGCCACTTCTCTTTTGTTGGAGAAGTGATACAGATTTTCAATATTATTCAAAATATCTGCCACCAGATTAGACTGATGGAGCATGGAGTTCTGAGCATCCATAACTTCATTGCGCACAGAAGACATCTCCGCATCCAGCTGCAGGATAGAATCCGCTGCACTGCTTAGACGCTCTGCCAGGTGACGGGGCATGTTGCCCTTATATTTGTACTGAAGAGAATGTTCAATAGTCGCCCAGAAATTCATGGCAAGAGTCCGTATCTGGATCTCAGCCCTGATTTCTTTTCTTCCTTCCAGTGTCTCTGTAGCGTAAGAAATAATAATATGATAGCTTCTGTATCCGCTTTCTTTCATATGGGTAATATAATCCTTTTCCTCGAGGACCTTCATGTCACTGCGTCTGCGGATCAGCTGAGCCACTTTTTCAATATCCTCGTAAAACTGACAGATAATTCGCACACCTGCAATGTCCTCTACCTTTTCCTCCAGCTCCTCCCAGGAAATGTTTTTTCTCTGCATCTTCTCCAAAATGCTGTTGATGGACTTTACTCTCCCTGATACCTGTTCAATGGGAGAATACATGTCTTTTTCTCTGTGTTCTTTTTTCAGCTGGTTAAACTTCATGACCAGCTCCTTTACTGCGAGTTCATAAGGAATCAGCAGTTCACGCCATAACCGTATTTCCATAATGCATTACTCCTTAACTATCCATAAAGTATAGCATATTTTCTTTCTTTTTAATAGAAAAAATTTTTCTGCTTATCCTGCAGGAACTCCAGTACCGGATAAGGGTTTAACGGATATTCCTCCCTCTTCTCCGTGCGTACATAGATTCCCATGTGCAGATGGGGTGGAAATTGTCCTGTTGTACCCTTTTCCCCATATCCTGTATCTCCCAGAAAGCCCAGCATCTCTCCTGCTTCTACAGAATCCCCTTCCTGAAAATCCGCTGCATAGGATGACAGATGGGCATAATAGAAATATCCGCCGCCCGGACTTCTGATGCCGATGCGCCACCCTCCCAGAGGAAGCCAGCCGATTTTTTCCACCACACCTGCTGTCATACTTACCACAGGATAAAAGCCGCTCACAGATTTTTCTCCAAAAATATCGCAGCCTTCATGAACCCGGTTTCCTCCAAAGTTCCTCTCCTCAAGCCAGGAATTTTCAAAAAAAAATCTGCTTCCTGCTTCCCTGTAGTTTCCCGCTGCCGGAAAATATACCAGGTCTTTCCAGAAACTAAGATACAGAACTATCTCTTCCTTTTCCACACCGGCTTCCTGAAAGATCTCTACAGGAATTCCCGCTTTTCTCAGACCTTCAAGAGAGACTCTCTCCCGCAACCCCCCTGCCGCCTGGGCGTTGAAAACCAAAAGGACACAAAGCCCACATATCCATTTCCGCACAAAAAACCTCCGTCTGCTCCTACAGTACATAAGCACATTGAGCTTTGCTCAACATGATACCATTGTATGCGCAGACAGAGGTATTTATGACTATTTTTTATTCTACGAAAAAGCAAAAGCTTTCCTGTGAGGCAAAAAGTCCCTGCTTACTCTTTAATTTCTCTGAGTACTTCTACAAGATAATCCCATACTCTCTGTACAGAAGAAATAGAAAGCTTTTCTTCCGAAGTGTGGATATCTTTCATATCCGGTCCGATAGAAACACAGTCAAGCCCAGGTATCTTCTCATAAAAAAGACCACATTCCAGACCCGCATGGATTACCTGAACCTCCGGTTCTTTTCCGTATAATTTTCTGTATACCTGAACCATCACAGTACGCAGATGGGAATTCTGCCTGTATTCCCAGGATGGATAATCTCCCTCAGCTGTAAAATCGCCGCCCAGGAATTCTGTCAGGTATGCAATTTTATCTGCCAGTGCCTGTTTAGCTGTCCCGACAGAGCTCCTCACACTAGCTGAGCCACAGAGGGCTTCCGGTGTCAGAGCAGTGATTCCCAGATTGCAGGAGGTCTCTACAAGTCCGTCAATAAATCCGCACATTTTCTGAATGCCATTGGGATAATTCAGCAGGAAAAACAGCACCTTTTCCAGACTCACCGGGTGGAGCGCCGGTTCTGCTCCCTGTCCCAGAGGTTCTGCAGTCACGGTGATACCCTCGTCGCAGCCTGCATATTCTTTTCTCAACGCCTGTGTGAAAATATCTGCATAAGCAGCGATCTTCTCTCCGGTCTCTGTGTCTGCCAAAATCAGGGCTTCCGCATCTCTTGGAATGGCATTATCCTTTAATCCTCCGGAAAGTTCCGCAAGAACATAATCTCCCTGCTGCCTGCATTCCTTTAAAAATCTCGCCAATATGAGGGTTGCATTTGCCCTGTTCTTATCTATTTCAGCTCCTGAGTGACCGCCCAGCAGTCCGGACACACGAATCTTCCATTTCATGCCTGTACATTCCTGATACCGTACCGGAAGCTTTGTCACTGCAGTCATCCCCCCTGCACATCCTGCCCAGAGGATTCCTTCTTCTTCAGAATCCAGATTGATCAGATATTTGGCATTTAAACAGGAGGCATCCAGTGCCGATGCTCCCAGAAGCCCAATCTCCTCATCTACAGTAAACACTACTTCCAGAGCCGGATGTTCCAAAGTATCATCCTCCAAAAGAGCAAGTCCGTAGGCAACTGCAATCCCATCATCGCCTCCTAAAGTGGTCCCGTCCGCAGAAATATAATCTCCTTCTATGTGAAGTTTTAAAGGATCTTTCGTAAAGTCATGGGTGTTTCCTTTTTTCTTTTCACATACCATGTCCATGTGTCCCTGAAGCATCACGGAAGGTACCTTTTCATATCCTTTCGATGCCTCCTTAAAAATGATTACATTATTGCTTTCATCCTGGATCCACCGAAGCCCCTGATTCTTTGCAAATGCCACCAGATAATCACTGATTTCTTTTGTATTTCCTGAACCGTGAGGAATCTTTGTGATCTCTTCAAAATAATAAAAAACTCTCTGCGGTTTTAAATTTTCCAATACTGGCATATCTGTCTGCCTCCCTTGTCTTGATTTCTTATTCTGTTTTCTATTGTCACACATTCCGGCAAAAATGGCAAGAATAGATTCTGCAAGCCCGCCCCGCCTCATATATTAAAATAACCAGGGCCAGGGCGGGGGTTCTATGAAACGATTTTTTCCTTTTTTTCTGATCATCCTTTTGCTGGGATTTTTGTTATTTTTTCCCCAGCAGTCCCTGCTTTATGCAAAAAACGGGCTGATGCTCTGGTTCTATACACTTCTGCCTTCTCTGCTCCCTTTTATGATTCTTTCCAATCTTCTTCTCCGTACCAATCTTATGGGGAAATTTTCAGCTCCTTTCAAAGCATTCTGGCACACTGTTTTCGGACTCTCCTGCCAGGGAGCCTATGCCCTGCTTCTGGGAGTTTTCTGTGGTTATCCCATGGGTGCCAAAATTACAGGAGATTTATATCGAACCCGGCAGATTTCCCGGCAGGAAGCCCTTTATCTTCTCACCTTTTCCAACCATCCCGGTCCTTCCTTTCTCTCTGCCTACCTGTGCACCGGTCTGTTTCAGAGACCTGAGTTAACTTTCCCTGTATACGGCATCATTTACGCATCCAGCTTCTTTACTTGTCTTATTTTTCGTTTCCGTTTTTGGCAGGAAAGGCGCAGCAGGCTTTCAGCAGCCTCCCTTTCCATAGCAGAAGAAAAGACGCCCGATTCCCTCTCTTTCGGGGAATCCTTGGACGCCTCCATTATGAACAGCTTCGAATCCATTGCCCGTCTGGGCGGATACATCATCCTGTTTTCTATATTACAGGGAATCTTCAGCCTGCTGCTGAGACCATTTCCGACAGTCTGCCGACTCTTTGCAGGCCTCCTGGAAATCACCACAGGACTCTCCTTCCTCTTACAGAATGCAGAATCCTCTCCCTGGCTCCTCCCCGCCGCTCTTGCCTTCACATCTTTTGGAGGGCTGTGTGTGGCAGCACAGACAAAATCCATGTTATCAGGGACCTCATTGCCCTTAAAACCTTATCTGGAAGGAAAAGCCGTCAGCTCTGTGATTACCCTGTGTCTTTCTTTCTTATTCTTCATCGTCATCAAAATCATCTAAATCACTGTCCAAATCGTCAGGCTCTGCGGTCTGAACCGGAGCCTGAGCCGCTTCACTCTGTGCAGCTGCACCGGAAAGCTGAGGCGCAAGCTCAGCACGATTCTGCCTGATCACATCTGCAGATGCCTGAAGAGCGCGCACAAAATCATTGTACTTGCCTGCAGCATCTTCCAGAATATTGGATACAATCTGACCCATATTCGCCATCATCTCATCTGTATAGGAAACCGCACTTAAGCGAAGGCTGTTTGCATCATTGGTAGCTGAGTCAATGATTGCCTGCGCCTGCTGGTTGGCACTGTTGATGGTCTCATTTGCCTGAGCGTAAGCCTGCTGCATAACTTCAGACTCTTTTACCATCTCCTGCACCTGTCTCTTAGTATCCTCAATAATATTGTCTGCCTTTGTCTGAGCATCCGCAAGAATGGCATCTTTGTTGCTGATGATCTTCTGGTATCTTTTGATTTCATCCGGTGTCTTCAGACGAAGCTCTCTTAAAAGTTCTTCCAGTTCTTCTTTGTTCACTACAATCTTAGTTGTGGATAAAGGCTGATATTTACAGCTCTCCACATATTCTTCAATTTCTTCAATAATCTGTTCAATTCTGCTGCTCATTTTATTTCTCCTTACTGTATTTTCTAAAATGTACTATTTTCTCCTTCTTGTTTTACTCTGCCTGCATACTTTTTCTCTACGCAACGGACTACATATTCTGGAACAAATTTGGAAATATCCGCACCAAAATAAGCCGCCTCCTTCACTGTAGTAGAACTTAAATACGCATACTGAAGGCTTGTCGTCAAAAACATGGTATCTACATCAGTTGCCAATACCCGGTTGGTCTGCGCCATCTGCAGTTCATACTCAAAATCTGTGATAGCTCTCAGTCCGCGGATAATCACCTTCGCCCCGCAGCTTCTGGCAAAGTTTACAGATAGTCCTCCGAAAGAAGTAATTTTCACATTGGGAATATCTGCAGTTATGTTCTCTAATATATTAACACGTTCCTCTACAGAAAACAACGGACTTTTTACAGAATTATTTAAAACTCCCACAACTACTTCATCAAAAAGCGCCGATGCCCTCCTGATAATATCTAAATGTCCGAATGTGGCAGGATCAAAACTGCCCGGATAAATTGCTCTTACCATGGTGTTTCCATGCCTTTCTTAATAAAAATGTGCATATTTGTTTTATATCTTTTTTCTTTTATAAGGGAATATCCGTACTCCTTCAGGTAATCAAAGTCCGTCCCCAAAGAGGCTTCCACCACGATCAGAGTATCTTCCGTAATATAATCTTCATCCTTTATGGCTTCCAGGACCTGTTTTTCAAATCCCTGGTTATAAGGTGGATCCATAAAAACACAGTCAAACGGCTCTTCTCCCTTCAGAAGGGAAAGGGCCGCGAACACATCCTGGTTATATAGAGCCGCTCGATCTGAAAGTCTGGTAAACTTCAGATTTTCAGTGATTACTGCAGCTGCCTTTCTGTTTTTTTCTATAAATGCACAAAAATCCGCCCCTCTGCTCAAAGCCTCAATCCCGATGGCGCCGCTGCCTGCAAAAATATCCAGAAACCTGCACTGGCACATATAAGGCTGGAGCATATTAAAAAGGGTTTCCTTTATCCTGTCTGTAGTAGGGCGGGTTTCCATCCCGGGGATTGTTTTAAGCGGCATACTTTTTGCACTTCCTGCAATTACTCTCATAAAGTACTCTGTCCTTTTATTTTAATCTTTTACCATACCCAAAAAATATTACTGTTTTTCAATGATTTAACCGATAATCAAGGTCTCCATGCTCAAGTCCCAGTATAAGGGATTCTGCAGTAGCGATATTGGTCGCTATGGGAATATTATACTGATCACAGCATCTGGAAATCTGATATACATCCGGCTCTTTCGGATCAATCATCGCCGGATTGTAAAAAAAGATTACCATATCAATCTCGCCGCGCTCAATCATTTCCGTAAACTGCTTGTCTCCTCCCATGCTTCCAGGAAGAAATTTGTGGACTCGCAGATTTGTTGCTTCCTCAATACGTCTTCCTGTAGTCCCTGTTGCATAAATCTCATGCTTTGTTAAAATATTTTTATAAGCAATGCAGAAATCCTCAATCAGGGCTTTTTTACTGTTATGTGCTATAATTCCAACGTTCATCTACACCAATCCTTATTTTTTAATATTCTTCTATAGAAACACTTCTCCTGTCTTCCATTGTATATCAGAGTTATTATAGCAAAAACACCAACCTTTGGCAATTAATTTTTAAAAATTTATACATTTTTTACAAAAATCAATGTCTCTCTATAAGTGTCTATGTATGAAATTTTTTCTGAGCCTCTATTGTAATACAATTCACAAAATTTGTCAAAATTTGAAAGAACTGCTAGGGTAAAAATTTTTCAGAATCACATACTATCACTGCAACACAAAAACAAATTCCAAAGGAGGAACGAAACATGTCTAACAGTAATTCTTCTAACAAAGCAGCAGTACCGGAAGCAAAGGGTGCATTAAACCGCTTCAAATATGAAGTTGCCAATGAACTGGGAGTACCTCTTACCGATGGCTACAACGGAAACTTAACATCTAAACAGAACGGTTCTGTGGGTGGTTATATGGTTAAGAAAATGATCGAGGCTCAGGAAAGACAGATGTCCGGAAATAGCAGCGGAATGCAGCAGTACTAATTTTTCAGGCAGGGATAAATAATTTATTGCTGTGATGAAAAAACAGGGCAGAAGTTTTAATGCTTCTGCCCTGTAATCATGTTAATACCTTTTATAAAAAACTTATAAGTATCTTGTAGTATTTCAGCGTTGGCTATAAACTTTATATATTTTCTATTATACACATAATCCCATACTTGTCTTTTTTCAAAAAAAGACTCCCCCGCATCCCGCTGCACACCAGCAGCCTTTCTGCCCTGGGAAGTCTTTTCCATAACATTTAATTGGAACTTTACTACATTTGAAACTAAAATAAAACCTATGGTTACTTATAAATTTACTTTTCTTCCGCCTTCTATGAACTCACCGTTGATCACATAATAAGCAGCATGTTCTTCCGGCTTTACGTATATCTGAATTTCTTTTACGTCAGATTCTTTCTTTCCAGTCTCTTCTGCCCACGCCTTCTTTGCGTTTGCTTTGATGTCATCTAAATTATATTCTGCACCTGCGAACTGAATGTATACGGTCTCTTTTACTTCAGCTGTCTTTGCAGCTGTTGTCTTTTTCGCGGCAGCTCTCTTTGCCGGCGCCTTTTTAGCAGGTGCTGCTTTTGCAGCAGTTTCCTTCTTTGCTTCTTCAGTCTTAACCGGAGTTGTCTTCTCAGCAGCTGCTGTCGCTGCCTTAACGGCTGATTTTCTGGTTGCCATATTCTTCTCCTCCTCTAAACTTCCAACTTTAAATGTCTTTCACACTATACACCTTTTTTTTGAATTTTTCAAGTTTTTCTCACAATACTTTTTTACGCTAACACAATATTTAACAAAAATCCCAGTAATCTCTTTACAAACCCGGGGTTTCCAGACGTACTTTGGCATAGGCTTCCAGACAGGCTCTCAGCCGCTCATTCTGCTTCAGGGAAAGGTCCGGGTCCAGACTCAAAATGGTCCCCGCCGCCTCTCCCGCCTGCTTCAGTACCTCTGCGTCCTGGAAAATATCCGCAATCTTAAAGTCCATCAGTCCGCTCTGGCGGATTCCCATAAAATCCCCAGGTCCTCTGAGCCTCAGATCCTCTCCTGCGATAAAAAATCCATCGTTGGACTTCACCAGGATTTCCAGCCGTTCCTTGGTCTCTGAGTCCTCTGAGCCCTGGACAAAAATACAGTATGACTGGTGCTCCCCTCTTCCCACTCTTCCTCTCAGCTGATGAAGCTGGGCAAGTCCGAACCGTTCTGCGTTTTCCACAAGCATCACCGTGGCGTTTGGTACATTGACACCTACTTCGATGACTGTGGTCGATACGAGAACCTGGATTTCATTTGCGGCAAAAGCTTCCATGATCTTATTTTTCTGTGCGGGTTTCATCCTTCCGTGCAGATATGCCACATGCACCTGGGGAGGAAAAATTTCCTGAAGCCTTTTGCTGTAATCCAGTACATTTTCCGCTTCCAGCCCTTCACTCTCCTCCACCATGGGACAGATGACATACGCTTGGCGCCCTTCCTGTACCTGGCGCAGGATAAATCCATAAGCCTTTTCCCTGTAAGAAGAATTGACCACACAGTTTTTTATAGGAAGCCGTTTTGCCGGAAGTTCATCCATAATGGAAATATCCAGATCCCCATACAAAATGATAGCAAGCGTCCTGGGAATCGGCGTGGCGCTCATGACCAGCACATGAGGCTTCTCGCCCTTCTTCCACAAATCCTCTCTCTGGTTGACCCCGAACCGGTGCTGTTCATCTGTGATAACTAAAGCCAGATTCTTATAGGACACCTTATCCTGGATCAGAGCATGTGTTCCGACGATCAGCTTTGCCCGCCCCTGAGAAATAGCTGCGTACCGTTCTCTCTTCTCTTTCGCAGTATTGGATCCCGTAAGAAGCACAGCTTCCCAGGGCAGATCCTGCTCCTTTAAAAGTGCACAAAGCCCTTCATAATGCTGTTTTGCCAGAACTTCGGTAGGCGCCATCAGGGCTGCCTGATATCCATTGGCTGCAGAAAGTATCATAGAAAGAAAAGCAATTATGGTCTTTCCGCTCCCCACATCTCCCTGAACCAGACGATCCATAAGCCCGTGCCCTGTCATATTACATTCAATTTCATTCCAGACTCGTTTCTGAGCATCGGTAAGAGGATACGGAAGAGATTCGATGATATTTTCCGTCTCCCACACAGGTTTCATTTGAAAAGCACTGGAGCATTCCTGAGTTTTCTCCTTCATCCTGCGTACTGACAAAAGAAAAAACAGAAATTCGTCAAATACCAGCCGTTTTCTTGCCAGATATAATTCCTGCCGGTCTTTCGGAAAATGGATATGAGAGACCGCGTAATTATATTCCGCCAGCTGATAATGACTTCTCAGTTCCTCCGGCAGATATTCCTGAACAATCTCTCTTTCCCCCAGGATCTGTTCCATAGTCTTTACCATAAATTTGTTGGTAAGTCCCTTAGTCAGTCCATAGATTGGATAAAGTCTGTGCACCATCTTCTCATACTGATCTCTTGAAAAGATTTCCGGATGTTCCATAGTCAGCCGACCTCTTTTCTCCGCCACAGTTCCCCGAAAAATATAGACGCCCCCTGGCTTCAGTGTGTTTCTCAAAAAAGGCATATTATACCAGGTGAGCAGCAGCCCACTGGTTTCATCCCTTAAAGTCGCCGTAACCACTGTAAGCCTTCCTGTCTTCTTCATTCCAATCCGTTCTGTGATCCTGCCCGTCACCGCTGTCTTTTTCCCCGGCTTTGCCAGAGAAACCGCCACTGGTTCCTGGTATTCGTCATAATCTCTGGGATAATATCGGATAAAGTCTCCCACAGTAAAAATTCCCAGCTTTCCAAGAAGCTTTTCTGTTTTCTCTCCGATGCCCTTCAGACTCCGGATACTGTCCTGCTCTCTCATATCATCTCCCGCTTCCATCGGAAAAGGTGCCCCACGGGCAGTTCCGCCCGCACAGCACCTTCTCCTTCTTTCTGACACAATTCTTTCTTATTCTACAGATATTACATAATAATAGATGGGCTGTCCGCCTTCGTTGATCTCCACATCCAGATCCGGATATTCCTCTTCCAGATGTTCTGCAAGCTTCTGCGCATCTTCCTCTGTCACATCGCTTCCATAATAAATGCTGATGATCTCAGAATCCTCATCTGCCATTGCCTTTACAGTTTCCACTGCTGTATCCTGGATTTCTTCTCCTACAGCCAGGATTCCATGGTCTCCGATACCCATGATATTTCCCTGGCGGATTTCTTTGTCATCGATTTTCGTATCGCGGACTGCATAGGTGATCTGTCCTGTTTTCACATTCCCCATGGCTTCCATCATTTCCTCTGTGTTTTCTTCCACACTCTTATCAGGGACATAGGAGATCAGTGCTGTAATTCCCTGTGGAATTGTCTTGGTAGGAATTACCACAATATTTTTGTCCTCAGTCAGATCTCTTGCCTGATTTGCCGCAAGAACAATATTTTTATTATTTGGGAAGATAAAAATATTCCTTGCATGTACATGGGAAATCGCCTGAAGCATATCATCTGTGCTGGGATTCATGGTCTGACCGCCTTCAATAAGATAATCAGCCCCCAGCTCCCGGAAGATCTCACCCATACCGCTGCCTACAGACACGGAGATAAAGCCAACTTCTTTCATCTCCTTTTTTGCTTCTTCTGCCTGCTGGGCAGCCAGTTTTTCTGCTTCTTTAATTACTTTTTCATGGTGTTCCAGACGCATATTGTCGATTTTCATATTTGAAAGCTGTCCGTAAGTCAGCGCTCTCTGGATTGCCATACCCGGATCGTTGGTATGTACATGCACCTTAACGATTTCATCGTCAGCCACAACAACCAGCGAGTCTCCTATAGACATAAGATAATCTTTAAAATCCGTCTCTTCCTGTTCGCCAAATTCCTTGTCCAGCATTATAATAAACTCTGTACAGTAACCGAATTTAATATGGCTTTCCTCTGCTGATACGGGCTTGGAAACCACCGCAGTCTTAGGTTTTTCAAAGTCCATGGAAATCTCTTTTCCCATGTATCCGTCAAAAGCCCCCTTCAGGACTTCCACCAGTCCCTGTCCGCCGGAGTCCACCACGCCTGCCTCTTTTAATACAGGAAGCATCTCAGGAGTCTTTGCCAAAACTGCCTCTGCCTCTGCGATCACATCCGCAAAGAAAGCTTCCAGGCTTTCACTCTCTTCCGCGATCTCAGAAGCCTTCTGGGCAGCGCCTTTTGCTACAGTCAGGATTGTTCCTTCCTTTGGCTTCATAACTGCCTTATACGCGGTTTCCACGCCTTTTTCAAATGCCTTGGCAAAACCCGGGGCATCGATTTCTTTATACTGCTCAATCGTCTTTGTAAATCCTCTCAAAAGCTGAGAAAGAATAACACCGGAATTTCCCCTTGCTCCCCGAAGAGAACCAGAAGAGATCGCCTTTGCCAGCGTCTTCATATCCGGGTCTGTCAGTGCACTTACCTCGGATGCCGCTGACATAATAGTCAATGTCATATTTGTTCCTGTATCTCCGTCAGGAACCGGAAAAACATTTAATTCGTTAATCCATTCTTTCTTCGCTTCCAGATTCTTGGCTCCTGCAAGAAACATGCGGCCAAGGATTTTTGCGTCAACAGTATTTGTATTCAAAACAAGTTTCCTCCTTAATTAATCAATAACTCTAACGCCCTCTACAAGGATATTGATTTTCTCAATGGTCAGACCGGTAAATTCCTCTACCTTGTATTTCACATTGCTGATCAGATTATCTGAAACAGCGGAAATGCTCACGCCATAAGCTACGATCACATGAAATTCCAGTGTGATCTTATTGTCGGCTATGCTTACGTTGATTCCATGCTTTAAGCTGTCCTTTTTCAGTAACTTTACAAGCCCGTCTTTCATACTGACGGCAGCCATTCCCACAATCCCAAAACATTCTACTGCTACGCTTCCTGCATAAGTGGCAATTACATCTGTATCAATAGTAATCTTTCCTAATCCTGTATCTACAAATCCATTCATGCACGGACACCTCCATACTTTTTATATATTGCTATTCTAACATATCTTTCCCAAAAACGAAATAATAATTTAATTTTTTTGTATTTTTACTTGCAAAATGCCAAATCATCTGCTAAAATAACTATTGTTGTGAGTTCGTTATAAGGACTTATCTTATGTTTAAGGAGGTGCTACCATGGCAAAGTGCGCAATTTGTGAAAAAGCTGCTCATTTCGGAAACAATGTGAGCCATTCTCATAGAAGAAGTAACAAGATGTGGAAATCTAACATCAAATCTGTAAAGGTTAAAACAGAAAGCGGAAACGCTAAGAAAATGTATGTTTGTACTTCCTGCTTAAGAAGCGGCAAAGTAGAAAGAGCTTAATATTTCATTGACTCATAAGACGACCCTGTCCCGTGGACAAGGTCGTTTTTTTCAACAGCAAAACAGATTATATCCTGCCAGGAGACACAGAGCCGCCACCACGATCATAAAAAAGGATTTTGGAAAAATCAGGGCAAGAAACAGCCCCACTCCTACGCAGAATAAAGCCAGCCCGCAGACCCGACGCATGCTTTCTGTTCTCCTTTCACAGCGTCCTTCTCTTCATTATATGCAGAAAAGCTTCTGCCGATTCCCGGACAAAAGCCTTTCTCTTCCATTTTCAAATTCTTATGTTTTACTGTTCCTCTTTTTTCTCTTCTTCGGAATCTTCCTTTTCTTTTGATGCAGCGCTTTCCCTTGCACCGCTTAAGACATCCCCATCTTTTTTATCTGTAAACTTATTGAGGAAGTCTGGCACCATATCCAGGATCTTGGTAAGCCCGTCCTGATTTTTGATGTTTACCAGTTTTGTAACACCATTAGAAATCACCAGAACTGCACTGGGAGACACCTTTCCTCCCATTCCGCCGCCGCCATTATTTTTCTTTTCTCCGGAAAATGCGCCTGCACCCACTGCAAAGGAAACATCCACCAGAGGCAGGATAATCGTATCGCCTACTGTGATCGCCTCACCCACTACGGTCTTTGTTGTAATAAAACTGTCCATACCCTTAAACAGGGACTCTACAGTGGACTGAAAGTTGTTCTCTGAAGCCATATCTGGTTCCTCCTTAATGTTGTTTGTATTTTCTTATGATATAACGGATATCCTGGTTCCGAAACAGCCGGAAAGCTGCCAGCACCATACAGATTCCGTAAATTCTGCCTTTTGCCTGTATATTTCCCTCCAGGACCTTTTTGTCAAAGTATGGCTCTATGATAAGATTTTCTCCATAAAGGGGATAAAATATGCCGGCCGCCGCAAGAATCTCTCCTGTGGTACAAGGATCCTCTGTTCCAAAAGCGATTCTGCCCTGTATTTTCCCGGGTTTTATATGAAGCAGTACTTTCTTCATCTCCTGAAGTACTGCTTTCTTCGCCCCCTGAAACTGAGACGTGTTCCAGAATTCTCTGATCTGTCTTATTTTATCACAGATCTTTTCTGCTGTTAACTGAAAGTTTCTCAGAGCCTTGCAGATCTTTCCGGGAACAGACAGCATGTTCTTTATAAATCTGAGCAGCTCTTCCCAAAATTTCCCGACGGATTTCTTTTCTTTTTCTGTTGGAGCATAAAAGTCGGGCTCCGGAAGGGCGCGGGACTTATCTGGGGATTTTTTTTCTGCAGATTTCTGGTTCTTTTCCTCTGCTGCAATCTCCTGTGCTGCTGTAATGCCGGAACCTGTTTTTTTCTTTTTCTCTCTTTTCTTCTGTACTCTTTTTTCTGCCATTTTCCGTCTGATCTTCTTCAGCTTTTCCAGAAACCGCACTGCCTGCTTGGCAGAAATCCCCAAAATCCGTATCGAATATTCAGCCTTTTTTCTGCGGCTGTCATAACCTGCTTTTATCCAGAAAAGATGAAACAGCCAGGATACAGAAATATTCCCCCGGTAAAAGGAGGTATTCTTTTCTCCCTGCACCTGATATCGGATGGGCGCAAACAGAAGAGACAGAATTGTCAGCAGCACCAGTGCCAACAAGATCAGCAGCACAATTCCAATGATTTTCAGTATGCCTAAAATTATATGTAGTATAATCATAATGTCACCTGCCGCCTTCTATCTCCTTTTCCAGCCATTTTCTCACAGCCCCTGTCCCGGTACTCTCATAAGTTTTCTGTGCAAAGTACTGTACCATCTCAAGAGCTTCCTCATACCCTCGGCAAAGCCCCACAATCATGGGACAGCTTTTCCTGCGTGCTTTCTGCATCAGCTCATTTGCCGAAAAGATTTCCAGCTGGTTGGCAGGATTGACTGCCAAAGTGATCAGATACACATCCAGAACGCCCGCTCCTGTATTGATTTTCCGTATTAACTGTTTTTTCTTCTTTTTTGCATTATCACCAACATATAGATTCTTATACCAGTTCAACATATGATTTATTCCCGTAACCGCTCTTCGATTGCCCTTACTACAGATTCCAGAACCTTAATTCTGGCATAATACTTATTATTTCCTTCTACAATGATCCAAGGCGCATAGGAAGTTGAAGTTTTCAGTATCATTTCATTAACTGCTTCTTCATATAAATCCCATTTTTCTCTGTTGCGCCAGTCTTCATCTGTGATTTTCCACTGTTTCTCCGGATTTTCCATACGCTCGTTAAAGCGTCGTTCCTGTTCATCTTTGTCGATCTGCAGCCAGAATTTTAAAACAATGGCTCCCGAATGGGCAAGGCTTGCCTCCATATCATTCATTTCCCTGTAAGCTCTCTGCCATTCTTCCCTGGTGCAGAATCCTTCAATCCTTTCCACCATAACTCTGCCGTACCAGGTCCTGTCAAAAATAGTTATATGTCCGGCCTTTGGCATTGCTTTCCAGAATCTCCAAAGATAATGATGACTTTTCTCCGTGGCATCAGGTGCTGCTGTGGGGCTCACCAGATATCCTCTTGGGTCCATAGCCTCTGTCAGCCTCTTAATCGCCCCGCCTTTTCCCCCGGCATCCCAGCCTTCAAATCCCAGGACTACAGGAATCTTTTTTCGGTAAAGTTCTCCGTGAAGAAGGCTCATGCGCTCCTGCAATTCCTTCAGTTTTTCCTTATATTCCTCTTTTGTATAGGCAAGACTTAAATCCACTTTGCTTAAAACAGAAGAATCCAGTCCGTCTCCAAAATCTTCCGGGACTTTTACTTCTTCTCCGCCCTTCTCACCTTTTTCTCCTGCCTTCTTCTGTTCCTTCTTTTCTTTTACTTTTTCATTCAAAATACGAATGACCTCAGAAAAAATCTTGGCTGTGGCAAACCGCCTGTCCTCAGCTTCAATGATACTCCAGGGTGCGCAGGCTGTCTCTGTCCTTTCCAGCATTTCTTCATTCATTGCTTTATAGCTTTCGTATTCTTTGTTTCTCTTTAAGTCCTCATCATTAACCCTCCATGCTGTTTCTTTCGAATGGAGAAGCTTCTCAAAGCGTTTTTTCTGCTCTTTTTTACTGATGTGGAGGAAAAGTTTGATGAGTACAGTACCATCATCAGTAAGCGCCCTCTCAAAAGTATTGATCTCCTGATAGGAATAAGCCAGTTCCTCCTTGGACATTTTTTTATCAAAGCGTTCCACGGATACTTTCCTGTACCAGCTTGTATCGAAAATAGCAATTCGTCCCTTTTCCGGCGTCCTGATCCAGAAACGCCATAAAAACGGATACATCTTTTCTTCCTCATTCTCCCCCTTAATAGCAAAAACTTCAAAGCCCCTGGGATCAAGAGGATGAATCAGTTTGTTGATCTGAAGCCCCTTCCCCGAAGCTCCAAATCCCTCAAAAACCACAATCACGGGAATCCCCAGGGCCTTGCACTCTCTCTGCAGTCTGGCAAGAGCAGGCTCCATTTCCTCCATTTTCTGCTGATACTCTTCTTTTCCAAGTTTCCTCGTCAAATCAATCTGTTCCAGCATACATTCACCTCCCATACTTTTCCTTTTATCTTCTCCAAATTTTGGATTTTATAACAGAAAAAGGACCGGAAAGCTCCAGTCCCCTCTCTCTTCTCACAAAAAGCCCCTGCCTTCCGCAGGCTTCGTGATACTTAAAAATACTTTCTGCTGCCCCACAGATTTGCTTTTTTCAAATCCAGGTACTCGTTGTAAGCTTTTTCCAGGATTTGTTTTTCATTTGAAAAACGTAAAAGGTGGTAAGCCTCATGGAATTTGTAAAAACCGGAATCTACAAAGTATTCTTCTTTCTGAGGTCTGCTGTAATAGCTGTTTGCCGACATCAGATACCAGTAAACTTCCTTCTCCACCGTATCTTCCGGTACACAAAAACTATACTGGCTTTTCCCCACATACTTGATAATGTTTGCGGTTACGCCTGCTTCTTCTTTTACTTCACGCAAAGCTGTTTCTTTATAGTCTTCGCCCTTCTCTACTGTTCCCTTGGGAAGTACCCAGCCTTCATATTTATGCTTATAGGACTTGTACAAGGTCAGTATCTTTCCTCTATATATTACCACCCCGCCACAGCTTGTTGCTTCAATCATATTGCATATCCTCCTGCTTATGGCACTCTGAGCTGTGCCTGCGTTGTGTTTCCCTGGCATTAGTATACCTCTTTTTAAAGTCAGGCGCAAGAAATTTAACACTTTGTCTTAGTAATAAAAGGCATTGAAAATTTCATGTGCAACAGGTACGGCCACTGTACTTCCTGTGCCGGCTCCCTCCGCGATAACTGCCACCACAAGATCAGGGTCTTCCACATTGGAAAATCCAACAAACCAGGAGTGGGTCCTGATTTCCCCGTTCTCTCCGTAATACTCTGCAGAACCTGTCTTGCCTGCCGCCGAATATACCTCCCCGGCGAGCTGAGTCCCGGTTCCCCGGTTTACCACCTCTACCATAAGGGATTTCAGTATAGAGGCTTCATCCTGAGTCAAAAGCTGTTTATAAACCGAAGGTTCTGTGGTTTTCACCACATCTCCGCTTACAGTTTCTACATGATCTGTATAGTAAGGCTGCATCAGTTTTCCGTCATTTGCAATGGCGCTGGTAAGGAGCGCCATATACATAGGAGAAACCAACGTATTTCCCTGACCGATAGAAGTCTGCATCAGCAGCGGATTCCCAGGACTGTCTCCAAGATTAAAACTGCTTTTACTGTATTCCAGAGGAATCGGCAGTTTTTCATTAAACAGCAGCTCCCCTGCTGTCTTTTCCAGCCTGGAAGCTCCAAGATCCAGTCCGATCTGGGCAAAGGCGGAGTTACAGGATTCCGCAAAAGCCGTGGTAAAATCTTCTGTCCCGTGGACTTCTCCTCCAAAACAAGGAATCGTATGTCCGTCTACGGTAATACTTCCCTGACAGGTGTAATTAAATCCATCAATTGTCCCATGTTCTCTGAGATAAGCAATGGTATCTACAATTTTAAAGATAGACCCCGGAGGATAAGCTCCCTGAGTGGCACGGTTTAACAGACTGCTGTTGGAAGAATCACTGACCAGATATTCCCAGTCTGCCGCCACGGTGTTAGGATTAAAATCCGGTTTGCTGACAGAGGCAAGGACTGCGCCTGTCTGAGGATCCATCACTACCACTGCACCTTTATAATCTCCCAGAGCATTATACGCTGTCTGCTGCAGTTCGGTATTTAAAGTGGTAACTACCGTATCTCCCGGATTTTTATACTCCATAATCTCATTCTTTACCTGATCGATATAATCATTATGTGAAGTCATAAGAGCAAAATTTTCCAGGGATTCAATGCCGCTTTTTCCGTTGGAATCATATCCTACTACATGGGCAAATACATTATTATAAGGATAGACTCTCGTCTCATTACCTTCTTCATCTGTTTGTGTATAGGCAAGCGTTTCTCCGTCTGCAGAGAGAATACTGCCCCTGGTCACCCGATCCTCAAACTGATCCTGTCTGGTATTGTACGGGCTGCTGATCACTTCTTCCCGTTTCCAGCCGTTGAAATAGACCATATAAGCAATCAGGGAGATAAAAAGAAGCACAAAAAAGTAGCTGACAATAGAGTATTCCCTGTTTCTTGCCTTCTTTGCCTTTAATCTCTGTTTTCTCAGGCGTTCTTCTTCTTTTCTCTGCTGCCTGTCATTTTTTCTCTCTTTGCTTTTCAAATTCATCGTCCTCATCTTCTCTTAATATATACAGCCCCTGAATAATCGCGATCAAAACGATTGTGCTGAGCACAGAACTTCCTCCGTAGCTGACCAGCGGAAGGGTAATTCCTGTCATAGGGATAAATTTCGTAACACCGCCGATAGCAAGAAATACCTGAAAGCCGTACTCTACACCCAGTCCCAGAGAAATCAGCTTATAAAACCGCTTTTTAATCTTCAGGGATATATTGACCACCAGAAGGAACATGCTCATGCAGATCAGTATCATGCAGATAGCAAACAGACCTCCCAGCTCCTCACAGATTGCTGCAAACATATAGTCCTGCTTTACAAAAGGAATCATCTCCGGAGATCCCTGGCACAGTCCCATGCCGAACCATCCGCCTGTCCCGATGGCAAACAGCCCCTGGACGATCTGATATCCCGATGTCTGATAAACAGAAAACGGATCCCGCCACGCTACCACTCTCTGTTTTACATGAGAAAACAGGAAATAGGCGATCACTGCAGCACCGCAGCCGCTTCCAAGACCTGCAAAAAGATATACAGGTTTTTTGGTGGCCACATACAGCATCACCACGTAAGTAATAAAGAAAATAACCGCGCTCCCTAAATCCCTGGATAATACCAGAACCAGCACAAAAGCAGCTGCTACTGCCGTGGTGATCACATGATCTTTAAAGGTAGCTTTTTTCTTGTAAAGTCTGCTGGCCGCAAAAAATACAAAAATAATCTTTACAAATTCAGATGGCTGGAATACAAAAAATCCAAGGTCAATGTTCAGCTTGGCTCCGTTCACATCAGCTCCGAATACCAGAACTACCAGCAAAAGCGCAAGACCTGCCGCTGCATAAAACCAGGTCCATTTCTTCAGAAACTGCATTTTCTTGATCATGACCGGTATCATGATGGCGATGACTGTAGAAGCCGCCAGAATAAGAAACTGTCTGAGAGCAGAATCAATATCCAGCCGTGCGATCATGATAAATCCAATGGACAAAAGCATACACATATGATTCAGCAGCAGAATAGATGCATTTTTGTAAAAAATGCGATAAAGCACTTGCACTGCAAGATAGTACAAAAGCAGTGCTCCAAAAAGATAGATCACCTTCAATTCCTGTGTTTTCAGAAAAATCACGAGAAATGCTATGAAATCCAAAAATGCGATCAGCAGAAGCTGTTTTCTCATAATTGATCTTTTATCGTAATCATCTTCATACCGAAATACCCAGAAGCTTTCAAAAGTATAAAGCAGAATAATGATCAGCAGAAGATATTTTGAAAGTTCAATAATTAAATTAAGCACTTTTTCACCTACTCCACGCCTCGTTTCCAATGACCTTTTGTAAAATTATAGTCATGGTGTACGGGCTTTTTCTTTTCATTTTTGTCTCCTGTGGTTCCATAAACAGACGTAAAAGCCTCCAAAAGCTCCCGGGTCCTGCTTCCGCTTTCAAAAGTAAAATTCATACGAAACGCCTTCACTCCCAGCGCGGAAACTCCGTCAGCCTCCTGCAGCAGTCCGGTCGGAACGCTGTTGTATATCACATTATAGCAGAAATCACAGAAACTTTGTACCCTGAAATTCTGTCCGTATCTGTCTTTTAGGTCTACCGCTGACGATCTGTGATCACAGATACCGCAGGTTTTTTTTACACACTGGGCAGAAATCATCATTGGGTAATAACCGTAAATGATCATTTCACTGTTTTCACACGCCTTTCCCCGGATTTCCCCCTCCTTTAATTCCAGGGGTACTGTGGTCCTTCTCACGCCGAGCTCTTCAAGAAATTGCTGCGCCCAATCGTTAAAAGTGTATACAGAATAATCACATACCGCTTTTCCCAGCAGTCCCAGCTTTTTCAGCCATCCCAGTTCTTCCACATTTCTCACCAGGAATCCGGCGATCCGTTCCTTCATCTCCTGAAAATAGTCACTCAGGAAATCAAGACTGTCCTCTCTTAAAATATAGGGCAGAGCAAAATAAATTTCCTTTCCAGCACGTTCTGCCTGCTTTATGGAATTGTCTGCCTCCCGGAAAAATTCTTTTCTCGAAAACATGGAAACACTGCAGTAGATCCCTGTAACTTCTCGAAATTTTAATGCTTCTTCAAACTGCTCCCCGGTTTCCGCAGAAACATAAAATTCCCGTGTACTTTGATCTTTCTGTTTATCTGTTGTTTTTCCTTCCTTTTCTTTTTTCTCCTGTCTTTTGGGCAAAATACGGCAAAACTGTTTCAGGTATTCCTGCTCCAGTTTTTCCAGCCCTTCTCTCCTCAGTTTATTTAATTCCTGCATGGGAAGGAATCCGGCTTCATCTGTCATGACTTCCAGATGTTCAAATGCGAAGGGTGTCTGACCAGTCTTTTCCATCTGCTGCCTTACCCTTTCTGCAGACAAAGGCTGCTTTTTTGCCTGCTCTGTCACAGGTCCGGTTACCTGTACATGGGTATCCCGAAAGTCTAAATCCAGTATAGCAGGAGAATCTGCAAACAGGATTAAATTTCCATAAATTTTTTCTTTCTTTTTTGTATCCAGAAATTCGGCTTTCAGTCTTGCGAACAGCTCTTCGTTTCTGGTCGCCCTTTGATTTTCTTTTCTTTTCTGTTCCTTTTCATTCACCGCTGCTATCATCTGCGGCCCGTTATGAATCTGATAATAACCCCGGCTGAATCCGTCTCTCTGATAAAGATCCAGCAGTTCCTGCCTGTCCTCTTTACTCACATTGTAACCCGCGGGATTATTTTCATACAAATCCAGATATTTCCTGTAAATGGAAGTCACCCCTGCCGCATACTCCGCCCGTTTCATCCTTCCTTCAATCTTCAGGGAGTAAACCCCTGCATCCAGAATCTCTGGAAGGATATCAACAGTACACATATCTTTTGGACTTAAAAGATATGCGTGTTTTCTGTCGCTCAGTGCTTTTCCTTTTTCATATGCCGTGTAAGGAAGCCGGCAGGGCTGTGCGCATCTGCCTCTGTTCCCGCTTCTCCCGCCCAGCATACTGCTGAACAGGCACATACCGGAATAACAATAACACAGTGCCCCATGGACGAAACTCTCTATCTCCATATCTGTGGCATTATAAATCTCTCTGATCTCTTTTAAAGAAAGTTCCCGCGCAGTCACAACACGGGTTGCTCCCGCCTCTTTTATCAGCTTTGCACCCTCGGGGCCTGTGATTGCCATCTGGGTACTGGCATGTATTGCCATACCCGGAAATTCCTTTCTTATAAAATCCAGCACCCCCAGATCCTGCACGATCACAGCATCTGCCCCCCGCTCATAACAGGGAGCCAGAAAGTCATAAAGGTGTTCCTGGATCTCTCTGTTTTTCAGCAGTGTATTGACTGTCAGATAGATTTTTTTCCCTTTAAGATGAGTATAGTCGATCGCCTCCAGCAGCTGATCCTTCTGGGGATTTTGAGCATATGCCCTTGCACCAAACATGCTGCCGCCAATGTAGACAGCATCTGCTCCCGCCTCGATTACAGCCTGCAGTCCCTCATAGGAACCGGCAGGTGCCAACAGTTCTGCTTTCATATTTCCTCTCACTTTCCTGAACTTGCTAACAGAAAAAGGGGCGGAACAAAATCTGTACGCCCCATAAAAGTCCATTGTTTTATGTCATATGTCACTCACCGGCAAGAAGTTCATCCAGTTCTTTTTCCAGCTCCCCGATTTTCGCCTCCAGCTGCGCGATCCGGCTGTCCTTTTCTGCTGCTTCCCTGGACGCACGTTCTTTCTCCATCTGTCCGTTTACCAGGTCATGCTTCAGACCGTACATTTCCTTATCCTTTGCCTCCAATTCTTCTTCATACATTTCTGCCTGCCTTTTTGCCTTAAAATAATCATCGGCAATATTCAGGCTCAGCAGTGTATGTCTGGTCTCCTGGGGCTGCCTGTTGTATCCGGGGATTTCTGCAAGCTCTGTCATTTTTCCATTCATATATGCTGCAACCTTCTGAAGGTATTCTTCGCTTTCATATCCACTTAATGTAATGATCTTGCCTCCGATCAATACCTGTACTGAATTCTTAACCGCCATTTGGGTCCTCCCATTTTATCTTGCGCTGCGGCAGATCCAAGACTTTCACATTCTGCCGCGCCCTGTATTCTTATGTTTATTATAATAGAATTTTCAGAAAAAACAACTGTTTTTTCCGGCTCTGTCCCTACAGCTCCAGTCCCAGATGGCGGCACGCCAGATCTGTCACTGTCCTTCCTCTGGGAGTACGCAGAAGAAAACCATTTTTGATCAGATATGGTTCATAGACATCTTCTATGGTCCCGGCATCCTCCCCCACTGCCGCGGCCAGAGTATCCAGTCCTACCGGTCCGCCCGAAAACCTCTCTATAATGGTAGTCAGCAGCATTCGGTCAATCTGATCCAGCCCGTAGCGGTCCACCTCCAAAAGATCCATGGCAAAATCTGCTACTTCTTTTGTGATTCTGCCGTCATATTTCACCTGGGCAAAATCCCTCACTCTCTTTAACAAACGATTCGCAAGCCGTGGGGTTCCTCTGGAACGTCTGGCCATCTCCAGGGCACCTTCCTCATCAATCTCCACACCAAGTACCTTTGCAGAATGCATGATAATGGTCTGAAGTTCTTTTTCCGTATAAAACTCCAGGTGATGTACTACTCCGAACCTGTCCCTCAAAGGTGCGGTAAGGAGTCCTGCCCTGGTAGTTGCCCCCACAAGAGTGAACTTAGGAAGATCCAGGCGGATGGAACGGGCTGTGGCGCCTTTTCCGATCATAATATCAATGGCATAATCTTCCATAGCAGGATAAAGGACTTCTTCCACCTGCCGGTTCAGACGGTGGATTTCATCTACAAACAAAACATCATTCTCCTGCAGATTATTAAGGATTGCCGCCATCTCGCCCGGTTTTTCAATGGCAGGACCACTGGTAACTTTCATATGAACTCCCATCTCATTTGCAATGATTCCTGCAAGAGTAGTCTTTCCAAGACCGGGAGGACCGTAAAAAAGCACGTGGTCCAGAGCATCTCCCCTCTGTTTTGCTGCTTCTATATAAATTTTCAGATTGCTTTTTGCCTTTTCCTGTCCGATGTAATCTTTTAAAAACTGAGGTCTTAAGCTGCCTTCGGTCCTCAGATCTTCTTCGGTCACATCTGTTGTGATAATTCTCTTCTCCATATTCGTCCTCTCAGAACATATTTTTCAGTGCAGCCTTCAGTAAAGTTTCCACATTCATATCCTGGGTAATCTCCACTTTTTTCACTGCCTTTAAGGCATCTGACCCGGAATATCCCAACGCTGTTAATGCCTCCACAGCTTCTTTCCGTATATCGGAAAGCCCGGACAGTTCTCCTGCCTCTTCTCCATGCATATGTGCTGTCTTTTGTTCAAAGGCGTCCTCCAGGCTGAATTTATCCTTCAATTCCAGAATCAGTTTCTGTGCCGTCTTCTTCCCGATACCCGGTGCTCTGGAAATGGTCTTTACATCATCTGCCAGCACCGCAAAACGCAGTTCATCTGCCGAAAGCCCGGACAAGACGCCCAGGGCTGCCTTGGGTCCAATACCGTTTACACCTAAAAGGAGCTTAAATGTATTCAGGTCATCCCTTGTAAGAAAGCCGAAAAGCTGCATGGCATCCTCTCTCACATTCAGGTATGTATGGATCTTCACTTCATCCCCTGTACGCAGCGTCTTTTCCACGGCTGCCATAGGCATAAAAACATTATAGCCTATATTTCCAGTTTCCAGGACAATCCTGTCCTCCATGATTTCTGCCACGAGTCCTTTTATATATGCTATCATAATCTATTCCTTCCTGCTGTCCTTTTTAAGATTTCTGCTGACAGGAGGCCGATAAGAAAACCTGTGATAAGGCCGGCTATGAGAAGTACCGGGAAATAGTAAAGCAGCAGATTCTTGTTTTCCAGTACCACCGATGCTACCAGTATCTGACCCAGATTATGGGTGACCCCTCCTGCAATGCTGGCTCCCACAATGGACATTCCTGAAATCTTCTTTATTCCCGTCATGACTGCAAGACTGAACCCTGCCCCGGCAAGACTGAATAAGATAGAAAACAGATTTCCAAAGAGAAAACCGATCACTATAATGCGGATGACTGATACCACTGCGGCTTCTTTCCAACTGAAGGTGTACAAAAGAAAAACCACCACCAGATTGGCAAGCCCAAGCTTCACTCCCGGAATTCCTGTAAATACAGGAAGCAGAGTCTCCACATATCCCAGGATGATAGCCACTGCGGAAAACAATCCCATACTTGCTGTTCTGTTCATGCCGTCACTCCTTTACTGTGCTACACTGTCCGCCTGATTTTCCTGTGTTTCTCCAGTGATCTCAAGAACCACCTTGTTGGGAAGGCAGACAATGGTCTGCCCCTGCTCTCTTGCAGGTCCCTGGTGCATACACAGCTTGTCAGGACAGTCTGCCTCTGTCATATTCACTTCTCCATTGCTGATCTGGCAGACATTAGTTTCATTTATTTTGATCACCTGGTCTTCAGACAGAGGGTATCTGCCGTATTCTTCCCCATCTACAGTAATAACAAGTTCTGTATCCTGCGTTCTGCCGAAGATTCCCAGTGCCCTGGGGACCAGCCAGCATAGAAGGGCTGCCGCCAGGACGGCTCCCACCAGAACAAAGTCTCTTTTTTTCATTCATTTTACTCCTGTTATGCTTTCATAGGAAATACTTTCATAAATACTGTACGAAACTGTACGCTGTTTCCTATCTTAACACACAGGGGCATAAAATGCAAATATATGTTCTTACCCTCCCCAAAGGCAGCCCAATATGTTCCGTCGCTGTAGCCGGGACAAACTGTCCCGGAGGCAAAAAACGCCCCGGTACTTTTTACGGTACCGAAGCATTTTTTCCTTCTACTATACAATAATCTTACGCGGACATGTAGCCTTGCATTTACCACAATTAATACATTTTTCAGAATCAATGTGCGCCAGATTATCAGTCACAGTAATGGCCTCTTTCGGACACTCTTTCACACATTTTCTGCAGCCGATACATCCTGCCTCGCAGGCGCTCATAACAGCCTTGCCTTTTTCTTTCGAATTACATGCAACTGCCTGTTTCTGGCTGTAGGGGATCAATTCGATAAGCTTCTTCGGGCATTCGGCAACACATTTACCGCATGCCTTACATTTTTCCTTATCTACTACAGCAATTCCTCCCACAATGTGGATGGCGTCAAAAGGACATACCTTTACGCAGGAACCATATCCCAGACAGCCATACGCACATGTCTTAGAACCTCCATTCTGCATCTGGGCAGCCATCTTACAGTCATGCACGCCTGTGTATTCATAGCACTGGCTTGATTTTTCACAGTCTCCTGCACATTTTACAAATGCAGTCATACGGACAGCCTCTCCCGCTTCCTGTCCCATGATCTCTCCAATCTTTGCCGCTGCGGCAGCGCCGCCTACAGGACAGGCATTGACAGGAGCCTCTCCTTTTGCGATTGCCGCTGCAAGACCGTCACAGCCGGGATAACCACAGCCGCCGCAGTTATTTCCCGGCAGCGCCGCCCTGACTGCAATTTCTTTTTCATCTACTTCCACTGCAAATTTCTTTCCGGCAACCCCGAGGAAAAGTCCTATAAAGAGACCTACGCCGCCTACCAGAACTGCCGCGATGATAATACCTGTTACCATATTTTATGCCTCCTTATATAATTCCTGAAAAGCCGAAAAACGCAATCGCCATTAATCCGGCAGTAAGAAGCACATGAGGAAATCCCTGGAAATATTTAGGGATATCATTGTACTCCATCTTTTCCCGCAGACCAGCCATCAAAATAATAGAGATGGTAAAGCCCAAAGCAGTGGAAAATCCATATACCACACCTTCGATTACATTATATCCATACTGTACATTATTGAGTGCAACACCTAAAACTGCACAGTTGGTTGTAATCAAAGGAAGATAAACACCCAGACTTTCATACAGGGACGGCATTGCCTTCTTTAAAAACATCTCTACAAACTGTACCAGAGCCGCAATGACCAGAATAAATACGATCGTCTGCATATAGCCCATATCCAGCGGTGTCAAAATAAACTGATAAACAAGACTTGTCACAAAAGAAGCAAGGGTAATAACGAAGATAACCGCACCGCCCATTCCTGCTGCTGTTTCAATCTTCTTGGAAACACCGAAGAAAGGACACAGTCCCAGGAACTGGCTTAAGACAACGTTATTTACAACCGCTGCTCCGACTGCAATAATCAATAATTCTTTCATTGTCTTCTCCTCCCTACTTCTTTACTTCTGTATTGTCGTAAAATTTTCCGGCGCATCCTTTATTTCCGCAGGAAGCACAGCCGCCTTCCATACAGTGTAGCGGCCTCTGTTCTTCTTTCGGCTTCTTTTCCATGATCTTTGCACGGACTGCTGCAAGAAAAGCAAGGACAAAAAAGGCACCCGGCGCCAAAATAAAGATAGTTGCAGGTTCATATGACCCCGGCATGATCTGAACGCCGAATAGAGTTCCTGCCCCGATCAGTTCACGGAACGCTGCAAGAATGGTAATGGACATCGTAAAACCAAGACCCATGCCGATACCATCGAAGATAGAAGCCACAGGACCGTTCTGAGACGCATAAGCCTCTGCTCTTCCCAGGATAATACAGTTTACAACGATCAGCGGGATATAAATTCCCAGTGAATCATACAGCGAAGGAATAAATCCCTGTAAAAGAAGCTGTACAATGGTTACAAAAGAAGCAACTACTACAATATAAGCCGGCATACGTACCTTATCGGGAATAATGTTTCTCAGAAGAGAAATAAACAGGTTAGACATTGCAAGGACTACTGTTGTGGTAAGTCCCATACCGATACCGTTCATAGCCGCTGTGGTTACCGCCAGAGTGGGACACATACCCAATACAAGCACAAAGGTGGGATTCTCCTTGATGATACCGTTATACAAACGTTCCGCAGGTGTATTTGCTTTCATCTTAATTTCCCTCCTTCATATAATTAAATGCGCACAGCCCGGCATTTACACCGCCTGTAATGGCATCTGAAGTGATCGTGGCACCGCTGATGGCATTAATCTGGTTATCAGCAGAAGCCCCCGTCTTTGTCACTTCAAAAGACTCTACGTTTTTATTACTGTACTGATTTTTAAATTCATCCTTCTGGGCATTCATTCCAAGGCCGGCTGTTTCATTGATAGAAAGGATGGAAATACCGTTCATTGTCCCGTCCATCTGCACGCCCATGGAGAAAGAAATATCTCCGCCGTAGCCTTCTGACGTTGTCATATTGATGGCATATCCCAGAGTTTCCCCGGAAGCATCCTTTGCCTCCATGATCTCATTGACCGTCTGTGCGGTGAATCCATTTTCAGCAAGATATGCTGCCACATCCGGATCATCTGCCTCCACACAGACTTCAAAAGAATCAGCACCTTCAAAAACAGCCTGATAGGCTTCCTGTTTTGCCAGTTCTTCCTGCTGTGCAATGGGATCCTTGGTAATCTCATAAACCAGGCCTAAAAGTCCTCCCGCAATCAGAGTAATTGCAGTCAGAATCAGTGTATCCTTTAAAATAGTATTCTTTTTCATGCTTTCTTTCCTCCTTTTCCGAAGGCTTTCGGCATGGTAAAGCGCTCGATAATAGGTACTAACAGGTTACAGAAGATGATGGCGTAAGAAACACCTTCCGCGGATCCTCCGAAGATACGGAACAGACCTGTAAAAATACCCAGACAGACACCATACACAATTCGCCCGCTGCTTGTGATGGGGGAAGTGACATAGTCAGTAGCCATAAACCACGCGCCCAGCATCAAACCGCCTCCGCAGAGCTGACACAGAAGATAATAGAAATCCATTCCATGACCCCCGAAGATCAGCGCAAATACACTGAATGTAAGAATATACGTCACCGGGATCCTGAAATCGATCACTCCTCTGATCAAAAGAATCGCCGCACCGATCAGGATAGCAAGAGCTGAAGTTTCCCCAATCGTTCCCTGAACATTTCCGATGAAGAGACTCAACAGATCCACTGTTTCTCCTGATTTCATAGCTGCCAGGGGAGTAGCTCCTGATACAGTATTAACAATATTTCCCCATGCGCTGTCCGGAACAGCAAAATCTGTCATTCTTCCTGTAAAGGAAATTAAAAGGAAACATCTCGCCGCAAGAGCCGGATTCATAAAATTCTGCCCCAATCCGCCAAAAAGCTGTTTCACTACCAGAATGGCAAACACACCGCCGATGACAGGAATCCACCAGGGAGCATTTGGCGGCAGGTTCAGCGCCAGCAGAAGCCCTGTTACTACAGCACTGTAGTCCTGGACCGTCAGTTTTTTATGTACGATCTTTTCATATACTGCCTCTGTTGCCACACATACAGCAATAGAGATCAGGATCAGCAAAAGTGCGTTCGGTCCAAAATTGTAAATACCGAACAAAGTTGCAGGCATCAGCGCCACAATGACAGTGAGCATGATGCTGCTGGTATCCACCTTCGACCTTACATGAGGGGAAGATGAAACGTGTAATAATTCACTCATGAGTCTCTCCTCCTATTTCGGTTTTTTACGGTTTGCAAGAACCATTTTTCTCATGGAACGCATGGACTGGGTAAGCGGACGTTTTGCCGGACAGACAAAACTGCAGCATCCGCATTCTACACATTCCATACCATCATATTTCACAAACAGCTCCTCCTGACCGTGCTCCGAATATGTTGCAAGTCTTGACGGAACCAGCCTTGCAGGGCATGCAGACACACATCTGCCGCAGTTAATGCATGCGGAAGGTTCTTTCTGGGTAACTTCATCCTTCGTCATACACAACAGGGCAGAGGAAGTTTTTACCACAGGAACATGATAATCAAACATAGCAAATCCCATCATAGGACCGCCGGAAATAATTTTTTCAGCAGGACTCTTCAGCCCGCCTGCCGCTTCCAGCAATTCTGCAAATGAAGTACCTGTCTTTGCCTTAAAGTTGGAGGGATTTGCTACCGCATCCCCTGTAACAGTTACAATACGGTCCATAACAGGTTCGCCTGCCATAACCGCGCGGTAAACGGCACATACCGTATCCACGTTATCCACCACACAGCCTGCGTCAGCAGGAAGCATAGAGGAATTGATCTCCCTTCCGCTGACTGCATAAATAAGACAGCGTTCCGCGCCCTGCGGGTACTTTGTTTTAAGCTCCCTGACCTCGATCCTGGACTCATTTTTCACCAGTTCAGTCATTTTTGCCACGCAGTCCGGCTTATTATCCTCAATACAGATATATCCTTTAGCATTGTCAAAAAGCTTAAGAATACATTTTAAACCGCCGATGATCCATTCAGGCTGTTCCAGCATACGCCTGTAGTCAGAAGTCAGATAAGGTTCACACTCTGCGCCGTTGACCAGTACATATTCTATTTTTTCCGGTTCTTTGGGAGACAGCTTTACATGTGTGGGAAATCCTGCGCCGCCCATACCTACCACTCCGGCATCCTTGATCCTTGCGATAACATCTTCTTTTGACAATGCATCAAGAGAAGAGGCGGGAGAAAATTCCACAGTTTCATATTTTTCGTCATTTTCAATGACAATGGCATCCACCATGGCGCCCACATTATTCCTGACTTTTTTAATGTCTTTTACTGTTCCTGATACAGAAGCATGGACTGCTGCAGATACAAATCCGCCCATCTCCGCTATTTTCTGCCCTGCCAGTACATGATCACCCTTTTTCACTGCCGGCTGCGCCGGGGCACCAATGTGCTGAGACAGAGGATAAACCAGTTCTTTTCCCGGAAGATACTCCTGAACAGGCTTTTCTTTTGACAGTTCTTTTCCATCATAAGGATGTACACCACCCTTAAAGGTTAAAAACGCCATATTTTGTCCCTCCTTTTTTTCACAGCATAACAGCCATTCTTCCTGTCTGCTGTATATCATAACCGGTGATCCGGTTATTTCTCCTGCTTTTTCTGTTGTTTTTCTCTGTAACGGTGAAACTGACTTTTCAGTTCAGGATATGCAGAAACCATTCTTTTTTTGAAAATATTCTGTTTTTTTCTGATTTCCAAATATTTTTTCCCAAATTCATCCAGCCGTGCTTCCAGCTCCTGTTTCTTATTCAGATAGGTTTCCGACTCAAGAAATCCTCCCTGGGCAACAAGGCTCTCATAACGCTGAAGAAGTTCTGTTTTTTTCTCTCCCCAGCGCTCCCTGACTTCCTGCACTGCCGGATAAATCCTCACGCTCTCCAGCTTATCCCGGATTTCCTCTTTCGTAGCATACAGCTTTGTTTTCTGCAGATACAGAGAAATATCTTCAAGCAAATCTTCCACTCTTCCAAAACTTTTTGAAAGACCGAAAGCTGCTGCCGCAGAAATCGTGAAATCTGTCAGATATAGTATCATGAGCACTGTAACTGCAATCTTTCCCACACGCACCGGATACTGATCCGTGATCCAGGAAACGAAAGGGTGAAGCACATAAAACAGCAGCAGCGTAAAAAAACCCCAGGCAGCTGATGAGCCCAGGCAGATATAACCGTGGAGATTATACTTTTTGCTGCTGTAATCCCACCATCTGGTATGGAAGATTCTTTCCATCAGCCAGCCGGTGATATACTCCAGTATGGTTGCTGTCACAACACCTCCCGCATACAAAATCAGCAGATTGTCATCAAAAGGCTTAAGAATCAGATAAACTGCTACCGCTCCCAGACCATAGATCGTGCAGAACGGTCCGTTGATAAATCCACGGTTTACCAACTTTTTCTTTCTCACAGACACATAAACGGATTCCCATACCCAGCCTAAAAAACTATAGATAAAAAACCAGCTTATGATATAATAAAAAGAAACTCCTGCAATTTCCAAATCCATATTTTTCTCCTTTGTTATATAATATAACATGTTTTTCGCGAATTCTCCAGAAATATTTGGTGATATTTCGTATTATTTTCAATACAATAGGAAAGGAATTTGTTAAAATGATAACAAATACGATAATTTTTTGTCAATTCCCTCCAACTTTAGACTGCTGTTTCTTCCCCCAGGATATAACCTGGGAAAATTCTGTTTTTTTCGATATTGAGACTACCGGTCTCAGCCCCAGAACCAGCAGAGTCTACCTCATTGGAGCTATTTATCTGCCTGCCGGCGCCGCCTCCCCTCTTCTGGTGCAGTATCTTGCCGAAGACAGTTCCGATCAGGAAGAATGCGCTATTTTACAGGCCTTTTACGGACTATTAAAAAATCGAAAATACGTAGTTCACTTTAATGGAACATCGTTTGATGTCCCATATCTTCTCCACAGATCCCAGAAACACGGTCTGCCCTCTCCTCTGGATACAGTGCTTCAGGAAGATCTTTACAAACACTTGAAGCATTTTAAGCCTTTTTTCAGCCAGATGGGAAATCACAGGCAAAAATCATTTGAAAATCTGGTTTGTTATCCAAGAAAAGATATCCTATCCGGCAAAGATCTGATAAAAATTTATCAGGCCTTCGAAAAAAGCCATGACCAAGATTCTTTAAATGCCATTCTTCTTCACAATCATGACGATCTGGAAGGAATGCTCTCTCTTTTGCCCCTTTCCCGTCTCTCTCAGCTGGAGAAGGAAGAATATACAGCAAAGAGTCTGGAGGAAGTGGAGGAAACCAACTACCAGGGCATGCCAGGGCGCTCTCTTCTGCTTACCCTGGAGCTTCCTATAGAAATTCCCGCCCAGATTTCTCTGTCTCTTCCTCACGGGTATCTGATGATCCAGAAGAAACTGATAAAAATCAAAACTCCTGTCTTTGAAGGAACTTTAAAACATTTTTATCCGGACTATAAAAATTATTTTTATCTCCCATTTGAAGACGAAGCGGTCCATAGAAGCATAGGCATCTTTACAGACCCTTCCCGCAGGCAGAAAGCAACTGCTGCCAATTGTTATCAAAAAATAACAGGAACTTTTCTCTATGCCCCGGGTACTCCTGACCTTCCCCTGTGCAAGGAAGACATAAAAGCAAAAGAAACCTACACGCCCTATCCTTTCCCGGAACCGGTTCTCTCCTCTGCCCTCGCTTATGCAAAAGGATTTCTGAGGAATATAATAAGTTCCAAAAAATAAAAAACAGCCATGACCGGCTGTTTTTTATTTTTAAAGGATTATTCCTCTGTTGCCTCTTCTTCTGTTTCAGAAGATGTTTCCTGTGCAGGTTCTAAAACTTTCATGCTCAGACTGATTTTTTTCTCTTCTCCATTAAAATCTACAACCTTTGCTGTGATCTCCTGACCTACCTTCAGTACATCAGATGGTTTTTCTACATGTGCCCTGGAAATCTGAGAAACATGAAGCAGAGCATCTACACCTGGTTCCAATTCAATAAATGCCCCAAAATCTGTCATACGTGCGATTTTGCCTTCTACAACATTTCCTACTGCATATTTTTCTGATGCATGGAGCCATGGATTCTGATCCTCAAATTTTAAGCTGAGCGCAATCTTGTCTCCATTGATCTCTTTAATGAGAACCTTGATCGTATCGCCCGTTTTGAATACCTTTTTGGGATTTTCAACTCTTCCCCAGGACATCTCAGAGATATGAAGCAGGCCGTCTGCACCGCCCAGATCAATAAATGCACCGAAATCTGTCACATTTTTAATTGTTCCTTCTACAACATCTCCTGCGTGGATTCTCTCGAAAAGTTCTTTCTTCATCTCTTCTTTCTTCGCTAACAGAAGCTGCTTTCTGTCACCGATCACACGGCGTCTTCTCGGATTAAACTCTGTGATAACGAATTCAATCTCCTGATCCTGATATTTTGTCAGATCCTTTTCATAAGTATCGGATACCAGACTTGCCGGAATGAAAACTCTGGCCTCGTCGATAACAACGCTTAAGCCGCCATCCAGTACCTGAGTAACTTTTGCCTTCAGTACTTCTTTGTTTTCAAATGCTTCTTCCAGTCTCTTATTACCCTTGTCAGCTGCCAGTCTCTTATAGGTCAAAAGCACCTGACCATCGCCGTCGTTAAGTTTAAGGACTTTTGCTTCCATAGTATCGCCCACATGAACAACTTCTCTTAAATCCAGGTTCTGATCATTTGAGTATTCATTTCTTGTGATGATACCGTCAGCTTTATAGTCAATGTTTAAGATAATCTCATCTTCTTTTACATCGATAACTGTGCCTTCGACTACCTCTCCATTTCTGATTGTTTTAAATGTTTCGTCCAGCATCTGTTCAAAACTTAATTCTGACATGTTTTGAAACCTCCTCAATTATTTTATTTGGGGTTGACGCCCCTGCTGTAATACCTACACATTGAACGGATAGAAACCTATCAGAATTCAAATCAGCAAGTGTCTGTATATAGTAAGTATTTCTACATTTACTCTTACAAATTTCATATAGCTTCTGGGTGTTTGAGCTATGTCTGCCTCCTATGACAATCATGGCGTCTACCTGCTTTGCGATTTCCTCTGCTTCTGACTGCCTGTCCTGTGTCGCATTGCAAATCGTATTTAAAACAATTCTATCATACCTCTTTTTGTTCAGAATTTCAACTATTTCTTGAAAATTATTGTAATTAAATGTCGTTTGGGAAACAATACAAATTTTTTCATATATTTCCGACAAAAACTTTTCCGCTTCGACTTTATTTTTGATCACAGTGGAACCGCCCTGGCACCAGCCCCGGATTCCTACCACTTCAGGATGATCCGCATTGCCGATAATTACAATATGCCTCCCAGCCCGGCTTTCCCGCTCTACGATCCTGTGAATCTTCAAAACAAAAGGGCAGGTCACATCCACATAGGACAGTCCCTTCTCATCAAGCAGATCATAGATGTGTTTTGGAACCCCGTGGGAACGGATGATCACGGTACCTTTTTCAAGTTTTCTCAAATCCTCCTCCGTCTCCAGCACATGAACACCCCGTTCTTCCAAATCGGATACCACTTCTTCATTATGGATGATGGGTCCGTAAGTATAAACTTCTTCCTGTCTTTGTGCTGCCACCTCATAGGCCTTTTCCACCGCCCTCTTTACACCAAAGCAAAATCCGGCTGTTTTTGCTACCTTTACTTCCATGCTTACTTTCCTGCCTTTTCCCTGTATAAACGGATGATCGCCTCTTTTACCTCCTGGATCCCCATATCAGAAGAATCTACCAGTACTGCATCCTCCGCTCGTTTTAACGGTGAGATTTCCCTTGTCATATCCCTCTCATCTCTCTCATTGATATCCCTTTCAATCTCTTCCAGAACACAGGGAATCCCTTTCTCCTCCAGTTCCCGGCATCTTCTCAGAGCTCTGGTATGGGCGCTGGCGGTGAGATATACCTTTACATCTGCTCCGGGAAGTACACAGGTGCCGATATCTCTTCCGTCCATCACCACATTTTCCCTTGCAGCAAGCTGCCTCTGCAGTTCCACCAGCTTTTCCCGTATCCTGCCGTTTGCGGAGCTTACGGAAGCCATATTTCCCACTTCTTCCTGCCGCAAAAGTCCGGTGACATTTTCTCCGTTTAAGAGCACCTGCTGGGATCCCTCCTGGTACACGATAGAGATATCCGCCTGTTCACAGGCTTTTTCCATTTCCTTTGTATCTTCCGGCAGAATTCCTTTCCGGATAAGATATAACGCCATAGCGCGGTACATAGCCCCCGTATCCACATAGATAAAACCAAGTTCCTTTGCCACAGCTTTTGCTATAGTGCTTTTTCCGGCTCCTGCCGGTCCGTCAATTGCAATATTATATGACATATTCTCTGTCTCCTTTTCTCATTCCTGTGCAGCCGCCTTTGCCGTTGACCAGGCGATCTGCAGATTAAATCCTCCGGTCACTGCGTCCAGGTCCAGAACTTCCCCTATAAAATACAGTCCTTTTACTTTTTTGGATTCCATAGTTTTGGGATCAATATCTTTTACGTTTACACCGCCCTGTGTAATGATGGCCTCCCGAAAATTCCGAAGTCCTGTAATAGTCATGGGAAACTGCTTCACCATGCGGATAAAGTCCTGCCGCTCCTTTTTCGTAATCTCATGGACCTTCTTTTCCGGAGGGATCCCACCAAGCTCCATGATCACCGGAAACATTTTTGCAGGAAACATTCCTGCAGCCACATTTTTAAACTGTTTGTTGATCCCTGCCTCAAATTCCCTTAAAAGCCGTGCATCCAGCTGCTTTTCCGAAAGTGCGGGCTTCAGGTCAATAAAGGCGGACAGCTCTTTTTTCTGCAGTCTCTTTCCCACATAAGAACTGGCTGTCAGTACCAGGGGACCGGAAATTCCAAAATGGGTAAACAACATTTCCCCAAAAGCATTGTACAGCTCTTTTTTCCCATCCCGGATCACCAGGCTTACATTTTTCAGAGAAAGCCCCTGCATTCTGGGAATATACTCTTCTTTCGTCTCCATAGGAACCAGTGCAGGAAAAAGTTCTGTGACCCTGTGTCCTGTCTCCCGCGCAAAGCGATATCCGTCGCCGGTAGAACCTGTGGCACGGTAGGAATACCCGCCTGTGGCCACAATTACCCGGTCTGCCTCCACTGTTTCTCCGTCGGACAGACAGACGCCCCGGACTTTTTCCCCGACTTCCGTGTCCCTGATAAGAACATTTTTCACTTCGCGTTCCAGATGCAGCCTGACTCCCAGCTGCTTCATACGTCTTTCCAGGACTTTGATCACATCAGAGGAATGGTCTGAAACAGGAAAGATCCTGCCTCCCCTCTCTTCTTTTACCTCAAGCCCCAGTCCCCGGAAAAATTCCAGGATATCCTGGTTCGTACAGCCATAAAAAGCACTGTAGAGAAATTTGGGGTTGGTCACCACAGAGGCAAAGAATGTATCCGAATCGCAGGCATTGGTCAGATTACACCTTCCTTTTCCCGTGATGAAAAGTTTTTTCCCCGGTTTTTCATTTTTTTCATACACATGGACTTCATGCCCCTGTTCTGCCAGAAAAACAGAAGCCGCCATACCGGCAGCGCCTGCCCCGATGATGATTATTTTTGCCATATAATACTCCTTTAATCCCTGTATCTTACTTCTTGCTGTTCCTGCTTCTTGGGATTTTTCAGCTCGATTTCGTGGTTGTCTGCCAGATTGATCTCATCACTGTTATATACCTGATATTCATCCCATATTTTCTCCAGTGTCTCCAGCGTGGCAACCACTTCCTCCTGCCTGCGCATACTCAAAGCTACTACCAGGGCATTTACCACGCTCAGAGGAGCTACAAGGGAATCTACAATAGAAGCCATATCACTTCTGGCTATGAGATTGCAGGAGGAATAAAGATTCATGGGAGAATGTATGCTGTCCGTCAGCGTGATCACTTTTGCATTTCTATTGTTGGCAAATTCCAGCGCTTTTAAAGTACGCATGGAATACCTTGGAAAGCTGATGCCAATGATCACATCTTCTTCACCGATGTGGATCATCTGTTCAAAAAGTTCGCTGGAACTGTTTGTATTGAGCAGATGTACGCTGTCAAACAGCAGATTAAAATAAAAGCCCAGAAAACTGGCAAGGGGCGCACAGCTTCTGATTCCTACAATATAAATATTTTTAGCATTGAGTATAGTTTCTACAGCAAGCTCAAATGCATCATGATCAATATCTTCCATAGTCATCTTGATCTTATCAATATCAGAATGGAGCACAGTATCCAGGATTTCTGACTGCGGCACCTTTCCGTACGTCACTTCCATCCTCTGTATGGAATTCAGCTTATTACGCACCAGCTCCTCCAGAGCCTTCTGAAATTCCGGATAACCTTTGTAGCCCAGATGGATGGCAAAACGCACCACTGTAGATTCACTGACTCCCACAGTTTCCCCCAGTTTGGCAGCGGTGAGAAAAGCCGCTTTGTCATAATTTTCTCTGATGTATGCAGCAAGCTTCTTCTGCCCCTTACTCAGCTTCTGATATTTTTCATTCATGTGATTGAGTAAATTTTCCGTACTGCCCATGATATGTGTCCCTTCCTTGCATCATTCTTTTACATGCATTTTATCATAGCACAAAATGTAGAAAGTTTCAGCAAAAATTTTCTTTCTGTTGACTTTTTTCTCCATGTGCACTATACTTTTTCCTACTGTTAAATGCCCCGGGGCAATGCAGAAATCTTACGCCAGAGGAGGTCTTCCCTTTGCTGAATCCAGTCAGACTCATGGAATTAAAACGGCTAAAAAATACGTTCGAGAAAAACCACCCCAGATTTTTCCCTTTCTTAAACGCAGTCTCCAAAAACGCTGTAAAAGAAGGGACTGTCGTAGAAATCCAGGTAACCGCCCCCGATGGAGCCTGCTATAGGACGAACCTGAAATTATCTGCCTCAGACATAGAAGCCATTGAAAAAGCAAAAGCTCAGATACCCCGCTAAGGGCTCTGAGCTTTTGCTTTTTTATTTTTATACCGGATATGCTCCGTTCTCTGTGTCTGCCTCTTTTGGATCTACTTTTGTCTGCTGTGCTTCCCTGTATTTAAAGAATTCAGTAGCAACCTGGGGGAACAGAGCATAGGACAGAACATCCTCTTCCTGTTCGGACCACTGAGCCATCTCACCTCTTAAGGTATCAAGCTCCGGTTTCAGCAGATCTGCAGGACGGCAGGTAATCACTTCTGCATCGCCGATGCATTTTTTCTGCACTTCTTTATTAAACGGTTTCACAGTTGCCCCGTATTTTCCGCTTAATACGTCTTTGGTTTCCTTTGTTACCATTTTATAGCGCTCGCCCATGATAACATTGAATACTGCCTGTGTACCGACAATCTGAGAAGACGGGGTAACCAGGGGCGGTTCCCCAAGATCTTTACGCACTCTTGGAACCTCTTCCAGAACATCATAGAACTTGTCTTCTGCATGCTGTTCTTTCAGCTGGGAAGTCAGATTGGAAAGCATGCCGCCCGGTACCTGATACAGCAGTGTTTTAATATTTACACCCAGGTTCTTCGGATTCAGCAGGCCGCTGTCCAATGCCTCGTCACGGATCGGACGGAAATAGTCAGCAATCTCAGCCAGAAGTTTCTGGTCAAATCCTGTATCATACGGTGTACCCTTAAAAGTTTCTACCATAACTTCTGTTGCAGGCTGGGAAGTTCCCAGCGCAAACGGTGACATAGCGGTATCGATCACGTCAACGCCTGCTTCCACTGCTTTTAAATAAGTCATGGAAGCCACACCGGAAGTATAGTGGGTATGAAGCTGAATCGGGATATCAACCGCTTCTTTTAATGCTGTAACAAGCTCTGTAGCTGTATATGGAAGGAGCAGACCTGCCATATCTTTGATACAGATGGAATTAGCGCCCATATCTTCTACTTTCTTTGCCATATCTACCCAGTAATCCAGGGTATAGGCATCGCCAAGCGTGTAAGATAACGCCACCTGAGCATGTCCTTTTTCTTTGTTTGCTGCTTTTACGGCTGTCTGAAGATTTCTTAAGTCGTTTAAACAGTCAAAGATACGGATAATATCAATACCATTTGCAATGGATTTCTGTACAAAATATTCAACCACATCATCTGCGTATGGACGGTATCCCAGAATATTCTGTCCGCGGAACAGCATCTGCAGCTTTGTATTTTTAAATCCGTCACGGAATTTACGAAGCCTTTCCCATGGGTCTTCCTTTAAGAAACGAAGGGATGCGTCAAAGGTAGCGCCGCCCCAGCACTCTACGGAATGGTAGCCCACTTTATCCAGTTTATCTACGATGGGAAGCATCTGCTCCGTTGACATTCTTGTAGCAATCAGAGACTGATGCGCGTCACGCAGAATGGTTTCTGTAATTTTAATAGGTTTTTTTACTACTTCTGCCATTTTTATTTCCTCCATATTTTTTCCTGCCGGTCTCCAGGAGACAGATATACTGCATCTGAACCCGCCTGCAGCCGGAGGCGTCTTTCTCTATTCACAGCCGGAACACAAAATCATTCCTGCTGTTTCTCTGATTCAGGGTCTATACACCAAAAATAGCCATAAAGGTACCGGCTGCAACTGCAGTTCCGATAACACCTGCTACGTTTGGTCCCATGGCATGCATCAGCAGGAAATTGGTGGGATCTGCTTCCGCACCTACCTTCTGGGATACACGGGCTGCCATAGGAACGGCAGAAACACCTGCGGAACCAATCAGAGGATTAATCTTTCCTCTTGTCACTTTGCACATCAGCTTACCAAGAAGCACGCCGCCCGCGGTACCAAAGGCAAACGCAACAAGACCAAGGACAACAATTTTCAGAGTATCCACTTTCAGGAACGCTTCTGCGCTGGTAGCAGCTCCTACAGAAGTACCCAAAAGAATAACAACGATATACATCAGGGCATTGGAAGCTGTCTCTGTCAGCTGTTTTACAACACCAGACTCACGGAACAGGTTACCAAGCATCAGCATACCAACCAGCGGAGCTGTTGTAGGAAGAATCAGACATACTACAACGGTAATAATGATCGGGAACAGAATTTTCTCCAGTTTGGAAACCGGACGGAGCTGTTCCATTTTGATCTTTCTTTCTTCTTCTGTTGTCAGGAGTTTCATAATAGGCGGCTGAATGATCGGAACCAGGGACATATAAGAATATGCCGCCACAGCGATGGCTCCCATCAGACCTGACTGACCCAGTTTTCCCGCAAGGAAAATGGAAGTAGGACCGTCAGCACCTCCGATAATAGAAATAGCTGCCGCTGCCTTTCCGTTGAATCCCATAAAAATTGCCAGGAAATAAGCCACATAGATACCTAACTGTGCCGCCGCACCCATAAGAAAGCTCTTGGGATTTGCAATCAGGGGCCCGAAGTCCGTCATCGCTCCTACGCCCAGGAAAATCAGAGACGGAAGTACGCTCCACTCATCCAGGATATAGAAAATGTGAAGGAGGCCGGCAACACCGTTTGATGTTTCCTCCGCACTGGCCATAATATCAGGATAGATATTAACTAAAAGCATACCAAACGCGATCGGCACCAGCAGAAGCGGTTCAAATCCCAGCTTAATGGCAAGGAATAAGAAAACAAATGCCACTAAGATCATGATCAGATTACCCACTGTCAGATTCATAAACGCTGTCTGTCCAATCAAGTTTGATACGATATCTGCAATGTTAGACATTTTTTTACCTCCCATGTATTTATTCATCACAGCCCAGGACGCAAGCCAAAAACGGCACGCCTACGGCTGTCTGTACAGGCACTTCTGCCTGCTCTTGGGAATTTACACTGTGTTATGCAAATTCTAGTTCATGGATGCCAGAACATCTCCATTTTCCACAGCATCGCCTACAGCCACATTAATGCCTGCAACTGTGCCGTCCTGAGGAGCAACAACAGGGATTTCCATTTTCATAGCTTCCAGAACCACGATCGGATCACCGGCTTTTACAGCCTGTCCGGGATTCGCTTCGATCTTGCATACTTTTCCAGGTACAGATGCCTTTACTTCAATCGCGCCAGCCGCTGCCGCCTTCGGAGCTGCTGCAGGTGCCGGTTTTGGAGCTGCTTTGGGCGCAGCCTTCGGAGCCGCTGCAGGTGCTGCGTTCCCCGCACCTTCTTCTACTGTTACATCATATGCAACGCCATTTACTGTAATTGTATAAGATTTCATAATCATTTCCTCCTGTGGGGCTAACTTACCGCCAATTTCTTTTCTTAGATTTTCTGATAGAACGTACTACAAAACCATCTGCTGAAGTGCCTTCATAAGCCGCAACTGCCGCTGCGATCACCGCTACCAGCTCCTGATCATCTTCCAGCTCTTCTTCCGGTTCCGGAATTGCAGCAGGCGCTGCAGGTACAGGTTCCGGAGAAACCTCCGCAGCCTTTTTCTTTCCGAAAGTTTCCACCAGTCCCGGAACATATTTCATCAGAGAAATAACAAACGTCAGGAAAATCAGGACAATAAAGACCGTTCCAAGTCCGACAACCGCGTTCATCACTGCATCCAGGATCTTTTCGCTCATGCTGTAGTAGGGACTGAAGCCAATGCTTTCAGGATTTAACTTGCTGTCATATACCATCTGGACCTGTGCATCTCTGTTTGCAAACTGTGCGTCAATATCTACAACGTACTGATTGTTGTCCAGTTTCACAGATACATCTTCGTAGCCCTGATAAGCCCCCAGCTCCTCTGAAGAGTCTGTCCACGCTTCAAAAGCGCTCACCACAAAATCATCCAGTGCAGGATTTGTATCAATAGTAGCCTGCATTTCCTCCGCACTGTATCCCACTAAAGATTCCATGGTAGAAACACTGTACTCATTTAATGTCTGCGCCACTGTTTCATTCATTTCTTCTGTTCTTACAATGGAACACCCTGCCAAGGACAGCGTCAAGACACCCGCTGATACTAAACCAAATAATTTTTTCCATGTCTGCTTCATATGCTTCACCTCGCTTAAACCGTGCCGTGTTTCTTACTTGGACGGTCTTCTCTCTTTGTGAATAACATTTCAAAAGCACCAATTACATATTTTCTTGTATCTTCTGCTTCAATAATCGTATCAACATAGCCTCTCTTTGCTGCGGACATAGCGCTGGACTGAATCATTGCATACTCAGCAGCTTTTTCATTGATCGTGGCAATATCCGCATCTGCATACATGATCTTAGCTGCCAGTTTTGCGTCCATCATTCCAATCTGAGCATCCGGCCATGCAAATACCAGGTCTGCTCCTGTAGATTTGCTGTTCATAGTCAGATACGCGCTTCCAAATGCCTGTCCGATAACAACGTTTACTTTAGGAACCGTTGCGCTGATAAATGCATTTGTTAATTCAGCAGCATTTCTTGCCATATTTGCTTCCGAACATTTTGTTGCTTTATAACCTTTTACATTTGTCAGTGTAAGAACAGGAATTTCAAAAGCATCACAGAATTTTACAAACTCAGCGGCTTTCTTACAGCCCCTTGCAGATAAAACATTGTCGAAGCTGTCTGTCTTTTCCCCTTCTTCATTGTAAATCTCACTTCTGTTTGCCACACAGCCTACTGTAGCACCGTTTAAACGGATAAAGCCTGTCACCATATCTTTTGCGTACTCAGCTTTCACTTCAAAAAACTGATGATTGTCCGCAATCTGTGAAAGGGCAATAGAAGTATCTCCTACACAGTTCTTCAGGTCCGGACAGATACGGTTTAAGTCATCCGTGCATTCTATATATGCGGAGTTGTCCTCATAATTAGACGGAAGCATAGATACCAGCTCTCTCATCTGAGCTATAATTTCTTCCTCACTTCCCAGAACATCTACCAGACCTGCATGTTCGCTCTGATATGCCGCACTTGAAGTATCACATTTGGAGATTTCATTTCCCTCCAGTGCGTTTGGCGAATTCACAAACAGTCTTCCTTTCTTTTCTTCCATAAAGGTAAAATCTGTCAGTGCGGGAACCACTGCCAGTCCGCCACCGCATGTACCGAAGATGCCTGTAATCTGAGGGATCACACCGGAAGCCATAACTTGTTTGGTATAGATTTCACCAAAAGCATTTAAGGCATCTGTTGCTTCCTGAAGCCTTAATCCCGCACAGTCAATAAGACCAATGACAGGAGCGCCTGTCTTCATGGCAAGGTCATACAGGCTTACGATTTTCTTCGCATGCATTTCACCAATGGAACCGTTTAATACGGAAACATCCTGGCTGTAGACATATACCAGGCTGCCGTCGATAACACCGTACCCAGTGATGACACCGTCTGCCGGTGTTTCTTTGTCAGATAAGTTGAAATCAGTATTTCTGGCTGTGACATAGCCGCCGATCTCAACAAAACTGTTCTCATCAAGTAAAGAAGCAATTCTTTTACTTGCTAAGCTTTGTGCTGTACTACTCATTGATCAGCCCTCCATTTTTATTTATTTCACCTGGATTTCTGCATAGGACAAATCCACGGTTTTATGCAGAAACCGCCTCTTATATTGCACCGCTTTTATCTAGTACCGTACAAAAACAAATTTCTGCGATGTTAAAATTGTACCCTTTTTTTCATAAATTTTCAATAGGTTTTGATAAAGTTTTAACATCTATTCTCTGCATTTTTCACAGCATTTTTTATTTTTTCACAGATACTGTCGCCAATTCTTCTGCCTGCTCTGGAGTGGAGCTTCCGAAGCCTGCAGTACAAGGGGTATCGGTATCTGTCGCCTGGCGCAGTAATTTTGCCGAAGGGCAGCATGAAAAAGCCCCAGCTCCACTGGAAACAACTCCAATAGGACTAGGGCTGATAAAGCACTCGCAGCTACAGTATAATTATTCAATCTGTCAAGTATCTTTTTTCTTTTTTCCCACTGTCAGAAGAACCGTTCCAGCCAGAAAAATACCAAGAAAGACGCGTCCTATAGGTGCAGTATCTCCTGTTTCAGGTGTATTTTTCTTTTTTGTCTTTTGAGGAACCGGTATTTCCTTTTCTTTTATAAAAACAGTCTGGGCTCTATCATTAAGATCCGTATGCGAAGCTACCTGGATCCCGTCTACATACAGGCGCTCAAAAACTACCAGCTTTTTCCCGCCAAGAGCACCTGCGTCAAACATAAATTCAATCTCCAGATCTCCGGCTTTTTTTCCGGCTCTAAAAGTTTTCTCTGCTGTTACTGGTTTCCCTTTGATCCGCAGTTCTTCTCCTGTTTCTTTATCCATCAGGATTCCTTTCACCGTATACTTTGTCCCAATCACCAGATTTTCATATTTAACAATATCCACAAGAATCATTTTTTCTTTCGGGTCAGCTTCCTGCTTTCCTGTCGCCTTATCTCTGGCACTGGTTTTCATCTCGGGTGCCGGAAAGACGATTGTCTGTCTTTCATCTTCAAAATCCGTATGGACGGCAATCTCTGTTTGTTCCACATACAGACGCTCAAAGACTGTCAGACTCTTCCCGGTAAGTGCACTTGCGTCAAATGCAAATTCCATTTTTATTTCCCCGGATGCTTTTTGGGGTGTAAAGCTCTTTTCTGCAGTCACTGTTTTTCCATTTACCAGCAGCTCTTTTTTTGTTTCTTTTTCCATAAGGATACCTTTCAAAGTATATTCCTGTCCAGGAATCAGATTTTCATATTCCACTGTATCGATAAGCGTTATCTTTTTGCCGGCTGCTGCTTCCTGTGTTTTATTTTGCGCATTCTCAGCTTTCGTTCCTATTCTGGGGACGGGAAATTCCACCGTCTGCTCTTCATCCTGAAGGTCTGTATGAGCTGCCACCTCTGTATTCTGTACAAAAAGTCGTTCAAATACTACCAGTTTTCTCCCGGTAAGTGAACTTCCGTTAAAAGTAAATTCCAAATGTACAGTGCCATTTTTCTTCTGAGGGATGAAAACTTTTTCTGCCGTTACCTTTCTGCCTCCGTCAAAAAATTCTTCTCCTGTCTCTTTATCCATCAGAGTTCCTTTCACCGTATATTCTTGTCCGGGAATCAGATTTTCATATGTTACGGTATCTTTTATAGTGATTTTTTTATTTGCAGCTGCCTGCCGGCTGTCTGTTTTCTGATTTTTTGCTGATGTTTGTATCTTATGCCTAGGAAAAGTAATACTCTGTGCTTCATCTTCCAGATCTTCGTGTGACGCGATTTCTGTTTCCCCTATAAACACCTTTTCAAACACTACCACCGTTTTTCCGGCAAGAGCAGACGCATCAAAACAAAAGATATTCTCAATCTCTTGTTCTGACTTTTCAGCAGTAAATTCTGTCTGCGCAGTCACAGGCTCCTGACCTGCCAGAAGTTTTGTCTTACTTTCTTTTTCCATCAGTACACCTGTTATCCTATAAGTCTCCCCCGGCTGCAGATTACTCAGAGTAAGACGATCTTTCAGGATCGTTTTTTTCTTTGTGACTGCTTCCTGAGACTGAGTATCCGCACTGACTGCCTGTGTCTTCATCAGTCTTGTCTTCCTGTTTTCTATGGCAATAGCAGCCTCGCCCTTTCCGTCAATTTTACCTTGTTCGTCAATGGTAAATTCATATATTTTTGTATCCAGTGCATATCCGGGTATTCCTTTTATTTCCTGGATACAGTAAGTTCCCGGAAGCAGTCTTTCAATTCTGACTTTTCCATCCTCCCCTGTTGTATAAACTTCTTTCTGGACGCTTTGCTGGCTGCTTCCTTCTGCCTCATTTTTGTTCCACAAACGAAATTCTACACCGGAAAGCCTCTCATCGCTTCCATGCACTTTTTTATCGAGAATTAAAACCGTAGGCTGATTTCTGATTTCCAGCGTATCGGTTACCAACGCGGTATCTTGATCTTTATATAAAAGCTCTGCCTCATATCGTTTTTCAGAAAGTACAAATCCGGGAGCAGGTTTCACCTCTCTTACCAGATATTTTCCGAGATAAAGTTCCTTACTTACTGCATTTCCTGCATCATCTGCAGTAACCGTATCTACGATTTCTCCCTTTTTTGCCCTAACTGTACTGTCCGGAGTCCTGATGTCTTCCCCTGCTATGATTTCAAAAACTGCTCCTGCCAATTTTTCTCCAGACAGCGCATCTGACTTTTCAATGAGGATCTTCCCTTTCACAGGCACATCAGAATATTCTACTGTCAGCGGCTGGCTCCACTCATAATCGCCGTCCACAGAAAATTCCAGCAGTTCTCCTTTCAAGTATCCTTTGGGAGCCTCTGTCTCTTTCAGATAATAAATCCCGGGTTTTAATTTTTCCGGAAGAAGGAAAGAACCTGTCTCATCTGTTTCCCAGGTATCCTGAACCACCAGAGAAGGATAGTGGGTGACTGTCATTTTCACCGGTTCTTTTTCCTGATCCAGTATCTGGAAAGAAGCTCCCTTTACAGGTATTACCCGTCCTGTCTCCTTGTCTTTTTTTACTATGGAGACCGGTGCTTCGATCACATCATTTTCCAGTATATAATACAAAGTTTTTCCTTCTTCGGAAATGGTGATTTCAAATGGTTCAATTTCCGCATATTCATCATAGGGGCTGTCCTCTGTCACCACATATGTATCGTAAATCAGTCCTCCTCTGGATGATTTCAGCTGTCTCGTACTGGCATAACCATTTTCATCAGTTACGATAGTATATTTCATTCCTGTGGTCTTACTGGTAAAAGTAAAACAAATACCTTTTAAAGGTTTCTTCTGCTCTGACTCTTCCCCCTCCTGATCTGCGCCGAACTTCACAAGCTGTACATCTCCACGGATCACATCATTTTTAATGGCTGTGTCAGAGGTCGTCATCTGTACTAGCTTTCCCTGCTCACGGATAGAAAAATCCCTGCAAACAACTCCTGTTGGGTTATATCCCTGCGGCGGTGTTATCTCTTTCAGCTGATAATCACCGTAAGGCAGAAGTTCCTTTTCTGTTGCGGCTTTCCCCGTCTTATCTGTAGTCAGTACTGCCACAGCTTCTCCTTTTTTGTATTCTTTGTCTTCTACCAGGATAGTACCCGGATTCATAGAAATAACCTGAAATCTGGCTCCTTCCAGGCTGGCGGCGCCCTGAGAAAGATTTTCATTCTTTTCCGTATCCCATTTTTCTACGGCTATTCCGCCTCTGATAACTTTATTTTTCACAGCAGTATCCCCGGTATTCATCTCTACCATTTTACCATTCTCCCGAATGGAAAAATTGCGTGTCAGTATTCCTGACCCGGTATAGCCTGCAGGCGGCTTTATCTCTTTTAACTGATAGTCGCCGTAGGGTAGATAGCTGGACCCGGTTTTAGCTTTTCCATACCTGTCTGTTGTAAGAGTTGTTATCACTTCTCCCGTCTGATAGGTTTTCCCGTCTACAAGAATGCTCTTCTGATTTCTGGAAAGAATCTGAATCTGCGCCCCTTCCAGACTTGCTCCTCCCTGGGCTTCTCTCTTGTTCTTTTCACTGTCCCATTTCTCTACGGAAACTCCTCCTCGGATCACCTGGTTCTTCACAGCTGTATCTGCAGTGTTCATCTCTACAATTTTTCCGTTTTCACGGACAGAAAAATTACGCGTCAGTGTTCCGGATGCTGTATACCCTTTTGGTGGTTTTGCCTCCTTCAGCTGATAATTGCCATAGGGCAGAAAATCCGCAGAAGTTTTTGCTTTTCCATCCTTATCTGTTATAAGAGTCGCAACAACTTCTCCCTCTCCATAGGTCTTTCCCTCCACGATAATACTGCTCTGGTTCTTTGAAACGATCTGAATCTGCGCCCCTTCCAAACCTGCACCGCCCTGAGCTTCCCTCTTATTTTTTTCGCTGTCCCATTTCTCTACAGAGACTCCTCCTCGAATCACACTCTCTTTACTCTGGACAGTTTTATAAAAAACTGTACTGGTCCTGTTTTCTGATGTAAACTTTACTGTATAAGAAGCTGTGTCCAGAGTATATCCAGGTGCTGGCTTGGTTTCTTTGACCGTATAGGTCCCCAGAGGCAGCTCTCTGCTCTGAGCTTTTCCGTCTTCTCCTGTAGTCAGAGTATCTACTGTTTGATTGCTGCTGTCTCTGACTGTATAGACGGCACCTTTGATCTGTGCCTCCCCCTGAGATGTATTTTTCTGCGTATCTGCATCCTTTTTTTCCAGACGGATTATCCCCTTCTGGGGAGGTTCTTTGCTGGTAATGTCCGCATAAGCCACCGAATTTCCGCTTTCCGCTGAAAGGCTTACCGTATAAGTTTTATTGTCCTTTATATATCCAGGGGAGGAAATGGTTTCTTTTACTGTATAAGTCCCCAAGGGCAGTTCTTGGCTCTGAGCTTTTCCGTTTTCGTCTGTTTCTAAAGTATCCACAAGCTGACCGGAACTGTTATATACCCCATATTCCGCCCCTTTCAGTGTCCCCTCTCCTGAAGGCTTTCCTCCTGTCTCGCTGTCTTGTTTTGTGAGACGGATTTTTCCCTTCTGCGATGTTTCCCGGCTTTTTACATCCTGATAAAGAATTTCTTCCGAAGAGGTATCACCCTGAAAGGCGACTGTATATGTTTTTGTATCCAAAAGATAACCTGATGGCGCTGTTTTCTCTTTTACTGTATAAACCCCCAGGGGCAGTTCTTTACTCTGGGCTTTTCCTTGCTGGTCTGTTGTCAGTGTATCCATCAGTCCTCCGTTTTTCTTTCTCACTTCATAAACTGCACCTTTCAGACTCTTTCCGCTTTCTTCCTCATCAATTTTTCTCAGACGGATTATCCCCTTTTGAGAAATATCTGTACAGTTATAAATTATAGTTTTTCCAGCCGTTACTGTAACGGTTCCTGTCTCGCGGTTCATAATATACCCTTTAGGCGTCTGTGTTTCTCTAATCTGGTATTCCCCTGCGACAAGTGCTCCGCTTTTTCCTTTTCCTTCTTTGTCTAAAACAACTTCCCCTGCTTTCTCTCCCGTATCTTTTCTGCTGATTTCATATTTGGCCCCTTCCAGAGAATATTCTGTATTTCCTTCTGTCATATCAGGCTCTCCGGAAGATTTTCTGATCTCAATATTTCCATATTCAAGAGGCCAGCTGCCTCCCATGGTCTGATAAGATCCATTTCCCAGATTAAAATAAAAAGCTTCAAAGGAGGACGGGGGATCGGGAAGGCTTTTGATATTTTCCAGCTCTGCAAGCAGCTCATTCTTCGTCTGCTCTCCCAGCCCGGTAAAAGCATCCATAGTTCCTGTATATGCAAAGGATACCAGGCAATGGCTCATACAGTACTCACTTTCTATACTGTAATATATGCTTCCTATATTTCCGAAATTTTCTCTGTAGATCTCATATCCCGGACCGCCATAAACATAATACATGGTTTTTCTTAAAAGACCTGTTCCCATTTCCGTTGTGGTATAATTTCCCGAAGCAGGCGCCAATTTTGATGGTTCCAGACAATATGCCGTACTTCCGTTCACATCAAAAAAATGCGTATAATAATCTTCATAATAAGCCCTGTCTCCCACTGTCAGATATACGTTTTCACTGTTTCCATGGGGTGCGATCTCCCGGCTGACTTTAAAACTTTTTATTATCTGTTCCCGCTCTGCTCCAGTATAAGTTTTCGTTTGATTTTCTGTCTCTCCTTCTTTTAGGCTGTCCCTTGTTTGAGTCTCTTTCTTCTCTGCTGCCTCATCTTTTTCTTCGCTGTTTTCTGTCTGCGTATTTTCCTGTTTCTGATTTTCTGTATGTCTGTCTTCTGATTCTTCCGAAACTGTGGATTCTTCTTTCTCTTCCGTGAGAACTGCTTCTTCTTTCTTTGTCTCCTCCTCTGCGCTGTCTGCGTCTGACCTTTCTTTTTCTGTCAGCTCTTTTTCCCCTATTTTCTCCTCCTGTTTCTGTGATTCTTCCTGCTTTATACTGTCTGTATCTGTCTTCTCCTCTGTTTTTCGGATAAATGCAGCCTCTATAACTTTTATTTCCCCGGCCGAAATTTCTTTTATAAAGCTTTCTTTTCCTTTCGGTATTTCTTCCAGATATTCTTCTTCTGACGCTCTCAGCTCCTTCCAGCTTTCCAGTTCCCAGCCTTCTTTCGGCGTAATCTGCACCTGAAGTTTCTCTCCACGTTCAAAAATTCCCGTTTTTTCCTCCGGAGAATCTCCCTGTACTTCAAGTATATTGTATCCGCTGTCTTTCACAGAAATTTTTCCTGCACCTGCCGTAATTCTGAAAGTTATCTCCTGCTCTTCTGCTGTACCGGCAAAAAGAGGCTGTACAAAAGAAGCTACACTTAAAATAAGTATCATCAGCCATGCCAATATTTTTTTCCTTCTGGTCATAGATTTTCTCCTTTCTCCATGGTCTTCATTTTATTCAGACATTTCTTTACATACTGGCTCAGCAAAAGAATTGCAAGAGAGTACAGATAAGGCTCCAGGTCTTCTTTTCCCTGAAAACCTCCCGCTGCAATCATATCTTCGACTTTTTCCATACTGAGGACTTCTCCTGCAATCACAGTCCGGTCAATACCTCCCATCTGAAATAAAGTCTGGAGATAGGATTCAAATTTCTCTTCCCCCTTTTCCCGGATACCAGAAAAAATCCTGTCTGGATACTGTAAAGATGCTTCCAGAATTTTCCTGAACTTCTTTTGGTTCTCTTCCCTGTTATCCCTTAATATTCCTGTCCACGTTTCCTCTCCCGTACTTTCCCACAGTTCATTTCCTTCCCCGGCACAGCGGCACAAAAGCCAATATTTCTCGTCATGCTTCACCCGGATTCCCCTGTTTTCTGCCTCTAAAAGAACAATACAGATCTGACTGATTCCCATGAACTGCCAATTCTTATAATTCTCTGCATTTGCACAGATCTGGCTGAAGGAAATCTCTTCCTTCCCATCGAGGAAACGGCAGTCCTCCCGAAAACCGCAGTGAAGCAGATACCAGAAGCTGATCCAAGCTTTTTCTCCACGCTCATCCTCTTTTTGCCTGATATCCTCCAGTATCCCCAGGACAGCTTCTGCACAGTGATACTCTTCATACCCCAGGCTCTCCCAGAAATACTCGCCCTGGTATACACTCCTTTTTGCATTCTGTTCCAGATAAACTCTCCATTCTTTTTTCATGTCCCGGATTTTTTCCCTGCATCTTACATTCTGGCACATGGCATAGAGAATAAAGTAAGTCACATCAATAAAATCACTTTCTCCTGCCGGAAGGCAGACTCCTCCATAAAAATCTCCATAGAAACCTTCTTCTTCCATGCAGACCGCATTTTCCCTCCTGCTGACACGCATACCCTGAAATAAAATACCTTTTTTTCTCATAAGACCTCTTTTCCGTCCGCACAGAAAATCTACCGCCCACTGGCATGAATAAAAATCATGAATAAGAAAAGTCGATTGTCTGTCCCTATAAATCTGCCTTAGTCAAACCCTTTCCGGAACAGATTGAAATCTGAAAGCTGCAGATACTCTTACTCTTGTTATGTCTGTTGATTTGCTGTATAATTGAAAATCAGCTTCGCCGTTTTTTCAATTTTCATAAATTAAAATGGATATTTTGCAGAAACTGCACGAATATCAGAATTGAATTTACGCGGGATCTTTTCCTGCGCAGACTTATATGATATATGCAAGGGAAACCCATACTCTTTTGGCTCTCCTTTGTTATGAATAAGACTACTACAATTCTGTCAAAAATGCTATTGACTTTTTAGACAAAAAACCACTGGAAGACTCCAGTGGTTTTTCTGTAGATTTTACTAATCATTCCTGACAATATGAAGTCTGTACTCCGTACTGTCTTATTATTTTAAAGTGACTTTTCTGAAATTTTTCTTTCCTTTTTTCAAGACAATACCATCTCCCTGGAGTTTTTCTCCTGGAACCAGATGTTTGATATCTGTGATCTTTTCTCCGTCGATGGCTACTCCTCCCTGCTCAATGGCACGTCTCGCCTCGGAACGTGTATTTGCCAGACCGCTCTTATGGAGCAGAGAGATCAGATCAATATTTCCTTCCGTCAGTTCTGACTCATCAATCTGCGCAGAAGGCATGTTTGCCGCATTTCCGCTGGAAAACAGAGCTCTCGCAGATTCCTGGGCCTTCTCAGCCTCTTCTTTGCCGTGTACCAGGGCAGTCAGTTCATAGGCAAGGATCTCTTTTGCCTGGTTCAGCTGGCTTCCTTCCCATTTATCCATCTCATCGATCTGTTCCAGGGGCAGGAAAGTCAGCATACGGATACATTTTAATACATCTGCATCCGCCACATTTCTCCAGTACTGGTAAAAATCAAAGGGAGAAGTCTTATTTGGATCCAGCCACACAGCTCCGGACTGTGTTTTTCCCATTTTCTTTCCTTCAGAATTCAGCAGAAGAGTAATAGTCATTGCACAGGCATTCTTGCCCAGCTTCCTGCGGATCAGTTCCGTTCCGCCCAGCATGTTGCTCCACTGGTCATCTCCGCCGAACTGCATATTACAGCCGTATTTCTGGTACAGCATGTAAAAGTCATAACTCTGCATGATCATGTAGTTAAACTCCAGGAAACTTAATCCCTTCTCCATACGCTGCTTGTAGCACTCTGCTGTCAGCATGCGGTTTACAGAAAAATGAGGACCTACTTCTCTTAAAAGCTCCACGTAATTTAAATCCAGCAGCCAGTCCGCGTTATTTACCATAAGAGCTTTTCCATCAGAAAAATCTATAAAACGCTCCATCTGCTTTTTAAAGCAGTCACAGTTATGCTGGATGGTCTCCGGTGTCATCATAGAACGCATATCGCTTCTTCCTGAGGGATCACCGATGTATCCTGTACCGCCGCCGATGAGGGCGATAGGCTTGTTTCCCGCCATCTGAAGACGTTTCATCAGACACAGCGCCATAAAATGTCCTACATGGAGGCTGTCCGCTGTAGGATCAAAACCGATGTAAAAAGTTGCTTTTCCATTGTTGATCAGTTCTCTGATCTCCTCTTCGTCCGTTACCTGGGCGATCAGTCCCCTGGCAACCAGTTCGTCATAAATTTTCATGATTCTTCTCCTTTTCACTGTGTTTATTATGAGCGGAGACAACTTTTCTCAATACAAAAAGCTCCCGCCCTTTCTTTCACAAAAGGACGGGAGCCAAAAGTCCCGTGTTACCACCTTTCTTCACAGACAGCTCACACTGTCTGCCTCTGCAAGTACAGCAATCAGCGATACTCTAAGTGCATTAACGTGCACCGCTCCGCCGCAGCCTACTCATTTCTTTTCGGTGCGGAGCTCCGGGAGGTATTCGCACAGCAGTTCTCCACGCGCCTCTCATCAGCCGGCTGCTTTCTGTGTGTTCCCTGCAGGTTACTTGTTCCCTTCACAGCTTTTGTTATGTGATTCAGTATACAAAATCCTGTAAGTTTTTGTCAAGGTTTCTTTAACAACTCACATTGACAGAGCGGTACATCAGTAAGCTGTTTTCCACTGATACTCTCCATTTGCTTTGATTCCATAGAAATCTCCGAAATTCAGATCAAAAATATCTTTTTCAATTCCGGAAATAGAAATCTGGTTTTTAATAAGATACTGCCAGATTCCTGCGTGGGAAATGTCCCCCTGGAGGATCACACCTGCCACTTTTCCTTCCCGGATAATCACTCTTTTATAATTTTGTGAATCTTCCCTGGCAATCACTATATCTCCTTCTTTCGGAATGATCTCTCCCACACACATGGAAACCAGTCCAAAGAAATTAATCGTATTCTTCAGGGCATAACGGTCTTCATAGAGCACTTTTGAGCCGCACATATTAAGGGCTGCAGTCTCTCCCTGTTTCTGAGCATTGGGCCAGATACCGGAAAGACCGGTCACGTCTCCTGCTGCATAGACATCCGGTGCGCCTGTCTGCAGATATCCGTTCACCTGGATACCACGGTCAATAACAATGCCTTCTCCCTCCATACCTGCTACAGCAGAACGCACTCCGGCTGCTACAATGATCATATCACAGGGAAGTTGTTCTCCGTTGTCCAGAACCAGCGCCGTAATCTTTTTCTCTGAGTTCATCACTGTATCTGCGCCTTTTCTTCCCAGATAAAAGACAGCTCCTGCATCCTCAAAGCGCTTCTGATATTCAGCCGCGCCTGTTTTATCCAGCTGTACAGGAAGGATCTGGCCAGCCATCTCCACAATGAATACTTTTTTTCCGGTCTCCATCAGACCGTAAGCAGCATCAAGCCCTACCAGACCGGATCCGATGATCACAATATTTTCTGCCTTTTCCGCCATCTTCCGGATTGCCTGGGCATCTCTTAAATGGCGCAGACCAAAGACATTTTCTGCTTCACGGAGGTTCCCTACCGGCGGAATAAAGCTTTCCGCTCCGGTAGCGATCAGAAGCCTGTCATACCTTAAAATTTTTCCGTCATCCAGCGTTACTGTCTTTTCTTTTGTATCCAGTTTCTCCGCGCTTTTCCCCGGGATCCAGCAGATTCGGTTCTTCTCAAAAAAGTCCTCATCCGCAAAATTTAAATGCTGTTCATCTCTCTCATAGCTTAAATATTTGTGCAGCATACAGCGGGAATGCACCTGGGTGTCTGTGGACACTACTGTGATATTCCCCTCTTTGTCTGCTTTTCGGATGGTATCGGCAGCCTTCATTCCTGCTGCTCCGGCACCTAAGATCACGTATTCCATATGCTACACCTCCTCAACCCAGATTGCCTGCTTGGGACAAGCTTTGACACAGCTTGGCTCTTCACCCTTGTCAATACAGAAATCACATTTGATCACTTTACTTTTGGTACTTTCATCTGGCTTCAGCACTCCGTAAGGACAGTTCATCACACACATAAAGCAGGAGCCGCATTTTTCCCTGTCATACTGTACATGTCCGGTCTTCTCGTCTTTTGTCAGCGCACCGCTCATGCAGGACATCACGCACTCCGGCTGATCACAGTGTCTGCAGAAAACCGGCGTATAACTTCCGTCCGGATTCTTGTAAATAAAATTTCTTGATTCATTTCTTATATCTGTCAGATCCAGGGTGTAAACATCCCCGTCGTCTTCTCTGTGAGCCTGCATACATGCTATGGAACAGCTTTTGCAGCCGTCACATTTCTGGGCGTCTATCATGATTCTCTTCATCTTTTCAGCTCCTGATTAAATATTTAAACCTGCACGTTTCTCCTCAATGATCTTATCCAGAATCTCAGCGCTTTCCTTTGCGTCCGGATTGATGATCACCTGTCCGCCTGTAAGTGTCTTCATATCTTCTGTCAGAAGTTTTACAGCTGTCTGGCTTCCTGTAACAAATGGCGGAAGTCCAAGATGCAGAGGCAGCCCAAGAGCCAGTCCGAAACATCCGTCAGCAAGTGCCTGCTCTTCCAGCCACTGTGCAGCAGAAAGTACAAGAGGAAGCTGAGGGATATCCACACCGATAGCCTCTGCAAGCTCTGTGGCCACGATTTCCAGCCTGCCGATAGCAAGACAGGGACCAAAATTCAGTACCGGAGGAATGTTTAACTTTTCACAGACTGCACGAAGCTTCGGTCCTGCATATTTTGCAGCTTCCGGTGTCATCAGTCCGCAGTTTTCAATACCTCCTGAAGAACATCCGGCTGTCAGTACCAGAATATCTTTTGCAATCAGTTCTTTCGTCAGTTCCACAGAAAGAACATCATGCCCTCCTGCTGTTAAGTTGGAGCAGCCTACCACGCCTGCCACACCTTTGATATCACCGGATACGATCAGATCGATCAGCGGTTTCCAGTTACCGCCCAGGAAATCCTTTAAAGAAATTTCAGATACTCCTGTAAGGGTGTGGTCATTTCCGTGTTCAGGCATCAGATTCATAGGTACTTTGCCTCTTCTTTCCTTGTATGCCTCAATAATCTCATCGATGATCTCTTCGCTCTGCTTTTCTCTTTCTTCAAATACAAAAGGCTTCAGCTCAGCATTTGCCTTCTTTGCCACATCATCCAGGCAGATCTGTTTGATCTTCAGCTCATCGCAGATAGGCTCGATTCCCGGAAGAGTACAGTTAAACTCAGAAAGCACTGCGTCAATTCCGCCCGTTGCAAGAACTGCTTCGCTGGTATAATTATTGCCTGCATGTCCATCGAAAACTTCTGTATAGTGAGCGCCGCGAAGCTGCAGATCCTGTCCTACACAGGTACATCCTACCAGCTTAAAGCCCTTTGCTCCCGCCGCTTTTGCCTTTGCCACTGCCTCCGGAGAAACCAGACGTTCCTGAAGATCTACAAAAATAGTGTGCTGATGTCCTGTGATCATAATATTGATATAATCCGGATCAATCACACGAAGTCCTACCGGTGCCATGCGAAGCTCAGGCTCTCCTAAAAGCACGTCATTTAAAAGGTTGGTCAGTGTCAGTCCGTAAAGTCCGGTAGAAATTCCCAGCTTCAGACAGTCTGTATACATGTCCACAGGATCAGAATTTAAGTTTGTGGAACATTTGACTACGCCGTGGAAAACTTCACTTTTCGCTCCTCCGGGAAGGATTCCCAGTTCCTGCCATCTTTTAAATCTTGGAGCATAAGCAAGCTTTTCTACCAGTTCCATTTTCTCATATTCGGGTTTGTACAGATCCTTTAATACCAAATCTGCAACCTGTTTCGCAGTATCCCATTTGTCCGTTCCCTGTACGCCAAACACTTCAGCAAGCCTTGCCAGAGATTTTTCACCTTTGATTTCTCCTTTTGCTTCTGCTGTTTTCTTTACGTTTAAAGCTGTATTTTCCACAATATGTATATAGCAGCCGGAACCGCTTGCTACAGCACGCAGGAAATTTCTTGCTACAATGACATCGGCAGTAGCGCCGCAGATTCCTCTGGGGGCCTTTGGAGTGATCCGGCAAGGTCCGTTGGAACACAGACGGCAGCACACACCTTGAAGACCGAAGCCGCACTTGGTACTCTGTCCTTCTACTCTGTGATGAGAGGTTTCCATGGGAAGGTTACGGATAAATCCCTCTAATGGCTTGTCTGCGCTTGGGCAGGTACTGCATGAAAAACACTGATTCATTTTTTCTTCCTCCTGTGTATGTATAAAATATAAATCTTTGTTAATAGTGTAACAATACTGGAGTATATTAGTCAAGAATAACTTTCCTCTTTTTTCCATTCGTTATTTTTTTATTCCCTTTTTTCGTAAAGTTCCCGAATTTCTTTTTTCAGCTCCTCCTCTCTCCGGGTCCGAAGAAAGATCTCTCCTTTTTCCAGATAAGCATCACAGCCATATTCCCGGATAAATGCCATAATGCTCTTATCTTCAGAGATGCGGGTAAGAAACATTGCTGCTTCCTGTCCCGCTGCCGGATTCTCTGCTGCAAAACGAATTCCCCTGTCAAGTGACAGTCCTACCTGTTCACTTTTCTTTTTCAGTCCTACCGTCTCTCTGTAAAAGTCCTGCTTTACCTTTTCAAATCCCTGTTCTTTCGCCGAAATCCTGTTCTTTTTAATCTCCAGAAGTTCTTCTTTCAGCCAAACGTCCAGCCTGTCCCAGAAGCACTCCTTCTCCTTGTCCAGCATCCCCTGTTCCTTCAGCACATTCCGGCTTCGCAGCTGGTCTTGTATAAACTCCTCCAAGATCTGTGCAAATTCCCGGTCTTCCTCCTGTTTCACCGCAAGCTTCAGCCTGCCAAGTTCTCCGTGCAGAAAGGAATCATACCGCTCCTCTTTTCCGAATTCTTCTGCAGCAGCATGAAGAGCAGCTTCCAGAAAACTTAACACTATAATTTTTTCTTCAAATCCCGCCTGTGCGAAAAGACTGCGCTGTTCCAAAGTTTCACCCGGCTCTTTTTGTAAAATTGACTCCGGTTCATAATCTTTTTGATACTTCACGCACAAAGCATAAAAGTTTGAAAACTCTCCCGCCGTTTCTTTTTCCTGGAGATACTGAGAAATCAGTTCCCGGGAAACCGGTATCTTAAGGTCTTCGTACTGGAGAATCATTCGGGACAGGTCTTCCCAGCCTCTGGCAGTTACAAAAGAGATACCCTCCCTGTCCTCCTCCACCCGGTAGAACTTTTCTTTTCTGACGTCCAAATAAGCACATACAGCGGGATGAACGCCGTTTTTCACTGCATAATGACGCCATACAGGGTAATCCTCCTCTACCTGTATCTTTTTCACTCTGTCCAGAGTGACAATGTCAAATTCCCTGGCGGTCTTATTATATTTTGAGGGATTTCCTGCTGCCACGATCAGCCAGCCTTTGGGAAGTTTATGAGTACCGAAAGTTTTCTGCTGAAGAAACTGAAGCATCGTCGGCGCCAAAGTTTCTGACACACAGTTGATCTCATCCAAAAATAAAATCCCCTCTCTCACTCCGGTTTCTTCCATACATTCATAAACAGAAGCCACGATCTCACTCATGGTATACTCTGTCACTGTATACTCTTGTCCGTCAAAAATTTTCTTATTCAGCACCGGAAGTCCCACAGCACTCTGCCTGGTGTGGTGGGTCAGAGTGTATTCTACAAGACCAATCTCCATCTCTTTGGCAATCTGTTTCATAATGGCGGTCTTGCCGATCCCCGGCGGTCCCATAAGAAGCACAGGGCGCTGATGGACAGCCGGAATCTTGTATTCTCCCTGGGCGTCTTTTGCCGTATAGGCTTTTATCGTATTGATGATCTCTTCTTTTGCCTGCCCGATATTCATAGTCTGTTTCTCACTCCCGTATCTTATCTTCTTCCCCCGCAGCGTCTCTCTCATCCCGGGGAAGGTAAATCAGTTCTGCCCAGCCAGGCACATTTGCTTCCCTGGGCGGTTCCTTTGTCAAAAGAAATGCAGTTTGGTAAGGCGGTCTTTTTGCCGGATAAATTCCGTCCCCGTCTGTAAAATAAAGAAGTCCCTTGAGATTTTTAAACACGCCTTCTTCTGTCAGTTTCTCTATGTACTGAAACACAGGGCGGAAGTCTGTACCTCCCCTTCCCTGTATCTTTATCTTATGCAGATATTCTGTCCATTCTCTTTCGCAGGTCAGTGCCGCGTCCTCCTGAATATAGCAGTCACATTGGATCACATGGACGTTCATTTTTCTGAAAAAATTTTCCTGTCCGCTTAAAATCCCCCAGGTCTCCTCCAGAAATTTCTGCACCTGCGGACGCCGGCAGGAACTGGAAGTATCGATAGCGATCACAAGCTCTTCTGTTTTCCGTGCTTCTGTATATTCCAGATGTTCGATCAGGGGCAGATTTCCGTATCGTTTCAGTCCATAGATATAGGGAATATAATCAAAACTGTCTATGTCTGTCTGCAGTTCCTCCCGTTCCACAAAAAATCTGCGAAGAAATCTTCTGTAGTCTCTTTTTCTCTGGGCCTGTATCTGATACCATTCCTTCTTTTCCCCCGGAAGACTGCCTCGCCTTCCCATACCTGCCTTTCCCTGTCCTTGAAGTCCTGCCTTTAAAAGCCCTGCGCCTTTCAGGATTCTTCTCAGCTCCTCTTCTCCCGGCTTTTTCCAAAATTTGTGACAGTCTGCTGCAAAAAGCCTTTCCCATTTCTCCAGAGTCTCTTTGGAAGGGTTCATATCCGAAAGCCTGCGGTAGATTTCCTCCTGGCTGGCATAACCTTCTCCCCGCCAGACCTTTCGGCAGATTTCCTCTGCATCTCCCGACATCTTCCCGGTAATAGAAAAAAGTTCCATGCAGTCTATGGTATATTCCACATTCATATCCCAAGCCAGATGGCGAAGTCTCTCCTCCTCTTTTTTCTCTTCTGCAGGATTCAGATAAAGCACATGGAAAAGCATATGAAAAAGCAGCCTGACCACCCCTTTGAAACCTTTTTCTTCATAAAGGGAAAGCAGGCTGTCTGTATGATAATAAATCCTGTTTCCGTCTGTTCCCGTATCACTGTCTTCTGTAAAATCCCGAAAAATCTCTGTTACTGCCTGTCCCAAAGTTCCGGCACAGACAATCTCCCGGAGGGATTGTTCCCAGATCTCCTGTGCAATCTCTTTCTTTGTCCTCATATCACAGCTCCCAGTCTTTTCCCTGAAATCCACCTTTCTCTCTCTTCATCCTCAAAAGCAGTATCTGAGCTTCCTGATTTTTACAGAAAAGAGCCAGCTCCAGAAAACCATCCAAAGCCATGACAGACGGCGGATTCTCTTTTAACAGTAATTCCAGCTTTCTGTTCTCGCCTTTTTGGATCAGTTTCTGTACCGCCGGACGCAGGCGGCGGGAAAGATAACCGCCGTATCTGCTTCGCAGTTTTTCTTCTTCTGGCAAAAGCTGAAAATACCTCTTCAGGGCAATCTCCAGTTTTTTCTCCTCCTGCCCTGTCGCAAGAAAAATTTCATCTTCGTTTTTGAGAGATTCCATACTTATTCAAACCTCCTGGTCCTTCTACTTTCAGAAGTATTTCTGAAAATACTCCCACAGCGCTTTATTCGTAACCTCGTTAACACGAAGATCTTCTTCTTTCGGAAGGGACGCGGTATCCTGCGGATCCTCTCCGCAGATATCAGCTCCTATCACTTTTCTGTGAGAGAATATCAGGTCAAGCAGAGAAAAAAGCAAAGTAAGTCTTACTTCTCCCTGATCCCAGTTCGTCCGTGCGTCCTCTCTGGAAAGAATATCTTTGTCAATGGAAAGATACAGCGGCAGGGCAGGATCATCTTTTAAAAATCCTTCCAGTTTTTCTATTTTTCCTTCCTGCAGTTCTTCTGCACTGACTGCGGCGATCCTCCCCAGATCTGCCTCCCCGCACTCCAAAAAGGATTTTTGGGAAGGTCCCACAATACAGACTTTCTTTATATTTTCATTTGCATGAAGGACCTCCCTCACCCAGCTCCCGCAGGAGAGCAGTCCGAAAAAGGCAGATGCCTGCATATCTGTATGATGATCAAAAACCAACAGAGAGCATGGCTCCTGGATTTTTTCCAGCCAGAATTTAGAAAGATAATGGTAATTCCCCGAATCCAGAAAATGCAGCCCCCTGGGAGAATATTCACAGATCCGCCTTTTGATTTCTTCTTCTGACTCCGGGGTGCAGTAACAGTTAACACCTTGTACCTGTTCAAAATCCAGCCAGATATACTCCTTATCCTCATAGAACTTCTCCTCTGCATATACACCGGAAAAGTTCATGATCACTGTTTCTCTCATATAATTCTCTGTTCTCTTTTCCTTTTTTCTTTCTCTTCTGTCACTCTACAAAATGTACTGTCCCTTTTTTCTCCAGCTCCTTTGCTGTAGACTCAGCCGCATAACCAAGGGCTGCACAGCCGAAAACCACATGGTTTTCAGGAACCTCCCACTCTGTAAGAATACTGCGTATTTCCGGATCATCACAGATATCTCTCAGCTGGTTGATCCACACAGAACCGATTCCCATAGAATGAGCCGCAAGAAAAATATTTTCCAGTGCGCAGGCATTATCCTCCATAGCGTGAGGATTTTCTCTGTCATTAGAAGGAATGATCAGCGCCTGGGGAGAATACATATCATAGCCTGTGCGGGAAAGCTTCTCCCCTGCTTTTTCGGCAAGTTTCTGAATCTTTTCGGTATCTGTCACCACTGTAAACTTCCAGGTCTGATAGTTGTGTCCGCTAGGCGCGTAAATTCCTGTCTTTACGATCAATTCCAGGTCTTCCCTGCTTATCTTCCTGTCTGTAAAGGCTCTTACACTTCTTCTGGAAAGAAGATTTTCAATTACTGCATTCATTTCTGTTTCCTCCTTTTTTCGTCTTCATTTATTGTATCACGTTTTTTCTCGTTTTCATAGTTTCTGCTTTTTGTCTTCAGGTATATTTTATTCGCCAAAGGATATCCTAAACACAGAAAGTCAAATGCCCTGTATGCTTGCATCAGGGTATTTGACCCTCGCGGCAATCGCCAAATTGACATGCGCGCATGTCCGCTTGGCTCATTGCTCGCGGGAATAACTTGACAAGGAGGCTACAAAAATGTACTGTAATTCCGTGAATTCCCCAGAAAAAAAGGAACAGAACAAACCGGAGATGCTTTGCCCAGGCCAGAATTTCAAGCCTGCGGAACTTCCGGATTCCTGTATCAGCCAGATCCACAAATTTGAACAGGAACTGAACAGCCATGGCTACTGGAATATTGCCCTGGTGGCTTATCAAAAAATCAACTGACCAATCCTGTACCGGATGCAAAAAGGCCGGAGATAACCTGCTGAAAAACTATCTCCGGTCTTTTCCCAATAGAATTACCACTCAGGTCCTTCTGTCAGTTTTTTTACAGTTTGTCTGAAGCACCAGGGAAAATCGATTTTTTCCACTGCACCCGCTGTCACCACTTCCTCTGTTCTCCAGACTTTCCCATTCACCCGATAAGTAAGCTCTCCTACCTTCTCTCCTTCTGATACAGGCGCTGTCACCCATCCTTTTCCTGTATATGCGGTTTCCATGTCCTCGTCCTTTCTCAAAAGGAACTTACTGTCCTCCTTTTCTATACGCACAAGGGGCACACTGGCCGTCTCTCCCAGAGATCCGTTCTGGCCGTCTTCTACAGGAATACTCTCAGGAATTTCCGGCAGAACTGCCTCGCTGAAACTGTGGTATTCATAATTTTCCATTCCATATTCCATTAATTTCCTGGTATCCGCCCATTTATAAGATTTGTTATTAGGCCAGCCGCATCCCAAAAGAGCCACGATGAAGGTCCTCCCCTGATCTTCCAGAGCGCCTACATAGCAGTAGCCTGCATTGGCGGTAAAACCTGTTTTTCCGCTTAATGCCCCGTCCATCATCGTGAGAAAAGCATTGTGATTGATACAGGAAAAACTTCTGTTTCCTGACACATCTGTAAAGCTGTAGGAAGGCGTTCTGGTAATTTCTAAAAATTCTTCCGCCTTCGGCGAATCTTTAATACAATATTTCATGATCCTGGCAAGATCTTCCGCTGTGGTAGAGTGGGTTTTTAAACCTTCTTCTGTCTCCTCCTGTGCATCCAGACCATTGGGCGTAATAAAAAAAGTATCTCTGCATCCCAGTTCCTCTGCCTTTTCATTCATCATAGCCGCAAACCCTTCTTTGCTCCCTCCTACATGCTCAGCCAGAATCACTGCAGAGTCATTATGGCTTTCCAGCATCAGAGAATACAAAAGATCTTTTACATAAAATTCCTCCCCCGCAGCCGCTCCGAGATGCACTTTAGGCATGGAAGCTGCATAGGAAGAGGTTTTTGCCTTATCTTCAAGATTTCCATTCTCCAGGACCAGGATGCAGGTCATGATCTTTGTAGTACTTGCCATGGGGCGCTGCACCTGCCCTTCCTTTTCATACAGGACCCTGCCCGATTCCCCGTCCAGAAGCACTGCTGAAAGAGCATATAGATTTCCCGGTTCCACAGTGTCTTCTGACTGTACAGTCCCCTCCGCCTGTACAGAAAATACCTGCAGCAGAATCAGAACCACTGCCGCAGCGGCCGCTAAAAATATGTTCTTCCTTCTTTTCATATCTTCCCCCGCCTTCCCGCCAAAATACAGCAGTCTGTATAAAACCGCTCTGATATACTTTATGTACAGCCCCGCCAAAGAATGCCTTTTGCCGAAAAACATATGGGCCACCAGAAAGCCCGCATTGCGAATCGCCTGCTGTCATAAATAAAAAACCGCCGCAGAACAGATATTCCGTGCATATCTGTTTTACGGCAGTTTCATTGATCTGCAACAGCAAAACCCGGCAGAAACCGCTTTTTTGCTCTCCTTTTATACATTCAGCTGAAGCTGTACTTCTTCTTCCGCCTCAGCTTTGAAATCTTCCATCTGCACCGGATCGATCTCCGGAAGTTCATCCAGACCCTGAACTCCAAAATTTCGAAGGAACTCTTCTGTGGTTCCCAGAAGAATGGGACGTCCGGGAGCATCCAATCTTCCCACCTCGTGGACCAGATTATATTCGATAAGTTTGTTTACAGCATGATCACATTTTACTCCTCGGATTTTTTCAATCTCCAGCTTGGTGACAGGCTGTTTGTACGCGATAATAGACAGTGTTTCCAGCATTACATCTGAAAGCACAGCTTTCTTTGGCTGCAGTGCCAGTTTTACCAGATAGTCATAATATTCCTCTTTAGTACACATCTGAAAAGCATTTTCCAGTTCGATGATCTGAATACCTCTGTCCTCTTCTTTATATTTCAGCATCATATTCCGGATGATCTTCCTGGTAGTCTCTGTATCATGTCCAATGGCTTTTGCAATGGCACCAAGTTCTACAGAGTTTCCCATGGCAAACAGCAGTGCCTCTATAGCGCCTTCCAGTCTCCTTATCTCCATGCTCCTTATCCTCTCTCCATGCGGCTTTCAATCTCAATTTCACCAAAAATCTGTTCCTGCCGGATCAATATCTTTCCCATTTTCATCAGTTCTAAAATGGCCAGAAAAGTCACGATCACCTGTACTTTACTCGCCTGTCTTTTCAGCAGGTTTCTGAAAGAAAATCTGCTGTGGCAAAGGGCGTATTCTTCCACCTCTGTCATCTTATCAGGAAGACTTACCTCTTCCTGCTGGATCTTTCCAAACTTGCTCCGGATGGGATCCAGCTTGTCCTCCTGTCTGCGCATTACACTTTTAAAGATTTCATTCAGCTTTTCCAGGGTAAGACCGTCCAAAAGCTGAGCAGTATCCACCGGCTCCCTGTAGGACAAAACTTCTTTTGGAACAGAAGGCAGTTTATAGATATGCTTTGCCGCTTCTGCCATACGATCCCGCAGCTCATAAGACATATACTTATACATCTTGTACTCTAAGAGCTGGCGCACCAGCTCGTCTCTTGGGTCTTCTTCCTCCCCCTCTTCATTGACTTCTTTTGGAAGGAGCATACGGCATTTAATGGAAATCAGCGTTGCCGCCATAACCATGAATTCACTGACTACATTCAGGTCTTCACGCTCCATCTGGTGGATATATTCCATATACTGATCCGTGATCTCCACAATGGGAATGTCATAAATATTTACTTTATTCTTCTCGATCAGATGCAAAAGAAGATCCAGCGGCCCCTCAAACACCTGAAGCTTTACAGGAATCCCCATATTTTCTGCTCCTTCCTTCCGATTTATCACCGCCATTTTACACTATTTCTTTGGAAAAGTCTACCCTGTCCGCCTGTTTCATTACCTGCTCCTGTTTCCGACTGCAGGGAACATTTCCATACCGCGCCTGCTCATAAATCTCATGAATACGTTCCTTTTCTGAAGTGTGCTTCATGCCTGCTCGTTCCTCCAGCTCTTCCGGCGTCTCTGTACCGGCAGGCTTTGTTTTAGCGTATTTCAGGATCTGCCGCCTGTAATACCTTCTGATCTTTTCTTCTGTATTGTATCTTCTCAGAAAACCAGTAATTCTGCGCCTTGGCTTTATCCTCTCCCGCTTTTCGTTCCCTGCTGCCTGAACTGCTTCCAGTACATCTCCATTTTCACCGCGTCCCTCCTGGTATTTTCGGTATAAATCAATAATCAGATACACCAGCCCTGCCAGCAAAGCAAGCAGAAATGCCGCGATCAGCAGTTTCTCCAGCAACTGAAAGATCATATACAGAAAAGCTGGCATTTCCCCCGCTTCCACCTTGTGAAAAGGACTTTCCATCTCCTGGGGAGGCAGTATTTCTTCTTCCCTTTCTTCGCTGCTCAAACCGCTTAAAAGCCAGGAGATCAGCAAAACCAGCAGACGGCCCAGGCTATAGATTCCCTGCCGAAGTCCCGAAAAGGGAAGTAAAATCATTCCTGCCAAAGTAATGAAGGTAATCATAAAAAGCAGAAGGCGATTATTTGCGGCAACGGCACTTTGCGGAAACCTGTGTAGTTTTTGATTTGTCTCACAGACATCAAGAAGAGCCTCCCTGTTCCGTACCCAAAGGAGCAAAAGCCAGTACAGGACTGCTGCCCAAAGAGAAACCCGCTCAAGCAAGGTCCTCTGAAAATACAGACTGTAAAAATAAGCTAAAGCAAACACCCCAAGAAGAGGATATTCCGGTCTGCACAAAATTCCCATAACATTCCGCACTCTGTCCGCAAAATAACAAAGGGCAATGATCCCGGTAAAAATTACAAGCCCCGTCTTCTCAAGCAGGTTTCTGCCTAAAAACCAGCCGCAGAACAGAAAGATACCCGACAGAAAAAGGTAACTCCAGATCTGTTTTCCCTTTTCCCTGTTCCAGTACAAAATAGAAATGGGAATAAAAAAATACAAAGTCTGCAGCATCTGCATACTGCCGCCGGAATCTGGCAGACAGATCATCCAGAAATACAGGACTGCCGCCAGCATCCAGGCATGGAAAAAACCATAGACGGTCAAAAGCCTGTCGCGCATTACTCTTTCACCTCCCAGCGGATAACCTGCATTGCCCTGCTTTCCTTCACTTTTAATTCCATTCCTGGGTAAAGAGCAGCCAGAAAAACGCTTCCGCCATTTTTTCTTCCCAGTTCCTCCATTGCCATAACAAGCTGATCGTACTGATTTTTCGTGATCAGGATACAAAAAGCTTCCTGAGCAAGAAAACTGTTTTTCCGGTCTGCCAGACACTCCGAAAACTTTTTGGGCTGTTCTCTCAAATCAATTCTGGAAAGACTTTGGAGCATTCTTGTAATCTGTCCCTTTCCCGCCCTGGCAGGCACATAGATCTCCTCTCCTGTCATACAGTCTCTTCCGTTGCTGACCAAACCGATTTCAATCCCTTTCTTTAAAAAAACCTCTGTCATTGCAGCAGCAATCCGTATACCGGCTTCATGCAGCTCTTCATATTTCCAGATAGTCTCATCCTCCACATCTAAAAGCAGGTATACTTTCCCCGCTGTAGTAGAATCCTGCATGTTAACCATAAACGAACCTGTTCTGGCACTTGCTTTCCAGTTGATCCGGTTCATGGGATCACCGGGAGCGTATTCCCGGATTCCCCGGAAGGTAAAAGGATCTTCCAGCAGCCGTTTTCTCTCCTCCAGAACGCCGCTCAATTTCTGAAACAGTTCCCTGCAGGCTTCCTTTCTTTCTTTTTTCGGATAGACATAGAGATAAGTATTCACCGGACAGGTACTGTAAAGTTCACCGGACAAAAGGGGACCTTTTGTAAAAAGCTCTGTCTGGGTGATCTCATAATATCCTCTCTTTACAGCAAGAAAAGGCACCTGCCGTGTGATTCTCTGACAGCTCATGACAGAAAAAATATCTCTCTTGTAGGTATTGTCCGATACACTGGCGTTCTCCTCTTCTGAAAAATTCAGGTTCCGGCTTACGGTGAAGCCAGCCTGAAGCATAGGCAGAAAAAGCCATTTTCTGTTTTCGATCACTTCTGTCATGATCCCTCTATTTCCTTCTGTTACTGCAGATTCTTCGAAATGAAGAGATACACTCAGATGGCGGTTCCAGTTCTTTTTGTAGTACACGCCTGCCAGAAACTGCGCCAGACCAGCTCCCAGCAATACCAGCAGCACTGTCATTTCACATTTCCCCAATCTTCCGTGGGAACAGGCACCTGTCCCAGAATCTTTTCAATCAGCTCTCTTTCCCGTCCGGCTCCCGTGCCCAAAATCAGTCTGTGGGCAAGTACCGGAACTGCCAGCGTCTTTATATCCTCCGGAACCACATAGGTTCTTCCCTGTACATAAGCAAATGCCTTTACAGACTGATAAAAAGCAATGCTGCCTCTGGGACTTACACCTCCCAGGATCTCACCATTTTCCCGGGTAGCTCTCACCAGATTTACAAGGTACTCCCTTAATTCCGGATGCACATAGACTTCCCTGTATTCCTGCCGGGCTTTTTTTAAGTCCTCTGCACCGCATACCGGTTTCAGTTCTGTCAGAGGATCCTTTTTTTCAAATCTGTCCAGGATCTCTATCTCTTCCTCTTTTGTAGGCATTCCCAGAGAAAGCCGCATAAGAAAACGATCCATCTGTGCTTCCGGAAGAGGGAAGGTCCCCGCGTTTTCTATGGGATTCTGGGTAGCTATGACAAAAAATGGCTCTTCCAGTTTCCTGGTCACCCCATCTGTGGTGATCTGGCCTTCCTCCATACACTCCAAAAGGCTGGACTGCGTCCTGGGCGCTGCCCGGTTAATTTCATCTGCCAGAAGGATATTCGTAAAAGCCGGACCTTCCCGAAAAAGAAATTCTCCCTGCTTCTGATCATAATAGTTCAATCCCGTCACATCGGAAGGCAGCAGATCCGGCGTAAACTGTACCCTGGAAAAACGGCAGTCCACTGATTTTGCAAGTGCTTTTGCAAGCTTTGTCTTTCCCGTTCCCGGAACATCTTCCAAAAGTACGTGTCCTCCCTCCACCAGCGCAGTCAGAATCAGATCAATGCTCTCTCTTTTCCCTACGATTACTTTTTCAATGTTATCTCCTGCTTTTTTTAATTGGTTTCCGCTCATCTGTTTATACTCCTTATACCTCTTTGTTCTTTGGTACACATGTGACCACCAGCAGTTCCCTGGGATTAAAAATCCGCAGGGGAATGGTATGTTCTCCCAGTCCTCCGCTGACAACAGCAGTCCTGCCGCCCTTCTGAAACTGTCCCCGGCAGTATTTAGGAAACAGTCTCCAGTCAGGGCTTATAACTCCTCCGAATCCGGGAATGCGCACCATCCCTCCATGATAATGCCCCGAAAGAGAAAGATCTGCTCCCCATGCCAGATATTCCCGGGTATATCTGGGCGTATGGGCAAGAAGGATCTGAAAATCTGTTTCTGCTGCCTTTCCTGTAATATGGTTCATATCCCGGACTGTCAGACTGTTTTTCTTCCCTTTATAGTAGTATTGGTAGGGAAGTGCCAGCCCGGTAACTGCAACTGCCTCTCCCTTTATCTCCGCCTTTTCCATTCGATTCTCCAGAAGATGGACTCCCAGCTTCCGGATCTTTTTTTCAAAGATCAGATACTCTCTTCCGTAGATTTCCGGATATAGTTTCATCCTGTGCTCATGATTTCCCAGAGAATAATAGACAGGCGCGATTTTCACTGCCTGTTTCAGAAATGTCAATGCCGGTTCCAAAGGCGCCTTCTTTTTCCCCAGAACCAGATCCCCGGCAATCAGTACAGCATCCGGCTTCTCCTCTGCGATAGCAGAAATGAGCCTCTCGTTTCTGTCCCCAAATGTCACATTATGCAGATCACTGACCGCAACAAAAGTCAGGCTGCTTTTCTTTAATTTTTCTGTGGTAACTGTATACCGTGTTTTCACAAATTTTTTCAATGTAGATACCTGCTGCTTTCTTATAAAATTTTCGGATTTTTCAATATTTTACCTCATTTTACAGTAAAAAAAAAGAGCGTTCCCTCAGGGATTTTCGCATATCCCTTTGAAAACACTCTTTTTTCATCGCAGGCCGAACATCTTTTCCTGCTGTTTCATCACTCTGAAATACATGATCAAAAGCAGCCCTCCGGCAAGTACCCAGGCAGCCGGGCTCGCCATACAAGCTCCAAAATAACTTTTCTGAGCCCCTGCGATCATTGCCACCGCACCTCTGCCCAAAAGCTCTGCTACTCCGGCAAGCATAGGCAAAAGTCCATATCCCATTCCCTGGATACCGTTGCGGTATACATTGACTATAGTCAGCGGAATAAAAAATACAGCCTCACACTTCAGATAAATATCCACCTGTTCAATAATGGCTGCAGCATCTCCGGATACAAACAAATAGGTAAGATATTTTCCAACCGTCATCAGCGGAATGGCAATGGCAATACTGTATACCGTCCCGATTATGGTACTGCATTTAAATCCCTGCCGAATTCTTTTAAGTTCTCCCGCTCCCATATTCTGGGCACAGTAAGTTGCCATAGTAGTTCCCAGCGCCACATAGGCCTGTGTTACCAGCTGGTCGATCTTGCTCCCTGCGGTAAATGCAGCAACCGCCATAGACCCCAGCAGGTTTAAAGAGGTCTGTACCATCATGGTACCAATGGCTGTGATGGAAAACTGAAGCGCCATAGGAAGCCCCAGTCCCAGCTGCATCTTCACCATATACCATTCAGGACGGAAATCATCTTTTTGCATTTTCAGCACCGGAACTTTTTTCACAATATAGATCAGGCATCCCACACCGGAAACCCCCTGTGAGATCACAGTTGCATATGCCGCCCCTGCAGCTCCCATGCGGAACACAAGGATCAGGAATAAATCCAGAAACACATTGAGTGCCGCTGAAAGGATCAGAAAATAAAGGGGTGTCTTACTGTCCCCCAGAGCCCTCAGAATACCAGAGAGAAGATTATACAGCACCGTAGCGATAATCCCTGCACAGATGACCATGATATAAGCATAGGCATCCTGAAAAATATCTTCCGGTGTATTCATAAATTTCAGAAGACTGCGCATTCCCAGCATACTTCCGGCAGTCATTACTACAGAAACAATCCCTGAAAGTACAACTGAAGTTCCCACTGTCTTTCGCATACTTTTCATATCTCCGGCACCGAACCTCTGTGCCGTAAGTACGGAAAATCCCGCTGTAAGTCCCTGAAGAAACCCGATGATCAGAAACATGATCGTTCCTACACTTCCCACTGCTGCCAATGCCTTGGTTCCTACAAACTTTCCTACAATCACCGTATCCGCCATATTGTATAACTGCTGAAACATATTCCCCATAAAAATGGGAATGGTAAAATTTACAATAATTTTCAAGGGATTCCCCACAGACATATCGCTCTGTATCTCTTTCTTTTCCAAAACAGCACCTCCGCCTTTCTCAGATACTCTTACTTTCAACACGAAAGAAAGACCTTCTGCATGTGTTCTGCACAGGTCTTCCTTTATACCGGAGGCTATTATATTATAAACGTTTTTTAATTTCAATCCCCTTTTTCTTTAAATTTTTATTAATTAGAAAAATATTATTCCAGCCTCAATAAATATCTCCATGTTTTTCTCAAACAATCAATATATCCTGCCTTTTCTGCATTCTCCGCCAGCACAATGTCTACAGAACCGATTTTTTCACCGTCCAGATAATACTCTGCCTTTCCTGCAGTATCTCCTTTTGAAGCCGGAGCCTGTATACTTTCTTTCAGATATATTTTTTTCTCAATCTTGTCAAGAGCCTTTCCCTTGGTATCCAGATAACGGAATTCCCCTGCATACTGGCAGGAAATCTCCTCTTGTACTCCTCCTTTGAGCGGAATATTTTCAACAGCATCCTGATTTTCATCCACATAAAGGCTGCAGGTACCAAATCCCAGATTCAGCATCGCCGCAGCGTCCTGGAATCTCACTTTGTAATCCGGTGCCGTCATCGCCACGCTGATAAGTGTGATTCCGTTTCGCTGTGCTACCGCAGATACACAATATTTTGCTGCACTGGTGCTTCCGGTCTTCAATCCCACACACCCGTCATAACTGCGGATCAGCTTATTCGTATTCGTCAGCCCGAATTCACTGCTACCTTTATCTGTCACATGAGTAATGGTATCCATCCACACAGAAGAATATTCCAGAATCTTAGGATATTTTGTCACCAGTTCTCTGGACATAAGAGCCACATCATAGGCACTTGTATAATGATTATCTGACTCTGTCAGCCCGCAGCAGTCTTCAAAATGGGTATTCTCCATACCAAGTCCTGCCGCCCTTTCATTCATACGCCTGACAAATTCCTCTTCACTTCCAGCGATATGTTCCGCCATGGCGACACTTGCATCATTGCCTGAGGCAATGACAATGCATTTGATCAGGGTTTCTACTGTCTGCTTCTCTCCTTCTTCCAAAAATACCTGAGACCCTCCCATGGATTTTGCATGAGCACTGGTTACTACCTGATCATCCATATGTAAGCTGCCCTCTTCCAGCTGATCAAAAATCAGGATCAGTGTCATGATCTTTGTGATACTGGCCGGCTTTACCTTTGTATCCTTATCTTTCTCATAGAGAACAGTTCCTGTGGAAGCCTCCATTAATACACCGTGAGGCGATGTGATAAGTTCCTCTCCCTCTGCTCTTACCGGGGCTGTCATACCGGACAGCAGCCCGCAAAATACAAGCAGAACGATGCAGATCTTTGCTGCCGCTTTCCGTATCATACTCTGCTCCTGACTGTACCCTTTACAGTATTTTAATCACTCAAAGAGAAAAATATGACTGCGGGCAAAAGAAAACCTTTAAACAATGTCTGTTTAAAGGTTTCCCCGAATCACATCTTTGATTTCTCCTACAGAGGGAAGGCTGTCCTTCTTTTTCTGATACAGGCTGTGCAGAAAATCTGCAGCAAACAGAACAAGTGCCATGCTTCCCAGTTTTCTGCCGATCCCCACAGGATAACTGCTCACCATATGTTCCACGCTCCTGTGAAGGAACAGGAACAAAAACACGGTATAGAAGCCCCACGCAATGGTACTTTCCAGACACAAGATTCCCTTATAATTAAAAGGTTTCTCTGAATAATCCCACCAAACCTCTCCGAAAATCTTAAGCATCAGCCGGGCAGTAAAATATTCCAGAAGGGTTGGAAAAACACAGCCAAGAAAGTACAGCAGAGGTACATTATGGCTTATGGGACGCAGTATAAAATAAACAGATAATGCGCCTACCCCATAAATAGGACAAAAAGGTCCCTTTACAAAGCCTCTGTTCGTCAGCTTTCTGTTACACACTGACATATAAGCAGATTCCACGATCCAGCCCAGGATACTATAGATCAGGAACCACTGGACAATGTGATATACATCTGTTCCCAACATTGTTTTTGTCCACGGCATAGTCTTCTCCACTTCACTTTCCCCAATTTTTTTTATCATACCATGAATTTCTTTCTTCGTCCATTCTGCTCCCCGTTTTTTTCGAAATTTGATCAGACTTTCATATGACTGATACAAATATTTTACAGCATAGGTGCAAACAGCCTCAGAATACTCTGCATTCCTCTGCGGAAAATGTTCTGACTGCGGCAGAACTCCAGATCAATCTGGCGGCATTTTTCAAAAGTCTCCAGCATATCTTCCTTCACCTGCCCTACGGCACGGCACTTATACATCCAGGCCGCACACTCGAAATGCAGATAAAGGCTGCGATAATCCAGGTTAATAGTTCCCACCACTGCAAATTCATCATCACACACAAAATTTTTCGCATGGATAAATCCTGGTGTATACTCATAAATCTTGACCCCTGCTTCCACCAGCTGACTGTAATAAGACTGGGTCAGCAAAAATACCATTTTCTTATCCGGGATAGCCGGTGTAATAATCCGCACATCCACGCCTTTCTTAGAGGCAAGACACAGGGCAGTCATCATTTCATTATCAATGATCAGATAAGGAGTAGAAATATAAACATACTCTTTCGCCTGGTTGATCATATTCAGATATACGTTTTCCCCCACAGTCTCACTGTCCAGGGGCGAATCTCCATAAGGCTGTACAAACCCGTCTGTTTCAAATTCCTCAGGATGATAAATATATGGACCATAGGCAGGAAGATGGGTGGTTGTCCTGGTGATCACAGACCACATCTGCAGGAACATCACCGTCAGGTTCCACACTCCCTCACCGCAGAGCCGGATTCCGGTATCTTTCCAGTGTCCGAACCTGGCCTTCTCATTAATATACTCATCTGCCAGATTAATTCCCCCGGTATATCCGGTATGTCCGTCCACTACCAGGATTTTTCTGTGATCCCGGTTATTAAGCACAATATTCAGAATAGGACGTACGGGATTAAAAGCCGCACACTTGATTCCCTTTTCCTGAAGCTTTTTGTAATACCGGGCAGGAAGCGTATTAACACAGCCCATATCATCATAGACCAGTCTTACATCTACTCCCTGTTTTGCTTTTCGCTCCAGGATCTCCAGAATCGTCTTCCACATCCTTCCCTCGTTGATGATAAAATATTCCAGGAAAATAAAATGCTCCGCCTTTTCCAAGTCCTCTATCATATCAGTAAACATTTCCTCACCCACCGGGTAGTATTTGGTGGTAGTATTTTTATGCAAAGGGAATCCTGCATAATCACGAATATAAGCAGACTGTATAGAGGCGCCTTCGTCCATCCTCTCCAATTCTTTCCTTGTTCCGGTATCCTCTTTAAAATAATTTCTGATACGGCGCACCACCATCTCAGATTCCATCATCATCTTCTTTGCTACGCGGGACTGTCCCAAAAGCAAATATACAATAACACCGAATACCGGAACAGCCAGGATCAGAATGGTCCATGCCAGTTTATAGGAAGGATTGATTCTTTTATTTACAATCCACAAGACCAGGATCAGGCTCAGCAGAGACATGGCGTTCATCACATAACCGGAAAAAGCTCCCAGTCCCAAAACCATGGCAAAGATCCAGATCAGCTGCAGAAGCACAGCTACAATCGTTATAAAAAGTCTGCTGGATATCAAGTCAATAATCTTCTTCATAAAACATCCTTTTTCTCTTGAAAGGTAAAAAAGCCTCTGGTGTTTCCAGAGGCTTTTACTGCACATTAATTATATTTACGTTTTCTGGCTGCTTCAGATTTTTTCTTACGACGAACACTAGGTTTTTCGTAATGCTCTCTTTTACGGATTTCCTGCTGAATGCCTGCCTTAGCACAGCTACGCTTGAAACGACGTAAAGCGCTATCCAAAGTCTCGTTCTCTTTTACGATTACGTTTGACATAGTCTCACACCTAACCTCCCTCCAGCTGTAAATTGTGCATAATACAACTGTCTGGGTATTTTTATTGCACAACAGATATTATACCAGATTTTCTCTATTCGTCAACTGTTTTAAAATATTTTTTCTAAAAAATCGCAATTATTTAATCTGAGCTGACAAAATCTTCGCTGCTTCTTCAAGAGCTTCCTGCACCTTCTCGGGATTTTTGCCTCCTGCCTGTGCCATATTGGGGCGTCCGCCTCCGCCTCCGCCCACGATGGCAGCAATGCCTTTGATCAGATTTCCTGCATGTGCCCCGGCTTTCTGTGCCTGTTCTGTCACCATAGACAGCAGATTTACTTTGCCTGCTGAAACACTGGCAAGAACGATCACGCCTTCGCCCAGTTTCTCCTTCAGCTGGTCGCCAAGGTCACGAAGCCCGTTCATGTCAACATCTGTAAGCGAAACAGCCAGCAGCTTCACTCCTTTTACCTCCTGCACCTGATCCATCACATCGCCCACAGCCTCCTGTGCCATCTTGGCTTTCAGGGACTCATTTTCACTGTGGAGGGCTTTTATTTCTGCCTGCAGGTGAGCTATTTTTTCTTCGATCTCAGCAGGTGAAGTCTTCAGCATTGCAGCAATCTCTGACTGGCGTTTTTCAATCTCTTTGTAATAAGCAAATACACCGTCTCCGGTCAGCGCCTCAATACGCCGTACACCTGCTGCGATTCCTGACTCAGACACGATCTTGAATGTGGTGATCACACTGGTATTTGCCACATGAGTTCCTCCGCACAGCTCCTTGGAGAAATCTCCCATAGAAACTACGCGGACCTTTTCTCCATATTTTTCTCCAAACAGCGCCATTGCACCTGTTTTCTTAGCCTCTTCAATATCCATAACATCGGTGCACACCGGAAGCGCCGCACGGATCTCCTGGTTTACCAGGTCTTCCACTTTTGCTATTTCCTCCGGAGTCATTGCCTGAAAATGAGCGAAGTCGAAGCGAAGTCTGTCAGGTGTTACCAGAGAACCTTTCTGTTCTACATGAGATCCCAGCACCGTTTTCAGCGCTTTTTGCAGAAGATGAGTAGCACTGTGGTTCTTACAGCAATCTGCCCTGCCCTGTTCCCATACTTTCAGGGTTACAGTATCTCCCACACGGATCATGCCCTTTTTCAGAACACCTACATGGCCTACCTTTCCTCCCCTTAAATGAATGGTATCTTCCACAGAAAATTCCGCATCCCCACAGAGGATCACGCCTTTATCTCCCTGCTGACCGCCCATAGTGGCATAGAAAGGAGTCTGCTCTGTTAAAATCGTTCCTCTCTGGTCTTCTGTAAGGGCGTCTGTCAGTTCTTCCTCTGTTGTAAGAACAGTCACCTTAGAATCCCATGTCAGATTGTCATAGCCCACAAATTCTGTGGTAATAGAAGGATCGATCTCATCATAAACAGTAGCGTCTGCTCCCATGTAATTGCTGGTTCCCCTGGCGATCCTTGCTTTTGTTCTCTGCTTTTCCATTGCAGCTGCAAAGCCTGCTTCATCAATGGTATATCCCTTCTCTTCCAGGATCTCCTTTGTCAGATCCAGGGGGAATCCGTAGGTATCGTACAATTTAAATGCGTCTTCACCTGAAAGCTCTTTTTTGCCTTCCTGCTGCATTTTTCCTTCCATCTCTCCCAGGATATGAAGTCCCTGGTCAATAGTCTTGTTAAACTGTTCTTCTTCTTTTGTCAGAACATTAAAGATAAATTCTTTCTTCTCTTCCAATTCCGGATATCCGTCTTTGGATCCTTCGATCACAGTAGCACTGAGGCGGGCAAGGAATTTGCCCTCGATGCCCAGAAGACGTCCGTGACGTGCTGCACGGCGGATAAGCCGGCGCAGGACATAGCCCCTTCCTTCATTTGTAGGCATAATACCGTCAGAGATCATAAAAGTAGCGGAGCGGATATGGTCTGTGATCAGACGGATGGAAACGTCTTTTAATTCATCTTTTTTATATTCTGTATGAGCAAGTTCACACACTTTGTTTCTCAGGGCGCATACAGTGTCCACATCAAAGATGGAGTCTACATCCTGCACAACAGACGCCAGACGCTCCAGTCCCATTCCGGTATCGATATTTTTCTGCTCCAGTTCGGAATAATGTCCCTCTCCGTCATTATCAAACTGGGTGAAAACGTTGTTCCAGATTTCCATATATCGGTCGCAGTCACAGCCTACGGTACATCCCGGCTTTCCGCAGCCATATTTTTCTCCTCTGTCATAATAAATCTCAGAGCAGGGTCCGCAGGGGCCTGCACCATGTTCCCAGAAGTTATCTTCCTTACCAAAACGGAAAATTCTTTCTGCCGGAATTCCGATTTCTTTATTCCAGATATCATAAGCCTCATCATCATCCAGATAAACAGACGGATACAGACGGTCAGGGTCCAGACCCACCACTTCGGTGAGAAACTCCCAGGACCATGCAATAGCTTCATGTTTAAAATAATCTCCAAAAGAGAAATTTCCCAGCATTTCAAAAAAAGTACCGTGGCGGGCGGTCTTTCCCACATTTTCAATGTCTCCTGTACGGATACATTTCTGACAGGTAGTCACTCTTCGTCTGGGAGGAATCTCTGCCCCTGTAAAGTATGGCTTTAAGGGCGCCATTCCCGAGTTGATCAAAAGGAGACTCTTATCATTGTGAGGAACCAAAGAAAAGCTCTTCATCGCCAGATGTCCCTTACTTTCAAAGAACTCCAAAAACATTTTTCTAAGTTCGTTTACTCCGTATTTCTCCACGGTTTTTCCCTCCTGAGTGTATATCACTTCTATTTTTTTCATCATTGTTTTTTATCATAGCACAGGATACCTGCTCTTGACAAGAGGACTTGCATCCTTTCCTTCTCATACATTCCAAATCTATTTCATAAATGGTGTTTTTTTCTTCCACCAGTTTTGTTTTTTGATTTTCCATACTGATATCTCCTTTCCCTCTATCTTATGCACCACAGACGTCCGGTGAGCCACTGCTTTGACCGACTCTGAAGACCGTTTCCCGCATGCCTGCAGACGTTTTGATGTTGTGCATAAAAGTCCTCCCCCCTGCATAAAGTGGAGTAAGAATGTCTAAGGAACATAAAAATTATGGATTCTCAATCTTTATTAGATGAAATGGTCAGCGAAGACTCTGTACAGCTTTTAAAAGCAGCACTTCCCTATATCCCCTCCTCCAGACAGCCTGTGATCTCAGTATTTGCAAAATTTCTGGAGCTTCAGAACACCATCCGTCTCTTCCATACTTCACCGGGAACCATGCAGATCTGCGCCCGGAATCAGGAAAAGTCCAATCCTCTGGAAATGCTTTCTGCCTGCAGCAAAGCCTGTCACGGTCCGGTAAAAGAGCAGATTGATTCCATAATCAACACTTTCGCTATGATGCAGATGCTGGAGTTTTCCCAGTCGAAACCGGCAACTCCCTGTGAATTTCCCAAAGAAACGGAGGTTCCCCATGAGTGAAAATCAAAAAAATCCTTCCTGGACTGATCATCCTTCCCTGGAAGGTATTGATGCCCAAAAGCTGGATCTATTAAATTCCCTCGCACAACAGGGAAAGGGGAAAAGCCCGCAGGAGCTTCTCCCCTTTCTTATGTCGGCAGCCTCCCGGAACAGATCCAAAGGCCTGAATTTTTCTTCCAAAGAGATGGAAACCATTATACAAGTTCTGAAAATCGGCAAATCCCCTGCGGAAATCCAGCGTATGGAACAGATGATTCAGATGCTGAAACTTCTTAAATGACAAAGTTCTGCCTGATACCCGCTGTGTCAGCTTTTCAGAATACATTCCCGAAGCAGCACCAGGGCATTGGCAACTGCCTGTTCCCTTACGCTGCTTCGGTTTCCGTTAAAATGGTATTCCTTTACTGCTGTTTTTCCTCTCAGGCAGCATCCGATGAATACTGTGCCTACAGGAGCTTCTTCACCGCCCTCCGGTCCTGCAAAACCTGTAACCGAAACCGCCGCGTCTGCTCCCGTCACAAGACATCCTCCCTTTGCCATCTCCTTTGCGCATTTCTCACTGACTGCGCCATATTCCTTTAAAGTGCTCTTCTTCACCTGGACCAGGTTCCGCTTTGCCTTGTTGCTGTAAGTCACAAAACCCTGTTTCAGGACCTGGGAAGCCCCCGGCACATCAATGATCCTTGCAGATAAAGCACCTCCTGTACAGGATTCCACAGTTGTCAGTGTCATTCCCCGCTCTTTCAAAAGCTCTACTACTGCTGTCTCCAGTGTTACATGCTCATCCTCTGTATAAATATAAGTCCCGAATCTTTTTTCCAGTTCTGCAGCCACAGGCTGCAGCAGTTCTTCTGCCTCCTCTTCCTCTTTTGCCTTTGCCGTGATCCGAATATGAACTTCTCCCGTCTTGGCATACGTAGCAATGGTAGGGTTCTTCTGCTTTTTGATCAGATCGCTGATCTTTGTTTCTGCCTGACTTTCTCCCATGCCGCAGATCTTAATAGTCCTGGAGCAGATCATCTCCGGCTGCATTTCCCTGAGATATGGATAAACCTTTTTTTCAAAAAGAGGGATCATTTCTCCGGGAGGCCCCGGAAGCAGGATCAGGGTACTTTCTTCCTCCTCCAGAATCAGCCCCGGAGCTGTCCCATTTTCATTTTCCAATATCAGTGCTCCCTCAGGCACCAGTGCCTGTTTCCAGTTATTTTCTGTCATCTTCTCTTCCGGGTGCCAGCGCAGATACTGTTCCATAAATTTCCTGATATGTTCTTTTGTTCCTGCATCCTCCACCAGCTGTCGCTTCAGCACTTTTGCAGCAGTCTCTTTTGTCAGGTCATCCTGTGTAGGTCCAAGCCCGCCGCACAGAAGAATAATATCCGATCGTTTCCGCGCCGTTCTTATGGCACTGGAAAGTCTTCTTCTGTTATCCCCCACTACACTCTGGTAGTATACAGACAATCCCAGCTTTGCACACTCACGCGCCAGATAAGCGGCATTGGTATTCACAATATCTCCCAGCAAAAGTTCCGTTCCAACACAAATAAGTTCTGCCGTCATAAAACTGCTCCTTTCTTTTAGTCTTGCATACTCAGAACACTTTTATTCTTAATAATATAATCAATCAGTGAAACCACAGTCAGTACTACAGCGATCACAAGAACGACCTGGATCAGCATCTGGAAAGCACTGTTCTGGATATCCATGATCATCAAGATAATCAGAATCATCTGGGATACTGTTTTAAATTTCCCCCAGTAGCTGGCAGCGATAACAACCCCGTTGTCTGCAGCTATCAGTCGGAACCCGCTGATAATGAACTCTCTGGCAATAATGATAATGGTAATCCATGCAGCAAGCTGTCCTGTAGCAGTAAAGCAGATCAGTGCCGAACATACCAAAAGCTTATCTGCCAAAGGGTCCATAAATTTCCCAAAGTTGGTTACCAGATGATATTTTCGCGCCAGATATCCATCCAGAGTATCTGTCAGGCTGGCAATAATGAAAATGGCAAGCGCCACCCATTTTCCTGCGCTTCCTGCGATATCATACATCAGGAAAGCTACAAAAAACGGTATCATAATCACTCTTGCAATGGTCAGTTTATTCGGTGTATTCATCTTTCAACTCTCCTATCAAATCATATTCTAAAGCTCCTGTTACATGTACCAGAGCAAAATCTCCGGACATAAGCTCTGTATCCGTATTCACAAAGATATACCCGTCCACATTGGGGGCATCTCCGTAGGTTCTTCCCACATAGGCATTTTCATCTGCCACTTTGCCCTCGATCATGACCTCTACTTCTGTGCCAATCCGCTCATTTCCTTTATCCAGAGAGATCTCTTGCTGCAGTTCCATAAGTTCCGCCTGCCGGTCCAGTTTAACCTCCTCTTCAATCTGGTCCGGCATGCGTGCCGCCGGAGTATCTTCCTCCGCGGAATACGTAAAGACTCCAAGACGGTCAAATTCCATTGCGTCAATAAATTCCATCAGCTCCTCATGATCCTCCTGCGTCTCCCCCGGAAAGCCGGTGATCAGGGTAGTTCGTAAAATAATATCCGGAATCTCTCTCCTCAGGGTACGGACAATGTCCACCAGTTCCTGCTTGGTGGTCCTTCTCCCCATGCGTTTTAGAATTCTGTCACTGCAGTGCTGGATGGGCAGATCCAGGTAATGACAGATTTTTTTCTCCTTTTTCATAGTCTCTATAAGGGCAGGATAAATTTCCTCCGGATAGCAGTATAATACCCGTATCCACTGGATTCCCGGAATTCTGCACAGTTTTTCCAGCAGAATATGAAGAGATTTTTCCCCATAAAGGTCTGTTCCGTAAATAGTAGTCTCCTGAGCTACCACAATCAGTTCCCTCACGCCTTTTTCTGCCATGTATTCAGCCTGGGTCACCAGGTCCTCCATAGGAACACTTCGGTAATTTCCCCGGAGTTTCGGAATAATACAGTATGTGCACCGCTTGTCGCACCCTTCCGCGATCTTCAGATAATCAAAGTATCCGCCTGTAGTGATCACCCTTCTCCCGGATGTCCTGGGCAGATAATCCGTGTCTTTAAACTCCAGGTACCGCTCTCCTTCATAAACTTTGTCAAGGGCTTTCAGTATCTCATCAAAGCTGGTAGTCCCAAGCACTGCGTCCACTTCAGGAATTTCCTCTATGATCTCTTCTTGATACCGCTGTGCAAGGCACCCGGTAACCAGAAGCGCTTTTAAAGTCCCTGCCTTTTTATATTCTGCCATCTCCAGAATCGCATTGACGCTCTCTTCTTTGGCATCGTGTATAAAGGCACAGGTATTGATTACAATCACCTCCGCCTGCGACTCTTCGTTGGTGATCTCATAGCCGTGTTCCACCAGCATTCCCAGCATTTCCTCTGAATCCGCCAGATTTTTATCGCATCCCAGTGAAACGAACAATACTTTTCTCATACAGCCTCCTTTATGATATGCACAAAGGACTGCCGGCAAGAAGCTGTCAGCAGTCCCTGTACATATTTTAGATATTTTCTTCTGTTGTGGTCTTTTCTGTCTCAGCTGCTTCTTCCGGTTCATCAGGCAGAATATGCACTTTACCTTTGTAGAACTCCTCCACAGCAACAGACAGCGGTTTCTTGCCCGCTGCGGGAACCATAGCCTCTTTTCCTGCAATGAGCTGTCTTGCTCTCTTGCTGGTTGCCAGCACTACGGAATAGCGGCTGGTTACTAACGGTTCATCCTCCAGTTCTGCTCCTTCATTGATTGCCTGCATTAATTCTGTATAAGATGGGTGTATCATCATTATTCTCCTTTCCCGAATACTGCAATTTCCTCTGTTATTTTTTCGATAAACGCACGGCAGTTTTCTGTCTTGTCATGCTGGCTCTGAATCACCTGATGCATTCTGTCCACACACTCCTCCACCGTATCATTTACCAGTATATAATCATACTCAGACATGCCCTTTGCTTCTTCTGAGGCTCTTCTGAGTCTTGATTCAATCACTTCCATACTTTCTGTTCCCCTGTTTACCAGACGGCGTTTCAGCTCTTCGGCACTTGGCGGAGTAACAAATAAAAGCAGAGTATCAGGAAGTTTATGTTTGACTTTCAGTGCTCCCTGGATCTCAATCTCAAGAATCACATCTTTTCCCGCGTTCAGCTGCTTCTCTACATAAGCCTTCGGCGTTCCGTAATAATTATCTACGTACTGCGCGTACTCGATCAGTGCATCCTGGAGGATCAGCTCCTCAAACTCCTGCTTTGTGTGGAAGAAATATTCTCTTCCATGCTCTTCTCCTTCTCTGGGCGCTCTTGTTGTGGCGGAAACTGACAGCGCATAATTGTCATATTTCTCCAGAAGACGCTTCATCAAAGTACCTTTTCCGGCTCCTGAAAAACCGGATACTACTACTAATATTCCTTTTTTAGACATCGTATTCCCCTTTTGCTTCATTATCCGGAAGTGTTCCGAATCTTTTTGCTATGGTTTCCGGCTGCAGCGCGGATAAGATCACCAGCTCACCGTCTGTGATCAGAACCGCCTTGGTCTTTCTGCCCTGTGTGGCATCCACAGATTTTCCCGACTCTTTTGCTGCCTGGACCAGCCGCTTGATAGGTGCGGCGTCAGGACTTACCACAGCCACTACTCTATCCATATTTACAACATTTCCAAAACCAATATTCAATAATTTCGACATTATCCGCCTGCCTCTGCATCATTCAATATTCTGAATCTGTTCTCTCACTTTTTCAATCTCAGTCTTTAAATCAATAGCAAGATTGGAAGTCTCCAGGTCATTTGCCTTTGACAGGATGGTGTTTGCCTCCCGATTCATTTCCTGGGCAATAAAATCCAGTTTTCTTCCGATTCCTTCACTTTCAGAAAGAACATTTGCCATATGCCGGATATGACTTCTTAACCGGACTGTCTCTTCATCCGTACAGATCTTATCTGCAAAAAGGATTACTTCCGCAGCAATCCTGCTCTCCTCAATCTGAGTATCCGCCAGGATTTCTTTCACTTTTGTCTCCAGCTTCTCCCTGTATTCCTGCAGAATCTGCGGGGAACGCTGCTCTACCAGATCCACCTTTGCCTCCATACCCTTCAGTTTTTCAAGTATGTCTCTGCGCAGATGCTCTCCTTCTTTTTCTCTGGCTTCTACAAACTGCCCGGCCGCCTCCTTGAGCACCTGAGAAAGCAGGTCCCACAGTCTGCTTTCGTCCACAGCCTGCTCTTCCATAGTGAATACCTCAGGATATCTGGAAAGCATTCCCGCACTGATATCCTGTTCCAATCCGAATTCACCGCTCATCTGCTCCAAATATTCCAGGTACTGCCTGGCGATCTCTTTATTGTACTTTATGAAAACTCCGCTTTTTGTATAATCTTCATAAGTGATAAACAGATCCACCTTTCCTCTCTGGATATATTCCTTTAAAAGGGTGCGGATAGACGCCTCAAAAATACTCAGCTTTTTTGGCATGCGCATATTGATATCCAGATAACGGTGATTTACGGATTTCATTTCTACCGTGATCTTTCTTTCTTCATCCAGTTTTTCGGCTCTGCCGAATCCGGTCATGCTTTTTATCATGTCTGAACTCTTTTCTGTAACTCTTATTTGCCTGAAAAAGCCGCCTCAAAAGCAGTGCATTGAAAATGGCATTCTCATACAGGCATAAACATACATAATTATTATAAAGCAATCACATTTTAACGTCAAATATTTTTTTGCCTCTCCGCAAAATTTATGATAAGATGTATTAAGTATATGTCTAAACAGCAGATAGGAGATGAAAAATCATGGCTTTTGATGGAATTACCATTGCAAATCTGGTAAAAGAATTCCAGGACACCCTCGTGGGTGGGCGTATCAACAAAATCGCCCAGCCGGAGGCAGACGAACTTCTGATTACTATAAAAAATAATAAGACACAGTACCGGCTTCTGATTTCGGCCAGCGCTTCTCTTCCTCTGATCTATTTTACAGTGAAAAACAAGACCAGCCCCTTAACTGCGCCCAATTTCTGCATGCTTCTGCGCAAACATATCGGAAGCGGCAGAATTGCCGCAGTAACTCAGCCGGAAATGGAGCGTGCCATTGAATTCCGAGTGGAACACTTAAACGAACTTGGGGACCCCTGCTTTAAGATCCTGGTAGTGGAGATCATGGGAAAACACAGCAACATTATCTTTCTAAACGAGGACCGCATGATCCTGGACAGCATCAAGCATGTATCCTGTAATGTCAGTTCCGTCCGGGAAGTGCTGCCGGGACGTGATTACTTCCTTCCCAAAACACAGGACAAAAAAAATCCTCTTACCGTCACCGAAGAAGAATTTTTCCAGACTGTATATACCAAACCTATGGTAGCCGCAAAAGCACTCTACACTTCTCTTACAGGAATCAGCCCCTCTATGGCAGAGGAAATTTGCTTCCGCGCTTCCATAGACGGCAGCCTTCCGCCGGACGGGCTGTCCGAAGCGGCAAAACTTCATCTGTATCACACCTTTGCCCGGACTATGGAAGATGTACAGGAGGGCAGGTTCCAGCCTAATATTGTATATAACGAAAAAGGTGAACCTGTGGAATATGCCGCCCTTCCTCTTACCCATTATGGGAATTTGTCCTGCAGGACCTTTTCTTCCATGTCCCAGGTCCTGGAGCTTTATTATGCCCAAAAAGACCAAATCACCCGGATCCGGCAGAAATCTTCTGATCTGAGAAGAATCGTTCAGACTGCTCTGGAACGTAACCGGAAGAAATTTGATCTTCAGTCCAGACAGATGAAAGACACACAAAAAATGGACAAGTACAAGGTCTACGGGGAACTGATCAATACTTACGGCTATAATCTGGAGGAAGGCTGCAAATCCTTTACTGCTTTGAATTATTATACCAACGAAGAGATTTCTATTCCTCTGGACCCAACTATGACTCCTCAGCAAAACGCCAAAAAATATTTTGACAAATATAACAAATTAAAGCGGACCGCTCAGGCACTGGAAGAACAGCTCAAAGACACAGAGGAAGAAATCCGTCATCTGGAGTCTGTCAGTACAGCACTGAACATCGCTCTCCAGGAAAACGATCTTTCCCAGATCAAAGACGAGCTGACAGAATATGGCTATATCAAGAAACATTCCGGCGGGAAAAAGAAAGCCCTTGCCAAATCCAAGCCCCTGCACTATATCTCCAGCGACGGCTATGATATTTACGTAGGCAAAAACAATTACCAAAATGAAGAGCTGACTTTTAAGTTTGCTGCCGGCAATGACTGGTGGTTCCATGCAAAAAAAATGCCCGGATCCCATGTCATTGTAAAGAGCAACAACGAAGAACTTCCGGATTCTACATTCGAGGAAGCCGGAAAGCTGGCCGCCTACTACTCCAGCGGGCGCACAGCACCGAAAGTGGAGATTGACTATATCCAGAAAAAACATGTAAAAAAACCCGGCGGTGCTAAGCCAGGCTTTGTTGTATATTATACCAATTATTCTCTGATGATCGAACCGGACATCTCCGGCATCACACAGGTAGAAGAATAAAAAAGAAAGGTGGTTTCTGCCATGTCTATCGAATCTGTAAAAGCATACTTTTCCTCTGTCCACGCTCCTGTCTCTATCAAAGAATTTCCTGTATCCAGCGCCACAGTAGAACTGGCAGCCCAGGCAGCGGGAACAGAACCCTGCAGGATCGCGAAAACTTTATCCTTTTATAGTGCCGACAAAACCTCTGCTCTTCTGGTGGTCACTGCTGGAGATCAGAAAATCGACAACAAAAAATTCAAAGAGACTTTCGGCTTCAAAGCCAGAATGCTGACAAAGGAAGACGTGGAGCCTATGACCGGGCATGCTCCCGGCGGTGTCTGCCCTTTCGCTAATCCAGAAGGCACTGCTGTATATCTGGATATTTCCATGAAACGCTTTGAGACAGTCTTTCCTGCCGCCGGAAGTGACAATTCCGCTGTAGAATTTACCTGCGAGGAGCTTGAAAAATATTCTCAGGCAAAAGAATGGGTAGACGTCTGCCGGGTTATAGAAGCCTGAGAGCGTTTCCACCTAAAAATGTTTTTCCGTTTTTATAAAATTTCCCTGTGGGATACGGTGTAATGTCCCACAGGGAATTTTCTTTTGCCCTATCCAGCTTCTGAACAGAAAGAACAGGGATTCTCCAATCCTTCCGGGATAAAATTAAATTCCCTTTCGATACAGCAGATAAGAATATACAGCAGGTATAAACAGGATGACCAGCAAAGCCGCCAGAATGAAATATTTCATTACCAGAGCGTTTACAAAAGCTGTCACGATCATGAAAGCGCCTGCAAAGATCCATAGAAAACCTGCAAGATGATGGGTTTTTCTCCAGTTTTCATCGCTGTTTAATGTCCAGGGGAGTTTGATGCCGCTGGTATAATTTCTCCTGCACTTTGGCATATAATTGCCTGCTGCAATGAAAACGACACCGATCAGAAGAGTAATACTCTGCTCCACAGGCACATCTTTTCCCAGCGCCCAGAAAATGGACATGGGTACCAGGAGCAGGGAGAGCACCGGACAGATCCACTTCCCCAGTGCTTTGGTCTTTCTGGCAATATTGCCGGTCTTTGGATCAGTATTTAAACCAAAGTGCACCAGCGTATTGATGACTGCCATCATTGCCGGGAGTCCAAAAATGGTGACCTCTTTTGGCATATACTGACCTACTGTCCCATCCATGTACCATTTCGTGGGTATTTCTCTTGGCAGCTCCTTGTAAAAGTAAGCTCCCAGCAGCATGGGAAGCAGACAGAGAATCGTTGTGATGATAAAAGCTTTCTTATTCGTTATTCTTTTCTTCATTTTCTTTCCCTCCAAACTGAGAAATCCACAGAATAATTTCTTCCAGTACTGATACATTCAGCTCATAAAAGACAAAATTTTTGTGTTTTGATTCCACTACCAACTCTGCTTTTTTTAACTGTGACAGGTGATAAGAAACCGTGGCACCTGAAAGATCAAAGGCTGCTCCGATCTCTCCAGCCGACTTTTTTCCGTCTTTCAGCATCTCAAGGATTTGCCGCCTCACCGGATCCGAAAGCGCCTTAAAAGTTTCTGCAAATCCCAATAGATCATCTCCTTTAAATAGTATTTAGAAATATTTCTAAATAGATTCTACTATAAAAATATTAAAAAAGCAACAGCTATTTAGAAAAATATCTAAATAGTTGTTGCTCTGCTCCACGCTGTATCTTATCTTCTATACCTTCAGACCCATATCATCAGCGCAAGAAAGAAGATTCCTCCGTAATAAAGGCTAAGCGCCAAATAGTTCATAGATCTGGAAAGCTTATGGAAAAAACCTTTTCCCACCATCAGATCAGATACCGCAAATAAGACAGCACCCACTCCTGCCCAAAGATAATCGATTCCCAGCTTCCAGGGCAGGACCACCGCCAGCGCCGCCATTCCCATCAAAATCGCAGGATACAGGATCATCAGATAGATTTTAGGATGATTCTTTCCCTCTCTCAGCTCTTTTTGAAAAAGCAGCAGGGACAATCCCAAAAACACAGCCCATACAGGAAGGCTTATAAGGCTCCAGGCTCCCTGCCTGAGGATCCATATAATCAAAAGAAGATGCCCTGCACCGAAAACACCCATACCCAGAAAAAACTGGATTTCCAAGAATCCGTCCGCCAGCAGGAAAAGCAGCAGCGCTGCCAGGATCCAGCTTTTCTCCATATCCCTGCCGCCGTCCGCAGATACAAACCCCAAAAATCCCACGCAGACCACCGCCCAGGTAGAAAGGCATTTTGGCAGGATGTTCCACCTTCCTTTTCCCCATTCTTTTAATTTGAAATGCAGCACCATGCCCGCCACAATTACCGGCACAGCCAAAATCATATAAACCATAAGACCTCCGCCATTTTCCATAAGCACCTTTACTCTTTTCTTTAAAGCAGTCACCATATTCTATGCTGTTATTCTAACATTCTTTTCCGCTTCTGTCATATGAATTCTGGTTTTTGGACCTGTCTTCTCATTTCTCCTCCTCTGAGATCAGTTCTCCGTTTTCAATAGTAACGATCTTATCTTCAAATTCAAAGATCCAACGCACAATCTGGTTGTCCTCAGTTATAGTGTCCTCCCATCGGCTTTCCCCTCCCTTTTGGGGCGAATAAACAGAGGTTAGAGTTTTTAAATACATTTCCTGACCAATGGAATTTCCCTTATCATCTTTTATTGAGTCAACACTTCCCGTGAACTGAATCGTCCGGTTTTTAGACTCATTCATCTGCGCGTAGACCGTATTTCCCACTCTTCCATACAAAAGTTCCACTTCACTGCTGTCCACTTTGCTTGGTCTAAAGACCACAACACTCCCCGCAAGCAGTACACACAGAACAAGGATCACCAGAATTGCCAGACGTTTCATCCGCTTTCCCTTCCTGCTGACTTTTCTGATGAGCGCGGTTTCGTCCACCTGCGCTCTGGGTAAAATATCAGGCAGCTCTCCCTTCATTTCCTGATAATATTCTCTGCATGACCGGCATCTCTGCAGATGTACCTCTATTTCCCGGTTACTCTCCTGACTGGTAAGCTTGTCCATATAAAGTGGAAGAAGATCTTTTATAATCTCACATTTCATATTTCAAAAGCTCCTTTCTGATTTTTTGTTTGCCCCTGTAAAAATTCACTCGTGCCCAATTTTCATCCCTTCCCATAATCTCTCCGATCTCCCGAAAGCTGAATTCTCCGCTTAACCGCAGATACATAACTTCCCGGACATTTTCCTCCAGCTCATGCAGACTTTTATATAAAGCCATCCTCTCTTCTCTCTCAATCATCTTTTCCGGGATCCCGGAAGAAACCGAAGCCGTCTCCTGGACCAGCTCCTGAACTTCTTCTTTCTCCCTTCGCCTGATCTCCCTAAACCAAAGGTGCTTGGCAATCTGGCACAGCCACACATAGAGTTTGCATTCTCCCCGGAACCGGTTGATGGATTTCACTGCCTGATAGAAAGTCTCCTGAGTTAATTCTTCAGCAGTCTGCCGGTCATGGCAAAGGCTGAACAGATATTTATATACCTGGGGCATATATTCTCTGTATATCTGTTCCATGTCCTCCATTGTCTCCCTCCTCTCTCATCCTATATGTGCCTGTACTTCCTTTTTTGTTACATATTCATTTTCTTTTTTCTTCTTTTTTTCAGTACCAGAACTGCCGCCGCTGTTCCTGTAAAGACTCCAAGGGCTGCAAAACCCGCCGAAAGTCCTGCATATTTTCCTACGGTTCCCGCCGCAGGGCTTAAGACTGCCATAAAAACACTGTATACCATACTTTCTACAGAAACCATAGTTGCCCGATGTTCACTGGCAAATACCTTCTGGTTTTCATTGCCCAGACGGATCACAGCAATCTCTGTAAGAAGCTGCGCCATTCCTGCTGCCAGCACCGCTGCCAAAAGCACGCCGCTGCCGCTTATGCCGATGAAAACTCCTGTTCCCACACCCGCAGTCAGCAAAAGGGGAAAGAGGGAAAAGCGTCCTGTTTTTTCTGCCAGAAAGGCTCCGGCCATCATGCAGCCGGAGAAAAACAGCAGGGGAATCCCAATAAACCCGGGATCCAGCCCGCAGTCCACCACATATTCCTGCATGAACATGTAGACAATATAGCTGCCGGAAGACAGGATACCGGAAAGGAGCATATTGTCCCTGGTATCTGCGTTGTTTTTTAGGAAAACAAAGGCTGACCGAAAATGGTTTTTCAGCCCTTCTTTCAGCGCCTTAGCCGAAAGGGTTTTTCCAGGAAATTTCCCGTTCACTTTCGCCTCCTCCAAGCGTCCGGCTGCTCCGGCACAAAGAAGCCCCCGTACAGCGCCCAGGCAGTACGCAGCCCGGTATCCCATTGCCACAGTCACTACGCTCATCAAGCTGGTAACTGCGTTAAGTCCCTGATAGATGGATTCCTGGCGGGAAGAAATCTTTAAATATTCCTCCTCTTTTCCCTCCTGCAAAAGACTGTCATAAGTCAATGCTTCTCTGGTTCCTGACATCAGATTATAGCTTAACGCATTTAATCCCATAGCGCACAGGATCAGCAGAAAATAATCAGAAACAATCATCAGCAAAGAAGCCGCTGCTGACACGATCCCGGACAAGATCAGTGTTCTTCTTCTGCCTATTGTGTCGGAGATCATACCGCTGGGTATTTCACAGCACATGCTCACCACATGAAAAACACCTTCCGCGATCCCTACCTGGGCAATGGAAAAGCCTCTCTGTATCAGAAAAAAGACCCAGACCACATCTACAATCTGCAAACCGCAGATTACTTCATAAAAATATAAATTTCGGATTTGTTTTTTGATATTCATGGTACATCATTCCTCGTCTTGTTTTTTTATCCTTGGGAATCATGTCCATTTTCAGAAATGTCTCAGATTTATATTAAAATATTTAAGATTTACCTGAAAATGGACGCACTTATAGCCTGAACACCCAAAACGTTACCTTTTTGAATTCTCAAAAATGGTGTTTTCCAGCCCATTTGTGCGTCCTCCTCATTTTTGATGCTATTGTCAGAATAACATAAAAAACAGTATTGTCTATATATTTAAATTTTTGTTTCTTTCTTCTCAATTTTGTCTGTTTTATTAACGGATTCAGAAGTGCTCTCCTTTGAAAACATATAGGAGCAGCAGTTTTCTCCATATTTTTTCTTTCCGATCACTGAAAACCCGCATTTCTTCTCATAAAAATACCGGTTTCTGACAGAGTAATCCGGGGTCTCCAAATACCAGACTTTTACCGGATATGCCTTCTCAATTTCATGCCAGATTTTCGTTCCGTGACCCTTGCTTTTATAAGACGGGTCAATGCAGAATAATTCTAAAATCCCCTGATTCTTTTCAATTTTAAGAGCAAAAATCCCCAGAATCTTTCCTCTGTATTTTATTTTCCTGGCATGAAAAGAATCCATAAGCTTTTTAAGCAGTTCTCCGTTATCATACCCTGAAGGACCTCCTGCTTTGTCCCCTGTATGTATCTGCGTATCATCATCAAAAGCCCTTGTCATTATCTGTATTATATTCTCATAATCTTCCTCTTGGATTTTCTCAAAAGAATACATATCCTACCTCTAAAGTTTTTCATTCTTATGCGCATTTCAAAAGCGCCCGCAGCGTCCTTGAATAACTCCACGCAGCAAACTCTCCATATTTTTTGAAATTTTACTTTACCAGATCATAACTCTCCCCGATCATCTGCCGGATCTTATCTTCCGGTATCGTCCCATCTAAAAGAACGGAATTCCAGTGCTCCTTATTCATATGATAAGCCGGACGCACCGCCGGATAGACTTGTCTCCAAAAATCTCTCCACTCTTCTGACACCTTTACATTCAGCCAGATGATGCCTTCCTTCTCAAAAATCCACAAAAATACTTTTCTGCTTTTTTTCTTCCGGATGACTGTCCAGTTATCATCATGAAAAGGTTCGTCCCGGTAGGTGTCGGGAAATCTCAGCCCGTAAGATACAGCTTCTTCTCTGGTTCGCATATTTTCCCTCTTTTCTACAGCGTGATCCAGAATCTCCTGGTAAAATGATCTCCATTGGGAACTTCATTTTCAAAAACTCCGCCGTTTTTCAAAATGGTTTTCTCAGAACCGATATTGCCCCTGTCACAAGTCACCAAGACCTTCTCGATTTTCATTTTTCTGCATTCTTCCAGGGCAAGCTTCAGCATTTCAGCCGCATAGCCCTTTCTCCTCTCACTTTTCCTGACACTATATCCTATGTGTCCGCCATACTGGAGCAAATATTCATTCAATCTGTGACGGATATCAATAAAGCCAACGATTTTTCCCGTCTCTTTCTCCACGCCCAAATAAGTCGTTGACGGAACCAGTCCCTCCCTTACCGTATCTTCTGAGCCGTTGTCTACGACTGCCTGATACCACACCTCATAGCTTTCCTCATTCTGAAGTCCGGCTGTTCCATGAAGGATTTCCTCATTTTCCAAAAATTCTTTTTTATATTCCAGAATATCTTCTTTTCTTTCCACTGAAGGAAATTCCAGTACTAATCGTTTTTCCATGATTCCATTCTCCCTGTTTTTCTTACTCCTGCCCTTTCAGCGAATATGAAACCCGCTGTCTGTTTCTAAAGGAATCTCTTTTGTCTGCACATCCTCGATCTGGATATACCTCTGCTGGTAGAGCATAGAAAGAAATTTTCCGATTTCTTCCCTGGTTCCCTGGATTTCCAATTCCACTGTACTGTCCCATTGGTTCTTCACCCATCCGGTAAGTCCAAGGGAAGCGGCAATCTGACTGGAACGCCAGCGGAATCCCACACCCTGGACTCTTCCGGAAAAGATAAAATGTTTTCTGATTCTTTCCACTTACCTGTCTTCCTTTCTCAGAATCTCTTTGGGAGGTTGTATCTCATATGCCAGAGTGTGCTCGGTGAGCTCAGAAAGAAGCTTTAATTTCTGATTAATGATCGGACGCATACAATTTGGCACATGCTCCTGGTGGGCACGGTGGATTGCCACGCACTCCTTGCAGTTTCCATGATAGCGGCAGGCTTTCTTGCAGGAGCAGTGATCTTTTTCCTGATACTCCCTGCGAAACTGCGCCGCAAATTCCTCCTGAAGGCGCAGCCCCTCCTGCCTGTCTCCTCTGTGAAAGGCTTCCATGGCTTCTTTTTCTTTTGGATGATTTTCAATGATCATGCTTTTCTCCTTTTATCTATCGCCGTTGTCATTGAGACACTTACTTGTCTTGGATTTCTAAGAGTTCCGGATTCTTCATCCAGCTTTTATCTTCTTTTCTCAGATAAGGCAGTACCGCCTTTATTGCCTCTGTCTTGATCAGGCCGTAAATATGAGGATATTTTCTGCCGCATCCTTCCAGATCCTCCCACTTCACCGGAGCATCCAGAAGATCTGTCTCAATGACCAGCAGCACCAGCTCCTCTGTCTCATGATCAAAGTGAGGTGACACCCTCCAAAAATATTCCATAGAGGAACAATGGATGAATGGATTTTTCTCCAAAAGCTCCTGACCGACAGATTCCCGTCCCTGCATTTTTTCGTACAGACTCTTTTTCATACAATGTAAGATTAACATAAGCTGTCCTCCTGTCTTCTTTTATGCGGTTTTCTCTTCCTTTTTTTCTGTGTACAGGAAGTACTGTTCTGCCCATTTTTTCAAATGGGGGTTTATATTTCTGGATACAATTCCCACACAAAGAGCTGCCGCTATCGTTCCCTCTCTCACTCCCTCCAGACTGTGAAGAAATACAACAGACAGGAACACAGAAAGAAGGACCAGCGTGGTATCAAAGGAAACTTTCATCTTCCCAAAGGGCTGTCCTGTCACTTTACACACTGCCAAAACCACGCCTTCGCCTGCCAGAGTTACTGCATTGGCTGTGACCTCGAAACTGACACCAATTCCTACCAAAAGAATTCCCATTATGCACAGCACCCACTGCTGCCAGTAGGAAGAATAGGATATTCCCTGCACCGTCCATACAGCAAAATCCGTTAGATATCCAAATAAGATTGCCGTCGGAAGCTGTAAAAGCTGGATCCATTCGTACTGCCTGCGCAGAAGCAAAATCTGAATAAGAATCAGCACACAGTGGAGGAAAATCGTCATATTTCCCACTGTCAATCCGCTCATCAGACTGGTCACATAGGGAAAGCTGGAAATGGGCGATGTGCCCAGATCTGCTTTAATCGAAAGAGCAATGCCAAAAGCCATAATAAAAAGGCCAAAAATCAGCAGCAGATACCTTTTCAATATAATTGTTTTCAATAAAACCATCTCCTGTGAAAAATACTGAAAAATTTTACAGACCAGTTTGGCCCTCTGTTTTCTGTACAGAAAAACAGAATGCTATCACCAGTTATTATTATATCGTTATTTTTACCCTTTTCAAGTTTTTTCTGGAATCCGCCTTTCTTTTGTACCAGACCAATGTACGGCTGCCATGAAATCATTCATCAACAGACACAAAGGAGACAGACGCGCAAACACAGTAAAGAATGATAGTGTTGCACTATGGCTTGCCAAAAATTATCGAATTTAAGTCCAAAGTCCCAGACAGCTCTTGTCTTATACTTCTGCCTGTGCAGGAATTTATCTTTTATTCAGAAAAATGGCGCAGATAATGTTCTCACTATCTGCGCCGCTTCTTATGAAATCTTGAAACTATTTCATTACAATGTTAATTATCTTCTTGGGTACATAGATTTCTTTCACTACATTTCCTGTCAGTTTATCTGCAATCGCTTCTTTTCCTGCCGCGATAGCCTCTTCTCTGGAAGCCTCTGCGCTGATGCTTACTACAGCTCTCGTCTTTCCGTTGATCTGTACAGGAACTTCGATCTCATCATCTTTCATTGCTTCTTCGTCAGCCTTCGGCCACTGGGTATGGAAAACAGAATCCTCATGTCCGTATTCCTGCCACAGTTCTTCTGCCACATGAGGAGCAAAAGGAGCTAACAGCTGTACAAAAGTTTCAATGGTTTCTCTGTCAATACCGCCTGTCTTCTTCGCCAGATCGATCAGTTTGTTGTTGTATTCCATAAAGCCAGAAATAACTGTATTCAGGCTGAAGCTTTCCAGACGCTGTGTGATATCATAAACCAGTTTGTGACGAATCTTCACCATTTCTTTTGTTTCAGCTACACCTGCTTCTTTGCTGTCCATGGCAAGTTTCCAGAAACGATTGAGGAAACGGTAAACCCCATCAATTCCCCTGTCATCCCACTCTGCATCCAGTTCCGGCGGACCAACAAAAAGCTCGTAGAGCCTCAGGGAATCACATCCGTAATCTCTTACCAGATCGTCCGGAGATACCACATTTCCTTTTGACTTACTCATCTTAATGCCGTTCTTTCCTGTGATCATACCCTGATTGAACAGTTTCTGGAAAGGCTCGTCAAAGTCAATGACACCAATGTCATACAGGAATTTTGTATAGAAACGGGAATACAGAAGGTGGAGCACTGCATGTTCCACTCCGCCGATGTACATATCTACAGGCAGATATTTATCTGCTTTTTCCTTAGACACCAGTTCTTTATCATTTTTATTATCCACGTAGCGGAGGAAGTACCAGGAAGAACCAGCCCACTGAGGCATGGTATTGGTCTCTCTCTTGGCAGGGCTGCCGCAGCACGGACATGTAGTATTTACCCACTCATCAATGGCTGCAAGCGGTGATTCTCCTGTTCCTGTAGGCTCATAGGATTCTACCTCAGGCAGAGTCAGCGGAAGCTGGTCTTCCGGCACAGGTACATTGCCGCATTTCGGGCAGTGAATGATCGGAATCGGTTCACCCCAATAACGCTGTCGGGAAAATACCCAGTCACGAAGTTTGTAGTTCACAGTCTTGCGCCCGATGCCCATTTTCTCAATCATGGCAGGTGCTTCTTTTTTCAGCACAGCAGATTCCATACCATTCCAGTCACCGGAATTGATCATAGTTCCGGAAGCCTCTGTATATGCTTCTGTCATATTTTCAATTTCTTTTCCGTCTTTTGCAATAACCTGAATGATAGGAATATTGAATTTTGTCGCGAATTCAAAATCTCGGTCATCATGGGCAGGCACGCACATAATAGCCCCCGTACCATAATCAGCCAGCACATAGTCGGAAAGCCAGATAGGAACTTTCTTTCCATTTAATGGATTGATCGCATAGCTGCCTGTAAATACGCCGGTCTTTTCCTTATCCTGAAGGCGGTCCACATTGGATTTCATGGAAGCGTCATAGATGTATTTTTCCACTGCTTCTCTTGTCTCTTCTGTAGCAAGTTCTTTTGCAAGTGCATGTTCAGGAGCAAGAACCATAAAGGTAGCTCCGTGAAGCGTATCCGGTCTTGTTGTGTAAACTGTGATTTTTTCTTCTCTTCCGTCTACCGGGAATTCTACTTCCGCGCCGTAGGATTTTCCGATCCAGTCAGACTGCATTTTCTTAACCTTTTCCGGCCAGTCCAGTTTGTCAAGATCATTCAAGAGACGATCTGCGTATTTTGTGATCTTCAGCATCCACTGACGAAGATTTTTCTTAGTCACCTCTGCGCCGCAGCGTTCACATTTTCCATTTACCACTTCTTCGTTTGCAAGACCTGTCTTACAGGAAGGACACCAGTTAATGGGGAATTCTTTCTCATAAGCAAGACCTTCTTTAAACATTTTTACAAAGATCCACTGGGTCCATTTATAAAAATTAGGATCTGTGGTGTTGACTTCTCTGTCCCAGTCATAGATCGCAGCTATGTCATTAATCTGCTTTTTAATATTAGCAACATTTTCTGCTGTAGATTTTGCAGGATGTACGCCCATCTTGATAGCATAGTTCTCAGCGGGAAGACCAAAGGCATCCCAGCCCATTGGATGAATCAGATAATATCCGTGCATCATTTTATAACGGCTCCACACATCCGAAATTACATACCCTCTCCAGTGTCCTACATGAAGTCCGTTTCCTGACGGATAGGGAAACATATCCAGACAATAATATTTCGGCTTTTTGCCGTCGTCCACATTCACTGGTTTTTCTTCCCAGTTTTTGCGCCATTTCTGCTCGATCGCCTTATGATTATAAGGTACTGCCATTTTTATTTTCCTCCTTTAATACGATAAAGCCCTTTCATCTCCTAAAACAAATTTAGAGACGAAAGGGCTTGTATTTCCGTGGTACCACTCTAATTCACAGATTCCGCAAAACCTGTGCACTCATTTTTTTCTGTAACGGGAACTCCCGCCCGAACCTACTTTCCTGCCAAATAAGGCTTTTCAATCCGGGAACTCCAAGGCCAGTTGGGAATCTTACGCATCTGCCTTTCACCAGCCGGCAGCTCTCTTTACGCGCAGGGGTTCTTAATATTCCTCTTCATTGTCTTTGGTTATGAAACTATTACACATTTTACCCAGACTGGACTTTTTTGTCAACCCCTGCCTGCAAAGTCAGAGAATTTTTATTCTTCTGAAGATTTCTCATTTTCTATATGCTCCGGCTCCCTGCCTTCCAGCTGTGTAACTGTGCAGACAGACTCTCCCTCCGCATACTTGAGAGAAATCTGATCTCCCACATCATATCCCACGATCTCCGGAAATTCTGTGACAGGAATGTCAAAGATCCGATTCTCTCCTTCCAGTGTCACATAAAAATGAGAATTTCCTTCCAGCACCGCCTGTGCCATCCGGTATATAACTCCCTCGGCAGAGAGATCATTTTCGGAGGCGCTGTTCACTACAATACCGTTGCTCTTCAGAAGCTCTTCATAATTCCGCTCACATTCCTGTACCGTATCCCCAATGGCCACATTCTGATATTTCTGTACATTGACCATAGCATATTTTTTCACCAGTCCGGCCCCATCCTTTAATGCCATGAAATAGGTTGGCTGATCGGAAATATTTAAAAGGAGAGGAAATGCCGCCGTATATTTCAGATTCTGTACCTGTCCTTCTGCGGAATCCATGGCAGAACGCTCCTGGGCGCCCTCACAGGCATAATATCTGGTTTCCATCGTTCTTTGGTTCATCAGGACAAATCCCACATTAGACTTGTCTCCGCTGACTGAAGTAACGCCTGTATAGACCCATACATCATCATCAATGGCCAGATAATTGTATCCATCTGTAGTCTGGAGACACCCCTTCTGCCCCAGCACACTGTTGAAAAAACCATTCTGCAGCATACCATGATAATCATACAGCTGGATCAGAAGATCCGCCGGATAGACACGGTCCACCCATTTGGGGCAGTCTTCAATCTTCAGATCTTCACATTCCCCAGTCTGTGCGTTACACAGGACCACTCTGCCTATGGTCTGGCCGCCGAAAAGGCCAATATTAAATTTCTTTACGGGACAGATCCAGTAAGGTGTTCCGTTATCGTCAATCTCAAAACTCAGCTGGTCGAACATATAGGTGGGATATTTGAATCTCAGATGCCGGTAGATATTCCTGTTAAAATGCTCTGACTCGGAATATTTGATCCCTTCATCCAGCTTTACCAGCTCTGTATTCTGTGTCGCCATATCAATGCGCACATAAGCAGGAATGCCCTCGCTCTGATTGGTCAGCCATTTAATGGGGCTGGCATAGACCAGTGGACTTACCCGGTAGGGCTGTTCCTGATAATTGATCTGAGAGTACAGGCTGCTCACTTCAAACTGAGAGACCATATCCACCATGCTTCCCATTTTTCTGTTTCCTAAAAGTTCTGCAGATTCTTTATCCAGAAGTGGAATCTGGTCATAACTGATCTCCTTGATATCTTCTGCAAAATTTCTCTCTTCCGGTTCCATCAAAGCCTGATATTTTTTCGCATTGACTACAGGAGAGGACAGCAAAGCTCCCACACCATAGATAAGGATGATTGCCAGAAGCAGAAAAAAGCCGCCCTTTAGTATCTTATCTGTTCTTAACTGATGAACACCGATGAGTTTTTTTCTGATCCCATAGATGATCAGGATCAAGAGAACCAGACCGCCCAGAAAGAACCAGAATCCGCTTTCGTGGATGTTCACAGCAGGCAGGGTCACATAATAATAAATAAACGCCAGAAGGATGACCAGCAGTCCTGCTCCGATTTTCTTTTTCATAAATTCTCTACCTCTTTCTACACAATGCGTTTTTGTTTGTGTTGTTCCATTGTATCATTCCTCAGTGGCTTTGTCATCAAGTGATTTTTAATCTATCCTGACTGCTCTGTAAAAATAAAGAGCTAATATAAAAGTAAATGACTCCGCTCTTATATTAACCCTTTACACGTTATATATCAGGATTTCCTCCCATGTCCATTCAAACACGTACTTAATTATGTTAATTTTTCTAAGTCTTAAAATTTAATTTACATGAATCAATGTTTTTCAATGGAGCATACGGGATTCGAACCGGACAATATCATTATATAAGGAAATAACATATTCTATATCAACACAATAATCCGCATAAATAAAGGTTTTTGGCTATTTTAAATTACGTCTATATACAATATATTATACTAAAAAATAATGCCATGCAACACGAAATGCAACACGAAGATGATACAATATTTACTCCCCGGAGGGGTTCCGGGGAGATTTTTTTAAATAGAGATCCGATCTTATGTAGAAGAAAAGCACCCCGAAGGATGCTTATACTTGCCTGTTCTTTGGCTCTACCGCTTCAGAACGGATGTTGTGAGTCTGGTTCTGATTTTCCGGTTTCACTTTTTGCGTAATGCTGTTGAATTTCTCATTTGATTTCTTCTGGTTCAATTTTTCCTGGTTGGATTTGTTCATACTATCACCTCTAGGATAGTATGTGATAATAGATGAAGGGATATACAAAGTTGCTTTTGATTATTGAACTTCCTTTATTACATCGGATAATCGGATACTTTCAAAAAGGCTTATATTGCTAACTGACGAATCTATTTCTGAGACAATATTTAAACAGTCTTTAAAAATATTTTTATACTGTCTCATTGTTAAGTTCTGGTTTCCCAATTCTCGCTTTTTTTTCTCTTCTAACTCTTCAAATATATTTCTTGCACCAATACCGCTATCTATAACTCCCAACTGCCTGATATTATCACCTATGAGAACTTCCGAACATTCATCTTGTCCAGACACCTGATCACAAAATATTTTTATGCAACTAAGCTTTTTTCCATCGTATCCTCCAATGCATGAAAATACATGGAATCCTTTTTCATTTTTAACCTGTTTATACTTGCCTATAATACAATTTCTAATTTCAGGATATGACATTTCTTTTGCTTTAGTATTAGGCGTCCAGTCCTCATTAAGGAAATCTGAGAACAATAAACGATTGCTTTCTACATCGCCTCCCGCTCCAAATATGGTTGTTCTATTCCATTTTTGAATCTTCGGAAAATCATCTTTTGTTTTTCCATTCGTCATAACTAATCTAGTATCGCTGCTGAAAAGTAAATAATCTTTTCTTAAGACTATGCACAGTAAACTCATTGTTCAAAGCTCCCTTTAATGAATAAAATTTCTATAGTCTTTCTCAAAAACTATTTGTTATTATACATCAAAATATTCTGCATTTCTATATTTGGCTTCTATGAAAAATATTTTTCTAAGATAAGCCGCTTCTTTTTTAGAGAACGCAATTAAAAAAGGAGCGGTGTTTCCACCGCCCCATAGTAAAGATAAAGATGTAGTATCAGGAAACTTCTATTTCACCCTGAGTTTCTGCCCTGCATAAACCAAATTAGGATTATTGATACCATTCCAGGACTGGAGCTGGGATACAGTTGTGCCATACTTCTGTGCAATCGCGGACAGGCAGTCCCCGGACTGCACTGTATAATACTGCGCAGCCTCTTCTTTCGCCACATCGCCATCATTGAACCAGCCTACGCCATCTCCAAGTAAATATGGATTATGTACATCCTTATCGGTAATGACGCGGGTAATCGTACCTGTCCATACACCGCTGATATGCTTGCCTACTGGATCAGTGCTGGATCTGTAAAGATTGAATACCTTAACATAGTCTCCTACCTTATGCTTACGATTGTATGTTTTGCCCGGCGTACTGGGCTTTTCGCTGCTGCCTGAACCTGTAATGTCTTTTGGAAAATCCCTATAACATTCATTCATGTCTACTCTTCCAGCAATTCCCGGAACCGCTCCGCCGCTGGTATACTGCCACATTTCTACTCCATCCACGTTGGGCTTGTTCTTGCTGTATTTCGCGCACCACTTTGTATATTTCCAGAAATCTTTTAAACAGGTAGTAAAGAAATATTCGTTAGCATATACTCCCGTCCAATACCCGGCTTGTTCCATGATTTCGCAGAATGTATTGCCGATTTCTACCGCATGGGCTTTGTTTGCCTCTTCTTCAAGGTCAATGTACACAGGGAAGGACACCTTTTTACAATCTTTAAGTAGCCTTAAGACATGGCTTGCCTCTCCTTTAACCGCCGCCGCAGTTGCTGCATAACTGTACAGATATACCCCATAAGGGATACCCAATCTCTCACATTCGCTTACATTCCGTTTCCAATATTTATCATCCTGGCTGGCAATATCTTGTCCGTAACCGCAGCGAATAATAGCGCCATAGACACCAGCTGCCTTTACTTTTGACCAATCAATGATTCCCTGGTGTTCACTTACATCAATTACTTTAAAAATACTCATGATTATCTCCTTTCTTTGCACGAAAAAAGAGAGCCTGCTTCCAAGCTCTCCTTCCCCTGTAAAATTACCTGTTTACATTTAACTTACTTATAAGTGCTTCTTGAAGCACCTGTGAAAAATTCACTCCCATGGCAGTGGCTTCCTCATTTAACCATTCTGGAATAGTAAGCGTTTTTTTGACCGCCTTATTATTATGTCTTTTTGCATATTCCAACGTATCGCATGCTATATAGTTCGTAAACTCTTTTTCTCCTAACTGGATCTCTTCCAAAGAGGAGGCTTTTGGAATTTCATTCCCTGCCGCTTCTTCATCATAAAGATAAAACGCCAAGACATCTTCTGCCATCATGATCGCATCCTGAAGATCATCCCCGCAGGTATAGCATCCTTCCAAGTCTGGAAAAAAGACTGAGTAGCCTCCTTCATCCTCCTTTAAAAATACTGCCGGATATACATATTTTGCCATTTTTACCGTCCTCCTTATAAAATTCCCAGGGGGCAGGGCTTATCTCAGCCCTGCATCCTTCAGAATCCTGTTTGCTGTCCCTGTCGGGATCTCTTTGCTTCCATGGCGCGGGATCCTGATATCTTTCCCCGTTAGGTTACTGTGCCATTTATCGTGTTCTTTACCATGCTCAACGAAAACACAGCCATTCTTTTTAAGTATCTTAACCAGCTCTGATGTTTTCATTGCCTCCTCCTTTCATGGTTTTATTATAACACATATTTACACGTATTTCAATATGTTTTTATACATATTTACACGTATTTATAGAGAAAACGGTATTTCTACTACTCCTCTTCCGGTACTTCTGGGATACCGGCGATAGAAGTCAGGATACTGATGACCCCCGCCAATACGGAGGCAGATGCCACATATTTCCAGTCTACCTGCCCCATGGCTGCCGCTGTTCCGATCCCGGCGATTGCTGCCTGTGCTACCGTTTTTCCAGCGCGGATTGCAGCTCTTTTGATCCATTTCTGCGTATCAACGCTTACTTTAAATACACAATTTTTAAACATATTTTCCTCCTACTAATCTTTAATAGGTAATTCTTTTACTTCTTCCAGAAGATGTGTTACCATGCCATTCCCTCCAAGGGAATGATATGCGTCATACATCTCTATGAAATTTTGGATACCATGCTTCGTTATGTACCCCCTCTGTTTCCATTCCTTATGATATTCTATGAGCTGTACCCGAAGGAGCAGCATAGTCCCTTTGCTGTTGGCATCCCTATCCTTTTTTTGGTTTTTGAGCAGCCATACGATGTACCCTAAAAGAATGGGTAATGCAATCGTATAGGTCTGCATAAGTAGTTCTTTCATATCATGCTTACTCCTGTAAGATTCTCTGTACCTCCTCTTTTAAGGATTCCGGTACCTGATCCAACTCCAGGCACCCCATCTTTATTCTCATTGCCAGAAATGCTGCCATTATACTTCACCTCCCATCTGTGCCAGGATCATCTCCTGGAGTGCACCTTCGGTCACGTCTGCCCTGCCTTCCAGAGAATCAACCCTTTTCTCCAGTTCTGTCTTCTCACGGATACCGAAGGTCGCATATATTTTTCCATCTTCTGTTTCATCTACTGCGGAGAAAAGTGGGGATTCCATGATCATATCCTCATATTCTCCAGTTACCAGATCATCCGTTTTGAACTGTACCTTGTCCAGGTTTCCTTTCTTTTTAATCGCCTCCTTGACCGGTTCCAGGGCAGAAATGCTATCCGCTACAACCGTGATCGCGCCCAGACTTGCCCCCTCCTGGATTTCCAGTTCTGTTTTGTCCGCTAAAATCATTTTTTCCATAGCGAAACCTCCTTTTATTTTTTATTATGCAAAAGTGCATATAAAAAGGCACCCTTCTGGATGCCCTCTAATACGCATTTTTGCTTTGCTAAACCTCACTTTTACTACGAAATTGGCGGTGCTTTTCCAAAAATTAGTGCCGGATTCCCTGAAAAATTGCTTCCAGTGCTGCGGATCCGGAAAGAAAAAACTAATTTTGCTACCGAAAATGCAGCGGATTATATCCCAAATTTGAGGAATTCCAGCCAAATCAGCTACGAAAGTGAGGTTTAGTGGTGTACACCCGTCTCTGTTCCCTGTATGCTAAAAGCAAAAAGGAGAAAAATTATGGATGTACGTGCCAAAATTGTAGACAAAGTACTTGAAAATCTCCCTGAACTTGATCCGGAGCTCCGGGATAAAATCGAGCGCACATTATTACTTAGCCTCCAAGACTATGAGGTGGAAGAACGCTGCACAGAAATCCAGGTTCATGATGGCACCAACCTGGGACTTGTCCGCAAATTCATTGCCACAAAACGACTGGAGGGAAAGTCTGAGCGTACCTTGCGCCGTTACCAGCCGGAGCTAGAGAAACTGATCGCATTCCTAAACAAAAAGTTGTATGAGGTTTCTCCCTACGACCTTCGGCTCTATCTCTCCTTATATAAGGAACAGCGCAAGATCAGCAACCGCACCCTGGAGAATATGCGTAAAACCATTTCTGCTTTCTTCTCCTGGTTGCACGATGAAGGAATCATTTCCCAAAATCCTGCCCGTGCTGTGAAGCAGATTAAATACGACAAGATTGTACGCAAGCCATTCACGCCCGTGGAGCGGGAAAAGATAAAGTCTGCCTGTTGCCTAATCCGGGATTTGGCGCTTTCTGAGTTTTTGTACGCCTCCGGTTTACGTGTTTCCGAAGTAGTGTCCCTTGACCGCACCAACATAGACTTTATTACCAGAGAGGCAACCGTGATCGGAAAGGGTGGCAAGGAACGCCGCTTTTACCTCTCTGAGGTCTGCGCAGAATATCTCCGGCAGTACCTTAACAGCCGGGCAGACAACAATACAGCCTTATTCGTGGCTGCCAAAGCACCATATAAACGCCTTACCAAGGAGGGCGTGGAATATATCGTAAAATCCCTGGGACAAAAGGCAGGCGTTAGCAATGTCCATCCGCACCGCTTCCGGAGGACACTTGCCACAGATCTGGTCCGTAAAGGTGTACCGATCCAGGATGTGGCGCAAATCCTGGGGCATTCCGACCTGCGGACCACCCAAGTATATGTAGCGTTAGACCAGAGCACCGTAAAATACCACTACAGCCAAGCCGTTGCATAAAGGATTGCATATTTTTTATTAATAGCCTCTTTGAGGCTTGTTTGCTATGCAATTCTTTATGGATCTGCCAGGTAAAGAAGTTACTTCAAAAAGCTCCGCTTTAGGAGGCTGGAAGCTTATTGAGACAGCCACAACAGGAGATAGCGGTGGCACAGCGCTCTCCCCACAACCATGCTTGGCGGGAAATTAACTATAAAATTCAAAACCAAGCAATGGGCACGGATGTGGATATACAAAATTTCTTAACTCCGCTTTGGTAGTCAAAACATATAAATCCGAATCTGAAGTCAATGGTTTTGAATGCACAGCTATTGCCCAAGGTAATGTTGTCACATTCAAGGTACGTGGTACAGCAGCTACTAACCTGGGGACAAACAACCAGTATGCGTATTGTGGCACATTTTCGAAACTCAAGCCTCTTATTTCCGAAAATGCAGATCATATAAAACGTGTGGTAATTACTCATCAGTATCTTGGGCAGCTACGATTTGATGTAGGAACTTGCCAATTACGCATGGGGTATACTTTTAATTATAATGGCAATGCTGTAGACGTTCCGAAAGGGACAACATTTTATCTGGAGGAGACATTCGTGTTATAAATTATACCAGGATATATAACTTTTAATTGCTAAGATATATTTCGGACACATTTATACCCTCTCCCTGACTTATATCTGTAGAGTAGGGGGTAAGCGTTATTTGTCCGTCTGTCCCCATTTTGAAAAAGAAACCGTGATTGTCGTCAATTTGAATCCTCCTGTACAACGAATGTACAGGAAGATCCGTTGATAGTTTAAATAGTTCATAGTCCTGGTTTCGGGACATAGGTTTTTTAGCATTAGAACTTATCCGTATCCATACAGTATTGGCACTACGTACTATTTGTAAGTCCACAAAAATTCCGGTAACAGTTCGGGTTTCAACTGTTAAAGCGGAG
>PPYE01207111.1_pt1 | contig 136000 bp, 102 predicted proteins | sample 1559881 | NCBI WGS metagenome assembly PPYE01 (sample SAMN08240022, study PRJNA423297) | Human gut metagenome, whole genome shotgun sequencing project.
ATTTTTCTTTTAATAATGACGATTTTTGGATGAATTTCATTTTTATGACTATAATTGCACTTGCTTGTTGACTCTACCCTTCCTAAATTAAGGAAGGAGCTTTTTGCTTTTTTACTTTTTGTTTACATACGATTTTGAATTTAATGAGTAAATGAACCCGTAACGGGCTACTGTTTTTATAAGAAATAGAAGTTCGATACTTTTTTGTTGGTGTACTTAAGATTTTTGAAGAATATTTTGGAGAACTATTTCAGACTTTGGTAAAAAGATAAAAAAAAAGAATAATCATCTTCTTGCTATCTCGTTGCCGATTGTTTATATATTTTGTATGTGTCTTGTGGAATGAGGTCATTTTACGGGTTTGTCAAAATGCCACTACTAACCCGTCGGAATGAACAGACATTTGGATATTCTTGTTATAATCTAAATAAAATGATCTTGGTATGAGAAAGATATCGATATTTATATTTTGTTTGTTTATTTATTCCCATTTATCAATAGGACAAGAGGAACAGCAATATGCAGGGACGGCTATGCCGTATCCTTCTCTGGAAAATTCATCTTATTTAGTTCAGGATGGCATGGTACCTTTTTATATTAACCATCTCGGAAGACACGGTGCACGATTTCCGACTTCAGGGAAAGCGTTGGATAAAGTAATAACAAGGCTGTCATTAGCTGGAAAACATAAAATGTTGACAAAAGAAGGTTGGGATCTACTTTTATTTATGCAAGAGGTATCTGAGCAGTTTAAGGGCAAATGGGGTGAATTATCTTCTTTGGGCAAAAAAGAACAAGAGGGTATTGCTTGGCGTATGTCAAAAAATTATCCTTGTTTATTTGCTGATTCGGCTGAGGTGGAGGCGATAGCCACTTATGTGCCTCGTTGTATAAATAGTATGGACGCGTTTCTCTCTTGTTTGCTGAGAGAAAATCCGTCATTGAAGATAAGGCGAAACAAGGGAAGAGAATATGATGATATTCTTCGCTTTTTCGATCTGAATGAATCTTATGTCAATTATAATAAGAAAGGGGATTGGATTGCTGTTTATGAGAAATTTTCTCAAATCAAGATACCCACTTCCACTGTTATGAAACGACTTTTCCTCAGAAGCGGAACGGAGAAAGAAGATAGGGATTTTGTGATGGATTTATTTTCAATTATTGCGATATTGCCTGATACTGGACTTTCTCTGAATGAGATCTGTTCTTTTACTTCGAATGAATGGAGCCGCTATTGGCAGACTCAAAACTTGCGGCAGTACATGAGCAAGAGTTCCGCTCCGATTGGTCGAATGTTGCCAGTAGCGATTGCGTGGCCTTTGCTTTCTGAATTTATCCGTACTGCTGATGAGGTGATAAATGCAAAGTCGGATAACCATGCAAATTTTCGTTTTGCTCATGCAGAAACAATCATACCTTTTGTGGCGTTGATGGGTATACGAAATGCTGACGTACGTGTTGCAGATCCTGATTCTGTATCTGTGTATTGGAAGGATTACGAGATTGCTCCGATGGCAGCTAATATACAGTGGATTTTTTGTCATGATGAAAAGGGAGAAATATGGGTGAAATTTCTGCTAAACGAGAAAGAGGTGTCCCTTCCATTGACAACACCTCGCTATCCTTATTATTTATGGAGTGAAGTCGAAATTTTTTTTAATCAGCGAATCCGGATGGCTAAAGAAGAGCTTTTATCGGGATCTTAGAGATTGTTTATATCGGGAGTGTCCGGCCTGCTTTTTTCAACAACTAGGTACTAAATGTTCCTATATTTGCCTTTTATCCTCACCGAAATTTTGGATATTGGATTCTAGGATAATTTGTTCGACATGAAAAGGAAGATTGAAAGCAATACCTTCTGGACATATCATTCCGCTTGAAATTGTGACCTTCTTGGCTTGGGCATATAGGATCATGTTCTCTGTTATTTGCTGTGATTTCGGGATGATGTGGTAAAGCTCTTGTATAAAATGAAGCCTGTTTATTTTTAACATGGCCATACAATCATCAATTCTTTGAGATTATCATTGGGAATGAGATGTAAAGGTGTATATAGTATCACCGACCGATTGCGGTACTGGGGGCCGTTCAGAATAGTCATTCCAGAGACACTCCATCTGATATCTTTTACCGGGGTAATACTTTTATTGCCGGAGGAAGCAGAAAACGCAACGTCTGTATGGTATGAAAGATACATTTTTTGTTTAATTTTTGTTTGTTACAAATCTATGATTTTGGGTGTATTTTCTGTGTTCGATACCATTCGAGAAAAATCAAAAATTGTTTTTTTATTCTTTAAAGCTTGTATTTCGGATGATTTTGTATTTTTGCAGGCCAAAGGGTGATATATAATTATGCAAGTGTTTGGGAGGTATATACAATTATATCTAATATTATTTTTTATATTCTTAACAGGGAATCTTCAGGCAGTTCCCAAGTATTATTTTAAACAAATTTCATTAGAGGAAGGCTTATCACAATCTTCTGTGAAATGTGTATTGGTAGATGAAAGAGGGGTTTTGTGGATTGGGACTCGGTTTGGTTTGAACCGTTTCGACAGGGAAAAGATCACGGTTTACCAAGAAGATAAAGATAATCCGTATTCTCTTCCTTATAATGATGTCGTTTTCTTGGAAGAAGATGCGGCTCGGAATATTTGGGTAGGAACTAGTCGTGGACTGGCTATTTTCGACCGTAATACCCGCAAATTTGCTTGTCAGGAGTTGGATGGAGAACCGGTAGTGGCGACTTGCTGTCTCCTTATGTCGGACGGAGTCTATTTTTTTGGTATGAAAGGTGTGTATTATTATTCTTATGTGGAAAAGAAAATTGGTAAGTGCGAGTTGAAGAATACCATGCCTGTCTCTGTGCCCAACCACGCTTATTGGTATGACGAAAAAGATGGAAAGATCATTCTGTCTTTCCGCGGAAACGGCATTTGGTGGTATTACCCGAAGACGGGGACTATGGAGCGAGTGTCGTTTACCCAGGAAAAGAATATACCAGCCCTATTTCTGGATTCACACGGAAGGACTTGGGTGTCGGTCTATAATAAAGGTGTTTATTGCTACGACCGCGAAGGACGGTTGATTGAGCACCTGAAAACACCGGAGCGCTTGACGCATAATGTCGTGCAGGATATGCGGGAAAAGGATGGTGAACTTTGGTTGGCGACCGACGGAGGAGGCATCAATATTTATAACTATGCCACCAAGTCCGTGAAAGGGATCATGCACCTTCCGGGCGATCGTCATTCTCTTCCGGTGAACTCTTTTGCCAGCCTGTATATCGACGATGAAGGAAATATTTGGGCCGGTAGTATTTTAGGTGGTTTAATTGGTATTAAGCCTGTCTACATGACTACTTATCGGGATGCTCCTCCTGGAGCTACTTACGGCTTGAGTTTCCAATCAGTTGCGTCTATGTATGAAGATCGTGACGGTAAAATATGGATGGGTACAGACGGCGGCGGAATGAATTTGTTTGATCCTGAAAAAGAGACGTTTCAGGGATATCGACAGACGAAGGAGATGAAGATCGTCTCCATTATGCCTTATAACGATTCGGAGTTGTTGTTGTCTTTGTTTGGAGTCGGACTTTGTCGTTTTAACAAGAATACAGGTGAATGCAGGGAATTCCCGTTGAATTGGGGAGACGTCCGGAACGATCTTTTTCTGTGTGGAAATGCGATTCGCCTGTACCGTGTGGATGATGATCGTTTTTGTCTTTTGACCGATAATTATTTGTTTGTGTATGACTATCGGAAATGTCAATTTGAACCTTTGCATGAAAACATGTTGCCGAATTTTCAGGCTCCTCGTTTCGTCGTGGGCGACTCGTGCTATATCGGTACATCTGCCGGACTTTACGTTCTGGATTTTCCGAGCGAAGAGTTACGTCCGGTTTTTTTGCCCGGTGAGGAAATTGGCACGATAACGTCAATAAAGCAAGGTAAGGACAAACGTTTCTGGTTGGGCACGACTTCCGGTTTGTATGCCTATGATCGTACTCTGCAAAAAATAGATACGATTGATACAAAGCGTTTTGTCGGAGTTATGTCTCTTGCTTTCGATAACAGCGAGCAATTGTGGATTAGTACGCATGAAGGATTGTATGCATATGTCCCTCAAGAGAAACGTATCGTCGTTTTTGGAGAGTCTGATGGAGTTTTTACACACGAATTCTTGCCGCAGCCTGCGTTGGAATCCGCCCTCGGTGACATTTATATGGCAGGAGTAGAGGGAGTGGTGCGAATACGGCCAGATCAGAAATTTCAAGACGAAGAGGACTTTTCCGTCAGCTTGATCAACTTAGCCTTGGACGGCTCTTTTGTCCATCCGGACGGTCTATTTGACAAGCAAGCTATTTCCGTTCCTTGGGATTATTCATCTTTAGGATTGAGTGTCATTGTTAAAGAGAAGGATTTGATGCGGAAGAAATTGTTTCGTTTTTATATCAAAGGAGACCGTGAGGATTTGCAGGAGACATCTAGTCATGCCTTTGTTTTTCCGGCTCTTTCTCCCGGTAACTACGAATTATGGGTTTCATATAGCAAACGGAATGGTGATTGGAGTGCACCTTTGAAATTGCTGACAGTTGATGTAATCCCTCCTTTATGGCAGCGTGCCTGGTTTTGGATAGTTTTGTTTTTGATGGTGATGACGATGACCTCATGGGTAATCCGATCGATTATGAAGCGTAAAGAGCAGGAACTCGCTTGGGAAATGAAAGAGCATGAACGTAAATTTTATGAAGAGAAGGTCCGTTTTATGGTCAATATCAGCCATGAGCTTCGTACGCCGTTGACTTTGATATACGCCCCGCTCAAACGTTTGTTGAAATCCGGAAAAGTGATGGATGATGATGTTTCTAGGCAATTGGATGGTTTGTTGTTGCAAACTTGTCGGATACGTGAAATTGTTGATATGGTGCTAGACGCACAAAAATCAGATACGAACGGCGATGTTATGGATGTTCGTTTTTACAATGTCGCTGATTGGATACGAACGGTAACGCATGATTTTGCACAAGAGTTTGAGGCTCGTAGTATTCGATTGGAATACAAGTTGGATACTTCGGTGGAAAAAGTCCCTTTTGATGCAGCCAAATGTCGTGTCGTGTTGTCCAATTTGTTGATAAATGCGATGAAGTTCAGTGAGCCGAATACTTCGCTGGTCATTGGTACGGAACGTATGGAAACGAGCCTGCGCATTTCTCTTGCCGACCAGGGGATTGGGCTGGCTCATGTGGATATGGATCGTCTTTTTTCTCGCTTTTACCAAGGTGACCATAACCGTAAAGGAAGTGGGATCGGTTTAGCATATGCCCGTAAGCTGGTGGAACTGCATGGCGGAAGCATCGGTGCTTACAGTAATGAAGACAGAGGTGCGACTTTTTATTTTGATTTGCCGTTAGTGCAGGCGTCTGTATTTGAAGAACCGGACAGTGTCGTTTGTTCGGAAATGAAGAATGCTGATGACAAAGAAATGAATCCCCAGGTGGTACAAGCCGATTTCTTGTTTGCTAAATACACGGCATTGGTGGTCGAAGATGAACCAGAATTGCGTAGCTATTTGTTTAGTGTCTTGCAGGCGGAGTTCAAGGATGTTTTTGTGGCTGGAGACGGTGAGGAGGCATGGGAGTTTTTGGGGCAATCTCAGCCGGATATCATAGTCAGTGATGTTATGATGCCCCGGATGGACGGTTACGAGTTGTGTCGGCGGGTTAAAAACAATTTGAAGGTCAGTCATATTCCGGTAGTACTATTGACTGCTAAAGCTGACCCGGCAAGTTCGGTCGAGGGATACAAGTCGGGAGCGGATATATATTTGGCAAAGCCATTTGATGTGGATTCTTTGATGGTAATTTTGCGGAATGTGTTGAGGCTGCCTGATCAACTTCGGGCACGTTATCGGGAGTCCGGTTGCCTGTTCTCTCCCAAGGATGATGCAGTCAGCAATGCGGATGAACAATTCATGCAGAAATTGAATCTATTGATTCATGAAAATCTGACCAATCCGGATCTGAACGTAGCTTTTATTGCTTCTGGTATGGCGATGAGCCGTACGACACTTTACAGTAAATTCAGCCATTTGTCGGATATTTCAATCGGCGATTATGTGATCAGATTCCGTATGGTCGAAGCTGCTCGTTTGCTTTCATCCTATAAGGACATGAGCATTCAGGATGTGGCGGATCGTACAGGTTTTTCCAGCGCCCGTTATTTTAGTACTGCCTTTAAACAAAACTATGGGATGACTCCGACTGAATATCGTCGTAAAAATTAGGTGGCTGTCGTGAGATAATAAAAGTTGTGTTGAAAGTTTCTGTCGCTTATGATTTTTAATTTTGATATGATCGTCCTAAATTACTCTTGAAAAGATAAAAAAATAGATTTATCTCAGTATTTTTCCCGAGTTGTTCGTTTAGCATAGGTAAAAGGAAAAAAATGGATTTTGATTATAGACTTTTAGCGAAATACTTGATCGATACGCTTTCTCCCGAAGAGATGGGAAAAGTGCAAGAGTGGCGTGTTTTATCAATTGATAATGAATATGTTTTTTCAAAATTGGTGGAACTTCGCATTTCGGGGAAGTTTACTCAATATAATACGTCTGAGCATATTGAAAAGGCATTGGAAGGGTTGAATGCCAAAATCAATAGTAGAAGACGTTTTCAAATATTTCACTCCGTGATGAGATATGCTGCCGTAATTTTGCTATTGGTTTCTTTTTCTTATGTGGGATGGGATTATCTGAGACCAGATAATTATGTGACGATTACGGTGAAACAAGGGGAAGATGTGAAAAAAATCATGCTTGCGGATGGATCGGCCGTTTGGTTAAAGGGGGGGGCTTCATTGAAGATTCCTGAGGCTTTTGCCGAAAATAGCCGAAAGCTCTCCTTGCAAGGAGAAGCATTCTTTGACGTTGCAAAGAATGCGAACCAGTTTGTCTTCGAAAATGTCACGCTTAGGGAAATAGTTAACCAACTCTCCGTAAAATTTAATGTAAATATAAATCTGGAATCCTCGAAGCTTGCCCAGCGCAAGTTTCGGTGTGTGATCAACGAGGACGAAAGCTTGTCTGACATACTGAAACTCCTGAAGTTTTTGGCTTCGATCCAATATCGGATAGAAGGAAGTGAAATCTTTATATATGAATAATAAAAAATGAATGCCTATGATGAAATGACAGATTTAGAAAAGCAACACACACAACACAAAAAAAATATAACTTAAAACTTAGTACTAACATTATTGAATCACATGTATGATTAAAAATGCTTCAATTGCGACATTAGCAATGTTTTTGTCAGCCGCATCGCCCGCTATGGCGACAAACGTTGCGCATTCTTTGTATGTGAATCTGGAACTGGCTTTAAATCAGACGACAGTCGGTACCGTCATACGAAGTATTAGTGAACAAACCGGGTATGAATTTTCTTATGATGAAACATTATTAAATAAGAAAATCTCCAAAGTTTTTGTTAATCTTAAAAATGAACATATCGAAAATGTTCTGCAAGAGGTATTTAAGAATACAGGTATCTCTTATAAGATTGTAAATAACCGTGTATTCTTGAAGGATGATACTTCTAAAAGAAATGCCCATTCTGAACCTATTGTGACGGCAATCCAACAGCAGAAGAAAAAAATCTCGGGTATTATCGTCGACGATACCGGTTTACCGGTTATTGGCGCGAATATTGTACTGAAAGGTGGGGCAGGAGTCGGTACGATAACGAATATAGACGGGGAATTTACATTGGAAGGAATTCCGGATGGAGCTACTTTGCTCGTCTCTTATATCGGATATTTGGACCAGGAAATATTAGTGACGAAAGATAAAACTACGTTCCAAATCACCTTACATGAAGATACACAGAAATTGGATGAAGTTGTTGTGGTTGGATACGGTGTGCAGAAAAAGGTAAATATGACAGGGTCCATTTCGAATGTGAAGTCGGAAGAACTGTCGGTCATTCCTAATACTAACTTGTCCAATTCATTGGCCGGACGTGCTCCTGGAGCAACTATTACCGGTAATTCCGGGCTGATGGGAGCTTCTTCTGAGATTCGTATGCGTGGCGGGTTCGGCGATCCGCTGTTTGTTATCGATGGAGTAATACGCGACAAAGAAGCTTTTGATAATTTGGAACCGTATGAAATCGATCAGATGAGCTTCCTGAAAGATGCTGCGTCAGCTTCTATTTATGGATCGGCAGCCGGTAATGGCGTTGTGTTGGTAACGACAAAAGGGGGTGTTAAAAATCAGAAACCTGTGTTTAATTATCAGGGATCCTATGCTTTCAGCAAACCGACTCAAGAACTGTTTGCGGATAGATGGACGGCCATCGATGATTTGGATTACCAAAATGCAGTAGCCCGTTTCCAAGGCACGAAAGAGCCGAACGGAGAGGCGGAATATGCTTACTTCCGTGACAACAACATCAATTATAATGTAAACGATTATATCTGGCAGAATCCTTGGAACACAAAACATTCTTTGAGTGTGACAGGCGGAAGCGAGAAAGTTCAATATTATGTTATGGGATCTTTCTTGGCAGAAGAAGGTTCTTATGTATCGTTGGAAAATAAGAAATTTTCTTTGCGTTCGAATTTAACGGTGGAGTTGAGCAAATATATTAAAATGAATGTCAATTTGGATGCGAATCAGTCGAATGACAAGCGTTTCTATTGGCCGTTCTCGGATGATGACGACCAGGCTGTGTATGATTTGTACCGTTGTACGTTCAACGCGATGAAGACAACTCCGTTCTATTCTAATTTGGACGGGACACCTTCTGCCACAATTACTGATTACCCGATTTATCAGGATTATGGTTCATGGCAAGGATGGAATCCTGTAGACCAGGTTGTTGGCAACCGTTATCTGAAGACTCGTCGGCGCAATATGAATGGGATCGTTTCGTTCGATTTCAACTTGGATTTCATTACGAAAGGTTTGAGCACGAAGATTATGGGCAGCTATATTGGGCATGACTATAACCGGAAACGTTTCATGACTTTCCAAAAGAACTACAAATTCCAGCAGGCAGATCCTGAAGGCAATCGTTTCTTGCCGGCCCCTCTGAACTTGAATGAATACAACACGTTCAATTTCTCCCAGAATTATGAGAACTTGGATTACCGGGCTAAACAGTTGTGGACTGAACAATTCAACTGGTTTGTGAACTATGTCAATACGTTCGGCAAACATGATGTCAATGCAATGGTTGTATTCGAACAGGCTGCTAACGGGGGCGAATGGATACAGGCCAAAGGAGAACAACCGATGGCCAACTTGGACCAGATGTTCAATTATTCGAAAGATGCCGAACGTCGTTGGGGCGACGCAGAAGAATATACCGGTGGACGTCTTTCTTGGATCGGTCGTTTTAACTATACGTTCGATCAGAAGTATATAGCCGAGTTTTCTTTCCGTTATGATGGCAATACGTTGTTTCCAGATGGACATCGTTGGGGATTTTTCCCTTCTGTTTCGGCAGCATGGCGTCTGAGCGAAGAATCGTTTATGGAAAACACGACCGACTGGCTGAGTAACTTGAAGTTGCGTGCTTCGTATGGTACGACCGGTAATGACTTGGATCTAAGTAAGGACCCGATCGACAAGATTACGGCTTTTTCTTATTTGCAGAAGTACAATACGGGTGGAACGTATGTTTTTGGCAGCAATCTGGCCAATACGATCGTGGCTGGCGATACTCCTAATCCGACACTGACTTGGGCGACTTCCACCACTTATAACGGAGGGCTGGATTTCGGTTTCTTCAACAATCGGTTGTCCGGAACGTTGGATGTTTTCTACCGGAAAGAGGTGGATATCCTTGGCCCGCGTACGGTGACGCTTCCGAGCACGTATGGCCAGGCGTTGGCTCCTGAAAACTATGCCGAGCGTTCTTGGCGAGGAGGTGAGTTGGCTTTGACTTGGATGGACAAGGCGGCCAACGGAGCGATTGATTATTCGGCTTATGTAAACTTGGGTTTTGCTCGTGACCGTTGGGATGTCTTGGATGTTTCGGCTACTTATCAGGAAGGAGGAAATTTGTATGCCCTGTCGCCGTTAGGTAAGGCTGACGGTATATTGACCGGTCTGATTGCGGATCATTTATTGACGGATCCAGCTGAAGTTGAAGCATTGAAAGCTCAAGGTTTCAAACAATATGGACGTGATCCGTATCTGGGTGGTATTCTGTATAAGGATACACGTGGTGACGGGTATACAGAAGGTCCCGATGGGCGTATCGATGGCAATGATGCATATAATTTGTTGAGTGAAAACGGTACGCCACGAATCAATTATGGTTTTGGAGGGAATATTAAATGGAAAGGTATTACGATAGATGTGCATTTCCAAGGTGTTGGCAAGTATGATCGTTTTGTTGGTGGTGTTGATGGCGGTTTCTATCAGCATGGTGGTGCTGTCCGTCCTTATTTTCCGATTTGGACGAGTGATAAAGTGTACGACCCTGAGTTGAATCCGAATGGTGTTTACCCGCGTATCGTAGGTAACAGCTGGTATGAATCAGGAGCAGGAAATACCAGTTTTTGGATGCGTAACGGCGCTTATCTTCGTTTGAAGAATTTGAATATCGGTTATGATTTGCCGAAGAGTATCCTTCGGCCATTAGGTATCACGTATGCACAGGTATTTGCTAATGCGACTAACTTGTTCTGCATTTCAGATGTAACAGAATTTTTGGATCCGGAGCAGAAGTATTATGATTCCTATCCGTTGATGCGGACATTCTCTTTCGGTCTTAATTTCTCATTCTAATTTTAAATCAGGAAGAATATGAAAATGAAAAAAATCAAATATGCCGTAATAAGTGCAGCCTTCGTATTGGGAGGAATGACAACCAGTTGCGATACGTTGGATATCGAGAATTTGAACAGCTACGACGAGTCGATGGTCTGGCATGATGCCAACCTGGCAACGGCTTATGTCAACAATCTTTATTCGGAATGTTTTGGCAATTGGGAGGCAAGTGCTGACGGTAATTCGGAGCAAGTGACTGGTATGCCTTGGTATTTAGGGACTATCACGGAAACCGGCAGCGCTTATAAAAAGTGGGAATATACGAAAATCCGTCATATCAACGAAGCGATAAAACGTTTGGAAGAAGGATTGCTGGATAGTGAAACCGCCAATAGTTTGTTGGGGCAGGCTTATTTCATGCGTGCCTATATGTACTATTGGATGGTTTTGCATCATGGCGGTGTCCCGTATATAAAGGTTCCGCAAGACAAAGATACGGATGATTTATATGTAAAACGTAATTCTACTCCGGAGTGTTTCCAATTTATGATTGAAGATTTGGATCATGCCATCACATTGTTGCCGGAGAAGATCGCTGGAAGTTCAGCTGATTACGGACGTATCGACCAGTGTTTTGCCAAAGCATGGAAAGCTAAAACGCTCTTGTTGAAAGCTTCTCCGCAGTTCAATCCGAGTAATCCATACGGCAATGCTTATTGGGAAGAAGCCTATGTGGCAGCAAAAGAAGCGTATGATTTTTGTGTGGCCAAAGGTATAGCTTTGACTCCGGATTATGCGGATATTTGGATACAGGAACAAGGGCCGGAAGTCGTTTTCCCGGTGGTAAACTCGAATCCAAATAAAACTTCAGCTTGGGAGTACACGACCCGCCCGGCTTCCGTTAGCCGTGACAAATCTTACAGTAATCCGACCTGGGAGTTTGTAAAAAGCTTTCCTATGTTGGATGGAAAACGGTATGATGATCCGAGCGGCAAATATTATGTTGCTGATGAACAGGCTTTGCTGAAATCTTTCTGGCAGAATCGTGATCCTCGCTTCAATAATGTCTGTTTATATAATGGCCGGGAATATCCAGTGGCCGGAAAACATGCAGACTACAGGCAATATAATGCGCTGGGAGTCAGTAGTCCGGATGATCAGTACGGTGTAAATCCGAATGCGCATACGAATGCTGTGAATAATGACATTTTCTCCGGCTTTTATATTTATAAAGCGGCCGATTTGTCATTAACTCAAGATAAGGTGATGACATATGACATCGATTACATCCTGATGCGTTTTGCCGAAGTGATGTTTATCTATGCTGAAGCAGCTAATGAGACCGGACATTCGGAAGCCGCTGTCGAAATGTTGAAGCAGATTCGCCAACGTGCCGGAATCGAGGTTGGGAACGATGGACTTTACGGATTGAAAGTCGGAAATCGTGAAGAGATCCGTCAGGCTATTTTGGATGAACGCAACATCGAACTGTGTTTCGAAGGCCACCGTTTTTGGGACTTGCGCCGTACGCGTAACATGATGAAGTTGGCAGGTTGGACTAAGCATGGACTTGAAGCGATCGCTATTAATCCGGATGGTACGGATATGGATTTGAATACAGCCAGAACCAAAATCAATAACAATGAGTTGACTACCGGTGATTTTCGTTACGTGGTTCATCAAGTCCCTTACACGGAAGCGGCGGAAAGAGAATTTGTAATTGAAGAATCATTCTATTTCTTCCCGATCCAGAAAGTCAATCTTGATGAAAATCCGAATCTCGAACAAAACAACAATTGGGGCGGAACTTTTAATCCGACAATGGAATAAATTGTTACTTTTGTTCATCTTGTGAAAGGAAAGAGGAAGGCCAAACGATATAGATCCCTTGGGTCCGTTCCTCTTTCTTTTTTAAGGTGAGTGTAGTTTGTTTCGCAGATAGAAACAAATGTTTCTACTCAGTGAAAATAAATTTTCCCGCAAGTGAAAATAAATTTTCACCGAAAAGAAAAATCTGAAACAAAAGTTTCAGGATTTTTTTGGCTTGAAACTTTTTGCACAGAATAACGAATGTTGGATAATTAAAATGAATATCAGATTATGAAAACAAAGATTTCTTTATTGCTTCTTTCTTTATTATTTGTGTTTTCCGAGATGAAAGCCCAGGATAAGATAACGATCGGTGTGATCCAGTATGACTTGAGCGATATTGACAAGAGTTTCAAAGAATTGCATGATCAGGGATTCGGCTCCTGCGAACTCAGTTATCAAAAGAAAGTGTACACGAAAGATTTTGCGGAAAAAGTAAAAGCTGCATCCAAGAAACATAATATAAAAGTGACAACGGTTGTCGGAGTACCCGGAAGCCATTGTGTTTGGAATTTCCGCCAAGGACCGGCAACGATCGGGTTGGTACCGACCGAGGAACGGGCTGAAAAAGTCGCTATGTATCAGGATATGATCGACTTTTGCCAGATGGCTGAGATTCCTGCCATGCACTCTCATTTCGGCTTTATACCCGAAGATCCCTCTTCTGAACAATATAAGGACTTTATCAAGGTCATGCAAGACTTGGCGAATTATGCCAAACAGCGTGGTGTGATGATCTATTTCGAGACCGGACAGGAAACGCCGACGACTTTGATCCGTGCCATTAAAGATATCGCAACGGGCAATGTGTTTGTCAATTGCGATCTGGCTAATTTATTGATGTACGGGAAAGCGAATTCTCTGGATGCCGTGAAACAGTTTGGCAGCCTAATCAAGGAATTCCATGCTAAAGACGGCAAATATCCGGACCCGAACAATCCGTATGAATTGGGAGCGGAAGTGCCCATTCCTACCGGAGAGGTGAATTTCCCGGCTGTCATAGCTGAACTAAAGAAGCAAGGATTTCAGGGAGCATTGACTATTGAATGTGAATTGAACGGTGCAAGACATGATTATGTGATAAAAACACGTGAATATCTGCAAGGATTATTAGATAATTAGTATATTTGTCAGATATTATTTATATTTTTAAATAATTGGTTGCTAATCTATATAAATTATTATTTTACTATGAGAACAAGCAGAAGAGGTTTTCTGAAAACTCTTGGAGGGGTTGCGCTCTTTTCGATCGTTCCGCGTAATGTGCTGGGGAACGGGTATATCGCTCCGAGTGATCAATTGACGAAGGGCATCATCGGTACCGGTGGTATGGGTAGAGGCCATGTGAACTATGCCGGTACGCGCTTGGTTGCCGTGTGCGATGTCGACAAGAAGCATCTTGAGCTGGGTAAGAACTTAGTGAAGGAAAAAATAGCCGCTTATCATGATTTCCGCGATTTGATTCTGGACCCGAATGTCGATATCGTGCATATCGCTACCCCGCCTCATTGGCATGGCATTATGTCTGTCGAGGCCGCTAAAGCCGGAAAAGACATCTGGTGCGAAAAGCCGATGACCCGTACGATCGGTGAAGGAAAGCGTGTGATGGAAGCCGTACAGCAATACGGACGTATGTTCCGCCTGAATACATGGTTTCGTTTTACAGATCAGTTCTACGGACTGGGCACTCCTGTCAAGCCGTTGAAGAAACTGGTACAAAGCGGATTGTTGGGATGGCCGTTGAAGGTGACGATCAGTGCGCATACCGGTTTCAACTGGAAATTCTTCTGGGTGGGAAAAGAATATCTCGAACCGCAATCGGTTCCGGCAGAGTTGGATTACGATATGTGGTTGGGTCCGGCTCCTTATAAGCCTTATAACCCGCATCGCGTACACCAGACTTTCCGTGGATACTGGGATTATGACGGTGGCGGACTTGGAGATATGGGGCAGCATTATATCGATCCCGTACAATATATATTAGGTAAAGACGATACCAGCCCTGTTAAAGTGGAAGTTGATGCTCCGCAACAACATCCGGATGCTGTCGGTACTTGGCGTTCCATCACCTACACGTATGACGATGGTTGCCAGATTGTCCTTTGGGGGGGAGATTTCGGTGATCCGAATACGCCGTATATTGCCGGACCGAAAGGTAATGTTTATAAGAATTTTGTATGCGATATTCCCGATTGGGAAAAGAAGCTTGCCGATTTCCCCGAACCGGAACCACAGGTTACGGACTTTATCGAATGTGTGAAGACACGTCAGCCTTTCGCCCTGAACGAAAAGAATGGTTTCCGTTCGGCTACTATTGTCAATATGGGAGCAGTGGCTTTGCGTTTGAACCGAACGCTGAATTTTGATCCTGTGAAACTTGAATTTATTGACGACGAGGCTGCGAATCGTTTGCTGGACCAGCCGATGAGAGCGCCTTGGAACATTTAATTAATTGACAATTGATAATTGACAATTACATACAATAGAGAGTAATATGAGAAAAGCATATATTTCAATAGCTGCCCTGTTGCTTTGCGGAAGCATGCTGATGGCGCAGACTCCGGAGGGCCGTACGGCCAAAACGACCGCTGCCGATGTATTGGCCCAGATGCCTGCAGCAAAACAAACGGCATATAATAAACTGATAGGTGATTTGAGCTCTACCGGCGAAGAAGGTGTCCTGATGCTGGTAAACATGATAAATGCTCCGGGTAAAGGCAGCAACGCGAATGTCGATTACGCCTTGAGCGGCCTGACGCATTACGTCATGGCGAAAGGGGAGGAGAATGCCCGGTTAGTGACTGCAAATGCTTATCTGAAGGCTTTGGAAATGGTGAACGAGCGTGAAACAAAAGCGTTTATTATCCGTCAGCTTCAGATGTTGGGAAAAGATGAATGTATAGAAACATTGGCTTCTTATCTGAATGACGAGTCGCTGAGCGGCCCTGCCGCCCGTGCACTGGCTGCCAACGGTAGTGAAAAAGCCGGACAAGCTCTGGTTGCTGCTTTGAAGAGACGCTCCGGATCTCCTAAAACACAAAAGGATGTGATCCGCGCGATCGCCGATGCCCAGGTGAAAGAGGCGGAAACAGTCCTGTTGGCGTTGCAGGGAGCAGCCGATCCGAATATGCAGAAAGAGGTCTTGTATGCCTTGAGTTGCGTCGGAGGTTCTAATTCTTTGCCGGTTTTGGCGAAAGCGGCCGAGAATGCCGGTTACACAATGGAAATAACCGGTGCCAACGAAGCCTATATCGCTTTGCTGAAACGATTGGTGGAGAGTGATCGTGCTGCAGCGATGAAAGCAGCGAAAAAATTGCAGAAAGAAGCCGCTAAGGCCGGACAGGAGCAAACACGGGAAGCTGCTTTGCAGATACTTTTAGCAGCCGAGGAACCGGCTAAAGTATCCAAGATGGTTCTCGCTTCCATGAAAGATCCGAGCAAGAACTACCGGAACGCAGCTTTGAGCTACGCTTCCGATTTTGCAGATAAGGAGTTGTATATCGAACTGATGAAAATGGTTCCGAAAGCCAAACCGGAACTGAAAATAGATATCCTGAACTGGATCGGACGCGAGGCTAAGAAGCCGTCCAAACACGATATTATCCAGAATCTGGAAATACGTTTTGATCTTCCTGCCAAGCAAATCCTGTTGGAACAGCTCGGTGATGCAGACTTTGGCGTGAAGCAGGCTGCTACCTGGACATTAGTGAAGATAGGCGATAAGTCCTATATCCCTTCATTGGCTGAATTATTGAAGAACGATGACAAGCAGGTTGTTCTGCTGGGACAGGATGCGTTGGCCGCCTTCCCGGGAGATATCGACGGGGCAGTAGCGAAAGCCATCTCTTCTGCAGCCAATGCAGGCAAAATAGCCGGATTGGAATTATTGGCCATGCGCAAGGCTACTGCCAATATCAACACCGTGCTGGATCAGATCCAGACGGGTTCTCCTGAAGTGAAAGCTGCGGCTTATGTAGCCTTGAAGGATGTGGTGGGAGAACGGGATATAACCAATATGTGCGGAATGTTGGAAACGGCTGATGCATTGGCTGTTCCGCCTATGCAACGGGCTGTTATTTCGGCATTATCCTCTCTTCCGGCTGCCGACAGAGTCGAAACGGTGACACGTCGTATGTTGCAGGCTGGCAATAAGGATTATTTGTATTATCTGGTGTTGTCTTCTACCGGACAACCGGATGCGTTGGCGACGATCGTGAAGGGGTTCCGTTCCAGTACGGGTGTCAAACGGGATGCTGCCTTCGAAGCCCTGCTGAACTGGAAAGGCATTGAAGTGGCGGACGAATTATATACGATCTGTAAGGAAAACCTGTCCTCCAATTATTTCGACCCGGCTCTCACTACCTATGTGAAACTGGTTTCCAATCCTGCATTTACAGGTGAAAACCGTTTGTTGAGCTTGCGTAAGGCAATGGAAATTGCTCAAACGGATGCACAAAAGATCGCAATTCTGCAGCAGATCGAAAATACCGGAACCTTCTTGGGTATGTTGTATGCAGGGGAATTTCTGGATCAGAAACCTGTACAACAGGCTGCCGCCAATGCGGTCATGAATATTGCTTTGGGTAATAAGGAGTATATGGGGGCGAATGTCCGTTCCCTGTTGAACAAGGTGATGGAAGTGCTTGACAATCCGGATGCCGGCTATCAGAGGGAAGCGATCAAGAAACATCTGGCCGAGATGCCGCAAGGCGAAGGATTCGTTTCTTTGTTCAACGGTAAGGACCTGACCGGCTGGAAAGGTCTGGTGCAAAACCCGATTGCCCGTGCAAAAATGAAACCGGCACAGTTGGCTAAAGAACAGGCGAAAGCCGATGAAAATATGCGTCGGGATTGGAAAGTCGAAAATGGCCTGTTGGTATTTGATGGAAGCGGTTACGACAACCTGTGCACGGAAAAACAATACGGAGACTTTGAAATGTATGTGGACTGGATGCTCGATCCGGCCGGTCCTGAGGCGGATGCTGGTATCTACTTGCGGGGTACGCCTCAAGTACAGATCTGGGATACTTCACGTGTCAATGTAGGAGCACAGGTTGGTTCCGGTGGATTATACAACAACCAGGTGAACGAAAGCAAGCCGTCGAAAGTGGCGGATAATAAGCTGGGTGAATGGAACAGCTTTTATATCAAGATGGTAGGTGACCGTGTGACGGTCGTGTTGAACGGAGAGAAAGTAGTGGATGATGTGATCCTGGAGAACTATTGGGATCGTAAACTCCCGATCTTCCCGACCGAACAGATCGAATTGCAGGCTCATGGCAGTAAGGTCTATTATCGGAATATTTATGTAAAAGAGCTGGAACGAAAGGAACCGTTCAAACTTTCGGCTGAAGAAGAGAAGGAAGGTTTCAAGGTTTTGTTTGACGGTACGAATATGCATGAATGGACGGGCAATACGGTCGACTACACCTTGGAAGACGGTTGCATCTCTATGATACCGAGCAAGAGTTTTGGAGGTAACTTATATACGAAGGCTGAATATGGTAACTTTATATATCGTTTCGAATTCCAGTTGACGCCGGGCGCTAACAACGGTGTCGGTATCCGTACCCCGATGGGTGTCGATGCCGCATATCATGGTATGGAAATTCAGATTCTGGATTGCGAACATCCGATTTATAAGGATATTACTCCTTTGCAGCATCACGGTTCCGTATATGGTATCATTCCAGCAAAAGCAGATCATCAGGGTGTGTTTAAACCGGTAGGCGAATGGAACTATGAAGAGATCGTGGCCGATGGTGATAACATCAAGGTGACAGTCAACGGCGTGGTGATCTTAGAAGGAAACATTCGCGAAGCGACTAAGAACGGTACAGCTGACGGCCATGAACATCCGGGTTTGTTCAATAAGAAAGGACATATCGGTTTCTTGGGGCATGGTTCTCCTGTCAAGTTCCGTAATATTCGTATTAAAGAGTTGAAATAATACTTTTGTATGTATAGGTTAAGTTGCAGTATGGGCTTGTATTAGCTTATACTGCAACTTTTTTATGTAGAATAAAATTTGTTGGTCTGGTTTATTATAGCGATTTTTGTGTGATAGTAATAAATGGGTAAATGACAAAAAGAATATTCATGGAAACAAGTCAGTATCAAACGTTATTAGATTGTGCCCAGGTTGGATGGTGGGAGACGGATTTCGAAGAGGGATGTTATATCTGCTCGGATTTCTTGATCGGCCTGCTGGAACTGAAAGGGCCGAAATTACCTATAACTGACTTTTATTCCTTGATTCGTGAAGACTATCGCAGTCGGATTGCCAATGAGTTTGCTTTCTTCAGAGAGATCGGAATTTATGAGCAGGCTTTTCCGATAAAAACTTGTTATGGATATAGATTCGTCCGTACCAAGATTTACAAGCATGGTTTGGAGTCCAATGGTAAAATAAAGGCTTTCGGAATTTTGCAATTAATCCCTTTTAGTGAAGGAGATGCGAACCAACCGGTAGAGAATAGTCAGATCGACAGCCTGCTTAGGCATTTGGGCAGCCTTTCCAGGGCGTTGCATTCTTTTATCCAGACGAATGACCTGCATAAGTCGATCCATTTGGCACTTACGGAAATTCTGTTTTCGATCTATACGAAAGGACGTGCGTATATCATGGAGTATGGGGAAGGGGATACTTTGAGCTGCACCCATGAAGTGTGTAGCAAAGGCATTGCTCCCGTTCGTGACACTTTGCAGAACATACCGCTTTCTACCTTACGCTGGTCTACCGAAAAGATACAAAAGCTTTATCCGATCCTGATCAATAACCTGGATGAATTACCTTTGGAGGCGGCAGAAGAAAAACGTTATCTGACAATGAGAGGCGCACGTTCCCTGATTATGATTCCGTTGATCATAAAAGGGATTTCATGGGGTTACCTGGGGATCGATATCGTAGACAATAACCGTATGTGGAGCCTCGAAGACTATCAATGGCTCTCTTCCATTACCAATATCATCAGTATAATAACGAAGATGGCTCGAACAAACGAGGCATTGGACCATAGCGAAAAGCTGCTTCGGAATATCTATACGAATATCCCGGTCGGTATTGAGCTTTACGATAAGAATGGCTATCTGGTGGATATGAACAATATGGACGTGGAGATCTTCGGTCTTCCTTCTAAGGAGGCGGCATTAGGCATTAATATTTTTGAGAATCCGATCATTCCTGAAGAAATAAGGGAAAAGTTGAGCCGGAGAGAATCGGTCTCTTTCCGGTTGGATTACTCGTTTAATAAAATTAAGGATGAAGATTATTATCCGACGGGCAAAAAAGGTGCTCTCGATATTCTCACAAAGGTCAGCATGCTCTATGATACGAATGGAGATCTGATCAATTATATGTTAATCAACCTTGATAATACGGATAAGACAGTTGCTTATAACCGCATCGAAGAGTTTGAGCACTTCTTCAGCCTGGTCAGCCGCTTTGCCAAAGTGGGCTATGCCAAATTTGATTTACAAAGTAATGAGGGCTATGCTATCGACCAATGGTATCAGAACTTGGGAGAAGTGGAAGGAACCCCTTTATCAGAGGTGATCGGAGTCTACGATCATGTTCATCCGGAGGATCGGAAAGTGATGGTTGATTTCTTTGAGAATGTTAGGCAGGGAACAGCTTCAAGTATCCGGAAAGAACTGAGGATTCAGAACGGGGATGAATGGCGATGGACTCGTGTGAATATCATGCGGAACACACAGTCGACCGATCCGGACAGGCTTGAAATGATTTGTGTGAATTATGATATAACCGAACTGAAGGAAACGCAGAAGCAGCGTGAGAAAGCCGAAGAACTCGACCGCTTGAAATCTGCATTCCTTGCCAATATGAGCCATGAGATCCGGACTCCGTTGAATGCCATTGTCGGGTTTTCCACATTGCTGGTCGATACGGACGATCCGGAGGAAAAGAAGCAGTTTGTCGAGATTATCCAGAAAAACAATGAACTGTTGTTGCAGTTGATCTCCGATGTGCTGGATCTGGCAAAGATTGAATCCGGTATAATTGAATTGAAACTTGTCGAGGTCGACCTGCGGGAGCTGTGTAAAGAGCTGGTCGTCTCGATGCGTATCAAAGTGCCGGCTGAAGTCGCGCTCTGTGTGGCCCCGGACCTGCCTTCCTATATCATGCGTTGCGATAAGGTGAGGCTAACACAGATCATCTCCAACTTTATTAATAATGCCATCAAGCACACCAGCAAGGGGACGATCGTACTTGGTTATGAGGTACGCCAAGATGAAATTGAGTTCTCTGTGACGGATACTGGGGATGGTATGTCGCCGGAGTGCAACAACATGTGTTTGACCGTTTCTATAAAGGAAACAGTTTCAAGCAGGGAACAGGTTTAGGACTCTCGATCTGCAAAAGTATAATAGAACAGGTAGGCGGGAAAATCGGAGTAGAGTCCGAGGAAGGGAAGGGTTCCCGTTTCTGGTTCACTTTACTCCGTTAGAGATTAAGAAACTGTTTTGATTTTTTCGCCTCATAATTTGAAAGCTGGCTGTTTGTAAAAAATCAAAACAGTTTCTTATATCTTATTCTTTTTCACCATAGGACAAGTCACCGGCGTCGCCCAATCCCGGAACGATGTAAGAATGGTCGTCCAGTTCGTCGTCGATAGCCGCTACCCATACGGTCGTGATGTCGTCCGGCATTTTACGTTGGATATATTCGATAGCCTGCTTGCTGGCGATGATGGAAGCGACATGGATATGTGCCGGATGCCCTTTAGTGCGCAATGCTTCGTAGGCCAGTTCCATAGAACTGCCGGTAGCCAGCATTGGGTCTGTTATAATCAATGTTTTGTCCGTTAATCGGGGAGATGCGATGTATTCGATATGAATATCGAAGTTCAGGCGGTCTTTGTATTTCCTGTAAGCGGAGACGAATGCATTTTCCGCATTGTCCAGATAGCTGAGGAAACCCTGATGGTAGGGAAGTCCGGCACGCAGGATCGTACTGATGACGACTGAATCGTCGGGAGTATTCATCGGTGCTATTCCCAGAGGAGATTGAATACCTTTTGTGCTGTAAGTGAAATCCTTACTGATCTCGTAGGCCATGATTTCACCGATCCGCTCGATGTTACGACGGAAGCGCATACTGTCTTTTTGTATATTGACATCGCGCAGTTCTGCGACAAACCGGTTTAACACCGAGTTTGATTCTCCAAGATTAACTATTTTCATGATTAAATTGTCATTTTCCGGCGCCGAAATTACTCATAATTTGAACAGGTCGCAAAAAAGAAGGCAACCTTTTTTAGATTGCCTTCCTTTGTCAGGTAAAAAAGTATTACTTCTTTTCTCCGGGTTTGTTAATTGCATCCAGCAAATATTTACCCGGTTTGAATTTTACAGTCGTTCTGGCTGGAATCATGACTGGTGTTCCAGTCTTGGGGTTACGAGCTAAACGCTCTGTCTGAGGACGCGGTATCAATGTTCCGAAACCGACCAATACGATCTCCTCATTGTGGGACATAGCTTCTGTTACGATGTCTACGTAAGCTTCCAATAGTTTTTTCGCTTTTTGCTTCTGTAATCCCGATCTCTGGGCCAAGGCCTCAATCAATTCTGCTTTGTTCATGATTGTTTTTATTTAATTTTTGATATTCAAGGCAAATGTACGCTTTTCATTAATACATTGTATAACTTTTTGCATATAAAGAAATCAGCGTTCATTTCTTATTTAACAACGCGTATATGCATTTGTTACGATTTGCGAAACAAAAAATGTTAAATAGCCTTTGGTTGCGATATTTGAAAGGCTTTTTTGTGTACCTGCTGATTGATTTGATATTTATCGTTACTTTTGTCCAGCAAAATAAAACATACATGAAATGAGAATAGAAGAGAATTACTCGTTGAAGAAACATAATACTTTTCACCTTCCGGTGAAGACCCGTTGGTTTATGGAATATATGAATGAGGAAGAACTGGAACGGATCTTCCGGGACGAATATTTTCAGGAATGTTTGTCGTTGCATATCGGAAGTGGCAGTAATCTGTTATTCATAAATGATTTTAACGGGATTATCCTGCATTCGCAGATAAAAAGTATCTCTGTTGCGGAAGAGACGGAGGATTCGGTACTGCTTCGCATCGGGGCTGCCGAGAAGTGGGACGACGTAGTCGCTTATGCCGTGTCCGAAGGTTGGGGAGGGATAGAAAACTTGTCCGGCATTCCGGGTGAAGCCGGAGCGGCCGCTGTCCAGAATATCGGGGCATACGGTACGGAAATCAAGGATGTGGTCGAAACGGTGGAGACGTATAACCAGCTTTCGTTCGAGAAACGTACGTTTACGAATGAAGAATGCCTCTATGGTTACCGGGACAGTTTCTTTAAGAATGAGCATAACGACCCGCACATTGTTACTTATATAAATATACGTTTGAGTAAAAAGCCTCAGTTTTCTGTCAATTACGGTAATTTGAAAGAGGAACTGGCTAAATATCCTGAGATAACGCTACAGGCTGTACGGGATGCCGTGATCTCGATCCGTCGCCAGAAATTGCCTGATCCCGATGAATTGGGAAATGCCGGAAGTTTCTTTATGAATCCGGTTATTCCGGTTGCCCGTTACGAGAAGCTGAAGGAGCAATATCCGGATATGCCGTCTTACCCGGCGGGAGAGGGAAAGGTGAAGATACCGGCAGGCTGGTTGATCGAGCAGTGCGGTTTTAAAGGCAAGTCGCATGGTGCGGTCGGCGTATATGAAAAGCAGGCATTGGTGTTGGTTAATTTGGGTGAAGCTAAAGGGCATGAGATCGCATTGGTTGCTGAAAGTATTCGTACGGCCGTTCATGACCGGTTCGGTATCGAGATTATGCCTGAGGTAAAATATGTAGGATAAATGGAAATTACGTTTTTGGGAACGGGTACTTCTACCGGGGTACCTGAAATTGGTTGTCAGTGTGAGGTATGCACCAGCTCGGATAAACGGGATTGGCGTCTGCGTACGTCCGTATTGGTGGAGACGGATGGTAAGCGGGTCTTGCTGGATTGCGGCCCGGATTTCCGTTGGCAGGTGATCCGCAACAAGACGTATCACTTGGATGCAGTCCTGATCTCGCACGAACATTACGATCATGTCGGCGGACTGGACGACCTGCGCCCTTTTTGCCGTGAAAAGGGGGTGGATGTGTATGCGGAAGATAATGTGGCGGAAGCTATCGAGACGCGCATCCCTTATGTGTTCCGTATCCATAAATATCCCGGAGTTCCGAACCTGGAACTTCACCGGATCGGAAACGAACCTTTTATGGTTGCCGGCATCCCGGTGACGCCAGTCCGGGTGATGCACGGGAAACTGCCGATCTTCGGTTATCGTATTGGTAATATGGCTTATCTGACAGATGTAAAATATCTTCCGGAAGAAGAGTATGCCAAACTGGAAGGTTTGGATGTGCTGGTCCTGACAGCTCTCCGCCGGGGAGCTCACCCTACGCATGAATCGCTGGAGGAAGCTCTTGCGAATGTCGAGCGAATAAAACCGAAGGAGACCTATCTGATCCACATGAGCCATCGCATTGGCCTGCATGCGGAAGTTGAGAAGGAGTTGCCGCCTCATGTCCATCTGGCCTATGATGGGCTGCACGTTTCCTGTTGAAGACCTGACAGTTCCATGCCTTAGAACTGATGGTTTCATAGTCTGGAACCGATGGTTTCATGCCTTGAAATAAACAGTTCCATCGCTTGGAACCGTTTGGAACTCCAAAGGCCGCATGAATACAGGCTTTTGTTAATTTGAGATTTCCCCTCCGATTCGTTTATATCCCTCTTCATTCGGATGGAGGCCGTCACCGACAAACAGGCTTTCGTCTATTTTGCCGTCTTGCTGCAATAGTGCTATTCCCGGATTGGCAAATTCGTAGCCTTCCGTTTCCACCATCTCTTTAATATCGAAGTTGATGCTCTTTACCCATTGCTCCTGATTGCGACGGGGGAGGATACCGATCACTTTGACGGAGGCTTCCGGTTGTCGCTGACGGATGGCGGAAAGGAGAAAGCGGAGACCTTCGACGATCTCTTTGTCATTGTTCAGGCCGCAATTGTTCGTGCCGATCATCAAAACAACTTTTCCGGCCTTATAGCCATCCAGTTCTCCGTGGTATACACGCCAAAGTACATTTTCGATACGGTCCCATCCGCAGCCTAAGTTTTGGAAACCGGCAGGACGCATGACTTTTTCCCAGGTCTCCCGTCCGTTTTTGTTGCGGTGTTCCGGTTCGCCACCCCAATAGTGAGTGATCGAGTTTCCTAAAATGACTGCTTTAGGCGGATGGTTGCGCACTTGCTCCAGAATGGCACGATGGCGGGCACGCCATTCATACATATGCGGTTCCCGGCGTTGCGTGGCGGGAATGGTTGTTGGTGTGGAGCCAAGAGGAATATGCAGGATTTCCCGGACCTTTCTTTCTACGGCAGCTGCCTGTTGCTTCATACCGAAGTCGGACGGATGCACATGGTCGACCCAACCGTCGGCAGGCATGTCCAACTCTTCACGTGTCAGATAATATACATCTTTGATCCCTTCGGACTGAACTTGTTCGTATGCCTTGCGGGAGGCGCGGTTCACCTGTTCGATTTCTTTGTTCTGTATGGTGTCCGTGTACATATTGCTGTATCCGTCGTGTTCGATCAGCAGGATGGGAGCCGAATGTTTTTCCCTGAGTTGCTTGACGGCGGCGATAGTCAGAGCTGCAACTTCCTCCTCCTTCTGATTGGGTAAGTTTGGCATACAATCCAGGATGTATAACCGGGCATCCGTTTCGCTGATAAATTGCAGCACCTCTTTCGCCAGTTTGCCGTTACCGGAAAAGCCAAGGTTTATGAGTGGGTAGTCCAGCGAACGTTGCAGGATCGTTCCCCACGCCATTGCAGGACGGGAAGCACAGGCTCCTTGCGCGATCGAAGTCCCGTACAGGACTATCGGCCTTTCGGGAGAAACTGGGATGAATTCCAGCTTCACATCTTCGGGCGTACCGATCTCCAACCATTTCACTCCGTTATACAGAGGCAGATAAAGCCGGTATTCGAAGCCTTGTCTGTGGTAATGGTCTTTGTCTATGTTATTATATGTGTAGGTGATCGTGTCCTTGAAAGAGTAGTTGCCGAAACAAAAATGCCATTCCCCGTCGCTGTTAATGCTGTAGAGGTCAACTCCCGACACTCCGGTCGAAGGCATATGAGGCATATTCAGGCTACCGGTAACGGTGTAGCGGACTTTGATCCGCGGAGCGTTACTGTAGAAATGAATGGCAAGCCCTGCCGAATGCTGTGACAGGTTCCATACCGGTTCGTTCACCATGCCTTTTGCACGTTCGGGCAGGCGTGTGTAAGAATTCCCGATCTCTTGTGTGAATCCTTGATTTTGGATAACCGGAAAACCTGCCTCCATCGGATTGTGCCATTTCCATTGGGCGGTGGCCGGAAAGAAAAGTAGGCAGCAAAACAGTAAACAAATAAGCTTTTTCATGGATATTATCTCCTTAATAACCGTATTATGATACAATATCAACAAAGATAAGACAATTTTGCAAAAGCATTTCCTGATTAATCCTGTATCTTTGCTGCCAGTTAATTAAATTTGAAACCCATGAAATTAAAAGCTCTTATTGTGCTCTTCCTGATGGGGAGCATGTCGCTGATGGCTCAAAAAAGCTATCAGTTGCAATCGCCGGACAAAAAACTGCAAGCTGTCGTTACGGTTGGTGACGATATTCGTTTTTCATTTACACACGATGGGACTGAAGTCCTTGCCGCTTCTCCGATCTCCATGACGTTGCAGAGCGGAGTTGTTTTAGGGGCCAGCCCCAAAGTATCGAAAGTGCTGAAAGCGGCAGTCGATAAGGTGATCCCTTCTCCTTTTTATAAAAAGACGGAAGTGCAGGATGTCTATAATGAAATGACACTGTCGTTCCGGGGTAACTACGGTCTTGTTTTCCGTATGTATAATGACGGGCTGGCCTATCGTTTCACGACGAAGATGAAGAATGATATCGTCGTGGTGGATGAAGAAGCCGACTATAACTTCTCTTCCGACCATACGGCTTTTGCGCCTTATGTGAACAGTAAGAAGGCTACTTTTGAAGAACAGTTCATGAACTCTTTCGAACAGCCTTATGTACACGAACCGATCACGAAGCTGAACAGTGAACGTCTGATGATCCTCCCGTTCCTGGTGGAGTTGGACGGTGGCAAGAAACTCTGTATCACCGAGGCTGACCTGGAAGATTATCCTGGTATGTTCCTGAATAACTCGACAGACAAGCCGGTATTAAAACCAGTGTTCGCTCCTTATCCGAAGGTGAAAAAGCAAGGCGGCCACAATAATTTGCAGATGTTGGTGGAAGAACGTGAAGACTATATTGCCAAAACAAGCGGCACGCGTGCTTTCCCGTGGCGTGTGTTTGTCGTCTCGGAGAATGATAAGCAACTGGCTGATTGTGATATGGTTTATCGTTTGGCTTCTCCCTGCCGCCTGCAGGATGTCTCTTGGGTGAAACCGGGTAAGGTTGCATGGGACTGGTGGAATGACTGGAATATCTACGATGTGGATTTCCGTGCCGGCATCAACAATGAGACCTATAAGTATTATATCGACTTCGCTGCCGAACATGGCATCGAATATGTGATTCTCGATGAAGGCTGGTCTGTCAATATGGCTGCCGATCTGATGCAGGTTATCCCGGAAATCGATATCCCGGAGCTGGTGAATTATGGAAAATCTAAGAATGTCGGTATCATTCTCTGGGCCGGTTATCACGCATTTGACCGGGATATGGAAAAGGTGGTGAAGCATTATTCCGATATGGGGGTGAAGGGATTCAAAGTTGACTTTATGGACCGTGATGACCAGGAGATCATCGACTTCCTCTACAGAGGTGCCGAAACTTGTGCCAGATATAAGATGATGGTCGATTATCATGGTATCTGTAAACCGACAGGCTTGCAGCGCACTTATCCGAACGTGATCAACTACGAAGGTGTCCATGGCTTGGAAAATATGAAATGGGCGGAAAAGACCTACGATATGCCGCTTTATGACGTGACGATTCCTTTTGTCCGTATGGTAGCCGGTCCGATGGATTATACACAGGGTGCTATGCGCAATGCGATCCGCAAAAATTATGCTCCGATCTATACCGAGCCGATGAGCCAGGGGACGCGTTGCCATCAGCTGGCTACTTATGTGATCTTTGAATCTCCGCTGAACATGTTGTGTGATAATCCTTCCAACTATAACCGGGAGCCCGAATGTACGGAATTTATCGCCAATATCCCGACTGTATGGGAAAAGACGGTTGCCTTGGATGGTAAAGTGGGTGAGTATGTAGCCATTGCCCGTCTTCACGGTGATAATTGGTATGTAGGTGCTTTGACAAACTGGGATGCCCGCGAGGTGGAACTTGACCTGTCTTTTTTGGGTGATGGCAATTATAAACTGGAATTGTTTAAAGATGGTATCAATGCCGATCGTGCCGCTTGCGATTATAAAAAAGAAGTCATACCGGTTCCCACCGATCGCAAGGTAAAGGTGAAGATGGCTCCCGGCGGTGGTTGGGCTGCTAAGATTTATAAATAAAACGTATTTCCCGTGTAGTTGTAAAACACACGGCCCCCGAATATCTGCCGGAACAATGCGTATTTGTCTATACCCGTACAATGACAAATCCCGATCTGTTCCGGCAGATTATTTTTCAGATAGTCCGCTATGATATTGAATTTCTCGTCTTTGGCATTGTGGATATGGAAGCCTCCGGCCAGGAGTTGGAGTGTATATCCGGGAAAACTGTTGCCGATAGTCTGGAGGATATTGGTGATTCCCCGGTGGGAACAGGCGCTCAATACGGAATATGTATTTTCAGCTATCAGTGCGATCGCCAGTTCGTCGTTGAAAATATCAGGAACGACTCCTTCAGGTGTTTGCGTAAAGAATCGTTCGAAGTGAGTATCTTCCGGATTTATGACCGGAAGATCCGGAAATAGGAACAGTCCCGGAATAAGCTCCGTCTGTCTGGTGATAAAACGGAAGCGGGATAAGTTCAGTAGGTTGGAGTCAATGACTCCGTTCTCCCGTTTATCTTTAAACTTCCGGTAAAGGACTTCCTGTTTGCAGATAACCGAAGCTTTTTTGTTGATGGCAAGAAAATGCCTCAATCCCCCTGTATGATCGCTATGTCCATGCGACAGGATAAGGAAATCCACTTCCGCAATATCGATATCCAAAAGTGCCGCGTTGCGGATAAACAGATCCGACTGTCCCGTATCGAATAATATTTTATACCCTTCGCTTTCAATAAGCAATGATAGTCCGTGTTCCGCCTGTAAGCTCCGCCCATAGACGGCATTCTCCACGAGGGTCGTGATTTTGTAATGCATAACCTTATTCTTTTAATTCCCAATTATGAGACAAATATAAAAAATCCCCTTAACAAAAGTTTGCTAAGAGGATTTTTTGAGGTTCCTGGCGAACCTCTTTTTCTTTATTTTTCTTATCTTGTTAGTAAAACATTTTCTTTGTTAACTGCTGTAAAACAAGTGGTTGTTTATTTCAAAGAGATAATGGAATAAAATTAGATAAAGATTTGTAGTACCAATGTAGCACCAAAATAAAAAGAACCTCTATATTTGTAGTACCAACTTATAAAAGTAAAAATATGGGTGCAACATTCATTTTAAGAACTGACAAAAGTGAAGGGTACGCAACTTTGTTCGTCCGCATACAGAACCGAGTTCCAAAGATTAATATTCGGGTGTCTATAGGGCTGGAGGTGGACGTGAAGGAGTGGAATAAATCTTTGACAGGTGCAAAGGCATTGACAGCGTTTCGGAACGGAAAAGGAAAAGATCTTTTTTTTAAATTGGATGCTATTTCATCTATGGTTGATGCTTTAATAAAAAACGGAGTTGCCATCTCTTCCGATATGGCTAAGGAGCGTATTCATGAAATTGTGTACGCTGAACAGATTGCAGCCGAAAAGGAGCGTGCAGAAGCTGAGGCAAAAGCATTGGAAGAAGAACAAGCGACTAACTTCAACGACTTCATTACTCAGTTCATTAATGAATGCGAATCAGGTAAGAGAAAGAAAAAGGGAGGCACTACCAATGTTGCACCAGGAACAATCAAAAGTTACAAGGGTTTTCAATCTCAATTCAATGAGTATCAGAAAATGCGGTTACGTGTGATTGACTTTGCAGACTTGACACTGAACTTTTACAATGATTTCCGGCTGTTCTTGACTGAGAAAGAATATTCCCCAAACACTATTGCCCGGATGGTGAAGATATGTAAAACGATATGTTATGCAGCCGAACAACTCAAACTCATGGACGCAACAAATGTTCGTTCCGGTTTTGATGTTATCTACAAAGACGTTGATAATGTTTACTTGACTGAAGAACGAATTCAGGAGCTTTACGAGCTTGATCTATCCAACCGTCCGGCATGGGAGAAAGTAAAGGATGTGTTTGTTGTTGGTTGTCTGACCGGGCAACGAGTGAGCGACTATAAGCGTATCAATTCAAAGATGATTGTTACTCTAACCGATGGGAACCGTTATATTAAACTAAAGCAAGAAAAGACTGGGAACATAGTTTATATTCCTTTGGACTATCGAGTTGATGCCATCCTCAACAAGTACAACGGAGAACTACCAAAGGTTTATGATCAGAAGATAAACGACCATATCAAAGAAATTGGAGAGGTTTTAGGCTGGACTGAGATAGTAGAGTTAGAGGAACAACGTGGAGCGATGGAGTATACGGCTAAGAAAAGGTTCTGCGACTTACTTAAAACCCATACCTGCCGGAGAAGCCTTGCAACCAATATGCAAAAGGCTGGTGCATCCCTTAGCTCTATCATGGCGATAACCGGACACAGTAGTGAGCAACAGCTAAAGTCATACCTAAAACTTGAAGAATCGGAAAAGAGTATGCTGGCTGCCAAAGAGAATTATTTCTCTCGTGCTCATCTTAGAATGACGAAATGAATGTAGTTTTACTTTAATATAGCAAAGTTGGTAAATGAGCAAAAGTTTTTACCAACTTTTTTGTATTGTTTTTTTCTTATTTCACGACAATGGCTCTATTGTCGTATTTCTCCACTTGTAATTTTGTTATCCACAGTTTTTTTATATTTTAATTTGCATATTCTTTTTCGGGGAAGCCGCTCCGATACGTAAGAAGGTGGTTAATTACTCTCGACGGCAAGTTTGTAAGACCACAATTACAGAAAAGGATATAGTCATGAATGATTTAAATTCAACTCAGCAAGCTGTTATAATGAGCTTCTTTGCTCCATTTATTGACGCGATTGTTGATCGGGTGTCAGAAAAAGTTCTTGAGATAACGAGAATAAAAGAGCCGAAGTTCTACAGCCGGAAAGAAACAGCAGATTTACTCCATGTAACACTGCCTACATTATCAAGGCTAACTAAGGACGGGCTCATAGAGTCGAAAAGAGTGGGTAATCGAGTACTGTATGAGGCTAATTCCATTGATGAAGCTGTAAAAAAGCAAGTAGTGTTTAAATATCGGAGGGGTTAACATGAATAAAAGAAAAAAGGCAGCCTTAACGACTACCCATTCCCTTGACTTGCACGACAAAGGTAATGAGTTTCGGGCACAATACAAAATTGTTTATCAATCTTTTAAGGAGCATCCTAAAACAATGTTAGATGTGTCTTTGGAAACAGGAATACTCCGGGCTAATATTTGCCGCTACGTGGCAGATATGGAAGATAAAGGGTTGATTCAACTTCTTTATAAGACAGAGGATGAACACACCAAGTTTACAGCCGGGTATTACACCACTGATAAAGAGTTGTTTCGCAAGGTAGATAACCAGCAGTTAAAACTATTCGGGGAGGGTGAATGATGGGAGGCTTTAATTACATTCAGATGGTGGGTGCAGAACTACAAAAAGCCGACCAATTGGCGGCAGAAGTACCGGAACAAATAGGAATGTTCGCAGTAAAGACCGCCAATAGAACTATAAAGGAGGCAGCACTAAGACCAAACCCGGACGCTCTTTGGCTTTCGCTATGGTACGAGGGCGAGGTATGCTGTTTATTCTCTGATTCCAATTTGGGAAAGTCCATCTATGCCGTACAGATAGGCACAGTTATAGCGGAACGGCAAAGGGTCCTGTATTTTGATTTTGAGCTATCGGATAAGCAGTTTCAGTTACGGTATAGTGATGAGGCTGGGAATCTGTACCAATTCCCGGAAAACCTGTATAGGGCTGAGATAAACCGGGATTCTTTAGACGCTACAAACTTCGAGGAGGCTGTAATAGGAAATATAGAGCAAACAGCCATACAAACGGGGGCAAAAGTGCTCATTATTGATAATCTTACCTATTTGTGCATAGCTTCTGAAAAAGGAGATGCAGCAGGAACGCTCATGTTCCGACTGATGGCGTTAAAGAAGAAATACGGTTTATCAATGCTTATACTGGCTCATACCCCTAAACGGTGTCTATCCAATCCTATCACGCAAAACGACCTTGCAGGAAGCAAGAAACTCTATAACTTCTTTGATAGTGTGTTTGCCATCGGTAAGAGCGCAAAGGATAGCGGTGTAAGGTATATCAAACAGCTAAAAGTAAGATATGGTAATTATACCTATGATTCCGATAATGTGATAGTATCTGCCATAGAAAAGACCGGGGCGTTTTTACAGTTTGTGCATATCGGGTACGCAGCGGAAAAAGAACACCTAAAGGAGCAGACCGATAAGGATATATCCCAACTGAATACAAACATAAAGGAGCTTTCAACGCAAGGGAAATCAGTTAGGGAAATCGCCTCTGAATTGGGGATAAGTAAAAGCAAAGTAGGTAGAATATTGAAAAGCGGTTTTTGAAGTGTCCCACTTTTGGGACAGATAACTATTATATTATCAATGAGTTATACTATTTTGTCCCACTTTTAGAAATGTGGGACAGTGGGACAAAGTGGGACAGTAAAGTAAAAAAATTATGAATAATTTCAATCAACCATATTTAGAGAAATACACCGGGAAGGCATCCCGGCACAAATGCCCGAAATGTGGCGACCCTCATTCTTTTGCCTATTATTTGGATGGCAATACCGGGCAGGTCATAGACAAGAATGTAGGCAGGTGCAACCATGAAAGCGGATGCGGCTACCATTACACGCCCAAACAGTTCTTTATTGATAATCCAGTAGAGAAAGAGCGGTTTGCAGTTCCGACTCAACAGAAGCCAATGCAAAAGCCTCAACGAGAAATCGGTTATATCCCTTTTCGGTATGTGGAGAAGTCAGCAAGCTATAACAGTTTCTTTGTTTATTTCCTTTGCGGACTGTTTGACCGCTATTCTTTGGAATTCCCCACCATTGAAAGGTTAATGCAGGATTACGCTTTAGGAGCGACCAAAGACGGCAGTGTTATCTATTGGCAGATAGACACCCAAGGAAAGGTAAGAACTGGCAAGGTTATGAAGTACGATCCCAATACAGGACACAGGATTAAAAGCGGTGGGGGTATAAACTGGATTCACGCAATAATGAAGAAACAGCGGCTATTACCGGAAGACTACAATTTGGTGCAATGTCTTTTCGGTGAACACTTGCTAAGAATGTACCCTACTAAAGTGGTTGCTTTGGTTGAATCCGAAAAGAGTGCTTTAATTGCTTCCGGTGTTTACCCCGATTATATTTGGCTAGCCACTGGCGGTAAGTCCCAAATCTCTATCGACAAGCTAAAAGTCTTGCGAGGAAGAACAGTTATCATGTTCCCTGACGTGGACGGATTCGAGTACTGGAGCAATAAGGCTAAAGAGGTTGAGGCGATCGGTTGTAAAGTGGTAGTTTCCGACCTACTGGAGAAGAACGCCGCCGATGAAGACAGAGCCAATAAGATAGACCTTGCAGACTGGCTTATACGCAATCTGTCAGTAGAAACCATGAAAGAGATAAGGCATGAGCTTTCAGAAGCGGAAAAGACCTTGCAAGCCATGATAGAAGCTAATCCGGCGCTTCAACTGCTCATTGATACGTTTGACTTAAAACTTATTGCGTGATGGAAGTAGAAGTAATTCACGGGCAGATTATCGCTAAAGCAAACCATTATCAGGCAGTGCCGGGAAAGTCCGGTACAAAGCGCATTATCAAGGACGAAAAGATACGGGCATACGAACATAGTTTCATGCAACAGTGCAAGACATACAAGAGCAGGCGCATTTCAAGCCGTTTTCGGTTGTTTGTCCGGGTGTACCATAGTTCGGTAAGGTTCGACTTAGATAACAGTTTAAAAACCTTGCTCGACTGCCTGCAAATGGTAGGAGCTATAGAAGATGACAAACTTTGCTTTCAGATAGAAGCAGAGAAGAAAATAGATAAGTATCACCCACGCATAGAATTTGCTTTGCTGGAAGTGAACGAGCAAAAACAAATATTTTATTAACAATTTAATTTTTAAACATGGAGATTATTAAAAAAGACGGTTTGGTTATAGAGATTAACCGGCACAAATTGCAAATTGAAAAGATTCAGCAGATCGTGAATGATATGCTGAACGAGGGGTTTAACTTTTCTTCCGACGGTTTGAAAGATTTACGATGCGATTGTAAATTGCTTCATAAACAAGCGGAAGATATGGCACGGAAAGACACTTCACGGATAAAAGTATTGTTCTTTCGAAATAAAGATTATGAAGAGGCTGTGAAACATCTGCAATGTGTGATAAATAACAATGCGGGCAAATTGTATACTGTCCTTCGTTCCGGTGCTTTGCATCCACTGGATATTGACGCCTATGAAGTGAAAGAAGGAATCGTCACTATATCTTCCGCATGGCTAAGCCGGAAAGAAGAAGAGTTTACTATTTGCCCTACACCAGAAAGGATAAAGGCGCACGAACTGGCGCAAAATCTAAAAAAGGCAATTGATGAACTGAACGACTTCGTATCTGGCAACCCGTATTTCGGGAAAGGCTTTAGCTATATCAACGATGAACGCCGTTGCCTGTGTCGATTGACAGAAGAAGGAGAGTTTTATGTAGAAGACGAAAATTTCGAATATATCTAAAAAAACAAATTAATTATGACTACAGAAGAAAGAAAATCATTCGACGACTTTAAGCGTGAATTATTGGAAAATCCGATAATAGGACTCAATTTTTTTGGAAACATGGACAAGGTCGAACTTGATAACATTGGTGATCTGACAACACGGAACAGGCTGATGAACGAGGCAAAAAATAAGTTTATTTGCCAACATTTGGGGATCAACTATCGGAAAGAGGATTTTGAAGTATCAGACGAAGATTTGGCCAAGGAATGGGCTAAAGGATTGCCGGATAAAGTTTAAATATCAAAACCGGGTAGGTTTGCCATACAGATAGCCTACCCGGTTAATATGAAAATAACATTGATTTACATATTATGGGACAGAAAAAAGGACAAACAGGGAACCCTAAAGGAAGACCTAAAGGAGTACCCAATAAAGTAACCGGTACTGTCAAAGAATGGATACAGCAGGTTATCGACGGGAACCGGAAACGATTTGAAAAAGATTTATTAGCATTAGAACCGGCAGAGCGAGTTAAAGCGATATCTGGATTGATTTGTTATGTATTACCGAAGCAACAATCTGTGAGTATCCAAGAACAAATAAATGCCGAATATGATGCGTTGGAAAGGTTGATAGAAAATGCACCAGATGAAGCTATTGATAAAATAACAGAGAAGATTTTAAAAATGAAGGAGGCAAAAAATGGATAAAAGAAAGTTTTTATTACAAATCATTCGAGGACAGTATCCCAAAAGACGGTATATTAAATTGTATGAGTATCAAGGTGACAAACAAGTCTTTTTAGGGCAACAAGAAATTTCTTTATCAGAAGATATTGAGATTGAGGTTGTGACTTCCAAAGGGCAGGTAGTAGATGAAACCGACTTTTGAACTCGTATCCAAGTACGAGGCTGATATTTGGGCGGAAGCAGTCGGAATAGACAAATACAGGATATTGTTTGTTTCCGGCAATTTCCGCCTTTCAAGGCCCATAAGGAGGGATGAATATGTACGATATAGAAATACGTTCTATCTCTCGCCCAGCAGGGCTAATAACGAACTATTGGATAAACTGTCATTCGTAGGTACACCCTTCTGCCGGAAAGATTTTAATTTTGTTGATCTGATCGAATTATCGCCAGAAGCCGAAAAGGAAATGATGGCATTTATCAAAACATTGGATCAAATTTAACCAACCAGAAGGTCTATTAGCGGTATTTTTGACGATCTTATCAAAAACTACATAGTATTTATTTTCCACTAAACAATATTTATCCAAGGTGACAAAAATGGTATGGTAGGTACGATAGTATGATACTTTACTGTCCCACTTTGTCCCACTGTCCCACATTTCTAAAAGTGGGACAAAACGGTATAACAATCTGATAATGCAATAGTTATCTGTCCCAAAAGTGGGACAGATTGGTATTTACAGAAGTGGGACGGGACATTATTCTACTTTGATATTGATGCTCTTACCGCAATGGGGACAGGTGAGAGAAAGAGCGTCTTTCTTACCTACAATTTCATCTTTTGATACTAATAACTCCCATATTTCTACACCTAAAGCATCGGCAATCTTTTCCAACGTAGTGTATGATGGTTTTCCAGCTACAATTTGAGCAAGTCCCACAGTACTCATACCTAACTTTTCGGCAAACTCTTTTTGAGTATAACCTTTTTCTTTTATCACTTCTTTTATCCTCATAAGTATATTCTTTAATATTTATAGTGCAAATATAAGTGAATAGTTTATTTATTATAGTATTTACTTTAATAATAGATGTTAAATATAAGCATTTTCTTTATTTTATTCATGGTTTATTAAAGTAAATACTTTATTTTTGCATCATCAAAATAAAACAAACAGATATACAGCTATGACAAACGAGGATTACATGAACAACGAGTTGGCAGCATTGGCCGCCATGACGGAAGAGGAAGTCTGCAAAGTTTATAATGTGGATTATAAAGCCGAGGCAGAAATCTACATTCGTGATTATTGGATGTACATAGCATAAACAGGATTACTAACACACAAACACTATACGATCATGAAGAATTTTAGAACTAAAGTATTCAAACAAGCCTATGAGCTTATGAGAGCAACAGGTAAGGCATTTGCCGTATGCCTGTCAAAAGCATGGGCGTTGTACCGTCTCACTAAGCGGATGCACAAGGAAATAGTAACGTTTGCTTATGAGAAAGCGGACGGAAGCCTGAGAAAGGCCAAAGGAACGTTACAGGACGTTCAGAACCTTGTCAAAGGAACAGGGACCCCCAATTATAAAACGGTGCGTTATTTTGATGTTGAGGCGAACGGGTTCCGGTCATTCAAAGCAGAGAATTTAATCACGGTATATTAAAATCCGGTATGGTGTCTATCAAACGGACACCATACCACAAAAAAGATATTTGATATGGAATTTACAGAAATTGAGAAGCAAATCGACAATATGACAAGTGATGAAGTAAGTATGCTTGCTTTAAGGAGTGTAGCAATGCTAAATAAAAGGTTTGAGATAGAAATGGATGCTAAGAACACAGCCTATTACTTCATCCTTTCGCATGGGTACTTCGATGATTTTGCAAAATTTTGCGAAACCTATCATTCAGAAAACCCACACAAAGATTGTGTCGAATTACTTTTGAAGCAATGCCTGAAGCTGTAAGAGAGCAAACAAACAATATCAAAAAGAATATAAGATCGGCAATGCCCTACATAATCTACATGCTTGAACCGGTTTTTATGTAGGACATGACGGATATGCCGGATATGACGATGAAATAAAAAGTTTTTTTTTCGTGTTATTCCTTGATTGAATAGATGATTCTTCCATTTCTCGTCGCACAAGACCGGATCGTCAAGTTCTCAGAGCGAGAATGTTTCAGACTTAATGGAAAAGATAAATAAAGTATGATCGCTACATAGACAAGAATAGACGAAAGTCCGCATGTTGGGGCTTCGTACCCAGCGTATCACGTTTGGATGTCCCGCCGGTAATATCGCCGGCGGGTATTAAAATAAAATCACGAAAGTTCGGAAAGGTTGAGACAATGTAAAACAACCCTAATGATACCTTGCAGACCGGAACGACCGGACAATGTAAAGCGAGATTACAGCAGGGAACAAGGCACGCTGAACCGGCAATCGGCATAGCCGGAGGCGAGATACAGGACATAAGCAGATACGGGTATTCTGTTGAGAGCGGTCTTATTTCGATTGCAAAGGTCTTATAATAATGGTGACGCTATGCGCGTTTAAATAGGCTTTAAGTAGCACCAGCCATGCCCGGCACGGTCTTTGAGCCTGTCCTTTGATGGAATGCCAAGGACAAATGTTGAGGTTACGGTGAAAATATCTTAATTAATTGATTTATAACGTGTATGATATCACCGTAACCTGTGTAATTATTTGGAGGATATACAATAGGTTGACAAGAATATAGGCATAAATGGCTGATTAACATATTAATAGTATGTAGTCAACCGTCAACCTGTCGACCACTGCAATTTGTATACAAAATACCCTATAATATAAAAGTTAACATTGCAGATGCTTTTGTGAATCATCCCTCAGGATTTCGGTATGATCCATATTGTGAAGAAGAGAAACAAAAATAAACTCTATCACTAACGAAGTAATAGAGTCTATTTTTTAATTGTAGTACCAATATAGTACCATTTCTGTTTTTTATAGAGGTGCCTGGCAGATTCGAACTGCCGTACATGGTTTTGCAGACCACTGACTAAGCCACTCATCCAAGGCACCTTACATAATTTTCGTAATCAGGATTCTGATAATCTTCATTACGTCAATTGAGGTTCCTGGCGGATTCGAACCGCCGTACACGGTTTTGCAGACCGCTGACTAAGCCACTCATCCAAGGAACCAGTACATTTTAAACAACCATTCCGGTTTTGCGAGTGCAAAGAAAGATAATATATTTGGAATATGCAAATCTTTTTCTTCCTTTTTGTTTTGGCCCTTTTATGTAAAGCTTTTTATGATTGTCAAAATGCAATCACTACCCCATCAAAATCGGATTACTACCCCATGTTTTTGGAATTAGTACTGCGGGTAATATTTTTTAACGTTTCAAAAAGTACAGTATTGCCTCTATAAAGGTGTCAAAAAGATATAAGGGCAAAGCGGAAGGGGGGGGGCGGTTGGTTCCACAGGAAAAGCCTAGGGTTTGGAGATATTAGGAAAAAGAAGTTACTTTGTCATCTGTTAGCATAAACAATAAGGTAATGACATATATTGAAACTGAAATTCCCGGCGTGTGGATCATTGAACCGAAAGTTTTTAAAGATGCACGCGGTTATTTTATGGAAGCTTGGAAGAAGGCTGAGTTTGAAGAGCATATCGGCAAAGTGGAATTTGTGCAGGATAACGAGTCTTGTTCGTCGAAAGGCGTGTTGCGAGGTTTGCATTACCAACTGGCTCCTTACTCGCAGTCCAAGTTGGTACGTGTGATAAAAGGATGTGTGTTGGATGTGGCTGTCGATCTGCGCAAAGGTTCTCCGACATTTGGGAAGTATGTTGCCGTAGAGTTGTCGGACGAGAATAAACGTCAGTTTTTTATCCCGCAAGGATTCGCTCACGGTTTCCACGTCTTGAGCGAGGAGGCTGTTTTTACTTATAAGGTCGATAATCCTTATACGCCTACCCATGAACGCGGATTGCGTTTTGATGATCCTGTAGTCGGTGTGGATTGGAAGATCATGGACCTGTCTATTCTCAACTTGTCGGATAAAGACAGGAGCGCCCCCTTGTTGCAAGATGCAGAAATAAACTTTAAATATTAACCCCTTTTTTTCATTCTTTAATTATTAATTCCTAATTATCCATTTATGAAGACTTATTTGGTTACCGGAGCCGCCGGTTTTATAGGCGCGAACTTTATTAAATATATGTTAGCGAAATATCCGGAAATAAAGATCGTAGTGCTGGATCTGCTGACCTATGCAGGTAATCTCGGAACGATTGCCGAAGACATCGACGGGGAGCGTTGCGAGTTTGTAAAAGGTGATATCTGCGACCGTGCGTTGACGGACGGGCTCTTTGCCAAATACCAGTTCGATTATGTCGTTAATTTTGCAGCGGAAAGCCATGTGGACCGCAGTATCGAAAATCCACAGCTTTTCTTGGTAACGAATATATTAGGTACTCAAAACCTGCTCGATTCCGCTCGTAAAGCGTGGGTGACGGGAAAAACGGCTACCGGTTATCCCGAGTGGCGCGAAGGAGTCCGCTTCCACCAAGTATCTACTGACGAGGTGTATGGTAGTCTGGGTGCTGAAGGCTATTTCCATGAAACGACTCCGTTGGATCCGCGCAGTCCGTATAGTGCATCCAAAACGAGTGCCGACCTGTTTGTACAGGCTTACTTCGAAACTTATAAGATGCCGGTCAGCATCACCCGCTGTTCCAACAATTACGGTCCGTATCACTTTCCAGAAAAGCTGATACCGCTGATTATTAAAAATATCCTCGAAGGCAAGCCGCTTCCGGTTTATGGTGACGGGACAAATGTACGTGACTGGCTGTACGTGGAAGATCACTGCAAGGCTATCGACCTGGTGATCCATAAGGGACGGGCAGGAGAGGTCTATAACGTAGGCGGGCATAACGAAAAGCAGAATATAGAGATCGTGAAGCTGACGATCAGCACCATCCACCGATTAATGACGGAACAACCTGAATATCGCCAAGTTCTGAAGAAAAAAGAGATGGGTGCGGACGGGCAGATTTCCATCGACTGGATCAACGAAAGCTTGATTACTTTTGTAAAAGACCGTTTGGGCCATGACCAGCGTTATGCGATCGATCCGACAAAGATCACAAACGAATTAGGCTGGACACCCGAAACTTCTTTCGAGATCGGTATTGTCAAAACGATCCGCTGGTATCTGGATAACCAGAAATGGGTAGAAGATATCACAGGGGGAGATTATATGAAATATTACGAGCAGATGTACGGGAACCGTTAAGGTTCCCTTCTCTCCGCTGCCCTTACCAGAGCTAAGTTTTTCCCCAACTCCGGTGCCGCTTCTTCGATCTGTTTGCGTACTGCGTCGCGAATATCTTTCCGGATGTTCTTGCGTGTGCTATCCAGTTCCGCTTGCTTAGCCGGTTTGAATATATCCTTGTATTTACATTTCGTGATCTTATACTTGAAATCATCCAAGTTGCCGGTGATGTCGATTCCCAGCTTGAAAGGAACGGGCGATTTGAGGACTGATAGATGGTAATTGAACGTCATATCCAGATTATGCGTTCCACCAACAGCCACTTTATAGCGATCCATCTCCACCAAGAATGGGAAAACTTCAATCTTATTGTCTTTGATGGCAAGGTCCACCGAGATACTGTCTATCATATTCCGCTTCTTGTTTTTGAACATCAGCGTCTTCGATATCTCGGTAAATGTCTCTCCATCGAGCAGCACCATATTGTCCCCGTGCAGATAGCAAGACGAGTTAATGGACGGCATAATGAGAGACATGGTTGAATCCATTCTGCAAGTAGCCGTGATTTGGCAATCCAAGACACCTTCGAACGAACGGAGCATCGGGACTAATGTGTCGATGGAAGGGAAGAGGGCGATCAGCTTCTCCACCTTCACATCTTCCATGTCGAGGTCTAAACCGGCGGTCGCCTCCTGTCCGTCCTTAGCCCGGTAGACCATTGTCAGGTTCCCATTCCCCATATTGGATTGTATATTGAGCTTGCTCAGGTTGATACTCTGGTCGCGCAGGACAATCTCTCCGACCACGTTTTCTAATTCCAGGTCTTTAAAATCGATACGTTTCGCGTTCGTATGGAGAGCCATGTCGAGAAAGGCCGGAAGAACGAATAATTGGCTGGTCGTGTCGATTTCCGTTTGCGTGATACTATCTTGCAGCGATTCGGTATTGAGCTGTGCGATATTTTCATCACTGAGCATCAGCAAGTCCGAACTTTCCGCATATTGCATGCCGCTGTTGATCGCCTGCATCAACTGGTTACAATCGATGTAGTCCGAATTTAGATTGAAATCTCCTTTCAATTTTCCTCCGCGAAGCATTGCCCTCCGGATCTGGCTGATCTCGCCGTTAAGGGTGAAATTGCTCTTGCCGAGATGTAGGCGGGCATCTGTCAGTGTGATGTCGTTTGTGTTGAACTTCATCGTCGTTGGCTCCATCCACATCGGGAGCGGGAACATGCGGCTGAACCCGCGCATTTGTTTGAAAGAGAGACTGCCCCGTGCTTCCCATTTGCGAAGGAATTGACCTTCTGTTTCGGTACTGTCGCCGGTGGCGGTTTTCCCGGCCATGTTCTTCCGTCTTTCTGCCAGACGCGCCCGTTGTTCGTCGGTCAGTGTGCGCCGTTGCCGGTTTGCCATCTGCTGGCGCCGTGCATCCCGATAGGGAAGGGCTTCGATCGTAAACGAACTTTCCGTCAGGGAGAGTCCTGTTCGTAAAGGCACACTGATGTATTTCAGCGTGTCGATTGAAATGACGGCGGCAGCTGTCGGGGTTAATTTGTCGGATGCAGACGGTTTGATGCCACCTTTCAGTTCGGAACGTCCGGCCACGATCCAGACGGAATCGGCTGTGCGGGTCCTCAGGTGGCCGAAAGCCAACCGTCCGGTCATCGGTATGACGGCTGTTGTGTCGATAACAGGCGATGTCTGGGCAAGCATCTCCAATTTGCTTATATTCGTGCTGATTTCATCTTTATATCGGATGTTCAGACTGTCTATTCCCATCGTCATTCGCATCAGGTTTTGCGATTCGATGTAGAGGCTTTTCTGGTGTGTCGTGTCGATTGCCAGATAGGCACCGGAAATGAAAATATCCATGCCGAGCGGCTGGCTGAACGCTTTCAGTTTGTCAATATTGAGCTTTCCCGAACTGTGTATCTTTCCGAACCGGCTTTCGACAAGATCATTCACGGTAAAGGTGGTCGACAGATCTGCATCCATTACGCCTTCCACCAACAACGTGTCCGGATTAAGGAATTCTTGCCCCAACCGGGTAAAGTCCACCTTTCCTTTCATCCCGGCTCGGACGGACGGGTTCTTGAACAGGTTGGTCACTTTGGCCTGCATATCCAATGAAGTGTTGAGCCCTTTCATTGTGAGTTGTTCGAGCGAGACGAAGGAAGAATCCGGAAAAGGTCCGTTCAGATGGATATCCAGGTCCATTTCCAGTGTGTCGATACCTTGTTTGATATCCTTGATATGATAGGAGCCGTTTTCTATTTTGCAACACAGGTTCACATTAGGTATGATACTGTCCCCCAAGAAGCCATGAATACTTCCTTCCATAAGGATCGAACCTTCCGCCAGTGTCTTGTCGCGATTCTGAAAATACGCATCGGGTATGAATTTCAGCAGATCGTTCATGTCCGAGATTTTCAATCCCATGTCCATATCGATATGGGTGCGCTGGTCTTCCGGGAAGTGGCGTATCGCTCCATCGGCGGTGAAAGGTAGATTGTTGACCATCAATTCTGCATCTTTCAAAGTGATCGAATTGTAGTGTTCGGCAAGCACTAATCTACTTTTGAGACGAAGCGACAGGTCGTTTTTCAAAGTATAAGTAGGGTTGCTGAATAAAAGGGATGAACACCCCGTTTCAAAATCGAGCGTATTGGCTCCTCCCGCCAATGAGCCGTCGAGGCGTACGAAGAAGCCCCCGATTTCGGTAAAAAGGTCTGTCTGGCGGTCGTCATACGTGAAATGTCCTCCGTAGATGCGTACCTTTTGCAAGTCGATAGGAGGCAAGGGCTTTTTACCTGCATTGGCCTCTGTCGAATCCGTCTCACTTTCGTAGATATCCCAGTTCGCATGTCCGTCCTTATTGACGAATCCATAGAAACGTGGGTTCTCAATGGAAAAGTCCTTGATAGTGATCTTACCGCCGAAAAGGTAATCGAGCGGTTGCAGGGACAGGGTGGCCCGGCTGAAAGCAAGCAGTGAATCGGAAGGAATTGCCAGTTCCTCTTCATGGGCGGTCGAATCTTCGGCTGCGTGCGAGATCAGGTGGCCGTTCGTCAGCTTCACGCCTAAATAAGGATAGGTTTCGAAATAGGTCAGTTCCACCCGTTCGCAATCCAAATGTGCATCGATGAACTTGTTTGCCTGCTCGATAACCAGCGGTGTCAGTTTCTCCGGAGGCAGTACTCCCCAGTTCAGAATGCTGAACCCGATAGCCGGGAGTATGAATATCAGGGTAACAACAGCCAGGACGATGATTGTCGGTATTTTCTTTTTTCTTTTCATTGTTATTCTTTCGGACCGTATTTTATGAAGTTTCGAAACACACAAATGTATATATAAATTGCAAGAAGGACAATATTTCGGGAATATTATACCGAAAGTCGCATTTCTCGAAATAAAAGAAACTTTATAGTATATTTGTTTGCACTCTCATAATTTTGCTTGTTATAAAAGGAAGTTTATTAACATACAAAGACTATATGATATGGGAGAAAATTATAGGCTGATCAAAAAGAGAAAAATCCTTACGTTGGAGGATTATGTAGATGAACGTGTACGGAATAAACGTTCTCTTGGAAAGTACAGCACGGCCGATCTCTATCAGGCGGCAGGCTACCATTTCCGGAATTTCTATGGAAAAGAAGATTGCCGTTTGTCGGATTTGAACCCGACCTTAGTAGCTGACTTCGTCCATTACCTGCAAAGCCTCCGGCTGAAGACGAATACGATCAACAGCTATCTGAGCAGTTTGCGGGCCATATTCAATGCCGCTTTGCAAAGCCGTATCGTCAAAGTAAGGGAACATCCTTTTTCCGGCCTGAAGTTGAAACGTGAAATGACGGCCAAACGGGCGGTTTCAGTGGAGTTTGTCAAACAAATGGCTGCAATGGATTTTACTGAAGATCCGAGGCTGGATCTGGCAGCCGATCTTTCACTTTTCAGTTTCATGGCTTACGGGATGCCCTTTATCGACATCGTACACCTGAAAAAGGAGAATATCGACGGAGACGAAATCATCTATAACCGCCACAAAACAGGCGTCCAAATCCGTATCAAGATAACGATCGGGATGCAGATTTTGATCGATAAGCATAAAAACAAAGGTTCCTATCTGTTCCCCGTGCTGACCGACTATACCGGTTATCATGGTTATAAGTCCTTGTTGGCCGTGCATAACGAGTCGCTGAAAAAGATCGGCCGGCTATTGCATGTCCCTGTGAAGCTGACCTCCTACGTCATGCGTCATACCTGGGCTTCGGAAGCTTTGCGCTGCAATATCCCGATCACGGTTATCAGCCAGGCGATGGGACACACGTCGGAAAAAACAACCCGCATTTATCTGGGGCAATTGGATGCTTCGGTGTTAAATAAAGCGAACAAACAGATAACCGGCATATTGGATGTTTTTTTTCAGAAAAGAGAGTGAACTTATTTATGAAATAAGTGAAAAAGCCCGAAAAACCATTTGCTGTATCAGGTCTTTTCTTTATCTAATAAAGTCTCTTACGAGCTGATTTTTCATTTCTTCCGTACAAAGGAAGCGTATACATTTTAGAAAAACAAGATATTTTCTGTTTTTTTGTTTGAATTGTTGGTTTTCATCTCTGTCATTGGAGGCCGACAGGTGATTTATTGTGTTTTTTTATCTATCCGGACCATTTATCCGCCCATTTAGAATTTATAAGGCAGTACCTCTCCAGGCCAGCCATTAATTTAACAATCGTTGTCATTGCCGATGTTCTTTTCTTTCGGCTTTAACCGGATTTCAAATTTGCATGTCTGCCCTTTCCATGGCTTTAAAGGAGGTTTTATTTAATAAAATAATCTATGATAATTAAGGATTATTTTCAACCTCAAAAACGACATTATCTTATTTCATAAATAAGTTCATATTCTTTGATATCTACATTCGGACTATTGCCCCCATGTAACTGATGAAAAAAATATAATTCTATGAATAGAAAAGACATTGAAAAAATTACAGCCGCCAGACTCGGAGTCCCGGTAACAACGGTAGAACCCTTTGTCCAGGCTTTTTTAGAGACAGTCTCCGATTGCCTGATGTACGGACACCATGTGACCATACAACGGTTCGGTTCCTTCAGACCCTGGGAACAAACCAGCCGTCCCGTCCGCAACCCGCGGACAGGCGAACCCTGTATGCTCGAACCCCGCACCTCCGTGAAGTTCAACCCCGGAAAAACGCTGTTCGAAAAGATGAACGCCGACCTCGTGGACAAACAACAGGAGTGACCGATCGAATTTATTAACAACTTAGATACAATCCAAATGAAAGTGAAGAAGCTTTTTTTTGCGGCGTTGCTGCTCTGCGTTTCGCTTTGCACCTATGCCCAAACCGAGATCGGCAAGGGGAAAGCTCCTGTCGTCGGGCTTAAGACAAACCTCCCTTATTGGGGGACGGCAACATTTAATGCCGGACTGGAATTCCGCCTCGCCAAAAAGTGGTCATTGGATATTGAAGCCGGATTTAACCCGTTCGACGGAAAGAATGACGACGGGACCTACGACCGGTCTCTCAAGCACCTGCGCATCCAACCGGAACTGCGCTATTGGTTCTGCGAAGCCAACAACGGCCATTTCCTCGGCCTCCACGTCCCGTACTATTTATATAATGTAGCGGACGTCAAGCTGATCGGCCTCGAAGACGAACGCCGCGAAGGCTGGGGCGCCGGCGTAGGCCTGAGCTACGGCTACCAGTGGATGCTCTCGAAGCACTGGAGCATGGAGGCGACCGTCGGGGTAGGGTACATCTACTTCGAATACGACCGCTACCCCTGCACCGACTGCGGCAACCGCGAGACGGACCGCCACAAAAACTATTTCGGTCCCACGCAGGCCGCATTGAACTTCATTTATCTATTCTAACAGTAAACGTATGAAACGTATGATGAAAAAGACTATAGGCAGTATGCTGATGGGGTTGTGCGCAGCCTCGGCCCTCAATGCGCAGTCGCCCGTCACGGTCGAACGGCAGTCCGTGCAGCGTTCCGGTTCCGACCTGGTCGTGAATATGAGCGTCGACATCAGTAATATGGAATTGGGGCGCAACCGCACGGTGGTCTGCACGCCCCTGCTCGAAAAAGGCGACAGCCTGCTGGCCTTGCCGCCGGTGGTGGTGAACGGGCGTACGCGCCAGATCGCCTACGAACGCCGCGACGGGGCCGCCCTCGTGCAGCCCGGCGAAGTGGTGGTACGGCGCAAGAACCGGACGGAGCAGAAGGTGGACTACTTAGTGAAAGTGCCCTTCCGCGCGTGGATGAACCGGGCGGATGTGTCGATGGTGACCGATCTCTGCGGCTGCGGGTGGAAGGCGCTCCAGAATGACAAATCCCATCTCTTTGCCGTCAACCTCGAGGTGCCCGTCGTGAAACCGGTGCTCGCCTTCCTGGCTCCTGCCGCCGAAGAGGTGAAACGGCGTGCCTTGAACGGGCAAGCCTACCTGGATTTCCCTGTAAACAGCATCGTGATCCGCCCCGACTACCGCAAGAACCCCGGCGAACTGGCTGCCATCCGCAGCACGATCGAAGCTGTCAAGGAGAATAAGAACGCGACCATCACCCACGTCTCCATCAAAGGCTTCGCTTCGCCCGAAGGCACCTATGCCAACAACGAACGCCTGGCGGAAGGACGTGCCGAAGCCCTGCTCGGCTACGTAAAGGAGTTGTATGATTTCAGCGGCGTGCCCTGTGACGTGGCCTCCGAGCCGGAAGACTGGCAAGGACTGGAAACGCGCCTCGCCGCCTCCGACATCGAAGGCCGTGAAGAGGCCCTCGCCATCATCCGTGCCGGCGAGCCCGCCGACCCCGACGCCCGCGAATGGAAACTGAAGCAACTGCCTGCCTACCGGCAGATTCTGGCCGATATCTATCCCGCCCTGCGCCGTTCGGACTATGTGGTGGAATACAACATCCGCAACTTCACCCTCGAAGAAGCCCGCGACATCATCTACCGCGACCCCTCGCAACTGAGCCTCGAAGAGATGCACCGCGTCGCGCTCAGCTACCCGGCCGGAAGCGACGAATATAAGGAGGTGTTCGAGATCGCCGTCCGCATGTATCCCGACGACCCTGTCTCGAACCTCAACGCCGCCAACATCGCCCTGCAAAACCGCCAGGCCGACAAGGCCCGCCGCTACCTCGCCAAAGCAGCCCCCTCCCCACAGAAGGAGCTTGCCGAAGCGATCCTCCTCATGCTCGCCGAACAGTGGGACGAAGCCGAAACGGCCCTCAGCCGCCTTGCCGCAAAGCCGGAAGTGGCGGAAGCCGCAGCTGCCAACCTGGAGATGGTCAAGCAGATGAAGGAATAAGAAAATCATTTTAATAAACAATCTTTTTTACTAATTCTAAAAACAAACAGAAATGAAAATGAAAAGTACATTATGGGCACTCGCCTTCGCTTGCGCGGCGGTGTCCTGTTCGGACGATTTCGAGGATCCGAACAAAGGGGGAAATGGTAATGGAGCCAATGGAGAAACAACTTTTGTGAAGGTTGCTGTTAATACAGGGGTGACGACCAAGGCGAATGCGGGAGAAGATGGTGACATTGACAATGGAGAAGTCGGACTGGAAGCCGAATACAAGGTAGACGATGTGACTGTTATCCTTTATAAATTGCTTGACGGGACAAGCCCGAGTACGGCTTTTACTTCAACTTCTACACTCGTTGCTGCCGGTTATGCAGAAACAAGCGGTAATATGAGTGATGGTACGGATTGGCATAAAAAATACACAACCGTATCAGTGCAGCTGACAGAAGAAGAAGCTGATGATTTTGATGGCAATACATACGGTTTGATTACTGTGACAAACTGGGGTAGTTCGGGGTTGAAAGATGCTATCGTTGCAGAAACACCGGAACTCGATACGGCTACCGAATTGGCCAGCTACTTGGTTAGAAAGACAAATACAAGCGGCCAAAAATTTGTTATGTCTTCTCACATAGATGCTGGCGAAACAGTAAAATTGCAAGCCAACACTACTGCCGAAAGCGCTCCGGAAGCAGAGGTACATGTAGAACGTCTGGCTGCCAAAGTTCGTCTGAATCCTACACTGGATGGCACAGATGCTCCGACTAACTTTATTTTCACAACAGGTACAGGCGATGAAGAAGCCAAGATCCGTTTGGATAAGGTCTCTTTGGTTAACGAATTGAGCAGTGGTTCTTACTTGCTGAAACGTGTAACTTCTGAAATTGCGACCGGTGCTGCTATTCCTGAGGTCTCCGGTGATGATTGGTTGGCAGACGAATTAGGTGCTACTACTGCTGCCAAAAACTATGTGATCGATCCTTGGACAAGAGATAAGAGTCTTGCTAAGGTTGAAGCTATTAACACTGTTACTGTTGCTACTGACTTGTATAAACCTACATCCGATACCGGAGATAAAACCCTTACATATGCAAAGGCCTTTACAGGTGATAACTATGCAGCATTGTGGGGAACATTAGCAAGCAATAGCATCGCCCTTGCTCAAGCAACTGACGAAGATATCCTGGAGGCTGCTGTAACACTGGGCTATCCGAGTGAAAACACGACAAGTGCTGCTGCTTCTCTGAACGGTTACTCTACAGGTGCTTTGTTCCAGGCTACTTATTTGCCGAAGAAGTGGTCGGCTGTAAATGCAGCAGGTGACGGAGTTGAGTCTGCTTTTATTGATTATAACGGAGATGGCATAGGTGAAGAAGCTGATTTTACAGGTATTGATGGTGGAACCTCTTTTGGAACGGGCTTCAAGGGTTTCTATGTATATCAAGGAAATATCTATAAAGACGAGATCGCTATTTTCAACGAATCGGTTTGGGGTTCACAGAAAGAGTTGGATGGTGTGACGAGTGCAGTAATTTATAACTATGATACTTTCAAAGGAATTGCAATCACACAGTTATCAAAGGAGACTTTCAGCAAACATCTGTTAGCCGGTAAAACGGATCCGTTCGGCTATCTGGCATATTTGAAGACTGTAACAGATGCAGGAACAACTGGCAACTTTGCTGAAGAAAATAGTATTGAGAACTATTTAGGTTTAGCAGAGAACAGCACAGCCAATGCGAATGCATACAAGAACGTCACTTTCTATCCCGGCGGTCTTTGCTACTATCCGTATTGGATCAAACATGCTGATAACGGTAAACCGACCGAAATGGGCATCATGGAGTTTGGTATCGTTCGTAACAATATCTATGACATGACCGTTACGGGTATCAAAGGGTTAGGTTTGTCTGGTACAGATAAACCGGAACCGAAAGATCCGGATGAAAAGAAGACGTTCTACTTCAACGTGAAGATCAACGTTAAGAACTGGGTAGTCCGCACTAACGGCAACATCATCCTCTGATAACACTCTCTTTTTTTTAATAAAACAGCCCCCAGCGTCCCCGTTCGCTGGGACGGGGCGTGAAGGGGCTGTTCTGATTTCTTTACCAAATTATCTTTGGCAGAAAACAAAATATAGTATAACTGAATATGAGAAATATATCTACAATATTGACAAAAACAATCGGTGCGATGATGCTGGCCGGTATGACCGCGTGCGACTACTTCGCCGACGATTCGCTTCAGCCTTGCGAATACCGCGTGCATTTCGTCTACGATTATAATATGAAATTTGCCGATGCTTTCCAGCGTGAGGTCGATCAGGCCACATTGTTTATCTGCGACAACAAGGGTAATTACATCATGCGGCGTGATATCGAAGGCGCAGAGCTGAAAGCCAACAACATAAAGCTGGACCTCGAGCCGGGCACCTACTACGCCGTCACCTGGGCCGGCCTCGACGAGCAATCCTATGACGGGCCCGCACCCGTAGCCGGAACGACCACCCTCCAGGAACTCCGCCTCCGCACCCTGCGCGAGGCCGACGCGACACAACCGGGCGAACTCACACCCCTCTGGCACAGCCTCGACACCCTCGTCGTCACGCGCAGCAAGCATGAAGACAAGCAAGTCTCGCTGGCCAAAAACACCAACAAACTGCGCTTCGTCCTCCAGGACACCGACGGCAACTGCATGGACGTCCGCGACTTCACCTTCGAGATCAAGGCCGACAACGGCTATATGGACCATGACAACAGCCTGATGGACGATCCCGTGATCACCTACCTCCCTTATATGACCAAAAACGTCAACATAGCCGAAGGCGACAGCATCATGGGCAAACCCGCCATGCAAACCGTCGCCGTTGCCGAAATGAACACCATGCGCCTGATGGCGGGCGAAAACTACCGCCTCATCGTGCGCCACAAGAACTGGGAAAAGGACGTCCTCAACATCAACCTCAACAACTACCTCCTCCTCACCCAGATGGAGGGACACGACATCAGCGCACAGGAATACCTCGACCGCCAGGACGAATACTCCATCGTCTTCTTCCTGACCCCGACCTACTGCCCGGATTGTCCCGATCCCGACCCGGACCCCGATCCAGACCCCGATCCTGACCCCGATCCAGACCCCGATCCTGACCCCGATCCAGATCCTGACCCCGACCCGGTCATCCCCGATCCGGAAATCCCGATCGTGAATTACACCTGCCTGAAAGTCCAGGTCAAAGACTGGGTGATCCGCATCAACGATGCCGACCTGTAAAAAAGTGAACTACAAAAAAGTGAACTACAAAAACAGAAAAATATGAAAAACAAACTATATAAAACCGCAAAAGCAGTAGCGCCCTCACTACTGATCTTGCTCTTTCTGCTCCCCGCCTGCTCCGACGAAAGCAGCAACACCCCCGACATCCCCGAAACGAAGTACGCCAAACTGACGATCACGCTGGGGAGCGCGGATAGTGCGGAGCCGAGTTATACGAAGGCGGAGACGGTTCAACCAGATGTTGAGGAAGAAGATATACATGAACGCTACATTGAAGATTGGTGGATTGTCGTTCTAAAGGATGGGAAAGTCGATAGAGTCATCTCTGATGAAACAGAAGGCATAGAATCGACTAATCCGGCTGATGATTCAGAAACAAATGTAGAACTGGATCTGATCGTGAATGATACATATACTTTTTATGCTTTTGCCAACTTGGATGATTTAGCTACGGGAGCTGATTATATCAGTTCATTAAAATTTGGAGATCCGTTGGATTTAGCAAAAGCTGTCTCTTTGAAGCCAATGGCTGACTATAAAATACCTGCAACCGGAGCACAAGCTACTGCACGTATCCCGATGAGCAGTTACGGTTATCAGAAAAGAATTTCAGAAACTGAGATTGAGAATAGGGTATCGATTGAATTGATCCGTTTGTTGGGGAAAGTAAGTGTGGACGTTCAAAATGCAACAGGTGAGGAGGTCCAGATTAATAGTTTGGTTTTGGATAAATTCCGTACGACAGGTGATATCTTTTTATTCCCTTATGATGCAAAAGATGGTACCAAGATTTTATTGGAAACTGATATGCAGGCAAACTATGTACCGACTTTTCCAACAACTACTGTCGATTATACTTCTGAAACTCTTGTCTCGACAGATGCCACTGTCACTTTAGCAAAAGATGGTACATACACCCATTCTTTCTATGCTAATGAAACAAACTTTGATGCGGCAGGATTAACGAACGGTTTACAAATAACAACCGACATCGAAGGGAAAGATGAGCAACCGAAATCTACTGACTTCGACTTCATCCGTCGTAACGACTGGCTGAAAATACCGTTGCAATTATCTGACATCGAAACAGAAATCACCTTCGATATGGAGCATATGCCGATTGGAGGTCTTCCGACTACAATCACCATTCCTAGTGGTATCACCATACCGGTCGCCACTTATTGGACACAAGATCATGGAGGTGATATTGAGATATCATACGAATTGAAGAGTGTTTCTTCTTTAAACGATAACTTTACAATAAAACATTATCAACCAAATGATCAATGGGAGGGTAACACCAATAAGCATCCGTTTACAAGTGCCGTATTGGGAGACAATAAGGCCAATTTATTAATCAATGTACCGGAAAATTACGATGTAGCCCCTTGGTTCGTTCATATTGATCAAACGGCTAAAGCCTACACCCTGACTCCCGGTGCAGACAACCGTAGCGGTTCCTTCACTGTCACCGCTCAAGAACTGGCAGATGATGTCCAGGCTACCATTCGCCTGACTTTGGTCATTGAAGGAACGGTTAAAAACGGAACAGACAAAAAGACTTTAGTCGTACCTTATACGATTATTATCAAAAACAAGAATAATCAAACAAAGAAGGGAGGTAACGCATGATGAGACGCTATACATTATATAATATATACAAGGCAACCCGTGGGCTGATGCTGGCGATGTGCTTGTTGATGGCAGGTAGTATAACAAGCTGGGGGCAGCAGAATCCACCCGATAAACTTTCATGGGACGGGGTGCAGGCTATTTTGGAGGATCTTGAAGGTGACGGTAATGTTCCTGTAGTCGAATTTATGAGTTTAGTAAATAGCGGTAAAATAGTATTAAAAAATGGAAGTGTAGAGGAAAATATTAGATATGAAGAAGGTAATAATCGGTGGGTATATGATATAAAATGGAGTTATGAAGAAATAACCGCTATTAGCTTGGAGTGGCCTGAAGGTGTAAAAAACTATCCCAATAATTATTCAATTTCAATGTCAAGCGACGTGAGTGGCAATTCAAAAAAAGTCATTTACGCAAAGCCTGGCGAATCCAAAACGTTGCATTTTCAAGATGGGGGCGGTGCTGAAAATATTGACGGTTTTATTAGTTGGTATGTGTCTGATGAAAATGGTAGTAATCAGGGAAATACGAATTTGACCTGGGGAAGTACTATTGCTGGAAGGGATCAAGATAAAGCATTGGTTTTCAGTAATTGTTTGGCTTGGTTGAGAGGAACTCATACTGGAAGTCAAAAAAAATTTACATTATGCCTTTATTATCCTAGACGTAGTGGTAATAGTTGGAGGGCTGATGAATCTTGGACAAAATGGGATAATGGAGAGTCTTCGACAAAAATAGATTACTCTCCGACGTCTGTCAGCAAAATAAACTATACGGTTCCTTCAACTGAAGGAGTTTATTATGTGGTTTGTGAAGGTAGTTCCAATAATAATATATCTGTTAATAGATCAACAATTACTCCTCCCAAAATAGCCGTAAAAACAATTTATGAAATACATGTAATAAAGGATGCTAGAACAACACAAACTCTCTCAGATAATGTAACTATTCCTGTAACAGATGCCATCCAAATGAGTGCATTCAAGGAAAAGTTTTTAGAGAGTTATGAAATTCACACTCCTATAGAGACAGGTACGAATTATCGTTTGGCTGAACCTTTGGAAAACTATTACATTCCCGATGGTACCATCAACACTATTACATCTCCAGATAAAGTTATCTGGACTGCATACGATAGTAATGGAGCAAAAATAAATAATCTTGAAGGTACTGGAGAACAAACATCTTCAATTACTAAAATTACATTTCCGTACGCTTCTACAACAAGCCGATATACGTATTATTTGATAGCGGAAGTCGCTAAAGGTGATGGTACAAAATATCCGGTCTCTTTCCTTACTGTATATTTAGAACCATTTTCTAATCCTTTAATAGCATCAAGTTTAGACCCGAATTCGGAAAGGTCGGAAGCATATCTTGAACGTGAAAGGGATAAGAAATATAGAAAAATAACAGGAATTTCGTTTGATGAAAACGCTGATTCTCAATTGGAAATCGAAAATAATTATTTGCAATCTATACCTAACGAAGTTGAGGAGTCTTACTATGCGTTTGCTAATCCGGCAGATTATCAACATAGAAAAGCAAATCGCCTTTCTACAGGGCGTGGAGAGTATGCCTTTTATCGTACATTGAATTATCCGAATGTATCTACGCAAAATCAAGGGTATAATGATTATTTTATGCAATCGGGTAATTATCAGAATGTACAAATGGTGGATCGCACAAAAGAAAAAGGAGGAGGCTTTGGACATTTTTTGTATTTGGACGCAACCGATGAGCCGGGTGTAATTACAAAGATAGATGTCGGTCAGCTTTGTAAATATACGACATTGATCGTAAGCGCATGGGTTTGTGATATGGTATACCTAGATAGTGGAGCAGAAAAAGCGGATGTAGGGTTTACCTTTAAGCGAAAGGAAAGTGATGGAACAGAAAAAATTCTTTCGAAATTTTATTCCGGAGTAGTTGGGCGTGCTACGACGACTATTGATGGGGAACAAGTTGCTCAATGGAAACAAGTCTTCTTCAAATTTACGATCTCGGATGCAACGGCTACGGATAAATATATATTGGAAATAGCGAACAATACCCCCAGTTCCAATGGTGCAGACTATGGTATTGATGATATCCAGCTCTGGTGCACATTGCCTAATATAGAAGTTGAGCGTAAAGATGCCTGCGATGCCTCTACCTTGTATGTAAGTTCAGATTATGAGACTCTCTTGAATAATATGGGATGGGAAAAAGGAGAGGACGTCGTGACAAAAGAGGATCTGGCAGATAGAGAATTTCGTAAATATCGTTATGGTCTGATGGGTAATGACCCGTATGAGGATGAACTCGATAAAATTGCACACACGAAGATAGGTAATGTATATTATTCTTTCGCATATATAGATAATAAAGGTAATGGAAGTCTGGCAGAAGACTGGGTAACTATCCGGAAAGACTTATTGAATTCTCCCAATTTGCTAAAGCATGGATTGGAGAGAACTATGCGTGTGTTTATCCCGACGGACTTGGAAACGAATACCTATGAGGGGCAAGAGTTTCCTACAGATCCGAGTGATGTCAATCAATTGGATATTATTTTGAATGTGCGGGCCTTGAATGACTTTATCGCAGATACGGAGAGAGGACCGAAGGAGGGAACCGAAACCTATTGGCCGAAAGATGAGATAAACACTTATTTCGGCGATAAATATAAGGACTATACGAATGGATTCACAGAATTTGTTGAACTATGTTTGGATGAATTTTGTGACTTTGACACGGAGCCGACTGTAGGGCATCATACCATAACAAAGGTTCATTGGGAGAAGATCGATCAAAATGATGAAAGTCAAAAAATTGAAGGGAAAAAGCTCGGTGATTTGTATCGTCAATGCTTGCAAGATATGTATGATTTCCTCGCGATTCCTCGTGTACATTGTCCGTGGATCAGTTTAGATAAAAAGACAATCTATTTAAGTTCGATTGATGTAGATAATACAGACTTGCGTTATAGAGGGGAAAAGAATCCTGCTGCTCCCGATCAACCGTACGATGGCAAATATTGGGTCGTGTTGTTCAGCGCAGAACAAGTAGTCGGTAAGAATCATGAAGAGGATGGAGCTGGGGGAACTGTTCCAAAAGCACCAGTAGTATTAAGTGATGATTGTACGCTGAAATCAGAGTTTACAGTACAACCCTCTACTACGATTCTCATTGAAACAAAAGCCGGTGCGGAAACAGCCTTGTGTGCTGGTGCACTTCGAAAGGTAACAGCTACTTTGTCAGGCTATGATGTAGATGGTGATCCTGTCGTTTTGGCTGAAAAAGGTATCAAATACATCTTCGATTGGTATTTAGGTACGGAACAAGATTATCTATCTGAAGCAATGATAAATGATAAAGATACTGTCTTTGTTGATGAAATTTTGAAGAAATATCGTAGAGACCAAAATGATAGAGGTGTCATAACTGTAGAGAAAGTGACCAATTGGTCTAATGGTACTGAGGCTGAAAAAGAGAAATTGCTGAGTTTGTTGGATAACGAATTATTAAGAATGGGTATTGAGGGTGCAACTACTTTCGATCTGATTGTCAATACGGATGAAGTGATTGCAATGCCGTATGTTTATGAAGACAATACTCAAGGGCTATATGAGTTTTGTACAAATTGGACTAAGGTGGATTTTGACTTGTCGAGAGAAACGCTTCCAATAGCCTATACCGGGCTTCCAAATATTCAATATCCACAAGGTTTTGGTAGTGCCCCTTTACGTTTAGGATTGAGGCATTTAGAAGTGGATAATACGACAACATTCTCAATTCCGATAAGAAAAGGGGGACTAGAAATGTCTGAAGGTGCAACTCATATTGGAGTTAAAGCGGATGTTACTACTAATGTGCTATTGAACGACGGTAGTGCAGCAGAGCTTCCTTTTGTAGGAACAGTCAACTCTTTGTCTATGGGAAAAAATGAAGATGAGGGTGAGATTGAGATTACATGGTCTGATGACGCGTTGAAAAAAATGTTCGAAGGAGGTGAGTATGAATTGTTGATACCTTTCGTTCAGTTTAACGGTGATGCACTTTTGGGTACTGCCTGTGATGGTTTTATTGCTTTAACTATTAAGGTCGTCCCTGAATACCTGACCTGGAAAGGAAATGCCGATGCTGTTTGGGATAACGATGACAACTGGGATCAGTCAACGGAAGCGGAGTTGTATATGGACAACAAGGCAACAGATGTTGATGCCAACGGCTCTGATCTTATAACAAATGCTTTCTCTCCTTTGTATTTCACAAAAATCACAATTGATCCTACTAAAACAGGACAGAGTGGAGAGCTGATATTGAATCCTCAGTTTGCGGCAGAAAATGTTGCAATCAAATACGATATGGCTATGGATACTGTTAGCACAGGGTGGACAATAAAATCTTACTATATCAACAAAGTAAGCGAAATCTACTTCAAACCGAATGCTACCTTGATGAACCAGCATCTTTTGATATACGACACGGCTCGTGTGGAATTTTCTTTAACACAAAGCACTCCTTACTGGATGGCTTCTCCGTTGAAAGCGGTTTATGCAGGGGATATGTATGCTCCGATAGGTAATGGAAAGCAGGAGACTCCGGCGTTTAACTATATTACATTTGATTATAGTGAAAATGGCACCAATCATCGTTGGGAACTTCCGTTCTATCAAAAGGCTTGGGACAAGGCGGTGGCTTATTCGAATGTAGAGAATCCTTATGGAACTATTACTGCTGATGGTGCTGTCACTAATGTTACAGCCGTGAAATCCAACTGGAGCATCGAATATAATGATGTGTGGGTTCCTTATTCAATAGGTAAAGGTTTCTATATGAGAGTGGAGGAAAATAGTGCTACCGTTCGTCTTCCGAAAGCGGATAAAGAATATACCTATCAGAGCTATCCGACTACTCGTGCCGGTCTCTCTCTAGTATCGGCAGAGAGAGATAGTAGTGGAAGATTGGCAAATGGTGAGGATATAGTAATTACTTTGACAAGTGATAGCATTGATGGAGACGGCGATCATTTTTTGGTAGGCAACCCGTATATGACTTATTTGAATATGAAACAGTTCTTTACTGTGAATAATACAAACTTGAATAAGAAGTATTGGACGATAGAAGGAGGAACGACAAAGGCTGTTGTGGGCACTCCGGATGTCGAATGGACAGGGAATGAAACAGAAAGTGAAACTATTTCCGGTTTTATTCCTCCTATGACCGCTTTCTTCGTTGAACGTGCTGGTTATCAAGAATCGGAAAAAACAACGAAAGCGGAAGGTGACGCAACTGGATCGACTACAATTTCAGTAAAATTCACAACCGGCATGATGGCAACCAAGGCAGATGCAACGGCAGCACCTCCCGCCACCCGTTCCGTCTCTGCCACCTCCCCCGTACTGACACTGACCGCCGACCGTGACGGGAAGAAAGGCCGTTCGGTAATCACCCTGCGCGACAAGGCCAGCAATGCCTACCAGCCGCAAGAAGATGCCGTCGTCCTTCTCGACTCCGAATTGGATGCACCGGTAGCCTATTCCGTTGCCGGCAACCGCGCCGCACAGGTGAATGCCCTGCGGAGCATCGACAATATCCCGGTAGGGGTTTACAATAGCCGCAAGGGAGATGTGACCGTGACGATCGAAGGCATGGACCAATTGGCTGAGCCGCTCTATCTGTATGATGCTTATACACGCAAGAGCACACTGCTGGAAGGGGATAGCCATGCGTTGGAAATCTCCGGCGAAAGTCATGGACGCTACTATCTGCGCAGTTCTGCTATCGGAAGTGTGGGGGATAATGCGATCGCGGTCTATTCGGTGCAAAGTGGCAAGGTGATTGTCTCATCCACCCAAGAAGTCCGTAACATCAAAGTTTACTCCCTCAGCGGCGCGATGGTCAAAAACTACATGAACTTGAATACGACCCAGTACACCTTCAACCTGCCGGCCGGTGTCTATGTTGTCCATGCCGAAGGCAAGGACGGCACGGTCAAGGTCGAAAAAGTGATAGTACGCTGATCTTTCTTTCGCAAGAGAGACAAAGGAGATGTGTTAAAATATCCTGTTCCCGCGCTTGACGCGGGACCGCAATAGAACAGGCCATATAAACATCTGATTGATAAGGCTTGCTCTTTTGCGGCCCCGCGTCAAGCGCGGGGACAAGGAGATTTCGACACACCTCCTTTTTTATGTTCCAATAATATAGGCTTTATCGCTAAAATAACTGTCATACTATCATACTTTGTTTTCAATCTGTTAAAAATCAATGGATATATGGAATAATAGATGGCATGACGGTTGTATTTTCCACTATCATACTATCATAAAAACAAGTACATTTTTACAGAAATCATATAGCTTATTTTCAGGCAACTGCCTATCTGTTTCTCCTGACATCCGGGCCTCGATACCTTGGACATCCGGGTCTCAAGGCCATGCAGAAAGGGGTCATAACTCTGCTAAAACGAGGGATGTCGCGAAAAGATCCGCCTGCTTTTGTCAAATTTGTTTGTTTCTTTTGGAAAAATCCAAAGGTGACAGGCTAACATTCAATTTTACTAATCTCGTCTTCAGATAGTCCGGTGGACAGTGCGATCAAGTTGGTGGCGATCCCGAGTTGTTTCATGTTGCGGGCGTTCTTTATGCGTTCTTCCATACGTCCTTCCATGAGTCCTTCCTCACGTCCTGCCATGTGCCCTTTGTTTTCTGCTGTCGAAATGACACTGTACCAGTCTCTGAAGTTTCTCAGGCTATCCCAATATTCACTAAGTTCTGTGCGTGTGAACTTGGCGATTTCGGCAGCTTCGAACAGCCTGTCGAAAATGCGTTCCTGAAGTGCGCGCGGACGTTCCAGCAGTGAGGAAAGGTTTCTAAGCACGAACATCCATTTGTCGAACATGCTGTCCAGCTCTTCTTCCCTTTTGTTGAATTTTGGCATTTCGAGGTATATGAACGTCAGTTTGTCGTAGAAGACCTGCTGGCTTTTCATATCGACTAATTTCACCTCGTGGAGGTAATAGTTGTCATCGTCTTTGTCGAACGTGAAGTTCAGTATGCCGATCGTATATACCGCTTTGAGTTCGTAGTTCCAGTCTCCGCGTTTGGCCTGTTCGCGTATGGGGAAAGTGGAATAAAAAACGCTTCTGTCTTTGAAGAACTGCTGTTCCCCTTTTTGCATCTCCACAAGGAATTTTTCCCCCTTTTCGTTTTCGCAATATACGTCGAAGACTGCCTTGCGGTCCAACTCCTGTGTCCCTAACTGTTCTGAATTCAAGTAAGTGACATCTTTTATCGTTTCCTCTTTGAACAGTAGCGCATTGAGGAAGCTGATCAGCAGTTCCTTGTTCATGTCTGTCCCGAACAATAGTTTGAACCCGAAATCGGTGTAGGGATTCACGTATTTGTCTTGTATGCCTTCTGTTCCCATTGTGTATGTTTTATTGAGGAATTATTGAAAGTCTGTCTTTCAAACTGATACAAATATAGGAAAATTCTTTTAATCCGGAATAATCTTGATACCAAGAATACACGGTTTTAGGTTTGTCAAAATGTTCATTATTTATGTGTTTTGCAATCGGATTGTTATGTTAAAATATATTACCCGCTTGGGTATTTTATTTTACCCGGCATATTAATCCAATTTACTCGGTAGGGGAGTGACAATTTGATTATCTTTGCACAATTGGATTTCATGGAAAAAAGAGGGATTGACAGTTATGATACGTTAATGAGTTTGATAAAGTAGAAAGTAATATATGTATGGATTTCCGTCTGAAAGTATTTCATAGCGTAGCTACGAATTTGAGCTTTACGAAAGCGTCGAAAGAACTGTTTATCAGCCAGCCGGCTATCAGTAAACATATTCATGAATTGGAGGTGCAATATAAAACACCGTTGTTTGATCGTGTGGGAAGTCGTATCGGGTTGACCCATGCCGGAGAATTGCTGCTGTCGCATACGAAACAGCTGTTGGCTGCATACCGGCAGATGGACTTCGAGATGAATCTGTTGACGGATAATTTTGCAGGGGAACTGCGGTTGGGGGCAAGTACGACGATATCCCAATATGTGCTGCCGCCTGTTCTTGCCTCTTTTATCAAGAAGTTTCCGGAGATAAAAGTCTCTTTGCTGAACGGGAACAGCCGTGATATCGAACAGGCGTTGCGGGAAGGAAAGATCACCCTCGGTCTGGTCGAAGGAACGGCACATCAGAGTACGCTTCACTATACGCCTTTTATGAAAGACGAACTGGTCGTCGTGGCGCATACGGGCTGCTCGCTGGCGGCCTATGACGAGATTTCGCTCGAACAACTCCGTACGATGCCTCTTGTCCTGCGAGAAAACGGTTCGGGGACGCTCGATGTGGTGGAAGCTGCTCTGGCGGAACATCAGATTAAACTTTCGCAACTGAATGTATTGTTGCAAATGGGGAGTACGGAAAGTATAAAGCTGTTTTTGGAAAACTCCGAGGCGTTGGGAATTGTTTCTATTCGTGCCGTAACCCGCGAATTGATGTCCGGCAGGCTGAAGGTGATCGAAGTGGACAGGTTCCATGCCGAACGGATGTTTACCTTTGCCGAGCCGCAGGGACAGAACGGGGGAGTGGAAGAGAGCTTTATCCGATATGCCTGCCAAAACTGGCGATAACCTGGTGTTATACCCTATAAAAACATATTAGGAAAGGATAGAGGAAAAAAGCCTTACTTTTGTCACGGTTTTAAAAAGTAATGGATTTTAAACTTGATTGAATATGTTTAGCGAAAAAAGGAGTAACGTACTTCATGGCATTCTGTTGATCGCCCTTTTCTCTTGTTCTGCTTTTTACATTGCAGAGTTTCCCTTTGTCAAAAATCTATCCTTCAGTCCTCTGATTGTCGGTATCCTGTTGGGGATGGTATATGCGAACAGTTTACGCAACCATCTGCCTGAGACATGGGTGCCCGGTATTTTGTTTTGTACGAAGCAGGTACTGCGTGCCGGTATCGTGTTGTATGGTTTCAGGCTGACATTTCAAAGCGTGGTCGAGATCGGGCTTCCGGCCATACTGATCGATGCGATTATAGTGACGGCTACCATCTTTATAGGTTTGTTTGTCGGGCGTTTGCTGAAGATGGATAGGGATCTCGCTTTGCTGACATCCACCGGTAGTGCGATCTGTGGAGCTGCTGCTGTATTGGGAGCTGAGCCGGTCGTGAAAAGTGAGCCGCATAAAACGGCGGTGGCTGTCTCGACGGTCGTTATTTTCGGAACTTTGTCAATGTTTATCTATCCGGCCCTATACCGTGCAGGCATATTGGACCTGACGCCTGAACAGATGGGGCTTTATACCGGATCGACTTTGCACGAGGTGGCGCACGTCGTGGGAGCGGGGAATGCGATGGGAAAGGAAATTTCGGATACGGCCATTATCGTGAAAATGATTCGTGTCATGATGTTGGCTCCTGTCTTGGTGATAATGAGTTTTGCTTTGGCACGTACCGCCGTGAAAGTTGTATCCGATGGCGTAAAGGGAACGGCAGCCGCTACCGCAAAACGGGGCAAGATCACGATTCCTTGGTTCGCTTTCGGTTTCTTGGCCGTGATCGGTTTTAATTCCTTTGACCTGTTGCCTCATACGGTTGTGGATGGGATCAATCATATAGATACATTTATGTTGACGATGGCTATGACGGCATTGGGTACGGAAACCAGCATCGAGAAGTTTAAGAAAGCCGGAGCGAAACCTTTTATTTTGGCGGCAGTATTGTATATCTGGTTGTTAGGCGGCGGCTATTTATTGGCGAAGTATTTGGTTTAACATAAATTGCTTGATACTGTGGTGAAGGAGTGTCTTATAAATTATTACCTTTGTGCCCAAAACAAGAAAGATAGAGAAAAGTGGCTTCAAAGATAACAAAAGGTATTATAATTTCGTTCTGGGTGTTGTTTGCCATAGCGGTAGGTGCTGTAGTTGTATTGTTTTCAGCAATAGCTAAAGGCTCGATAGGCTATATGCCGCCGGTCGAACAGCTTGAAAATCCGATTGATAAATATGCTTCGCAAGTTGTGTCTGCCGATGGGAAAACACTCGGTATCTATGCACATAGCCAAGATAACCGCATCATGGTCAATTACAACGATCTCTCGCCCGATTTGGTGAAGGCGTTGATCGCGACGGAAGATGTTCGCTTTGCCGAACATAGCGGTATCGACGCGCAGGGACTGTTTCGTGCAGTTGTCAAGCGAGGCATTTTGATGCAGAAAAGTGGCGGCGGCGGCAGTACCATTACGCAGCAATTGGCAAAACAGTTGTTTTCTCCAAGCGTTGACAATATGATGGAACGTCTGTTCCAGAAACCGATCGAATGGGTGATTGCTGTCCAGCTTGAACGTTATTATACGAAAGAAGAGATCATCAATATGTATCTGAACAAGTTCGACTTCCTATATAATGCTGTGGGAATCCAGTCTGCTGCCCGTGTTTATTTCGGAAAGACACCCAAGACGTTGAAGATTGAGGAAGCGGCGACACTTGTCGGAATGTGTAAGAACCCCTCTTATTTTAATCCCAGACGCCATAACGAGCGGACACGCGGACGGCGCAATACGGTTTTGGAGCAAATGCAGAAAGCCGGCTATATAACGCAGGCGGAATGTGACTCGCTGAAAGCTTTGCCACTCACACTCCATTTTAGCCGTATGGACCACAAGGAAGGATTGGCTCCTTATTTCCGCGAATATCTGCGCCTGTTTTTGACGGCGAAGAAGCCCGAACGTAAAAACTACCGGGGATGGCAGATGCAACAATTCAGGGAAGATTCGGTTGCTTGGGAAACAAATCCGGCATATGGTTGGTGTAACAAGAACAAAAAAGCCGATGGCGAATTTTATAATTTGTATACGGATGGTTTGAAAATATATACGACCATCGATTCCCGTATGCAGAAATATGCCGAGGATGCCGTCCGTGAGCATATCGGAGGTTATCTTCAGCCTGCATTTTTCAAAGAGAAGAGAGGAAAAAGTTATGCACCGTTCTCCCGTGACTTACGTCAAGGTGAGGTGGATACGATCTTTATGCACGCTATGCACCAGACGGACCGCTATCGTGCCATGAAGAAGGCGGGAGCGAGTGAGAAGGAGATAAAGGCTGCCTTCAACGAACCGGTCGAGATGCGTGTGTTCAGTTGGGGGGGAGCTATAGATACGACGATGTCGCCATTGGATTCGATTCGTTATCATAAGAGTTTCCTGCGTACCGGTTTCATGTCGATGGACCCGCGCACCGGCCATGTGAAAGCTTATGTGGGTGGTATTGATTATAATGATTTCCAATATGATATGGTAAATGGAGGCCGTCGCCAGATAGGTTCGACCATTAAACCTTACCTCTATTCCCTTGCCATGATCGAAGGAATCAGTCCATGTGACGAGATGCTGCACGTACAACAGCGTCTGACCGATGAGAACGGACGGCTTTGGGAACCCCGTAACTCGAATAAGAAACGGATCGGTGAGATGGTCTCTGTTCAGTGGGGGTTGCAGAATTCCGATAACTGGGTGACGGCTTGGTTGATGAGCCAGTTATCTCCCTATACGTTTGTCCGTCTGCTGCATTCGTTCGGATTGAAGAACGAAATGGACCCGGTGGTTTCGATTTGCTTGGGGACGCCGGATGTATCGGTCGGTGAAATGGTAAGTGGTTATACGACTTTTGCTAACAAGGGCATACGGGTCGAACCTTTGTATGTAACCCGCATAGAGGATGCTTACGGCAACACGATTGCGAATTTCAATTCTCAGATGAGTGAGGTCTTGACGGAAGATGCTTCTTATAAGATGCTTCACATGTTGAAAAATGTGATAGACGGTGGTACAGGCGGCCGTATCCGTGCCCGTTATGGCATTACAGCGCCGATGGGAGGAAAGACCGGTACGACGCAGAATAACTCCGATGGCTGGTTTATGGGCTTTACGCCGAGCTTGGTGTCCGGTGTCTGGGTCGGAGGTGAAGACCGCTCTATTCATTTCGACCGGATGTCGGAAGGACAGGGAGCCAGTATGGCTCTGCCGATCTATGGGCTTTATATGCAGAAAGTCTATGCCGACAAAACGTTGGGTTATTCGCAGGAAGAAGATTTCGATATTCCCGAACAATATCAGGATCCGTGCAAGATGACCACCGAAGAGGAACGGAAGCAGACGCCGACAGATGTGGGGGGTATCGATAAGATGTTTGAGTAGAAGACAGGTTTGCCTTTGAATGTAATAAAATGCATGGTTGTGGAATTGTCGTTCCATACCCATGCATTTCTTTTTTATGCCCGTATGTTTCTTTTTTATGATGGTGGAACCATAATCGGAATTTATTTGTTAGATTTGTAAGTGTTAACTTTTAATGACGCGGGATATGGAACGGGAATCTATCATTTCTCAATTGTATGACAAAGACAGGATATTTGATTTTGTCGTGATTGGCGGGGGGGCTACCGGTCTGGGTGTGGCGCTCGATGCCGTGACCCGCGGATACAGCGTGGCTTTGTTTGAACGTTCGGACTTTACGAAGGGAACTTCCAGCCGGAGTACGAAACTGGTACATGGAGGTGTCCGTTATCTGGCGCAGGGCGATATTGCTTTGGTTCGTGAAGCGCTTCGTGAACGGGGCTTGCTCCGGCATAATGCTCCGCATTTGGTGAAAGACCAACTCTTCCTGATCCCTTGCTACCGTTGGTGGGAGGGACCTTTTTATACGATCGGACTGGTTCTTTATGATCTGATGGCGCGTGGTCTCAGCCTCGGAAGGTCTGTTTGTATCGGCCCTAAACGGGTGGCCCGGACAGTTCCGATGCTCCGTCGTGAGGGGATGATGGCGGGGGTGCTTTATCATGACGGACAGTTTGACGATTCGCGCCTGGCCATTAATCTCGTCCGTACGGCGGTCGATGCCGGTGCATGTGTCTTGAATTATATGAATGTAATCTCTCTCCTGAAAGAAGCAGGTAAAGTATCCGGTGTGCAGGTACGTGACGAAGAAACGGGGGCGGTCTATTCCGTAAAAGCCCGTTCCGTTATCAATGCGACAGGTGTCTTTGCTGATGATATCCTGCAGATGGACAAGCCGGGAAATCGTCCGACCGTGCGTCCGAGTCAGGGAGTACACTTGATTTTGGATGCATCTTTCCTGGAGAGCGATTGTGCTGTGATGATCCCGAAGACATCCGACGGACGTGTACTCTTTGCCGTTCCCTGGCATAACAAAGTGGTGGTAGGTACGACCGACACTTTGATGGAGCATACCGAAACAGAACCGGTCGCACTCGAACAGGAAATACAATTTATACTCGACACCGCAGGGAAGTACCTGACACGGGTTCCCCGTCGAAGCGATGTCCTCTCCGTATTTGCCGGTCTCCGTCCGCTTGCGGCTCCCCGTAATGAAGGTAAGAAGACAAAGGAGATATCCCGGAGCCATAAACTGATCCGGGAAAAATCCGGTTTGATAACGATTATCGGTGGAAAATGGACAACATACAGGAAGATGGCGCAGGACACGTTGGACTATGCGATCCGTTATATGCATATCCCGACACGGGAGTGTGTGACGGAGCATTATCCTGTTCATGGTTCCCGTCCGAATCCGGACTTTTCCGATCCGTTGTATGTGTATGGGACAGATGCGGATGAGATACGGGCTTTGACGGATTCCTCGCCGGAGATGGCCGAGAGACTGCATCCTCAATATGCTTTTACTAGAGGAGAGGTCACCTGGGTCGTCCGGAACGAAATGGCACGGACACTGGAGGATGTTTTGGCACGCCGGTTGCGTATACTCTTTATAGATGCACGTGCCGCGATGCAAATGGCTCCCGCCGTGGCTGCTATTTTAGCAGAGGAACGGGGAAAGGACCATACATGGCGGAATGCCCAGTTAAAAGACTTTAACCGGGTAGCCTCCCATTATATATTGAATGAATAATCTAATGAGACGAAAGATATGAATTTCAGAAATAAATACGTACTGGCTATCGACCAGGGGACGACCTCTTCGAGAGCCATCCTTTTCAGCCATCAGGGCAATATTATCACGCTGGCGCAGAAAACATTCCAGCAGTATTTTCCTAAGCCCGGTTGGGTGGAACATGATCCGAACGAGATTTGGTACACACAATCGTCTGCTATAAAGGAGGCTATGGCTAAAGCGGATGTGACGGATGCGCATATTGCTTGTATCGGTATTGCCAACCAGCGTGAAACGACGATAATATGGGACCGGGAGACCGGTTTTCCGGTCTATAACGCCATCGTCTGGCAGGACAGACGTACGGCAGACTATTGCGAAGAATTGAAGGCAAAGGGATATGCTTCTCTGATCCAGCAGAAGACCGGATTGGTGATCGATGCTTATTTCTCCGCCACGAAGATACGTTGGATTCTGGATCATGTGAAGGGGGTCCGGGAACGTGCCGAGCGTGGAGAACTTTGTTTCGGTACGGTCGATTCCTGGCTGGTCTGGAAACTGACTCGCGGAACTGAATTCATTACGGATATCACGAATGCCTCCCGTACGATGCTGTTCAATATCCATACGCAGGAATGGGATAAGGAATTGCTCGACCTTTTCCAAATCCCGGCATCCATGATGCCGGAAGTAAAAAGCAGTAGCGAGGTGTATTGCGAGACTTCTACTCCTGTCTTTAAGACTGGTATTCCTGTTTCGGGGATGGCAGGTGACCAGCAAGCTGCCCTGTTCGGACAGTTGTGTACGGATATCGGCATGATCAAAACGACCTACGGGACAGGATGCTTTATGATCCTGAATACCGGAAGCAAGCCCGTTTTATCTCAAAATAATCTGTTGACGACGATTGCTTGGAAATTGAATGGAAAAGTGACATATGCATTGGAAGGAAGTGTTTTTGTCGGTGGAGCGGTCGTTCAATGGTTGCGTGACGAGTTAGGACTGATACAGAGCGCCGCTATCACGGAACAGTTGGCTAATTCCGTGCCGGATAACGGCGGGGTCTACTTTGTTCCGGCGCTGACCGGATTGGGAGCCCCTTACTGGGACCAGTATGCCCGTGGTGCCATTATCGGAATCACGCGCGGAACGAGTGCCGCCCATCTGACCCGTGCTGCCCTGGAAGGCATTTGCTATCAGGTCTACGATGTCCTGATGGCTATGGAAAACGATATACATGCCAAGCCGAAAGAGATCCGTGTGGATGGTGGAGCGATTGCCAATAATTTTCTGATGCAATTCCAGGCAGATATCTGCCGTTGTCCGGTAGTCCGTCCTCGTGTTCTCGAAACAACAGCTTTGGGTGCCGCCTATCTGGGAGGGTTGGCGATCGGTTACTGGAAAGATGTGGATGAACTGAAAGAACAGTGGTCCTTGGATAATATCTTTAGTGCTGAAATGCATGAAGAAACGGCTGAGGCTTTGCTTACCGAATGGCATAAAGCGGTCGGTAGGAGCTTGAACTGGGCGGTTGACAAATAAATCATAAATTAAAAATCATAAATCTAATATCATGACTCCATTCGTAGCGGAATTTTTGGGAACCATGCTTCTGATCCTGATGGGAGGAGGCGTTGTGGCAAACGTGTGCCTGAGCAAAACGAAAGGACACGGTGCCGGCTGGATGGCGATTACGACAGCTTGGGCTTTGGGCGTGTTCATTGGAGTGGTGGTGGCGGGTCCTTATAGCGGGGCACATCTGAATCCGGCGGTTTCCATCGGGTTGGCTATCGGGGGGACTTTTCCCTGGTGCGATGTCTTTCAATATATCATTGCTCAAATGTTAGGGGCGGCCTTAGGAGCGCTTTTGGTCTGGCTTGTTTATAAAGACCATTTTGAGGCGACGGACGATCCGGACACCATGTTGGGTGTGTTTTGTACCAGTCCGGCGATAAAGAATCCGGCGATTAATTTCTTGACGGAAGCGGTTGGGACGTTTGCCCTGATGTTTGTCGTGTTCTATATCACCGGTGGTGAACTTTCTTTGAAAGATAGTAATAGCACGTTACCGATCGGGTTGGGTTCCGTAGGGGCGTTGCCAGTGGCGTTTACGGTTTGGGTGATCGGACTGTCCCTGGGTGGTCCGACCGGCTATGCGATTAATCCGGCACGTGACCTGGCTCCCCGTTGCATGCATGCTTTTTTGCCGATAAAGGGAAAAGGCGGAAGCCAGTGGGGATATGCCTGGATTCCGGTCTTAGGACCGATAGCCGGGGCAGCCGTAGCTGCTATGTTGTATTATATTCTATAATTATATACCATGAATTTACGAAATAAAGTCTCTTTTCTTTTGTTTTCTTTTGTGGCGGTTCCATTGTTTGCACAGACACCGCAACAGGAATTGGAACGGCTTCAACAAAACTATATCCAGTCTTTTATATCGAATGACGACCGGACGGCTTCATTGGTGGAACTCTTGTCAGGCATACAGCCTGAAACGGAAATATCCGATCAGGTTGTTGTTGAACTCCACCAGCGTTATCCTTTCAACGTGGAGAAAATAACGGGATATATGGAAACGATCCGGGAAGACGGTTCCTGGCCGGATATTAACTATAACGACCAGAAACGATCGGGCTGGTCTGTCAAGGAACATGCCGACCGGGTGCTGGAACTAGCCAAGCTGTACAGGGCTGAAGAGGGTGATTGTCATTGGGGACCGAAGCTCGAATCGATCATTCACCTGGCATTGGGCTACTGGTTTCGGGAGAAACCGGTCTGTAAGAACTGGTGGTATAACCAGATCGGTGTTCCCAAGACATTGGGGCCAGTTTTCCTCCTGATGAAAGAACAATTGAACCCGGAGGAAAAGGAAGCCGCCATCGAGGTGATGGAAAATGCCAAGTTCGGCATGACAGGACAGAATAAAGTCTGGCTTGCCGGGAATGTGTTGATGCGCGGACTGTTGCAGGATGATTTCGAATTGGTAAAGGCTGCCCGTGATACTATTGTATCCGAGATTACGACTGGTATGCAGGAAGGGATCAAAAGCGACTGGAGCTTTCATCAGCACGGACCGCAGCAACAATTCGGAAACTACGGATTGGCTTTCCTGACGGAGATGAGTTCTTATTCCGGCCTGTTTGCGGGAACCGTTTTTGCCCTGAACAAGGAGCAACAGGGAATTTTGAATTCTTTCCTTCTGAACGGCTATCGTTGGATTGTCTGGAAAGGGTATATGGATGTCAATGCACTGGATCGGCAATTGTTTCATAGCGGGCAGATACATAAGGCGTTCAGTCTGGCTTTTGCCACGAATGCCCTGATGCGTGGCAGTTCCGCCGAAGATATCCGGCAGATGAATGAGTTCCTGAAAGATAACTATGCTCCCGAAAGAAAAGGTAGCGCTTTCATCGGGCATAAACATTTCTGGGATTCTGATCAGACCGTTCATCGTTCCTCCACCTGGATGGCTTCGGTCAAGATGGCCTCTGACCGGGTGATTGGCACGGAGTTGGTGAACGAAGATAATTTGAAAGGCTTTTATATGGGCGACGGTGCTCTTTATACGTACTGTCGTGGTGACGAGTATCTGAATATTTTTCCTTTCTGGGACTGGCGGAAGATTCCAGGCATTACCGCTTATGAGAGCGAGGCTCCCGTTCCTGCTTTTTTCAATTATGGGGTGCATGTGAGGAATAAGACTGCCTTTGTCGGAGGTGTGACGGATGGTGAAACCGGAATGACGGCAATGGTCTTGGATCGGGATGGTTTGCAGGCGCACAAGTCCTGGATCTTTACCCGCGATTATGTCCTTTGCTTAGGTGCCGGGATTCGTTCGGACAGCATTTTGGCGATTACGACATCTGTAGACCAGCGGGTGAAACGGGGTGATTTGCTCCGATATGCCGATGGTAATTGGTTGCCGGTACAGGGAAAGTATGTTTCTTCTCCGGAGGAACAACGTTTCTTCCATGATAACACAGGGTATATTCTGTTACAACCCTCCGCCTATGTGGCCATTTCGGAAAAGCGATCCGGGCGCTGGTGTGATTTTATGGGATCATATGCTCCTAAAACGGTAGAAGGAGAGATTGTTGGTCTCTATATCGATCATGGAAGAGAGGATAACGCCGATTACCAATATTTGGTCCTTCCTGCTTCTACCGCCGAAAAAACCGCAGCTTTTGCAGTACAGGATATCCGGGTGATCCGGAATGACACATCCATTCAGGCTGTTGCTGCCGGCAACTGTTTTTATGTGACGGCGTATGAGCCGCAGGTAGTAAACTTGCAAAAAGACTTGCAGGTCGATTTACAGACTCCGGGTATTTATATGTTCTGTCTGCATAATGGAAATTGGTTGATCGAAGCTGCCGATCCGACACACAAGCAACATTCCCTGTCGCTCAAAATGAATGGGAAGGATGTGAAGATCGTCTTCCCTCTCTGTCATGAACCGGGAAAAAGCATTTCTGCCCAACCGTTTATCAGTGCTCCTTTTTCCAAAGGAATCAAAGTGGATGGTAAACAAGACGACTGGAAAAACGTCCCGGCTGTAACTGGTCTGATCGCTCCCTGGGACGGGGCGGAAAAAGACAAAACCGCTTTTTATGCCTGTCATGATCAAAAGAACCTGTATTTCCTGTATGAGGTGTCTGATACTACTTTAGTTTATAATGACGAGAAGACGGAGGCTTCTGTCGGTGATGGAGACCGGATCGAGTTTTTTATGAGCAAGGATCCGGAGATGAAGACGTATTATTGTGCGGAGATCGATCCGAAGGGGAAAGTGATGGATTATGAAGCGCATAACTATCGTAAGTTTGATTTTAACTGGAACTTCAAGGATCTGAAGTTGGCAACTTCCGTTGGCAAAGATTCTTACCGTGTGGAAGGGAGCATTTCGTTGAAGACGCTAAGAAAATTAGGGTTGATTTCTCCGGAAGGTGAAATCCGCATGGGTGTTTACCGGGCCGATTATTTCGACGATGCCGGGGAGCGCGTGATCTGGTCGTCCTGGATCGTCCCTGATGCTGCCGAACCGGATTTCCATATCCCGTCTTCTTTGGGAATATTAAAACTGGAAAATTTCGTACCTTTGTCACGACTAAAATAAAAGAAATATGAATAGAACGCTGATAAAAAACGCCACTATCATTAACGAAGGCCGCACCTTCACCGGTTCGGTACTGATCGAAGATGATAAGATTGCCGCAGTATATGAAGGGATAATTCCGGCTGAGTTCGGTGATGCGACCGTGATAGATGCTACAGGTAAATACCTGCTTCCGGGTGCTATCGACGATCAGGTGCATTTCCGTGAACCGGGATTGACGCATAAAGGCGATATCGCCAGCGAAAGCCGTGCTGCCGTAGCCGGTGGGGTGACTACCTTCATGGATATGCCGAATACGAAGCCTCAGACGACAACTCTTGCCGATCTGGAATGGAAATTGCAACGGGGAGCTGAAACGTCGGTTGCTAACTATTCCTTCTTCTTTGGCGGGACGAACGACAATATGGATGAAATCCGTAAACTGGATCGTAGCCGTGTGCCGGGTCTGAAACTCTTTCTCGGTTCTTCCACCGGTAATATGTTGGTCGATAAGAAGGATAGCCTGGAACGTATTTTCGGCGAAGCCGGAATGCTTATCGCTATCCATGCCGAAAAGGAGGAGGTCATCAAACGGAACATCGCTCATTATACGGGCTTGCACGGTGACGACCTGGATATCTCCTTCCATAGTAAGATCCGTAGCGAGGAAGCCTGCTATGCTTCCTCGTCCGAGGCAGTCGAACTGGCTACCCGTCTCGGTTCCCGTCTGCATATTCTGCATCTTTCGACAACAAAAGAACTTTCTTTGTTGAGCAATAAGCTTCCGCTTAGTGAAAAGAAGATCACAGGTGAAGTATGTGTGCATCATCTTTGGTTCCACGATGGCGATTATGAACAGTTCGGAAACCGTATCAAATGGAACCCGTCGATTAAGACGCTGGCAGACCGTACGGCACTGCGTGAAGCCGTTAATAACAACACGATCGATATTGTGGCGACCGACCATGCCCCGCATCTCCTTTCCGAAAAGGAGGGAAGTTGCCTGAAAGCCGCTTCCGGAGGTCCGCTGATCCAGCATTCGCTCATTGTTATGCTGGAATTGGCGATGGAAGGCCGTTTCACTTACGAAAAAGTGGTGGAAAAGATGGCTCACATGCCTTCAGAACTTTTCCGCGTGGATCGCCGTGGCTATATCCGTCCAGGTTATTATGCCGACCTTGTCTTGGTCGATCCGAAAGAAACCTGGACAGTGGCAAAAGAAAATATACTGTATAAATGCGGCTGGTCTCCTTTCGAAGGCTATACATTCCATCATGCCGTCTGGAAAACATTCGTCAACGGGCAACTGGCCTATGACAATGGACGGGTGAATGATGAGGTTCGCGGGATGGAAGCTCGGTATAGTTGAAAGTTGAAAAGTGAAAGGTGAAAGTTAATTTTACGTCTCTTTATAACTTTCACCTTTCACCTTTCAACTGATATGAATAAGTTTGTGCGTTTGCAAGCTGAGGCGCCATTGTGGGTGGTGGAGGATGTACTCTACCACCTCTTTTGTATTCAGGCAGGAACAGGGTTGGAGGAAATGCCAGGTTGCTTTCAAACCGGCGTATTCCGTCAGGTCCTGTCCTGTATAGACCACTTTGACCTCATCTATATGTGCCAGCCTCAAGGGAAACCCTTTCGGGGAACAGGTTACCCAGTCGATACCTTCCGGCAACGGGTTTGTCCCGTTAGTCTCGATGCAAATATATTTCCCTGCCATGTGTAGCAGATCGATAAAAGTCTGGTCGATCCAGAGCGAAGGTTCGCCCCCTGTCAAGATAACGACATTTGAAGGAAAGGCTGAAATAGCTTGTAAAATATCTTCATCAGACATCAAGATCCCTTCCTCGTGTCGGGTATCACAAAAACTGCATTTCAGGTTGCATCCGGAGAAGCGGACGAAAACGGCAGGCGTACCCGTATGGAAACCTTCTCCTTGGAGACTGTAGAATATCTCGTTAATCTTTCTCATAGATTGCCGTGTTTCCTTCTGATTCCTGAACTTCTACTTTGTAGCAGGTGGGAAGCTGGTCGCATATCCACCGGGCGATATTCTCGGCTGTCGGGTTAAAGGGGAGCACCTCGTTGAGGTTCCGGTGATCGAGTTGATCTTTTACGACCTGCTTGATATGGGTGAAATCGATCACCATGCCATCTGTGTTTAATTCTTTGGAACGGCAATGCACAGTGATAATCCAGTTGTGACCATGCAGATATTCGCATTTGCTCGGATAGGAAAGCGACAGACTGTGAGCTGCCGAAATCTCCATACGTTTGATAACGGTATACATACGATAAAACTGTTTTAGAATATTATGCCTGCACCTAATGTCACCTCGGTACAAGGTGCAAATTTACTGAAAATCTCTGGAATAACCTCAAAAAAAGGAAGAAATGGCACTAAATGACTTAATGTCAATACCGTTAGGGTGTCAGATGATGCCAAGCCGAAAATGCTGAAAAAGCAAAGAAAAGCAGAACTAAGCAGGAGAACGGTTTGCAAATCATTACCCGATGAAAGGTGATTTTTAACACATGGCACTGACATTTTCTTCGTATGGCTTTGATTGGCTTACAAGGTCTAACTCGTTGATATTTAACTTTGCAAACAAAAAAAACGAGTATGGCAAGAAGTACATTCAAAGTGCTGTTCTACGTGAACGGCAGCAAGGAGAAAAACGGCATTGTCCCCATCATGGGACGGGTGACTATCAACGGGACTGTAGCACAGTTCAGTTGCAAGCAGACCATCCCGAAAACGCTTTGGGATGCAAAAGGCAACCGAGCCAAAGGCAAGAGTGTCGAGGCACGGAACATCAACCACGCTTTGGATAACATCAAGGCACAAATCATCAAGCACTACCAACGAATTTCAGACCGAGAGGCATACGTTACGGCTGAAATGGTACGCAACGCCTATCAAGGCATCGGCAGCGAGTATGAAACCCTGTTGAAAGCGTTTGACAAGGAGAACGAGACATTCAAGAAGCGTGTGGGCAAAGACAGGGTTATGGCTACCTATCGGTCACGGGTACGGGCAAGAAACCATGTAGCCGCCTTTATCAAGTCGTTCTACAGGCGTAATGATATGTCTATGTTGGAACTTACCCCCGACTTCATCAAGGAGTTTGCCGCATACCTCTCAACGGAAGCAGGGCTGCATAACGGAACGATATGGGAAAAGTGTATGTGGCTGAAAGGTGTGGTCATGAGGGCGCACTACAACGGGCTGATACCACGCAATCCTTTTGCACAGTTCCACATCAGCCCCAATGTAAAGGAACGGGAATATCTGACGGAGGATGAATTGAAAGCGGTTATGACACATGAATTTACAGACAGCAAGCTCGCATATATCCGCGACATTTTTGTCTTTGCCAGCTTCACCGCCTTGTCGTTCGTGGATATTCAGGAACTGACCTATGATGATATTGTGGAGGTGAACGGTGAGAAGTGGATATTATCCAAACGGCACAAGACCAAAGTACCGTACCAAGTGAAGCTGCTGGATATTCCGTTGCAGATTATCGGGCGTTACAAATCGCAGCAGGAAAACAACCTCGTTTTTCCCAATCTTAACTATTGGTCGATATGCAAGCCACTGAAAAAGATGATAAAGGAATGTAGCATAACCAAGTCAATATCATTTCATTGCAGTCGTCATGGCTTCGCAACGCTGGCTCTGAGTAAAGGTATGCCCATTGAAAGCGTCAGCCGTGTATTGGGGCATACGAATATCGTCACGACCCAACTCTACGCAAAGATTACCACGCAGAAACTTGATAACGACCTTACGATGTTTGGGAACAAACTTAACCAGTCGTTTAACAACATATCAATGGGATGAGCATGAAAAGAAGTATCATAACAATGGATGAGTCCGGCTATATCATCATACCGGAGAATGCCACCGACATTTGGATGAGCGAGCCGGAACTTATGGAACTGTTCGGGGGGATAGCCCCGACACTCCGTGCTGCCGTCAGAGCCGTGTACAAAAGCGGTGTCTTAAAAGAATACGAGGTACAGAAGTATATCCGATTGGAGAACGGCTATTATGCCGATGTGTTCAGTTTCCCGATGGTAGTTGCACTCGCTTTCCGCATCAATACTTTTGGAGCGGAACAAGTGCGCAATGCCATTCTTGAAAGGGTGTACTTGCGAAAAGAGAAAACAAACATCTTCTTTTCGCTGGGCATAAACGGGATGGAAACAACTAAGTATCAGGCGTAAATTGTATTAATATGACGATATGAAGTAGTGAAACCAATGCGTATTCCCATTGCCAACAATATATTTATACCGATAATTGCATAGGCGTATTGCCATTCACACATACCAATACGACAAGCCCGGAGAAACAGCCATTGGAGTGGTGCTTCTTCGGGCTTTGTATATATGTCTCCGAGCCAAATACAAGAAAAATTATACATGAGTCATACGTGAGTCATATATCCGTTTGATACGGATTGCCGAGTTTTGCACTGATTAAACTAAAATGAAGTGCTTATGAAACAAGAAAACATCGCAAAAGAGGAGTTTATCCGAGTGGGTACGACCCTCTACAAGTTGGTGAACCAGCCACGTCTGAACGGCGGTTATGTGAAGAAACGCATCGTGTGGAACAACGAGACGCTCCGGCAGGATTACGGCAAACACTATCTTGCCACCGTGCCGAAGTATGACGGCTTCTGCACCGTACCCGAACACGTCAGTTATCAGCCCGTGGTCGGCAAGTTCCTTAACCTCTATGAGCCGATAGACCACAAGCCGATGGAGGGTGATTTCCCCTCTATCCGCTCACTGGTGGAACACATTTTCGGGGAGCAATACGAGTTGGGGATGGATTATCTTCAATTGCTCTACCTGCAACCCATACAGAAATTGCCCATCCTGCTGCTGGTATCAGAGGAACGCAACACGGGCAAAAGCACATTCCTCAATTTTCTGAAAGCCCTGTTTCAGAACAATGTCACTTTCAACACCAACGAGGATTTCCGCAGCCAGTTCAATTCCGACTGGGCAGGGAAACTCCTTATCGTGGTGGACGAAGTGCTTTTGAGCCGCAGGGAGGACAGCGAGCGGTTGAAGAACCTGAGCACGACACTCTCCTACAAGGTGGAAGCCAAAGGCAAAGACCGTGACGAGATAGCTTTCTTCGCCAAGTTTGTGCTGTGTTCCAATAACGAGTACCTCCCCGTAATTATTGATGTGGGTGAAACTCGTTATTGGGTGCGCAAGATAGACCGCTTGCAGTCGGATGATACCGATTTCCTGCAAAAGCTGAAAGCGGAGATACCCGCCTTTCTCCACCATTTGCAGCACAGGAAGCTATCCACCGAAAAGAAAAGCCGTATGTGGTTCGCTCCCTCACTGCTGCATACCGAAGCCTTGCAGCGCATCATCCGCAGCAACCGCAACAGATTGGAGATAGAGATGCACGAGCTTATCCTTGACATTATGGACAGGGTCGGTATGGATACTTTCTCGTTCTGCCCCGATGATATCCTCGCCCTGTTGACAAACTCGCATGTCAAGGCAGAGAGGTATCAGGTGCGGAGGGTATTGCAGGAGCGTTGGAAGCTGAAACCTGCCCACAACACGCTCACCTATACCACCTATCAGATGGACTACACGAGAGAGTGCCGCTATGCGCCCAAGCGTACGACAGGGAGGTTCTACACAGTGACAAGAGAGTTTTTGGAAACACTATAATTCTTTTTTTTGATGAATTGATGAATAAGAATATAATAGTATTGAATATCAGCAGAATGTACCATCATCAAACCTTAATCAAGAATAAGGTACTGATGAAAAGAGAAAACAGTACGGGCAGACCATGTCGACATCGCAAATGATGATTTTCTCTTTTCGCAGGCAGTTTGATGAATGTATGATGAGAGCATATAATGCTACACATCAATAAGTTAAATATATTAATCATCAAAACATCGTTTTATCAACCATCATCAAATCCGTAGGAATATACATTATGAACATTCAAGAAGCAAAACAAATCAGCATCACAGACTATCTGCAAAGTCTGGGCTATATGCCCGTCAAGCAACAGGGCGAAAGCCTTTGGTACAAATCACCGTTCCGGCAGGAAACGGAAGCGTCATTCAAGGTGAACACCACTCGCAACCTGTGGTTCGATTACGGACTGGGCAAAGGCGGTAACATCATCGCATTGGCGCAGGAACTCTATTTCTCCGACCATGTGCCTTACCTGCTCCGCAAGATAGCGGAACAGGCTCCACACATCCGTCCCGTTTCTTTCTCTTTTCGCCAACAGGCATCCGAGCCATCCTTCCAACAGCTGGAGGTACGGGAACTCACGCATCCGGCACTGCTCCGCTACTTGCAGGAACGTAAAATAGACACCGCACTGGCGAAGTCGGAATGTAAGGAACTGCACTTCATCCATAACGGAAAGCCCTATTTTGCCATCGGCTTCCCGAATGTGGCTGGTGGGTTTGAAGTGCGCAACCAGTTCTTCAAAGGCTGCATCGCACCGAAAGACATCAGCCATATCCGACAGTCGGGAGAACCGAGGGAGAAATGTCTGGTATTCGAGGGCATGATGGACTATCTATCTTTTCTCACATTAAGGATGAGGAACTGCCCGACCATGCCCAACCTTGACGGGCAGGATTACGTCATTCTCAACTCCACCGCCAACGTGCCGAAAACCCTTGACGTGCTGCACGGGTACGGGCGCATCCATTGTCTGCTTGACAATGACGAGGCAGGGAGAAGAGCCTACCAAGAACTGGCAATCGAATTTGACGGACGCATCCGGGACTTCTCCCACAACTATCACGGGCATAAAGACCTGAACGATTTTCTGTGCGGCAAGCGCCAGAATCTAACCGTCAATCCACCGCCCCGAACCATCGTTAAACCGAAGAAAAAAGGACTGGGATTATAAAGCATCAAAAGGGAAAAACGGGAGCTGCTCAAAATTGATTCGGTTAGAATCGTGGGGTAGCAAGTTTATGTTTCGGGCAGACCGAAACCCCTTGCCACCCGCTCCCGAATACAAAGGAGCGGCATCCCGTTGGTCTATACATTAACTATACTGACAATACTTGAAAATGGAACATAAGGAAGACAAGAAACGCAACAAGGGCGGTCGCCCGAAGAAAGGGACTGGCGAGAAACTGGAATACCGTGTTGTCGTGAAACTGGCGGCAACCGACTACCTCCGCCTGTTGACACAAGCGCATGATGCCGGAGTTTCACGCAGCGAATACATGAGGGAGTGTTTCCGAAACGGTCATGTGAAGGGACGGCTGTCGGAGGAACACGCCACCCATGTGCGGAACCTGTGCGGCATGGCGAACAACCTGAACCAGCTTGCGCACAAGGCGAATGCAGTAGGCTTCTATGAGGAACGAGACGACTGCAAGGTGGCGGTGGCAAGAATCCATGAACTCTTAACCAAGATAGGAATATGATGGCGAAAATCGTAAAAGGAAGCGACTTCAAGGGTGTGGTGGACTACATCCTTGACAAGGACAAGGGAGTGCAGAAAATCGCAACCAATGGTTTGTTTATGGAAAACAAGGAGACCATCGCAATGAGTTTCAATATCCAGTCGCAGATGAACGGCAAGGTGGCGAAGCCTGTCGGACACATCGCCCTCAGCTTCTCCAAAGAGGACGAACCACGGTTGACAAACCATGTCATGGCGCATATCGCACTTGAATACATGGAGAGGATGGGATTGCGCAACACGCAGTTCTTCATCGCCCGCCACTTCGACAAGGAGCATCCGCACGTACATATCGCCTTCAACCGCATAGGCAATGACGGCAAGACTATTTCAGACAGGAACGACCGATTGCGCAGCACCCGTATCTGCAAGGAACTTACCTTGAAATACGGTCTGCACATAGCTGGCGGCAAGGATAATGTCAAGCGCAACCGCCTGAAAGAGCCGGACAGGACGAAGTACAGGCTGTACGACATCCTGAAAACGGAAGTCGGCAGGTGCGGCAACTGGGACGTGCTTGTCACCAGCCTGAACCGTCAGGGTGTGGAAGTCCGCTTCAAACACAAGGGACAGACTAATGAAGTGCAGGGCGTGGTCTTCACCATGAACGGCTACCACTTCAATGGCTCTAAGGTGGACAGGCGTTTCAGCTACTCCAAGATTGATGCAGCCTTGCAGCGCAACAGAAATGAGGAACGCATGAATCTGCTACCGAAAGGCTACGAAATGGATACGCCAAACGTTACTTCTGACACAGCAAGAAGTGAATTTTTCAGCGGTTCTTTGGGATTGCTGAATGGTAATGGCTCCACCTGCAACGCTGCCGATGCGGAAGCCAATCAAGAGATGGCGGAGATATTGCGCAGGAAGAAGAAGCGCAAGCGGGGAATGAGGATGTAATTTACAACCCAAGCAGTAACGATTCTGTTGGTCGTTACTGCTTTTGCTTGTTTGATAAAGTTAAGTGTTCTTGCACTTGTATTGTTTCCTATATTTGGACGGAGATATTCCTATTGTTTTAGTGAAAACTCTTATAAAATGAGGAAGGTCGTTAAAACCGACAAGATAGCAAATCTCGGACACACCTTTGGATGAATGTTTCAGCAACTCGCAAGCCGTATTCAAACGGTACTCTGTAACAAATTGTGAGAAAGTCATACCTTTACATCGCTTGAAGTAGGAGCAAAATGCAGAACGGTTCATGCCCACTTCTTTGGCAATCTCATCCAAAGTAATTGGATGGACATAATGAGCCATGACATAGGTGGATATTTGTTGCATACGCCGCACGTCCCGTTCTATGCGCATTGGTTTTCCGGCAAATGTATAATCCGAAGACGTGAAAATAAAAGGAAGCAGACGGAACATCGCACTCAGACGCCCCAATTCATCCATACTATTCATTTGTGAAAGTGCCTTACGGATTACACGGGAACTTTCCGAACCGAATTTCAGAGCATCTGTCGGGAATACCACACCTGACAGTCTGTTGCGCAACTCAGGAAACACGTTCATACATCGTTCCACTAAGGAATGGGAGAACGCTACCATCAGATAACAGACACAACCGTCCGTATCTGCCGAATCGAGGTTGTATTCCCAACGATGAAGCATCTGTGGAGGAATCAATGCGACATCACCTTCTACAAAGGGTTGTAACGTATCGCCTGCCGTCCGATTGCCCTGTCCGTGAAGGACATAATATAGTTCCCAAGCGTCATGCCTGTGCAATTTGGCTTCAAGTCCGGTGGCTATCCGTTGGTCTATAAAGAAAAACGAATGATTCTCCACTTCCGGCAGTTCGTATGGTATGGCTGTATCTTCCATAAAACAGTTTAAATGTTATCAGTTGCAAATGTACGACAAGTATTTGATACTATAACACAAATAAGCAACAATTATCCGGTGTAACTTTGTAATCGAAAACAAAAAAAGTAACTTAAAACGCATTATTATGGAATTATATGAAGTACTGGAGAAGCGTCGCACATACCGTGACTACTCCGACCGTGAAGTAAGTGATGAGATTGTAAAGAAAGTAGTTGCGGCAGCTTTCAAAGCTCCGACCAATGACCATCTGCGCCAATTGGAATTTGTTGTCGTGCGTGGACGGGAGAATATTGCAAAAGTAATCGCACCTCTCGCAAAGAACATGGCAGCATTCAAGGAACTTGTTTTTGAGGTGGACGAATCGGGCGACAAGGACAAAATGGCTATGTTTGCCGATGCGTTGCCCAAACAGCAAAAGATGCTTATGGAAAGTGGACTGCTAATCATTCCGTTTTTCATGCAGAAGACCCATCCACTCCTTAAACCAATAGAACTCAGCTCACTCAATTATTTTGCATCCGCATGGTGTGCGGTAGAGAATATGCTGCTTGCAGCTACCGCAGAAGGCTTGGGAACAGTATTCCATATACCTGTAGGTGACGAAGCTGACAGGATAAAGGAAATTGTCGGTGTTCCTGAAGGCTATGAACCAACTTGCCTGCTCACAATGGGTTATCCAAAAGAAAATGCTTTCCTCCCTAAGCAAAAAGAAATCAATCCTGAGGATAGAATACATAAGAACGCTTGGTAATCAGTCTGGAAGCATCATTCATTATCCTTTAAAATACAATAAAAGTGCCACTACTCGTTCATTTATAAATGATACTTTGGTAACTTTGTGTTTAATAATTTATTTGCATATAAAATTAAGAATATGAATATACAAGATATCATAAACAATATTTACCGATTGCCACAAACTTCCCTCGATATATTGATTGCTTCGATATCAGAAGTGGAGTTCCCCAAAAAATTTCATTTACATCGGGAAAATAAAAAGGGAACGAAGTCGTATTTCATAAAGAAAGGAATTGTTCGGGCATATGCGCATAAAGACGGCAAGGAAATTACATTTTGGTTCGGTCAGGAAGGAGATATTATACTTCCCTTGCAAACTCTTTTTTCAGGTCTGGGAGAATATGCCACAGTAGAACTTCTGGAAGATTGTGTTTTATATGAAATCGATTTGAACCGGTTACAGGATTTATATCAGAAAGATATATATATAGCTAATTGGGGACGTCGGTATGCGGAATGTGCTTGTATTAAGTCGGAAAAATTGTTTATAGCACGGCAATTCAAGACTTCGTTAGAAAGGTATCAGGAACTTATAAATGAATATCCGGACATAATACGGCGAGTACAATTAGGCACAATTGCCTCTTATTTGGGTATTTCTCAAGTCAATTTGAGCCGCATCAGAGCCCAGATAAAATGAATTTATCAAATGTAAAATCATTTTTTAAAACATGTAAAAAAGAAACAAGCCGCAAATACCGAAATTTGCACCCAAAAAAGAGTTAAGTTATGAATTGGTTTCTTTTAGTGGTATCTGGGTGCATAGAACTTGTTTTTACCTTTTGTCTGAGTAAGGTGAGTAAGACCGTGGGGGTTGAAAAAGGGTTGTGGTGTATAGGCACGGCAAGTGCCATTGTACTTAGTTTATACATTGTTACTAAAGTTCTAAAGACATTACCTATAGGTACGGCTTATGCTGTATGGACAGGAATCGGTGCTGTAGGTACAGTTTTGATTGGTATCTTCTTTTTTAAAGAACCCGTGAGTTTTGGTAGGCTTTTTTTTATCTTTACGTTGATAGTATCTATTATAGGATTAAAAATCGTATCATCTTAAATTATTAAAAAGGATTTAGAATATAATCCCAAAAAACATTTTAAGATGAAAAATTGACTTGAATTGTGTATATTAGGAAAACGATTATTTCAGACTATACACTTATTGCATTGTTAATCGGGTGTATAGCCTACACTTGGTATCGTGAATGGCAGGAGGTGAAAGCATTGGAGATTGGCAATCAACGTATAGACAAGTTCAGGAAAGAGGTAAACCGTATTCATATCCGGTTGATAGAGTTTTCTTTGATGGGAGAAACGATATTGGATTGGAACGAAACGGATTTGGATAATTACCATGCCCAACGTATCGCATTGGACAGCACATTATGCCTGTTCAATAAAATTCATTCGATTGAACGGATTGACAGCGTACGCAGTCTTTTGGAGGATAAGGAACGCCAGATGTTCCAGATAGTCCAGTTGATGGATGAACAACAATCCATCAACAAGAAGATTGCCAGCCAAGCACCTATTATTGTGCAGAAGATTGTGCAGGAACAGCCCAAGAAACCGAAGCGTAAAGGTTTCTTGGGCATCTTTGGAAAAAAAGAGGAAACAAAACCAATGACAACAACGACTACGTTTCGTTCTCCCAATAGAAACATGGTCAACGAACAGAAAGCGCAAAGCCGTCGATTGTCGGAACAAGCCGACAGTCTTGCAGCCCGTAATGCGGAACTTAACAGGCAACTACAAGGATTGATTTGCCAAATAGAAGACAGGGTACAAGCCGACCTGCAAAATCGGGAAGCAGAAATAACTGCCATGCAGGAGCGGTCTTTTATGCAGATTGGCGGTTTGATGGGATTCATTCTTTTTTTGTTGGTCGTTTCCTATATCATCATACACAGTGACGGCAAACGTATCAAGCGATATAAACGTGAAACGGAGGACTTGATTTCACAATTGACGGAATCTGTCAGTCAGAATAAAGAGTTGATAGATTCACGTAAGAAAGCCATGCACACCATTACCCATGAATTACGAACACCACTTGCCGCAATTCACGGGTATGCTGAACTGATACAGAAAAATAATGCTGAAACGAGGATAGACCGATATTCAGAACATATCCGCCTATCCTCTCAACGGATGCTTGCCATGCTCAACTCGTTGCTGGATTTCTTCCGGTTGGATAATGGCAAGGAACAGCCTGTTTCCATTCCATTCAGATTGGAAGACATTGCCCGAATCTTGAAAGCTGAATTTCAGAATATGGCTGAAAGCAAGAACTTGTGTCTTGCCATTGAAAACAATGCAGATGTTATACTGACGGGTGATAAGAACCGCATCCTGCAAATTGGGAACAACCTACTTTCCAATGCAATCAAATTTACGGAACATGGCGGTATTTCCATGACAACCGACTATGGCAACGGATGTCTGACACTTGTCATTGAAGATACGGGGTCAGGTATGACCGAAGATGAACAGAAACGGATTTTTACAGCATTTGAAAGGCTTTCCAATGCCACAACACAGGACGGTTTCGGACTTGGCTTGTCTGTCGTGAAACGGATTGTAGATATACTGAAAGGCACGATAGACTTGCAGAGCGAGAAAGGAAAAGGCAGTCGTTTTATGGTCAGACTGCCCATGTCCGTTGCCGATACTGTCTTGGAAGAAAAATCACAAGACATGACAAACAGCCATATATCAAACCCGTGTACCGTCTTGGTTCTTGATGATAACGAGACGCTGCTTTCCATGATAAAGGAAATGTATGCCTATGCTGGTGTCTGTTGTGATACCTTTGATAACGTAGGTGATATGATGGAAGCCATGCGCAAACGCAATTACGACCTGCTTGTTACCGATATGAAGATGCCGGAGATAAACGGCTATGAGGTGTTGGAACTGTTACGTTCTTCAAACATCGGCAATGCAAAGGATATTCCCGTAATAGTGGCTACCGCTTCAGGGAGTTGCGATACAGAGCAACTACTGGCAAAAGGCTTTGCCGGATGCTTGTTCAAGCCCTTTACATTGGAGGAACTGATTACTGTCTCAGAAAATGCACTGAAAACAAAGCCCGATGATGATTTACCCGATTTGAAATCCCTGCTGGCTTATGGTGACAGCGGAGCGATGCTTGACAGGCTGATTGCTGAAACGGAAAAGGATATGCAGGAATTCGGTAAGGCAGGAGTAAATCTTGATAGAAGGGCATTGGCGGATTTGTCACACCGTCTGCGTAGTTCGTGGGCGGTTATCCATGCCGACAATCCTTTATGGTTTTTGCATGGCTGCATACAAACGGGGTGTTCTGACAGTGAGATACAACAGGCGGTCAAAGCCGTATTGGAAAAAGGAGATATGATTATTCAGCTGGCAAAGGAGGAAAGGAGAAAATACGATAATGGATAAGATGAAGATAATTGTGGTGGAGGACAACCCCGTATATAATACATTCGTGTGCAATATATTGGCAAAGGAAGGATTCAAGACGGAACAGGTATATCACCTGTCATCCGCAAGAAAGGCTCTGATAAAGGCTGACAATGGCGATATTATCCTTGCCGACCTGCGTCTGCCGGACGGGGAAAGCATCGAACTGCTGAAATGGATGCGTGTCAATGACAAACGACAGGCGTTTATCATCATGACCGACTACGCCGAAGTGCATACGGCTGTCGAGAGCATGAAGCTCGGTTCGCTGGACTACATTCCCAAACAATTGGTGGAGGACAAACTCGTTCCGCTTCTGCATTCCATTATCAAGGAACATGAACAGAAAAGGCAACGCCAAGTCCCTATATTCATACGGCAGGGCGAAGCGTACCGCAACATCAAGAAACGGGTACATCTTGTTGCACCCACCCGAATGAGTGTATTGATATTGGGTGAGAACGGCACGGGCAAGGAGCATATCGCCCAAGACATCCATGCCCAAAGCCGCTTTTCCGACAAACCTTTCGTGGCGGTGGATTGCGGTTCACTTGCTCCTGCACTCGCCCCGTCCGCATTTTTCGGTCATGTCAAAGGAGCGTTCACGGGGGCGGACTGCAACAGAACCGGATATTTTCAGGAAGCCGAGGGCGGTACGCTGTTTCTTGACGAGGTGGGCAACCTGACTATGGAAATGCAACAGATGCTCCTTCGTGCCATACAGGAAAGAAGATACCGTCCGGTCGGTGCAAAGGGAGAGAAAAACGCCAATGTGCGGATAATCGCCGCCACCAACGAGAACCTATATGATGCCGTTAAGGAAAAGCGTTTCCGGCAGGACTTGCTATACAGGTTGCAGGAATATATTATCAACATTCCCCCGTTGCGTGACTGTCAGGAGGACATCATGCCGTTGGCTGACTTCTTCCGTGAGATAGCCAATGACGAACTTGGACGGAATGTCAGAGGTTTTGACGCTTCTGCCCGTAAAGCCCTGCTCACTCACACATGGTCGGGTAATGTGCGTGAACTGAAGCAAAAGATATTCACGGCAGTCCTACATACGGAAAGCGATACGATAACCGATACAGACTTGGAGCTAAGTTACGAATCCGCATCTTCTTCCACGGTTAGTTTCGCTTTACGGACAGCAGAAGAGGAAAAGGAGCGAATCATACGGGCATTGAAACAGTCAAACGGCAACAAGATACTTGCCGCCAGACTTCTCGCCATCAGCAGGTCAACACTGTACGCCAAGATTGAGGAATACGGGATAAAGGTTGAGAAGACTTTTAAATGAAGCAAAAAAGTCTTCTCACAATTCGAGGTATTCCAATTTTTATTGCTACCTTTGTCCTAAGACGAGTGACAATGAAAGCAACTCACAGCAAAGCGCAGAAATAGATACGGTTGCCAAATCATTACCTCATTTTTTGCCTTTATCCCCAATCTCCTATATCTAAGGAGATTATAAAAGTCTTCCAGAATTACAATAAAAATCGGGTTCCGAAGCGGTACTTAATGTATTGAAATATTAAAAATATCTGTAACTGTTTGTATGTATTTAAAACAAAGATCAGGGGAGGATCTATCGTAAAAATGAACTTTTTTGTTGTGAAATAAAAATATTATGTATTAATTTGCTTCATAATCAAAGATATGAGGTGGTTTTAATGTCTCTGAACCAGTATTTCGGCAGCAGTCCTATATTGTTAAAAAATAGAAGAAGCTGCAAATAAGTTTCGATAATCTTAAAAATGTGTTTTATAATATCTTTTTTTATTTGTTCAGTAATTTAAAATGCCTCATCTTTGCAAGCAGATAACCTAAACAATCTTTTTGCCTTAAAGACTAATACCTATTAAAACCTATAAAGAGGACCTTTGAGAAAAGGTCCTCTTTATGATTTTTAGAGGGTTACTCTTCCGTTTCTTCTATTTTTGACGATATTTTCCCAATTGCATCATTGAGTTTTTCTTCAGGTGGGATCATGTTGAAGTTGCCCCAGAACTTTTCATCGTAAGTAAATCGGGTTTCCGCAAAGATTGTCCGTGTCGGTAATGCTTCGCTACGGGCAAAGCGGCTTACTCGGTTCGTGTCTATTTTGCAGGTAACCATCTCGAACCAGGTATGCAGCGGAAAAGTTCCGAACAGTTGTTTCCTTTTCTTTATCCTGAAAAAGAGGTCGCCTCGGACATGGTTGATGTAATATTGGCCATTGTAAGGTTTGTATGTTACGGTATAGATCACTTTTTGGGGAGTGATCTTTAGGTTGCGACTCTTTTTCTCCACCAGCATCCCGGTAGCCTGTTTGATGTATTTGGGGTTGATTTCGAAATGGGCGCGGAGCAATGCGTTGTTTTCCGTGTCGATATACAGTTCTCCCCGGTAAAGGGCGGAGTTGATGTCTCTTTTTTGTTCGAAATAGATCACATGGGCTAACCGGTCGTCGATCACGGCGATATCGGAAGATGCATACATATAAGACTCTATCTTTTCATCTGTCAGAAGGAAGTCAGGCAATTCCTTTATCAAGTCCAGGCTCAGGCTGGCGTTGATTCCCGACTTCATCCGGGCGATGATCGTGTCTTTTTCCTGCTGGCTGATGATCCGGCGCATTTTGAGCAGTTTGACCTGGTCCGGTGCCGGATTGGGCTTGTAGGCCGATTTGTAAATTTTGAATACAGCTTCCGTCAATCCTACGAATTTATTTTTTCGTTCGATTCCTTCCCGGTAGAAAGTAGTCAGGTAAGCGGGTGATTGCGGGTAGTTTTTCCGGATGTTTTCTTTCATGTCTCGAAGCAGGCGGAGTGGGTTGACGATGCGCACTACGACTTCTTGGATCGGGATTATTTTGGCATCGAGCGTGATCACCGTGTGTTGTCCGGCGAGAAGAGAGGCCTCTATCTTGCGGGGTTCGTAGCCTAAGTGGGAGAAGTAGAGCGTAGACCGGCGAAGCGAGTCGGGCAGCGTGAGCCGGAACTCCCCGTTTGCATTGGTGATGCTGCCGATTGAAGTAGCAAGGACTCCTATAGTGCCCGCCTCGATCGGTTCATTCGTCTGTTGGTCTTGTAGGATTCCTTTGACAATAAAATGGTTGTCTGCCTCTTTCGGAGGAATGGTCTCGGGAATGGCTGTTTGCCTGGCAGGTTGCGGTCCGGAGATCAGGATGTGATCGCCTATCATACGCAAGCTCAGTTCTTTGTTTCCTGTGATCAGGTAAATTGCCTGCCGGATGGTGTAGTCTCCTTTCGGGATGCGTACCGTTTTTTCATTATCGATCAGCTTGCTGTCATAGATAAAGAGAAAGCCGGTTTGTTCCGATACTTTGTCAAGCAGGCGGTAGACGGTATTTTTTTCTTTGGATAAGTGAATCATGCGGGCCAGAACATCATCGCCTTCCTCTGCGCATAACAGGCCTGTCGGAAGCAAAAGCATCCAAAAGCACAGACAGAGAAGGCGAAAAATCTGAATCATTAGCTTCACTATATAAATAACATTTAATTGTCAATTGAATAAAAGGATCATGTTGTCCTGTCGTGTTTTCTTCAAATCGAGGGCAAGGCAGATCAGTTCAGCCATCGCTTCGGGTGTATCATTGGAGAAGGTGACGGTAAGCGTCCGGTTCCATAGCTCCGGTGTCGTTTCCAACCGGATATCCGGATTTTGCAGATTGATCACCCGCAGGATATTGCCTAATTTTTCGTCTTTGAACCTGATTCGTTTGGTATAGCGGTCGAATAGTGCCGGATCGGGCGTCATGCTCAATTGCAGTCTCCGGGAGAGGAGCGTGACGGTTTCCCCGGCTTTTACATGGATGTCCTGTCCGTCCTTCTTCAACGTCACTTTTACTTCCCCTCGCTGTACAGACAGTTCGAAAGGAGAGCTATCGTTACTTTTCACATTGAAGGCCGTCCCTAACACTTCGATACGTGTATCTTCGGTTTCAATCACGAACGGCCGCTTGCGGTTACCGGCTACCTCAAACAAGGCATTCCCCTGCAAGCTCACTTCCCGCCGGTCGGAAGAGAAGTGTTCGGGAAACTTCAATGAAGTATTTCCTGCCAGATAGACCACGGAACCATCCTCAAGGGTGGTTACCAATGTCGTTGCCGTCTCACTGTTCCGACGGGTGAGCAGGTTCGGATCGGTATCCTGCCCGAACCTGTTCAGGTAGGTGACAGAGACAAGCAGGCAAAGAAGGGCGACGGCAGCAGCGGCTACTCCTCTTTTCCATGCAAGGCTTCTGAATGGCGAAGCCGGTCTGCCCGAAAGCAAACCTTCTTCATCCAGGCGTTGGTACAACGTATTCCAGGCCCGGTCTGTTTTTCTTTTATTTCTTTCTGTTTCAATCATATTTCATGTAAATCTCTAATTCGTCTCGTAGTGTTCGGAGTGCTTTCGTCATTTCGGCCTCGACTGTTTTGACTGAAAGGGAGAGGCTGGAAGCGATTTCCGCATATTTCTTTCCTTCGAAACGATGCATCCGGAATATGCGGAGACGACGTTCGGGAAGCTTTTCGAGTGTTCGGTTTACCAGAGCTTCCAGTTCCTTGTATTCGATCTGCTCCTGTGGGTCGTCCGGTGTGTCGTCTTTATCCGGGTGGGAGAGGATGGCATCCCGATAACGGTTGCGTACATCCTGGTGTTCCCAGTACTGGAGGGATTGGTTACGCACGGCCCCATACAAATAGCTTTTTATCGTATGAAACAATTGTAACCGTTCCCTTTCCTTCCAAAACACATAGAATAATTCTTGTACGATCTCTTCTGCAATATCCATTCTACCGGTTATGCTGGCTGCAAACATACAAAGAGGCATATAATACAGACGGAATACTTGTTCAAAAGCCTTGACGTCTCCATTTTTGATCTTTGTAAGTGTAAGCAGGTCTTTCATGTTTAATAATTATTCAATGTGCCAATTGAGAAATGTTGCTAATTTATACATTAATCTGCTCATTGGCAAATTGGCACATTACCTATGTTGCTTCTTCAGTTTGTTGACAGCGTGTTCCAATGATTCTGTCGGCTCGATGATATTGTAGGAACCCCAGAAACCTTCATCGACAAAATTGGAAACCTTGTCCGATAAGGACTGGCTGGATCTGAATGCCATCTTGTAGGGAATAGTGTTTATGCCGCTTTCCTTGCCATCCGTTACGACCATCTCCGAAAGGATGGTGTAATTGGTTGAGAACAATTTGCGTTTCCAGTCGCATTTGAAACGGACACCGTTACGGATGTAGCTCAGATAAGTCAGCCCATTGCGTTCCTTGTAGTTGACCAGGAACGAGACTTCGACCGGTTTGAACCGTAACCCGAACGGCTTTTTCCGGAGGATCGCCTGCGTGGCCTTGTTGCGGTCGTTCATGTCGAGAAAGAATTCGGCCCGCGTGAAAGAGAGCCGTTCCTTGTCGATGTATAGTTTTCCATAATAAAGCGCATACGGTAATATGGCTTGCGGCTCGAAATTGATAACGTATTGTGGCCGGTCGTTGATCGTTGTCGATTCTTCCATCCGGAATTTATAGTAAGGCAGGCTTTCCAGGTCGAGCAGTACATCCGGATTCTTCACCACATCCACATAGACGGACAGGTTCGGGCCTCCCAGCAGTTTGACGGCCAATGTGTCGCTCGCTTTCTGGCTGAGCAGCTTGCGCCCTTTGAATATCTGTACGCGATCGCGGTCTACTCCCTCGTCATAAGGTGTCTTGTAGATATCGATCACCGCTTCCGAGATGTTGATATACCGGCGCCCTTTCTGGGCCGTTTCACGATAGAATCCGGTTAGGAGGCTATGCTTCGAACTGTAGTTGGCCGGAATCTTTTTGATTGCTTCTTCCACCAAGTAACGAGGATCGCGGGCATGGATGATAACTTCGTCGAGCATATTCGTGTAGGGGGTCAGCCACACGGTCTGTTCTTCCACATCCTTGCCGTTGAGTTCTATTTTACTGTTGAAATATCCGAGGTGCGAAATCTCCACTTCTTTGGCATGGATGGAATCCTTTACCTTGAAAGAAAACTCACCGTCGGCGTTCGTGACTGTGCCGGTCGTACTGCCCGGAATAGAAATATTGACATATTCCAGGCTCTTTTTGCTCTTTTTATCTTTTACGATACCACTGACCGTGATGTACCCCCCTTCGTCAGCCGAATCCGTTTGTGCCTGTAAAGGCGTGAATCCCGCCAGCGACAGTGTAATGAGCAAGTATCCCCATAGTTGCTTATGCATCGCTTTCATATCTCATATAGTTTAATAAGTAAATACTCGTGCTTGTATTACTAAGATGGTTCAGCCGGCAAATACCCTATGCTTCGTCCCCGGATTTTTTTATTATGATGGACATAGTTTGAAAATTTGACTATTTTTGCGCAGGTTATACTAAGATGAGACGATGACAGAGCAGGAGATAAGGAAATATTTAAGGCGGATCGAAGAAGAGAATTCCCAGACTGCTCTGCGTAGCTTTTATAATCTTTGCTTCGACCGTTTCTTTCGTATAGCCTACTACTATCTGCATACGGAAGAGTGGGCACAGGAGGTCGTCCTCGATGTATTCCTGAAAATATGGGAACGCCGCGAGTCTTTGCACCATATAGCCAATTTGGAAGATTATTTCTTTATCACGATAAAAAATGCCTCTCTGAACTATCTCGAAAAGGAACAACGCCGGAAAGATATGACGGCGGATGCTTTTGACGGTGTGTCCATCTCCGGTGAATCGCCGGAAGACATCTTGGTCAGTGAGGAACTTTTCGCCCACTATGTCAAGGCCCTCGATCGCCTGCCGGAGCGATGTCGTGAAATATTTATCCGTGTACGTGAAGAAAAGCAGTCTTATGCCGAGGTCGCGAAAGACTTGGGCATAAGCGTCAATACGGTCGATGTACAGTTACAGAAAGCGATCGGGCGGATGCGGGATATGTTGTCGCGTTATATAAGCGGAACCGGAAATTGAATATCTTTGTATTTGATTGAAAAGGTAATGACATGAAAGATATGGATAAATTCATCGCGCAGCAGCGTCTTCTCTATCCGTTGTCGGATGAATCGGTACTCAAATTGACGGAAGGGATGGAGGAAATGTTTGCTCCGAAAGGCAGTTTTCCGGTGTATGAAGGAGATCGTGATCCGTATGTCTGGTTCGTCAAAGAAGGATTGGCCCGTTCGTTTGTAGAGCGGGATATGCGCGACGTCACCTTATGGTTCGTGTCGTCCGGCGAAATCGTGAATATGTCTTACCGTGAAACCGCAGCTTATAATCTGGAAATGGTGGAAGATACCGTTTTGCTGCGTATTCCGGCGCGGCGTCTTGAAGAGCTTTGTGAACAGACGCTCGATCTGGCGAACTGGATGCGTAAGTTGTCGGATTATTACCTCCGTGAATATGAGAATTACTTTATCAATGACAGTTGGAGTGATGCCCGTGAGCAATACGAGACCTTGCTGCGTACGCGCCCGGACCTTTTCCAACGGGTTCCGTTGAAGCATATTGCTTCATTCCTGCAAATTACCCCGCAGTCGCTTAGCCGGATACGTGCCTCTGTGAAATAGGAGTCTGATTTACCTTATAAATTACCATATCATGAACAAACTCAAATTAATTACCGTGATGCTTGCCGTAGCCGTACTTGTGCAAACCGGCGATGCCTGTACGGTTGTCATTGCCGGTAAGAAAGCAACAGTCGACGGCAGTGTGTTGAACTCGCATACCGATTGCGGTCCCGATTGCCGTATACAGGTAGTCCCCGGACAAAAATATCCCAAAGGGACGATGGCGCCTGTCTATTATGGCATCTTGACGCGTAACCGTCCGGAAATGGGAGAAGGGGAGATTCTGGGGTATATTCCGCAGGTGGAGGAAACCTATACCTATTTTCATTCTGCTTATTCCCATATTAACGAATATCAGCTTTGCATTGGAGAAAGCACTATGAGCCAGCGCCCCGAATTGCAGGTCGGCAAGGGAGAAGGCAAACAGATCATGACGGTGGAACAGGCGGCTGTTTTTGCCCTTCAGCGTTGTAAAACGGCAGAAGAGGCGTTGAGTCTGATTACCTCCTTGATGGAAAAATACGGTTTTCTGCCATCTTGCGGTCCCGAATCGGAATGTCTGACGCTTGCCGATCCGGATAAAGTGTGGGTTCTCGAACTTTTCAGTGTGGGAAAGGACTGGACGCCCGAAAGTGGTAAGCCGGGTGTTATCTGGGCTGCACAACGGTTACCGGACGATCAGGTGGCGATTATCCCGAATTGGAGTATTATAAAGGAAATCGATCTTAGTAAACCGGACCAGTTCAGGGCTTCGTCCAACTATATGCAGGAAGCAGTCGACCGGGGTTGGTATGATCCTTCCGGCAAACATCCGTTTGTATGGCAGGAAGTATATGCCCCGACGCCGCGTGAGTGGTCGACGAACCGTTTTTGGTTGTTTTATGAGACATTTGCCCCCGGAACGACCGGCATTCCCCGTCATACGAACGATCCGTTCAAGAACCTCGATCAATACACGCAGTATGTGGAACCGCTCGGCTCCTATCCGTTCTCCGTCGTCCCGGCAAAAAAGTTGGCGGTGCAGGATATCATGGCTTTCCAGCGTTCCACATTCGAAGGGACGATCTATGATAAAGAAAATGATGCCGCCTGGTACTATGTCGGTCCTGACGGAAAAGCGGTGAAGAGTAAATTGGCGACTCCGTTCCCGACCCGTGAGATGCAGAAGCAGATGAAGACAACCCGTCGCCGCGCGGTTGCCCGTATGGATGGCGAATATGGAATGGTAGCCCAGCTGCGAAGTTGGCTTCCGCGTGAGATAGGGGGCCTCTATTGGGTGTTTGTCGATAATGCTTATACATCTCCTTATTTCCCGCTCTTTACCGGCACGACCGCTATTCCGGAAGTCTATCGTACTTATGATCCGAATGCTTACAGCGATCAGTCTGCACGTTGGGCCGTCGACTTTGTCGATAACATGCTTTATCTGAACTGGCAGGACGGAAAGAAGGATTTGCTGGCTGCCCGTGCCCCGATGGAAGAGTCGTTTTTCTCACGCAATGCCGCGATCGAACAGGAATATATGACTTTACAGAAGAAGAACCCCCAAAAGGCGACCGCTTTATTGAACAACTATGCACAAGAATGTGCCGACAAGATCATGCAGACATACCGGGAACTCCGGAACCTGTTGTTGGTGAAATATACGAATAACAAATAACTCCTCCGTTTACATCTATCTGGACCGAAGTTCTTGTAGTTATTGTATGGTTTTCCAAAATCCCCGTTGGTCTAAATCGAAACAGTAGTGCATAAAATTTGATTTTCTACCCCATTTATTTCAAATTACTATTGCGGGTAATATTTTTTAAGAAACCCGCAATAGTATAAAATGTTGGATGATAGATAAATATGAATATCGCTCTTTTGAAGGAGGTTATTGTATAATTTAACATTTCAAAAAGCCTGATTCGCCTTTTGGCAGGAGCGGACTATCCTGTTCCCACGCTTGACGCAGGATCGCAAAGAAACAGACCTTATCCCCATGAATTATCGGGTGAACCCATTCCTTTCTGTATCCTGTGCAGCGTTTCTTTCTCCCCAAGCATCTTATTTATAAATAGGGATTATCGGACAATGAAGCTGTCCGGATGGTTAAAGTATATATAAATGCTTGGAAACTATTTGGAAACAGCTATATTTGTGAATAAAATGGACAGTTTTATTAGTGAGGCAGAAAGGGTATTAAACCTACCCCCTTGTATTTAGTCTAAAGAGTAGAAATATTATAAAGTAGAGGAGAAACGAATATGAAACCCATGAAATTAACATCTTTGATGGTGATGCTTCTGGTAGGCTTCAGTGCCGCAGCCCAGGAGGAGTTCTTTGATGATGTGTATTTCTCTTCCAGCAAAAAAGATAAAAAAGAAAAAACAGAAGAGAAGGTCATACAGCCTAAAGAGGATGCTGAACGTACTACGATGACGTCTACATACAGCACCAGCAAAAGAAAAAGTGCTGTGTCTGATGAAGAACGCGATGTAGATGAATATAACCGTCGCTATACTTCGGTTGACGTGGAGGAGCCGTATGATGAAGATTCAGACGGTGAAGTCTTGGCCGAATATAACGACGATATGGATAATGAAAAAACAGTCGCTTCCGATTCTAAAAAGGAACGTCGTTCGGATACGGAATATACCGAGCGTATCATCCGTTACCATTCGCCGAGCAAGATTACGATTGCCGGAGCAGACCAAGTCGATCTGTATCTGAGTGACGGATATTATGCTTATGGCTACGATACGGATTATTCCAACGGCAGTACCAACGTAAGTGTCAATGTGAACATCGGCAATGGCTGGGGCGGTTACTATGATCCGTGGTACAGCGGATGGTATGGTGGCTGGTACGGCGGTTGGTATGATCCCTGGATTTACAGCCCGGCCCGCTATTGGGGCTACGGTCCATCCTTCGGTTTCGGCTGGGGTTGGGGTGGTTTCTATGCCGGCTACTGGGGCCCGTCTTGGGGCTGGGGTCCGAGTTATTGGGGACCTGGTTATTGGGGTGGTGGCTACTGGGGACATCATCACCATCATTATGTTTCACCGTATAGACATTATTCTGCAGGGTTGAGAACGACAGGTGCTGGCGGCAGAAGTTCTGGTTATCGCTCTTCCGGTTCGCGGAGCTCGATGGCTTCAAGTGGAACTCGTTCTGCTTCTTCTTTGCGAAGTAGCGGCAGTCGCTCTTCGTCTTCTTTGAGAAGTAGCGGAACTCGTTCTTCAGCATCTTCACTTCGTTCTTCTTCCGGTACGGGTGTTAATTCGAGTAGAAGCAGCCGAAGTGCAGTGACGAATAGAAATCGAGTGTCGTCCGGACGTAGTCGTACAGATATTAACGCGTCTTCAAGCCGTACAAGGATTTCACGTGAAAACAGTATCGGAACAAATTCGACACGTTCGAGCAGCCGTCAATATACAGGAACAAGCAGGAGTAATATCAGCACTCGTTCCTATGATAGTGGTTCGCAAATGAGAAATACTTATACTCCTTCAAGAAGTAGTGGCAACCGTTCAAGTATCAGTACTTATTCGGGTGGTGGTAGCCGTTCGAGTGGCGGTAGTTATAGCGGAGGCGGTCGTTCGAGCGGTGGACGTTCAAGCGGTGGTCGTTCGAGATAATACAAGTATGAATAATTTATATTGAGGACATGTGATTGGCGTGTCCTCACTTAATTATAAGGTATAAGAAAATAGTAGAAGTGATGAAAAAAGCGATTTGTATATTGGCATCTGCCTTTTTGTTAAGTGGTGGTGCTGTATTTGCACAAGGGGAAATGGATGCTTATAAGTTTTCTCAATATGATTTGAGCGGTACTGCTCGATATTTAGGAATGGGAGGAGCTTTTGGTGCATTAGGTGGTGATATTTCTGCTATGGGGGGAAATCCGGCAGGGTTAGGTATTTATCGTAGCTCAGAGATTGTTACCACATTGAGTTTGTCTTCGATGAAGACAAATACAGAATGGTCGGGAACTAAGATGGATGAAAACCGGACAAAGTTCAATTTCGATAATATCGCTTATGTAGGATATTTCCCGACTGGAAACGATGAAGGGTTGATTGGATGGAATGTGGGTTTTGCCTATAACCGGGTGAAAAATTTTAATCGTCGTTACCGTATGGGACGCGGTCCTGGTGGATTTTCTTTGTCGGACTATATTGCAACTTTAACTAATCGTGCTGGAGTAACAGGAAATGATCTTCTTATTTCAGATTCACATGATCCTTATATGAATCAGGATTGGCTTTCCGTTATGGGATATGATACCTATATAATTGGATCTGCAAATCCTTCTCAAAAAGGAGGTTTTCATAGTTCTTTTGGAACAGGTGTAGATGGAACATGGCAGAACTGGGAGGTACAGCAAGCTGATATGTATGTGAATGAAAGCGGAGCAGTGGATAAATATGATTTTTCTTTGGCAACCAATATTTCCAATGCTGTGTTTATCGGTGCGACTGTTTCTGTGACGGATTTGAATTATCATTTGAGTTCTGTTTATGATGAGAATTTTGGCTTTGCCAATAACAATGCCGCTAACAGTGATAACTTGTTTTTGGATAATTATTCATCTGTGGATGGTACGGGATATTCTTTTAATTTAGGAGTAATTGCAAGACCTTCCGACTTTTTACGATTAGGGGTTGCCTATAATTCTCCCACATGGTATAAGATGAAAAACTATTATAGGGCAGAGGCTGGCGCTTATATCGAAGGTTTTTTTGCAAATGATCCAAAAGCTGAGACTCCGAATTTGAACTCGTTTACTTCTACTCCGGACGGAGCTTTTACTGAATATCGGCTGCGTACTTCTGATCGTTGGATTTTTAGTGCTGCTGCAATTATCGGACAAACGGCACTGATTAGTGTCGATTATGAATTGACAAGATATAAGGCAATGCATCTATCCGGCTGGGCTGGAGAAGTTGAAGGGTGGCAAGGCACTGTGGATAATGACTATATCAAAGAAGATTTTGGTTTGGGCGGTTTGTTGAAGATGGGTACGGAAGTGAAGATTACGCCTCAATTTGCCATACGTGCCGGTGGGGCTTGGCAGCACAGTCCGGCAAAAAGCACATTGTTGTATGATGAGAAAGGTGATGGTGTTATGGCATTGAACGAAATATCCACTACTGGTACGAATACTGCATATACGGTTGATCGTAATGTGGGATATATTACAGTTGGCTTGGGATATCGTTTTACACCTAATTTCTATGCAGATTTGGCTTGTGTCTATCGGATGCAAAAGGAAGATGTTTATCCTTTCTCTAATATTTATGATGGTGATGGAAATGTTCTGGTAGAATCCATTCCCGCAACATTGAAGACAAACACGACAAAGGTTGCTCTTACATTAGGCTATAAGTTCTAAAAATCATAGTTTGTTCTTAAAAGCCCCCTGTTCGTACATAAAACGTACGGTCAGGGGGCTTTTTTATGTAAAAATAAAGGAAATGTTTGCCTATTTAAAATACTTTTTGTTCTTTTGCCTTTGTAAATATAAATAATATTATTGTCTAACAATTTTAAATATCGTTGCCTATAGCATAAACATTACTCAAGAAAAAACTAAAAATATAGAAGTAATGAAGACTTTAAGAATGATGACTGACGAAGAGCTGGTCGTTCTTTATGCAGAAGGTAATAATGCTGCTTTCGATGTATTGTTGAATCGTTACAAAAGTAGCATACACTCCTACATTTACTTTATAGTCCATAACAAAGATCTCACAGAAGATATCTTTCAGGAGACTTTTGTCAAGGTGATTATGACTATTAAACAAGGCCGTTATACAGAAAACGGTAAGTTTAAAGCATGGATTACCCGCATTGCTCATAACCTGATTATCGATAACTTCCGTCAGGAACGCAGTGAAAATACGGTTTCAAATGATGAAGTGGAAGTGGATCTTTTCAATAATATCAAACTTTGCGACGGCACGATCGAAGATAACATCGTACGCCGTCAGGTATTGTCTGATGTGAAAAAGCTGGTGAAGCACCTTCCCGACAGCCAACGCGAAGTATTGGAAATGCGTTATTATCAAGATCTCAGTTTTAAGGAAATTGCCGATATTACAGGCGTGAGCATCAATACGGCTTTGGGACGTATGCGTTATGCGATCTTGAATATGCGTCGTATGGCGGAAGAAAACAGTATCGAGCTGTCGATGGCTTGATAATAAAAGTTGAAAATTTATTTTCTTGTCATACAATAAGGAGATAGCCTGCCCGTTTTATTATCAAACAAGATAAAAAAACGAGTTGCCTATGAAGAGACTTTCTACTCAATGTATGAATGAAATAGAAAATAAAACAAACAGAAACCGAAAAGAAAGGAAAACAATGCCGCGTCGGCAAACACTTGATTTCCTTACCCAATTTGCGAGGGTTTATCATTCAGAACCCGCTTTACGCACGGAACTCTGTGGTTTAGTAATGAACTGACGTCGTCTTGCAGAAAAGCAAAAAGAGTATGAAACATAAAATAGCACCTTCTCTGTTAGCTGCTGATTTTCTGAACCTGCAGCGGGAAGTGGAAATGATCAACGAGAGTGATGCTGATTGGTTGCATCTGGACATAATGGACGGTGTGTTCGTTCCTAACATATCGTTTGGTTTTCCGGTTCTGGAAGCGTTGAAGCCAATCTGCAAGAAACCGATGGATGTACATCTGATGATCGTGGAACCGCAAAAGTTCATTCCGGAAGTGGCGGCTACGGGCGCTTATATGATGAATGTGCATTATGAGGCTTGTACACATCTGCACCGTACGGTGGCGGCGATCAAAGAGGCGGGAATGAAGGCGGCTGTTACATTGAATCCGCATACGCCGATTTCCTTGTTGGAAGATATCTTGCAGGATTTGGATATGGTATTGCTCATGTCGGTAAATCCGGGTTATGGAGGGCAAAAGTTTATTGAACATTCGATAGATAAAACAGCTCGTCTGAAAGATATGATCCTGGCAAAAGGGTTGAATACCTTGATCGAAGTTGATGGCGGTGTCAATATGCAGACGGCGAAACCTTTGCTTGAGGTGGGGGCGGACGTGCTGGTTGCCGGTAGTTTTGTTTTCCGTTCCCCTGATCCGTTGAAGACGATCCGGGAACTGAAAGAATTATAATGTCGACTCGTAGGGGCGGGGTTCTACTCCGCCCAATCAGAAATCGTACCTTTATTGGATGCAATGGGCAGAGCAGAGCACTGCCCCTACGGAATGACGTCTTTTGTGCAATACCGATCAAGCCTTAAACCAACCATTTCAAAACCTTACATTATGATAAAAGAATTACAGATCCGTCCCTTTGCCCGTCCGCTGCTTGTCTGGATTGCGGGGATTATGCTACAGACCGTTTTTTCGTGTTGTACTTATTCCTGGGTATTACTATTGCTCCCTGTTATTATCCTTACCACAGCCGGTCTTGCCTTGAGAGGGCAGGAGCATTTTTGTTATGAAACCCGTTGGCTGTGGGGAGTGGTTTTCTTGTCTCTGTTGCTTTTCCTTTCGATACAAAAGACTGCTTATTCGCAGTTTGAGGCCTCGTCGGAACATCCGGCTTCCCTTCTTTCCCGTTGGGCGCGGGAAGAACAGCAACGATTATTGGAGCCGATCGCAAAACTAAATCTGACCGATGAAGAAAAATCTGTACTGGCCACTATTACTGTCGGTTACCGGCAAGCTATGAGTCGGGAGGTGCGGAACCGTTTTTCGGCTACGGGGGTAGCACATATCCTGGCCGTAAGCGGCTTTCATGTGGCAATCGTCTGTGGCTTTTTATCTTTTCTTTTTTCTTTTCTCCCCAGGAATGGATGTTGCCGGTGGATTCGCTACATCTCGCTGCTTGTGCTATTGTGGGGATTTGCTGCGATAACGGGCTTGGCGGCCTCTTCTGTGAGGGCAGCGTTGATGCTTACAATGTATCTGACGGGCGGAGTGTTGGATAGGAGGGCGGAGCGTTATAATATATTGGCAGCTTCCGCTTTTTGCATGTTGGTTTATGAACCCTTGTACTTATTCGACATAGGTTTCCAACTGAGTTATCTGGCCGTGCTGTCCATCCTTTATTTCCAGCCCCGGTTGCAGGCGTTGATAAAGGTGCATAATCCGTTGTTGAGGACACCGTGGGGGTGGGTCACGGTCACCCTGTCGGCACAGGCGGGCACGACTTTTTTATGTCTGTATTATTTCGGGCAGTTTTCGACTGTCTTTTTGTTGACGAACTTGCCGCTTACGTTTCTAGCGACTTTGTTGATACCGGCAAGTTTGGTCTATATGTTTTTGCCTGAATGGATTCCTGGGTATGGCTGGTTGCAGGTTGGGGTGGAATGGTTGGCACACGGCCTGCTTTGGGTTGTCGATGCTTTTAGCCGGGTACCGGGGGCGGTTTTCTCCTTCCGGTTCGATTTTCCTGCGATGCTGGTGGCGTATGGAATGCTTTTGCCTATCCTGTTGTATGGTCATACCGGACGTTCGCGTTATTTGCTCGTCATTCTGTTTTTGTTGTTAATTATACTTCTTGTCCGGGTGATTGAGAATTTAAAGCTGTGTGGAATCTAAAAAAAGTAGTACCTTTGTCATTGAAAATAAGAGAATATATGATTACGAAAATCATTCACGAAGAGAAAATTCAGAAAGCCAAGAAGTACGTCGAGAAAGGCGAAAGTTTTGTAATAGTGACACATGTTACCCCTGACGGGGATGCTATAGGTTCCGCATTGGGACTGTACCATTTTCTGACAGCCTATGGAAAAGATAACGTGACGGTAGTGGTCCCTAACGATTTTCCCCAGTTCTATAAATGGATGCCGGGACATAAAGAAATCGTCATTCATGAGAAATATCCTGATTTTGCCGAACAGCTGATCCGGGATGCGGATGTCATATTCTGCCTCGATTTCAACGAACCCAAGCGTATCGAAAAATTGGCTCCGGCTGTTGTGGCGGCAGAGGGGCGTAGAGTGATGATCGACCATCATCTGAATCCGGCCGATTTTTGCCGGGTTACGATGTCATATCCTGAAATGTCGTCTACGAGCGAAATGGTTTTCCGTTTCATCTGCCGTATGGGGATGTTCGACCTGATCAATAAAGATTGTGCCGCTTGTATTTATACGGGTATGATGACGGATACCGGTTCGTTTACCTACAATTCGAATAAGCCGGAAATTTATACGATCATAAGCGAACTGATCAAGAAAGGTATCGATAAGGATTTGATCTACCGGAAAGTGAACCAGGTATATTCGGAAAGCCGTTTACGGATGATGGGATACGTTCTGTATGAAAAAATGAAAGTTTATCCCGAGCAACATGCCGCTCTGATCACGCTTTCGCTGGAAGAGATGAACCGTTTCCATTATGTGACAGGTGATACGGAGGGATTTGTCAATCTGCCGTTGAGCATCGAAAATGTGGCTTTCAGTGTCTTTATTCGTGAAGATAAGGATTATGTGAAGATTTCGCTTCGGTCTGTCGGTGATTTCCCCTGCAACCAGTTTGCAAGCCGCTATTTCAATGGCGGCGGACATAAAAATGCTTCGGGTGGAGAATTTTATGGCTCATTGGCCGATGCTGTTGCCGTATTTGAAAAAGGCCTGGAGGAATTTAATCCTAATAAAACAGAAGATTTAGATAAACATGACTGAGATATGGCGGAGATTGTATACATTTGCCATTCATTTACAATAAATAGGTAACAGATGAAGAGAGGTTTTTATATCCTGTTGATTATGTGCGCCGCCATAATGGTGGTGTCGTGTGACAAGACAAAGTCATACACTGATATGTTGAAGGCCCAGGAGAAAGCTATTGATCGTTTGCGTGCGGATAGCGGATTGGTTTTTCTGGAAGAATTTCCGACTGACAGTATTTTTAAGGAAAATGAATTTGTTGAGTTGGATAATGGTGTTTATCTGAATATCGTCAATAAAGGAAACAGTGAACGTGCGGTGCTAGGGCAAACGGCGATCCGTTCTCGTTTCATCGCCCGGATGTTTATGGAAAACAGTAGCATGGGAACCGGTACCGTCGACCTGCTTGGTCCTAATTCAAACGGTACACATCCGGTAGAGTTCAGATATGGTTATTATACTTCTTTGAATCCTGATTACTCTTATACATGGGATATGTTTATTTGTGAAGGTTTAGGTGCTGGACTTCCTTACGTGGGAGACAGCGCGGTTGTCAAACTAATCGTTCCGTTTAAACTGATGAGCAGTGATTTTCAAAGCTCAGGGACACCTGTGTTTTTTGAGAAAGTGAAGTATACTTTTATAAAATAAATCTAACTAAATGACACTGATTAAATCTATTTCTGGTATCCGTGGGACAATAGGCGGGAACCCGGAAGACGGGCTCAATCCGTTGGCTATTGTTAAGTTTGTGGCTGCTTATGCTACATTCATTAAGAAAAACACGAAGGTGACAACAAACAAGATCGTGGTAGGTCGTGATGCACGTATCTCCGGTCCGATGGTTAAACAAGTCGTTCTCGGTACGCTTACGGGAATGGGCTTTGACGTGGTAGATATCGATCTGGCTACTACTCCGACTACCGAGTTGGCTGTTGCCTGGGAAGAAGCTTGTGGCGGTATCATTTTGACTGCCAGCCACAATCCGAAACAATGGAATGCCCTGAAGTTATTGAACGAACGGGGGGAATTCTTGAATGCTGCCGAAGGTGCCGAGGTGCTGAAGATTGCTGCTGAAGAAAGTTTCGTATTTGCCGATGTCGACAATTTAGGAAAAGTCTATGTCAATAATACTTACAATCAAAAGCACATCGAGAGTGTGTTGAAGCTGGATTTGGTGGATGTCGAGGCTATCAAAGCTGCTAATTTCCGTGTCGCTATCGACTGTGTAAACTCGGTAGGCGGTGTTGTTATTCCTGAATTGCTTTCAGCTTTGGGGGTAAAGGAAATTTTCAAGTTGCATTGTGCTCCTCACGGTAACTTTGCACATAATCCGGAACCGATCCCTGAAAACCTGACGGAGATCTCCGACCTGATGAAGCATGCCAAAGCCGATGTCGGTTTTGTTGTGGACCCGGACGTAGACCGTCTGGCTATTATCAGCGAAGACGGGGAGATGTTTGGAGAAGAATATACATTGGTGGCTGTCAGCGACTACGTTTTGAGTCATACACCGGGCAATACGGTCAGCAACCTGAGCTCAAGCCGTGCTCTGCGTGACGTTACCCGTGCTCATGGTTGCGAGTACAATGCGGCAGCAGTGGGCGAAGTGAATGTCGTAACGAAGATGAAAGCGACTAATGCTATTATCGGTGGCGAAGGCAATGGAGGTGTGATCTATCCGGCCAGCCATTACGGTCGTGATGCTTTGGTGGGTATCGCCTTGTTCCTGACTCATCTGGCAAAGAAGCAGATGAAGACAAGCGAACTGCGTGCTTCCTATCCTCCGTACTTCATTTCCAAGAAGAAAGTAGAACTGACTCCGGATATCGATGTAGATGCTATCTTGGCAAAAGTAAAAGAGAAATTTGCCCAGTATGATATCACCGATATCGATGGTGTGAAGATCGACTTCCCTGAAAAATGGGTGCATCTGCGTAAGAGCAATACGGAACCGATTATCCGTATTTATTCCGAAGCTCACACGATGCAGGAAGCGGAAGAGATTGGTGACGAGCTGATTCAGATCATTCGCGATATGTGTAAATAATCTTTCATCAAGATAAAAAAGAAAAGAGGTTATGCAATCAAGCATAACCTCTTTTTTTGTCTTTTTCAAAACATATATGTTTCGATCTCAAAACACCGATGTTTAACATAAAAAACACCGGTGTTTTAAAAACAAGGGGTTCTTGTTAATGGTGGAATAACCGTATGCCTGTGAATGCCATTGTGATGCCGTATTTGTCACACGTGTCGATCACATGGTCGTCACGGACGGAACCGCCTGCTTGCGCGATATAATCCACGCCGCTCTTATGTGCCCGTTCGATATTGTCGCCGAATGGGAAGAAGGCGTCGGAGCCCAATGAAACACCTTTCAGCGTGTCTAACCAGGTACGTTTTTCTTCGCGTGTCAGGACTTCCGGCTTTTCAGTGAAGAATTGCTGCCAGATACCGTCGGCCAAAACGTCTTCGTGGTCGTCGCTGATGTAGACGTCGATCGTGTTGTCGCGGTCTGCACGGCGGATTTTCTCGATCCAGGGCAGGTTCATTACTTTCGGATGCTGGCGCAAATACCAGATATCCGCTTTATTACCTGCCAGGCGGGTACAGTGGATACGGCTTTGCTGGCCGGCACCGATACCGATGGCCTGCCCATCCTTAACATAGCAGACTGAGTTACTCTGTGTATATTTTAGCGTGATAAGGGCGATGATCAGGTCACGCTTCGCTTCGTCCGGGAAGTTTTTGTTCTGGGTCGGGATGTTGGTCAACAGGCTTTCGTCTAACTTGATCTCGTTACGTCCCTGTTCGAATGTGATGCCGAAAACATCTTTGTGTTCGATGGAGGCAGGGCGGTAGTCCGGATCGATTTTGATGACATTATAAGTGCCTTTTCGTTTATTCTTCAGGATTTCAAGAGCTTCCGGCGTATAGTCAGGAGCAATGACACCGTCGGAAACTTCGCGGTTGATGAGGCGTGCAGTCGCTTCGTCGCATGTGTCGCTGAGTGCGATGAAGTCGCCGTAAGACGACATGCGGTCGGCACCGCGGGCGCGGGCATAAGCGGTTGCAAGCGGAGTGAGTGGAAGATCGTCCACAAAATAGATTTTCTTCAACGTATCGCTCATCTCGATTCCCACGGCGGCTCCTGCCGGGCTTACGTGTTTGAAGGAAGCGGCGGCTGGCAGTCCGGTTGCTTCTTTCAGTTCTTTTACTAATTGCCAGCTGTTAAACGCATCCAGGAAGTTGATGTATCCGGGACGTCCGTTCAGGACTTCTATGGGCAGTTCCCCTTGCTGCATGAAAATGCGCGACGGCTTCTGGTTGGGGTTACAGCCGTACTTGAGTTCTAATTCTTTTGCCATTGCTTTATGCTTTAGTGTTTTTGCAGTTTACATGAATAACCGTTTATATTCTCTTTCGAAGTTGGGGGTGAAAACTTCTTTCCCTATATTTTCAAGGATTTCGGTAGAGGACCAGAAACGTCCTCCGTCCAGTTCAGAAGGGTCGGGGGTGATCGGACCGTCGTAAGTGGTACGATAGGTGTTGACCAATTCTTTTTCTATAGCCGATTCGAATACATAACGGGTGATGAATTGCGGGATGAAATCTGTTATCCCTAATTCTTCCCGTACTTCCCGGCGAAGGGCATCTTCGACCGTCTCACCATAATCGATATGGCCTCCCATGGCTGTATCCCATTTACCGGGTTGGATATCTTTGTTCATCGAACGCTTTTGCAGGTAGAGGTCACCCGCGTCATTGAAAATATGCAGGTGCACTACCGGATGTAACATTTTTGATCCGCTATGGCACTCCTTACGGGTAGCTTTTCCTATTATCTCTCCCTCTTCATTGACCAAAGGGAACCATTCTTCTTTCATTGATTTTAGATTTTGAGAACAAAGATAGAGAAATAAGGTTATCTTTACCAATAAATATATGATATATGGAATATAAAGAAATAAATGAACTGCCTAATCGTTTGCGTGAACCATTGGTTGAGTATCATGCAAAACAGTCGTTTATTAGGAATCCAGACACATTAAACCATATTATTTCCCAATCCCACTAATTACTTTAACTAATTCCTCATCCGATAGCCTTCCCCCATAAGTGGCATAATCCAGGCGGAACGTACAACCACTCTTATATTCGGAACAGCCATAAGCCGTTTTCCCACGCAGGATGTTGCCTTTCTTACAGATCGGGCATACCGGTTTTGCGGGAGCGGTTGCTGTTTCCGGTTGATTGGCTGTCTTATCCTTCTTGGCACGCGGTTTGCGCGGTTTTTTTTCTTTCGGTTCCTTTTCGGCTTGGGGCTTTTCCGGGGCAGTCTGCTCGATCGTGATGGTGCGTCCGGTTTGGTCGGAGAGGACATTGATCACTACCTGGTGGACCATCACCTTAAGCTCTTCCAAAAAAGTACGGGCCTCGTAGGTGCCCCGTTCGATCTGCCGGAGTTTCTTTTCCCAGAGGCCAGTCAGTTCGGCGCTTTTCAACAGCTCTTCCTGTATCGTGCCGATGAGTTCCACACCTGTAGCTGTAGGAAACAGGTTCTTGCGTTCCTTGCGGATATAGTTACGTTTGAATAAAGTCTCGATGATGGCGGCGCGAGTGGAAGGACGGCCTATGCCGTTTTCTTTCAATGCATCTCGCAATTCGTCATTGTCCACAAGTTTACCGGCGGTTTCCATCGCGCGGAGTAACGTCGCTTCGGTATAGGGTTTGGGAGGCTGTGTCCATTTTTCGCCTAATGTCGGTTTGTGGGGGCCGCTTTCTCCTTTTACGAAATCTGGCAATACACCTTCTTCGTCTGACGGTTCGGCATCCGGGTCCTTCTGCTCTGCCCCGAACACGACGCGCCATCCCGGTTTAAGTATCTGTTTACCTGTTACCTTGAAATCCACTTTGTCGACTTTGCCTAATACCGTAGTAGTCGAGATTTCGCAGTCCGGATAAAAAGCCGCGATGAAACGGCGGGCCACCAGGTCGTACACTTTCCGTTCGTTGTCTGTCAGGTTACGTGCCGGTACGCCGGTCGGGATGATGGCATGGTGGTCCGTTACCTTTGAGTTGTCGAATACGCGTTTATCTTTCCGTATCTTCGCCTTCAGCAGCGGAGCTGTCAGGTCGGCATAATCGACTAAGCCACTGAGTGCGTTGGGTACTTTCGGGTAGATGTCATCACTTAGGAAAGTGGTATCGACACGCGGGTAGGTCGTCACTTTCTTTTCGTATAGTGATTGGATCAGTTTTAATGTATCGTCTGCCGTGAAAGCAAATTTCTTATTACATTCCACCTGCAACGAAGTCAGGTCAAAGAGGCGGGGAGCATATTCCTTACCTTTCTTTTCAGATATGTCGGTGACGGTGAAATCTTTTTGCCGGACTATTTCCAAGAAGGCTTCCCCTTCTTCTTTCTTTGTGAATTTGCCTTTGGTGGCCGAGAAGGTCGTGTTCCGGTAGACTGTTTTCAATTCCCAATAGGGTTCCGGCTTGAAATTGTCTATTTCAGCCTGCCGGTTTACGATAAGTGCAAGGGTAGGCGTTTGCACCCGTCCGATGGAGAGCACTTGCCGGTTTTGTCCGTAGCGGAGCGTGTAGAGGCGCGTCGCGTTCATCCCTAATAGCCAATCACCGATGGCACGGGAAAGACCGGCCTCATACAACTTGGTGAAATCGGACTGTTCTTTCAGGTGTTGGAAACCTTCGCGGATCGCTTCCTCAGTCAGCGAAGATATCCACAGGCGGTAGACCGGACATTTACAGCCGGCCTTTTGCATCACCCAACGCTGGATCAGTTCTCCTTCCTGGCCGGCATCCCCACAGTTGATGACCATTTCGGCCTTTTGCATCAGCTCTTCTATGGTTTTGAATTGCTGTTCGTATGTCGGGTTACTGATCAGCTTGATCCCGAACCGGGGTGGGATCATCGGGAGGGAAGCCAAGCTCCATCGTTTCCAGTTGTCCGAATAATCGTTGGGTTCTTTAAGAGTGCACAGATGTCCGAAGGTCCAGGTTACTTGGTACCCGTTTCCTTCCATATATCCGTTCATCTTTTTGGTTGCCCCGAGAACTTCTGCGATTTCGCGCGCTACACTGGGCTTTTCAGCTATACATACCTTCATCCGTAAAACACTCTTTTTTGAAACAATCTTGCAAAAATACGCTTTTCAAGCGGCTTTTACATTTTTTAGTTGCAAAATAGTTGCAAAAAGTTCAAAGACCTGTGTAGTTGATAATAGCCGCGTTTCTTTTTATTTGCTGACCTTTTCCGTGACAGGGACGCCGGTATCGGTTGTTATGCCTTGCAGCTCCACGTATTCCACGTTCAGCGGATTATTAGGGCTGGCCTTGACATACAAAGATTGTAGTATAGCCTGCCGATTGTCTATCTTGACACGGCAGACGAAGTGATCCCCCTCCCGGCAGATCGTCAGTTCCCTTTCCGGATAAGCCGTGAGGGTGATCGTGCAAGTATGTTCTGCCACTGAAATCACTTTGTAACCGTAGGCCATCTTCTTTTGTATGAAACTTAATCCGTTGGTTTTCCCCGGCTCCTTTTCCCGGTTCAGCCAGTAAACTTTTACGGGTTCTTTGGTATCCAGCTTGCCATTGGCTTGGTTGGCATCATAGCAGACGAGGTTGCGATTCAAGCTACGTGCAATGTGGAAAAGACGGTCCGGTGTCGGGTATGTGGAGTTTGGGTCAGTATCTCGGTTGTGCGCATAAGCATGAATGGAAGTACTCCATAACAGGTAATATAGCAATGATAGTCTTGCCATAAAGTGGATGATGTTGTTCATAATCGTTTGTTTTATGGTATGAATGTCATTAAATAAGTTGTTCCACAAGTGTGAGCTGGATGACTCACACCTATGGAACGATTTGTTGTTACCGAATTGTATCTTGAAAGCGGTGTGTCAAAATGTACTGTATTATTCGATATTCTTCCTGATCTTTGTCAGGTATTCCTTCATTCCTTCCGAATCTTTGTCTTTGATGATCCCCTGTAAAATGTCCAGTTCCTCCTGGATGCGTGCAATCTGGTGAGGCGTGCGCGGGTTGAAAAGGATCTCTGTCAATAGATAATCATCTTCGGAAAGCAGGCCTCTGGCAATCTTCATGTGACGTTTGAAGGTCGTACCCGGAGCATCCTGGTGTTTCATCGTGGCAGCGAACACCATTGTGGATGCAAACGGAATGCCGAGCGAGTAAGCCACTACTTTGTCATGTTCCTCAAAAGTATATTCGCAGATATGCAGGCGCAGGCTGGAATAGATATCTTTGAAGAATATTTTTCCCAGATGATCCCCTTCGGAAATGATGATCGTATTTTCTTTTTCCAGTTGTCCCAGGTTGGCGAATGTCGGACCAAACATCGGGTGGGTAGAAACATACGGGAAGCCACATGTCTCGTAAAATTCTTTCAGGTGCGTCTTGACTGATGCGATATCCGAGATGATGCAGTAGGGTTGCAGGTAAGGCATGACACTTTTGAACGCTTCGATCGTATAGCTTAACGTCACGCAGTTGATGACTAATTCTGGCTTGAACTCGGCTACTTCTTCCGGCTTTTGCAGGCGAAGGGCGTTATAAATGAAACGCATCCGCTTCGGATCATTTTCAAGTACGGCCACTTCATGTTCAAAACTAAGCAAATCGGTGAAGAAAGATCCCATCTTCCCTGCACCCAATATCAGTATTTTCATTATCAATAATTGTTTAATGTACTAATGCGCCAATGAGCTAATTTGCCAATGGCACATTAGTATTGGCAAATTATTATTGTTCATTCATGATGATCATCTGCTGACGGACGGATTCTTCATGGATTTCTTTCAGGATTTCTTTTACAAATTCCGTACTCAAATCCATCTGTTCACCCATGTTAGAACGCTTTTCCAGGATCTCGCTGTAGCGTGGTGATTGCAGGATCGGCATATTGTGTTCTTTCTTATACACACCGATCTCGCGGGAGATGCGCATACGTTTAGCCAACAACTCCAATAATTGTTCGTCGATACCGTCGATCTGGCGGCGGAGTTCGGCGAGGTTTTCCGTTGTCTGGTTGGAGTCGCGGATAACCAGTAAATTCAGAACGTAATCCAATACATCCGGGGTGATCTGCTGTGAAGCATCGCTCCAGGCGCAATCGGGGTTACAGTGCGATTCGATGATCAAGCCGTCGAAGCTCAAATCCATAGCCTGCTGGCAGAGGGGAGCGACCAATTCGCGTTTGCCTCCGATATGGCTCGGATCGCAGAAGATCGGCAGGTTCGGCATACGGCGGCGAAGCTCGATAGGAATATGCCAGAGCGGGAGGTTGCGGTACATCTTCTTATCGTAAGAACTGAAACCGCGATGGATAGCGCCCAAGCGACGGATACCGGCTCCATAGAGACGCTGGAAAGCGCCGATCCACAACTCTAAATCCGGGTTAACCGGGTTCTTGATCAGAACCGGAATATCCACGCCTTTCAATGCATCTGCAATTTCCTGTACGGCAAATGGGTTAACCGTTGTACGGGCACCGATCCACAACACGTCGATCCCTGCTTTCAATGCTTCGAATACATGGTCTTTCGTTGCCACTTCGGTAGCCACGTACATGCCTGTTTCCTTTTTTACCCGTTTCAACCATTGCAAGCCTTCTGCACCGATTCCTTCGAATCCACCGGGTTTAGTACGAGGTTTCCAGATTCCTGCGCGGAACAGCTTGATGCCTTTATCGGCGATTCCTTTGGCTGTTTCCATTACCTGCTCTTCTGTCTCTGCGCTACACGGACCGGCGATTACAACAGGGCGCTGCGGGTCTATGCCGGGTAACATGATTGATTCTAATTCCATATCTTTATTTTTTAATTCTTTAATTGTTAATTCTTTAATTGTTAATCGAGACAATTCGTCGAAGCGCTTCCTCTAGGGTTTCGTTTTTGCAACAGAGCGAGATGCGGATGTATCGTTCGCCCTGGCTGCCGAATATAAATCCCGGTGTCAGGAAAACATTGGCTTCGTATAGAACTTTGTCGGCTATCGCTTCGCTGCCTTTTGCTTCGGCGGGGATTTTTCCCCAGAGGAACATACCTACCTGCTTTTCGTCATATTCGCATCCCAACGTGCGCATGATCTTTCCGGCGAGGTCGCGGCGACTGCGGTATACCCGGTTCATATTGTCATACCATTCCTTCGGGGCGCTCAATGCTTCGACGGCTGCGTGCTGCATCGGCTTGAACTGTCCGGAGTCGATATTGCTTTTCACTTTCAGGACCCACTGTACGAATTGAGCATTGGAGGCAAGCATCGCCATACGCCAACCCGGCATATTGTGGGCCTTACTCATGGAGTTCATTTCGATACAGATGTCTTTGGCTCCCGGTACGGACAGGATACTTAACGGATGCTCGTTCAGGATGAAGCTATATGGGTTGTCGTTACAGATAATAATCCCATACTTTTTTCCGAAAGCGACCAACTTTTCGTATAGTTCCATGCTGGCATTGGCTCCTGTCGGCATATTCGGGTAGTTGGTCCACATCAACTTGACATTCGACAAATCCATTTTTTCCAGCTCTTCGAAGTCCGGTTGCCAACCCAATTCTTCTTTCAGTTCATAAGGGATCAGATTGGCCTCAACCAGTTTGCTTACCGAACTATAGGTCGGATAGCCGGGGTTGGGAACCAAAACTCCGTCGCCTGGATTCAGGAATGCCAGCGAGATATGCAGGATTCCCTCTTTGGAACCGATCAGCGGCTGGATCTCCGTTTTCGGATCGAGGTCTACGTCATACCATTTTTTATACCAGTCGGCGAAGCCTTTACGCAGTTCAGGAATACCTATATACGGCTGGTAACCATGTTCGTTCGGCTGACGGGCATGTTCGCACAATGTCTCGATTGTCTGCTGCGAAGGAGGAAGATCGGGACTGCCCACACCGAGGTTGATCACGTTTTTGCCTGCGGCATTCATTTCGGCTACTTCTTTCAGTTTCCTGGAAAAGTAGTATTCTTGTACGCTACCTACGCGGTTAGCGGGTGTAATTGTTTTACACACTTTGTTTTCCTTCTGCATATTCGCCTAATATTTTTAAGTCTTTTGTCAACGGTCTGATGGCATCCAATGCCTGTTTGTAGCGCAGGTAATCCGTAAATGTCAGATTGATATAGAACAGATACTCCCATTCGCGGCCGATGATCGGCAAGGATTGTATTTTGGAAAGATTCATGTCGTAGAAAGAAAGGACAGAGAGAACTTTGGAGAGGCTGCCGGCTGTGTGGGGGAGGGCGAAAACGACTGACGCTTTGTTTTTGTCTTCACCTTTGAGCATCTCGTCTGCCGTCCACCGATCGGCTATTGCCAGGAAGCGGGTAAAGTTTCGTTTGTTTGTCTCGATCCCTTCGGCAAGAACTTCCATGTTGTAGATCTGGGCAGCCAGTTTCCCACAGATGGCGGCGTGTCCTTTCAGTTGGTTTTCCGAAATCCACCGGGCGCTCATGGCGGTGTCTTCCTTCTCGACCACTTTTGCGTTGGGCAGCGTATCGAGGAAATCGGTACATTGCATCAAGGCGATCGGGTGGGAGTTGACCTCTTTGACATCGTGGATATTGGTCCCCGGAAGTGCAACCAGCGAGTGGGAGATACGCAGTTTGTATTCGCCGATAACTTGTAAACCGCTTTCACGTATCAGTTCATGGTTTTGCAACAAGCTACCAGCAATCGTATTTTCGATCGCCATCATTCCCAGAATGGAAGGATCTTTTTTGATGGTTGAAATAACATCTCTGAATGTATTGCAACCGATAATTTCAATCTCTTCACCTTCGAAATAATTACGGGCGGCTATGTCGTGATACGAACCGGCTATTCCCTGGATTGCTACTTTCTTCTTCATCTTCTCTTTGTTTTTTTGTCTTTCAAATTGTCAATTGTCAATTCTCAATTGTCCATTAAAAAAAAAGTCCCACCGAAACCGGCAGGACTTCATATTTTGTTATTGATATATACATTCATTCATCAACGCTTTACATACAAACTCCTGCCTTCACTCTGCTAAAGTAAAAGTAATAAAAGTAATATGTAAAGCTAAATCGATTCATTTTGTCTCTTTGTTTTTAAATACGCAGCAAAAGTAACGCTTTTTTGGAAACTACAAGCATAAAGTGATAATTTTTTTCATTGTATCCGAAAAATTTATTTCGTCAGGGTGTCTTCTTTGCCAGATAGACATGAATTGGTCATATGTTTATTTCGCAGTACATCGGTGATTGTTTCCGTTTCTTTTTGCCTGTCGCAAAAATATTCGGGACTGTGATATCCGGCTATTTGTCAAAATGTCACTGCTACCCTATGAAAAATGAATTAGTACCCCATATATTTGGAATTAGTATAGCGGGTAATATTTTTTAACATTACAAAATGGGATGAAAACCGGCTTGAGAGGTATCATATTGTTATTCTTGTTGTTTTACTGTGGTTTTTTATTCCGGATAGTCTCTTGATTGATTTAGGTAAGTTGGATGATGCGGAGAGATTATAGGACGAAAGCTGTTTTTGATTGCTCCCGTCCCATGAAAAACAGTCCCGTTTCAAACCACCCGCAACCCCGCTTGCAGCGTACGCATTTCTTTTGGAATAGATTTTCGGATGCTTTCGATCAAAATACCGGCGACCGAATGCCGGATAAAATCTTTGCGGGTTACCCAGACGATTTCACGTGCCGGTTTGGGGATGGCAAACGGGCGTACCAGTTCTTTTTGCTGTTCGCTTAACTGATAGGTAGCCAGCTCCGGGATGAAAGTGACGCCGTTGCCGCTTTCTACCATACGCATAAAAGTCTCCAGACTTCCCAGACGATAAGCTGCCTGGCGGAGTTTGACTTTTTCCATTTGACAGAAGCGCATTAGTTGATCGCGGAAACAATGTCCTTCATCCAGCAACCAAAGACGTTCGTCGCTGATATCGGCAGAACGGACCATCTCTTTCTTGAACACGCTTTCGTTGCGGGCTACATAAGCATAAAACTGTTCGTAGTATAGGATATCTCCCTGTAGCTGCATCTCCGTCGGTTGGTTCGCGATGATGGCGGCGTCTATCTCTCCGTTCAGGAGGGCTTTCGTTGTAGGAGCCGTTTGCATTTCCAGGATACGGATATCCAGATCAGGATGCTTCTCCGATACTTGCTGGAAAAAGCGGGGAAGCAGATAAGGAGCGATCGTCGGTAATACAGCGAGGCGGAACGTACCTTTCAAAGATTGCTCTTCTTCATTTACGATATCTTTAATCAGAGAAGTCTGGTAGAGGACGACGCGTGCCTGGTCGATCACCTTACGACCGGCAGGGGTAGGACAGACCGGCTGGATATTGCGGTCGAAAAGTTTTACACCCAGTTCATCTTCCAGTTTCTGGATCATCATACTTAATGTTGGTTGGGTTACGCGGCAATGTTCTGCAGCTTTGGCAAAATGGCGGTAGGTGTCTACAGCCAGGATGTATTCGAGTTGTTGTATATTCATATTCTTTGTTTGTTGTTACGGACTCTATATCGATAATTTTTACGAAGATAGGAAAAAATCATGAAATACAATGCGAAACATATATGATTCGATTTCAAAACATATATGTTTCGTATTCAAAGTATCTATGTTTTGAAAGCAAAAGCAGGCCAGATGAAATATTTGTGTAAAAAAGACATTTTATTGCCAAAATACTTTTATAAGTCTGAGAAATAGATTTTCTTTGTGTTTGTTAACTGAGATATATAACCATACAACAAATAAAGTCTATGCTGCAAAAGTTAGTGTTAGCCATCGGAGTCGTAGTTGCCTTCAGCTCCTGTCATTCTACTTCGTATCATTCCGACGAACCTATAGTCGAGGTACCTTTTACAGAGGTGCATGTGACGGATCATTTCTGGGCACCCCGTATCGAGGTGAACCGGACTGTCTCTATCCCTTCCGCTTTCAGGCAGTGTGAAGCAAACGGACGTTTCGATAACTTTGCTTTGGCTGGCGGTCTGATCAAAGGGGAGCATAAGGGAGATTTTCCGTTCGACGATACCGATCCTTATAAAATCATCGAAGGAGCGTCTTATTCACTTGCCGTTAAATATGATCCGAATTTGGATGCTTACCTGGACAGTGTCATTACGTTGATCGGAGCTGCACAAGAACCGGACGGCTACCTGACTACCTGTGTGACGAATAAATGCGAACGGCTGAATCGCTGGTGGGGGACACACCGTTGGGAAAAACTGAACAGCCATGAACTCTATAACAGTGGGCATCTTTATGAGGCTGCCGTGGCCCATTATCAGGCGACAGGCAAACGTAGCCTGCTTGATGTCGCCATCAAAAATGCAGATTTGGTCTGTAAGGATTTCGGTCCGGACGAAAGGCAGAAACATGTACCCTCCGGCCATCCGATTATCGAAATGGGACTTGCCAAACTGTATAAAGTGACCAGAGACCGGAAATATCTGGATATGGCAAAATATTTCGTTGAAGAAACCGGGCGGGGTACGGATGGGCATCGCCTGAATGCCTACAGCCAAGATCATATGCCGATTTTGCAGCAGGAGGAGATTGTGGGGCATGCTGTCCGTGCCGGTTACCTGTATTCCGGTGTGGCCGATGTCGCGGCGTTGACGAAAGACACTGCCTATTTCCATGCGATCTGCCGGATATGGGATAATATGGCGACAAAAAAACTATACATAACGGGAGGTATCGGATCGCGTGCGCAAGGAGAAGGTTTCGGCCCGGAATATGAATTGCACAATCATAGTGCCTACTGCGAGACTTGTGCCTCCATTGCCAATGTATATTGGAATCAACGTATGTTTCTGGCAACGGGAGATGCCAAATATATAGATGTGCTGGAACGTGCTTTGTATAATGGCGTGATTTCGGGCGTATCATTAAGCGGGGACAAGTTCTTCTATGACAATCCTCTTGAATCGATGGGACAGCACGAAAGGGCTCCCTGGTTCGGCTGTGCCTGCTGTCCGGGTAATGTAACCCGTTTTATGGCCTCTGTTCCTAAATATATGTATGCGACACAGGGAAATAGTCTCTATGTGAATTTATATGTAGGTAGTGAGAGCCGGGTTGCTTTGGCGAACGATACGGTCACATTGGTTCAGGATACGGAATATCCCTGGGATGGACTGGTCAAATTGACTGTTTCACCGCGAAAGGCTTCTTCTTTCAGTTTGAAACTTCGTATTCCTTCTTGGACGGGTAATGAACCGGTTCCCGGAAGCGATTTATATACATATATAAAGAGAGACAGGGAACCTTGTGCCGTTTTTGTAAATGGAACGCCCTTGAAAGAGAAAGCGCATCATGGATATGTCGTGATCGAACGGGAGTGGGAGCCGGGCGATGTCATCGAACTTCGTATGCCAATGGATGTCCGGCGGGTAAAAGCGCATGAGAAGGTACGGGCAGATCAAGGTTTGCTGGCCGTTGAACGCGGGCCGGTCGTGTATTGCCTGGAGGGGGTGGATATGCCTGATCGTCATGTGTTCAATAAATATCTTCCGGAAGATGCCGATTTTACCTGTCAATATGAAAAAGAGAAGTTGAATGGTATCGTGGAGCTAAGTACTACGGTAAAGGAATTAGATCGTAATAAAGAAAACGGTATGGTCTCGGAAACGGAAGTCCCGGTGAAACTGATTCCTTATTCAACCTGGAATAATCGCGGTAATGCTGAAATGGCTGTCTGGATTCCGGCTTCAGCCGGTTATGCTAAACCGACGCCGGAGCCCGACATCGCTTCCCGTGCGAAGTCTTACACGATTGTCAGTGCGCCGATCCAAAAAGACGGCATTGCTTGTGAACGCCGTGAGTGGTGTTATGGAGTGAATGATCAATGGGACCCAAAGAGTTCGGATGATATGTCGAAACCTTACTGGTATTTTTGGTTGAAAGAAGGGACACAGGAATCGATCGAGTATGTGTTCGACCGTCCAGAGATGGTCCGGAATGTTCAGGTCTACTGGCTCGATTTCGATCATTACGATGGAAATTACCGTGTTCTGGCAAGCTGGAAAGTACAGTATAAGGCAGGAAGCGGCTGGAAGGATGTCGAGGCTAAAGGTGAATACGGTTGCAGGAAGGATTGTTATAATTCTGTCGATTTTACTCCTGTGAAAACTACCGGATTGAAGCTGGTTGTCCAGTTGCAGGAAGGTGAGTCGGGCGGTGTGATCGAATGGAAAGTAAATTGATATTGAATATGAAACGAATCTTATTACTTGCACTTGCCGGAATCAGTCTGGCTGGCGGTGCGCAGACACATGATGGCGGATATCCGATTACACCTGTACCTTTCACATCTGTAAAAGTGACCGATAGCTTTTGGGGGCAAAGACTGAAAGCTAGCCGTGAGGTGACTATACCGCTCGCGTTCAGCAAATGCGAAGAGACCGGGCGATATGAAAACTTTGCAAAAGCGGCTCATCCCAGTAACGATTATAAGGTTGAAGGTTTCTCGTTTGATGACACGGATGTGTATAAAACAATCGAGGGGGCAAGCTATTCGATGCAGACTTACCCTGATAAGAAGCTGGACAAGTATATCGATAGCGTATTGATGGTAGTGGCGGCTGCACAGGAACCGGACGGTTATCTGTATACTGCCCGTACCATGAACCCGCAACATCCGCATGAATGGGCGGGTAGTAAACGATGGGAAAAAGTGGAAGACCTGAGTCATGAGTTTTATAATCTGGGCCATATGGTCGAAGGAGCTGTCGCACATTATCAGGCAACCGGTAAAAGGACATTTTTGGATGTGGCGATCAAATATGCCGATTGTGTCGAGAAAGCGATAGGCGACAAGCCCGGGCAACTCGTCCGTGTACCGGGTCACCAGATTGCCGAGATGGCACTCTGTAAACTTTATTTGGTGACGGGACAGAAGAAATATCTCGACCTTGCCAAATTCTTCCTTGACAAACGGGGATATACGGAACGTAAGGATGCCTATAGCCAGGCACATAAGCCTGTGTTGGAGCAGGATGAGGCAGTCGGGCATGCTGTCCGGGCCGCTTATATGTATTCCGGTATGGCAGATGTGGCTGCTTTGACGGGCGATACGGGATATGTCCATGCGATCGACCGTATATGGGAGAATGTGGTGACAAAGAAATTGTATATTACAGGCGGTATAGGCGCTACTAATAATGGAGAGGCCTTTGGTAAGAACTACGAACTACCGAACCTATCGGCCTATTGTGAAACCTGTGCCGCAATCGGGAATGTATATTGGAACTATCGTTTGTTCCTGCTTCATGGCGAATCCAAATATTATGATGTGCTGGAACGTACCTTATATAACGGCCTGATTTCGGGTGTTTCCCTTGAAGGCAATGGATTTTTTTACCCGAACCCTTTGGCATCGACCGGTCAGCATCAGCGTAAACCTTGGTTCGGTTGCGCTTGTTGTCCGTCTAATATTTGCCGCTTTATTCCTTCGCTGCCGGGGTATATATATGCAGTTCATGACAAAAATGTATATGTCAATCTCTTTATGAGTAATTCTTCCGATCTGAAAGTTGGTGGCAAGAGCTTAAAGCTGACTCAAAGTACCGGATACCCCTGGGATGGCGATGTCCGTTTGGATATGGCTCCTAAGGGTAAGCAAGATTTTACGTTGAAAATACGTGTCCCGGGTTGGGTAAGGGGCGAAGTGGTTCCGAGCGACCTGTATATGTTTTCTGATGGTAAACAATTGGGCTATTCTGTCAAGGTAAACGGCGAACCGGTAGAAAGTTATCTGGATAAAGGCTATTTCTCGATTACCCGCCAGTGGAAGAAAGGGGATGTGGTGGAGGTCCATTTCGATATGGAGCCTCGCATGGTCAAAGCCAACGTGAAGGTGGAGGCCGATCGCGGGCGTGTAGCCGTAGAGCGTGGCCCTGTCGTTTACTGTGCCGAATGGCCTGATAATAGCTTTGGTGTCATGAATGTATTAATGAACCGGAAACCTGCATTTACGGTCGAACGCAAATCTGATTTATTGTATGGTATCGATGAGATCAAGGTGGCGGCGCAGGCTTTGAGCTATGGCCGGGACGGGCGTCTTTCTGCCGAAGATGTGACGTTGACCTTGATCCCTTACTATGCCTGGGCGCACCGTGGTAAAGGAGAGATGGCCGTTTGGCTGCCTCAGGAGGTGAATGCTGTGTCTCCGGCATCGGACCGGTAATCTGTTTTATCGAAATACGATAGAGTATGTCTATTCCGGTATAAAAATTATCTGTTTGACAAGTACTTATATCTGATGTATCTTTGCAATACAAGAAAAACAAAAAGTATAACAATTAAAAAGTAAAGTAGTATGAAGACATTAGATTATATCCATTTGGACGCAGTTGCAGCAGGCAAAGTAGTTGAAGCATTACAACAGTTATTAGCCGATTATCAGGTATTCTATACCAACCTTCGTGGTTTTCACTGGAATATCAAGGGACACGGTTTCTTTGTTCTTCACAGTAAATTCGAAGATATGTATAATGATGCCGCCGAAAAGGTGGACGAACTGGCTGAGCGTATCCTGATGTTGGGTGGTGTTCCAGTTAATAAATTCAGTGAATATCTGAAAGTTGCCAAAGTAAAGGAAGTATCGGGCGTATCTTGTGCAGACGAAGCGTTGGAAAACGTTCTGAACACTTACGGGCAGTTTATTGCAGAAGAACGTAAATTGCTTTCTCTGGCTTCCGAATCCGGAGATGAGGCGACAGTAGCATTGATGAGCGATTACCTGAAGGAACAGGAAAAATTGGTTTGGATGTTAGTGGCTTACTCTTCTTGCGACTGTAAGAAATAATAAGTGTGTAAGTAATTAATAATTTATTCGTTGCGTTTGGAAAAGGCGGTCTCCTCACGAGGCCGCCTTTTTGTTGGAGTTTAATGTCAATTTACAACCGGTTGTAAAGATATCGTGAACGGTTCTTCTTCGGAACCTTTCACCCCTTCGTCGGCGAAGGGGAAAGATTCGGAAGCCTTATAGATACCACTGGTCTGCAGGCTGTAATACATGAAGTAGACAGGTGCGTTTTCTCCTTTTTTACCTCGTATTTCAAAATGGTACACTTTACGCCCATCTGTTTCGGTCAACGTCCCTACACCCCGGCATTCTTCTCCTACGAAGGCTGCCAGAATATCTTTGTCCCGTCGTTCGAAAGGCAGTGACTCGGCTAAAGCCACAGTGGCACTCATCACTTCCGGGTACTTTCCGGATTCTTCGAATGGAGGAATGGCCGGGTCGGAAATCTTGCCATATGTGCCGTTTTGTACGAAGTCGAACAGCTCGTTGCAGACATATAATTTTTTGTTCTTGGCACTGTAATATTTGAGAGTCACTTTTTGTGTCTCAGCCGAGTTTCCCCGGATATAGAGGAAAAATAACTTTTCCCCGTTATATTCTTGTGCTTTGACTACACCCCGGCATTCATTGCCGATAAATGCAGAGACTTCGTCTGTCTCGTCTGCATATCCTTCGAGGAAATCGGACAGTTTCATTATGCCGGTCATACTGAACTGATAGATTCCGCTTTCCGGCATTTCCCATTCCGGTTCGGGATCGTTTTCCACCAACTCCAATTTCCAATCCGGTTCTTCAACGACCGTCGGTTTAGGATCATCGTCCTGACAGCTCCACAAACATGTGGAGACTGCCAAGATCATCATTTGATAAATGTATTGTTTCATCTTGTTTTTGTATTACCTTTTACTGATTTTATAGACATGTCTTTCACCGTTTATGATGACTGTCGCCATGTAGATACCTTTCGACATATCGGCTGCCGCATGGTAGCGGTGATGTATGTAACCGTCGGCAGCTGCCGTAGTCTGGTAGCGGTGGAACATTTGTCCAGCCATCGTGTAAAGCATGATTTCCACTTTATCGCCCGACTTGGCATTGAGCATGAAGTTCAGCTCGTGTTCGAACGGATTCGGATAAACCGATATTTCGAGGTCGTTGATAAAGTCGATGATCATCGGCTGTTCGATGTCACCTCTTACGGTATTGGCTGCATAGTCCAACATCGGAGATGTCTCTGCGATGATTTCCCCGCCACGTTCGAGAGCAAACGAAATGCCTTCGTTACGATCACCTCCTACACTGAGGAAGAAGAGCGATTCGCCATCGGACGGACGTTCTGTCACCATCGCTTCTGCTCTTAGCTCTCCATTAGCATAAGCCAGCAAGCGGTCTCCGGAATAAAGCGGCATATTGTCGGCGACTGTTGCGACTACAGACATATTGGCTGCATACTGTCCGGCCTGTTCGGCCACGGTTTCGACCGGCATACCGGCTGAACGGGTGCTGATCGTACTGCGTGTAGTGGTTCCTGCCGTTACATCCGGGTAGGTCAATGTCGTTTTGTTCTTGCTGAACAACATATATCCTTTGCCCGGTTCCAGATACGTCAGACTGCCTAACCAACCGGTTGTTTCTCCATACATCGAGAAGCGGTCTTGCGATTTGATGATATCGCCTTCCACGGCCTCGAATCCGGCCAAAGCCTCTGAGATCGGCAGGTTGACGGTGCTCAGATAACTGATGTAGTTCCAGTTCGGGAGGATATCCAACTTCAGGTTTTCCTTTTCGTGGATCGCCAAACCTGAAACGCTTAATTTCTGTACCATCGGAGACTGAAGCAGGAACATATGGCGGTTGTCGAATTTCAATGCTTGGGCCGGATCGTTGTTGACCCATTGCTTCCGTACGCCGTCATACGTCATGTAGATACCGTTTGTCTCGTCTTTCACCTGTTCGTCACCTGCAAAGATTGCTTTGCTCAAGACGCTTGCCGGGTCGGAGAACAGCTCGCTTGCTACGTTGTAGGATATCCAGTTCCAGCCCTTGATCAGGTCTATATTCTGTACCACACGTTCTTCTCCGTCGAAGATGATCGGAGCGGAGGCCGTACCCCAAACCTTATCACTTTCGAATGAAATCTCTTCCGAAGGATAAGCCGTATAGACAAGTCCTGTGCTGGCATCCCATGAACGGAACTCGATCTGGTTTGCCGCCAAGCGGTTCGTGTTGCTGTAGACTGTCAGGAAGACGTACCACATATCATTATCCTTCAGATATTGGCTGTTCGCTACACCTATGCAACGTCCGCCTGCATCGAAGGCCGCCAACATGTCTTCAGCATCTGCAGAAAACAGTTTGTTGAAACGGATCCGTCCGTACACGTTCATGTTATAGGCGAAATCTCCCGGATTGACCGTCCAGTCTGGTTGTTCATCAAACACTTTCAATGTTACAGGCAGGGATTCGGCCACATTGTTGTCACCTTTGACATAGATCACTTCGTCATATCGGCCTACATTCGTCCCTTCGTCCACGGTAAAGAAGATTGTCTCCCGTCCCTGCGGGTCAATGGAGCCGGATTCAGGCATGGCATCCAACCAGGCGGGTAAGCCTTCGATCGTGAAGTTCTTCACCGTTCCTCCGTGGTTCTCCACATCCACGGCGAATGTCATGGTCGCGTTTAGCTTTTTCTCTTTCGTTACGGATTTTTCGCTCCACTTCAGCTGGTTACGGTCGATGTATGCGCTCCATGTAACCGGGCTTTCCATCAAGTTGCCGTTCAAGTCGCTCACATCCTTCACCGTGAAATTGACAGTTGTCTTTTCGATCGCTTCGGGTGTGTCCATCAGATTGATCACCAACGCATCCTTGTTTACGACGAATGTAAACGGAATGGATGTTTCGGGGGCTTTCTTGCAAACAGGAGGTACTTCGCTGGTCGCCACTGCTTTCTCCAGCGTAACCAAAGTCGAGTCGGTTACCAGGTCGTCTCCGCTGTAAACCAGTTCCTGTATATTGGCACTGTTCGTGATATACTTGCTGAACGGCAGGTACATCATCAATCCCATCTCTGTTCCTTCCGGTGATATATTGTAGTTGTTGGAAACTGTCGAAGCCGGCAGGGCCATGTTCCAGATGCGCAATTCGTCGATCGCTCCGTCCAAATGCATATCCGTATGGTTGACCATCTGCTCTGCTTCCGTCCAGCGGCGTGCACCGGCATAGAGTTGTGTTGCACTGAAACCACCGACATTAGAAGCGTCGAAATAGCTGTTCAACACACCGTCCATGAAGATTTGGGCATTACCTGCCGTCCGGTTCACGGCCAGTACGAAATGGTGCCATGCGCCGTCACGGAAGTTACCTGCAACCTTTTGTTCATACCCGTTATTGCGGAATAAGAGTTCGTTATCTACGAAACCGACGAATACCTTGTTTGTATTTCCGTTATTTTCTTCGCCGACGCCCTTTCCGTTGGCCACCAAGGCGGCATCTTCTTTCTGATTGGCCGCTGCCTTGAACCAGAATTCCAGCGTGTAATCACTTGATCCGGTAATTGCCACACGTGAAGAATTGACCACTGCGATTGCATCCTTACCGTTGAAAGAAAGCGATTTGCCGTCCTGCGTACTCCAGGTTGCACCATACATATAGGCTGTCGCACCTTGCGATTTGTCCATCGCCATGTCACCCTTGCCTTCGTTCATCCGGTAGTAGGCCAGTAATCCGGCTTCGCGTCCGGTGTAGATACGCAACGAGTTGGCGATCAGGTCTGTCATTTCGACTACTTTGGTCCAGACGCGTGCTTCGTGCATCTGTCCGGCGAAGTAGTTTCCGCCCTTGAGGCTCCGTCCGAATCTCATCGGGCCGATACCGCTGTAGGGGACGGTCTGTACGCCTGTCACTACCTCCTGTCCACTGAAGTAGACGGATAACTGCTGGTTGGCAGCTTGGTAGGTCATGGCTACGTGTTGCCATTCGTCCAGTTTTACGTTTAATCCTCTGGATGAGTATTCCAGTTCGCCGATACGGACTTTCAGCGTGTTGTCTTTTGCCAAAGTCAGTTCCAGTGCGTTGGTCGCGTCACCATGACTGAAGAGGGTCATATCTTGTCCGGAGGCAGATGGGTTGATCCACATTTCTACGGTCACGTCTTTGGCTTCGAGGTTGCGTGTCACCTGCGTTTCGAGGTACGAGTTGCGTCCGTCGAATGTCAGTGCCGTCGAGTGGTCACCGTTCGAGCCATTGCGGGTTCCGGTCACGCGGAAGTTCTTTACTTCCGTCATATACCCTTCGGCGATGGTCTCGTTGAAGGTTAGGCGGATTTCGTCCTCTACTCCCAACACACCGTCTGCCGGTTCGATATTGCCGAAGACGACAGGCCGTTTCGTATCCTTCACTCCGGTGATAACGGGCGATTCCTTCGTCACGAACTCGTTGCCTACCTTTGAGAAGGTCACGGCGCGGATGTCGTAGTTCTGGTCCTCGGCTCCGAAGAAGCGGGTGGTGATGGTCGGACCTTCGATAAACGCTTTCGTGCCGGATGCCTCTTTGTAGTAGGCTGTGTCGGTGAAGAAGCTACAGATGTTCGTCCAGCGCGTGTCGGCTTCCGAAGAGGCCTTATACTGCACTTCGATGTGATGGAATCCCTGGAAGTTCACGTCGAACCCGTCGATGGTCAACGGCAGGTAATACTTGCCACTGGCGGAATCCTTCGCAGCGTTCGTGTTCAGCGTCCATTTGTCTGTCGGGCTCTTGATGTTGATATCCGAAGACGATGGGATGAAGTGTGCCGAGATATAAACCGTGTCGGCAATATCTGCTTGGTTGTCTGTCGGGTCGGATTGACACTGTGATTTCAGTACCAATGCTAAGTTTTCGTAATCATATTCTGTACCGCGACGTACCTCCAATACCTTGTTCAGCACTTCGCCGTAGGGCACTTCGATACCGCGACCGTCTGCCAAAGGTACACCATCGATGGAGAATTTCGCCCCTTTCTGATTGGCAGCATCCACGATGGCAAGCGTAAAGATGGCGGTTGCCCCGCTGACTTGCGAGTCGTTCATCAGCTTTAGGTTGAAGACTGCCGCTTTGTCGGAAGGAACATTCGTCACCACTGGCTTATCGACTGTTATGTCCGGACGTTCGATCTGCATGGTTGCTTCGTTCAGTAACTTTTGTTCTCCGTCCTGATACTGCGTATATTCAGCTGGTTCATACGGGCAAGCTGTTGCACCGCCGCGCGTCTTAAAGACGAAGCTACCGTATTGGGTCATTTTCTCCGGTTTGACTCCGATATGGTCTCCCCAGTTATTCAAATCGTTACGTATATTATCCCATTTGTTCTTGAAAGATGTATCGACTGGAGCAACACGCAAGACGTCTACGCTGATGTAGTCGAAGTCGCCTTCATCTGCCAAAACGAATCCGGAAGCAGAGGTTTCGGTTGATGATGAACTCTGCTCGTCATTTCCGACCTGTCCGCCCTCTTCGGAGATGGAAATTTGCGTTCCTGTCTTGTTGAAGGCAAATCCGAAATCGGTCATGGCACCGGCTGTCACCGTAAAATCATAAGTGTATGATTCTTCTCGTGCCATTTCGTATTCTTCGGAATACTCTACCGGTGAGGAGGCGTGGAACGAACGATTACGGTCAATGAAGTCACCAGCCTTGACTGCTGCCAATTTTTCGTCTTCATTCTGTTTGAGCACGCGAACCCATTCTTTGATTGAGTTGTTGTATGCGGCAATGGAGTCGGGTGTGCCATTACGGACCGGCTTTTTGCAAAATGGGTCATATACTTCGTTTTCTTCATAGGCAGCCGGCATGATGATCTTGTATTTATTAGGTTTTCCGAAATCATCGTCATCCGCTTTCACGGTAGAGAGATAATAGATCCGATTGTCTCGGTCTGCTTTAGCTTGTAGTTCCGGTTCGCTGACCGAATCCAACGTAAACAGCAGGTCGTTGCGCAGCTTCTCCAAGTTTGGGATCAGGATATTTTCAATGTGCATCTTCGGGTAGGAAAACAAAGTCGATCCCGATACGTTCACATTCAAGTTTGATCCTTTACATATGTAATAGGTCGTACCGTCCTTATGAGCTGTCAGGTAAGTTTCTTTATCTGCACCTTCTTTCGCTTTGAAAGTCGCTTCATCCAAAAGTTCGATCTCGTTGATCGCACCGTAATAAATATTGTTGGAGTAACCGATAAATACATCGGCTGCCGAACCGACGTTCAGCGGATCGTCGCTGGTCTGATAGCGACTGTTGGTCGTCAGCGTGATGGAGCGGGCATCCGGATTGTTGGATGTTTCCTCGTGGTTGACCGTTGCCGAGATATTATTATCGATTTCTATCTCTGTCATGGTTGCCACGCCCAGACCGATACTTTGTGCTTGCTTGACACCTAACATCAGGGTTGACGTTTCAGATCCCACATTGGTCATCCCTCTGGCGGTTGATGCCATATAGGAATAGCTCTGTCCGCTTTCCCACCATGAATAGCTGGCACTTCCGGGAGGGTCACGCAGGATGTTGAGCAATGTGATCGGACCTGCCGTCACGAAGTCTAGTCCGTCGGTCTTCGGGTCTTGTCCTAACAGAACGCCGTTCAGCTGGGGAGCCGGATAGGTCTTGCCTTCAATGTCTACTGCAAACGAAACCCGTCCGACGTTGTTCTTTTGGAAGAGCGGATTATCCATCTTCAGCTCGATGTAGGCTTTTCCTTGGTTATTCAACTGGAACGCTACCGGTTCTGCTTGTTGGTTGAACGTATTTGTCACCTTCAAATCGCCTCCTTGTGTCGGCACGCGATCTACAATTGGAGTTTCACCTGCTTCCGTACCGTTGTAAGTATAGTCTTCAGTAGCTTCCACATGGAATCCCCATGTGCCGACTGAAAAGACAGCCAACTCTTTTTCCTCCTCGTCCACCGTTCCTTTGAACAGGTACTTTTTTGTCGAACGGTCGTAGAGCAATACTGTGTCTGGTTCTACCTCTTCATCCAATATATTAGGAAGCGTCATCAATTCCAATCCGAAGTATTCTGTAGTCGCCCCTTTCGCATTTCCCTGTTTATAAGAAATAGTTGGTTCAACACGGTGAATCAGTGAAAATGCTTCGTTATATGTGATCGTCTGCTTCGTCCCTGTTTCCGGTGTATATTCGGAGGTCTGTTCTGTGAATACGTTCTGCAAGTCGATCGTAGGGGCTGATGATGGCATTAGGTTATACCAACCTTTGACGCTTGTTTGATCTAACTTGTACTTGACAGGGAAGAGCCATGCTTCATATTCGCCGGTCTTGGGATCGGGATGGATCACAATATTGCTTGGGTTGAATGTGACCGTGTTTGAATGCTTGCCGTCATGGTGCGTCAAAGTCTCTTTGATAAATTCTCCGGCACCTTCTCCAGCAACATCTTTATCGTAGATTTCACTTGTGGCATCTCCTTCCAATTTAAATACCAATGTTGGGTTGTCTCCTAAATTGTTTTTGGAGAGCGAGAAACCCAACGGCTTGTTTTGTTCGACTGTACCGCCGGCCACGCGACCGATCAATTTCACTTTCGTTTGGTCCCAGAAGCGGACATTGGTAAATAGACTTGCGTTTTGGTAGTTGTAGTTGTTTCCGTTGCTGTCAAGTAGGCGGCCGTCGTTTTTGAATGTATGGTTGGCCTTTGTGACCTTCACGGTGTGTACGCCTGCTGGGACGCTGAAGCTGAACTCCCCTTCTGTCGTTGTCTTAATTGGTGCTCCACCGGCATCGATTACCACTGTCCCGTCTATCGTGAAGGTGGCATCTTTTACCGGAACAGAACTGTTTTCGTAGAATACGGAGCCTTGGATTAAGATGGCGGAGCTATCTGTGAACTTAACACTTGACACCACTGGCTGCTTATTCCCGATCACAACGTCTTGGGATGTCGGGTTGAACGTATGTCCTGGATAGGTGGGGGTAACCGTGTAGGTCGTTTCCTCGCCGACGTATGGCACGCCAGTAATCTGGAAATTACCTGCCGAGTCGGTGAAAACGCGCAGACTTAACTGCCCTTCAGTCGGATACATATCTGCCAACTCGATGCTGTGCAGATAGACATGGTTCTTATTATAGTTTCTTCCGGAGTGTGCAAGGTCGTATGCCTCGTCCATCACCGGATCGTTCAATCGCCAATAGGCTGCAAGTCCGTCTTCGTCACCGTTGAGCAGACGGTCGCACGTGTTTTTGATTTCGTTTGCCGTGTCGTTGGTGCCGTTCGTCAGTGCGCGGTTCCACAGTCGGATTTCGTCGATATAGCCGTTGAAGCCTTTACCGATTGTCACTATTGCTTTATCACCCGTGGTGGTTACCTGGCCGGAGGCAGTAACCTCTTTCACCTTTTCACCATCGATGTAGAGCCAAAGGGTTAGGTCGGTATCGAAGACGGCTGTCAGTTGTGTGAACTTGTTGGTTGGCAAATTAGCCTCTGCTGTCACCCATGATGTTCCGCCATTGGCACTGATGGCCGCTTTACCCTCTTTGATGCCTACGGCATAGTGCCCCCATGAAAGGAGTGTCACGTTTTTAGCCTCGTTCGGTTTTACAAAGAATTGGATGGAGGCGTCTGTCGGGACTGCCACCTCTTTCATCGTTTCCATATAGCTATTGTTCGTTCTTTTGAACAGGAGACTTTGTCCTTTCTTCAGGTTCTTGTCGTTAGACGTGGCGATCACTTCCGCTTCGGCAACCGCATCGCCGTAGTCGAAGAGGATTTGCCCGCTGATTGTCCCTGTCGGACTTCGGAAACCGCGTACGATATCAGAGGAGATCACCTCTTTGTCGTCCACGCAGAGTTTTACGGCATCAACCTTGTATTCATAGATGATACCTGGTAACGCCAGCTCGTGGTCGACTTTGAACGAGGTTTGTGTAGGATTTTCAATAGGGTTTTGAAGCAGTGTCCATCCTTCTTTTTCGCCTTGTCCCTCTCGATATTCGCGAAAGAGAGGTTCATAGGAGTCGACCGGCAAACCGTCGGTTGTCCATTCTATGGTTGTGGTATTGGAATAATATCCTTTAGATGCATCTATGGTGAGGACACGTCCCATTTCCGTAGGTAGGATTGGTTTGTCTGGATCGATTGTGGCTGCCACCTCTGTTTGGGGTGTATAGTTGGTGTTACCTGGTTTGACGTAGACACTGTAGGTGTAATTTACGCATGAGACGTTTAGATCATCGAGTATGAAGTTTTCTTTCAGGTCGGTTTCTTTGGCCTCTATTTCATCAACTTTGGTATTGTTTTTACCATAATCCATCGTCCGCTTGATAATTACTTTTGCTCCGGTTGTCCATACTTTGTTGTTTTCTTCCGGATCTAGTACCCAAGAAATCTTGGCCTGCTGCCCTTTATCCCAATCGTAGCGTTCGGCTGTGGCTGAGATGATGTTTATGTGTGACATTTTTTTTTCGATCGAGCCTTTGGCAACATGCCGCCATCCCCAGTGGGAGGCAGCTGAACGACGTAGTTGATAGTATATCTGCTGGTTCAGGTTTTCTTCGCCAGTCTTGTCTTCAATTGAGTAGAAAATTTCGCCTTCCTTGAAATCCACTGTTCCGATGGACTTTACATCCTTCGTGAAGTCTTTATCGGTAGCACGTTGTAGTTCAAAATAGCCGGTGCCGAAGTCTTTATTATTGTCGGTATCAGTTATCTTCCAGCTGACTATTGTGTTTCCGTTCTTCGTATTTTCCGTTGTGAGTGAATCCGGATAGCGGAATGGTTGTAAAGAAGTAGTAATGCTTCTCTTTGCGAAAGCCCCGTGTTCGTGTATTTTATACTTATACGTGAATGTCACACTCTGCTGCTTGTTCGAAATTTTGTAGTCTTTTGTCCCGGTGGGAGCTGTACTTTCCGTTTCGCTACCGTCGCCTGTCCATTGAAACTTGGAGCCTGATTTTGGATTCGCAATTCCGGTATAGGTTACAGTGTAATGCCCCGCAGCAGTCTGTGACAGGGTGGTTTGTAATGTCGGAGGTGGATAATTGCCTCCGGTACATTTTTGAATGTTTCCTTCGCTTCTTATTTCATTTGAACTATCGCCATTGTAATCAACATCCAGTACTACTTTGAACTCTAAGTCTTCTCCGGCTAAATTCTCTGGGATATACCAACGGAATGAGGCATCGGTAGGCCAAACATTGTCTTCTTTTCTCTGTTTTAACCAGATTGTTTTTTCCTCGGATTTAAATTCTTGCCAAGTATTTCCATCTAAGACAAACGGATAGCCATCTTTATTATAACCTGGTCCTCCGACTCCATCACTTAATCGAACTACCATCCATATTTTGTCATCTATACCATCAGAATCTTGCCACGTGTCTCTTTTGTCCTGTGTATAAAAATTGAATGCTTTTTTAAAATCTTGTTCCTTAGTAGTTTTTACATATAACCATCCATTATAAATAGCTTCATCGTCACCGTCAGATTCATAAACTGGTAAGTCTAATTGTATATATCCATCGGTTGCGATATGGTCTGTTAGTTTTGCTCTATGCGCATTTAGATAGTTGTCTGCTGCCTTCGCCTGCTGCCCAAGCATCAATATAACTGCGAATAGAAGCCATATTCCGAATTGAAAACTATGTTTCTTGTTCTTGAATAGATTTGTAATCATAATATTTTAATTTCTGTAATTATTTTTCTATTTGTAACTTGTCTCCAGTTGGGAACATCGTTTGTTCTCCCTACTGGTCTGCTTGATAAAATCAAATCATCCTTATTATTAACCGTCGCACTCTTGCCGGCCATCCAATCTTTGTGTGTGTTTAGCATATTATATATTGTATAAATTAAAAATTTCGTTCTGTCAAAATGATACTACTATCCCATGTAAATCGGATTACTACCCCATCTTTTTGGAATTACTATAGCGGGTAATATTTTTTAACGTTTCTTCTCGACATTGAATACCCCTTTTTCCTTGTCAGAATGTCAAACTGTTATTGTCTGGAAAAAGACGAAGCCCGGAGGTTTTCCGAATGTCGGCGGAATGGCCGGACTTCGTCTTGCGGATATTGCGATTTGACCGGCTTATACCGGCGGGTTAGAATTGCGGCATAAAGGTCGGGGATGGATTCGGAATGACTATGACAAATAGTCCCTATAGGCGATAAATACTCCCTCGAATGTGTGGTAGCGCTTGATTTTTAACCTTGAGGACTATTTGTCATAAACTTGTGACAAATTGTGATATCTTACTGGTGGATTGGTTTGCAGGGAAATGAAAGAAATGTTTTTTTTGTGGTTTGTTATGCAACCCTTTAATTAATCAATCATGAATTTTATACGGATAACAGCAGATGGAAATTTCCCCGAAACAATCACGCTCGATGCAGGAGAGATCCTGTTGCTTGTAGTCGTGATCCTGGTTTTGGTTGATATTGTCTTTCTGTTGGTCATGAAACATAAATATACGGTTAGGTTTAAAAACCGCAAACTCCGGGATCTTATCGACGAGCTGATTCGTATGCGTGGCGGATGAAGAGGAGGCATGCTGTCTGCAACCGGTCAAAGTCGGTATGGCATGCGAAATGTTTGCCGTCAACCAGCTTCCGTTGTGGGTACTGGAGTTTTTGTATTGAAGTAATGTTTCTGAATATAACTTTTTTGTAGTAAGTTTGCCCCCCTAAAAACAAATACATGGTGAAGTTCTACAATACTCTATTCCTGTTGCTGATTTGCTTGTTCTTACCGGGTAAGAACATTAAGCAGGTGCATTGCACACCTGCTTATGATGATATACCGGATAGTTTGCTGACAGTTGGGGAGATCCGGAAGACTGTCTTGTCGGACCCGGACAAGGCGTTGTATATGTTGGATGTGGCCGAGGAACGGAAATTGCTCCCGACTTATCAGATCAATTGGACACGTGCCCAGATATACGGTTCTGCCAAGAATATGGAACGTGTGGCGGTGAAATGGGGTAAATTGGTATTGGAAGACGATTCGGTGCGTAACAACACGCAGTATTATTTCAATATGTGCAAGAACCTGGTGGAGTCGATGATTGCCACCGGCGAGTATGAGGAGGCGATCCGGTATGCACGTTCTATGATTGATGTAATCGACCGAGCTGGCAAACAAAAGGATAACAATCATAATTCTTATTGGGCTATCGCCCGTGTCTATCGGGCTATGGGAAATCCGGAAGAGGCCTATAAGGCTATGGAGGAGGCGTTGCAGTTCTGCCGCCAACAGATCGAAAGGAAACGGGGAATGGGGCAGCCTGTTGTGTCAGACGAGATGAAACTTTACCTCTATTACCAAAATTTGTCGGAATGGTTGTGTGAAGATGGAAAGCTGGAGGAAGCACTTGAGGCAGTTCGTGAGATGCAGGCGTGTGTCGAAAGGCTGCGTCCCCTGAAAGGCGGAGCCTATCCACTGCAGATACCGGAGAAGGCCTTTCTTTCCAGAGAGGGGGTGGTGGACGGTAGGTTGGCAAACCTCTATGTGTTGCTGGGACAGGCAGGAAAAGGTAGGGAATGGTTCGCGAAGATGCGGGAAAATCCGTTGGTAGACAGTGATCCGGAGATGATCCGGCTGGAGATCGATTATTACGAAGATATACGGCAGTATGGCAAGCTGATCGAGAAAGCACTTCCCTTGACAGATGTTGCCCTGTATGAAGATAGTATCAGTGTACGGCGTAAGGAGGCCTGTTTGGTTTTGGCGGATGCTTACCTGCGTTCGGGAAAAAAAGAGGAGTCGGTAGTCTACTATAAAACCGCTTTGGCCCTGACCGATAGTTTGAACCATAGGAACAATGAAAATCATGCACTCGAGATGGCAACTCTTTTGGATACGCGTGAAAAGGAACGGCAGATCGAGTTGCAGGTGGAAGAGTTGAGATGGCACAGAGTGGTGACCTCTGTCGTGGCCGGGGTACTTGCTTTGGTCGGTGTCATCTTTATTTTGATCGTTCGCCATTCCCGGATTGTAGGCCGTAAAAACAAACTGATGGCGCAGCAGATCGATCTTTATCTTTCTTACCGTAGTGAACTGCAAGTTGCACGTGAACGGATTCGTCAGTTGGAAGATATGGAGGAAGAACCTGTTACCTTTGATGTGGATGGCGGGATCGGGAACGATCGGGAAGCCGAAGCGGTGAAAGTGGAACCGGATGATGGCGACAGGAAATATTTTGAAGAATTGGATTTGAAAATCCGTGGTGAACAGTTGTTCTTGAATCCGGATCTGACGAGAGATATGATCCTCCGGTTGACTCCTGTTGGTAAAAACCGCATATCCCCGCTGTTGCAAGCTTTTGCCGGGGAAAATTTCAATGGTTATATCAATAGCTTGAGACTTGAATACTCGCTTGTCCTGTTGAAAGATTTCGAAAATTATACGGTCGAGGCGGTCGCTATCGATTCGGGTTTCAATAACGTGCGTACTTATCAGCGTATCTTCCGGGAAAAATACGGAATGACTCCGGCCGAGTATAGGAAGACCTTGAAATGATGAGGGGGTTGTCCGGTTTTCTGTTTATATTTGTCCGAAAATAGGATCTGAATGATGGACAGGATGGAAAAAGAACCGCTTATACAGGAAGGCAGGCGTCTTCCGGATGTGGCGGATATAGACGGTTTGGTCTCTTTTATGGGCCGGTTGACGGAAGAACAGGAGAGTTTTTATCTTGATTTGCTGTTGGCTTCTCTGGTCCGTTTGCACCCGTTTATAAAATCGGATGATGTGAAACGTATGATGCCGGTTTTCGAATGGGCAGGAACTGTAATGGAAATGCCGGAAAGCGAGACAGGAGGGTTGGATAAGCTTACCGCATCTTTTCTGCTTGATTATGCCGAAATGCTTTCCGGGGCGGAAAAGCGTGCCAAAGGAGCAAAACAACAACCTTATCAGGACTATAGACCCTATCTGGATCTTGTGAAGTTAGCTTTTAACCGGATAAAAGATTATAATACGTTGCCTTTGCTCTCTACACCGACCCACCGTCCGGCTTGGATCGATCCGTCCGTGCTTGTCTCCCGGTTGTCGGAATATCAGAAAAAGGGTATCAAACCGGATAGCCTGGACTTTCAAATTGCACTTTCGCGTGTGGCATTGGATGATACGGACGAGGCTGTCCGGTCAGTCGAACAAGCGCTGGCGGGCGAGTATCGCGAGTTGTTGCTTTTCCTGTTCAAGCCGGAGGCACGCCCTAAGGGGTCTTTTACGTTTCAGGCAGTTTGGATGACTGCTGCTTTGGTCAAAAGCCCTGATACCATCTATGACGAGTTCGAGGATTTTCCTTATTCTGCTGTGAACCGAGCCTATCTGACGGGAGATATTCCCTGCGACGTATTTATTTTTGAAAAGCCGTTTGGAAAAGTCGATCGTATCTTGCAGTTGATTCCTCCGGCAAGCAAAAATGTTGCGATCAAATGGAGGTTTGGAGGTTATGCCTTATATATGACTTATCGGCCTTGTTCCCGTATTCCGCTTTTGGTGGAGACTTTTTGGAAGATACCTTTGAGGGAAAAGGATCTTAGGAGGTTTTTGTTGCTTTCTCCGAATGCACCTCGGATTTGGTTGGCTTTATTGGTGCGGGATCGCGTAAGGGATGCGTATTGGAACGATTTGGAACTGGCAAGGCTTAACCTGGTTGCCCTTGAGACTTTGCGCGAACTTGATTTGGAGTGGAGAGGGGGAATGGCTTTGACATATCTGGCAGTGTGTCTGTTGAGTATCGATCGTCCTGTTCGTTTGTGTGCGGCGGATCTTTGGGGGGAGCTTGTGGAAAAAGACCTGATAGACAATGTGGCTTTAGGCCGAGTGTTGGGTAAGATTCAATCGTTGGAATGGGCTCCTGCACAGAGAATTTCAGGTTTGGTTGTTGAGATGCTGATAAATAGATCGTCTTTTCATAACAAAGAACTGTCTGTGCTGTTTGTCTCTTTTTTATCTTGCCTGCCGGAAAGCCCAGTGAAGGATTTAAAGCGCTTACTGGAGGTTTTTGCGGAGCTTCAGACAGTCAACAACTGGCCGAAGATAACATACGCCCCGCTTCTTTCTTTGCTTGAGACATGGAAGAAAAACAGCAAATTGACAGAGATAATAGAATCTTTGTATTAGAGTTACCCGAAACGATTTGAGTAACTCTAAATGCCTTGCCCTTTCAGGGGGCTGAATTATCCTCCGAAGTCGAATAATTTTGTGAAAACGCATGGCTCGGAATCAAAGTTTTTAGTGTACTCTCTATCCGTTATTTAAACATTCATTGTAGTGGGAATATTCAACTTAGAAGTGTAACTTCGCAGTGGGTTCCCCATGAAAAAAACACTACGGGTTTGCCCCAGCGGCAGGGGTGCATAGCCCCTGAGAGCGTAGAATCAATTAGCAATACAATAAAAAAGGAGACCGAAGTCTCCTT